>CEPV01012336.1_pt1 | contig 392772 bp, 390 predicted proteins | sample 530451 | NCBI WGS metagenome assembly CEPV01 (sample SAMEA2620097, study PRJEB7988) | marine metagenome | isolation source: saline water (ENVO:00002010), including
GCCCTAATCGAGCCCCACTGTCAACACCCTTTTTTCACTTTTTTTCACTTTTTTTCACTTTTTCCATTAAACATAGGAAAACTAAAGGGTTTTTGTTTTCACTTTTTTTGTAAATTGTCCCACATTCAGCGTATAGCCCAATATAAGCCCGAAAAAAAGCAGCCATAAAGACTGCTTTTTTCAATTTTATTTATAAATTCTTCTACAAAGAATGACCATCTCGCTCCTTTTCAGCTTCCATACAAAGGTCTTTTGGTTCAATTGCACTTAATTGCTCTTCCATGGCTGATGAATATTCGTGCACTCGATCTAGAACATTTTCCTGTTCAGATTTTTCTGGAGCTTCTAAACCAACGCGCGCTGCTGCAACGTGGGTGAGTGTCTCCACCTTGTCTTCAAGGTCTACCTCTGGATGCTCCACCATATCCAGCGCACCAGCTTCTACCAATTCCTGTTCCGCGACCGCTTGACGCACCTTAATACGGTAAACTCCTTTCACCTCTTCTTTGGCGATGACATCAAACTGCTGTTCGAGATCTTTCTTATAAACTTCTTGAGGGGACAATTCCTCAACAGGTTCAAGGTCAGGCTGAAGCACAACTTCATCTGTATTTAACGCAGCATTTTCTTCCTTATTATATAGGGCTTGCTCGGCACGCTCATTATACTGCTCTAAATCGACACCTGACTTCTCGATATTTTCCTCAATTTGAGAAAGTAAAAATTTTGCATCTATCAAACTCACATTTTCAGGTGATGCCTTTAACATTTCATTCAATTTATCAAACCCTCTAAACACGCGTTCCGATGCCAGCGCATGGGCAGGGTTCATTTTGCTTAACATAGAACGTTCGCCAGCCAACCCCTTCTGTGCGAAGAATTTCTGCTCCACCTCTTCTTTAAGATCTTCCACACTTTGTGTGTGCTGTTCCAGTTGTTCAGGCGTACGTTGAATTGGCTCCTTTGGGAATTTAACACCTGATCGCGCAAGAAGTGCCTTGGCGTTACCGTAAGCCATAGCAAAGTCACCACCGTTACCATTTTCATGTGCAATGTCGTTTGCGATGGACAGCTCATCCATAGCTTTAATCTGCTTGTAAAGTGAAAAAGGGTTATAGCGATGCAAAAGACTTACATCTTGCTCTGCTTGCTCCCGTAACTTAGTAATTAAATCTACGCGCCTCTGCCTTGTTTGCTCTAAATCTTTATCGCTCATAGTTCCCCCTGCGGACCTTTATTGGGTCATTAATAATTCTTACGAGTATTTATAAACATCTAAACAATTTAAAACTGTCACATAGCTGACACTGGCCTAAAAGACACAGCGAAACCCGCCATCCCACCACATAGATTGACATCTAAAGTAAATTTGCGTTTATTTAAGTTATGCGTAATACAAAGTGGCAAGTTTTAGCTTTTAGTTTGTGGGTGGGCACATGCCTGACCCTCATTCACCATTCCGCTTGGGCAAAGCCACACAGCGATGACCCTATTGGTGCTGTAATTGAAGCGGCACAAATGCAAGAAGGTTCACAAATTAAAACCTCCACAACAGGCGACAATTTTGAAGACACCCTACCGCCTATCTATTATGAAAAAGAACTCAAGCTCGGCCGCCGGGACACCCTTTCAAGCCTTTTGATTGAAAACCAAGTTCCCAGACAATTAACAGCAAGGGCTTTGCATAAATTACAAAGGAAGTACAACGTCCGCCAATTACGACCTGGGCAAGAGGTGGTTGTGTCCTTTAAATATGAAGAACCGAACCAAGCCAAACTTGATAGTATCTTCTTTTATGGCCCTGACGATAAAAAAGTGGAAATCAACCGCACAGGCGCAAAGGACTTTGAAGTCCACATCGGCAAGCGCACGCTCCAAACGGAAACCGTCGCCATTACAGGTGTAATTGATGACTCTTTATATATGTCCGCAAAAAAGGCCAACCTGCCGGTTGCGCTTGTGCCGTCCTTTGCAAACCTATTCGCTTGGGAGCTGGACTTCACCCGTGACATTCGCCCAGGGGCAAGCTTTAAAGTTATTTACGAAAGAATTCTCGATGAAAAAGGGCAGTTTCTACGCAGTGGCAACATTCTAGCGGCAGAGCTGACCACCAGAGGCAAAACATATGACGCGTACCGCACGGTTGAAAATGGCTGGGCGGAATACTTCAGCTCCAAAGGTTACAACAAAAAACGAACATTGCTAAGAACACCGCTGGAATTCACACGCATTTCCTCCCATTACAACTTAAAACGTAGACACCCTGTGCTAGGTTACACCCGTGCACACAAGGGCACCGACTTTGCCGCACCAACCGGCACACCCATTAAAGCGGCGGGTGACGGCGTGATTGAAAAGGCTTCATGGTATGGCGGTTACGGGCGCTACATCCGCATCAAGCATGACAAAAAGTTTAAAACCGCATACGCCCACCTTTCCCGCTATGCCCGTGGCATTAAGGCTGGCAAAAAGGTGAAGCAAGGGCAAACCATTGGCTATGTTGGCACCTCTGGCCGGTCCACAGGCCCGCACTTGCATTATGAAGTGCTGGTTTACGGCAAACAAGTGAACGCCATGCGTGTTAAACTGCCAACTGGTGGCCGTGTGAAGAAAAAAGGTCTCAAGCAGTTCAACGCCATGGTCGCTAAATATCAAAAGATGTGGAACGAAGCACAACAAACCAATTTAGCTGAAATTAAAAATTGATTTTATAATCAGAAGCTTGTAACGTAACCTTATAACAAAAACATCAATCCGTTTTCACAAACCCAGCAAGCCTAAAGCTTGCATCAAGCAAAAGATAACTCTTTTCTTTCTCTTTAAAGGAGGTCTTTATTATGACAAGACTTTCAATTGCCGCCATCATCATAGCCTTAATTTGCTTAAGCGGTTGCGGGTCGACCCCAGCAGAAAAAACAGCCGAGGTTTACGCAAACTTTTACGACTGCCAAGCCTTTGACTACAAACCCTTGCAAATTAAACAAACCAACAGCGACCACAGCCAAAACATTGGCTCCGCTTTTTATATTGGTGACTATTTTAACAAACACATTTTTGTGACCAATGCCCACATCCTGCAAAAGGATGGCCCTGCCACAAGTTACCACTCCGAAGCACGGATTTACGACCAAAATGGTAAACATATCCGTGTTAAAGTGGTTGCCACACGAGAAGTGAGAGCGGTGCGTGGCCAAGGCCCTCACAAGGACACTTTTTTGGCACAGCGCATTGCAGACCTTGCCATCTTAGAAGCCAAGGCGCTGCCTGATGACTTTGACGTTCAAATTGCCAAGCTGCCATCCAACCAAACCGTCACTGCATTTACAGAAGGCGTTGATTATAAAAACCAACGCTGGAACGGCTGTTTTGACTATGCTTATCAAAACACCACACCATTGATGCTGGGTGGCAAACGCCGGGCAGTGCAGTCCTTTTCGGGCACACCTGCTTTTGACAAAGATGGTGTCATCATCGGTGTCATCACCGCAAGTGGTCATGTTGTTCGTAACCAGAAAAAGGTTCCGTTATTTGTTTATAAAGATGCCGACGATTTTACTGTCATCACCAGCAAACAAACAGCAGACAGTCAAATTCTGTTCGCCATCTTAACCCCTGTTCATGAAGTAATAAGCTTTTTAAACGAAACCTACCAAACCCATATCTTTTGATATCGAAACAAAAAAGCACCCTCTTGCGGGTGCTTTTTTTATAATCGGCACTTATAGCGACACCACCTTTTTATGGCTACCATCGCCTTCTTTATGAACCACAAGCGCATCGTCATGGCTGTCCACCACCACATTGTCGCCCGCTTTAAGCTCATCCTTTAAAAGCAATGTCGCAATTTTGTTTTGCACTTCTTTTTGGATGACCCGTTTTAAAGGTCTCGCACCGTACACAGGGTCATAACCTTCGTTACCCAGCCATTTTTTAGCAGACTCGGTCACGGTTAACGTAAGTTCACGGTCTTCCAACAGCTTTTCTAACCAGTGCAATTGCACATCAACAATACCGGTCATCACGTCACGGTCAAGGCGGTTGAACAGCACCACATCATCCAAGCGGTTTAAAAATTCTGGCTTGAAGGATCGGCGCACCACTTCCATCACCTGACCGCGGACCGTTTCACTGCTTTGGCCTTCTTTTAAGGAAGCCAAATGCTCTGCCCCTAAATTAGAGGTTAGAATAATAACGGTATTACTAAAGTCCACGGTGTGGCCTTGGCCATCGGTTAAGCGGCCATCATCTAAAACCTGCAACAACACGTTAAAGACATCATGGTGCGCCTTTTCAATCTCATCAAACAAAATCACATTGTAAGGTCGCCTGCGCACAGCTTCGGTCAAGGTACCGCCTTGCTCGTAACCCACATAACCAGGAGGCGCACCCACAAGCCTTGCCACGGCATGTTTTTCCATATATTCGCTCATGTCAATGCGCACCATGGCGTTTTCATCGTCAAAAACAAATTCGGCCAGCGCTTTACAAAGCTCGGTTTTTCCGACACCTGTTGGCCCTAAGAATAAAAAGGAACCAATAGGGCGTGACGCATCTTGCAAGCCAGCCTGCGCCCTTCTCACCGCCTCAGAAACAGCTGAAACTGCCACATCTTGGCCAATCACACGTTTTTTAAGCAGGTTTTCCATGTTAAGCAGTTTGGTTTTGGTGCCTTCCACCATTTTGTCCACCGGTACACCTGTCCAATGGCTGACAATTTTGGCAATGTCTTCGTCTTTCACCTCTTCACGGATGATCGACTGGGCTTTGCTTTTATCTGCTGCTTTATCCGCTTCGTTAACACGTTCCAGCTCTGCTTTTAGCTTTGGTAAAAGGCTGTACTGAATTTCGGCCACCCGTTCCAAGTTGCCTTGACGTTGGGCAATGCCCATTTCTCGTTTCAGGTCGTCCATTTCCTTTTGGATAGTTTTTGCACCTTGTGCCAAAAACTTGGCGGCTTCCCATTCCTTATTCAAAGTGTCGGATTTTTGTTGCAATACGCTGATGTCCGCACGCAAATCCTCCAAGCGCTTTAAAGAAGCATCATCTTCTTCTTTTAACAGCGCCGTCTCTTCAATTTTAAGGTGCATCAGTTTACGGTCCACATCGTCCAACTCTTTAGGTTTAGAATCCATCTCCATCCGAATATGCGCTGCCGCCTCGTCCATCAAATCAATGGCTTTATCGGGTAAAAATCGTTCATTGATGTAACGGTCGGACAATTTGGCCGCCGCCACCAGCGAACCATCGCTGATACGCACCCCGTGGTGCACTTCATATTTATTTTTAATCCCTCGTAGGATGGAAATCGTCTCTTCCACGGTTGACTCTGGTACATAAACACTTTGGAAGCGGCGTACCAAAGCCGGGTCCTTTTCAAAATATTTGCGATATTCATCCAAGGTGGTGGCACCAATGCAGTGTAACTCACCTCTTGCAAGGGCTGGTTTAAGCAGATTAGATGCATCCATTGCGCCTTCCCCTGTTGAACCGGCACCCACGAGGGTATGAATTTCATCAATAAACAAAATAACCTGTCCGGCCTTTTCCGAAACTTCGTTGAGCACGGCCTTCAAACGCTCCTCAAATTCACCGCGGAACTTAGCACCGGCCATCAGTTGCCCCATGTCCAGCTCTAACAGTTGATTGTTTTTGATATTTTCGGGCACATCTTCATTGACAATGCGCTGAGCCAGCCCTTCTACGATGGCTGTTTTACCAACCCCTGGCTCACCAATCAGCACCGGATTGTTTTTAATACGGCGGGAAAGCACTTGCACCGCACGTCTAATTTCGTCCTCACGGCCAATCACTGGGTCCAACTTACCGGACCTTGCAAGGGCTGTAATATCCTTGGTGTATTTGTTTAAGGCACCTTGGGCATCCTCCGCTGACTTTGAGCTGGCCTTGTGGGAGCCACGTTGATCCAAAATGGCTTTTTCCAACTTAGCAGCTGTGACGCCGTTTTTCTCAAAAATATCTTTAGCGGTGCCGTTTTCTGCCGCAAGTGTATAAAACAATGCATCTGCCGCCACATATTTATCGCCCCACTTTTCCGCCGTTTTTTCGGCATTGGCTAAAACCTTGGCCAGTGACTTATCAATAAACAGCTCGGCGGCGGCACCTTCCACCCACAATTCTTTTTCCAAGGCTTTTTCCACGTCCGCCTTAATCTGGTCGGTGTCCACATTCAGTTGACGCAGTAAGCGCAAACCATAACCTTCCATGTCATTTAAAAAGGCAAACAACAAATGGACAGGCACAAGCTTTTGATGCTCCTCTTGCAGGGCTTTTGTTTGCGCCGCTTGAATCAACTGAATCGACTTTTCGGTAAGTTTGTCAATGTTCATCATTTTATGTCTCCTGCCTTGTCTGTTACGGTTTGTTTATATCTCATTTAATTTTCAACCTAAGACTATTATGGCGCTTTAGCACTCATTCGTCAAGAGTGCTAATTTATTTTATTGCAGAACCCTTGAAAGCCTTGCATACTCATAAATAAAAAACAAATCTTATGCTTATACTTGGACATCGAGGCTGTATTTTAAAAGATCAACCCTACCAAAATTCGTTGGAGGCTTTTAAGCTGGCCAACAAACTGGTGGACGGTATTGAATGTGACGCCTGCTTAACGGCGGACAATGACGTGGTCTTCATCCATGAGGAGGTGACGCTTTCATCTAAAGACAAGCCACTTTCGTCCATGCCCCTTTATTTAGATGAAGCCTCCACCCAAAAGCTGAGCAACCGAACCTTACAGGAGATTGACAGCGACGAGGTCCGCTCTTTTCGCTTAAAAGACGGTTCAAGCATTCCCTTTTTTGATGATGTTGCCAAACTTTTCCACCACAACACCAAAACTTGGAACATTGAACTGAAAGGCCATGGTGTCACACCCTTTGTTATTGAAAAGTTAGAGCATCAGTTTAAAAACGGCTTCATCCAGCCTGCACAGGTTGTTTTATCCTCCTTTGACCATCTGGCCTTGCATGAAGCGGCTCAAAAATTACCGATGGTTAAAATTGGTGCCATTTTCACCGCCAAGGTGGATGTGCCCAAGCCGTTAAACCCATGGCGCAACGATGCAGAAGGATTTTATTTCCCTCTAACCGCAGAAAATTTACAGCGGGACACTGTGCAAAAACTGAAGCCACACTTTATTATTGCCCCCCATACCGAACTGAACGACCCACAAATGAAGTTGATTCAACAACAATTTAAAAACAGCCAATTGATTGTGTGGGTTTGCGGAGAATATAACAATTTTAGCAGTGTTGAATTTGATAAAAAGCTGACAAAATTTGCAAACAACCAAACCCTTGCTACAATTATTGTAGATGATATTGTGAAAAGGCAAAAATGAAACCCAACAACATTTATGACATAGCCATCATTGGTGGCGGCATCAACGGCATGGCCATCGCAAGGGACGCGGCAGGCCGAGGCCTTAAAACTTACCTGTGCGAAAAGGACGACTTTGGCAGTGCCACTTCAGCGTGGAGCAGTAAAATGTTGCACGGTGGCTTGCGGTACCTAGAGTTTTTTGAATTTGGCTTGGTGCGCAAAGCGCTTAAAGAGCGTGATGTCATGCTGCGTCTTGCACCTCACATGGTTAAAGAACAGCGCTTTATTGTACCGCACCTGCCCCACCTGCGCCCAAGCTGGATGATCCGTTTAGGTTTATTTTTGTATGACCACTTATACCACTCCGCTTTTTTAAGAAGAAGCCACAATGCCAACATGGAAGGCTTGTCCATCCGACCGCAATACAACACCGGCTTTGAATATTCCGACACTGTGGTGGACGACCACCGGCTGGTGATTGAACTGGCGATGGAAGCCCAAAATTTAGGAGCTACATTGCAAAGCCACACCATCTGCACCCATGTTGACACCGAAGGTGGTTTATGGAAGATCACCACAGAATCAAACGACAAAAGCCAAAGCCATTTTGCCAAACAGTTGGTCAACGCCACAGGACCATGGGCGGAAAGCTTTTTAAGCCAAAAAACTGAAACACCGCCCAGCAAACATTTGCGGTTGGTTAAGGGCAGTCACATTGTGGTGCCACAATTATACCGTGAGCCCTATGCCTACACCTTTCAGGATAATCAAGGCCGTGTGGTCTTCACCTTCCCCTATTTAAATAAATACACCTTAATTGGCACCACCGAAGAACCCCACGACGATGACCCAAACAGCGCCAAAATCAGCGATGCTGAAACACAATACCTTGCCAGCGTGGTGGAACAGTACTTTGGCAAAAAGATTTCTAAAGGTGACATTATTTGGCATTTTAGCGGTGTCCGCCCCTTAATTGAAGAAGCCCATAAGGACGACCGCCAAACATCAAGAGATTACAACATTGAAAAAATCAGCCATCAAGGCTGTGAGATGGTGAATATTTGGGGCGGTAAGCTCACCACCCACCGGGCTTTGGCCGAAGATGTGTTAAAAACCTTAAACCACACCCAACACTGGACCAGCACCCTGCCGTTTACAAGTGCCGTCAACCCGGGGGTTTTTCCAAGTAAGCTACAAAGAAAATTCCCATTCTTAACAGACGATATGGCAAAAAGGTTAACCCAAGCCTATGGCAACAGGTGCTTAACCTTGCTTAAAAACTGCCAAACAAAGGCCGACCTTGGCCAGCACTTTGGCAATGACCTTTACGAAAAAGAAGTGCGCTACCTGATACAACATGAATGGGTGCAAAGCGCTGAAAGCGTACTATTTTTTAGAACCAAGTGTGGTGTCGGGATGAGTGATAATCAAATTAAAACATTCAAACAAGCATTTGAGAAGATAAAACAAAACTCATAAAAAAGGCGCTTATGAGCGCCCTTTTCATTTTACAGTTCGTGCAGCTTCATTAAGCAACCTTCAAACCTTGGCTGTTGGCAAAACGGTTTGCCAGCGGTGTGAGGTTTGAAAGGGACATCACATGGAACTGGATCCAAGCCAAGTAACCTGATTTAAACAGCTCATTCACTGTTTTTTCGTCCAATTTCGAAAGCTTTTCTTCGTCCACAACCCACATGCCAGTCAGCTTAAACTTCTCACCATCTTTAATGGTGAATGTGCCTTCAATGTCTTTGAGCAGCTCCAACTCATTCAACTTAGCAATGAAGTTTTGAGTCACTTGGTAATTGCGCTGAAACTCATTTAAAAAGTGAATGATGTTTTGCAATGTTTTGGTTTGCTTGCCTTCAGCATCAAACAATGGGTTACCGCTGTCGCCTTCAAAGCAGCTGCTCGCTTCGTCAAAACATACAGTGTAGTCCTCTTGGCCTTCCGCTTGGGATAAAATGAACGGGTAACGGCGCATAACCGCTGGCACGTACTGACCCAACCATTCGCCATTTTTACCAACAAACAAGTTTTGATCCCCTTTAAGAGACAACATCGAAACAGCGTCCCAGTTGTCATTCTCGCTCTTAACAAACACAATTGGGTATTCTTTCGCCACCATCATAAACTCGTGCCCTAAAAGCAGAGCACTGCCCATGTGCGCTGTGTGTTTGTAGTCAGCTACCGCTTTAAACTTAAGCGTTCTGTGTGCTTCTGCATTGAGAACTGTTGGTTTTTGGTAAAGAGCTTTATTTTTTGCCGTTTGTTGCTTGGCCATGTTCACCTCTTAATATTTATTTGTTAACTTTTGCAAAAAGCGTAACATTTTTAAAAACCTAGCACGAGTATTAAATCTTGTTCTTTCTAAAACTTTTCAGAAATTTTTGGGTGAATTCAATGTGTAAAATGCGTCAATAATGCCATAGACCGTTGGGTTATGGTGGCTTGAGCCAGTGCAACTTTTTAGTAATTATGGCAATTTAAAGTCAGCCATGCTTAAATAAAAGGCATGATGAAATTTATATTCTTTTTTTGCGCCAGCCTGCTAACCTTCACTTTAAGCGTGAAGGCTTTTGCCATGGGCTTTGACATTCAAACCGACACTTTACCCCACGCCTTTATGGGGGTTTTAGGTGGCATTACCTTCTTGCTGTACGGGCTGGATAAGATGACATCCTCCTTCAAGGCACTTGCCGGTGGCAAATTAAAATTTATTTTAGCCAAATTAACCACCAACCGCTTTTCGTCCCTTTGTACTGGTGCGGGTGTCACAGCTATTGTTCAGTCCAGCGCGGCAACCACGGTGATGGTGGTGGGCTTTATTTCCGCCAAATTGGTCACATTGCCGCAATCTCTCGCGGTTATTTTGGGTGCCGACATTGGCACAACCCTGACCGTTCAGCTGATTGCGTTCCGCCTCAGTCAATATGCACTCATTTTCATCATCCTTGGGTTTTTAATCAAAGCCATCTCAAAAAGTGAGAGCATGTGGAACATTGGCCGTGTGTTTATGGCCATTGGTATGGTTTTCTTTGGGATCTTTATGATCAGTGAAAGCATGGTTATTTTACAAAACCTAGACTACGTACAGGACACTTTAAGCCACATTTCCAACCCCTTAACCGGCATTATTGTGGGCTTTGCCATCACTGCGTTGATGCAGTCTAGCGCCGCTGCGTTGGCCATTGTTATTGCCATTGCCGATCAAGGTTTGCTTTCCATCTCCGGGGCATTTTACCTTATTTTAGGGTGTAACATGGGCACCTGCCTCACCGCCATTATTGCCAGCACCAAAAGCAACCAAGATGGTCAGCGTGCGGCGGCGGCACATGCATTTTTCAAGTTTAGTGGCGCATTCTTCTTCCTTGTGACTTACGCTGTGTTTAAAGACCACTTCCTTCTTGGTATTGGCGCATTGGACAGCAACGGTGCTAACGCTGACGCTGTCACCCCTAGACAAATTGCCCACATGCACACCATTTTCAACATCACGCTGGCTGTGCTGTTCCTGCCGTTTATCAACCCGATTGCCGAAGCGCTGACCAAAATCATCAAAACCAAAAAGCCAAAATGGCGCTTGCAAGCCAAATATCTAGACACTTTCTTGCTAGACACACCAGGCCTTGCCTTAAATGCCATCCGCATTGAAACATCCTTGATGAGCAACCGCATCAAGCGCATTCTTAAAAACTCCTGCCAGATTGTGCTGGATGGGGAGATTGACCAGTTGAACAAACTCCGCAATGAGGAAAAAAATGTCGATGCGCTTTACAAGCAAATTGTCTACTACATGACCCAATTGAGCAGTCAAAACCTAACCCGAGATGAAAGCCGACAACTTATTTGGTTGATGAACAGTGTTAACCGTCTGGAGATTATCAGCGATTTGATTGGCGAAGAGCTATACCAAATTGGTCAAAAAAGGCAGAAAAAAGGCCATGAGTTTAACAAAACCGCCCGCAACCACATTTTAAAAATTGCCGATGCCAGCTACAAAGCCTTTAAGTACAGCACCAAGGCGGTAGAATCCTTTGAAGTGGAACTGGCACGCAACGCCAAACCGGTGGATAAAGCGGAATTTAAGCGCACACTCGACCGTGCCCATAAATACCTAACCAAGCGTTTAATTTCAAACGTTACGGTGGAAATCAATGACTATTCCATTGAAACGGACATCATTGACAAGTATCAGCGTATCTTTTTCCACTGCCGTAAAATTACCAAAGATTCTTTAAAATTGATTGAAGAACGTGCCGGCAAAAAACCGAAAAAGAACCTTGAGGCAGAAATTGTCGATGAAATTTTGGATGCCAACATATAAGTAAGGGAACCTCCGTTGAAAGCAAACCTTAAAAGAACAAAACGCACCATGAAACCATTTATGATCGCCCTAAGCCTTGCGCTAACAACCTTTGCCCACACAGCGCACAGCGCGGATAGCTGTGTACACGAGAAGGACCTACTCGCCAGCGCCGCTTTGATTCAAAAGGAAGGGCGTGGCAAAGGCTCTGGCGTGGTTTATCAAGGGGACATTGTCCTTACCAACCATCATGTGATTGCGGATATCCCTAAGGTTTGGGTCCACATCCCAAGGACTGACCAAGTGATTGAAGCCGAAGTTCTGCACGCCACCCCTAAGCCAGACATTGCGGTGTTAAAGCTGAAAGAAAAGGTGAAGGACGCTAAAGAACTGCACCTCGCACGCCGTGCCCACCGCCGTGAGGAATTGCGCCTTGTCAGCTTCCCCTTTGCTGAAAAACACAGACTGGGTGCAGTCCAAGCACGCTTTAACAACTTTGCCCGCTTTAAAAGCGACAGCCGACTACTTTATTTCAACGCCCTCCTTTCAGACTGGGGCTTCGCTGGGGACAGTGGCGGCGGTTTTTACAACTGCAAAGGCCAGCTGGTGGGTATCAACTTTGGCAACCTTGCCTTGAAAGGCACGCCTGAACATGTTTACGCCGTGAACATGCGCGCCATTGAAGACGCTTTGCGTGCCGCAGGTGTGGAAGCTCGTATCGAATATTAAAACTGAGTCAGCTTCACCACATTTTAAAATAACCTTTAAAGCCTGTTTTCTTACACTTTAACCTTGCAATGTATACAGCAAATATTTATAACCAATCTTGAAGTCATTCACACACTTTTTCTTTTTTAGGAGGCCTTATGCCTAACAAAACCTTACTGACTGCTATTCCAACAGCAAACGACCTGAAAGATACTGAAGCCATGGCTAAAATTTTAGCTGAAAATGAACAAGCTAATTTAGAGGCAGAAGTGGCAGAGCTAATTCATGTTTGCATTACCAAGATAATGCGGAGGGGTCAGCCTTGGCATAAAGAACTTCTCGTTCATGCAAATTCTTTCTCAATGAAAGCCATTGATATAGCAATAAAAAACCTTCGAAACCAAGGTTGGAACGCCAAGTTTTTAAAAAACCATTTCGTGGCAGATAAATTTCAATACCAAATTGTAATTAATACAGCATCTGATGGCCAAGAACCTTCCATTCCAACTCCTGAAGAGTTTCTGAATGGTGCTGATTTGCCTGTATTCCCTGTGAGTATTCTAAACAATCGTGAAAGTCATGAACATCGACTTTTAAATAAATGCTTAGAAGGAATAAAACAGCAGCAAAAAAGCAGTGACAAAACAGCATGCATTGACCGTAAAAACATGAGTGATGAAACAGCTGAAGATGTCGCTAGAATTCTAAGACGTTCAGGTTGGGAAGCCGAGGTTAGATACCCTATGGATATTGATCACCACGATAAGGTATCACCGAATATGGCAGCAGCTTCTGCTAGAAAATATATAACAATTTCATTACCTGCTTAACGATAATACCCTCTTTTAAGAGGGCATTTTTTTGTTTAAATAAGGAAGCTTAGGTTCACTTAGGCGACGTAGCATAAAAATAAAAAGGTCGCCTATAAAGACGACCTTTTTAATAAGGAAGCCTAGATACTCCGCTAGAAACCGCAGGTTCGTCAAAGGGTGATATTCAGATGGATTTTTTATTTTTCAAAAGCGACGACTACAAGTAGTAGCCGAGAAAGCTGAAAAATGAAAAAGGCGCTGAAGAGCGCCCTTTCCTTGAAACCATGCTCAATAGTGTTTATGCAGATAAAGCCTGCATTTCACGCTTCATCTTCTTACGTGAATGAGTGTCCAAACCTTTTTTGCGCAAACGCACGTGGTTTGGTGTAACTTCCACTAATTCATCGTCTTGAATGTAGGTTAAAGCATCTTCCAAGTTCATACGACGTGGTGGTGTCAGCTTCACAGCTTCATCCTTACCAGAAGCACGGACGTTGGTCAGCTGTTTACCCTTCACGGGGTTCACTTCCAAGTCGTCTGTTTTGGCGTTTTCACCAATAATCATACCGTCGTAAGCTTTCACACCCGCGTCGACAAACATCACGCCACGCTCTTCAAGGTTCCAAAGGGCAAAGGCCGCTGTGTCACCTGGAACCATGGAAATCAACACACCATTACGGCGACCCGCAGGGGCAGACTTAATAGGACCATATTCCTTAAACTGACGTGTTAAGATACCAGTACCACGGGTATCGGTTAAGAATTCACTACGGTAACCAATCATACCACGGCTTGGCGCTTCAAACACAAGGCGTTGCTTACCCCCATGGTCCGAAATCATGTTGGTGCATTCTGCACGGCGTAAGCCCATTTTTTCCATCACGGCGCCAGCGTATTCTTCATCCACGTCCACCACAATTTCTTCGTAAGGCTCAAGCTTTTGGCCACCCTCTTCCTTAAACAACACTTCAGGACGAGAAATAGAAAGCTCAAAACCTTCACGGCGCATGTTTTCAATCAACACCGAAAGCTGAAGCTCACCACGCCCCATCACCTTGAAGGATTCCGCACTGGAGCCTTGCTCAACAGTCAAACCAACAGAAACTTCGGCTTCACGGCGCAAACGTTCGCCAATTTCACGAGAAGTCAACTTGTCGCCATCTTCCCCTTTCAGTGGAGAATCGTTCACAGAAAATGTCATCGCAATTGTTGGTGGGTCAATGGCCAAAGATGGCAACGGCTCGTTCACTTCTGGAGAACAGATGGTGTGCGAAACATATGCTTCGGACATACCGGCAATCGCCACAATGTCGCCTGCTTCTGCTTCTTCAACGGCCACACGGTCCAACCCACGGTATTTGTAAAGCTTGGTAATTTTACCCGTTTCAATCACTTTACCGTCACGGTTAAAGTCCTTAATAGGCATGTTCAGCTTGGCGACACCTGTTTCAATACGACCTGTCACAATACGGCCAACGTAAGGGTCACGGTCAATGGTTGTGGCCAACATTGAAAATGGCTTGTCCTTGTCGCAAGTTGGCGCAGGGACATGGTCTAGCACCAAGTCAAGCAATGGTAGCACCGTGTCACCATGTTCATTGTAGTCATGGTCCACCCAGCCGTCACGGCCGACAGCGTACATAATTGGGAAGTCAAGCTGCTCTTCGGTTGCACCCAGCATGTCAAACAGGTCAAAAGCTTCGTTAACCACTTCGTCTGGTCGTGCATCACCACGGTCAATTTTGTTCACAACCAAAATGGGGCGCAAGCCAAGCTTCAGCGCTTTACCCAACACGAATTTTGTTTGAGGCATTGGGCCTTCAGCTGCGTCCACCAGCAGAACAACACCGTCCACCATGCCAAGAACACGTTCAACCTCGCCACCAAAGTCGGCGTGGCCTGGGGTGTCCACAATGTTGACAATGTGGTCTTTATATTCAATGGCGGTTGTTTTGGCTAAAATAGTGATCCCACGTTCACGTTCAATATCGCCACTGTCCATCGCACGTTCGTCCACTTGCTGGTGACTGTCAAATGTGCCAGATTGCTTCAACATAGCGTCTACCAAGGTGGTTTTACCATGGTCAACGTGTGCAATGATGGCGATATTACGTAATTTTTGCATATATTTAGCCTTTAATTTGGTTTCGTTATCAAGGTGGTTTATAAGGTGCTTTGGGGTATATTTCAAGTGAATAACGCCCCGCGACAAAAAAAAGGCACCCAACAGGGCACCTTTTGTTCGATATAACAGCCTTATTTAAGCATCAATTTGCGTTTTAACCCTTGGACTCGGCTTTGCCGTTAAAGTTGCCTTCTTCGTCCAAGTCATCAAAGGTGATAGGCCGATCCACCAGCCGCACAGCCCGCTCTTTTTGCTGCGCTTTACTTGGCAAGCAAAAACTGATGACCGCTGCGGCAAACAAGCTGAGGCCAACAATGGGCAAATTATTATAAAATATAAATGAGCCAGACGCCGACGCTTCAACCATATTGACAAAATAAGGGATGTAAGACACGGCCATGAACACCGTAAAAGCCGACGCAGCACCGCCTGTAAAAATGGCGCGTATTAAACGATTGACCCCTGTGATCAACAACACAGCCATCAAAAGCGACAGGCTCATGGTAAATGACAGAATGGAAAAACCACTGGCCGTACTGGGTTTCAAGAAATCTGGCAGTAGGGGCAAAAGCCAGGAAGCTGTGAAGTCTTCGGCTAAAATGGGTGGTTGCATGTGAACAGTGTATAAAATATCTGCGCTAACAAAAGCAAGCCCGCACAGCATACAAAACAAGAGAAATTTGTACATAGGTTTAAAACCTCAATAAAAAGTATAAAGTGTTGCGTGGAAAGAGAAAACCTCTCATCGAACAGCGCAGTTATAGCTGAATAGCACCACCTTGTCAAACAACAAGCACTTGAAATAAAAAAATGTTACCCTTACTTTAAATTCAATGAAAAAATACATCTTCACATCCGTGCTTATGCTCAGCGTCATTTTGGGTCAACAAAATGCGATTGCAGGGCCACTGCTTCACCTTTTGGGTCACAAAAAAGCCAATGAGATTAAATTTGTGCTGGAAACTTTTGGTCCCGCCACGGTCAAATGTTATTACAAGGTCACCCGTGGGGCGGACTTAACGATTGACCGTTTTGAAAAAGCACTGAAAAGCGGTTATATTTCACAGTGCTTGCAACAAACTGCCGCCGAACAAGCAGAATACCTCACCCGTTTTACCGGCGGTGTCCACAAATAAAAAAGCCCCCACAGTGTGAGGGCCTTCGCTTTAAAGGTCTGCTTTTTTCAATTCATCCATAATGGACAAAATGCCAAAAGCAAAATAACTCGATTTATTCCAGCTTAATATTGCGTGGAAATTATGGTGAAGGAGATAGCCTTCCAAACCGGCTTGGTTGCCATGTGGCAGGTAAAGGTAAACCACGTCATTTGAATTAACATCTTGCGGCAGTGGCACGCCACGCTTTGCAAACACCTTTGCCGGCAAGCGGTATGGCGCATATTTACGGACAACCTTCTTCCCCTTATGGTAAACAATTTTGCCGTTTTCACGCTTAAAAACATATTGCTTGGACAAACCCGTATCATAAAAAATACCTTGGCGTATTTTTTTTGTTAACGTGAAGTCAGACTTCCAGTTTGCGCCCTGTTGCCACCTTAAAACCTTAAGGTAATTGGCAGCGGATGCAAAAGCGTCGCCCAAGTTGTTCCAAATGTCTTTCTTGCCGTCACCGTCATAATCCACCGCATATGCCATAAATGTGGAAGGCATAAACTGCACTTGCCCCATGGCACCGGCCCATGAACCGACAAAGTCAACCGGCTGAACATGACCTTGGCCATAAAGTTCAATGGCGTTTATCAGCTCCCGTTTAAAAAACGCCTTACGCTTGGACTTCTTGTACCAAGCAAGCGTTGCCAAAACCTGTGGAATGTTGTGACCCCCTTGGTTTGAACCAAAGGACGACTCTATGCTCCACAAGGCGACAATCACCTCCTTGTCAACGCCGTAGGTCGCTTCAATATCTTTTAAGATTTTTAACGTTTCAGGGTCTTTCAACCAATTTGTCGCCGTTTTCAAACGAAGGGGTGACAAATAACGGCGCTGATTGTCAGCAAACTTAACCGCATCAGGCACTCTAGCGCACCCACAAGGTGGCCGTGGTCTATAACGGTCAATCACAAAGTCACTGGGTGTAGGGTTTGCGCCAAAAAGCTCATCCACCCAAACAGGGTTTAAGCCTTTTTGCGCCACCTCCACCTTCAGCTTGGCAATAAACTGCTGGTAGGACTGGTCGGCCGAAGCCAAAGGCACACATAAAAACAAACAAAATAAAAGTATAAAGGTACGCATAAAGCCACCTCCATAAGGTTATGGAAAATCAATAGATAGAATGTAGGATTTCCGTGAATGAAAAAGTTAAAGTGAATGTCATACTTATAATATTTTTAAATATACACAAAAAACCAATATCGCACAATTTTTTTTAGATATTTTCAAAATAGTCCTACAACTTTGAAGGCATTTCAGTTACCCTAAATAAACAACAATAAAGCCATAACAAAGGGGCAGCCAATGCTTGTGAACAGCGATACACTTAAAACCTTGGAAGAAACTGTCGGCCAAGAAACGGTACAAGAATTGGTGGACCTTTATGTTGACACCTCACCGGAAGTAATCGCTCAGCTGGAAACCTTTGCGGATGAAAAAAACAGCCAGCAAATGGCTTTTTGGAGCCACCGCCTCAAAGGGTCATCGGGCACCCTTGGCTTTGACGACATTCACGAACTATCTAAAAACATTGAAAAACTGTGTTTGGAAAACAAAGTGGACGAAGCTGCAGCGCTTTGCACAAAAGTGCGCCCCCTTTACCAACAAACAGAACAGGCCATCAAAAACCTTTAAAGCTGAATTTTAAATTTCTTAATTTTACGGTCCAACGCAGGGCGAGAAATGCCCAAAATGTCGCAAGCTTGACCTTTGTGACCACCGGTGCGCTCTAAGGTTTTGGTCACATGGCGTCTTTCCAGTTCCTCTAACGACACCAGCGGAATCGCCTCATGGTCAAGGTCATGGGCGCCAGCACTGTCCGCACCATATTCAATCACAATTTGATCGGCGCTGATGATACCGGTCCGGTTCATGGCACAAGCACGGGTCAGCACGTTTTCCAGCTCCCGCACGTTGCCCGGCCAACTGTGCGCTTCAAGTTTGTAATAAGCGTCGTCGGTCATCCCGGTAATGTTCTTGCCAATTTTTTGATTGATCTTCGCCAACAGGTAAGGTGTTAAAAGCTTAATATCCTCCACCCGCTCCCTCAGTGGTGGCACATGCACCGTCATAATTTTCAGGCGGTACATTAAATCTTCACGGAACAAACCATCCGCAATCATCTGGTCAAGGTCACGGTGGGTGGCCGCCACAATGTGAGCGTTGGTGGTCAAGGTTTCACTACCGCCCACCCGCTCAAAGGTGCCTTCTTGCAAAACACGCAATAACTTAGATTGCAGTTTGGGCGAAAGCTCGCCAATCTCGTCCAAAAACAGCGTACCATTTTGAGCGAGGGCAAACTTGCCCTCTTTACGTTCCGCAGCACCGGTAAACGCCCCCTTTTCATGGCCAAACATTTCACTTTCCAGCAAATTTTCTACAATAGCACCGCAGTTGACCGCCAAGAACGCTCCTTCTTTACCGCTGTGGTAATGAATGGCTTTGGCCACCAGCTCCTTCCCTGTGCCTGTTTCTCCTTGAATCAGCACCGTAGCATCATTGGTGGAAGCCAGGGCAATTTGCTTCACCACGTCAATCATCTTACGGCTGCTGCCAATAATCCGTGGTTCGCCCGCTTTTTCATCATGGGTGGTGATGGTCATATCCTTCTTGGTGCGCTTGGGCGACAAACACTTTTCCACCGAAGCGTTGAGCTCTTCAATATCAATCGGCTTGTGAATATAATCGGTCGCGCCCAGTTTAATGGCTTCAATGGCCAGCTCCATATCGTGCTTGCCTGTAATCATCAACACTGGGGTTTCGGGGTACATGTCTTTTAGTTCTGGCAACAATGTAATGCCCAAAGTATCTGGCAAATGCTGGTCTAAAAAGAAAATTTTGGGCTTAAGGCCTGCCAATTTTTCTTTTGCTTGGCGGCCACTTTGCGCACTTTGACAGCTGTAACCCAAGTCCTCAAAGTGGAGGAGCAACATTTCCGCCAAGTGAGGGTCATCATCTATGATAAAAATATCCAGCTTTTGTTTTGCCATTTAATTTAACTGTCTTTGTTTTGCCATTCTTGTTCGGTGTAAAGCTTCATGCGTAGGGCGTGCAAACCTTCACGGTTTTTATTTTCCATCTCCGTAGACAGCAGTTCATAAACTTTGCGCTGCCGTGCCACACGGTTTAAACCTTCAAACTGATTGCTCACCATCACCAAGTTAAAGTGGCTTCCACCACGCTCTTCCACCCCTGCGTGACCCGCATGAAGGTGTGACTCATTTTCAAGCGCCATCCAAAAAGGTTGAAAAGCTGCTTGCAATTTTTGCTCTAATGCTTTTTGATTCATAGCACAAATTTTAACAAAGCAAATTTAAAACACCAAGGTAAAAGAGCACAAGTCATATGAAAGTTGTTAGCTGGAACTTAAACTCCATTCGCGCAAGGTTAGAACATGTCCAAAATTGGTTGGCGGAAAACAAGCCAGACATTTTGTGCCTGCAAGAAACAAAGGTGCGCGATGAAGAATTCCCACGGGACGTTTTTGAAGCCATGGGCTTGAATGTTTACACCCACGGCCAAGCCGCGTACAACGGCGTAGCGTTTATTACCCCCCACACCTTAGAAGACGTGCAAAAAGGCTTCCCTGAAGGAGACATGAACGACCAAAAACGGGTAATTGCCTGCACCTTAAACGGCGTGCGCATTGTCAATGTTTATATCCCCCAAGGGGACAACCCAGACAGCCCAAAATACGCTATGAAAGGCATGTTTTACCGCCGTCTGCGTGAATGGATGGAAGACGACTTCACCCCACAAGACAATGTGCTGATTTGTGGCGACTTTAACATTGCCCCAACCGACATTGACGTCCACGACGTTGAAAAATGCGCCAAAAAGTGCGGTTATCTCCCCGAAGAGGTGACATGGCTCAACCATTTGATGGACTGGGGCTTTAAGGACAGCTTCCGCCTGATTCACCCAGACAAACCACAGTTTAGCTGGTGGGACTACCGCATGAATTCATACACCCGTAACAAAGGCATGCGGATTGACCATGTGCTCACCAGTGAAGGCTTAAGCAAAAAAGTGGTGGACGCAGGGGTTGATGAAAGCCCAAGAAGCTTGGAGCGCCCGTCCGACCATGTGCCAGTGTTTACAACATTCAAGCTTTAAAACTGCCCACCTGTGATTGCTGTCAGCTTTTCATAAACTACAATTAAAGATTGTATACATAAACCCTTACGCAAATTAAAGTCAAAGGGTATGGTGATGCGTTCTAAAAAGGACAGGGCTTTTCAGCCACGGTTAATTGATGCAAACATTCAAATTGAGCGAGACATTTTTCAGGACCGCCTTCAACGGCAGGACTTGATCAAAAACCATTTTGGTCTCAAAGCGGTGCCCACCACCTTACCTGAAGAATCACTCCTGATACGTGGATTTGCCACAGTACTCAACCAAGCACAAGGCGACATTGTTTTAAAACACCCTTTTTACAATTTGTCGCTGGTGGTCAACCAAACGGTGGGTGCAAAGTATGGTTACCTCATCAGCTGTGGCGATTACCAAGCCCAACTGCTGGAAATGCTGCACCGCTATTTAAAACCGAAAGACAAAGTGCTGGAAATTGGCGCAGGCCTCGGTGTAACCACCACCTTTATGACTCAACACACTGGGCAGAAGGTTACAGCGGTGGAACCACAGTTAAACCTGCACCCGATCATTGAAAAAAATGCCCAAATCAACAACGTGGCGGTGGAAGTGATTCACGCCACCCTCACCCCTGAAAACAGCCAAGAAAAGACCGACTTTTACATTATGCAGGACTATCTCACATCCTCCATTTTTGAAAAGTGGGGACAAGTGGACAAAACCCTCAAAGTCCCACAAACAACATTTGCTGAACTGGCACAAAAGAGTGATGCCAACACTTTGGTTTTTGATGTTATCGGCGCCGAAATTGCCTTTGTTTACGATGATGAAATTGCAAGGTATCAAAAAATCATTTGCACCCTCAACACCCCGTTGATTGGCGAGGAGAAGACAGCTCACATCATCAACCACCTCATTCAAAAAGGCTTTAACCTTAAAAACATCTTAGGGTTAACCTTTGTTTTTACAAAAAAATAAGGAGCCGGAGCTCCTTATTTTGTAAAAGTGTGGTTGAGATTACTTCAACTTAACTTCTTTGAATTCTACATGCTTACGCACAACAGGGTCATACTTGTTGAAAGACATTTTTTCTGTTGTGTTCAGGCTTTTTGGGTTTTTAGTGGTTACGTAGTAAAAACCTGTTTTGCGACCCGTTTTTGGGTTAATGGCTGTAGATTCTAGCTTGATGTAAATGCTGTTACGGTTCGCCATCTTGCAGTCCTTCTCTTCAATCAATTACAATATAAATTACCCTTTTGGGTGCGATTAGATGTGTTATATACGTTACTTTCTAAGCCTTGTCAATGCTTTCATGAAAAAAAATAGCATATTCCCCCTCTCAACACTTCATTCATATGATGTGAAATGGGCAAACACCCCAAACGCCTTAGCTATCAAGGCAAAACACAACCCTTGGTAACCGAATCGCTTAAAAAACACACATTTAAATCGTCACACCGGCAGAAAAAAGCCCTGTTTACAATGATGTTTTTATAGATTTTTAATATTATTTATGCCATAACTTTAAAAGTAGTCAAAAAAATTAAAAATGACAAGGACATGCGCATGCAACAAAGCATCCTTTTAGTAGACGACCACGCCTTGATCCGCGAAGGTGTCACCTCCCTATTAGACAGTGAACAATTTACAGTTGTTGGTGAAGCCAGCGACGGTGATGAAGCTGTAAAACTGCACAGCGAACTACAACCAGATATCACATTGATGGACCTTAAAATGCCAAACATGTCTGGTCTGGAAGCATCAAAAGAAATCTTAGCAAAAAACCCAAACGCTAAAATTGTTATTTTAAGTGTTGAACTGACTGAATCCGACTTGATGCGCTCTGTGGATTTAGGCGTTAAAGGTTACCTGCTTAAAACATCCAACAGTGAAGCTTTAAACCAAGCATTGCACTTGGTACTGGCTGGTGAAAGCGTATTCCCTTCGGACGCATTGGTACGTGGCATGGCCAACCGCCAACAAGCCAGTGAAGTGGGCCTTACCCCCCGTGAAGAAGAAATTTTGCGCCACATTGCCCGTGGTGAGTCCAACAAAGGCATTGCCCGCAACTTGGACGTGACCGAAGGTACCATTAAGGTGCATATTAAAGCTATTTTGAAAAAGCTGGATATGAACAACCGTACCCAAGCCGCTATTTACGCTTACGAGCGTGGCTTGGTGTAACATCCCATGCATTTAAAAAGCGGCCAACTTGGCCGCTTTTTTGTATCTTCAAATCAGTTATCACTCATTGTCCTTGGGCTTTTCTGGAAGCTCTAACGCTTCCTCGTCATCACCCCCCTCTTCATCACCCCCTTTAATGGCAAAGCTGTAAACAACATAACCAAAAACACAGGCACCCAGCACAATGGCCAGTAACATCAACACCCCAGATGACGAACCACCGGAACCAAAAATAACAAAAAATGCCAACACCGCTAAAGGCAACACAATGACATAAAGCCACCAATATTCATTAAAATGACCATCACGCAGAATATCCTTCGCACGCGCTGCATTTTTACTTTCGCTGTCTTTCAAGCAAGCTTTTAAAGCCGCTTTGGCGCGGGCTTTTAAACCGTGGACTTCATCGGTCATCACACGGTACACCCCTTGAAAAGCGGCCACAACTTCATGTGGGGATATAAAATGACCATTTTCCGCCATTTGCAAAATAAGCTGTGAAGGCAGTGGACCACGCGGTTTGTGGGTCACCCACGAACGGTAAAAGTTTAAATAATAAGGGTTATCTGGCACCTGAAACGCGTCCGCCCCGGCTGCAATGTGAATAAAAATCCCATATTCATAATCGGGCATGTAAGGTTGAATCACCTCCCATTTTTCATCAGGGATAACTTCCTTTTCAAAGGCGGTCAATGTTTCAAGCATACGATCAAATTGACGGTAAATTTCCGCATGGGGCACAATGTTCTGCACTGGCAGCGTACGGTTGCTGCCCTTACCTTCTTCCGCCGTGATCGCCAGCGACCAAACCCGCCAGTAATTCACCTTCGGCAAGCCCATAGCCGGCATGGCTTTGTTGGGGTACACGTCTTCACTGTGCCTTTTTGCGTCCAAACTTGTGTAAAGATAAATCTCATCAAACTTGGGCAGCGGTGCCGCCTTTAAAAGCTGGCTTAAGTAACGGTTTTCAAGTGTCCAAATGCATTGGCTGGCTGGCTGAAGATCCATTTCTTCATTGTAGTTTTGCTGAATTTCTTGCACAAGCTGGTTATATTTGTGATAACTTTTCGCAATCATCAGCTCAATGTCTTTTAAAGGGGCAACCACCGCATCATCTTTATCAGACAACCTTGGCAAAACAAAGGGCCTAATAATATTGAGGTAAAAATTCACACCCGATATGCCAGTTTTAGCAATGGTAGCAATGCTTTCCACTTCATAATTAGTGAGGTGGGATGGGTCCATCATGCTCACCAAAACCCATGCTTTCAGATGCACGCCGTCATGCACGCCCAAGCCACGACTTTCGGTTAAACTTTCTGGGTTTAGCAAATAATATTCACGGATCAAGTGCATCGCCCGTGCTTGGTCATAATTGGACTCATGCAACACATAAGCATAGCGGTACTGCATCAACTGGTCTTTGTTTACTTCCTCTGCGTAAAGAGAAGCCTTCTTCGCTTCCGACCTTGCTTCTGGCAACAATTCTGACGCCCCTTGCGCCACTTTATAAAAATAAACTTGGCTGACCATAAAAGCCAGAGACCGGTTGTTGGGGAAGTTTTTCTTTGCGGTGCGCAACACTGTTAACGCGTCACTTAAGCGCCCCACAGCAATGGATTCCACCACGCTTTTCATTTTGTTCACCGCCGCTAAACTGTAACCCAAACTGGCCATATTTTCCGTGGCGTAGTCCAGCTCAGTGTATAGCACGCCTACCAAGTTCCGCTCCGCTTCTTTCAAGCTGTACGGGTCAAATTTATTTGGAAGCTTCTCCATGCTATATTTGAAGATAGAATAGGTGTTAATTTGGCTTAAAAAGTCAGTTGCATAGCCATGGTCCACCTTTTTAGGCTTGAACATGTCCTGCATTAAAGGCTTTTCTTCCGCCTTATTTTGCCCTTGCCCAAAAACATTTTGTTTTTGCTGTGGTTGTTGTGCTTGCCCGCTTTCGTTTTCAACTTCAGGCTCGGCTTTTGGGGTGTAGATGCTCTTTTCATACAACACCTCATCCTTCACAGATTTAAACACGCCATCAATAGTTTCGGTAGTGGCATAAGTGGGGTATGGCGGAAAGTCAAAAGCAACCTTTTGATCATAAACACTGGCGGCCAACTGATTGTGAACATCCACAACGGCGGTTTGCGCTTGTTGAATTTGCTTTTTCAGTTGGTCGGACATGGCTATAGACTTCTTTCGTAAAGTTTAATTTCATAATCCATTAAGGACTCTAATTGTTCTAAGGTAATGCTGCCGCCAATTTTAATACCGTTGACGTAAAGCACAGGCGGTTTATGCTCCCCCATGCTTTGAACAGCCGTACGGTCGGCATCCAATTCTTTGTAGTATTGTCTGGCGTTTTTGCGGGTCATCCGGCGTATCTCTTTTTCTGGCACGCCCACCGAAATCAGCTTTTCGGTGAAGATATTATCGGTGGCGGATGACACATTGTACAAACTTTGGCGGTAATCCCAAAATTCACCAGCGCCAAAAGCCAAACGACCATAAAACGCCGCAGCGTTGGTAAAGTTATATTTATCCACTGGCAAATGCATGAAAAAGTGCTGAATTTTGCCTTTGTATTTGTCCTTCTTAAAAATCTCATCAATTTTTTGGGACAAGTCTTGGCAGTAGAGACAGCTCATGTCGTTCATTTCCACCCAAGTGATGGGGGCAGCCACAGGCCCTCTAAACGGGGTGTGGTTCCAAATTTGAATCCGGCGTCTGTTTTCAATGGCCATTTTGGTGCGGTCATTTTTTAAAGCTTCTGGCAGGTCCGAATCCACGGTGTTGTGTTTCATCTGCTCATTGGTCAACACCTGTTTACCGCCAATGGTAATTTTGGGCAATCTCCCAGAAGGCAAGTAGTTTTGCGCCACCGCAACGGCAGACACCACCACACTACAAAGCACCACGCAAGCCCCTAAATAAAGCTTGTATGCTTGCTTGCCCTGATGTGTTTTTATATTTTTACAGTTCATCATGTGCCAATATCTGTTCTTCCCTTATATATACTAGCGAAAATAAAAACATTTGTATAATTTACACAACCAAAATACGTTATTGCCGAACGACAAAAATTTTATGCTGTTGCATCCAGCCCACCCATCATGTATATAGAAAACAGAGAACAGAATAAAAGGAACATAAAAATGCCCTTTGTTGTAACAGGTAAATGTATTAAATGTCGCTACAGCGACTGTGTGGAAGTGTGCCCTGTGGAATGCTTTTACGAAGGTGAAAACATGCTAGTCATCAACCCGGATGAGTGCATTGACTGCGGTGTTTGTGAACCCGAATGCCCCATTGAAGCCATTAAGTCGGACGAAGAGCTGACCGCCGATGAGCAAAAATGGGCTGGCATCAACGAAAAGTTCAGCGCTCTATGGCCAAACATGACCGAAAGCAAAGACCCACTGCCCGATGCGGACAGTTGGAGCGAAAAACCTGTTGCCGAAAAAGAAGGCTTGTTCAGCGAAAAACCTGGCGCCTAAGCCCGCCACAAGAAACGCCTCGGTTGAGGCGTTTTTTTATGTTTAATATTCATAGACATTAAAGGGACTGATACAGCCGGATATATGACGTCAGCATGTCCTTAAATTCATGCTCTTTTTTAACAAAAGGTCTGGCATAAAGGGCCTTACCTTGACGGAAGTTGGGGTCGGACAGCAATTTTTCCACCGCACCTTTGGCCAAAGCATTGTTGGGGTATAACACCACCCCTGTTTTGTTGCCATTGGTCAGCGCCAGCGCACTGTTGGAAGATTCCAGCACCACAGGCAAGCCACAGCTTTGCGCTTCTAAAATGGTGCTTTGTCTTTTCTCCACCCCGCCCAGCAACATAAACACGTCGCAAGCGCGTAAATAATCTTCTGGGTTCATCACTGCATCCCTCACAATGACATAAGGCTCCACCGCGGTACGACGCATCTCCTCTTTCAATTTTTCAAAGTAGGCCACGTCCTTAACCTTGCCTAAAAAAATCACTTGCAGATAGTCACCCAAAGGCATGCACATCTTTAGTGTTTCCAGCTGTTTATTGGCCGGTTCAATGTCCGCCATACAGCAAACAATGGTGCTGCCTTCTGGCAGTTCTAGTTCACGGCGGATAGGCCGTTTGGAGAGGACCGGTTTAAAGCGGTCAGTGTCCACACCCTCTTTAATCAACAAAATGTTATCAAGGTGAATCAAATTGGCTTTTTCCAACATCATTTGATTGCTGACGACAATCTGATCCATATAATCAAGGTGCTTGAGGTATTTTTTACGCAAGCCAAAGGGCTGTTTGTTCAATTCAAAGCAACTGTCACTCAGCGCTGTGGCTAAAAACGGCACGTCGTAACGTTGGCAAACCCAACCTAAAACCATTGTGTGGAGGCTCATGCCAATAAAATGCACATGGCTGATTTGAGTGCCCGATTTAAGCGCACGGCGCAAAGCCACCAAAGCGTTGCCACCCAACATGGCAGGCCATTTGCTTTCCACACTGTGGAACACTTGGATGTCCTTGTGAATGCCCTCAAATTCCGACCCCTCAACCGCATTGGTTAAAATGGAAACTTGAATACCTTGGGCACAAGCCGCCAAGGCCAATTGCCCTGTGGTTTTCAGGGTTTGACCATCCGCTTCATCCAAACAAACTAGTAATACATGTTTTACGCTCATGGGTTTGAATATATCAACCTTTTCAAATTATACAAGCCTTGCTAGCGGGCATGTTTGTTTAACGGCACATGCTCCACCAATTGCCAATCTTTCATGCAGGTGGGGCCTGCGGGTGTCATTGCACTGTAATAAATATAGTCCAGCTTCACCATGTCGCCTTTGGCCATATTGTCCTTGATGCGGTTGCGCCATTTTTTACTTTGAAAATCGGCCTTGAATTTAAAATGACAATACTCGTCTGGCGCATCATCGCCGTTTTCATACAGCGCCACAACTTTATCCACCAAGCCGTCACACTGCTGGTAATTATAATCCGTGTTTTGGGTGGTCAGTTCATTAAAGCGCAAAATACGCACGTGCATTTTGTTAAAATAGACATCTTCCACCACCGCCAACACACGGCATTGGCTGTAACTGGACGCATCGGCCTTAACCGCCACAGCGCCAAGCATCAAAACTGCCAAAACGCCACCAAGCAGGCGCATTAGTCCAGCCTTTCACTTTTGGCAATTTTTTGGCGCATCCATTGGGTAAAACCAGGAGCAACCGGTTTAAAGAAGTCGGCAAAGTTGTTGAGCTGACTGCGCAAGCTTGGGTTTTCCAAGTCGTTCACAACCATGCCTTCAACATTCGCACCCGATTCTCGCAACTGTTTCACTGCTTTGTGCACTTTGTCCTTGTGGGTGCGGTTGGCCATCATCACCAGCACCGTACGTCTTGCCGCGGCGGACAAGGTCACAGGGTCTACGTTATAACGGTTCAGTGAACCAATGGGCGTGGTGTCCACCACAATGTGTTCAAAACTTTTCTCCAATGCATCAAAGAACGCACCGGCGTGGGACATGTCCTTCAAAAATTGGACGCTGACACTGTCTAAAGGTGCAGGCATGAAAAACAGGTTCGGGTCAGACGTTGGGTGAATCAAGTCCCCAAAACCTTCAGCAAAGTTGCGCCCGCCTAGGTTCCAAGCAGTACGGTCTGGCAACAGGTTGTTTGAAAGTTCGGTGTTGCGCATGTTCAGGTCAACCAACAAGGTTTTGCGGCCGGCCTCGGCACTGCGCTGTGCCATTAAATGCGCCAGCAAAGTTGTGCCTTCGCCCGCTGTGGCGGCTGTCACCACCATACTTCCTTTTAAGGTGGACAATGCGCCACGGTGAATACGGCTGACTTCGGTGTAGGAAGTCGGCTGAATGATGGACGTGCCCATGGTGCCAGAAGCACGGCTTTTGCGGTTTTTCTTCGCAATGGATGCCAACTCTTCTTGTTTGATATCTGTCATCTTCTCACCTCTTATAAAACTTTGGATTGCGTGGTAATAATCAGCTTACCACCTTCATTTTGCACATGGCCTAAGTTGGGAACGTGACCCAAAATTTTAAGGCCTAAAGCGTCGTAAATCTCTTCTTCTGTTTTCAGCGTTGCGTCGGTAAACTTGCGGTAAAGCACCAACACCAAGGCCAACACTAAAGCCGCTTGCAGCGCAATGAACAAAATGTTGATGTGATAGCTCATGTCACGCTTGGCACTTAAAGAAAGCGCTGGATCCACAATCCACAAAATGGCGTTTGGCTCATTGTGGAATTGGCCACCCATCAAGGAGCGGGACTGTAACAACAGCTCTTCATACTCGCTTTGCGCCAAGTCCTTTTGGGCAACCGCTTTTTGCACTGCAAATTCCACGTTCACAAGTTCTTTTAACAAAGCTTCACGGGCTTTGCCTGTAGTGCGGGAAAGCTTGGCTTGCATCACATTCAAGCGTTCAGTCGCGCGTTTTTCTTGCTCGCTATAAAGTTGCACTTGGTTACCAAGGGAAGACAAAAGGTCCCCCACGCGGACACGTTCGGGCGCAAGCACTTCATCAATAAAGTTGGAAACCAAAACTTCTAAGACATTTTCCGCCTTTTCGGGGCTGGCACCTTTGTAATTGATGCGCACCATATCGTCGCTTAAAATGGTCATGCGGATGCGGCTTGTAAACTCACGCAGTTCTTTGTTGCGCTGTTCTTTATCTAGCAGGTCAAAACCAACCACGGCGCCGGTGTCCAAAATGGTGTCCCTCACCACAGACTCGCTTTTTAAGCGGCGCTCTAAAATCAGGCTATTACTCGGGTCGGAAATGTTCATCAACACAGGAGAGCTGGCTTTTGCACGGTTCACGCTGACCGTAGTCGTCGCTTCGTAAAGAGGGTTATAGGCCAAACTTATGCTTAAAACTAACAAAGGCAATAAAACAATCGGCAACAAAACTTGGTATCTATAGTTCCAAATTTGCACTAAAAAAATGGCAAGCCTTAACATATTCTCTCCACATATTTAAAAAAATCTTTGTTGTAGATGCCTTGTTTTTCAAACTTTTTACACCTATTCTATGTTAAAGTGTAAAAGCGAATGCCAAAATGTTTAAGCGTTTTTTGCATTTACCATAAGAATTACAAAAAATAAAGGGTACCTCCTGTGTCAAATTTGCGAGATCGTCATGCAAAAATTCTAGCCACCATTGGCCCAGCCTCATCCAGCTTTGAAATGTTGGATAAACTTTTCATCGCCGGAGCGGACGCTTTCCGCCTCAACTTTTCCCACGGGGACTATGCCACCCACAAAACCAACATTGAAAATATCCGCAAGCTTGAAGAAAAGCACGGAAAACCCATCACCATCTTGCAGGACTTGCAAGGCCCTAAAATTCGCCTTGGCGCATTTAAAGACCAAGCGAAACACGACCTTGAAGAAGGGGACTTTTTTGTCATTGACGACAACCCTGAAGAAGGGGACAAAAACCGCTGTAACCTACCCCACCCCGAAATTTTGGACATTTTAACCAAAGGCGACAAGGTGTACATCAACGATGGCATTGTCCGCATGAATGTGGTGGAAAAGCAGGGCCGTAAAGTCACCTGTAAAGTGTATGAAGGTGGCACTGTTTCCAGCCGCAAGGGCGTGAACCTCCCTGGGGTAGACCTGCCCATTTCCTCTGTCACCGAAAAGGACTGGCAGGACCTTGAGTTCGGCCTTGAAAACGGCGTGGACTGGGTAGCCGTTTCCTTTGTCCAAAAGGAACAAGACATCTTAGATGTGAAAGCCAAGGTGGATGGTAAAGCCGCTGTCCTCGCAAAAATTGAAATGCCCAACGCCGTAAAACGCATTGAAAACATCATAGACGCGTCGGACGCCATTATGGTCGCAAGGGGCGACTTGGGCGTAGAATGCCCCATTGAAGACGTGCCATCTATTCAAAAGAAAATCATCCGCAAGTGCCGACAAGAAGGCAAACCGGTGATTGTGGCCACCCAAATGCTGGAAAGCATGATTGAAAACGCATCCCCCACCCGTGCGGAAGTTTCCGACGTCGCCAACGCCACCTTTGAAGGCGCTGATGCCTTGATGCTCAGTGCGGAAAGTGCAGCTGGCAAGTTCCCCGAAAAGGCAGTGCAAACCATGCACAATGTGATTTGTCGGGTTGAAAAATCTAGCGCATGGTATGACTTGATCCACGCCCGTGAAGTTTCCACCATGCCCAACACTGGCGACGCCATTACCCACGCCGCGGCGGAAACAGCCTATGCATTGAAAGCCAAGGTGATTGTGACCTTCACGGAATATGGATCGACCGCACTGCGAATGTCCCGCCAGCGCCCAAGACGCCACATCATTGCGGTGACACCGCACCTTCACACCGCCCGCCGTATCAACTTGGCTTGGGGCTTAAACTGTCAAATCAAACCCAACCCCACCAGCCAAGAAAGCTTGAGCGACCTTGCACTCAGCGCGGTTAAAGACGCCAAACTTGAACAGGTGGACGCACCGATTGTGCTGACCGCTGGCCTTCCCTTTGGCGTGGCCGGCACCACCAACATGATTCGTGTGATTTAAAAAACCCACGCCACCACTTTAACAACTTTGTTAGGGCTTCACTTTTGGTGGAGCCTGCGCTAAACTTTAGATATAACCTATAAAAAAAGAGGCTGGCACAACCCATGCAAATCAAACCCTTGCAACAATTACCAAAAAAACACCTTTTAATGGCCGCAGGCCTGGTGGTAGCTCTGTTGGCTATGCTAATTGTTTATCAATACATCCAGTCCCTCACCACATCTAAACCATCCGAAACCATTGACATTGCCGAGCAAAAACTGCTAACCCCACAAACCGTGGCGGTTTTTTATGCCGATATTGAACGCAGTTTAAGCCTTGCCGAAACAGAGGGGGACCTTTTAAGCCAAGCGCCTAAAATGTCCGTTGGCAACCCCCTTGGCTTTTTACAAAAACTCAACAGCGCTGGCGCACCCATCCACAAACAAGCTGAAAAATTGCTGTTGGTGGCGGAAGCAGCCAGCACCGAAGCAAGTAGAACCACCTTAGACGTCACCTTGGTGTTGACTGGGCAATTTAACCCCGAAAAACTGGCCAGCGCCATCAAACAAAACGCCCTCACCACCGCCATTGCCAAAAATGCCCATATTTACCGTGTCACCCCACCAGAGGATGTGGAAACCTGTGGCAAAGTCCCTAACTTGGATATTTCAATCCAACAGGACAACATCATCATCACCGCCGAAGGTAAAATCAAACAAGCGCTTAAAAAACTGACCAATCCAAAAAACAGTGACCATGCCGCACCGTGGAAAACTTACCGCCAAAACAAACTGTTTGCCGCCGCCATTTTCAACCCAGAATTAGCCAAAAAACAAATTAAAGAACCGATGACACGGATGATGCTGGCGCAAGCCCCCACCGAAGACTTTACCAAAACCTACTTTGGCGCCGAGGTGAGCCTGATGGATCGTGGCGTGGCGTTAAACCTTCAGTCATGGACCACGGCCGAACAAGCCAAAGAACTGGCCACCAACGCACAGGAAAAAAGGGACGGCTTTGTGAAACTGTTCCCCAAAGAGCCGGCAAGCATCCAGTTTTACAAGGACATCCTTGAAAGCATGGAATTTGACGCCAGCGGCAACAAACTCACCTTCAACATGGCAATATCTGGCGACCAAATCAGCCAGATGAGTGACATTCAAAATCAAATTGCCACCTTGATTCAGTCCCAATTCAAGTTTCAATCCACAACCGAATCAGAGTCCGAATCCACCGAGCCAAAAGAAGATGTATTGGCGGACCCAAGGCAAATTCCTTACTATCAAAACAATGCAGACATTGACAACATTGACACCAGCAACATTGACCAATTCAGCCAAGACCTTGGCGAAAAGTTTGGCCCATTTAGAGTGCTGGTTGGCGCCGAAGCCCAGTCCTTCTCCAATCGCAGAAAACAAAATGACAGCACATTATTTGTCCATGTTAAAAGTGGCATCATCCCCAACATACCCGCCAGCATGCACAGCAATGACGAAAACGCCCGCGCCAAAGTTACCATCCAAAGGGTGGAAAATAGCCAAGGCAACAACATTTTAAAACTAGAAACCTGCGGGAAGGACCGCAACAATAAACCCCAAGCTTTATCAGCCTCTTCCCATATGACCTACCAAGGGGACAGCGCCCTATACCAACACACCGTAAAAGGTGAAAAAGCCCTAAGACTGGCCGACGGCTATACCACGGATGACGCCACAACCGTCCACGGCATTTTAGAACTGCGCATTGCCAATGTCATTCAAGAGGATGTGATACCCGCAACGACCGACAAACCGCATAAAGTGGGCAAAGCCTTGGTGCATATTGAAAAGGCAGAATACAACAACCTCACTTACAAGTTAGAAGACCCTGAGGGGCAAATTCTCAATGTGTTACCGCTTAGCGGCAAAAAGCAAGTGCTGAAAGCCAACATGAAAACTAAATCGGGCGACAGCATCACGCAATACGCTTCAGGCACACCTCAATTTGTAAAAGTGGTCTATTCCACCCAAGAACAGTCCCGCACTTACCCCTTTAAATTGGAAATCAAAAGGTCTGAAAACCCATAAAAAATAAGGCTGTCCAAAGCGTGACAGCCTTTTTTAACTCTTCTGTGCTCAGTTATGCCGCCATGTCAAAAATGTAAATCTCGGCATCTTCACCGTTTGTGAAGGTCAGCCGTTCTTCGTCCATCACCGCCGCACCGTCCCCTGCTTTGAGGGGGTGACCATTCATATGGCATTGCCCTTTCGCCACCTGCACCCAAACCCGACGCCCCGCAAGCGTGACATAATCAAAACCTTGACTGGAGTGCGCCAATGTTCCTGCGTAAATATCCACATTTTGATGGATGGTTAGCGAGCCGTCCCGCCCTGAAGGTGACACAATCAGTTGCAATTGCCCCATCCGCCCTTTTTCATCGAAGGACTTTTGGTCATAACTTGGCGCCATCCCTTGCTTGTTGGGCACAAACCAAACCTGCAAAAAGTGGACAGCCTCATCGGCTGATGGGTTAAACTCGCTATGGGTCACCCCTGTGCCAGCACTCATCCGCTGAACATCTCCCGCTTGAATGCGAGAGCCGTTGCCCATGCTGTCCTTATGTTCAAGGGTGCCGCTTAACACAATGGACAAAATTTCCATGTTGCGGTGTGGATGCTTGCCAAAACCCTGCCCTGGTGCAACAACATCTTCATTGATCACCCGCAAAGTGCCAAAACCGTTATGATCAGGGTCATAATAGTCACCAAAGGAGAAACTGTGCTGACTTTTCAGCCAACCCAATTGGGTTAAGCCACGGCCATCTGCCAAGCGAATTTGAATCATAGTCTTCGGCCTTCTTTTTTCTTACCATTTCACTATTTACTTATGGAACCACGCAACATGTTACACCCGTCATCAATGAAAAATCAAGGTGTGGTGCGTGAGAATGATGCGCTGACGCTTACCCTTGCGGGCGACCAAGCTTTCGCTTGTCGTCTGCGTCGGGCAGGTTATCTGCCCTCCTGTCAAACCCCTCTTTTTACGAGGGGCGTGACCGAACCGGTCACACGAAGGCTGTCACCTTCTTTTCGCTTCCCCTCCCTTCTCACACCATGCCAAAGCGAAGCCTGACCAAGGGCATAACTTATTTTTAACGCTGGGGGTAAATTGGAGCGGGATAGGGGAATCGAACCCCTCTAGCTAGCTTGGAAGGCTAGAGCATTACCACTATGCTAATCCCGCATAAGATGTTTAATGTTTACCACGGGCTTGCTGCGCTTTCAAGCAAAAGTCGCACCGTTTTGCATATTCTGCCATAATTTTATGCAAGCACGCTTGAAAAGCAAGGATGGCCACCCCACACATTCTTTTTGTCAAACAACATCTTTCACCTTTTTTCACAACCACTGAACTGGAGGGCTTATGGCTCGAAAGAAAAACAAGCGACGCAGTGCAAAAGCACTTGAACGCCGAAAACAAAAGCGCATTCAAGAAGCTGTAAGTGGCAACACGCCGCACCGCAACATGGCTTACGTTGACCCAGAGATGATGAAACAAGCTGGTGTTCACGGCGAACGGGATAAAAACAAAAAGTCCAACCGCCGGAAGGACAAACTAAAACTGAAAAACGACATTAACAAAGGCTCCTACACACCGTAGGGGCTTTTTTATCAAAAAATTGACAATTACACATAAAAAGTGATACGATAAGTCATCTTTTAAAAATCTTCTTTCCAGTTTTTAAGTTTCACAACTCAAAAATATGATAGATGCATAAAATGCGTATTGATGCACATTTATGCGTCATTTTTCACTTTTGATGCGCAATTTACGCATCGGACATCCACCCCCTATTCCTGACATTTTTTGAAGGTGACACCATGAAGAAGTCAAATTCTCAATTATTTAAAGACATTGTGGCCAAGCGCCCCCGCGCGCTCCACACCTTAACCAACCGCTCCCTAAAAGGCGACTATGACGCCTGTTACCATTTGGCGTTTGCGCACTTAAAAAACTGCATGACAGAGCAAGGCAAAACCAACGTTGAAGCAGCTTCAAAAGGTATCGCCTTTTTACAAAGAGCGGCTTGTGGCAGCCACGCAGGCGCCCTTTTTGCCCTTGGCAAGCTTCACCTCCACGGCGTTGTTGTGGCACAAGACCCTCAAAAAGGACATAGTCTTATTGAACTGGCAAGTCACGCTGGACACAGCGATGCACAAGGCTTAGTCAGCCAAAAAATCTTAACAAACGCCACTTGTGATGAGGACGTTTTAACAGCTATTCAGCTGGCCGAAATTTCCGCCAACCACGGCAGTGCCGAAGGAGACTACGCCTTGGGACACTGCGCTTATCATAAGCTTTTCCCCGACAAACAAAAAAACCAAAACTTTATGGCGTTTCTTGAAAAGTCGGCAGAAAAAGGCAATGCCAAAGCCATGTACGCCCTGTTTAATGCCCAACTGGAAAGTAAGCAAATACCCGAACTTGCGTTACTGCACAAAGCGGCGGAAAAAAGCCACCTTTTAGCATGCCAGCAACTGGCCCTTTGCTACCTAACTGGCAAGCATATCAGCCAAAACATGGCAAAGGCTTGCATTTATTATAAATTCTCCCAAAAAGAAGCACCACCTCTTGTCAACCAATGGTTGGCCAACTGCGGCGAAGGTTACCAAAAGGAGGTGGAACTGGAACTTATGCAGCGCCGCACAGCGCAACAACAAAACCTCATCGCAAGCTTACACCGCTTGAATTAACCCCCAATCGCAAAGCAAACACCCTTGAACAAAGGGTGTTTTTTATTGGCTTTTACACGGTGGCAATGCTAAATTAACAACCATGATACACACCACGCCAGAAAGCCAAATCCCATACAGCATCCGTGTCAGTAGCCGCTGTAAGTATGGCCGTATCACATTTAAAAATGGCCTTTTTGAAGTGGTCATACCCCCGCATTTAAAAGAAGATTATGGCCACAAATTTATGGCCGAAAAACAGGCTTGGGCGCAAACACAGCTGAACCTTCTGCAGCAAAAAACAGCAAGTTTTGAACCACGAACCGCCATCCCCACAACCACAGAAGGTTGGCTAGAAGCCAAATGCCAACTGAAGAAAATTGTTAAACGCTACATTGCCAAACACCACAATACATTAGGCGCGCCCAAGCAATTAAAAATTAAAAATATGACTTCACGCTGGGGCAGCCTTTCATCCAAACAAAACATGAACATCAACCTCATGCTTTATTTTGCGCCCGAATTTGTGATTGAATATGTGGTGGTGCACGAGCTTTGCCACCTGACGCATATGAACCATTCCAACCGTTTTTGGCAACTGGTCGCCCAAAATGACCCACATTACGCCAAGGCCGAGCGCTGGCTTAAAACCTTTGGTAACACCCTTTTAAGCATGCACCACAAAGCGTCACTCAAAAACTGACATTTATCCCCCTCAAAAGCGCTTATAAAAAATATAGTTACATAAGCCTCAATACGTTGCTATTCGCCTTCAATTCTGCTAAATTCTTGGGGCAATAAAAGAGGTGAAATGATGAATTTAATTGAAGATTTACAGTGGCGCGGGCTTATCAATCAAAGCACCGATTTAGAGTCCCTTAAACAACACTTAGACAGCGGCGTTTGCACCGTTTATTCAGGCTTTGACCCCACAGCAGACAGCTTGCACGTTGGCCACCTTGTACCCCTTTTAATGCTGAAACGTTTTCAAGATTATGGCCACCGACCTGTGGTGTTGGTCGGCGGTGCCACCGGCATGATTGGTGACCCCAGCTTTAAAGCCACAGAAAGATCCCTCAACACCGCACAAACCGTACAAGAATGGACCGAAAAGCTCCAGCAGCAAACCAGCCAATTTGTCCGCTTTGATGACAGTGAAACCTCGGCCCTTGCGGTTAACAATTACGACTGGACATCGTCCCTCAATGTGATTGAGTTTTTAAGAGATATCGGCAAACATTTTAGTGTCAATATGATGATGAACCGTGAGAGTGTAAAACAACGCTTAAGCCGTGAAGACCAAGGCATTTCCTTTACAGAATTTAGCTACACTTTGCTGCAAGGTTTGGACTATAAAGTGCTGAACGAACAGCACAACTGCACCCTGCAAATTGGTGGTTCTGACCAGTGGGGCAACATCATCAGCGGTGTAGAGCTAACCCGCCGCATGAACAACAACCAAGTGCACGCTTTAACACTACCACTTGTTACAAAATCGGATGGCACAAAGTTTGGTAAGACCGAGTCTGGCGCAGTTTGGCTTTCGGCCAACAAAACATCGCCTTATGCATTTTATCAGTTTTGGTTGAACGTTGAAGACAGTAAGGTGGAAGAATACCTTAAACTCTTCACGTTCTTATCACCAGAAGTGATCATGGGAATTATGGCCAAACAGCAGGGCGAACCACACTTAAGACATGGTCAAAAAGCATTGGCCAATGCCATGACAGAATTGGTGCACGGCGCTGAGGCATTAGAGTCTGCCCAGCGTATTACCCATGCCCTATTTAAAGGCAACCTAAGCGACTTAGATAGTGCGGACATTGCTCAACTTAAGCAAGATGGCATGCCTTACAAAAAGTTGTCACAAAGCAGCTGCACCTTGCTACAAGGGTTGGTTGAGGCTGAAATTGCCCCTTCCAACAATGAAGGTCGTAAGCTGATTAAAGGCAACGCCATTGCTTTAAATGGCGACAAAACAACCGACTTTGAGCACAGCCTTGATGCCAGCAACACCTTACACGGTGTTCATGTGATCAAAAAAGGTAAAAAGCATTGGTTCATGCTGGAGTTAGGCAAATAAAAAAACACCCGAAAGGGTGTTTTTTTATTTAAGAGATGGATTACCGACCACCCACATCCGACTGATCAAGGTCCGACTGCCAAGAGTTGATCACCAAGTCAATGTCTCCGCCGTAACGGTTCATCGCACTGTCAAACTGGTTGACATATGTCAGGCCTAGGTTGATGCCGTCGACAATCATATTACGGGCCTGCCAGACACCTTCTTTGCTTTTGCGCATGGAGTAAATAACCTTGTAAACCGTGCCATTTTCGGCGGTAACATGGCTGACAATTTTGGCTTTTTTAGGGCTAATATCTTCTGCCGATGGCTCTAACACTTCAATGCTTTTGGACTCGAATGAAATAAGCGCTTTGGCGTAAAGCTTAACCATTGTCTTTTTAAAGGTTTTAGCAAATTTTTCAATCTGCTCATCACTTGCATCTTTGCGGTAGCGACCCATCACACCAGAGGCGATAGAATCAAACGCCACCACAGGGTCTAAAATCACAATCATCTCATTGGTTAACACATCCGGGTTTTGATCAAACGAGTCGCGGTTCACATCAATTGACAACATCACCTTATCAATGGACGTTTTCACAACAGACACCGGGTCATTTTCTTGACTGATCGCAGATGTGGCGCTGAATGCAAGGAGCACAAAAAGCGACCATAACTTCATAAATTTAAACATCATTGTTCCTTTATTTATAATATTTAACAAGCAAGCTTGGTAAAATTGTTAAATTTGCCAGCAATGCTAAAATCATGGCAATGGCTGTTAAAATACCAAAATACACCGTTGGAATAAAGTTTGAAAATGCTAAAACTGAAAAACCAATCACCACCGTGATGGAGGTGAAGTATAAAGCACTACCAATGGTGTCGTGGCTGTTTTTAACGGACAGCTTAACGTCCGCAGTTTCTTTAAATTCTGCCTTAAAGCGGTAAAGGTAATGAATGGCATCATCCACCCCAATGCCGACAATAATGGCCGCAATGGTGATGGTCATCATATCCAGCGGAATACCAGCAAAGCCCATGATGGCCAAAATAACCATGGCCGCCAAAATGTTAGGAATGAGGCCAATGATGGCCAAACGCGCCGAACGGAGCAGAATCCAAAACATTAAGAAGGTGGCGCCAATAACAAATAACAAAGTAGAAGCCTGTGAAGAAAACAGCTTTTTCAGCATGCCGTTGAAGAGCACTGTCATCCCCGTCACGTGGATGTCTTCCGGTGCAATGTTCAATTCTTCCACAGCGTAATCTTTGATGTCTTGAATCAATTCATCACGGGAAAATGGCTCACCTGTTTCATGAATTCTAGTGGTGATACGCATCAAGCCTTGGTCTGGTGCAGCATAAGGTTCAATCAAGTCCTTACGGATAGATTCTGGCACCAAGGACAGTGTGGATACCAATTCCACCGCACCCAGCGGTTGACCTTCATTGAAGTTACGGGCGACACTTTCAAGCGTTGCCAGTGAAACAACTTTACCAACCTCTGGCCTTGTATCAAGGTAGTTTTGCATTTTATTGAGCACTTCAATTTTATCAGGTGTGAACCAGTAACGCTCGGGATATAGGTCCTCCTCATCGCTGAAAAAGTCACTTTCAATGTCCTGAATAGGTGCGACATAAGGTGGGAACTTGATGACAATATCCAAAGGAATGGTACCGCCAAAGTTTTTATCAATAAAGACGAGACCTTCGTTAATTTCGGTACCTTTTTTGAAATAGTCAATAAAGCGGCTGTCCAAGCTTAACAGTGCCATACCCACAACAGAAATTAAACCAATACCAAAGGTAAACTTGATAATTTGTTGGGTGTGGTCAATCGTATATTTACACAGTAAGCGGATGGCTTTTGGTGTGGTGTCCAGCGAATTGGTGGGCGTCCCCTTAGGAATCAGCATCAGCGCCACTGCAAAGAAGCTGTATGTCACGAAAAATGCCACCATCACACCCAAGCACATAATCCAACCAAAGTCGATCACAGGGATGATATCACTGGTCATCAATGAACCAAACGCAACCATTGTGGTAAGCGAGGTGTACAAACATGGCTCCACCTTTTCGCGCATGGTGCGCACAATAATTTCTTCATGTGGAGCGTTTTTATATTTCCGGATCAACTCATGATATTTATTGATCAAGTGAATGGTAAAGGAAATGGTGGTAATGGAAAGCAACGACACAAAGTTTGACGAAATAACCGTGGCTGGTTGGCGGATAAATCCTAAGATACCCACCGTGATTAAAATGGTGATAGCTGTGGTTGCAATGGGGATAAACACCCAACGCAAACGCCTAAAGAAGGCAAAAAGCACCAAGATAATCAAACCGAGGACACTGGCACCAAAGGTGGTGATATCACTTTTCACATAGCGTATCATGTCCGACGCAACAAGGGTGACGCCACCCAGGTGCACCACTGCTTCTTTTTTCAGGTCGTCACGGATTTCACGTACCTCTTCTAAAACCACATCACGAGATCGGACAAAGTTTTCCTTCGCTACCCGGTAGGCCGATTCCACTTTTTTAAGCTGGGCGTAATCATCGTCGCTTTTATTGGGTTTTAGGCGTAAAAGGTCACGCTGTTTGATCAAAGTTCTCAGCTCTTCGTCTTCTTCCAAGCGGATCCGGATCAGCGTTGTTTTACCATCATCGGAAATCAGTAAGTTTTTAAAAAGTGGGCTTGTTGTCAGCTCCTGATGGGCCATTTTTAGATTCACATCTTCTGACTTTAAGGTTCTAAACCCTGTTGCCAATTCAGACAGTGGAATGGGCGGGCTTTTAAGCAATGGCGCATCCACCACAGAATCCACCCCTGCAACACCTTCAATTTCACGCAATTGGCGACTTAACAGGTCAATCTTTTCAATTGCCTCTTTAGAAAGTAGGTCATCATAAATGGGTTTGTAGGTAAGGAACAAAAAGTCCTCCTCGCCAAAGTAATTGACAATTTTACGGTAGTACAAAAGGTCGGGGTCGGATTCAGCCACCAAGGTATCTGCCGAGGCATCAAAAGTGAACTGCTTGGTGAAGTAACCTGCTAAGGTACACAGCGCAATAATGACCATAAACATGACCAATGACTGCTGAATGCAACGTCTGTAAATGTTAAAAATAAAGCCTTTCAAGCCCGTAACCCCTTTAGATCAATTGATTATTTCGATTATTCCCCGTCCAAAAAAGGGTCACTATTGGTATCATAGCGACCATCGTTGATCAGGTCTTGTCTTTTTTGTAAGTAAGCATCACGCACAAACACATAACGGTCACCCGAAACCAAACGTTCCACTTTTAAAAGTTGGGCACGGGTGTGGATGATATCCAACGCGCGCATTTGGTTTTGAGTCGCGTCACGGTCATCAAAATAGTCGGAATTCATGGGGTCAACGTGGTAATCCGCAAAGCGTCCCACAACGCCCCTTGTGGTGGCCGGACCTAACAATGGCAACACAACATAAGGCCCTGAACCCACGCCCCACACGCCCAATGTTTGACCAAAGTCTTCTTTGTTTTCTTTTAAGCCAAAATGCTTGGCCACGTCCATCACTCCAGCCACGCCAAAGGTGGTGTTGATGAGGAATCTAGTGGTATCCTGAAAACCGTCTTTAACCTTACCTTGCAAAAACTGGTTGGCAACAACCACAGGATATTTAAGGTTGCTGAAGAAGTTACCCACACCGGCTTGTGCAAATTCTGGCATCACCGCATCATACCCTTTGGCAAGTGGCTTAAGTAGGTATTTATCGACTTGGTCGTTAAACTTCATCACCGCACGGTTGACAGGCTCTATCGGGTCATTCACAGCCAAAGCAGGAGACGTTGTAGACACAGCCACAGCAAGGGCCAGCAAGTAGATTGTTCTTTTTAGCATTTTTTTCATAACTTCTTATGGTTTTGATTACAAATAAGGTAACTCAAACAATCAGAATGTAAAGATAAAAAAGGCTTTGATCTAGCTATCGCCACGTTTTTTAGCGCATATTTCACATTGCCCAGCTTCAAAGTCCGGTTGTTGTGGCACATAATCACCACAATAAGGGCATTTTTCAAGCGCGATCTCACTGTCAGTTTGCTTGTTTTTTGCACTCAACTTTGGGCCATGCCCTATAAAAAAACGTAACAAAGCACACAAAATTGCCAACAAACCGATGATGATAAAAAACAGTTTAATCATCGTATTTCACTTTGTACTTATTGAGAATTTTAACAACCTCGGCGTCGCTCAACCAGTCCTCCTCGCCCACAAAAACATGGCGGACGGTGGCGTCACGGTCCACCAAAAAGGTCATTGGCAGGCCTTGAGCGTTCAAACCACTGCGTGACTGCTTGCCAAAAGCGTCGTAAAAAAACTGAATTTTTTGATAGTCACCATCGGCAATAAATTTACTGACCACTTGTTTGTTGGCATCATTGGAAATGGCGATGACACGGTAATCACCTTGCCTGGCCAACTCTTCTAAGGCTGGCATTTCCTTAATACATGGCTTACACCATGTTGCCCACAAGTTGACTAAAGCTGGTTTATCAAAGCCGTGTGGTTGCATACGGGTCACCGCACCCATCATGTTTTGAATTTTAAGATAAGGCATTTTCTGGCCTAGAAGCGGGTGCTCTTCCGATTTTTGTTCCACACAAGCAAGCAGCGCAAAGGCCACCACCAGCAAACAAGCAAACTTTTTAAGCTGCATGCCCTTTGATCCCCAATGTGGAAACGGCAAACGCTTCCCATCTACCTTCCACTTCAACCATTGGGAAGCCATAAACTTGCGCCATAGCAGCAGAAACCAACATGCCGTAGAAAATTTCTGTCCCCTGTTCTGGCGACAGGCCGTCTAACAAGTGGCCTCGGCTTTGCCCTGTGCGCAAAATTTGTGCAACTTGTGAACGCATTTTGGCATGCAACATTTTAATACGTTCTGCCACGCCTGATGCTTCTGTCGCACCGTGACCAAGATAAAGACGTGCAAGGCCTGGGTGCCCTTCAAGGAAGTCCATATAATGATTAAACACCTCGTGCATCCGCACCGCGGTTTCGTGGTTATCACTCTGTTCGGCGTTAAGCGGACCAAGGAGGTTGGTTTCCATATAAGCCAAAAGGGAAGAAAAGATCTCATCTTTAGATTTATAATGACGGTAAATAGCCGCATCTGTCACATGGACAGTTTTTGCAATTTTACTAATGGTAATGCGGTTTGACGGGTCCTCTAACAATGTTGAAACCGCACGCAAAATACGCAATTTTCCATCTGTCATTTCACCTAAGCTCATGGCACAACCTCTTTAATTTTTAACGAACTACCCACAATTTAACACAAACATTTGCCACTTAACACATTCACGTTAATAACCACTAACATCGGTGTGATATTATCGCCATAATAAACTTGAACATGCATGGCAAAACCTTTATCATCAGCCTTACATTTCCCATCTTGCGAGGTTTTACCCCTATGCAGCTTCACTTTTTAATTTTAATACCCATTGTCGTTTTGACATTTTTTGCAGGCTATTACGTCCACCAAAAACAACTTAAACGCAAAGCAAGCAGCAAAAGCGCATTGCTTTCAAAGAAAAAACACAATGCCCTTGCAGGCTTAGCTTTAACCAAATCTCTTGAAGCACTCGAAAAAGAAGCGCTTGCCGGTAATTTAAGCGCCATAAAAACCCTTTTTGTAGCGCATAGAGACTACCGACTCTATTACAAGGATATCCCAATTGAACACAGAGATATCAAACACCAACACCTCATCAACCCGCCCGACATTTACATTACCGTCGTTCACAAAAAGTGGCCGATAGATGAATGGGTCGAAACCTTGTGTAAAATCCAATATTGGCCAGCCATGGTTTTTAAAGCGGAGCGTTTGTTAAAACAAAACACGCCGCAAAGCAAACAACAGGCGGTTCAATTGTTAGAAGGCATCAGGCGTTGAATAACCAAAGCAAGCTAACCACCCCACACGTTAAACATTCAAAAGCCCGCAGTGCGGGCTTTTTTTATTTCATATGTTCTTCTAACCACTGGGTAAAGGTGTCTTTTTGATTATGGATATAATCCAAGTGGCGGTAACAATCCGGCTGGTTCACCAACACAGTTCCCATGCCAAGGTTGTGGGCTGTTTCCAAGTTGTGGAGATTATCTTCAAACATCACACACTTTTGCGCTGTCGTTTTCATCTTCTTAATAATCTCATGGTAGATATCCGGGTTGGGCTTAAAGCGGTTTTGGCGAATGTCGTTTTCGTCAATGGCAATCACTTCATCAAAGTGGTTTTCCAGCCCGAGGTGCTTTAAAAATTTATCCGCATGGCTGGGGTGACCGTTGGTAAAAAGCACTTTATTACCCGGCAGGTCATGCAAACGCTTTTGAGTTAAAGTGCAAACCGGCACGTCGGACGCATCCACTTGATCAATTTGATCCCACCAATGTTGAATATCAAACTGTGGCAGTTCTTCCAGCCATCCTTTCAAATAAAAACTTCTTTGTGAGAAAACCTTGTCCAGCTCGGCCGCCTTTTCCTTTGAAACACCGTAATGCGTTTCAACATATTGAAAAAAGTTTTCAAAAGCACGACGCTCCCACTTAAAAGGACCTGTGTAAAGTGTGCGGTCTAAGTCAAAAATCCATGTATCCACACCTTGGTAACCTGCAACCATCTTCTCTCCTTTTAAAAATTATGTTTTATTTAAACACATGCTGACACGTTTGACAAAAAACTCTTCAAGTCGGTATGTGCAATGTCAACATAAGGCGGTTTTTGCCCTTCTGCATACACGCTGACCGTAGTCATGCCATAATCTTTCGCCACTTTTAAATTGCTTAAACTATCTTCAATCATCACGCAGTTTTCGGGTGCCACTGCAAGCTCGGCCAACACAAATTCAAAAGCTGATTTTTTCGGTTTACTTTCAAAATTTAAACGCACCACGTCAAAAATGTCCGCCTCGTCAAAAACAGAATTTAAGCCTAATACCTTAAGCACCTTTTGGGCGTGACATTGAGGGGAATTGGTAAACACCACTTTACGGCCAGGCAACACTTTTAAATAAGCCAGCACATCCAAATCGGGCTTCAAGCTTGAATAGTTTAGGTCAAAACCCTCTTCAATAAAGCGATCCATGTCAATCACCTTCGTTTTGTGTAGCCCTGTAAAAGGTGCACCGCCGTACTGCTCCACCAATCCTGTTAAAATTGGCTTCACTTCAGTAACCGTTACATTCAACTGATTGGCCAACGCCTGATGCTGAACCAAGCTCATTGCCTTTGCAAAGCCGGTTTGCGGTGCATAGAGCGTATCATCCAAGTCAAACAACCAAACCGTTTTACCCGAAAACATTGACCAACCCATCACAAAATTTCACAAGCTTTAAGGATGGACAGGCGAATATCGTCGATACCCAAACCCTTTTCCGATGACGACTGCAAGATCAACTCATCCACAAAATAATCCACCGTTTCCGCTTGAACACTGCGCACAACAGCCTCAACACCCTTGCCGCGCACTTTGTCCATCTTGGTTAAGATAATTTGGGTTTGAATGCCCATTTCGGTCAAAAGTTGCAGGGCGTTTTTGTCGGACTCTTTCAAGCCGTGACGACCATCCACCAACACATAAACACGTTTAAGTAACCGCCTGTCCGAAAAGTATTGCTCGGTCATTCGGGCAATTTTAGCGGACATTTCCTTTGAAATTTTGGCATAGCCATACCCTGGCAAGTCCACCAAGTTAAAGTCATCCTTCACTTGGAAGAAATGAACACCTTTGGTGGCCCCCGGGTTGCTGGATGTGCGTGCCAGTTTATGGCGCCCCATCAAAGCATTGATCAAAGAAGATTTACCCACATTGGAGCGGCCAATAAAAGCCACTTCTGGCAAGCGCTCTTCCGGAAAGGCCACGGCCGAGACTTCAGTGCCCCAAACGTGGCTGACGTCTCCATTAAAGTAGCTTTTAACCGACTTTGCCATGGCTCAACAACCTTACTTTTCTTCTGCTTTTTCAATACGCTTGGTGATGATCCACTGCTGGGCAATGGAAACCACGTTGTTCACCAACCAGTAAAGCACCAAACCCGCAGGGAACAAGGCAAACATCACGGTGAAAATAATCGGCAATGCCTGCATAACCTGACGCTGGACAGGGTCAGTCGCTGGTGGGTTAAGCTTTTGTTGGAACCACATCGAAGCACCCATCAACACAGGCAGTACGAAGAATGGGTCATTGGCGCTCAAGTCGTCAATCCACAAGCCCAATGGTTCATGTCTAAACTCGAAGGAAATCAGAATAACCTTGTAAAACGCAAAGAAAATAGGAATTTGAAGCAACATTGGCCAGCAACCTGACGCAGGGTTCACCTTGTGCTGTTTGTAAAGCTTCATCATTTCCAAGCCCATTTGCTCACGGTTGTCGCCGTAACGCTCTTTCAAAGCTTCCATTTTCGGTGTCAACTTCTTCAAGCGCGCCATAGAACGGTAACTTTTCGCCGCCAATGGCATCAGCAAAATTTTCAGACCAATGGTCACCAAAATAATGGCGACACCTAAGTTGCCGACATAGTCATATAAAAACATCATCGCTTTATAAATGGGCAAAGCAATAGCGTGGTACCAACCATAGTCCACAGAGTCTTCAAGATTCACACCTTCTTTCGCCATTTCTTGACGCTTGTTTGGACCCATGTACACACGGTAGGACTTGGTGAATGTTCCACCATTGGCCGCCACAAGATTCACCATTGGTGCTTGGACGATGGCGCTGTAAAAGTCTCTTTCTCCGACTTTGCTGTGCTTAAACTGCCATGTATTTTCAGACTGTTGGTCTGGGATAACCGCTGTGACAAAGTAACGTGACTTGATGGCTGCCCAACCTTTTTGCCCCGTGTACTTAAACACCTTTTCTTTTTTAATGTCATCGTAGTCATGTTCGTACTTAATGCCTTCAATCAACGCTTCCGGACCAATGAAGTTATAAAAAGTGCTGACTTCTTCTTCATAACCATCGCCACCTTGTTCAATGCCATCAGCGCGGTGAATTTGCGCATAGTGACCTACCTGAATGTCCCGGTTTGATTTGTTCATCACCTCGTCAATAATGCGGACGGTGTAACCCTTTTCGTCCATGGTAAAGGTTCTGGTAAAGGTTTGACCTTCATCATTCGACCATGTCAAAACAAGGGGAGATTTTGGAGTTAACTTATCGCCTTTGGCTTGCCAAGTGGCGTTGCCTGTTGGCACAGGCACGTTCACACTTTGCCAACCGGCATCAAAAAACTGCACACGCTTACCAGAAGGGCTTAAAAGCTGAACCGTTTGAGAACCTTCTAAGGTGACGGTGTAGTTCTTCAAGTCCAATTCATCAATGCGACCACCGACCAATGCTACACCACCAGAAAGGGATGCACTTTCAAGGGCAATGCGCTGAACACTCGGACTTGCCGCATCTGCATCAGAGCTTTGTGCGCTGGCCATGGCTTGACCAGCAATCGCCGCTGGCGCACCTGGCATGCCATTGATGGTGCTTTGCTCCGCCACGGGTTGAGCGACACTGTTTTGTTGTGGGGCAAAGTAATCCCAGCCCATCATAAACAACACAGCAGCCAAAGCCGCCAACAATAGCCCGTTGTTACCTTCCGGTTGTCTGTTTTTTCTTGGATCAAAAGAACTCATTATCCGTTAATTTCCTTATTTTTAACATTTTCGTGACAGCATTTTGAGCTGTTTGGTGGCGGAACCATGTCAACACCACCGGGGTGAAAAGGCCCACACTTTAAAAAGCGCTTTAAGGCAAGCCAACCACCTTTGAAACCACCATGTACCTTTAAAGCCTCTACGGCGTAAGTGGAACATGTTGGATAAAACCGACACTTGCCACCCGCTTGCCTAAAAAGGACTGACAAGAATGTACGATAAAATACAACAAATTTCATTAAGATAAATTGAAAAATTTTATCTAAAAAAGACAAAAGCCTAAAATGCACGGGCTAACCCTCAACCTTCAGCTGCTTCAAAAGCTCTTTTTCAGTTTCTTTCAACAGCTTTGAAAAGTCCCTCGTTAACAGATAAGGCCTTGCTATCCAGTTCATAGAAAGTGCGGGGCCGTCATATTTTTCAAGCAAGCCACCCTTTTCAAACAACTGATGAAAAACAGCCCTCATCCGACGTTTTGCCAAATTACGTGCCACCGCATTGCCCACCTTTTTACTGGCAGTGTAACCAATGCGCACTTCATCGCCAGTGTTGTTGTGATGCAATAAAATAATAAACCCTGGCAAAACCAAACGCTGGCAACGGTTGCCTACTGCCAAAAACTCGGACCTTTTTTGAATTTTTTTAAACTTAAACATACACCATCTCAAAACAAAAAACCTGCCTAGCAAAGGCCAGACAGGCTTGATAAAGTCTTTACATCAATTAAGCGGATAGACGCTTACGGCCTTTTGCACGGCGACGACGCAATACTTCACGACCACCTGTAGTCGCCATACGAGCACGGAAACCGTGACGGCGTGTACGCTTAGTCTGACTTGGTTGGAATGTACGTTTCATGCTTCTATCCTCTTATAAAACTCAAAATTTATTCAATTCAGATGGGACTTATATCCCCTCTCACCTCACAAGTCAAGCACAAATCAAAAAAAATTCACACTCAACACTTGCCCGAAGGTGGACTGGTATATTATATCAATCCAAGGTACAATAAAACCTTAACAATAAAAAGATGCTGACTAAAGGAACAAGCACCCCCATGGCACAAAGCACCACAACCACATTAAAGTTATACACCCGCACAACTCTCACAACCCTTTGGGCTGGCTTAACCCTTTTTGTTTTAGCGCAGACATCCCACGCCCAGCAAAATGACAGCGTCTATCAAAAAATGCCTTTTTTAAAAAGCTATGAAGGCTTATTGGCAGAATATGTTCAAGCCCACGAAAAAGGTGACATGGCCGGCACAGGCATCAACTATCTTGAATGGCAACGCGACCCGCGCCACAAAATTGCCATGGAAGCCTTAGAAAGTACATCCTTAACCGAATTGACATCCAAAGAAGAGAAACTAAGTTTTTGGATCAACGCTTACAACCTGTTGACCATTGACCTGATTATTAAAAACGGCGAACAGCAAAGCATCCACAACCTTGGTGGATTGGTAGGTGACCCTTGGAACGAATTTTCATGGGTGATTGATGGGTTAGAAACCACTTTAAGCCAAATTCAGCACCAAACACTGCGCAGCATGGGCGAACCACGAACACACTTTAGCTTAACATGCGCCGCCCTTTCCTGCCCTGACCTTAAAAATACACCTTACTGGCCAAAGCGCATTTACACACAACTGGAAAAACAAACCCGCAAGTTTTTACGCAACCCCCACAAAGGTGTGACCATTATAAAAGCCGCACCCAAAAACACCCGCATTCAACAAACAGACAAATACAAAGTTTCGCAAATATTCCAATGGTTCAAAAATGACTTTGAACACGGAAACATCCAGCGATTCATTCAACGCTATGTATTTTTGTACGGTGCGGAGTTTGACGGCTACCTGCCCCACAACTGGCAACTGAACAGCCTAGAGGGCAAAGAACCATTAACCATAGAAAAAGAAAACACCCAACCTTGAAGTTTAAGCAAAGCTATGCCATAAAGACAAAAGATCAAGGCAAATAAGGATTGACAACGTGATTCAACATTACCAACAAGCTATTTTACCCCAAACACTTAAGGTGGCTCAAAAAGCAAAACATGTTCAAATTCACGAAGACGCCATGCTTAAACTTGCCAACAAAATTCGTGAGTCTAACGAAAGCATCAACACAGGGTGGACCGAGCTAGACTTTAATTACCATTACACAGGCGACGCCGAAAAAACAGCACAAATCCTGTTCCTTTCCAGCGCGCTTAACTTTTCATTTTGGGATGGCAAGGCTGAAGAACTATGGGCGGTCAACTATCAAGGTGAATGGGTTAAAGGCTACTGGGCACTGACAACCGCTTTAAAAAAAGCTGTTGAAACCCATGACATTTGCAACGCCGCATTTTGGACCAAAATAACCCAAGATGATTTGGCGCAGATTTTTGCAGGTCAAAACACTCCGCCTCTGCTGGAAAAAAGGGTAGAAGTTTGCCACAACATTGGCCGCACCCTACTTGAAGAATTTGACGGTCAGTTCAGCAACGTTATTAAACAAGCCAATCAAAGCGCTGTTACTTTAACAAACTTGGTAGCCAACCACTTTGAAGACTTTAGAGACATTGCCAGCTACCAAGGCATTGAAACCCCCATTTTAAAACGGGCTCAAATTTTAGCGGCTGACCTTTGGGGCGCCTTTAAAGGTGAAGACCTTGGCACCTTTCACGACATCCACAAACTCACCATTTTTGCTGACTATAAACTGCCCCAGTTCCTCAACGCCCTTGGAGTGATGACATATAGCCCTGAACTGGAAGAAAAGATCAACAACTACATCGTCATTGAACATGGCAGCGATATGGAAGTTGAACTGCGTGCCTGCACCATTCAAGCCGTGCACCAGTTAAAGGTGATGCTCAACAATCAATTTTCGGATATTCAGCTGGATTGGTGGATTTGGAACAACTCCTTCAATGCGGAATATGAGCAAAAGCCACACCACCTGACAAGGTCGATCTTTTACTAAGCAATCGTATTTTCAACAGAAAAATTTAAATCTGAGCGGAAATTTAGCGGATGTAAAACCAGTCCGCCCCACGACCTTTTTGGCAAAACAGGCCACGCACCTTTTCCTCACGGCCTTGGCTTAGGTTCACAAAAACCCCATCACGGCAATTGCCACCGCTGTAATAAGGTTGGTAAACGTCAGAATTGGGCATAAAAATAAAACGGCTTTCACCCGAACGCCACTTGGCTTGACTGCCAACAGGTGTAGTGCTCAACGCATCATTAAAGCGCTTGCGGACACCTAAATTCATAATGGTAACACCCTCGCCAATGCTCCCCAGCGGTTTCCCCCAAAGAGACGACAGGGACGAACCTTCTAAAGATTCATATTCAATTGCATCTTCATCGCCCAACCCTGCAATAAATTCATCAATCGGATTTTCATAAGAAGGTTGAGACTTTGCAGAGCTTTCCTTTTTCGCTTCTTCCAGCGCGCTGACATATTCCTTGTAACTGACAGAATCTTCACGGGAAATATACTCCCCCGCACCACGAGAAGCAGAAACAACTGGCACAGATTTTTGATGATAACGGCTGTAACCCTGAGGCATGGCGCATGACGCCAACGCTGTACAACACAAAACACTGCATAAAAACCTTTGAAAGCTCACAGAAAAATCTCTTTTTAGCTATTTTCTGTTAATATAGCAAAGCTACCTGATGGGCGCAAGTTTAGCGATCATAATATTGGCACAACACCGCATAAGCCTCATTGATGTCGGACAAACGATCCTCCGCCTGCTCCACATCTTGATCCGTCCCACCCGCACCGCGCACCTTGTCAGGGTGATGTTCCCGAATCAGCTTTTTGTAAGCCTTGCGCATTTCCTCATAAGTGGCCGTGCCCTTCAACCCTAAAACCTTGAAAGCCTTGCTGTGGTCCAACCACGGTGCGTCGTTATAAGCCCCTTCACTCTGACCGGATGACGCCCCAGCTGTGGATGCGCCACCCACCTCAAACTGCAACCGCACACCGTCCATCAATTTTTGCAAATCCGCATCCGCAATGGAAAATATCCGCGCCACCGCTTGAATAAACGCCTTTTGGTAAAGGTCTGCACCTTGACCTGTGCCATACATGACATAACACAAAGTCTCCACCACATGATTTTTAGAAGATGGATCAAACGCCAACATTTCGGACAATCTCACAGCCACATGCTCAAAACCGTCCGAACTGCGGCGGAATTGGTTATAAACCGCACGCACGGCAGGTAAATCTTCCTTTGAAACAGCAACCACATTTTGAAACAACCGCACCTCATCAGCAGTCACTTGACCGTCCATTTTGGCAAACTTTGCGTGCAAAACCGTCACCAAGTATGAAAATTCAGTTTGCCAAGCGCCACGCTTCCGATACGGTTTTTCCACACGGGCAAAGTGGGCATCAAAAAGCGCCCCAATCAAAAGCCCAGCCACAGCGCCAATACTATCTTGCGTTGCGCCAAAACCAATAAATAAGCCTAAAAATTTACCAAGCAAATGCACATATACCTTTATTTAATTGCAACAAGATAAACGAATTATGATTGACGGGCAAGGTTACATCCGTCTATATTATTCACCGATGAGATAATTATAACAATACCGAGTTTCATAACCTAAGCATGAGAAATTTTGAAAACAAGTTTATCGTCGCTGTTTTTGCAGCCAACTTAATTGCCATTGTGTTCTTTGGCGGCCGTTACTACCTCACAGGCAGTGTAGAATCTTCTAAGGACCAGCCAAAGCTTTTGGTTGAGGTGGAAACTGAAGAAGCCGTGGCCGTTAAAACAGTGAAAGCCCCTGTGGAAGACTTATCAAACTACGTTGCAAGCGCTGACCGAGGTAAAAAAGTTGCAGGTAAATGTAAAGCCTGTCACGACTTCAACGCCGGTGGCAAACACAAAACAGGCCCAGCACTTTGGGGCATCTTCGGCTCGCCGATTGCCAGCCAAGCCGGTTACTCATACTCCTCTGCGTTTGAAGCAAAACAAGGCGAAATCATTTGGAATGATGACGAAATTGACGCCTTTTTACACAAACCTAAAAAATACATCAAGGGCACAAAAATGGCCTTCCCTGGCATTCGCAAAGCCAAGGACAGGCTGGACCTGATTGCTTGGATGAAAGAGCAACGCTAATGATTAAAAAAAAGGGGCTTCGGCCTCTTTTTTAATGCGCGCTTAATGCGTGACGAAATCCACACAACAACAAAGTGCGATTTCACACCCTACCGCTTAAGTTCTTGCAAAAAACTTGCAAACAAGGCGCAAATAAACATACATTAAAAGACAAATTAAAATTTAAGGGCTTTAAGATGTTGTTATTTAAAAAATTAAAATCTCAAACAGGTGCATTGTTTGGTATGGATGCACGGATCACCTTGGCCATCTTCAGTGGTTTAAGTGTTATTGCAGGTACCGCTGGTTACGGCTACATTCAACAAACCCAAGTAACCGCCCTTGCCACCGAGCTTGACAACATCTCTAAAGCTTATACAAACTTCCAGCTTGATACATCTGTCAACACCAACACCTTTTCGGATCTATTGAACAACGACGGTGGTCAGCTTGGGTGGAGCGGCCCTTACATGATCATGTCCTCAGAGAACCATGTATCCTTTGGTCGTTACAGCTTAGAATATGGCATTGAAATGCGTAAAATTAAAGGTCGCAGCCCGCGCCCATGTGTGAACCGCCGTGACATTTGCTTTGTTTGGGCCAAACTTACAGAAGTGCCCGCCAACCTTGCCGCATCGGTTGATGAACACATTGACGGCGCCTTGGACGAAAAAGGCTCGCCAGACAGTGGCCGCTTGCTGGTGGACATTGACCAAGCAACCGACAAAGCTACCCTTTATTACCGCCTGACCAGAAAATAAAGAGCTATAACTTTTTAGAGTGTGTGAAAAACAACGCATCGCTCTGCACGCTCTTTGGTTAATTTAAGCCCATTTAAACGCCAAGTCTTTTATGTTTGGCGTTTTTTAGTGTAGACTACCCAAGGATAAATCTATTTAAACAGGGGGTTTAATTTTGGACATTGTCGATTTGATGATCAGTGATCATATTGTAACAATTGGGGACCTACAAGGTTTCCCTGTTACGGTACAAAAAGATCCTGACGCCTTGATTGAAGCCCTTGGTCGTGCGGGTAAATTGTCAGAAGTGCAGCAAATGCGCTACCGTGCCATTGCTTATGACTACACTATCAAAAGCGATGAAGAAATGATGGCCACCACCCCACACCAGATTGACGGCATTGACCGTGAGTTTATGATGTTTTACACCGCCTGCCCGATTGAGTTGGCACGTGGAACCATTATTTGGGCCGCTGCCGATCTGCCGAACAAGCGCTTGGTCAGTGAAATTGTGTTGCGTCACCGCAAGTCCCGCCACGAGTTTGTTTGGGCAACGCCTAAAGCCATTGAAGGGGCGATTGAGCGCATGTCCAAGCGTGAAGGTCACTCCCTAAAATTCTTGGTTGAGAATGCTTATGCGCAAATCAACCAAGGGAATGATGACGCTATCGTTTCACTAACAGACGAAATCATCCGCACCGCTTTTAAAAACGGCGCCACCGATTTACACATTGAAATTTTAAACCGTAAGCCAACGGTTCTTGCCCGTATTGATGGCGAACTTGAAGAGCTTGTGCCCCTGCCTGTGGAAGTGTATGAGCGCGTTTTGGGACGCTTGCGCCACATTGCCGGTGTCCGTGCGGAAAACTACAAAAAGCCACTTTACGGCCGTATGACCTTTGACCTTTCATCAAGGCAACAGGTGGATATTCGTTACACAACCCAGCCCATCACCTTAGAAGGTACAGCCAAAATTGCTATGCGTTTCTTAAGGTCCTTTGAAGGGAACTTGGACAGCTTTGGTTACTCCAACACCACCATTGAAAAAATTGACAACCTCATGCGCTTTGAAGAAGGCTGTATCATCTTCTCTGGTCCAACAGGTTCAGGTAAATCCACCGCCGCACGTTTGATGATTCGCCGTGGTCAACGCCCAGGTCAAAACGTTATTTCGTATGAAAAACAAATTGAGGAACGGATGGACAACGTCATCCAAACAGAGGAAGACACATCCGCCGGTTTAAACCTTGAAACATTTATGTATGCAGCCCTTGGCTTGGACCCTGACGTGCTGTTTATTGGTGAGGTGCGAAGTCCTGAGGACACCCAAAAGGCGATTGACGCTGGTAACCTTGGTCACCTTGTTATCACCACCATGCACGCCAACGATACCTTTATGACGCTGGATCGATTGATTCAACGTAAAGTGCCGCCAGAGCAGATTTTCACCAACGTCCGTGGGATTATTTCGCAAAGATTGGTGCGTAGACTTTGTTCTAAATGCAAAATCCCCACAGAGATTGATTTGGAATACGCCGACAAATTAAACAACTTGCGCAAAGTAGGCTTTAGAGCTGGCGACATTATTTACAGACCCAACCGCAACGGCTGTGAACATTGCCGTTACCGCGGCTACCTTGGCCGTATTGCCATTGAAGAGGTTTTAGAACTTTGGCGCAAGGACATCAGCCGTAACATTTGGACAAACACCCGTTTGCGCCCAGACTGGCTGGACATTATTCGAGAACAAGCACGCTCAAGCGGTCATATGATTGACATGCTTTCAGGCGGTTTGTTGCATGTTAAAAATGGTATTACAAGTTTAGAAGAACTGGAGAAATTCTTTAGTGCAGATATGGAAACAATTCAGTAACGACGGCATTGGCCCTAGATGTCGAGAAATCAGCGCGCGTGACCGCGAGCGCTTGTTTTTCTTGATGCACCAAATGCTCAAAAGTGGACAGCCTACCGAGGCTTGTGTCCGCGCTGTTGCCCGTGCCTTCCGATCTGAGAAAAAAGAAGAGCTGAGCGCCGCCCTCCACGGTATTGCCCAAAAAGTGGCACAGGGTAAGCCGCTTAGCCGCGCATCTGAACATGAATATGTCCTGTTTACGGATATTCACCGCGCTGCCATTTTGGCAGGTGAAGCTTCTAACAACATGACCCAAGCGTTCCAGTTATTACAACAACTTGAAGACAAGAAGATTAAAAACCAGCGCAGTGGTATGGCGGAAATTATCACGCCTTCCATTCTCTTCTTTATGAGTTGCATTTCCCTTTTTAACACCGGTTTAAACACCATGCCAACCATGGCACAAATGCGCCAAGCGCAAGGCAAGCAAATGGCTGCCATTCCACAAATGATTATGGACTTTACCGCAAGCATGGCAAACTACTGGTACTTTTTATTAAGTGGATTTATTATTTTTTGTGTCACAGCTTACAGTGTGGCCAAGTCCGCCCAAGGCCGCTTTTGGATTGACAGTTATGTTTTACGTATCCCTGGTTTTGGTAAGTACATCACATACAAAACATATGCCAGCATGTTGCTTTACTTCCCACATTTAATTGCCAGTGGCGTGAAACCAAAGCAAATGATCCCCATTATGGAAGCCTTGGCCACCAACGCCATTTTAAAAAGACGGATTGACCTGTTTAATCAGGTTATTACCACAGGTGGGCAAATGTCCGACGCTATGGAAAAAGCTGGCTTCCCAATGATTTCTGTGACACCGGTTAAAGTTTCAGAAACTTACGCTGGTAACGAACGTGGCATCAACGATGTGATGATTGAGGGGATGAACCACGCCTATTCTATTCTTGAGCGTGAGCTGAACGACGCTTACACCAAGTTTATCAGTGTATTTTCAACCATTATGTGGTTGTTAGGTGGCGCTGTGTTGCTGTTGGAAATGTTGGCTATTGTGATGTCACAAAACTAAAAAGGGAAAATAAAACATGTCAAAAAGTTTTGAAATTGGTCAAAAGTTCAAGAACATCTGCTTTCTTGGCTTAAACCGTGTTGAATACTTCCCCGAAAGTTCAAGCGAGTCCATCTTTGCGGACACGTGGCAGGACGTGACCGATGAACAGTCACGCCGAAACTTAGCGCTACTTTTCTTTGCACCACGTGACCTTGACGGCGAGCCGATTGACCCGTACATCTACCTTACAGATTCTGAAGAGGAAGCCGACGAACAAAGCATTTTAATTGCACAACAAGCCTTTGGGGACATTCCATTGATTGACATGTGCCGGATGCGCAGTAACAACGCCAACGAAGTGCATATTCTCGTCACCGCAGACATCATCTTCCACTGGGACAGCAATGACAGTTATGTTCAGCCCACCTCCCCTGTTTCATGGGTGCGGGACATTCAAAACATTTTAAAGTCATACCCACGGACAACGGAACGATTTTTATACACCTCATGGGAAAACAACCGCATTAGCGAACTGGGCGTTAAACTGCGCTCTGTGAACGATCTAGAGATCACAGAAGATGCTTGGGTTAACATGCCAAGCTTCCAAGAAAAGTATGGCTTTGCCTTGATGTTTGTTTCCATTCTTGTGGCGATCATGGCGTATATCGTTATCTTCATTCAAGGCAGTGAAATTGACGACCTTTCACAAAAAATTCGTACGGTGGACCTTGAAACACCATCGGGTAAAAGCTACCTAGAGCTTAACCGTGCCATCACCGAGCAACAGCAATTTATGCGTTACCGCAATCTTATGTCATTCGTGGCGACCGACGTGGCCAACGCCATTCAACGCTCGGGCATGAAAATTGCTAACTTTGAAATTAAAACACCGGACGCGCAAGAACCTTCGGACATCTTACTGGTGACCATCAAAGCCCAAAAAGATGCTTACAAAGGCTGGCTGGAAGAAGAGCCGATTAGCAAGGCGTTGTTGGGTCAAAGCGTGACCATGTCCGGTATTCGCCGTCCACCAGGTGGCAACCAATTTACCATTGAAGGCTTGGTAGAACTAGAACCTATTTCGGAAATGCTGGCCGAATACCAAGAAGATGTGAAGCGTGCGCAACAGCAAACCATCAGCACGGCCACCAGCGAAGGAGAATAAACCCCATGATGAAATTCACACTCGGTATTGCTATCCTTGTTTTTACAGCCATTGTCGGCAGTTATAAATACATGGAAAATGAAGACCTGATTGTTGCCAAAAAACGTGGCCTCATTGAAGCAAAGGACAAACTTGACCGCTACCAACGCATTGAACAGCGCAGCAAGCAAATTCCAAAATTTGCCGTGGTCCGTGGTGACGACAAGAAAAACATCATCGAGCGTTTACTTGAAATTGGTGAACCTGGCCTGAAATTTAACTTCATTGGCCAAGCCAGAAGGCAAGATGCCCACCTTGGCATCATTCGCCACACCTTTAAAATTACCGGCCCAGCCACATTTAACGAAACGCAAGAACTGCTTAAAAAAATGCAAACCTTGCCGTCATTGCCAGGCTTTGTCATTTACAACCTGTGCTTTGGCTGCGGCGCTACCAACGAACAACTGGCCGAAGACCAACACATGATCAATATAGAAGGGTACCTCTATGCGTATGATCCGAACATCATTTAACATTTTACTGGCGTCATCTATATTTATTTCCACCGCAGTGGCCCAAGAAGGTTTACCATGGCCAAAAACCTTTGTTGGCCAGCCAGACTTTGAGTTTTTAAGGCAAGATGTCATCAGCGAATATGAACGCAAAAAAGGCGACGAGTCCGAAAAGTACATTGCAACTTTAAAGGACCTGTTGACCACCAAAAACATTGACCCTTACACCCCCAAACCCCTGACATCCGACATTGGGCGCAGTAAATACAGCCGTGACGTTTTCGAACAAAGGTTCGGCCTTAAAAAACAAAACCGTAAGTTTAAAGAAGTGTACCCCGATGTTGAAATTGGCAGCGGTTTAGAAGTGCGCTTGTCCACCGGTGCTGTGGCACAAGCCGAACTGGTATCCAGCAATCAAGCCAGAATTTTGGCCGACAATCGCAAAGTTAAAATTGAAGTCGATGATGAAGGCTACGTGGTGGAAGCTCACCGCGAAAAAAGCATTGCCGAATCATTCGACTCCATGCTAGGGGAAAGCAATCAATATCTTAAGTCCAGCGACCTTGCAGAGGAAGAAGAGCAAACACCCGACATTACCGGATTGCCTGAGTACCATATTTCTATCAACGACTTGCCAAACCTTGATAAAATCACCACCGAACAAAGGCAAGGGTTGGACGCATTTGCATCCTTTTTGGAAAACATCATCACCCAAGCCACCAAAACACGGGATGCAAACATCAAGGAAATTGACTTTGAAAGCGAACTTGCAAAGCTAAGCATTCAAAGCATTGTTACCTCGCCGTACCCTTATGCCATTATCAACAACAAACGCTACACCGAAGGGGACCGCATCCCCATTCGTGTCACCTATGCCGAGCAGGACACATCAGAAATTGAAGCATTGATCGAGTCTTACATGCCGAACAAGGAAGCTATTTCAGAAGAATCCTACAACCAGTACCTGCTTTTAAAGCAAGAAGCGTTGGATCAATTTGCTGAACGTGCCGGTATTTTAGGGCAAAAAACTCAAGGTAACTCCCATAAGATTAATGCAACGATTAAAGAAATCTTATCACGCAAAGTTGTGCTTGATATGTTGGACAACCAATACGTCCTAGAAATTAAAATTGCCTTATAAACAAGGAGGTTTGCATGCTTAAAGGTCTTCAAAACCAGCGCGGTGCTTTTTCCCCTTTTATGTATGGTATGTTGATGGGGGTGGCTGTCTTTAGCGCCGCCATGAACCACTGGGCCAAGCGTGAAATTGTCAACATTGAAGAGCAAAACATCCAGCAAGAACGCCAAAAGGCCGAGCAAATCAAACAAGCCCTTGAAAACGCGATGCTGACAGAAAACGTTGCAACCACAGGCTTTAGCAATGACATCAACCTTGAGCGTGCGCAACAATTTTTAAGTGGTAGTACAGGTAAAACAAAGTCTGGCGAACAAGCCTTTTTAAGCAGTGCCGTCAAAAGTGGTGCTTTTAACACCACCAACAAACGGGTGTTGATCACCACATCCGACGATGAAAGCATTCAAAAAGAAATTGGCACACTGGGCAGTGACGCTATGGCCGATTATAACACCGCAAAAGACAGTGTGGTGATGTTTGACAGCGAAGATGTACGCAAAAAACAAATTGCTGAAAGCAAAAAACTGCTAGAGCGTGAAACCTCGGTCATTTACCGCTCTTACATGACTTACGGTTACAAGTTCCCATCTAATGAAGAATATAAAACACAAGTCAATGCCGCCACAGGCCTTAAAGACGTGTGGGGCCAACCTTTTAAATATGACCGAAAGTCAGACAAGGTTGTTGTGCTTTCATTTACGGCGCCTTGGGGTTATACTTATAAAAAACGTTTAGATATGAGGTAAAAATCAACGCATGAAACCATTGCTCAAATTGAATCACTTTTTAGCCAACCAAAAAGGTGCCATGTTTGGTATGGATGCGCGTATTGCGCTGATTATCGCCAGTGTGCTGGCGGCCACAGGTGGCGTAACCATGATGTCAAAACTTGAGCGAAGCCGCGTTGAAGGCGCTGAAATTGGCCTACAAATTATTAAAGACGCGTTAGAAAACCATTACAAAGGCAAAGGCTTTACAGCCCTTGCACCTGACGTGCGCACCCTTTTTGAAACAGGCTACATTGAAGAAACCACCCTTTTAAAAGACCCGTGGGACAATGAGTGGCGTTACAACACCTTAACCCGCACAACCCGCATCAATGACTTTGAGGTGACCGAAAACCTTGCCACCATCCACTCTTCCGGTAAAGACGGTGTCGACGACACCCCTGCACCAACTTTTGAAGCCGAGTGGAACACATGGCAACCTTTAAACGATGACATTGGCATTAAATACACTACCTTTGAAGTGGAAAAAGCCCGTGTGAACGAATATCAAGGTCGTGCCCAATTGATTATCAGCAAGCTAGAAGATTACAGCTCAGCCAACTTTATTGAAGCGCAGGCCGAATGCCCAGAAGCCGCTTGGTGCTACAACTTCCCACTCGATGGTGACAAATACACCGAATTTAACTTTTACCCACAATCCAACACCGATATTTCCGGCGCCACTTACTATGACGACGTCAAAACCGGTGGCAGCAACACCATTTACGTTTCCGGCGACAGCTTAAGCATGGCCGAATTGATGAAAAAAATTGGCTTGCCTGAAGAGTTTGCCTTTGACCCTTGGAAACGGGTTTTAAAATATGACTCCAACTTTATCCAAGACCGACCAAACCCAAACAAACCACCGTTTTCTGCGTCCATTATTTATGAGTGATATGTGGCCAATTGAAAAGCGGTTTATCCCCCAAGCTGAAATTGATAAAGGGCCTTTTCATCAACTGCCCCTCAACAAGCTTTGGCTGGGCTTATGGTTGCTGTTCATAACCAGTTTAACATGCGCTTTCAACGGTGCAATTTTAAGCTTAGAGGCCATGGTTCTCTGCGCCATTTCCCCCTTACTGGCACGGCTGACCGCCCTTGACCTTAAGCACCTTATTTTATTGGATATTTACACCCTTCCACTGGCTTTAATTGGTCTGATTTACAGCTTTTGGTCAAGCCATGTTACACCCGTAGAATCCTTTTTTGGGGTTGTGGTTGCTGGCTTTAGCTTGCTGATACTTAACTTCATTTCAGAAAAAATGGACAAACACAGCGGCATCGGCGGTGGCGACATTAAGTTTTGCCTTGCCGCAGGGGCTTTTGTCGGGGTTTTAAATCTACATTACTTTTTTTGGTTGGCATTCTTTTTTGCGCTTTTACTTTGGCCAGTTTTAAGGGCATATAACAAACATATTTCCTTTGGACCTGCCCTGATTTTGGCCTTGTGGAGCTTTATGCTTTTTAAGCACCTTCTATAACAAATCAATCACTTGCTTTATCGGGCAAACCGCCCTATAACTAGCACATGAAAAAATGTGCATGGCCAAACTGTAAGGAAGAAGGAACTTTTGCTGCTCCCAAGAGCACGAAGGACATTTACGACCGTCAATACTTTTGCCAAGAGCATATTAAAGAATTCAACAAACGATGGAACGGCTTGGATGGCATGAGCGATGACGATATCTTCGCCATGCAAACAAAGTCCACATGGAACCGACCTACAAGACGCTTTGGCATCCACGGTGTCAGCGCCAAAACAGCACAGTTCACCTTTGCCAATGCCGAAGACTTGTTCACCTTTTTCAAACAGCGCCAGCGGGAAGAAAACATCCGTAAATCATATGGATTTTACACAGAAGAAGAAGCCGAAGAAGTCACCCCAGATGTGCAAGAGGCTTGCGATATTTTAAGCATTAAACTGCCCATTGACTTTGCCACCTTAAAAAAGACATACCTTGCGTTGATGAAAAAGCACCACCCAGACCTTAACAAGGGCTCTAAAAAAGAAGAAGACCACGTTAAAAAAATTAACGTAGCCTTCCAAATTATTCAAGATTACATCAAAAACTTAAAGTAACCTTCACCAAGCGGAAGCTTAGTTTTGCAACTGTGGCGCAACGCTACCCAAGTAGCTTGAGATCACGCGCACAGCCATGTTCTTATCGCCTTCATTGATGGCAGAATTTAGGCGAATTTGCACACCCATGGTTCTCATAATCTCGTCAGCGTCCTCAAAACGCTTTAAGCGATCCACTTTTTGCATGCTCAGCAACGCTTCTAGCATGGTTTTGCTCAGGCTGTTGCCAGCCACTTCCGCAATTGCCATGTGCCATTGACGCTCTGTTTCTTCAATTTCTTCTGCGTTGCCTTGGCGGCTGATAACGTAAGACTGTAAAATCTTTTTCTTTTCAGCAGAAGCTTCACAAGCAAGGCGAACCATTTCCACTTCTAACAAAACACGCAATGCTGCAACGTCTTCTTTATCCATGGTGCTGTATTGCCCCAAAAGCGCAAGATCCTTCATCAAAACACCAGGGTCTGGCAAGCGAATAAAGCTACCGCGACCGGGTGTCACATCCAAAAGGCCAGAAACACGCAACATCTGAACAGACTCACGCAATGTGGTGCGAGATACACCAAAATGCTTGCATAGCTGCTCTTCTGTTGGTAAGCGGTCACCTGGTTTTAAGGCACCTGTAAAAATCATATTACGCAAGTGATTGGCAATATAGGTTGAACGACGTACACGTGGTTGACTATCTACCATTGGTAGATCTACTGATTGATTCATTGAATTTTATCCTCTCTTATTTTTTTCGGTTCAAACACACCTGACCAGGGCATGTCTGTTATAAAATCTCACAAAAACAACTTTAAGTTGTCTAAAGATGTAATATTTTTCACAAATCCAAAAACAAGATTATGCTATATCATAACAATGATATTGTAAAGATAATTGTAATATATAGACTTATTTACAACCAAAAGTGTCCATAAATCAGTTCAATAGATATTTAAAATTGATAAATTTTTAATCGCCAGAAAGTTGCAGAGACCTTTTGTAAACAGCATTTACAACCATAGATAATCGTTCATCCACCTTATTTTCTGCCAAACAGTCCAAACCCGCCTGAGTTGTTCCACCTTTACTGGCGACGCTTGCAATCATGTCTGACAAATGTTTAGCCTCCCCCTCCTGCAACACATGCGCACCTGCACCTTGACAGGTCATCGCAGCCATCTTTGTCGCACTTTTGCGGTCCAACCCCATCGCCACTGCTTGGTCTACAAATGACCTTATAATGTAATAATAAAAAGCCGTGCCAGACCCTGCCAAGGCAGTCACCAAATGAAGATGTTCTTCTTTTTCAACAGCCACCACGGCACCACATGGTTCAAACAACGCTTCCAATTGAATGGCTAACGACTGCTTTGGCATATAATATCCCACAACACCTTGGCCAATAGCACATGGCATATTGGGCATAATCCGCACCACGGCTTGACAACCAAAGGTATTTTGTAAAGTTTTACATTCCACCCCTGCCAACATGCTAATAAGCAAATGCGACTTTGAAACTACTTCTCGATGTTCTGGTGCAATGCTTTTAAGCGCCTGCGGCTTAACCCCCAGCATCACCACATCAAACGCCATGTCATCATCTGCGCTATATGTTTGAATATTTAAATCAGCAATTTTTTGACGGCTCTTTTCACCGTGGGCCACGGCGTAAACATCTTCTCGATTCAGCGTACCTTGATCCAACATCCGAGAAATCAGGGCATGTGCCATATTCCCCAAACCAATTACCAAAACTTTAACAGCCATCAAAACACTCCTTCTCTATCCAATCATTTTATCATAGTATCACATCTCAACAGATATCTTAACTTTGACAATCTCGCCCCAGCGCAGTATATTTCTCACACAAATTAAATCATTCAAAAGGAAATAAGATGTATATTGTTACAGGTGGCGCAGGTTTTATTGGTTCTGTTATTATTGCGGAATTGGAAAAGGCATTTCCCCAACAGCGAATTACAGTGATTGACTGGTTGGAAGAAGATGACCGCTGGAAAAACCTAAACAAACGCACCTTGGCTGACATTATTTTCCCAGAAGATACGCTGGACTACTTAGAAGACCACAAAGATGAGATTAAAGCCGTTATCCACATGGGCGCCATCAGCACCACGACAGAGCGCAATGTTAACCGCATTGTCGAACAAAACATCGGCTACACCTTAGACCTTTTTGACTGGTGCGCTGAAACTGACACGCCGTTTATCTACGCCTCATCTGCAGCCACCTACGGCCAAGGCGAGCACGGCTTTAACGACAGCACTGACATGAAGCACCTGCAAAAACTGGCACCTCTCAACGCTTATGGCTTTAGCAAACACATGATCGACAAAGCGATTATGCAAAAGACAAACAAACCAAGCCAATGGGTCGGTTTAAAGTTCTTCAATGTTTACGGCCCTAACGAATATCACAAAGGTGGTCAAAAAAGTGTAGTGGCCCATGCCTTTAAACAAATTCAAGAAACAGGCAAAATGAAGCTGTTTAAAAGCTACCACCCAGACTATGAAGACGGCAAACAACTGCGTGACTTCGTCTCCGTCAAGGACATTGCACAAAACATTGTTTGGTTTATTCAAAACCCAACAGTTTCAGGTATCTTCAACCAAGGCACAGGCGAAGCCCGCAGCTTTAAGGACCTTGTGGCAGCTACATTCAAGGCGATGGATGTGCCCGAAAACATTGAGTATATTGAAATGCCGGACAGCTTAAAAGACCAGTACCAATACTTTACAGAAGCGAACATGAACAACTTTAACCATGTTTACAAAAGTATTGAAGGGCGTGACTACACCCCAACATCCCTTGAAGATGGGGTGACGGACTATGTTCAAGAACACCTGCTTAAAGCCGACCAATACCTGTAAGAGTTAGATCATAAACCGTTATGGACTTCCCAACAATAAACCCAGTGGCCTTCAGCATTTTTGGCTTTGATGTCCACTGGTATGGTTTGGCATATGTGGCTTCATTTATGCTAGGCCTCAAGTATATTGAACGTGCCTTTAACAAAGCACCAGCGCATACCAACATCCGCAAAGAAGACGCTGATCGCATTTTCACATGGGTTATTTTTGGGGTTATCCTTGGTGGTCGACTGGGTTACGTTTTGTTTTATAATTTTGACTTTTACCTTCACAACCCTGTGGACATTGTTAAAATTTGGCAAGGCGGCATGTCCTTCCACGGTGGTTTACTCGGCGTCATTACCGCCATTTTACTTTATGGCAAAAAATACAACATACACCCACTAAACTTAACAGACCGTATGGCGCCAGCCTTTTGCATTGGCCTATTTTTAGGGCGGATTGCAAATTTTATCAACGGCGAACTTTACGGCCATGTTACCCAACATCCATGGGGTGTTATTTTCCCCCATGCCGGCAGCTTGCCACGTCACCCTTCCCAACTTTATGAAGCCGCGCTGGAAGGTTTCTTACTGTTTTTCATTCTTCACTTTACGCTCAAATATAAACCGAGCATTGGTTTAACCAGCGGTTTGTTTTTGATTTTTTATGGCCTTTTCCGCTTCTTAGTTGAATTTGTGCGGGTGCCAGACCCTCAACTTCAAGACGGGTTTTATACCTATATTTCCATGGGGCAAATCCTAAGCTTGCCAATGATCGTTATCGGTTGTATACTCATATTCCTTTTTAACAAACGGAGCACTTAAATGACTGCTGTTAAAGACATTCTTGTTCAAAAGATACAAGAATCAGGCCCAATGAATGTGGCAGAATACATGGAAACATGCCTTTACCACAATGAACACGGCTACTACATGAGCCAAACACCATTTGGGACCGAGGGCGACTTTGTCACCGCACCCGAAATTAGTCAAATTTTTGGCGAAATGCTTGGCGCTTGGGTTGCCGATACATGGATCAAACTGGGCCGCCCACAAAGCTGGCAACTGCTTGAAGCTGGTCCTGGCAACGGCACTTTGATGAAAGATATGCTCCGCACCCTAAAATATGCCCTGCCAGAATGTTATGAAGGTGCGGCCATCACCTTGCTTGAAATTAGCCCAATGCTCAAAATCAAACAGCGTGACAACTTGCTAGATCATCACATTTGCTGGGCCAACAGCCTAGATGATGTCAATTTTGACTTACCGACCATTGTTGTTGGTAATGAACTGTTGGATGCCTTTCCTGTACGTCAATTCACCAAAGTGGCGGACCAACAATACCGCGAGAAACTGATCACCTACAAGGACGGTCAACTTCAGTGGCACAACAGCGAAAACACAACAAATTTGCCATTTAACAGCGAAATTGTTGAAACATCCGACGCGATGGAAAGCTTCCTTTGCAAACTCAAGGATAAGCTGACAAACGGTGTCGCCTTGTTTATTGATTACGGCGACCACGCCACAGGCGACAGCTTACAAGCCATCGAAAAACACCAAAAAGTGGACATTTTCCACAAACCTGGATTGTCCGACCTCACCGCACATGTCAACTTTGACAATGTCCGCCGTGTCCTTGGTGCAGACCGCACAAGCTTTGCAGAGCCTATGGGGCAATTTTTAAACAGCATTGGCTTACCCATGCGTGCCGCCGCCTTATTAGAGCGTGCCGAGCCTTCACAAAAGGCAGAAATTGAGCAAGCGACTTACCGGTTGATGCACCCCGAACAAATGGGGCAAACTTTTAAAGCCATTGCCTACCGAACCGACAACAGTTATGACGTGGCAGGCCTTTACTTTGAAAGCCAACCCAAAAGCCACGCTGCTTAATAAAAGCGTGACAAAGCCCAGATAATACCTTGCAAATAAACTAAAAAATAAATAACTTAAAAGCCATGAGATTATTAGAACTAGACCAACAATTGCAACATGCCGAACACGCCTTTGGAACCATTTCAGAAGGCGAAAAAACAAGTGTGGATACCGATGATATGATCCGCTCTTACACAGAGGTTTTGGGACCTATTGCTCACATGCGTCAAGTGCATGGCTCACGCATTGTTTACACAAATGAAGCCGGCTGCATTGAAGAAGCGGACGCCATTTACACCGACAACCCCGATCTTTGGCTTGCGGTCAAAACCGCCGATTGTGTGCCTGTTTTAATCAGCACGCCGCACGCTGTAGCCGTTGCTCACTGCGGTTGGCGTGGCCTAGAGGCGGAAATTTTACCGCAAACCATTAAAACTTTGATGGATGAATATAACATCACCGCGGTGGACGTTTTTATTCACATTGGCCCTTGCATTAGCCAAAACAAATACGAAGTGGAAGAAGACAAATATAAAGCATTGTTTGACGAAAAACACTTTAAACCTGCAGGCAAAAAAGGCTTTGTTTTAATGGACTTAGTAGGCATTGCCATTGACCAAGCAAGGGAAATGGGTGTCCCCAAAAACCACATTGTTGACAGCGGATTGTGCACCTATCAGGACAAGGATTTGTTCCATTCTTACCGCCGTAATAAGCAAGAAGGCGTGGACGGTTACAACGTTCAATGTTCACTTGTTAAACGCTTTGAAGGCTAGCCTAGCTACACACCAATTTATTGGTAAATGACGAATTAAAAGCGCATAATATAGGAATTAGCGACGCATATTGACGCATCACAAACCTGAATTTTGCCTAAAACAAGCAAAAACAGTCCATTTTACCAACCTAAGGTTGTAAAAATAGAGTGCCTTTTCGCATCTGACGCATCAAAGCGGAATCAGCTCACTTAAAAAAGATGCACCACAAACAAAGCTGTCTAAACCCAGCATAATATCCCTTGCCCCAAAGTGTCGACGCAAATTCTCTTGCCAATATCAAAGCCGTGGTTCAACCACCGCAGTTTTCAAAAAGCCACCACTTCAAAAACCCATGCAAAATCCAATAATGAGCCGGAGCCTGAATGGCGGTGTCAATTCAAGACGGTCAACACCTGAAACTGCCAAGGATTGCGTTGAAGTTTGCCATAAAGTGGACACTAGAGGGTTGAATGGCGCAAAACCAATGACTGACTGGATGAGACCACCCGTGATTATTTCATAGATTTCTTTGGGCGAAACACCTTGAGCGTTCAGCTATGGCGGAGCAACAAAAGCTTGAGCAAATCACCTGCCAACAAAATTCCTCGCATTTTCCTGACTGTGACATAGCAAGCCATGAAAAAAGCACTAGGCAGGCATAAGCCTTGTGTTAGAGTCATCCGCACAATGTGTTTTGATATCCATCAATCAAACGGCGTTATCACAATGACCGATTGACGCCCCACACCAAAATAAACCTACCTGACTTGATGCCCTCGCAATTTAAAAGCCAGCGTTGCTGGCATGGCAAGTAGGCAACCCAAAACCCATGATTTTTTTAATGATTTACGCACAAAAAAAAAGCACCCCTTGTGGGGTGCTTTTGTTCGAGAGATTAAGGACCGACAATGTGTGAGCCAGAACCTTCTGCTTCATGTTTATGGCGTGTACTTTGCGACTTTGGTTGAACTTTAGGGTCTGATGTTTGTGCCTTTGGGCAAACAAACACAAACCACAGCCAACCAATAAACGCTTGGGTAAAGGACGCTGCCAAAACACCTAACTTTGCTTGATCGGCAAAGCCAGCACCACTGGTTAGATAGGCCAAGTCCGTCACAAAGATGGACATGGTAAAACCAATGCCCGCCAACAAACCAATGCCAATCAGATGGCGATTGGTCATACCGTCTGGCAGTTTGACGTTAAACAGCTTGGTAACCAACAACACACACAACACAATGGCCAGCGGTTTACCCAACATCAAACCAAGAGCTGTGCCCATGGTCACTGCTTGGAAAACATGGTCTAAGGTTACATGACCCAGCACAATCCCTGCGTTGGCAAGGGCAAAAGCTGGCATAACAAACCATGCATTGACCGGTGAAAACCAATGCTCCATGGTTTTAAGCATAGACCAATTGTTGCCAAACTTGGCTGTTGCAGGCACAGCAAGCGCTGTGATAACCCCTGCCACCGTTGCATGGATACCGCTGTTTAAAACGCAGATCCATAAACCCATACCAGCAACCATATAAAGCACAGGATTGCTTGAATTGGAACGGTTGAAAGCCAGCAAAAATGCCAATGGCACCAGCGCTTTCAACAGCCAAATGGTTTGAATATCCCCTGAATAAAACAACGCAATAACAGCAACGGCAATCAAGTCGTCTATCACCGCAATGGCCAACAAAAACACCTTCACAGAAAGTGGCACTTTGCTTTTGGGCACCAACATCAGCACCCCTAAAGCAAAGGCAATGTCTGTTGCAGTGGGTATGGCCCAACCGTTCATGGCGCCCACCACTTTATAAGTGAAGAACGCAAAAATGGCCGCAGGCAACATAACCCCGCTGACGGCAGCAATGCCAGGTAGCAACGCACCTTTGATTGTGTTTAAGTTCCCCTTTGGGTCACAAATTTCCCGTTTTACTTCCAAACCAATGGTAAAGAAGAAAATGTACATTAAACCATCGTTGATCCAATGGTGGACCGTTTTGGTAATGGTAAACACCGTAAATTCATGGTGTAGGAAATGTTTGTACCCTTCACTAAACGTGACAAAACTTTCAAATTTACCGCCCATGCCAGCAATCAAACCTTCCATATAAGGGATGTTGACCACAAACAGGGCGAACACCGTCGCCAATATCAAGTTGATACCGCCAACAGCTTCTGCACTAAGCAGTTTTGCCAGCGTTGTGCTGTTATTATTATGACTCATAAAAAGCCTCCAATAGCGTGGAATGGAAAGAGAACTTATTTCAGTTCGATGAATAAAAATGTTTAAAACAAAAGCAAGAATACTCTTGGTTTGATAAAAGGTATGTAAAAATCTGCTTTCGCTTCCATTGTTATATAGGCTTAGTATACGATCTTGTCAAGTTAACATACCTATAAAGTGAACTTATGCGTTTAAATAATCATAAATTTGCTGTGCCAAAGCAGCGTTGACACCTTCCACCCGTTTTAGGTCCTCCACCGAAGCCTTTTTAACCCCAGCGACACTGCCAAAGGTGAGCAACAGTGCTTTTTTGCGTTTTGCACCCACACCGGGGATGCCATCTAACGCCGATTTAAACGTTTCCTTCGCCCGTTTTTGGCGGTGGTAGCCAATGGCAAAACGATGGGATTCATCCCGGATAATTTGCAATAGGAATTTTAACGGCGAGTTATAGTCAATTTCAAGGGGTTGGCTGTGGCCCGAGCGGAAAATGGTTTCCAACCCTTTGTCCCGGTATTCCCCTTTGGCAATGGCCAACAAAATGGGGCTGTCACTGCCTTTTAGGCCCAAGTCATCCATCACTTTTTCAAGGGTGGAAAGGTGCCCCTTTCCGCCGTCCACCATAATCACGTCCGGCCATGTGGGGCTGGCTGTGGCGCCAGCTTTGGCTTTTTGGGTTTCCTTTAACAGTTTGCCGTAACGGCGGGTGAGCACTTCCGCCATCATGGCGTAGTCGTCCGGCGTATCCTTACCTTTGATGGCAAACTTGCGATAGTCCGACTTTAACATGCCCCCTTCGCCAGCCACCACCATGGAAGCCACGGCCTGCTTGCCCGAGATGTTTGAAATGTCAAAACATTCAATCCGCTCCAAGGTGCCGTCAAATCCCAAAACTTCACCAAATTGGCGCATTTGCTGACGCCATGAACTTTCTTCCGACAGTTTGCGTTTTAAGCTTTGTTCAGCGTTGAGCAACGCCTGCTCCACCAAGTGTCGTTTTTCCCCTTTTTGTGGGGTGTAAAGGCGCACCACCTGCCCCGACTTGAGGGACTGCGCCAAGGTTTCCGCATCTTCAACGGGGTGGGAAGTGGCAATTTCCTTCGGCACGTCTTTGCCGGCATAGTGCATGGCGATAAACAGCCGTAAAAGTTCGCCGTCTGTCAGGTCAGCCGTTTCTTTCGGGTAAAACTGGGCGTTCCCCACATGTTGGCCATTTTTGTAACTGAAAATTTGGACACAGGCATGGGGCGGTTGACGGTAAAGGGCGACAACATCGCCATTTTCTATCGCCGCACCGTAAGTGGACTGCACCGCAAGGGTTTGAGCAATAGCTTCCAATCGGTCACGGTACATCGCCGCTTTTTCATAGTCCAACGTTTGGGCGGCGGTTGTCATTTTTTGTTGTAAGTCTTTTTGAACTTGGGTGCCTTGGCCTTTTAAAAACTTTTGCGCTTGTTTGACCAAGTCGTCATAGTCGGCTTTTGAAATACGGTTGACACATGGCGCACTACACCGCTTAATGTCATATTTTAAGCAGGGGCGGCTGCGGTTGGCAAACTCACTGTCCTTACAGGTGCGCAGTAAAAAGGCTTTTTCCAACATTTCCATGGTTTTATACATCGCCCTAGCGTCTGGGTATGGTCCAAAGTATTGCCCTTTAGGTTTTTTAGCACCACGGTGCGCAGTCAGCCTTGGCGCATCGGCTTTTGTGAATAATATGTAAGGGTATGACGTATCATCCCGGAAAATGATGTTATATTTCGGCTTTAAATTTTTAATAAGGCTAATTTCCAGCAGCAACGCTTCGGATTCGGACGCCACTTCCACCAACACCACTTGCGCGGTTTGGAAGACCATTTGGCGAATGCGATTAGAAAGACCTGTGCCTTGGGCATAGCTGGTTAACCTGTTTTTAAGGTTTTTGGCCTTGCCGACATATAAAACGTCGCCATTTTGGTTCAGCATACGGTAAACGCCGGGCGTTTCGGGCGCGCGCTTTACAATGTCCTTTAAAATGTGAATACCGTCTGCTGTCATCTTGCAAAGTAAGGTATCACAATCCCTTAGCAAGTGAAACGGCATAATTTACCCGTGTGGGGTTAAAAGTGCCCTGCAAAAATTGCCCCGATAAGGTTGTGATTTATAGGATAAATCATGTTATCCCCGAAACCTGTGGATAACTTTGTGGGTAAGTTGGGGGTGTGTGATAATAATCCCCCACACCCATTCAACTTCTTCACTTTGCACAAAAAGTGTGCAGTTAATTTATATATTAAAAATCAATTACTTAAACGTAAACTCAACAACTTACAGAGCATTTAAGGGTAAAAAAAAGCTTTTGCATACAAAAAATGTGGATAATTCAGACTCGTCGTTCCAACTATGCGGCAAAAATGGTCTTCATCATACAAAAAAACACACCACTTTTGAGTAGGTTACCGCCCTGCTGGGCAAAAAATTTCTAGCAACAGGGCGTTTTACACCTTGTAATGCACAAGAACAGGCATTATTTTACCATTTAGAAAAATACCCACCTTTTCTTTTCCTCTGATTGATAGGAGACGGCTGATGTCATTCATCATTTCCGCCCCACGCAGTAACAGTAAACTTTACACCATTGAAGACGGCGACGGCAGACCCGTAAACGCAGGCTACTTTTGTCACATCAGTGACTATGACAAAGTTGCATGCTGGTTTAACCTTATGTTCCGCGCAATTGATAAACTGAACGACCCTAACCTAAGCCAACAATGGCAGGAAATGGTCATTACCCCCCTTTACCCCACACTCCCCAATGGCCCCAAAAAAGAAAAGGCCATTAAACATGCTGAAAATGGCGAATTTTATGACTTTATTTCACAAGCGGCAGACTGTTATAGCATAAGCGACTTTGAGGCATGGCAAACATTCACAACCCTTGCCTGCAAGCTTTATCGGGCATTTTTGCTGACCCATTTTGAAAACACAGGCCCCGTGCCTGCTTGGCATGATGAGCCGATGTAACACCCCCCTTTTTTATTCCCTTTTAGGAGAAACTTTATGAACCTGCCAAAAACTGAACAAACCGCACCTTGCAACAGCATTGCTTTTGATACCAACGCAGGAACACTGTCTGGCCCTTCGTTTAACATCAGGGTCAATGGCAAAGCCCTGCAACCAAAACAAATCACTCCACAAAATATTTTACCGCTTGTGGCGGTTTATTTAAAAGGGACGATGTACGGTATTAACTTACCTATTACAAAGAGGGACATATTCAACTTGCCAAAACACATTGTTGCCGACCAAGAACTTCTACGGGTCATACGCAAAACTCAAAAGGATGAATTGGTCATACAAAGTTATAAACATCTGTTTGAACAAGGCGACTATTTACGCTGGTTGCGCAAAATTGTCCCCAACGACATTCAAGCGCTGGAAAAGATATACCAGCGCTTTGAAAAGGTTTATGACAGCATCAACCCCCATTACCGCATCGACAAAGATGGTAATTCAAAGCGAATGTGGCAAAATTAAAGCGCATAAAAAAGGAAGCTTCGGCTTCCTTTTTTGTTTGAAGTTTTTTATCATCTTCATACAATGTAAAAAATACAAAAACTTTAAAAATGGTGTGTGATGCAATTAAACTTTATTCAACTGGACCAAACCTTCAACCAAAAACGTCAGGAACTTTGGCAACTGATAGAAAGTGACATTCAACAAACGTTGGATAAATTTTATGTTGTTTTAAACAGGAGCAAAACATACGGCCACTTGGTAAAAGGGCAAGAGGACCGTTTAAAAAAAGCCCAAAAGAACCACTGGGCACAAACTTTTAAAGAAGGCTTTACCGAAGACTTTTTTGCCCGCACCAAGCGCATTGGCATGGCCCATGTTAAAATTGGCCTACCGCCAGAGCCTTATATTGAAAGTTACAACCTGATTAAAAACGAACTGACCCAAGTTATTGTGGAAAAATGCACAAAGCGCTTTAACACGGACAGTCAAAAAATTATTCAGCACATTCAAACGTTGGACACCGTCATCACTGTGGACATGGCACAGTCCATCAGCTGTTATGAACAACACCTTAAACACTTAGAAGAAGAATTTAAACACAACGTGATTGAAAGCTTTTCCAACAAAATTGCCATGTCCATTGACAGTGTGGCCAGCGCAGCCGAACAGTTTAACAGCTCCTTGCATGCCATCAGCAACCTCACCCAAAACAACAACACGCTGATTAACCAAACCAGCAGCAAAACACAAGAAGCTGCAGAAACCATTGAAAATTTAAACAGCCATGTGGAGCAAATTCACGAATTTATTAACATTATTGGCGGCTTGGCCAAACAAACAAACTTGCTGGCCTTAAACGCTTCGATTGAGGCGGCGCGCGCTGGCGAAGCGGGTAGAGGCTTTGCCGTAGTGGCCGACGAAGTTAAAAAATTGTCCCACAACACGGAAAATGCGGCCAGCAGCATCAGCCAAAAAATCAACGAAATTTTAGAGTCCACCGCCAGTGCGGTCAGCAAAGTGCTTTCCAGCAATGAAAACACATCTAATTTAGCCGACAGTTTCGAGCAAATTAGCATGGCGCTCTCCCAACAACAAGACGCATTTCAGGACATTAACATCAACATCAACAACATTTCCGCCAATGTCCAAGATTTTTCGGAAGATATTAAAAATCACTAGCTTTTTAAAAGCCATCTCACCAAAAAAGGGGCTTCAAGCCCCTTTTGAATTTTCGTGCAGACATTTTATTGGAAATTCAGCGCTTTCCAGTCCGTTCCGTCGCAAAGTTCAGCCACTTTAGTGGTGCTGTTGTACCGCAAAACACCTTCCACCGTGCCGCTGCATGTGGCGGTGGATGACTTAAGCTTTAACGTGCCAGAAACGTCCATCAGCCCCGTTTGGGTCAAGCGCATCACCTCATTGTTGTTGACTTCAAAAACCATGTCAGCCCCTTGGCTGTTCATCTGTGCTTGCGCTAAGGCTGGTGCCAGCAACAACAAAATCCCCATAGACATAGACATCAACTTCATTTTCATCACATTCCTATTCTGCGTTTACTATACAAATAAGGTGCCTATCAGCTAAGCAGAGGGTATTACTTCCACTGATATAATAGCGTTCCACTTCATTACCAGAACTTACAGTACTTGTTCCATCTTCACCCTGTGATCCGAAGGTAGCATCGGTCCACCCGCTACAATCTGTTGCAGGATCCCCTGGGTTATGGCTCCACTGAGTAGAGCTCCCCTTTAAACCTGTCCAATACAAGTATGTATCACCAAAATGAGTTGCATCATCCCAAGTATCTAAATTGTTAGGCCCCAAACGTGACACCGATGTATAAAAACTTCCGCCACCTATTGTTGGACTACTCGCCACAGCAAAATTATACGACGTTTCCACCTTAAATTTAGAAATATTAGTCCCAATAAAGGCTTTTACTGTACTGACCGATAAATTGGCTGTACTTTTGCCCATCCAGTCTTCGTTGGTTAGCTCGGTCAAGCATTTGGCATCTGCACCGCTGAGGCCGCCTAAATCACCATTCCAAGTGTTTTTAGTGAGAACAAAGTAATGTTGATAGTCTGGGGTAAATTGAATGCTCCGCCATAATGTGCCATTGCACACTTGCAGGGCGCTGCCATTGTAGCGAAAAGCACCTTCGTTGCCAGCATTGCAAGTAAGCGAAGAGTCTTGCAGTTTAACTGCGCCAGAAACATCCACGACATAATCGTCTTGCAAGCGCATCGCTTCATCGCCCGAAATTTGAAAAACCATATTGCTGGATAGATCGCGGATTTGTGCAACGGCTGGCAGACTTAACATCAGCAACACTGCACCCATAGCCATCCATATTGATCCTTTAAACCTCACGACACACCTTTAAGCTTCATAAAACACTGGTTAAATTATAGTTACATTAGCGTAATTTATCAACCATACACACCAAAAAAGCGACAAACCATTTTAATTGCAAAATTAACACCAAAGCACAATAAAGCTGTAATCAAACACCGCCAAGCTTCATGTGCGCCTCTTCCAGCTCCCGGACTCGGTCGCGAATTTCAGCCGCCAGTTCAAATTCTAGGTTTTCGGCATAAGGGCATTTGGTGGCTGTGTGCCTCAGCCACCGAATTTCATGTGCGCCTCTTCTAACTCACGGACTCGGTCGCGAATTTCAGCTGCCAGCTCAAATTCTAGGTTTTCGGCGGCGGTCAGCATTTCCCGCTTCAAGGCGGCAATGTCCTTGGCAATGTCCACCTTGCCTTTTTTGTTGAGCTCGCCTTTGGCAAGGTTGATCATGCGGGTTTGCTGTTCGGCTTCATCGCTGGCCTTTTCCACCACTTTTTTAATGCCACGGCTGGCCGACCTTGGCGTGATGTTATGTTCTTTGTTATAGGCCAACTGAATTTGACGGCGGCGGCCACATTCATCAAAGGTCGCCTGTAAGGACTTGGTCATGGTGTCGGCATAAAAAATAACCCGACCGTCAACGTTCCTTGCTGCACGGCCCACAGTTTGAATTAAGGAGGTGGTGCTGCGGAGGAATCCTTCCTTATCGGCATCCAAAATAGCCACCAGACCCACTTCGGGAATGTCCAACCCTTCACGTAAGAGGTTGATGCCCACCAACACGTCAAAAGCGCCAAGGCGCAAGTCACGGATAATTTCCATCCGCTCAATGGCGTCAATGTCGCTGTGCATGTAACGCACTTTAATACCATTTTCGTGCAAATAGTCGGTCAACTGTTCGGCCATGCGCTTGGTTAACGTGGTGACCAAAGTGCGGTAACCGTCTTTGTTGACTTTGTGGACTTCCGCCATCAGGTCATCAATTTGGCCTTCCACGGGTCGCATTTCCATTTCAGGGTCCACCAGCCCTGTGGGGCGGACAATCATCTCCGCCACATGATCGCCTGAAAGTTTCAGCTCATAGTCTTGCGGGGTGGCGCTGACATAAACGGTCTGCGGGCGCCTTTGGTCCCATTCTTCAAAATTAAGGGGGCGATTGTCCCGCGCGGAAGGCAGGCGGAAGCCAAATTCCACCAAGGTTTGCTTTCTCGCCGCGTCACCTTTGCTCATCCCGCCAATTTGTGGCACGGTAACGTGGGATTCATCGACAAACAGCAATGCATCCTTTGGTAAATAGTCAAACAAGGTAGGCGGTGGCGCACCGGGTGGTCGCCCTGTTAAATGCCTTGAGTAATTCTCAATACCGTTGCAAAAACCTGTGGCTTGAATCATCTCCAAGTCGTAGGTGGTCCGCTCCTTCAAGCGCTGGGCTTCCAGCAATTTATTTTGCGCTTCAAGTTTGGGCAGGTGGTCCACCAATTCCGCCTTAATGGCTTTAAAGGCTTTTAAAACGGTGGGCTTGGGCACCACATAGTGGCTGTTGGCGTAAATGGTCACCTTTTCAAGGGACTGTATTCTTTTGCCTGTTAACGGGTCAAATTCGTATATTTCTTCAATTTCATCGTCAAAGAACATAAAACGCCACGCACTGTCTTCTAAGTGGGAGGGGTAAATGTCCAACGTGTCGCCTTTGGTGCGGAAAGCCCCGCGCTGAAAGTCATGGTCGTGGCGGCTGTATTGCAGTTCCACCAAGCGTTTCATCAAGGCGTCACGCTCCATGGTGTCCCCCGCTTCAATGGGAATAATCATCTCGCTGTAACTTTCGGGGTCACCAATACCATAAATACAAGAAACCGAAGCCACAATAATCACGTCCTCCCGCTCAAACAATGCACGGGTGGCGCTGTGGCGCATCCGGTCAATTTGTTCATTGATTGAAGCGGTTTTTTCAATGTAAGTGTCACTTCTGGGCACATAGGCTTCGGGCTGGTAATAATCGTAATAAGACACGAAATATTCCACCGCATTGTCGGGGAAGAACTCTTTAAATTCTTCATAAAGCTGTGCGGCCAAAATTTTATTGTGCGCCAAAATTAAGGCGGGTTTGCCCGTTTGCTCAATAATTTTAGCCATGGTGTAAGTTTTACCCGAGCCTGTCACCCCCAGCAAAACTTGGTCACGGGCATTGGCTTGAACCCCTGCCACCAGTTTGTCAATGGCTTGTGGCTGGTCCCCTGCGGGTTGGTATGCGCTGTTTAACTTAAATTTCATAAAAACCATATTGAAACCAAACACCCCAAAATTGCAAGAAAAGAAATGTTTTTAACCTAAAACGGTTGACAAAACACCCTACCGTACGCATACTTTCGTGTATTGTTTTATTGACCGAAACTTTTTTAACCTTAAACACCTTTGTTTAAATTTCACCCTTTGTTAACTTACCCCATTTTAAACACTGAAAATGGCATGTATGCTGAATATATGCATTACATTTGACGTGTTTTAAGGAGCCTACTATGAGCGCGTTCATGAAAAGCTGGGTGCCACAAGAGCACCAACTTCGTAAAGAAGTTACCACCGCTATGGCAAAAATAAACACTTGGTTAGACAGTTCTTACAAACAAGACCTGGAAAACTTTTTGAAGTATGCTGCCAATGACCGCAAACTCCGCAAAGCCATATCTGGTGCAACAAAAATGGTTAAAATCAACCTTAAAGTTGACCAAAACCGTAACTTTGCTGCCCTAAAAGCCGTTTATGAAAACTTGAAAGCCCGCGTAGAGCAACTTGCTGACGATGTGACAGACGACAGCGATTTGGCGAATTTTGTTCTCCTAGAAGAGATTTTGTTGGATTACCTCAACCATTGGACACCACGGATTCACACCGAAAAACCGCAAGTTGGCAAGAACATCCCCGTTCACAGCAAAAACAACGGTTCGGTGAAGCGCTTTAAAAAAGAGCGTGCGGAAAAACGTGCTGTGCAACGTCAATTTATTGACAGTGCACCCACTGACCCCTACATCGGTGACGATTCTTTTAGTCATGGCGTGGTGGGCAACAGACCCTACGCTCATTGCGCCTAAAAAACACATCACCCCTTCCCTTTAACGATGCGCCTCAACCTTGAGGCGCTTTTTTTATCAGGTAAGTCTTATGTCTGAACACAAGCCCCCTAAAACGCCACGCAAAATTCGCTTGCGTTGGCTTTATCAACCCTTGCACAACAAAGCCATTGAAACGCGCTTGCGCAACAGCATTAAAAACTTCAAAAACGCTGGTCTTTCATACGAAGCTAGGGTTATTGAAAACTTGTTGATTGCCCAAAGCAATTATCAATCGGCGCAGTTTGCCTTCAAGCAAAGACACTTGCGGAGTTTAAGCCCTTACAAACATTCGCTCCACAAAGCGATAAAAGAAGGGCAAAAACTCACTGAAATGTTAAACGCCTGTCCCTGTGCCAACATTTTTGGCCTTTCCACTGACCTTGCGTTTTTAACAAACCAAGAGCTTGGAAAATTATAACCGACCACAACCCTTTGTTTTTAAACAGAGGGTTGTTTTTTGCTTTAAAATAACCTTGATTTTATAAACAACCCTCAGCATATTAAGGGACAGTTGTACAGTTCATACCGTTTTTAACCTGATGAGGTTTATTTTATGAATAAACGTTATTTCGAACCTGTCCACCCCATCGAACTGAAGTTTGGTGACGTCCCACCCAAAAACAACATTCTGGCTCAGCGCTTTAACTCATACATTCGTTTGTTAAAAAGCAATAAGTTGCAAAATGAAGCACAGGTACTGATTAACCTGCGCATCGCGCGTAGCAACTATTTAAAAGTTGTGGCGCACAACAGCAACCGCAAAAATGGCAAACCTAAAGCCAAAGGCCCTTACACCACCAGCTTTAAAAAAGCCAAAAATGCAGCTTTAAAGCTGGCCAAAAGCTTTGAAGAGGACCCCAACTACCCCCTGCTTTGCTCCCCCCGTGTGATCACCGATTACTTAAGCATTGAATGCACAGCCGTGGGTTATTAGCGAAATAAAGCCTTTGTTTTTAAAAACAGGGGCTTTTTTTATGTTTTTAAGTTGACAAAACAGCTGATCATGCTTAAAAACAAGGCAGTTGTGGTCCACTTGGTGGGGCGATGTTTGCAAAAACAAAACCTTTCGACCAAGGCGGTACATGAAATTACCACAACAATAAGCCGGCAACGCACTGAAATGATGCACCGCCAGAAAGTGTAGATAAATATTTATATTTTGCTTTTCAAAACGGAAAGCTACTTGTTTGTAGCTGACGTGTAAAGAAAAGTGAAATAGAATTCTTTAGATATACTTTCCTAAACATAAAACAAATGTAAATAAGGATTAAATTGATGTCTAACGTTCGTCAAACTCCGAAGTATAAAATCTGCCGCCGCTTAGGTGAAAACCTATGGGGTCGCGACAAATGCCCAACTAACACGAACCCAACTGGCCCTGGTATGCACGGTGCCCGTCGCAAGAAATTGACTGACTACGGTATCCAGCTACGTGAAAAGCAAAAGCTTAAAGGTTACTACGGTGACGTGAAGGAAGGTCAGTTCCGCACAATCTTTAAAGAAGCTGTGCGTCGTAAGGGTGATACTTCTGAAAACCTTATTGCTCTGCTTGAGTCTCGCCTAGATGCGATTGTTTACCGCTTGAACTTTGTTCCAACTGTTTTTGCTGCACGTCAGTTTGTAAACCACAAACACGTGACTGTGAACGGTAAAGTGGTGAACATTCCTTCATACCGTTGCCGCCCTGGTGATGTGATTGAAGTACGCGAGAAGAGCCGCCAGATCCCAATGGTGATCGAATCGCTTGAAAAAGTTGAGCGTGAAGTGCCTGCTTACCTTGCTTTCGAACCATCTAACTGCAAAGGTACATTCAACCGTCTTCCTGTGATGGACGAAGTTCCTTACCCAGTTCAGATGAACCCGAACTTGGTGGTAGAGTTCTACTCTCGTTAATTTGTTACATTTTAGCGACAAAAAGGCACTGCAATCGCGGTGCTTTTTTATACCTAAAAAACCTCAACACATTGACTTTTTAATGTTTAATATCCATAATTTATACAAAATCAAAATATTAGGTGATGTGTATGGCGTTTAATCCACTCCAATTTTTTTGCCGCCCTGTGGCCGCATTTTTATTTTTATTTTTTACTGTCACCCTACTTTCACAGACAACTTTGGCGGTAACCGAAGGAGAAGCCTGCTCGGTTACGGGCCAAACTTCAATGGACAATAACGGCAACACCTTTAGTACTTTTATTTGTGATGGTGCCAATTGGGTTATTTTAACCCAAGGGACGACCAGTGGATATTTAGGGATCAACAAATCATCGCCTGAAGCACCGTTAGACGTAGCCGGTGAAATTAAAGTCGGCGCATCCACAGGCATTTTATGTAATAGTAGCAATGAAGGTACACTGCGATTTGACAGCACGACCAAAGTTTTAGAAATTTGCACAGGCGCCACTTGGGACAGTTTAAACTTAAGTTGTGACAATAGTCCAAGCGGCTTTGATATCCCCAACACGACCGGAGCCAGTACAAGCACCAGCTACCCTTCATCCATTGTGCAAATTACGGATATCTCATGCCCGACCTTAGTCAGCATTTCAGGGTCACCAGCGCCGGAATTTCGCATTTGCAACGACGCCACATGCTCCAACGTGGCAGTGGCTTATGGTTCAACCTCTCAAAACATCACCAATGGTCAATACATTCAAGTACGCAACACCTCTGACAGTGCGGACGGTAAGGTAACAACCGCCACTTTAAACGTTGGCTCAGCCGTGGATAATTATAATATTTCAACAACTGACAACGCCACATACAAACGGGTTTTTATCACCAGCAATCGTTACCGTGGTAACTTTGGAGGGGTAACAGCTGCGGATAACATTTGTATGTCCGAAGCCAGTGCTGCAGGCCTTTCTGGTACTTACTATGCTTGGGTTGCAACAGACGCCACAAACGACCCCGAATCACGCTTCACCCGCGCCACTGTACCATACCGCTTTGTTGATGGTACAAAAATGGCCAATGACTGGACAGACCTTGTTGACGGGGCTATTAGTGTAGCCAACAAACGTATGCATGCTGATGGAAATGTAACAGGCTTTTCTTCCAGCCCTTGGACAGGCGTTAATCAAGATGGTACTGCCTACCTTACTAATGGTGACCCACTTTACGATAACTGTAACAAATGGACCACAAATGGTAGCGCCTACACAGGGCGTGATGGCGCCAACAACACCACAGGTACATGGTCAAGCGCTAACGACGAACAATGTGACCAACAAAATTGGCTTTATTGCTTTGAACAATAGAAGGTGACAAAATGCAATACAGTTCATTTAAGATTATAAAACTTGTTGTTTGCATTGCATTCAACATGGCCCTAGCATTGCCTGCTCATAGTATTGACAAAGCACCTGGTAGTGCATGTGCCACCAATGGCGCCATTAAAGTCAGCAGTTACAACAACCGTTTTCACCGCCTGATTTGCGATGGCGGAACATGGGTTTCCCTTAGCCGTCATGACTCATCTGGTAAAATGGGTGGCCGAACAGACGGACAAAAACCTTTAATGGACATTGCGGGCGAAATTAAGGTGGGCACATCAACTGGTTTGGCTTGCAACACCAACACCGAAGGAACCATTCGCTACAACGACACAACCAAAAAATTGGACATTTGTAACGGCACAGCTTGGTCGGTCATTGAAAACAGCTGTGATGATAGACCCGACGGTTTCACCTTTGGTGACGAAGTCAATCGCAACAGAGAATCCACATCATACAGTCGCATTGTGGAAGTCACTGGCATTTCATGCGCAGTAGATGTCACCGTCAGTGGCGCCCCTGACCCAGAGTATCGTATATGCAGTGACTCAAATTGTAGCAGCACAATCCACACCTGGCGAACAGGCACCCAAACAATTGATGACGGACAATTTTTACAGTTACGCAATGACAGCTCTGACCAGTATAGCACAGACACCAGCATGACAGTTACGGTTGGTAGCTATTCAACCAGCTTTACAACAACCACAAAAGCAGGCCCACCCGCACATAAAAAAGTTTTTAAGGTAAGCACCAATAATGGTAATTTAGGCGGTGTTGCAGGCGCAGATACCACATGTAACAATGCAGCAAGTGCAGCAGGCTTAACTGGCACATTTATGGCATGGGTCGCCACCGACGCCACAAATGACCCCGAATCGCGTTTTACAAAATATAGCGATACACCATACTACTACACCAACGGCTCACGCATGGCTCACAACTGGATTGACTTAACCGATGGTGACGTTAACATGGTGGATGTTTACGCAAGCGGCAATAAGTTTGGAACTTCCGTCAATGAATGGACGGGTGTGAACGGTGACGGCACAGCTGTTGATACGGGCGACCCCTTGGTGGACAATTGTAACGGATGGACTTCAAGTTCCTCTTCACATTCAGGTCACCGCTATGGCACATGGTGGGGAACCAATGCCTCCAGTAGCTGTAACACCAACAACCTTGTTATTATGTGCTTTGAACAATAAAAAAAAGCCCCAATGTTGGGGCTTTTTTTATTCGATGATTAAGCTTTGGGTTTCAGGCCGAAACATTCTGACTTGGACTTAAAATAGCTAATGGCTTTATCCAGCTCACGTTGACAGTTCAAATTGATAGAATCTTCCACCAGTTTACGTTCACGCTCAAATCCTGGTGCGTCAGCCGGGTGACCATATTTATCAAACAAACTCCGAAGTTCGGACTTTTTGTCTTCAATTTGCTGACTTTCGTAGCTTTCCGACCATTCCTGACTAAACTTCTTAAAGAAACAGCGGCCAAGCACCTTACACGTCACAAGGAAAGTGACCAAGATAGCAACAAACACAACCAGCCCCGAAACATTGACGTAAGCGTCACGTTGAGCCAAAATCGCAAAAGGGGCTAAAGATAGTATAAAATCACCAAGATATATCAATTCCGCAAGCTGTTTGGAATAGTTAAAGCATTTGTGATGTATCCACACCAGCATTATATAAGCACTGGCCACAATTGTAACAATGCTCACAGCAATAATACCAGGTAAGGTGGTCGGTATCGCGAATGATACCAGCGCACAGCAGAACATCACAGCAAGCGATATGTAAAACCACATCACCCGTGCTTTAGCCATTTTTTTTAAATCAGACATGAGAATTTCTCCTATTTTTAAGTGTAAATAACTTTAATACAGCTGATATCGGTCATAACATGACCTTTTTGTTGCAACCACAAAGGCTGAATATGTTGTTGGTAAAAGTTTGTAACACCATGGTCTAAAGCACCTTGCGCTGACTTTAAAATGTCATCATGAATACACATGTAGCCATCACTCATCACCACAAAACTTTCTATCGCATCGGTGTGAATATTAAAATAATCCACCTGAACACAGTCCATCAGGTCCATGTCGCCATTCATCACCGCCATGCCCATGTTGTTGATGCTTTGGCACTTGTTGTAAACACGCTTGCGGTTTTCAAGCACGCGGGCTTGTTCCCGCTTGGTGGCTTCTGCCAGTGGCAAACCTTTGTTAAGCCAGTCACTTAAAAGTGGGCTACGGTTCAACAAACCACTGTTGACCACCGCGTCTTCATCATAATGAGACCAACTTTTAAGGTCACCTTGCAGGCCTTGGGTCACCACATAACAGTCTGTCGCTTGCAGCATCACTGCATCGCCAGACCTTTCATCCACCAGCACCAGCGCAAAAGCACAAGCACCGTTGAAATAGCGGTAATCTTCAGTGTGATATTGAGGGTGTTGACGACGTACCACGTCAAACGTGTTACGGTACGAACAAATAACCGACTCTAACGCAAACTCCCACTCATCCAAGTTTTTCAGCACGCCAAAGTTTAGCTCAACCAATTTGTGCATCAGGTCAGACGCGTAAGCGTCATTCGCTTGGCCGTTTACTTGATAGTCAAAAGGTGCTTTGGCACCGTCTATCACGCCAAAAATGCGAATACCGTTTGGTGTTAATATATTAACCAACGCATCACCGTTTTGAAAAAGGGTTGGTTTAAAGTTGTTACCTGGGTGTGCACCCGTTTGGGTAAAGGTTTCAATTTTTGTAGGGGTATACATAACACCACCTCCATTGAGAAAATATAAAAAAGAGTTTTTAACGAACGTTAAAAGATGAAACAATTTAACCAAACCTTACCACAACCACCCACAAAAAAAAAGCCCTTAAACCAAGTTAAGAGCGTTCGTTTAAATGGTCAATCAAAGTGTTATAGCGCCAAGTCAGCCACAAAAAAGCCATGAAGAGAAAGCCCGAATAAAGCAAACTTTGCTTTATAAAAAAGGCCAGCCCCATCATAAAACACACCGCACAAGGCAAAAAAACAACCAAAGAAAGCGGTGCAAAAAATTGTGCCACCTCGCCCCTTTCCTTTAAAATTTCGGCCACTTCAGGCACGGTCGGCAGCGAATAAACAAAAAAGTCATTCTTGCGCTGAACCATCAACATGCCCACCACGCCAAGGGCCAACATCACAAGCCCCAACAAAGCCAACGGTCGAAACACAAAGGAAAAAAAGAAGGCAAGGTAAAGCCCTTGCAACACAAAAAAGCGATTAGAACGGTTCAAGTTTACAAGGTTATGGTAACAACCTTTAAATAAGTTTAAAAACATGGCAACACCCCCTAAGGTCAGGTGAACGTCAAAAGAAAAGGTCAATCACTGAAGTTACTGTAACAATTTGAACTGTAAAATAAAAGCACAAAAAAGCTTAGATATTTTGCGCAGAAACGCGGTTGCGACCATTTTGCTTGGATTTATAAAGCTGTTCATCCGCCTTGCGGATGAGATTTTCCGGCGTTTCTTCCACCCCAGGCTTGCAAGCCGCTAAGCCAACACTGATGGTCACAGGGAACGCGCCATCCTTAAAGTTTTCCTCCACCGCTTGGCGCAAACGTTCGGCAAAAATGAAGGCGCTTGTCTCTTCCACCTCGGGTAGAATGACGGCAAACTCTTCTCCACCGTAGCGGGCTGCAGTGTCCATCTTACGGGCTTGTGCCAACAAAATGTCCGAAACTTTTTTAAGGACAATGTCCCCTTCGGCGTGGCCAAAAGTGTCATTGATTTTTTTAAAATAGTCCAAGTCAAACATCACCAAGGTAAAGGGGTTTCCGTAACGTACTTGGCGCTCCATTTCCTCTTTAAGGCGGTGCTTGAAAGTGGCATGGTCAAACAAACCTGTTAAACCGTCCTTACTTGCGGTGGAAGCAATGGAAGACATTTTCGATTCTTCAATCATCGCAACACCTTTGAGGAGGTTGGCGACATTGCTTAAATAGTCATGGGTGGCGACGCTGATGCCAACATCCCGCCCCAATTGACTCTTAAGGTTGTGGCGGTGGTTGGTAATTTCGTCCCACAAGTGTTTGGCTTGCTTGGATGGGAATGACCGATAGGTTAAAGCGTACAAAAGGTCGCTGTATATCCCCTCACCCCGCTCTTCTTTGAGGCGGATCAGGGTGTGTTTTTCACGCTCGTTTAAGGTGCGGTCCCCCGCCAAAGCGCTGACCATGCGAATGTCCAAGTCTGGGCGGCCAGCCATATCCGCCAGCTCGCTCTTGTGTGTATTATTATTTTCCATTAACATAGTCATAAGCTTTATTTTACAACCTTTTGACCCAAACACCAAGAAAAAGAAGACAGCAAATGCCGCAAATTGAAACCTTCAGCCACATTGGCTACAAAACACCCCACCATGAAGTGAAAATGTGCGAGGACCGCTTGATTGTGAACAAATCCCAGCAAATTTACGGTGTTTTTGACGGGGCCACTTCGGCCAGCCATGTGGAGATAAACGGCTTAACCGACGGTGCTTACATTGCCGCTTTTTTTAAAGAGCAGATTGAACAGGGTGATTTTACAAACCAAACCGCGGCGGAGATTTTGGCGCAAACCAACCAAGCCTTTGGTGAACACTTGGCCAGCCAACACCCAAAGGTGCACCAATTGGGCAAAAATGGGCCTTCGGGTTCAGTGGTTTTGGTGAAATTGCAAGGCGATGGTATTGCAACCTATGCCCAAGTGGGTGACTGTATGCTGATTGAACAAACAACCCAAAACCATTGGCATGAATGGACGGTGGACAGCCGTTATGACGATGACTTGAAATATTTAAAAATTGCTGAGCAACTTGCACAAAAGCGAGGTTGCGGCATTTTAGATGTGCGCCAAGAGCCGGAAGTTATGGCCGCTATTAAAGCACACCGCGCCATGTCCAACGTTCAAAAAGGGGTGGCCACAGGCGAGCTTGCGATGAATGATTTTATACATCAAGGGCGGATAGACCTTCAAAACACCCAGTCCCTCATTATGATGAGCGACGGCATGGCCGACCCCGATTATGACCTTCAAAACACTTACATTGAAGCCGCAAAATACATGAAAATGCACAGCATTGAAGGGTATTACAACAATCTAAGAGACCGCTTTGAGCAAGACATTGACTGGCACAAGTTAAAATACATCCGTGGCAAACACATTGACGATGCCAGCGCCATGATTTTAAACTTTTAGCTGTTTTTAAAGGTGCCTTCCATCACGTCCACCACTTGCATTTGAACACTGTCCCGCCCTTGCCAGCTGTTGCGCTTTAAAGTTGCCAACACTGACACCGATTTTTTAGAGCGCTGTGCCGCCAGCAAAAATGGTCCAATGTCGTTTTCCATCGCCCTAAAGGCAATGCCACGCAATTGGTCGCCCGTTGAACTGCTGATGGAAAGGGAAAGGTGCGACCCATCGGCGCCCACCGCTTTGGCATAATTCACATACACCCCACTGATGACAAATTTAGGTTCATAATGGCCGTTGCCGTAAGGTTCCAACCTGTCCAATTCATCCAGCAGTTTTAAGTTAACCCCTGCCAAGCTGATACAGTCATCGACATACAATTTTTGGGTCAACAAATCGTCTTCTGTGTTGTTGATTTGCGCTGTGACATGTTGTTCCATGGCTTGCCTAAACGCTTCAATTTGCGTGGTTTGAATGGAAAGACCAGCCGCCATCTTGTGGCCACCGCCTTTTATAAGCAGGTGCTTATTGTCAATAATGGCTTTGCCCAAGTCCACCCCTGAAATGCTACGCCCTGAGCCTTTGGCCTCTTCCCCATCGATGGCGATGACCACGGTGGGACGGTGGAATTTCTCCTTCACACGGGAGGCAACAATCCCAATCACCCCTTCGTGCCAACCTTCGCCAGCGACAATTAAACAGTTGGGGTTGTCCGCCATCAATTTTTCGGCCTGCGTTAGCGCTTCAGCCAACACTTCAGATTCAATATTTTTGCGCTCTTCATTCAGCAAGTGAAGGTGCTCGGCCAAGCGCATTGCCTCTTCTTGGTTTTCAGTGGCCAGCAGTTTGGCGCCCAAGTCACAGTCGCTGATCCGCCCACCGGCGTTGATGCGTGGGCCAATCATAAACCCTGCGTGGTAAGTGTTGGGTTTTTCGTTCACGCCCGAAACATCCGCCAAGGCCGCTAAACCAAGGTTGCGGCGGGACGCCAAGGCTTTGAGCCCCATGGCCACCAACACCCTGTTTGGGCCCAGCAGTGGCACCATGTCGCACACGGTGGAAACGGCGACAAGGTCTAACAAATAGCGGTTGTCAGGCTCATTTCTGTCATCGTTAAAAAAGCCCTTTTCCCGCAAGGCACGGGTAAGAGAAAGCACCATATAAAAAGCAACCCCCGCCCCTGAAAGCATGGTGCAGGGTGACGTTTCATCCACCCGGTTTGGGTTGACCAAGGCCACACATTCGGGCTTTTCGGGCACGGTTTGGTGGTGGTCAGTAATAATGACATCCAAGCCAATTTTTTGGGCATAAGCCATCGGCTCAAACGCGACAGAGCCACAGTCCACCGTAATCACCACATCGGCGCCCATTTCCTTTAGAGTGTCCATCGCTTGGTTGTTAGGGCCATAACCTTCAGTCATCCGATCGGGAATATAAAGCAAGGCTTCTAAACCAATGGACCTAAAATAGCGCACCAATAAAGCGGTGGCGCAACCACCGTCCACATCATAGTCGCCAAAAATGGCAATTTTTTCATTGTTTTCAATGGCAACCATCAAACGAGCGACCGCCTTGTCCATATCCATCAAATGGTTTGGGTCTGGCAGGTCGGACAGTTTGGGCGTTAAAAAGGACAAGGCAATGTCGGTTTCCACAAAACCACGGCTGGACAAAATGTGACCCACAATGGGGCTAATACCCAACTTTTGGGACAAGTTTAGCCCACCCCGCACATTGGTGCTTTTCATTTGCCATAATTTACCGGTGATGGACGCTGTCATGCTTTAGCCTGCCTTCTTCTCAATTGCTTAAAAGCAATATGCCACAGCGCATTCAAAGGTGCAATATGCCACAAAAAAAAGAGCACTCACGTGCCCTTTTCCAATCGATTTTTGAGTTATTTGTAAAGATCCGCCTTATAAAGATATGCCAAATGTGGCAGTTGCGGGTTTTTGGCTGCATGGTCAAAAAACACTTTTTCACGTTTGATGCGTGCTTGCTTGCTGCTTTTAAGTTTGCGAACCTGCTCCAAGCTTTTGCCATTACGGCTGCATGTTGCACGTCTAAATTCGGCAATACATTCATTTTTAAGTTCTTGCGTAATGTGTAAACACATAATCTTTTACCTTTAAAAAAATTGTTAAAACTAAATTAAGTAACGACGCTTTAAGCAATACCGCTTTAACTTTGACTTTCCCGCCATTTCGCAACGACGTTCATTTTCAAGCTCTTTACCTGTTATGGGGCCTTGATTAGAACCCAACACCCATCCATCCGGCAGACCTGACAAGCCACAAAACTTTTTGTTCAAATAACGCCGAACCATGTTATCAATGTTGGTGTTAGCATCAACCATGAACGCAAATTCATTGTAACTAAAGCTGACCGACCGAGCTTTCGCCGTAAGCCTTTTGCGGTCCACATAGTAGGTGACCCCTTTAATGGTGCACACCCTAAAGCGCCCCTGTTTTGTAAGCAACGCTTTTGCTTGGGTTAAAACCTCTAAAACACTTTGTGAAAAAGCATCGGCCAGTGTATCACCTGACAAAATTGACATAAATTTCCTTAAACGCCATGTGCGTTGGTTAAAACGAATGAAGTGAGACTGTTATCATTTTTAAATATGTGCTTATTTTTAAAAATTTCAAGCGCAAAACAAAAGAAATTCAACCCCTGTGTAAAAATTACTTAAAGCGTGTGGCACTTGGCTTCAGCGCTTGGACAGTTTCGTCTGAAAAGCTATGCTCTTCCCCACGCATCAGCGCCCCTAAAAATTTGGCGGCACCTGCGGCATAAGCGTAGCTTTTACCATTCATTCCGGCGGCGATGTAGGCATTTCCCACCCCTTCTAGCTGGCCGATATAAGGGTTTTTATCCGGTGTAATGGCGGTGGTCACCACGTTAACACTGCGCATTTGCGCATGTTCTAGCGATGTAACCATTAAGCCTGCTTGGTGACGCAACCAGTCAATCAGTTCAGGGTCTTGGTCGGTGGACCAAGTGGCTTGGGCAGGGTCCATCGATGCGGTGTACATCACCAAAGCACGGCCATTGACCTGCGACTTGATGACAATGTTACCAAATTTTTCGCCACTGCTTAAAATGGCATTGGGCATCGAACCTGTGGGAATCAGCTGCAAAATGTGGACTCTGGCTGGGCGAATGGGTAATGACAAATTGATCTTTTTCAAAAATTCGCCGCTCCACACCCCTGTGGCGATGATATAATTTTCCGCCACGCATTCTTCGCCTGTGTCGGTCACCACTTTGGTGATGCGGCTTGCATCCATTTCAACTTTTTCCACCACATCGCTGCCCCAAATGCGCACACCGGCTTGAATGATCATCTTACGCAGACCATCTAACGCTTTAGCAGTGTCAATCGCGCCTTCGCCTTCACTGTAATTGATGGCGGTAATGTCTTGAGAAATACGGTCCGTGCCCAAAATTTCCATCACCTTGTCGTGGCCTTCAATAAAGTTGACGTCAAAGCCATGCGCCTTTTCCGCCTCGGCCGCTTTGCGCAAAATTTCCGCATGGCCTTTTTCGAGGGAGAACCTTGCCACAGCACGTTCTTCATACCCCAAATTTTTGCCAAAACTTTCCACCGCATGTGACCATTGTTCACGGCTAAACTGGGCAAATTCTGCAATGCTTTCGGGCAAGCCTTTTAGGACAATCTCCCCCATATTATAACGAGAAGAACCGTTGTATAACTTGTCGATCACGCGGACAACTTTGCCCTTTTGTGCTTGCTCTAACGCACAAAAAAGACCAACGACCCCGCCGCCAATGATACACACATCCACTTTTTCTGACATTTTGCCCTCAATTCTTTTTTTATATAGTATCTTATACTTGACAGCACAAGCAATGGTTTCTATTGTCAACGCAGCTGTTTTGACATGAATAACCATAGGTCTATTGCACTTGACACACATTCTACGCACCCGCCCACTCCACGACCACTTGCTTGCGCAAGTTCAAAAAGAAGCCGAATCATTAGCGGCGCAGGGTTTACAACCGCACATGGCGGTGGTGCAAGTGGGTGAAAACAAGGCGTCCAGCGTCTATGTGCGCAAGAAAAAGGAAGCCTGCGAAAGCCATGACATTGCCTTTAGCCACATTCATCTTAGAAATGACATTTCGCAACCACAGCTGATTGAAGAAATTCAAAAACTAAACAACAGCCCTCAAATCACAGGTTTGATTATTCAACTGCCGCTACCCGCACACTTAAACCGTGAAGAATGTTTGGACGCCATTGCCACCGCAAAGGATGTGGACGGCTTGGGCCCAACCAATGCAGGTCGTGCCAGCATGGGCATGACTAGTAAAACCATTTACCCCGCAACGCCTTTGGGCATTATGCGCATTTTAAAATGGATTGATTATGACTTAAAAGGCAAAAACGCCGTGATGATTGGGCGCTCTAACCTTGTGGGCAGACCAACGGCGGACCTGCTTGGCGCGGCAGAAGCAACGGTGATGGTGTGCCACAAAGAAACGAAGGGCCTGAAGCAATTTACCCAACAGGCTGACTTGGTGGTGGTGGCCACCGGCGTGCCGCATTTGATTGGGAAAGACCACATTAAAAAAGGCGCCGTGGTGATTGACGTGGGCATTAGCCCCAACCCACAAGGCGAAAAAACAGTGATTGGCGATGTGGACACAGCGGCCGTTGCCCAAGTGGCATCTATCGTCACACCCGTGCCTGGTGGCGTAGGCCCGATGACGGTTGCCTCACTGCTCACCAACGTGATTGATGCAACAAGGTTGCAAAATAACATGGAAAAAGCAAGCTGGGACATCCCTCACTTAATGCTTGATTTTTAGATCATCAAACTGTATACATTAAACTGTCAAGTGACACACCTTTTCTTTTTTAGGAGGACTTATGTCTCAAAAATCACCTCTCAACGTAATTGCGTTACCCACCACCGTACAAGAACTTGAAGAGCGTGTTAAAGCCACACTCGAACACTACCAAAGCCATTTACCAACATTTTTTGCTTTGGAAATGCCCAACACACAGGTGAACAGCCCCGAAGTGGTCGCTTATACAGCACAGCTTAAATCATCATTTTCAAAAATTCAAGCCAACGGCTTACCAAACCCCGAGGACCTGAATTTTGAGGAAATTAAATTCGACCCTAAAAATGCGGAAGACTTCTTAAAACGTTCCTGCATTTTAGAATGCAGCGTTATCCACGCACTGGCCACAGGTGTGATTGATCAACAAACATTTGACAGCGCCGGTGTTTCGCTTATGTCCGGTTTAATGCTCCCTTTAATATTTCATTTCTCTGAGGAGGTTGGGGTATACCCACTTTCTAATTCCGATTGCGCTTAAAAACAGCGTACGAAAAAGCCCTGCATTTGCAGGGCTTTTTTTGTGCAAATTGAGATAATGCAGGGGTTACGAAAGGCTTTCAATGTGGCCTTTCATCGCATCGGAAATTTGAGCGACCGCACTTTCTACCACCGCTTCGTCCGCTGCTTCCACCATCACACGCACCAAAGGCTCGGTGCCACTTTTGCGGATCAACACACGGCCGTTACCTTCAAGGCCACGCTCTACCGCTTGAATGACATCTTGTACCGAACCGTTTTCAATCACCTCATTGGCCAATTCTCGGCTTGGTAATGTAACATTTTCCAATTTTTGTGGGAATGGTTTAAAACGGTGACCCAACACAGAAGCACGGGTGCTTTCCGCACGCATCACTTCCAAGAATTTCAGGGCCGCCAGCAAACCGTCACCTGTTGTGGCATGGTCAAGCACAATCATATGGCCAGAAGCTTCACCACCAAAGTTGTAGCCACCTTCTAACATGCCTTCCATAACATAGCGGTCACCCACTTTGGTGCGCACCAAGTGCATGCCTTCACTTTCAAGGTATTTTTCCAGCCCCATGTTGGACATTTGCGTGGCCACTACACCTTGCCCTTTTAACAACCCCTTGGCATTCATGTAAGAACCAACGGTTGCCATAATTTGGTCACCATCAATAATGTTGCCAAGCTCGTCGCACAAAATAAGCCTATCCGCATCGCCATCTAGGGCAATACCAATGTCCGCCCCGTGGGTAAGCACAGCTTTTTTAAGACCATCGGTGTGCAAGGCACCGCAATTGCGGTTGATGTTGTAACCATCTGGCTCCACACCAATGCGAATCACCTGCGCGCCCAATTCCCAGAGAATTTTTGGAGCAATTTTATAGGCCGCACCGTTGGCACAGTCCACCACAATGCGCATACCGTCTAAACGGAAGTCCGAAGCCACCGCCATTTTGCAAGATTCGATGTAACGGCCAACCGCATCTTCAATACGCACGGCTTTACCAATGCGTGCTGCATCTGCCAAGGCAATGGTCTTGTCGCTGCTGCCATCCATTAAGGCTTCAATGTCATGTTCGACACTGTCCGGTAATTTAAAGCCATCTGGGCCAAAAAGCTTGATACCATTGTCCATAAATTCGTTGTGCGATGCACTGATCATCACACCCAAGTCTGCCCTTAAAGAACGGGTTAAAAAGGAAACCGCAGGGGTGGGCATTGGCCCGACCAACAGCGTAAAGAAGCCAACAGACGTAAAACCTGCCTGCAACGCCGACTCCACCATGTAACCACTGACACGGGTGTCCTTACCAATGACAACAGTGGGTCTGGCATGTTTTGTTTTTTCAGCAAAAATGTGCCCTGCTGCTTGGCCAACTTTCATCGCAATTTCAACACTCATGGGAAAAGCATTCGCTCTACCGCGAATACCATCGGTACCAAAGTACTTACGTTCCAAGGACTTAACTTTCATTGTTCAAATATAACGGAGGGACTATACCACAACTGCTGATGAATGCAAAACAGTGGTCTTAGCCTAAAGAAAAAGCCCCGAGGGCATCGGGGCTTTGTGTGTGTGCTGTGCAAGGGTTTAAAGGGGTACGTAATCTTCAAACTCTTGTATACAGTAATTGCAAGTGCCGTGCCAAAACAAAAAATCACACAAAATCATAAGGTTACTAACAATCGATCATTTTAATCACCCAAAAAACAATCGTAACAATGTATCAAAACAATCAAAATGTAACGAATCGTTATATTTTTTTCTGTAAAAACAATGTACAAAAACAGATTAAAAAGTGACGGCAGATGATTTTTTTGGCAGAATAGCCGCAAGATAACGAAAAAATGCCGAAATAAAAGGAATTTAAACCTTTGAAGCGCACACGCAAAATTTTTATCCACATGCCTTACAAGCTAAATTTGCCCGAGGCCAGCGCACGGTCACGGGTGTTGTTAAGCATGTTCCATGTTTGCCTTTTATTTAATTGGCTGTTTGTCACAGTGGGTCTGCTACCCCTTGCTGGATTGCTACCTGTGCTGATAATACTACTATACGAGCACCAGAAAAAGACCGCTTTTACCCAAACAGCCGTGCACTTTGCTTGGAAACGCTTTATTTTTCATGTTATTATCATTTTGTTAACGGCCTTGTATGCCCTAATCTCCAGCTTTAGCGAGCCACAACTGATTCAGGCATACATCTTGCAAGCATATGTACTTATTCCGCTTGCAGGTTATGACGCTTACCAAACATTTAAAGGTGGGCTTGGTCTTGAACTTTTAAAGCCTCTTCGGGAAAAAATAAGAAAAATAAGGGGTTAACAGGCATACAATGTCACCTAAAGTAGAACTGATTGCAAAAGATATCTTTCCTCGTTTTTTGGGGATTGCTTTGATCGCCGTCATGGCGTGGATTGTAACCAGTTACATGAACAAGTCGGATGAAGACACGTGGAAGCGTGAAATCAGCAATTACAACAACCGCGCGGTGGAGGCCTTTTCGGGCACTTTAGATCGCCGGCTTGCATCTGCCGAAAACTTGGCGAGAGACAACCGCTTCGACCCCATCCTTGACCCTTCTTTTAACAGCAATGACCCGAAGCCTGCATCCGCAAGGCGTGCGATGTACGAATTTAAATACATCAACGAGATTGACCATGCCTACATTTACAGCTCTATTTTAGGGGAAATTGTGTTAAGTACAGCGGGATCCCCACCCTTACCTGCTGGTACCCTAACCCCTTTTTACAATGCCGCAAACCAACAACTTGAACGCTTGACCAACCTCACGATGATTGGTGGCCAGACATACATGTTATTTGCAAAAGCCATCAGTGGTGACACGGGCAGAATTATTGGTTACGCCATTTACACGGACACTTTAAAGTCCTTTTACCGTGATGCCAGCACCCCATTGCGAGGCATTAAACATGTTGAATTTTCAAGTTATCTAATTGAAGGCAGCAAAGCCCTTTCAGTTTCGGATTACAGCAAGCATGCGGGTTCGGCACGCATTGTTCACATGAGCGAGAGTGTTTACCCCATTTTTGATGGTAACTTTGGCTCTAAAAAATTTACACTGGTTGATAAATCACAAAAAATTGCAGCTGGTAACTTTGTGGTGGATATCCCTAAATGGCGGATTATTGCCGAGGTGGACATGAAACACGTACTGGCAGATTCTGGCCACAAAAAAGCCATTTTGCTGGCTACCATTGCCCTTGGCACATTGATCATTATGATGATTCCCATCACAGGCCCTTACAGCGAGGCGCTGAGAGAGCTTTACCAAAAAGCCGGAATTATCTCTGCCGACAAACAACAACGGCATGGCATGGATGTGGAGGACATCAACAGGATGCGGTTGGACCCTGCACCTGCTATTCACTCCAGCATTGACAAAACCAAACAAGAGCTGAACAAAAAAATCAACCAAGAGCGCACAAAAACCAAGGACGATTACCGCCCAAGTGACGCTGTGATTGCCTATAACATTCGCACAGGCATTAAAAACCGCCGCATGAAATTGCTTTACCAACCTGTTTTTGACAGCAAAAGCAACAAAGTTTTAATGTATGAAGTTTACCTGAGAATTGTGGATGAAGATGGCAAGGTGATGGCCCCTTCATTGTGGTTACCTGTTGCGAAAAAAGAGAACTTATTCTCCCTTATTGACGAAACAGTGGTAAGCATTGCAGTGGAAAAATTCTTCGCTAAAGATAACCCGATTAAACAGTCACTGGCGTTTAACATTTCTGGCAGCACTTTTGGCAGTTTGGAATTTTTAGAAAAGTTGATGAAAAACTCTGCCACCAAGCACCACATTGCCGAGCACACCATTTTTGAATTGCGCTCGCGTGAGATTATTGAAGACAAACGCGCCATGACCTTTATTAAAGAGTGCCGTGAAATGGGCTTTAGATTCTCCATTGATTACTTTGGCGGTGGGCCACAAACCCTTAAAGCGGCAAAAACGTTGAAGTTTGACTTTGTGAAGATTGACATCTTGCGTTTTGACTTGCGCAAACCGTCCGACCAAAAGGAGCTGATCAAGCTGATTAAAACAGCCGAGGCCATTGACCTGCCCGTCATTATTGAAAAAATTGAAGACGAGAAGATGCTACGCTTTTGCAAAAAAGTGGGCGCAGACTGTGTGCAGGGTTATCACCTTGCAGAACCCAATGTCGACTTGCTGAAATAATTAAACACAGTTTTTCAGATAACGGTTAATCCTGCGTGATACGCTGATAAATATATTCACCCACATGGCTGACAAGCTTGGCTTTGTGCACGAATGATTCCACCTCTTCTTTGACCAAGTCTCCCGCCACGTCACGGGCAAAGTTCACGTCGCCATCCACACCTTGGTAACGCTGTTTAAAGGATGCCATTTGTTGGTCGGTAATTTGGGTGGGGCTGTAACCGGCACGAATAAGCAGGTCCCGTGCTTCTTGGTCGGACATCACTTTTTGACTGCCATGCTGTTTGTAAAGCGTGGTTTCCACTTCGCCAAGGGCTTGCTTATTTTCCACAACTTTTCCAAATTGGCTTAAAGATTGTTCAAAAGCAAGGGTGTTCATGGCCATCATGTCCATGGTTTTGGCAAGCTTTTGCTGGCCATAACTTAAGCTTTGATTGTGGTGTAGAGCACCTTGTACCGTGCTTTGTTTTAGTTTTTGGTTTAAACCAACAGTCACAGCCAGTAAACTGACCGAAATAACCACCAACCAAAGCTTGGCTCTAGTGGATTGGTAAGGCTTAAAGCTGTGCATATGAATTTCGGGCGAGGTGTAACCTTCACCGTAATAGGCGTGATGGGCGTAGCTTTCTTGGCTTTTAACCTCGGCCACGTCACTGTGCGCTGTAACACGCACTTCTACAGTGTCTGCTTCAACGTCCAGTACATTTTGCTGTAAATTTTTATCCATCTTGCCTTTCTTAAAAGCTTAATTAAGGTTCATTAACGTTACATTTGCTTATGTTACCTCACCCAAATTGTATACTTGACACCCCCTATAAACATACTTATGATCAAAAATAATGTATAACTTTTCTTTTTCAAGTTTCTATATTCTGTAGAAACCAAACACCCTTGTGGAGACAAACATGTTTAAACAAAAGCATATTTTACGGGATGACTGTTTTGGGAGCGATAGCATGCGCCCTGGTCCTGTTGTAGAACGTAAAAAAACAGCGTTATCTGACAAAGAGCGCATTCAAGAATTGGAAGCAACTGTGAAACATATGAATGTGCAACTTGAATATCATGAAAGAAAGTTCAAGCTTTATGATGAATTGATAGAAAAACTTTCCAAACGTTAATATCGAAAAAAGCCCCCCCCTTTTTGGGAGGGGCTTTTTTTATATCATTATCAACTTATTTTTCTCGCCCGTTTGAAGCATCACTTCCGCACCGTATGGGAATGTCAGCAACGTTTCCTCATGGCCACATTTAACGTTCATCACCGCAGGAATGTTTGGCAAATAGCGTGCTAAAATATCTTTGGTTTTAAAGCCGAAAGGCACGGCATTGTCGGCCAGCTTATCCATTTCCCCCAATATCACACCTCTCACATGGCTTAAATAACCTGCGTGTTTTAAATGGAGGAGTTTTTTATCCAGCTCGTTGATTTTCTCATCCGTGGTGTCTTCTAAAAAGAGAATGATATCATCGGCCATCGGCATGTATTCTGTGCCAATGAGTTGGTCAAACACCGTCATATTACCGCCTAGCAAAACACCCTTTGCTTCACCGCTTTGTATAGCATCTCCTCTTAAATGAATGGTGCCAGATTCCGCCAACAACATTTGCCACATACTTTGGGTTGTTGGTTCATTTTCCTTATCGGTCATAAAACAACCCATTGGACCATGGTAAGTGACGAGGCCTGCTTTTTGGTAAAACGCCGCCAAAAGCGCTGTGATATCGCTGTAGCCTACAAAAACCTTTGGGTTTCGGCGAATCAGCTCATAATCCAGCTGTGAAAGCAATTGCAATGCACCATAACCGCCAGCAGCGCAGAAGATACCTTGAATAGAATCGTCTAAAAAGGCCTCATGGATTGCGGTAACCCTTTCTGCCACCGTGCCGGCAACCTGCCCCCACTTAAGGGCGCATTGTGGGTGGGTTTCCACCTCAAAGCCATGGGCATTCAAAAAGTTTTCCATAGGGTAAGTGCGTGCGTCTCCCTTGTGCCAGGACGGTGAAACAATCATTACGGTATCACCTTTATGCAAAACAGGTCTCTTCATCGCCTTATCCTTTTTATTTTTGAATTGTTTTAAAATATCAAAATTTCATAACCCTGCATATAAAAAGGCGCTGAAAGCGCCTTTTTAAGATTGTTTTAAACTTAGCTTCGTGACACACGCAACAAGACCACAAATTCTGTATCTTCTTGGGTGTTGTTGTTACGTTGCATAATTTCGCCAAAGGCTGGAATGTCCGCCAAGCCGGGGATATAGTCCTTATCGGCGTTGACGTTGCTTTCAATCACTTTAGAGATAACGTAAGCACGGCCATATTCCAGCACCAAGTCTTGGTCAATCACGTTGGTTGTCAGCTCTGGCACCAAGTTTGTAATGGCATCATCATCGCCTACACGTGTTGAAATGGCTGTGTCACCGCTTTTGCTTGAGATGCTTAGGCGAACACGCATTTGCACTTTGCTTTTACCAATGTAAGGGAACACACTTAAAACTGTACCCGCGTTTTTGTATTTCGGGTTATCGGTTCTGGTACCAATCACCACGTCACCACCAGATGTTGTGTTTTGCTCTACCTCAGTTTCAGCGTAACCCAATTGACGGGTTAAGCTGACACGGGAAAGCTGGTTGTTACGTGCGATTACACTTGGGCTTGTCACCGTATGTACGCTACCCACATTTGAAAGGGCTTGGTAAACAAAGCTTAGGTCACCATTTGGCGTAGCGGCACTTAATACAGCACCTTGAGCAGTCAAACTGCTGAGCGCTGTAGATGGCGAAAAACCAACACTTGCAAGAGCGTCATCTAATTGAATGCCTGATTTTTCCCAGTCTGTACCACGGTCCGTTTTCTTATCTTTCACCACCGCAATAATGCGCATTTCCACAAACACTTGCTTTAAAGCGTTTTCTTGCACTTGTGACAAGTAACCTTCAATTAAGCGGTGCGCTTCTGGCGCTGCACGCACAGTGATCAAACCAGCACCTTTGGTTAGCTTGTACCATGGCTCGGCCTTCTCTTCCGGCTGTAGATGGTCTTGCGAGCTCACTGTATCGACACGGTTCGGGCTTAAACCACCTGTTTCCGTTAAAGCACCGAACAGGTCTTCTGCGGCACTGTCTTCCGTTTCAGTTTCTGCGGCTTCTTGTGGCGTTAAAAAGCGGCCTTGGGTTGTCACACCGCCGGAAACATTGCCACCTTGTGCAGGTTCCACATTGCCCACTTGAATAAATTCAGACAAAGCTTCTTCCACTTGCATCCAAGTATCATCGTTGTATTTCGTGTCCAACTCATCAGATGTGAATTTGGTTGCAGCGTTTTCAGAAACTTCTGGTGAAAACTCATTCATAGAAACAATACTACCACCACGGTCACTTTGCCCCAGTTCAAGTGCATAAGTTTTCACGGGGTAGCGTGTAATGTACCAAACACCATTGACATAGTTGTAGTGGTAACCAATTTTGGACAAAATAATTTCCAACATTTCTCTAAAGTCGGCACCGCTGTGAACCACCGTTACCGTGCGGTTACGCACACCTTGTGGAATCACAATAGACTCACCCGCTGCGTTGGCAAGTTCCAGCAAAATACTTTCCACATTGCGTGAAATGTAAGCCACGTCAAAAGGTGGCAAATCCGGACGTTTCAGCGTAATACGGTCTTCAACCAAAACTGTGTTTTGTGAACCAATGCGCTGCATGTGGAAAATACCATCACGCATCGAACTTTGTGGCTTCAAGCGGCTGTATTCCTCAACCTCTTGATCGCTCATAGGTTTCACTTCATCTGCGTAGTATGTGCTACAAGCGCTCAACAAAAGCGCTGCAGATAATCCAAGAAGTTTATTCGTTATGTTTTTCATCAGTAGTAGGTATCCGATATTACTATAATTCGAGACTTATCAAAGACAGTTACAAAAAGCTGTATCCCTGTCATATTATTCACTCTATCTACAAGATAGGTCATAAATTCGCTTAAATTCGTTTCTGCAATCAAGTTCACACGCTCAGATAGAATGTAACTGTTTTCTGGCTTAACACGCCACTTTACATCCCACTCACCAGCTTCGTCACGGGCTTGGTTCACAATGTGCTGAACCACTTGATCAAGGGTTTTGTTTTCAAGGTTGACTGCCACCACAATATCTTCAATCGGGGCATAGGTATCAAGTGCCGAGTCGTCAAATCCGTCAATGTCGTCTTGGTCAATGGTGTCCACCGCTTCGCTGTCTACCCCTTCTTCAGCCAACTCATCATCTTCTAAAAGCTCTTCATCTGACATGGCTTCAGTGCCTTGTTCCACATCATCATCTTCTAGGACATATTCCGCTGTTAGAGGTTCTGAAGTTCCTTCACCCTCGTTAGCTTCAGCCTCAAGCTCACCACTATTTTGACGATACATCTTCGCCGCTTCCTTGAAGTTTTTCAGCGCTTCGTCTTCACTCATCATGTTTTGAGCATTTGCCACAGGTGTCGCAAGGACCAAAGCAACCAATATCTGTACAGTCAATAGTTTCATTTTTATCTCTAATAAAATTTATGCTTAATTTAAAGTATCCCAAAGTACACAGCAATCGCAATCTTGACCCAGCAATTTAAAGCCCCTATGATGATATTCATAGAAGGTGCATTGGCAATATAGCCACACTTTAATAATAACAACAACGAAAGACAGTCAGCATGCATGTTGAACAGCGCATTCAGGAGTTAGGCCAACAAATCCTTAATCACAAAACCACTGGCCTGGGCATTTTAAACATGAGTGCGTGGAGCCAGAACATGCTCAACCGCATGATGGACAACGAATCTTTCCGTGTAGCATCCTTACGATTCACTGACGTAGCACCCACCCTTCAAAATGACCAAGAATTTGTTAATCACCTCAAAGCTTACTTTAACAGCGCTGAAGGTGCGGCCAGCTTTTTGGGCAAAAGCATTCCATCCAGCGGTTTGCTTGCTAAAATCATCGCACCCATTGGCCGCAAAAACATTGAAAGCATGGCCAAAACATTTATTGCCGGCCAAAACATTCAAGAAGGCGTTACCTTTTTTGAAAAACTTCACCGCAAAGGCCTTGCCTGCTCGATTGACATTTTAGGCGAAGCCGTGGTTTCAAAAAGTGAGGCTGAAAGCTTTATGAACGCCTACGTTGAGGCGATCACTCAAATTTCATCCGCCGCCAGCACTTGGGGCGAAAGCACCTACCCCGAAGAAGATAAAATTGACAAAACGGTGCGTGCCAACGTTTCCATCAAGCTTTCCGCCCTTTACGAACACACTTCCGCCACCGCCTATGAGGACAGCAAAAAGGCCTTGTGCGCAAGACTTTCAAAACTGCTCGACCTTGCCATGACCTACGACACTTTTATTAACGTCGACATGGAGCAATTTGAGCTACTCCCCCTCACCATGGACGTATTTGAGACCGTTTTAATGGACGAGAAATACCGAAATTACCCCCACATCGGCATTGTTTGCCAAGCTTACCTCAAAGAAGGGGAAGAAATTTTAGAAAGATTGATCAACTTTGCCAAAAAGCGTGGCACACCTTTTGGCATTCGCCTTGTTAAAGGTGCTTACTGGGATTATGAACAAGCCTACGCTGAACAACAACACTGGCCATGCCCTGTTTTTGACATTAAAGAAGACACCGATGCCAATTATGAAAAACTCACCGAGATGTTGATTCAAGCTTTCCCATTGGTGCGACCAGCCATCGGCTCCCATAATGCCAGAAGCTTGGCCTTTGCCCTTGCCATGGGCGAAAAGTACAACCTTGATAAAGGCGACCTGGAGTTTCAAGCCCTATTTGGGATGGCGGACAATTACCGCGACGCACTAAAACACATGGGTTACCGTGTGCGACAATACTGCCCCGTGGGTGAATTTATCCCCGGGATGAGTTATTTGGTGCGTAGGTTGCTGGAAAACACCGCCAACCAATCTTTTTTAAGAATGAGTACGGGAACAGATGTGAACGTGCAAGAACTTTTACGTGCACCACAATTTTCAGAACATGCACATGTGCACCCCTTTGAAAAAAGTGATTATTTCAACGCACCCGATAAGGACTTTTCACTCCCCTTCAACCGTGCACAAGCCAAGGACGCCATTGAAGCCTTGCGCCGCAAACTGCCTTTAAGTGTTGGCAAAGGGTCAAACAACTTTGAACATGTGTGTCCGTGGGATAAAAACCTGCTGGTTACAAAGGTGCAAGGTGTCAGCGCTCAGGATGCGAAAAACGCCATCCAAGCCGCCAAAAAAGCGTTCCCTCAATGGCGTGACACCGGCCACGAAGCACGGGCAACCATATTAGAAAAAACGGCCGACCTAATTGAACAAAACTGGGACGAACTGTTCGGCTTACAAGTTTTTGAAGCTGGTAAAGACTGGCACCACGGCGATGCAGACATCACCGAAGCGATTGACTTTTTGCGTTACTACGCCGTGCAAATTCGCCAACTTCCCAACAACATGCAACCCATCAGCGTTTGGGGTGAAGCCAACAACACTATTTACGAACCCAAAGGCGTTGTTTCTGTCATTGCACCGTGGAACTTCCCCTTTGCCATCAGCGTGGGCATGACAGCCGCGGCTTTGGTGTGTGGCAACACCGTGTGCTACAAACCAGCAGAACAAACATCTAAACTGGGCGAAGTGATGGTGAAGTTGATGCACCAAGCAGGCATCCCCAAAGATGCACTCCACTTTTTACCGGGATCTGGTGAGGAAGTTGGTGCAGAACTGGTCAAAAGCCCAGACGTCAACATGATCGCCTTTACAGGGTCAAGGCCGGTAGGTTTACACATCTTAGAAGAAGCCGGCAAAGTGCCCGAAAATCAAAAGCATGTTAAAAAATGCGTAATTGAAATGGGCGGGAAAAATGCCATTATTGTGGACACCAGCGCCGATCCTGACGAGGCCGTGCCAGGCGTTGTTCACAGCGCATTTGGTTTCCAAGGGCAAAAATGCTCAGCTTGTTCACGGGTGATTGTTTTAGAAAGTGCATACGAAACCTTCACATCACGCCTCAAAGAAATGGTGGAATGCTTGCGTGTCGGTCCAAGTGACGACCCCACAAACGATCTTGGCGCTGTGATTGACGAAGAGGCTTACAACAAGTGCCAAGAATACATTCAAATTGGACAAAAGGATGGCAAACTTCTGGCTGCGGCACCTGATGCCACAGCGGAAGGGTTTTATGTGACGCCACATGTCTTTTATGACCTGAAAGAAGGCTCAAAACTAACCACAGATGAAGTGTTTGGCCCTGTTTTAGCCGTTTATAAAGCCAAAACACTGGAACAAGCCGTAAACATGGCCTTAGACAGTGATTATGCGTTAACAGGTGCCATCTTCACCCGAAACCCAAATAGCATTGCCTACGCAAGAGAGCATTTTAAAGTGGGTAACTTATACATCAACCGTGGCTCAACAGGTGCATTGGTGGGTCGACAGCCGTTTGGTGGCGCAGGCTTAAGTGGCACAGGGACCAAGGCGGGTGGACCAGACTATCTGCTGAACTTCCTAGAACCCCGCAGCATCACAGAAAACACCATGCGCCGAGGTTACGCACCGAAGGAAGCGTGACCTCAAAAAGTGCAAACGTTGAAGGTTTCGTACCCAAAGAAGCATGAATACGCTTATGCAAAACACCAAAAGGGCAAAGCCTGAGAGCTTGCCCTTTTTAGCTTTTAAAAACTGCTAGATAAACAACCAAAACCTGTGTTAGCATCCATAGCATGATCAACCTGATAACCAACTCAGTCAAAATTCGCTCACTCACGCTCCACGTGGTGACCTGCTGGCTTTTAACCTACATTCTCGACGACAAATTGGTCATGCCTTTTATTGCTTGGTGGTTTGTGGTTGTAAACTGCTTTGAATTTTTAATGTTTGGCAAAGATAAATTACGCGCACGCATGCAGTGGAGCCGAACGCCCGAATCAACCTTTTTAATTATGGGGCTTTTAGGTGCATTCCCAGGGATTTTTATAGGTCGATACCTATTCAACCACAAAACATCCAAAAAGAAGTTTTACATCCCCATGTGGATTTTATTCTTCATACAGCTTATTTTAGCCATTGCATGGGTGGAACACACCACTGTTAAAGGTCCAAAAGTGTTCGACTTCATCCCCTTTTAAGGCTTTATTGGTTGCCTTTTTCTTCACAAATGCTGCGACTTCGATTATGATGCGTAAGTTGAAAATTTTTAATTAAAAGGCGAAGGCTTGTTTTTATGAATTCTGAAGCTGTATCTGTTATTGTTCTGGCCGCTGGTAAAGGCACACGAATGAAGTCAAAAACCCCAAAGGTTTTGCACAAAGTTGCTGGCCGAGAAATGCTGGGCCATGTGTTAAATGCAGGTTTTGCAACACAGCCAGAAAAGTCGATCGTTGTTTATTCTCACACCGAAGTTTTAGACTATATCCAAGACAACTTCACCCTTCAAAACACATTCTGCGTTGAGCAAAAAGAACAATTGGGCACAGCACATGCGGTTATTGCCTGCGAAGAAGAACTGCAAGGCTTTGAAGGTCACGTGCTTATTTTGTGTGGCGACGTGCCTTTGCTAACAACCGAACTTGTTGAAAGGTTTGTTACATCCCACAAGTCCCAAAACAATGACATTACATTTATGACCGCATTTGTGGACGACCCAACAGGGCTTGGCCGTGTGGTAAGAGACGATCAAGACGAAGAAGTTCGCGCCATTGTAGAACATAAAGACGCCACGGAATCCGAGCGTCAAATTGATGAAATTAACGCTGGTATTTACATTGCTAAAGCCCCTTGCCTTTTTGACCTTTTACGCAAAATTGGTGACAACAACGCCCAAGGCGAATTTTACATCACAGACATTGTTGCCCTTGGCCTAAGAGACGGCTTAACCGTTGGCACTTTCACAGCAGAAAATGCCGATGCCTTAGGCGGTGTAAATTCCCGTTTGCAGCTTGCAAACGCAGAAGACTTGTACCAAAACGCATTGCGTGAACATTTTATGGAACACGGCGTCACAATGGTTGACCCACAAAGCGTATTCTTTAGTTATGACACCCAAGTGGGCGCTGACTGTGAACTTGGCCCTAACGTTCGCTTTGGCCCTGACGTAAGGCTTGAAAACAATGTTTTCGTGGAAGGTGATTGCTACATTGCGGATAGTTACATCAACGATGGTGCAAAAATTTATTCCTTTTCACACATTGTCGGTTCAGAAGTGGGTCACAAGTCAAAAGTTGGCCCCTTTGCACGCCTTCGCCCAGAAAGTGACATTGGTGATGAAGCCAAGGTTGGCTCTTTTGTAGAAATTAAAAAGTCCCGTTTAGGTTACAAAACAAGCGCTGGCCACTTAAGTTACATTGGCGATGCCATCATTGGCAATGAAGTAAACATTGGCGCAGGCACAGTTTTTGCCAATTATGACGGCGCTGCCAAACACACAACTCATGTAGAAAACAATGTGTTTATTGGCTCAAACACCACCATTGTTTCGCCAGTTCAAATTGGCGCAGGTGCCACCACGGCGGCCAGCAGTGTCATCACCAAAAACGTCGACAATGACATTTTAGTGATCAGCAAAGTTAGCCGACATGACAAGGCGGACTGGACAAGACCCGTCAAGCGTGAAGATGACGAATAACAGCTAAGAAATTTATTAAGGAAAAAAATGATATGTGCGGAATTGTTGGAGTTGTAGGCTCAACCACAGCGGTAAATGATGTGTTAGAAGGCTTAAAACGCCTTGAATATCGGGGCTATGACAGTGCGGGCATTGCGACCCTTTCTGGCAAAGAAGTTGCGGTGCGCAAGGCCGTTGGTAAAATTAAAAATTTAGAATCACTGCTACTCGAACAGCCCTTCACCAACAACCTAAACATTGCCATTGGCCATACCCGTTGGGCAACACACGGCGAACCAACAACCACCAATGCTCACCCACACACAGCAAACCCTGTGGCCGTAGTTCATAACGGTATTATTGAAAACTACCTCGGACTGCGCAAAAACCTGCAACAACAAGGCTTTAACTTTTACTCCGACACCGACACCGAAACTTTACCGGCGTTGATTTCCAAACACATTAAAGAAGGCAAAGGCGAGCTGGATGCCGTTTTGGAAACTGTAAAAGAAGCAGAAGGTGCATTTGCTTTTGCCGCCATTTTTGAAAGCGATGCTGACACGCTCATTGCCACAAGACGCAGTGCCCCACTCGTGGTCGGCGTTGGCCAAGGTCAAAATTACATTGGCAGTGACCCCATTGCATTAGCGGCCTACACCAGTGACTTTATCTTCCTAGAAAATGATGACATTGCCCTTGTCACAGCGGATAGTATTAAAATTTACAACCCTGAAGGTGGGCTGATTGAACGCCCTGTTAAAACATTGGACATGGACAACACCGCCGCAACAAAGGGCAACTATCCACATTATATGTTGAAAGAAATTTACGAGCAGCCAGATGTGATTTCTAAGACTTTGAGCGCCTATTTAAGCGAAGATTTGACAGACATCATCATCCCAGACCTACCCATTGACCTTGCAACCGTACCGCAAATTACCATTGTGGCCTGCGGCACCAGTTGGCATGCAGGGCTGGTCGGTAAATATTGGCTGGAAAGGTACACCCGTATCCCTGTAAATGTGGATGTGGCATCCGAATTTAGGTATCGCAACCCACCGCTGGCCAAAGGCGGTGTCACCTTGCTAATTTCACAAAGTGGAGAAACAGCTGATTCCCTTGCGGCACTTGAGCATATCAAAGAAAATGGTCAACATGTGATTGCTGTTGTCAACGTGCCTGAAAGTTCGATTGACCGAGAAGCAGACGTGAGCTTTTACACCCACGCAGGCCCCGAGATTAGCGTCGCTTCCACCAAAGCATTCACAACACAGCTGACGGTATTGGCACTTTTAACTTTAAAAATTGCCGAGCAAAAAGGCCTGATGAGCAAGGACGAACAACTGGAACTGCTGAAAGCCTTGAAAGAGCTGCCCAACCGTATGAACATTATGGATGCTTTGAGCGAGCAATGTAAAGAGGTGGCGCAAACATTCGTTGGCGCAAACAGCAGCCTTTATCTTGGACGGGACATTATGTACCCCCTTGCCCTTGAAGGCGCTTTAAAGCTAAAAGAGATTTCATACATTCACGCCGAAGGCTTAGCCGCAGGTGAAATGAAGCACGGCCCCATTGCTTTAATTGAAAAGTCGGTGCCTGTTGTGTTTGCTTCTCCTTACGACAAACTGTTTGAAAAAACCCTTTCAAACCTCAAAGAAGTTGAGGCACGCAAAGGTGAAGTTGTTCTATTTACCGACTTTAAAGGTAAGGAAAAAGCCGGCGAGAACGACACCCGACGTGTCATTACCTTGCCTGACATCCCCGAATTTATTGCACCGATCATGTACAGCTTGCCCATGCAATTACTGGCCTACCACACCGCAGTTTTAAAGGGTACGGACGTGGACCAGCCACGCAACCTTGCGAAATCGGTCACAGTGGAGTAACGCCATCATGTTTCGTTTCATTCAACTCATACTTGCCCTAACACTGACATTCACAGCCGTGCAAAGCCACGCACAGCGTGTATATGCCCCTGAAATTACCGGCAGTGGTCACGTTGAATTTGACAATGAAAAACTTATCTTCAGGTTAACTCCTGACAAGATTAAAGAAATGGAAGCCAGCGAAAAACAGGTTCACATTCAAATGACCCAAGCGGCCAGAGAATATTTTTACACCCTAACAAGGTTAAACGTTGGCAAGGAAATGGTCATTAAAAGCGGTGGTGGCGAAACCATTCAAGAAGGTATCATTCAACAGCCGATTGATTCGGGCATCATCATCTCCAAACCGATAGAAAGTAGAATGGAGCTGAAACACTTTTTAGAGCGCGTGAGTACAGGTCGTGAGCCTAAAATCATTGAACCGAGAGAGGAATATGACGCACCGGAAGACCTTTACGCCGCTGACCGGAAAATTTACGAACAAGATGAAGCCAAGTCGGAAATTGTTCAAAACCTTGAACAAACACTAGAAACCAAAGATGACGAAATTATGAAGCTCCGCAAGCAATTGTTGGAGTATCAAGATTACGAGCGAAAAATTCAAAACATGACCGCTGAAGAACTGGAAGAAGCTGGCATTGAACTGCCAAAATAAAAAAGGGCTCAACAGCCCTTTTTTATTGAGTCATCAAAATCATCACTTTGCTTGGCGGGCCTTACCACCAACTCGAGGTCCAAGGAACTTACGTTCTTCCGTTTCCATGTAAACCTTTACAAAGCTTGGCCTTGGCTGTTCCATAAAATAACCTTGCTCAATTGAAAATGTATCCTGCTCAGCTTCTTGCAGGTCATAAATATAACAACCCAATGCGCCTGCTAAAGTGCCTGATGCGCTGTCCTCATTCACACCCACAGCTGGTGCGAAGACACGGGTTGAAAAATCACTGTCTTCATGAACGGTCTCTGCGGTGTAGAAAATAAAGCCTACCACTTCCAATTCCTCGGAAATGTTTTTTAATTTCTCAAAACTAGGTTGAATGGCCTTTAACTTATCCATAGACTTCACGCCCACGACCATGGATTTATTACTGGCGAGGACAAGCATTGGCATATGGTTGGGGATCAGGTCCGCAAGAGTTAAGCCCGTTGCGTCCAAAATGCTCATTATATCTTCCATTGAAGGCTCTTCATACACAGGGTGTTCTTGCTCCAAAAAGACTTTACCATCTTTGTAAGCCACATAAACAATGCGCCCGTTCACCAGTTCGACAGAATACGCACCTTCCGACATTGAGCTGTTTTCGTACATACAGACAAATGCCGCAATGGTGGGATGTCCACTGATCAAAGTTTGCTCACCATCCATGTAGTATTCAAGCTTATAATGGGCACGAGCCAGTGTTGGCTTGCTGACAAACACAACATCTTTGAGCGATGACTTTTTGGCGAGACTTGCCTTATCTTCAGCCGTTAAGTTGTCCGCATCAAGGTAAATATGCGCTGCGTTACCGCTGTTTTCTTCACCTTCCACCACAAATGCATCATATATAAATTCTTTTGCCATATAATTTTTAACCTTTTATTTATCCTTGTGGAAAGCTTCCACCCACCTAACTGTGCCTGTTTTAGAGCGCATAACAACACTGTGGCTCATTTTACCACCAGGAACATTGTGGATGCCTTTAAGCATTGCACCTGCTGTAATACCGGTGGCCGCAAAAATCACCTCGCCGCCAGCCATCTCATCAGTTGTATAGACTTTTTCTGGATTTTCAACCCCCTCGGCCAAAGCTTTTTGCTTTGAGATGTCATCATTAAAGTGCAAGCGCCCTAATATATGACCACCTAAACACTTTAAAGCCGCCGCTGCAATAACCCCTTCGGGGGAGCCACCCATGCCCATCAACAAGTCCACACCGCTTTTTTCACGGCAGGTTGCAATGGCACCAGCCACATCGCCATCACCAATGAGTTTTATGCGAGCACCAGCAGCTCGAATTTCAGAAATTAACCGATCATGCCTTGGCCTTTTGAGAACACAAACCACAATGTTTTCTGCCGTTGTACGTTTTTGCTTGGAGGCTTCATGGATAATCTCGGCAGTGGACATATCTAGACTAAATTTTGAGATATCATATTGAGGGCCCATGGCCAACTTCTCCATATACCAAGCATCTGGCGCTTTTAAAAATTGACCACTTTCACTTAAAGCAATCACACTGATGGCGTTCTCGGTACCTTCTGCAACAATGGTTGTGCCATCAACAGGGTCAACCGCAATGTCTAACTTGGGGCCATACGCTTGACCATCGTCCGAGCCAACAACCTCCCCTTCATAAAGCATAGGGGCTTCATCCTTTTCCCCTTCACCAATAACCACGGTGCCGCAAATTGCCATTTCGTTTAAAACTTTGCGCATCGCCTCAACAGCGGCGCCATCTACGGCAATTTTATCTCCTTTACCTTGGTGCTGAACAGCCGCCAATGCAGCTGCTTCGGTGACCCGCACCATTTCAATGACAATGTTGCGGTTTACTTTGGTTTCACCTAGCGGCAAATGCACGGGGTTGTTTGTTTTGAGTTGGTTTTGATGGCTCATCATTATTCCTTAAAAACATCCATTAAATAATATTCACTTTGCATGTTACCATGCTCAAAAAACTGTATCAGTTCATTTTTGGGCATGGATGTTTCAAACACACACCCTTTATGGTTTTGCCCTTTAAGCGTTACAAAACATTCTTCTATCAATTGAAAATGGTTGGATACAGTAACAACTTTTGCATCTTCCTCGCTTGATCTTAAGAAATAGCGTTTATACTGACTTTTCTCTGGAGCTGTAACATTTCTTTCAACCAATTTCCAAGGGCGCTGGCCTTGAGAAATTTTAATACAATCCCCTACAAGGGCACTGGCCACGCCTGCATCATCAGCGGCGTGTGCACAGGTAAACACAGGCCCCGCACTTGAAGATTCCACTACAACACCTGCCAATGTGCCTGACAAATTACCAATTTGGGCATATTCCTCAAGCAATGCAGGCGCAACTGTGACGGCTGATCCGTCGGTTTGGGCCAGAAGTTTAATATTGCACCCAAGTTTTTGGGCAAGCTTGATATCAACATCTTTCACACCTTCAATTCCCATAACGCGTTGCGCACTTATATTGCACCAGCGACCAAAAGCAGCAAGGTGCAACAGTGAGAATCGATACAAACTGTCTTTACCTGTTACATCCACATAAGGATCTTTTTCAGCGTAGCCTAATTCGGCCGCATCGCTCAATGCGTCTGCAAAGGTGTCGTCATTGTCCTTCATGCGCATGAGCGCATAGTTCGACGTTACATTGATTGAACCATAAACTCGGTGAACACCCTGTGTTTGAAAATGATTAAACAAACCATCTAAGATAGGCGCACCCCCTAAAACAGCCGCTTCAAAACGCAAATGAACGTTTTTATCAGCCGCCAATCTCCATAACTTTTCGCCATGAGCCGCCAACATTGTCGCGTTATTGGTCACCACATGTTTACCCATTTCTAAAGCTTGGCGACACATGTCATACGCAGGCATAACTCTGGCCGTTGCAACCACCACAATGTCAACCGCATCGGAATTGATAACATCATCCACATCATGACTAGCTGCACCTGTGTCGGCACTTTCATCAAGCGCCAAGCTTGCCATGAGTTTAAGGTGTGAACAAACAGCTTCTTGTTCTAATTGCGAGGTCAATTGCTTAAGTAACTTACCTTCACCAATTACACCCAATCCACACAAACGGCTTGCCATCTCATTTCTCTTTTTGTTGTTTTAATTTGTATTTCAGCTCACTGACCACTTGATCGTGATCATGGCTGGTTGGTAACTTAGTAGGGAACTGTGTAAGCTCACTTTCAACATTCGGCCTTGCACAGCACAACAGGCTTAGAGCAGTTATCCCCATAACAATGCTGAAAGCCCAATTTTTTATAACCCTACCCTTCTACTTTGAAAATGCCCAATTTTCATCATTTAAATCATACAGGAGCACCCCTCATTCAGCAAGAAAAACGGGGATAGTTTTAAAAATAAAACATAAATACAACTTGACAAATTGCATACAAAAATACAATCTATAACCCACACTTTGAATCACCTTAATGTTTTCTAACAAGTATTTCTCACTTTCTTAATTCTACCTGACGAAACCCTTGGAGGTTTTATGAAACTTCAGCAACTTATACACTCTGCTGTTAAAAACCAAAGCATACCCGATACCTTCCCCCATAACGCACTAGAACAAGCTAACAACATCCAAGAGCCCTTAGCGCATGAAAAAAGGCATCGCAAAAATCTTTGCAAACTGCCTTTGGTTACCATTGATGGTGACACTAGCCAAGACTTTGATGATGCTGTTTACTGCGAACGCTGGCGCAAAAATGGTTGGTATCTGGTTGTAGCCATAGCGGATGTTGCACATTATGTAACACCCAACAGCCCACTTGACAATGAAGCCCAGTTGCGGGGAAATTCAGTTTATTTTCCTGAGTTTTGCATCCCCATGCTGCCTAAAAACTTATCCAACAACATTTGTTCACTCAAGCCAAATGTTGACCGGTTAAGTATGGTTGCACATCTGTACATCAACGCCAGTGGTAAATTATGTAAATACAAATTTGAGAATGCGGTTATACATTCTCACGCACGGTTAACTTACAACGAAGTTCAAAACTTTTTAGATGGCGGTACGTTTAACCACGCACCGAGTATCAAAAAAAGCTTAAAGAACTTACACGCACTTTACCGCGTTTTAAGTAAAGTACGCCGTGGACGACACGCCCTTGAGTTTGAAAGCAACGAGCAACAATTCATCATTAAAAACGGTTGCCCTGTCGGCATTCAAGCCGCCAAACGTGGTGACAGCCATAAAATGATTGAAGAAGCCATGATTATTGCCAATGTTGCATCTGCGATGCTGCTGAGCAAAAATAACATGCCTTATGTCAGCCGCTTTCACAACAGTCCTCAAGGGAAAAAGCTGGAAAAACTGGAAGAGCTGGTCCGTGACTATAAACTACCGTCGCTGCCCAGCACCGGGGTAACACCTGAGGTGTTAAGCCGTTACATCCAGTCTTTACCGTCACATTTGCAAGATGATTTTAAAAAGGCATTGCTGCAAACCAGTGAAAAGGCCGTATATTGCTGTGATAATGAGGGGCACTTTGGACTTGCGCTTGATTTTTATGCGCACTTCACTTCGCCCATTCGACGTTATCCAGATGTTATTGTTCATAGAATGATATATACCGTCTTAAAACTGCCCGGTTGGCAACGTTGTGGCTATCGTATGAAAAAGTCAAAACTAAGCCTTGTCTGTCAGCAAACCACCAAAACTGAAATCCGTGCAAATAACGCAACCACAAAAGTGCATAACCAACTTTTAGTGAGCTATTATAAGCATCAAAACCATAAAAACCCAACCTACACCGCTGAAGTTGTTGCCATTCACAAAAAAACAACAACTGGTGGCGCCTTAAAGGCATTGGGTCTTTATACCACTTTTGACAACGGCTTTGGCCGTGCTTATGTTCCATTAGCAAACTTTAAAAATGGTTTTTACATCTTAGAGAAAAATGGCAATAGCCTTTTAAATCGACAAACGAATCAGTCGATCAAGATAGGAACAAAGCTTCAAATTAAGTTAGCTGGCTTTAACATTAAAAATGGTCAAATAAAAGCCATACCAATTGAAAAGCAAACACCGACAAGCAAGGCTTTAAGCAAGATGATTGGTCAGGTTTATTCTGGTACCATCAAAAACATAAGTCGTGCTGGTTTTGAAATTTCACTCCCGCAAGTGAAAGAAATTTGTTTTTCACCCATTGGTTTTTTGAAAGATGATTACTACCGCTTTAACAAAACGGAAAAATCTTTTACAGGAACGCACACCAAGCGCGTTCTCAAAAAAGGTGACTCTGTTAAAGTTAAGGTTGTACGCATCTCGCAAGAGCGTCAAAACTTAATCGTAGAGCTGATATAACGAAGAAAAAGCCCCTCAACAAATGAGGGGCTTTAACTTTTTAAAAAACGTCAGACTAAACCCATTTCCAGTTATTTGGGTTCTCTAAAATAGCACGCAATAAACGGTTGTTCATTTCATGCCCAGGCCTTGTCAGGTTAAAATGGCCAACCAAACGGTAGCCTGCAATGTAAAAATCCCCCATTGCGTCCAGCGCTTTATGGCGCAGAATTTCATCTTTATAACGCAAGCCTTCTTCATTTAAAGGTTTGCCATCTTCATTGAAGACAACAGCATTTTCCAAACTGCCTCCTTTGGCCAGCCCCATTGAATGCATATATTCAATATCACGCTCAAAGCAGAAAGTTCTTGCCTTCATCAACTGACGTCTAAATTCAAATTCTGTGCCTTTAAAGTCACCTTTTTGTGGCGGCACTTGGCTGCCATAATGAACAAAGACGTGCAGGCCAAAGTCACCAGCAGGTTTTACGCTGGCCACGCTGTTACCTTCTTTAACCACCACTTCTTTTAAGATTTTAATTCTTTTTCGTGGCTCGTCTTGCTCCACGAATCCAGCTTTATCCAACAGCGCTACCCATGGCTCACTGCTGCCATCTAAAACAGGTACTTCTTCCGAGTCCAACTCAACAACCACATTATCCACACCCAGCGCATACAAAGCCGCCATCAAATGCTCTACTGTGCCTACTTTTACTTTGTGCTCATTTTCAAGTTGTGTGCACAATTGAAAACCCGAAACTGCAGACGCACAAACTGAAATAGAACCCGCACCAGGTGTTACATCTGTGCGGTGGAAAACAATCCCTGTATATTCTTCAGCTGGCTTTAAAGTGACCGAAACATCATCACCCGAGTGCAAGCCAACACCTTTGATTGAAACAGATTTACCAATTGTACGCTGCATTTGCATTGAAATTCTCCTCTTTGAACAATTTATAACAAATACAAACTTGAAATGATAGTTTTTTGACCCCATACATGATACATTCATTTTGAAAATTATTGAATCACCTTTCTTTTTCCATCTACTCCAACTTACTCTCTACCTTTATGAGGTTACCCTTATGTTTAATTATTTATGGCCCATGAGCTCATTGGGCGTTAATGCACTGTTTTACTATCACAACAAAAACAATAACGTTATTTTGATGATGCAGCGTAGAAGCTTAAAAATGAGCCACGCACCCGGACAAATAGCCACCACTGGCGGCTATGCAAACGCAGGTGTCACTGGCTGTGGAGAATATGAATGCTTAGTCGAAAGTTTGCGTCGTGAAATACGTGAAGAAATCGGTGCTGAATTTGAAGCAACCATCCCCCAAAATGCAATACGTATGGATAATATTGCACAGATCAGGCAAAAATTTGAAGACCGTGCACCAATCCCTTTGAAAGGGTATCAAAAGCTTCTCACACGGGCTGTTCAACTCTTCACACGTAAACCTAAAGCCTTGCAAAAACAAATGAACATCAATTTCATTTGGGTGATTAAAGTCACACAAGAAGATGCGCAGAAAGCCATTGTTGCCGACCCCAATGAAGTTGGTGAAATTGTGCACATTCCACTTTCCAATATTGACAAAGTTCAAAACATTCGACCATGGATACCCGACGCTGTTAAAGAATTTAACCGCCTTGGATTGTTCTCGTAAAAAAAAGCCCTCTCAAGAGGGCTTTTTTTTACGAGAATAGATATTAGTTTGCCTGACGACGTAGAAACGCAGGAATATCTAGATCTAGATCATCAAACATTGACTTTTGCTCTTCTTTTTTCTGTGCAGCCGCTTCAAAATCTTTAACATTTTTGGAAGGAGTAGAACTTTCCACAGTTGCTTCAAGTGCCGCTTCTACAGTATTTGTCACAGACTCGGCTGGCGCTTTTTGTGTGGTAGACAAGCTTGTTTGGCTTGCTACAGCAGATGTTGAACTGTGTGTTGTTGTGCCACGTCTTGAAGGTGTTGAGCTTTGCAAGCCTGTTGCCACAACGCTGACACGGATCTTATCGCCAAGGGCAGAATCTGTCGCGGTACCAAAAATAATGTTGGCATCAGGGTCAACTTCTTCACGGATACGGTTTGCTGCTTCGTCCACTTCATAAAGTGTCATGTCGTCACCACCGGTGATGTTGATCAACACACCACGTGCCCCTGCCATGGAAATACCATCCAACAGCGGGCTAGAAATAGCCATTTCCGCAGCCATAATTGCGCGGCGCTCACCTTCTGCTTCGCCTGTACCCATCAATGCCTGCCCCATTTCAGACATCACTGTTTTAATGTCATTGAAGTCCAAGTTAATAAAGCCTGGAACAATCATCAAATCAGTTACGCCACGCACACCTTTATAAAGCACTTCATCAGCAAGCTTGAAGGCTTCTTGTAGGGATGTACGCTCTGTTGCAATACGGAATAGGTTTTGGTTTGGAATAACAATCACAGTGTCTACACATTGTTGAAGCTCTTCTATGCCAGCTTCGGCAACACGCATGCGGCGTGAGCCTTCAAAACCAAACGGCTTGGTCACCACAGCAACAGTTAAAATACCTTGGTCTTTAGCAGCACGTGCCACAACAGGCGCAGCACCAGTACCTGTGCCACCGCCCATGCCAGCAGTAATGAACACCATGTGAGAGCCGCGGATCGCTTCGGAAATTTCTTCGTAGGATTCTTCAGCGGAAGCCGCACCCACTTCAGGGTTGGCGCCTGCGCCTAAACCTTCAGTAATTTTTGAACCAAGAGAAATTTTCTTATCAGCAGGGTTATTGTCTAGCGCTTGAATATCAGTATTTGCAGCAATAAAAGAAACGCCTTTTAAATCAGCTTCAATCATATTACGCAGTGCATTACAACCAGCACCACCACAGCCTATTACTGAAATACGTGGTTGATGTGGATGTTCTTCAATCATGCTGATATTCAACGACATAGTTAAACCTTCCTTGCTGTGTTCGTTTAAATTTATTTAACAGTAACAAAACTTATTTAAAATTACTCGAAAAAAATTTAATTATCCAGCGTGGAATGCGTCCTTTAACCATTTATTTAAATATCCAAAAAAGTCAGTAAATTTGCGACTTACAGCCTTATTCCTTTGCTGTATTGCATATTCTTTTGCACCATGAACAATAAGTCCACTTACTGTGGAGAACTGTGGCAAACTTGACATATCTGTTAAACCATCTAACTCGGAAGGGCGTGCAAGCCGCACATTTTTATCCAAAATTACTTCAGCCAGCTGTTTCATCCCATCCAAAGAAGATGCACCACCTGTTAAAACAACACGCCTTCCAATGGCAGACTCAAAGCCGCTTTGCTCAATTTTTTCTCGAACCATTTCCAGTATTTCTTCACAACGTGGCTGAATAATTCCTGCCAATGCCCCTTTAGTGACGTGACCTGACGGACTCTCTTCATCTTCACCTACATGTGGGATGTCAATGTTATCGTCCCCTTGCACCATGGACGCGAGTGCACAGCCATAAAGGTTTTTAATTCTTTCCGCATATGAAATAGGTGTGGATAAACCACGGGCAATATCACTTGTTATGTGGTTGCCACCAACCGGAATGACACAAGTGTAAAGCAACACACCTTCTGCGTAAATTGCAATGTCGCAAGTTCCACCGCCAATATCCACCAAGCAGACACCAAGTTCTTTTTCGTCAGGCACAAGGCAGGACAATGCAGAAGCGTAAGGCTGAACAATAATATCTTCAATATCATAACCGCACCTTTCCACACAGCGGACCACGTTTCGCACTGCTGAAGATGCCGCAGAAATAACATGCACCTCGGCTTCCAAGCGTGATCCTGTCATCCCACGTGGGTCTCGTATATCTGTGTGGCTGTCTAAAACGTAGCGTACAGGTTGTGCTTGAATAATCTGGCGGTCACCCTCCAACTGTTTAGCACGTGCCACATCAATCACCTTATTGATATCCACATCTGTAATTTCGTGGTTATTCAAAACAACCAAACCGTCGGTCATGTGGCTTCGCAAGTGCACACCACCTAAGGAAACATATAGCCCTGTCACAGTCACATCTGCCATTTCTTCGGCCGCAGCAACAGCTTCCTTAATCGCTGTTTCGGTGCGGTCCATGTCAATAATCATGCCACGCTTCATACCGTGAGACACATGCTGACCATAACCAATCACACGAGGGTTAAAAAACTCATCCAATTCTGCAATAAAACAACTAACCTTACTGCCACCGATATCCAAACCAGCGATGTAGTTCCCCTTAGCCATTTTTATAAAACCCTCTCTTCAATCTTTTTATTTGCTGGTAACCTCAGCACAATGCGGTCCGTTAACCTTAAGTCCACCACCGTGCCATCCAAGGTGAGGACATTCTTATATTCGTCCAACCTTTTCAAAACATCTAATGACTTGTCCGAACCGTGCTCTGGTAACCTTACCCAAACGCCCGAGCTAAAACCAATGTCCCAGCGGCGGTTACCAATATACCGCGCCTCGACAACGTCAGCCCCTAATTTAATTTCCTTATCCATCAACAACCCAAATAATTCCGCCGCATTTTCCGCAGCATTATCACCACGAAGCAGTGGCAGGTGTTTAAAAGCCGCCTCGTCTACTTCTGTAATTTTATGACCTGTTGAATCCACCACAAACACGCCCGAATCATCGTTCAAACGTGCAATGGGCTTGTATTCATAAATAGATATTTTAACTGTCGATGGGAGTTCTCTTTCCACCACAGCTTCTTTAACCCAGTCAATTTCCGATAACACATCCCGCAACTCAGCAGCTTTAAAGCCAACAAGGGAATCGCCTTTTTTAAGTGGGAATTTGCTTAAAAGCGTTTCAGATGAAATGTTCTCCACACCTGAAACCAAAACCGTTTCAAGTTTTGCATCAATTTTCTCAGCAATAAATTCTTTAAGCTCATATTGATGGGTGGCGGCAAAATAGTAGAAAACAACCGCAGACAAAAGAAATAAAAACAAAAAGGAGCCGCGAACAATCAGCTTTTTTTGAATTTTTAATGGTTTTTTAAGTTTTTGCCTTGGTGTGTGCATTTTCCGTCCTTCATCATCATCATGACAAGTTCAGGGAAGGTAATATCATTATGCATCGCCACTTCTGGCACCAAGCTTGTTTCAGTCATGCCTGGCAAAGTGTTCAACTCTAAGACAACGAGACCTCTCCCCTCTGCGTCATACCTAAAGTCTACTCTTGTTATGCCTGAACATCCAAGTGCTTTGTGTGTTTCAAGTGCAATTCTCTCTGCTTCTTTTGCGACCTCTGTTGCAATTGGAGCAGGGTACACATGTCGGCTTCCTCCTTCTGCATATTTTGATTCATAATCGTAGAAGTCATGCGCCCCTGTTAGAATCTCCATCACACCAAAAGTTTTATCGACAAAAACTGGCACTGTCAGCTCACGACCGTGGATAAACTCCTCCATCAGCATATCCTGTGGGGACTTTTTCAAAAACTCTTGCAATCGTTCTTTTGCAGCGGGCCAAGCATTTGCACTCATAACAATTTCAGTACCCACTGAAGACCCACCATTGTTAGGCTTCACAACCAAAGGGAAGTCAAGGCCTGTAGTGGTTATTTCCGCTGGAAAATCACACCCCTTTGTCAAAAGGAACTCACCAGCAACCGGCAAATTTAGAGAGGCTAAAACTTTTTTAGTTAGAGATTTATTCATGGCAACAATCGATGACTGCATGCCACTGCCATTGTAAGGCAATCCTAGTTCATCCAACACCGCTTGCACTGAACCATCTTCCCCTGGTGTGCCGTGCATGGCATTAAAAACAAATGTTGGATTTATATCTTGAATATCTTTTACCCATGTAGCCACTTGATATTCAAGCATTTCACACTCAACATTCAAACCTTTATATGCTTTTTGAACAGCCTGAGCTGTCATTTTTGAAACTTCGGACTCATGGCTTGGACCACCAAATAAAACAACCACTTTTTCTGGATTATCCACCCTGTAAACCCCTTTACGCGTCTTCGCCAACAAAGCGCACTTCACGCTCCAACTTAATACCCAGTCTTTCCTCAACTTGAGCTTCAACCTTTTCGCTTAACAGCATCATGTCTTCAGCTGTCGCCTCACCCAAATTCACAAAAAAGTTACAATGTTTCATGCTTACCTGCGCATCACCCACACGCATACCGCGACACCCTGCTTCGGAAACGATTTCCCATGCATGCTTCACCGAGCCATCATCGTTTATAACATTTTTAAACCAACTGCCACTGCTTGGTAGGTTGAGTGGTTGGCTTGTTGCACGGTTTTTATTGATTTCCCGCATGCGGTTGCGAATCTCTTCCTTTTCGCCATGACGAAGTGTGAAAACAGCTTTAACAAACAAAGACCCTTGAGGTAGCTGACTGCTACGGTACGAAAAATCAAGCTCTTTTGGTTTCAATTTTAATAATTCACCATCCCTCGTCATCACTTCCACTTCAGTTAAAATATCAACCGTTTCATGGCCGTACGCACCGGCGTTCATTTTCAATGCACCGCCAATTGAACCTGGGATACCGCATAAAAATTCTGCGCCTGTCAAACCATATTCCCTCGCAATGCGTGCCACTTTTCCGCCAGTTGCACCAGATTCTGCAATCACATTCAAACCTTCAACTTCAACCGAATTCAGACATTTACGCAAGCGGATCACAACACCACGCACACCGCCGTCTTTCAGCATAACGTTGCTACCTTCACCCAAAATCATAAAAGGAATGTCTGCTGGCAAGCCTTTTATGAAGACTTGTAGATCAGTCAAATCCACAGGTTCAAAAACAACGTCAGCAACACCGCCCACTTTGATGGTTGTCAGCGGTGCAAGCTGAACATTTTCTTGGTATCTACCTCTCACTTCAGGCAGTTTTTTAAGAAGACTCATTCAACACCTTTAGATTGCTGGACAACATACTGCCCCCATGCGTTGATATTACCTGCACCCATGCACAGAACAACATCACCTTGACTGACTGTGGATTTAAGCAACTGGTTCAGTTCCTCATGGTCCTTTACCACATGCACATTTTGAATTTGATTGGCACGCATTTTTTGGGCAAGCACTTCACGGTTGACATTTTCAATCGGACGTTCGCCAGCAGCATAAACAGGCGTGACGATCACAACGTCGGCATCAGCCGCGCAAGTTGCAAATTCATCCATCAGACTCTCTAGTCTAGTGAATCTGTGTGGCTGGATAACTGCCACGACCTTATTATCAGGAAAGCCTGATTTTGTGCCACGAATGGTAGACTCAATTTCAATAGGGTGATGTGCATAGTCATCAATCACCATTGCGCCATAAGCGTCACCAATTCTAATAAATCGACGCCCGACACCTCGGAATGTTGCAAGCCCCTTTTTAATAACCTCCATCTCCAAGCCTAACTGCAAGCCGACAGAAATGGCCGCCAAAGCATTTAAAACATTATGTTTTCCTGGCATGCTCAACTTAAAACCTTCATAACGATTACCACCGTATAAGACGTTAAACATCATCGCTGCACCTTTTTGCGTAATGCCTTCTGCCGAGATATCACTTTCAGGCAACAATCCATAGGTCACAACTTTTCTGTTGGTCACACGGCCAGCCAATGCTGCCACTTCATGATGGTCAATACCGCAAACAAGAACGCCTGTACCTTCTGGTGTATTTGCCGCAAAATTTTCATACGCTTGGCGTAGGTTATCCATGCTTTTATAATGTTCCATATGCTCTGCGTCCATGTTGGTGACCACGGCAATTTTGGGGTGGATATTGGTAAAGGAACCGTCTGATTCATCAGCTTCTGCCACCATAAGCTTATTCGGGCCTGTGGAAGCTTTAATATTGCTACCTAGTGCGTATAAAACCCCACCGTTGATAACACCAGCGCCAGTTTTTGCATAATCTAAAATTGTGTAAATTAGGGACGTTGTTGTTGTTTTACCATGAGTCCCTGCCACAGCTATACCATGGTGTTGCCTTAGTATTTCCGCCAAAATTTCACTGCGGTGCATCACACGCAAACCCAACTCCCTTGCCGCTACAAGTTCTGGGTTGTCATCAGGGATGGCAGAAGAAACCACAACCCTAAAAGCGTGTTCAACATATGCCTTACCATGCCCATAAAAAACCTTAACACCCTTTTTTTGGAGCCTTTTAACATTGTCATTTTCGCCTTGGTCTGAACCTTGAACCTTAAAGCCATTATCGTGCAAAATTTCTGCAAGGCCGCTCATTCCAATCCCACCAATACCGATAAAGTGAACCAACCCCAATGTGTTTGGATTTTTCCCGAACAGTTCTAACATCTTATTTTTCCCTCTCGCTTTCCACCTGTTTGGCAAGGTGCAACAAATCTTCTTCGCTTAACTTTTCAATTTCAATGGATATCTTCTCAGCTGCATCAATTTGCGCCATTTGCTGGGCAGCTTTTTCCATTTTAGTGAGGTACACCCCATCTTCGTACAGCTCAACAATCTTACTTGCTAATTTTTCGGGTGTAAAATTATTTTGCTCCATCACAATGGCAGCACCCGCGTTTTCCATCACCTTGGCATTTTGAAGTTGGTGGCCATCCGCCAAGCGAAGGGGCACATAAATTGCAGCTCTACCTAAAATGCTAACTTCATTGATTGTACTAGCACCGCTCCTTGCAATAACAAGATGGCATTGCTTGATGTGAGACTCAAGATCTTCAAAAAAGGACTGAACCGTAAATTGAACATCTTCGGCATGGTATAACGCTTCCACGCGGTTCACGTCCTCTGCGCGACACTGCTGCACAATTTCAATATTTTTCTTAATTTCGTATGGTAAAAGCTTAATGGTATTTGGAACCACATCGGAAAGGATTTTTGCCCCTTGAGAGCCACCAACAATCACAATTCTAAAATGGCCATCATCTTTTCTCACTTCATCTTTGACGGATAAAACTTTTTTTCGGATAGGGTTGCCTGTCACCGTCATCACACCATCTCTAAACTTCAAATAATGCCGAGAGGATTCGTAAGTTAGACAGACTCGGTCCACCCATTTAGACAAAAAACGATTTGCACGACCGGGTAAAACATTTTGTTCATGCACAATGGTTGGGACCCCTGCCAACTTTGCGGCCAACATGGACGCAACTGTGGCATAACCACCAGTACCAAAAACCACGGACGCATTGTGTTGATGAATCAACCGAAAGGCAGCAACAAATGCCCTGAGCAGATTAAACACTGCTTTAATTTTTTTAATTGGGTTTTTAACATTCCACGGGCTTGCAGGAAGGTCATGTAAAGGGTAACCAGCATCTTTAACAATCCCAGAAAACTGACCGGCCCTACCAACAAACAGGCATTCGTAACCTTTTTCTTTAAGTTGGTCTGCAACGGCCATAGCAGGGAACAAATGCCCGCCAGAAGCACCTGCTGCAATAATGACTGTCTTCTTCGATTTAGGCAACTCTTCTTCCTTTCTTCCTTGTAAAGGCCAACAAAAAACCAACTGTTATACTCATTCCCAACATAGCAGAACCACCATAACTAATAAATGGTAAAGTCATACCTGTGGTTGGTAGCAAGTTCATAACAACACAAACATTGATAAGCACTTGCAATGAGATTGTAAACAGCAAACCAAAACCTGCTAAAAATACGAACCTATTTTTATGGTCGAGAACTTCACTAAACCCTCGAAAAACAAAGAACGAATACAAGAACAATATGACAACACAAAAAATAAGGCCAAACTCTTCCGCAATCACCGCAAAGATAAAGTCCGTATGTGCATCTGGCAAGTAGTGCTTCACAGTTCCCTCACCTGGACCTTGGCCAAACAGCCCACCATTTAAAAGTGCTTCTCTGGCTTGATCTACTTGATAAGAATCACCTGAAGCGGGGTCAAAAAAGCGTTCAATTCGCGATTTAACATGAGGCAGAAAACTGTAAGCGCTTAAAACAATGGCAACGCCACCCATCAACAGCCACAAAACCCAAGACAAAGGCAAGCCAGACAAATAAACCTGCACCGCCCAAACGGTACAAAACATTAAAACTGTACCAAAATCTGGCTGCATAATCGTAAAAGTACAAACCAACGCTAACAATAAAAATGAATATAAAAAGTGGCGCCACCATTTTTTTTGGTCCGTTGTTTGTAGCAAGGCCGCAGTCATCACAATCAAGCTCGGCTTCATAATTTCTGTCGGCTGAAGGGAAACACCAAAAAGTCTTACCCAACGGCTTGCACCTTTAACATCTTGCCCTAAAAACAAGGTTGCTAAAATACCGAGTATGGAACATATGCCAATTAAAAAACCAAGCTTTTTAAGCATTTCATATGAACAGCTGGACAATAACAATATAATTGGTATGGCTAAAAATATAAAAATGGTTTGACGCTTGGTAAAGTGGAACGAGCTTGAATCTAAGTCATAAACATCATTCACACCCAAAGATGCCAACATCACAGCGGCAAGACCAAAGCCCATTAAAGACAAGATCAGAAAAAATGACACATGGTCCAAACTGCGCCACCAACGCATAAAAGGGTGAGACGAAACATGTTTAGCACTTCTTGACATTATTGCTGTTCCGCTTGCAAACGGTTTACCAGTTCATGACACAGGTTTACAAAGGCGTCACCTCTGTGTTCAAAGCTGTCAAACTGGTCCCATGATGCGCATGCCGGAGAGAAAAGGAATACCGCATCATCCAAACCAGACACTTTATATTTACGCCATGATTTATACACTGCTTCTTCTAGTGTACCGCATTCCACAGTTTCCACATGCCCTTGCAACTGTGAAGCAATCACTGGTGTTTGCGTACCAATAACAAAGGCACATTCAACATCAGACAAATGCCTCAAGCAAGGGTACATACCCTCATCTTTCATCTCGCCACCGCATATCCAAAATATATGCTTAAAACTTCTTAAAGCCCTTATTGCAGAATCGGGATTGGTCGCTTTAGAGTCATTGTAAAACTTAACACCATTATACTCAGCCACTTTTTCCAACCTGTGAGGTAAGCTTTTAAAAGTAAAGACAAATTTGCAAATCAACTCAGCCGAAACAATTTCCTTTAAAATGGCATAAGCACAAGCAATGTTCTGCCAATTGTGACGACCCGGAAGGTGAGAAAACTCTTTCATGTCCATCACTTCATTTTCACCTTCAACCAACACACCTTCAGGGTTCACTTGAAGCTCGGCAGTAGCTCCTTCTGTGCTAACCGTATGAAAATCACCCGCGGTGGAAAGTGCCAATAATTCAGGATTATCTATCCCCAGCACGTGAAAACCATCCTCGTTTGAAAAAACCTTTTTCTTCACCTCTAAGTAATTGGACATATCACCATGGCGCACCAAATGGTCCGGCGTGATGTTTAATAAAACGGCGTAATCAATCTTCATCTCATGCATGGTTTCCAACTGATAAGATGACAATTCCAACACATAATAGTCCTGACCTACAGGAAGGTTTAACACTGCCGTCCCAAGGTTTCCGCCGGTTGCAACTTTTTTCCCTGCCTTTTCTAGAACATGACCAATCAATGCCGTCGTTGTGGACTTACCATTTGTGCCTGTAATCGCAACGAACTGTGCATTAGGCTCGCGCCTGTATAACAAGTCAACATCACCCATAATATCAAGGCCGGCTGATTGCGCTTGCTGTACCACCACATCCTTCATTGAAATGCCAGGTGACTTAAAAAAGCCCTTAAAACTTTGAAAATCAGCCGAGCCACCGTCCACAAAATAAACCTTAGGCTTGTTTAAAAGGTTTTTAATACCAATGGACTGCAAAAGCTCATCTAACGGTGTTTTGTCGTAGATATAAACCTCCGCACCATCAGCATATAAAGCGGCGGCCATGGCCTGACCACTACGCCCTAAGCCATATACAAAAACCTTTTCACCTTTAAAGCCTAAACCAGCCATAATTTTCCCATACCTTCTTTAACGTAGTTTTAAAGTCGCCAAACCAATGAGCGCTAATATTATAGAAACAATCCAAAACCGTACCACAATTGTGCTTTCTGGCCAGCCTTTGTGTTCAAAGTGGTGGTGAATCGGCGCCATGCGGAACACGCGCTTACCCGTCAACTTAAAGGATAGGACTTGTATGATAACCGAGAATGTTTCAATCACAAACAAACCACCAATAATGGCCAGCAACACCTCCTGCTTTAAAATGATGGCAGAGGTGCCCAACGCTGAACCCACAGCCAAGGACCCTGTATCACCCATAAAAATCCTTGCAGGCGGTGCGTTGTACCACAAAAAACCAAGCATAGAACCGGCCAAGGCACTGCAAAAAACAGCCACCTCACCCGCACCTGCAACATAAGGGATATGCAAATAACTTGTAAAATCAGTACGTCCAACAATGTATGCCAGCAACGCAAAACTGCCTGCCACAACAGCCGCAGGCACACTCACCAACCCATCCAAACCATCTGTAATATTTACAGCGTTTGCGCTGCCCACAACCACAAGGGTGGAAAACATCACAAAACCAAACACACCTAAATCAAAGGCGATGTCCTTAAAGAATGGGATGTATAGATTTGTTGTATCATCCGAACCAATGTTCAAAATTGCTACTGAAACTGCGATCACAATCAAAGCTTCTAAAAGAAGCCTTAACTTACCAGGGATTCCACGCTTGATACCTTTAAGGCTTAAAAGGTCATCTACGAAGCCAATGGCAGAAAAACCCAACACGGTTGATATCAGCAACCAAACATATGGGCTTGTAAGGTCCCCCCACAATAAAGTAGAGCCAATCAATGTCGCCACAATCATCATACCGCCCATGCTTGGCGTGCCTTGTTTGGATGAAGTTGTCCCCTCAGGGTGGTCATCCCGCACCGTTTTTCGCCCCACTTGTACGGTTTTTAATTTCTCAATAAACCATGGAAACAAAAAGACACTTAAAAAAAAGCTCGTTGCCAGCGCCGCACCACTACGAACTGTCAAATACTGAAAGACGTTTAAAAAGCTCCAAGCATCTGCATACGGGTAAATAAAGTTATAAAACATGTTATACTTTCACCTAAATATTATTCACTTTGTGCGCTTGCGACAAACGACCAACTTCTAAGACCAGACGCTTCACAAAGCCCCATTTCCAAAAAACACTGTTAGAGCCTTTAACCATAACAACATCTCCGGCGTCAAGCTGCCTTGCTATTTTTTGCAAGTTCACTTCCTTTTGTGAAGGGTAATGAACTTTTTGAACACCTTTCGGCAAGCCATCAAAAACAACCTTCATTTCATCACCCACCGTGATGACAGTATCCACCCCTTCAAGCTGAGGGATCAATTCTAGGTGATAAGTTTTAGAGTCCACACCCAGCTCGGCCATCTCGCCTAAAATGGCCACGCGCCGGCCAATGCCCAACCTGTTTTTCAAAACACTTAACGCCGCTTTCATGGATGTCGGGTTTGCGTTGTAACTTTCATCCACCACAATCACACCGCCTACTTCGTGGACCAGCCCACGGCCTTCGGCTGGCTTTTGAACACCAATGTTATTCACCGCTTGTGCCAAATCCCCACCAACAAGCTTAACCGCCGTTAGCACTGCTAGCGCATTTTCCACCTGATGACGCCCGTGAAGGTATAAATTAAAATTCACAGTTTCGCCCAAAACACAGGCCACAACCTGCTGACCTGTGACATTTTCTTTAACAGCTTCGACATATGTATCTGCCTGACCAAACTCATCTAGCGAAAATGTGTAAGGCTTCACATCAAAAAAGTGCTTGTACTTCAAATAAAGACTGTGCGGCAAAATCAGATTTTTCTTATCTGCCAAACCTTCCATAATGGCCGATTTTTCAACCATAATATCATCCACACTATCAAACGCACCGATGTGGGCAGGTGCAACCGTTGTGATAATGGCAACATCTGGCTTCACCAGCTCACTCAAAGGTGCAATTTCACCTGGTCGGTTCATCCCCACCTCAAAAACAGCAAATCTTTCATCCCGTGGCATGCGACATAAAGTCAAAGGCACACCCCAATGATTATTGTAACTTTCAACACTTTTGTGGCAACCAAGCGCCGCCGCCAATAAATCCTTAACGGAAGTTTTACCGCAAGACCCCGTCACCGCAACACGCTTGACATTGGTTGCCCAACTTCTTTGAGCATCTGCCATTTTCCACAAAGCTTTAAAAGTGCCCTCAACCACAATTTGTTCAATTGCGCACCCTTCAACAACATGATCAACCACCGCACAAACAGCGCCCATCTCATATGCTTTTTGCACATAGTCATGGCCGTCTTTTTCATTCTTCAATGCAATAAAAAGGTCACCTTTTTGCACCTTTCGACTGTCAATGCTCACACCCAGAATGTCACAATCTCGGCCTTTGGTCGGCACGCCACATGCGCGTCGAACATCTTTTACTGTCCACAAATAATCCATACACTCGTCACTTTTTAAGAATTTTTCTAGCATAATCACAGTCATTAAACGGTACTACCTCTCCCATTATGTACTGACCCGACTCGTGACCCTTGCCTGCCAACAAAATCACATCATCCACACCAGCTTTTTCCACCGCCAATTGAATGGCTTCGCCTCGGTCTCCGCATTCTATCGCATTCGGGCAAGCAGATAAAATATCTTTTCGAATCGAAGCTGCATTTTCCGTGCGTGGGTTATCATCGGTCACCACCACAAAGTCACTCAACTGATGGGCAATCAAACCCATCTCTGGCCTTTTAGTTTTGTCACGGTCACCGCCACAACCAAACACGGTCCATAACTTGCCTTTAACTTGCGGTTTCAGCGCCTCAATCGCCGTGCGTAAGGCATCTGGCGTGTGGGCATAATCAACCACAACAACTGGTTTATTTTCGTGGGCAATTACCTCCATACGACCAGGAACACTTTGAACAGCGTCAAGCCCTTTCACAACGCTTTCCCACGCTACACCACTTTTTAAGCACAAGGCAATTGCAGTTGCAAGATTTTCCGCTTGGAACGTGCCCACCAATGGCAAGCTTTTCTGAAGGACATGTTTATCATATTTAATCTCAAGGTCCATGCCACGCGCGGTGGCACCTAAAAACTTAACCACCAACTCTGCGTTCGCTGGACCAACCGTTAAAAGACTTAACCCTCTTTGCTTAGCAATGGAAACAACAGGCCAAAGCTGAGGCTGTGAGATGTTAATAACCGCAGCCGACCCTTCAGGTAAGCATTCTGCAAAAAGCCTTTGCTTTGCCATAAAATATGACTCCATTGATCCGTGAAAGTCCCTGTGGTCTGGCGTTATATTGGTAAAGGCACCCGCACAAAAAGAAACTTGCTCACAGCGGTGAAGTGACAGTGCATGACTTGAAACCTCCATACAGCAATAATCCACCCCAGAATCTGCCAAGCCGTCCAAAATCTCATGCAACACCAAAGGTGTTGGTGAAGTATACCCTGTCTCTCTTAATAATTCTTTACCTTGACAAACGCCTAATGTACCAATGCTTGCAGCTTTAAAACCTGCACCGTTTAAAATGGCATTGTAAAACCAAGCCACCGACGTTTTTCCATTTGTGCCTGTCACCGCCACAATATTTTTAGGACTACGCTTATGCTTATCAGCCGCATATTTACCTGAAACATCGACAGGGTTTTCAGCATAAAAAACACTTTCTTCTACAAGATCTAGGTTTGTCACTACAGCGCGCGCACCATTTGCAAGTGCATCGCGGACAAAACGTTCGCAACCCTCTGGGTGAACACGTTTATCAATCACAAAAACATCGCCTTGCGCAACCTGACGGGAATCTTCCTTGACACTTTGAACTTCAAAGTCACTGTCTAAATCCTTACCAAGGAGCTTGCTGAACTTCATTTTGGACAACCCTTTTTGTTACTTCTTTATTTAAGTCATACGGTGTTATTTTAGGCCGTAAACCCACCATTGGCGCCACACGGCCCACAAACTGACGAAAAGCAGGGGCTGCCGCCGAACCGCCTTGATTGTTTGGCGCCTTGGGTTCATCCACCATAATCAAAGCCAACAACTTCGGGTCATCCACTGGCACAACCCCCACAAATGAAGCTAAGTTATGGTCCTCGTCTTTACTGTATCCCCCTGCAATCGACTTTTCCGCAGTACCAGTCTTACCGCCAAGGGCATAACCTTCCAGTTTCGCGCGCCGACCAGTGCCTTCCTCTACCACATTTTGCAATAAATTGCGCACTTCTTGTACTGTTTCATCACCCACCACGTAAGAAGGCTCATCCATGTCAAAGCCTTTGACAATATGTGGGTGCTTATAATAGCCATCACTGACAATTGCACCAATCCCAGCAGCCATTTGCACAGGCGTTACCGCGATACCATGACCATAAGAACGTGTCATTGTTTGAATGCGCCCCCAGCGATTTGTATAAATAGGCCGACCAATTTCTTTTAAGCCAATATCAAGCGGTGTTAGCAAACCCAATTTGGCGAAAAAGGCCTCCTGCGCTCCTGTTTCAAACATGTCCGAAACCCTTGCTGCACCAATGTTAGATGACCGTCTAAACGCCTCACGCATGGTCATCACTTTATACCTTGGGTGAGAATCATTGATGGTAAAGCGACCAATTCTTAGCGGCTTCGTAATATCCAATGGCGTTTCAGCGTGAACATAACCTTCTTCCAAGCCTTGCGCCATGGTAAAGACTTTAAAGGTCGAGCCCATTTCATAAGCACCGTACACAGCTTTGTTAAACCAGCTTGCACGCTCCGCCTCACCAAAATGATTAGGGTCATAGTCAGGCAAACTCACCATAGCCAACACTTCACTTGTGCGCGGGTCCATCACAACACCCCATGTTGACTTAGCACTCACACGCTCCATGTTAGATTGCAGCACATGTCTTAACTGCCCCTGCAAACCCAAATCAACGGTTAAGTAAACATCCTCACCTGCAAGCAAATCTTCATTATAAGAAGCCTCCACCCCTGCAATGCCATTGCCATCCACCGTAACACCGCCTAGAATGTGAGCCATCAAGCTTTCATGTGGGTAAACACGCGCATATTCTTCCCTAAACGAAACTCCAGGCACACCCAAATCATTCACCTGCTTAACTTGACTGGGCGTCAACTGCCTTTTCAACCACACAAAGCGTTTGGTTTTAGAACTGAGAGATTTTGACAGAGCTTTAAAGTCCAACGTCGGCACCACCGTTGCCAGCTTAAACAAAGACTCCTGCACATCCACCATCATCTTCGGGTCAGCATAAAGCGACTTCACCTTCAAAGTTGTCGCCAACAACACACCGTTTCTGTCGTAAATATCGCCACGTATGGGCATGGACTCAGGCACACGTGCAAATTTCAACTCCGGCTCATCAATTGGCACCAAACCAAGCCACAGCAGCTTAACACCTGTAAAAATAAACCCCGATAAAAGAAGCATCACAACAAGAAGCGAACGAAAAGATGCCACTTCCGCCAAACGAACCTGTTTGGACTTTTTTTTGCGCATACGAAGTTTTTTATATTTGACCCCGCTCACAACTTAATACCCAGAACTCAAGAAATTGGATTGATACACCTGCCGAGCGTCAACCGCGACCATACCAGCCTTACCAGCCAAAGCCTCTAAACGCATGGGCGATGTGAGATATGCCAATTCAGCCTGCTGAACACGAATATGCTCCCTTAACATAGCCTGCTCACTCAGCAAAAAGTCACGCCGGTCATACAAACCCGCCACATCTGTTTTTAAATACAACATTGTTACAACGGAAAAGATACAAAACACGAAAACGCTAAACACCACCGAAAGCCTCATCTCAACCTCCTCAATCCACGTAATTTTGCCGAACGGGCACGAGAATTATCTGCAACCTCCACAGCCGATGGCAATATTGGCTTGCGGTTCACCACCTCAAAGCTCTTTTCATCAACACCCTCATCATCAACGGCCTGAGCATATTTGTTTTTAGCCACAGGACGACCAACCGACCGAAAGAAGTCTTTAACAACCCGATCTTCTAGGGAGTGAAAAGTCACAATGCCCAGCACACCGCCTTTTGTAAGCAAATCCAAGGCATCTGGCAACACGCGCTCCAACTCTTCCAGCTCCTTGTTAACATAAATACGCAAAGCCTGAAAAACTTTCATAGCCGGATTTTTGCCCTGCACCTTCCAACTTGGGACAATCTGCCCAACCAAGTCCACCAACTGCTGAGTGCGCAACAACGGCTCCGCCTCACGGCGCTCCACAATCAATTTAGCAATTTGCCTAGATTTTCGTTCCTCGCCGTATTTATAAAAGATATCCGCCAGTTGACGCTCATCGTATTCTGCCAACACATCCGCAGCAGAAACACCAGAGCCACGCATTCGCATGTCTAGTGGACCATCATACTTGAAAGCAAAACCCCGTTCATAATCATCCAACTGATCAGAAGAGAAACCCAAGTCCAAGACGATTCCATCAATTTCATTTTCACCAAGCTCCTTTGTTATTTTTTTCATCTCTGAAAAACACGCATTCACCACCTGCAACCGATCGCCGTAGAGCCCTCTCCAGCTCTCAGCTCGCTTTACAGCTAACGGGTCTTGATCAATCCCAATAACTTTTTTTGCACCAGCATCCAACAGAGCCCGTGAATAACCACCACCACCAAACGTACCATCCACAATCACCTTGCCCTGCAGGTCGCCCATCATAGAAACCACCTCCTCAAGCAAAACAGGAACATGCACCGTTTCATTTAGATTATTCAACATTCCACTCCGCACTTAAAGTTTCAATGTCATCCTCATAGTGAGCCCAATCAGCCTCTTGCCTTTCCTCGTAACGCTCAGGGTTCCATATTGTAAAATAATCCCCCTGACCTGCGAAAAGCGCCTTACCCTCAATCCCAGCTTCTTTCAATAAAGGCTCGGGAAGCAAAATACGCCCCTCACCATCAAAGCCAACTGGGCGAGCCGCTGCCAAAATAGTCCTCGCAAGACGCTGCCTTTCCTTAGACATCGGCGGCAACTTCTTAATACGCTCAGCAAACTTCACAAAGTCATCGTAGCTCCATGCATATAAGTAACCCTCTTTCGGGGCTGCATATACAACCACAACCTGACGGGAATGATTTATCATCTCACCACGGAAAGACGCCGGCACGCTCACGCGCCCCTTTTTATCTACCGTATTCACGTAAGATGACAAAAAAACCGTCATACTTCACTACCCTATCTCAACAATTTTGCTAGCTGAGCCCCAAACCTTAAGGTTGTATTTGGGACACAATGGTATGTTATGGGATGTCATGGGATAAATCAACACAAAAATGGTAAAAGGCTATATTTTTTCTCACCTTTGCCTGTGGATAAGTCTGTGCACAACGTACGAAAAATATGCGAAATTAAGCGAATTCAGAGAGAAAAACCATTGCCGTCCCAGAAAAACCCATGAAAAAGCACCCTAAAAATGCATTTTTTTGAAAAAGGGGCTTTAAAAGCTATGAACAATGTACTATCTAAAGAAACGCAACAAGCAACACCAACGCGTTTTATTTTGATTCTTTCGAATCCTCACTCTTGTTCATTGGAGAACAGTATGAAAAACACCCTAAGAAAAATTGCTTTAACCTGCGCACTAGTTATGAGCATGGCCACCAGCGCCCTTGCGGCACCCATTTTTTCTGGCACAACACTGGTCGACCCCGACCTTGTCCGTGAAAATGTTACGCTCACCAGATTTGGTGACCTGACCCTCACAAACACCTCCTGGGGCTTCTGGGACGGCACATCACAAGACTTTCTTGAAAGTTACAATGTGATTGTGTTCGACATTCCAATTACGGAATTCCCGTTTTTGACAGCTCTACTTAGCTATCAAAACAACCCAAGCGTTGCAAACCCTTACCTAACAATGGACAAGCCGTTCAACCTCAATAACTTTGAAGCTGCGGCGTTTTTTGAAGACGGTTTCAACCGCTTTAGAATGCAACTTGTCGGCGGCGCAAATGGCGCACCTTACAATGGCCAAAACTTCTACTTAGAAAACATCTACCTCGGTAATTACACCTACGAAGCACCGCCTGCCACCAACGTCAGCGAACCTGGCACCTTAAGCATCTTCGCTTGCCTTGGCGCACTTGCCCTCTTCAGAAGAAAGGCAAAGGCAAGCTAAACAACACCCCACACGAAAAAGCCTCCACTAAGGAGGCTTTTTTATTTGTTAAGGGTCAGGTCACTCAAATCAATAGCGGTCCACCAGTTTTCTATCCAACCCCTTATAACCAAAACAAGCATAAACCGAAGCCCGGCGCATCAGAAGGTGCTCACGGCGAGACGCTACCTCACCCAGCTCTGCACAGCCTTCAAACCCTGCTAAAATACCAGCGTCCATCCCGCCATTTTCACGGATATAAATCACAGGCTTCTCACCAACATCGCTTGGCCAAGGCCAATAGTCGTACTGATTTTGACGACGATTACCCAAATTTACATATAAAACCTTCGGATTACCTTTCATGTAAAAGGATAAAGAACTGGCCGTTTGATAGCGTGAAGTCAACACATAATAGTCGCCAGTTACGTGACTTTCCACCAAAGCAGACGCCGCTTTACCCAAACCACGCCAGCCCAGCGCTGGCTTTAACGGGTCACGCTTAAATGACAACTCATAACCAACCCCCATCCACTGCAAAGCATTGCGCAATATAAAGGTATCGTGGGAAATGACCGTCAACAACAACGATAAAGCCATACCAAAACCAGCCAGAGACTTAAGCCACACACCACGGCGCCAAACCCAAACAGCCATTAACACCAAACCTGGGAAGGTGGCCATAACCGGCCAGTTTGGCTGAACCTTACCAAAGAATGAACGAGAAAAGAACAGCACAAAAAGCGTGAAACCAAACACAAACAGCACCCGCTCCGAACGGCTGATTGCCCCCAACCCCTTTTTAAAGACGACATAACCATAGCCACACCATGACGCAATCATCAATATAAATGTAATCGGTGACAAAACACCCGCCTGACCACCTAAAAAGTTGGTAAACGTGCGGACAAGGTCATAACGGCTTGATGGCGCATTTTGCCCTAAAACATGCTTAAAACCTACAAAATCATTGATAAAGTTCCAATAAAAAACAGGCATCTGCATCGCAAGGGAAACCAAGCCAGCCACATAAATATGCGGCTTCATAAGCCAGTAGCGACCACCAGGCGTGAACCATAAATAAAGCGCAAGCAGTGGGTAAAACGCCGCCGCTGTATATTTAGACAAACCTGCAAAACCAACCACAAGCCCAAGCACCACAAAACAGCGCATGGAAAGTTGTTTTTGGCCAAAATCAATTAAAGAAAGTAAATAAAGTGCAAACACCCACAACGTTAAAGAAGGGATATCCGGCGTCATCATCAAACCACCTGCGGCAAACAAAGGAGTGATTTGAACAAAAACAAAAGCCAACCAGCCAGCCGCCTGACCTGCTGCATTGCGTGCCATCAAAAAAGCCAGAAAACCAAGAACAGAAATAGCCATACAACTGAAAAAGCGCACCCCAAGATGAGTGTGCCCAAACAAAGAGGTTGAAACATAGTTCAACCATGCCGTCATCGGCGGTTTGGAGTAATAACTCCAATCTAGGTAGCGTGACCACTCCCAGTAATGGGCTTCATCGGGTGACAAATCCACAGGACCGAGTGACACATAAACAAGCCTCAACAAAAACAACAAAACCGAAACAATGGCAACGCCACGCACAGATTGAGGTACATAAAAATAATCACTTAACGTGTTAAAGTTTTTTTTCATCTTCATTTTTCAGCTTTTTATGTTAAAACATCTTTTGTTTTTAAACGAGAGAAGAGAAAGTGTCAAACATCATGGGTCGCGAGTTCAAAAAAGATATTACATTCATCCTCATCACAGGAGCCGTTTTAACCATTTTTGCACACCTGCTTCACATTGATGCCCAGCTTGCGGCCGAACTGTTCATGCCTGAAAGCCAGTTGGGTTGGTATTTAAGGCAGTATTCTCAAATGCCTATGATCATTGTGAGTGTTGCTTTTCTCATTTTCATTATCATACCGCCACTGCGCAAAAAGTTCCCCCACTTGAGGCAAGTGGCCCTTTTGTGGTTGTTCACCCTACTTTTTGGCGCCGGACTTTTTGTTCACACCTTTTTAAAGGACACCATTGACAGACCACGCCCCCGCGAAACCTCTTTGCTGGGCGGTTCCCAACAATACACCGGCGCATTTGGCATTGCACCACACCAACAACAGCATGCCCATGCAGAATTTTCGGGCAAGTCCTTCCCGTCCGGTCACGTGGCAATGGCCGCAATGCTGATGGTGCCTTATTTTTCACTGCGACGCCGTAAACCGAAAACAGCTGCGGCGGTGCTATCCCTCGGTGTGGCATACGCCGTGCTTGTGGGTTATGGCCGAATGGTGCTGGGCGCACACTTCTTCACCGATGTGGTGTGGGGCATTTTGTGCGTCGCCCTTACAGCCGCCATTGGCGCCACATTTATTAAACCACAAAGCGACTTTAAAACACGTTACACCTTTACCTTGATGGCCGTGGCCATTTTTGCCTTGGCTTGGTTTAATAAATTTAGCCTCACCTTGCACCACACATCTCAAAGTGCGGAAATTGCCTTTGCACCGCAATGCAAAAAGGTGGAAATTGAACGTGTGGCAACAGATCAGCCATACAAAGCACAAATTAAAGTTTACGGCTACGGCGGGCCCACCAGCTGGCTGACCGCCACTGAAACATCCGGCACTATTGACTACACCACAAGCTTTGGTATTTTTAGGGACTTGGAATGCGAAGCCAAGTTACAAATCCCTGAAAACATCAAGCACGCAATTGTACAATAATGAAAAATTGAAGGGTTTACCTTATTTTTTATTAAAAAGGAGTTGACAACAAAACTCTTTTAGGGCTAAATGCCCAAAGTTGTGGCATAGCCACTTAAATTGACAGAATTAAATAGGAAGTTAGTATTATGTCTCGCGTATGTGAAATTACAGGTAAAAGCCCAATGACGGGTAACAATGTGTCTCACTCTCAACGTCACACAAAACGTCGTTTCTTGCCAAACTTGCAAGAAAAGTCTATGTTCAGTGAAACTTTGAACCGTATGGTTTCTTTGAGACTTTCTACTAACGCAATGCGTACAATTGACAAGTTTGGTGGTTTTGACGCCTTCATGCTTAACGTTAAAAACCGCAACACAGAAACTTTCTCGACTGCAGCTAAGCGTCTTCGCAAGCTTGTGATCAAAAAGAGTTCTGAAGAGAACTAAACTTCCTGAATACATTTAAGCCGCCCATCGGGCGGCTTTTTTTATCTTAAACTTCACAATAAAAGTTGTTACAATAAGCAAAACACACTAAAAAGCGAAAGACTTTTACCCATGAAAACCCTTTTCTCACTCTTCACATTCGCCGCAATCACAGCCATCAGCATTAATACTTCCGCCCACGCTCAAGATGAAAATTATTACAACCTCATCACCAGCAAAACCATTTTAAACTTAAATGAAGTGGCTGAAAAAGAGGTGCAACAGGACAGAATCCTCGCAAAGCTGAGCATTCAATTTGAATCAAGAGACAACACAACCGTGCAGGACAAAATCAATCAGTCCATGCAAAATGCATTAAATGAGCTGAAGAAATATCAAAATATCAAGGTTTCAACTGGCCATTATAGAATCCACGAACGTTACAACAGCAAGCTAAGATCAAACGACGGATGGAAAGGCTCTCAAGAGGTTATTTTAGACAGTGACAACAAACAAGAAATAACCAACGCTGTAAAAACCTTGCAAAACTTGGATTTTAACATTTCCAGCATCAACTATTACCTCAGCCGGGATGCCGCTTCATCCTACAGAACAGAACTGATTAACGAAGCCTTGAAAAGCGTGCAAAGCCGTGCTGCAAGCATCGCCAATCAGCTTAACGCCAAACATTGGCACATTGGCGTGGTTGATGTTTCTAACCAAAACGCACCTCACCCCACACAAAGAAATGTTCAGTTTAATGAAATGGCAATGGGGGCGATGACAATGTCCGATACTGTTCCGTCTGTTGAAGGGCGAGATGAACGTGTCAGCATTTCAATCAGCGTCAAAGTTATTTTGGACATGAAGGACTAACCACCTTCAGGCCATAAAATTTTAATGTAAAAAGTGGCCAAATTTGATACAATCTAACACCTAACTTATAAACAACTTACAAAAAACCAATAAGGAAAAAGCAATGACCTTCGAGAAAATCCAACTACCCGACAGCGGCGAAAAGATTACTATGGAAAACGGCAAGCTTACCGTGCCGGACAACCCCATCATCGCCTTTATTGAAGGAGACGGTATTGGACCTGACATTTGGAAAGCCGCCCAACGCGTGCTTGACGTTGCCGTTATGAAAGCCTACGGCGGCAGACGTCGCATTTCATGGATGGAAGTTTTTGCAGGTGAAAAAGCCAACAAAGTTTACGGTGAAGACCTGTGGCTACCAGAGGAAACTTTGAAGGCATTTGATGAATACCTTGTTGGTATCAAAGGCCCGCTGACCACACCTGTCGGTGGCGGCTTTAGGTCGCTCAACGTGGCGTTGAGACAAGAGCTTGACCTTTACACATGCTTACGCCCTGTGCGCTACTTTGAAGGCGTGCCATCACCCGTTAAACGCCCTGAATTGACTGACATGGTCGTTTTCCGTGAAAACAGTGAAGATATTTACGCCGGTATTGAATTTAAAGCCGGCACAGATGAAGCGAAAAAAGTTGTCAAATTCCTCACAGAAGAAATGGGCACCGAAAAAATCCGCTTCCCGCAAACTTCTGGCATTGGTATCAAACCCATTTCTCAAGAAGGCACTGAACGCATTGTAAGACAAGCGATTCAACACGCTATTGACAACAACCTTCCTTCTGTAACCATTGTTCACAAAGGCAACATTATGAAATACACCGAAGGTGCATTTAAAGAATGGGCCTTCGACGTTGCACGCAACGAATTTAGCGACAAAGTGGTTGTGGCAGAAGACGTGAACTGGAACATCCCAGAAGGCAAAATTGTTATTAAGGACGCCATTGCTGACGCCTTTTTACAGCAAATTCTCACCCGCCCGAATGAGTACAGCGTTATTGTCACCATGAACTTAAATGGCGACTATGTGTCCGACGCACTTGCCGCCACTGTTGGTGGTATTGGTATTGCTCCAGGCGCAAACATCAACTACACCAGTGGCCATGCCATTTTTGAAGCCACTCATGGCACAGCCCCCAAATACACCAACTTGGACAAAGTGAACCCTTCATCGGTGATTTTATCGGGTGAAATGATGTTGCGTTACATCGGCTGGAAAGAAGCAGCCGACCTTGTGATACGCGGTGTGGAAGGTGCGATTGCATCCAAAAAAGTTACTTACGACTTCGCCCGCATGATGGAAGGATCAACCGAGGTGAAGTGTAGTGAATTTGGCGAGGAAATTGTCGCCAACATGTCCTAATCAAGGCCAATATTCAGGGTGAGTCACTTGTTCAAGTTATTTAAAATTCAAAGCTTAACACTTGCACTCACCCTTTTAACCCTAGCCAACCTTAAGGCACAGCCCCTAAAATTCCCGCAAGACCCTGCGTTTAGCCCTGAATATCAAGTCAGCCTCATTGCGTCGCCTGACCTTGTGACACCTCAAAACCTTGTTTTAACACAAAAAGCAATCAGAGTTTTACCCTCATACATCAATGAAGTGGCACATGCTGAAGCCAGTGACGTGGTGATCCCAACCCTTGAAGCAAGAATTCTACTCACCCTTACCAATGGTGCAGACGAAGCACCTTGCAACGCAAGCCAACTGTGCTGGCCGAAGAAAATTGAAGTGTCGAAGGATTTTATCATCATCCACACCCTTCAAGGACAAACACAGCACCTGAAAGATGTCTTTGGCTTGTATGAATTTATTTGGGAAGCAACGCTTGACCCCCTCAAAGAAACACAAACCCAAAAATGACAAAAACGGAAATATTGGCAACCCTTACCCTGCTGACAGGGCTGCACTTCACATCCTCACAGCCCGCCCTTGCCAGCATCAATATCCATGCCTTTGGCCCAGATAATGTGGCCCACAACATCAAAGCTTCACAGTGCAAACTGGCTTTTGATGGCGAAAACCATTTTAAATCCAGCCAAAACTTTTACAGTCTCCACATTTATAGCCATGACGGCACCTGCCTGCGTTTTAAAAGGCTAGAAACGCAGTGTATACCATCGCTTTACCATTGCAAAACCGCTGGAAATAAAGCATACGCACAACCTGTGGCGATCTTTGAAAAATGCTCTCACCCTACCTTTAAAGGCAAAGTTTTTAAGCTAAAGCAAACAGCGGAACAGGCTTGTACCGATAAAAAAAGCGCAATGCCTACGAATCATTAGCATCGATTTGAGATCTAAACTCTTTAAACATTGCTTCATAAGCGTCCTTACGGAAAGGCTCAACCTCGCTCAAAACCTCGTCCACACTGGCCCAACGCCAGTCACTAAATTCTTTATCTTGGGCGGAGGCTAGGTCAATTTTGCTATCCTCTTCCAAAAACTCAAAAGAAAACCACTTGTGAACCTGACCCTTAAAACCTTTTTTCTGGAACTTTTCAGGCAATGTGTAATAGGTAAAGGAAGAATAAACGCCGGTGAGTTGGACCTGGTCCTTTGCAATACCTGTCTCTTCAAAAAGTTCTCTTCTGACGGCGTCCAACAAGTCTTCCCCTTCATCCACACCACCTTGAGGCAACTGCCATGAACCCTTAGCATCCGCCCTTTCTGCAAAGAAGACTTTGCCACCTTTGTAGATGACAGCACCGACACCACGGCGGTAGTCAGGATTATCCATGTATTGTTCAAGGTCGAGCTGTGTCATATTTCATTTCCTTTATCAGTGCTGTAATTGGCACCAGTTGTATGTTTTTTTCTTGCAAGCCTTTTGACCACTCCACCAGCACATCGGTTGTCACATCATGTGGGTGGCCGATGGCAATGGCATAGCCTTGCTGAGCGGCGATTTTTTCAACCTTCGTCAGCGCTTCTTTAATTTTATCCTCTGCAATCACATGGTCAAGAAAAACGTCTCGTCTAAGGGTTGGCATTTGCGGATAATTTTTTGCCAGTTGCGAAATAACACTTTTGGATGTTGTTAAACTGTCCAGATACAGCATTTCATTTTCAGCGACATGGTCCAACACAATCTCCATACCCTTGGACCACTCTGTAAACAATGAACCCATGTGATTGTTGACACCCACCGCATAGTCCAGCAAGCTGGCCACATTGGTTTTAACCAGCCTTTTAACGTCGTCGCCCGTTTGGTTGACATACAGCGCATTGGGGCCTGGGTCAGCCACATAGCCCGATGCGGATGTGTGTGCCTCCATTGGCAAATGCACCAAAATTTCATGACCCATGTCATAGGCTTTTTTGGTCAAATCCTGCGTACTTTCCCCATAAGGCAAAAACGCCAAGGTCACTTCCTTAGGCAGTTCTTCAATAGACCGAAGCGACCTATCCTTCACAACGCCAACATCGTCAATGACAATGGAAACATATGACATTCCGTCATTCAAATGCACTGGCTTTGAATTTTTCACCCACCTTGGAAAGCTTGCCATATCCGGCAAATCAACCAGCTGGCTGGCTTGCATGGACTTTGACACATCTGACTGACTCATGATTAAAGTTGGGATATCTTGAACCGCCTCTAAGGCTTCCGCATCTTCATACGCGTCCAACACTTTATGAGCCTCCACCTCAACCGTGGCGATGGCCGTATTTTGCTTTTGGATCATCACCCATGCAAAAATGTAAGAAGCAGCTGCTAAAACAATAGCAGCTGCAACTATGTACGTTGATTTAGATATCTTAAGCATCACTTCTTCACTTCAGACCACAAGCTTAAAGCTTTAACCATGCCAATTGCACGTTGAAGTTGATAATCACGCTTACGTTTTTCAGCCTTTTCATCTTCTTCTTTTTCCGATGCCATTTCTTGGCGTTTTTTCTGATCAACCTTAGCGTCGCTGCTTTCATCTTTCACATCCGCAGGGAGTTCTAGGTGACCTTTTAGTGAAGCCTCGCCAAAGTCCTCATCGCTGCCTTCAAGCTCTTCCACTTTGGCAGGTTTTACAATGATGTCAGGGTGAATACCATCTGCCTGAATGGATCTGCCCGATGGTGTGTAATACAACGCCGTTGTTAAGCGCATACCGTTACCACCTGGCAGTGGCATAACTGTTTGCACGCTCCCCTTACCAAAGGACTTTGTACCAATAATAACTGCACGCTTATGGTCTTGCAGGGCACCGGCCACAATTTCAGAAGCGGAAGCACTGCCTTTGTTGACAATCACTACAACAGGTTTACCATTCAATGCATCGCCAGAGGTTGCACTAAAACTTTGATTTTGGTTTTGGATACGCCCTTTGGTAGAAACAATTTCACCATCTTCTAAGAAGACATCAGCCGCAGCCACTGCCTGTGTTAACAAGCCACCTGGATTATTACGAAGGTCAAGCACCAAGCCTGCAAGTTCTTTGCCGTCATTTTCTTTTGTCAGCTGCGCAATGGCATCTTTTAAAGTTTCATCCACTTTGGCATTAAAGGTGGTAATACGCACATAACCAACTCCACCCTCTTCTAGGTGGAATTTCACCGGCGTTACCTTAATGCGGTCACGGATAATTTTAACATCAAAGGCTCTGCGCTCGCCCTCTCTGTAAACTTTAACAACAATGGGAGAACCCACCTTACCGCGCATTTTTTCAACCGCTTCGCCCAAAGAAAGCCCTTGAACATCTTCGCCGTCAATTTTAATGATAAAGTCACCCGCTTGGATACCAGCCTTGTCTGCTGGGGTATCATCAATCGGCGAGACAACTTTTACAACACCACGCTCCATTGTAACCTCAATACCAAGGCCACCAAACTCACCGCTTGTTTGCTCGCGCATGTCTTTAAAGCTGTCAACATTCATGTAAGAAGAATGAGGGTCGAGCGACACCAACATGCCGTTAATCGCTGCTTCTAGCACGTCTGTATCGGTAACATCTTCAACGTACGCGGACTTAATACGCTCAAACACATTGGCTAAAATGTCTAATTTTTCATATGCATCTTCGCTTAAGGAAAAAGCTTGTGTTGGCAAAAGCAAAATGGTTAAAAATGCTAAAAGTGCGTTTTTAAATGTTGTAGGAATCATAATATTCTTCTTTTTATTTAAATCGTAACAAAATCAATCTTACAGAAAGTCTCCTGCAAAAAAAAGGCGAAAATGATATAATCTAGTTTAACGCCAAATACTTTACAGGGTCGATGGTTTTACCGCTCTTGCGCACTTCAAGGTAAAGCTCTGGCCTTTTGTTTGGAGACATAAAACCTAAAACCTGCCCAGCGGGTGCAAAGTCTCCCACCGTGATCGAGCTTTTTTCCATACCACTGTATAAGGTGTGCGAACCGTCGGAATGTTCAACAATCACCATAAAGCCATAATCTCTAAACGTGTCGCTGTAAATTACCCGGCCATCCTTTAAACCCACCACTGGCTCTTTGGCCACCGTTTCAATACGTATTCCCTTGGAGAATAGACCTGACGGTTTTCTTTGATTATAGGCTTCCACAACCTGACCCTTGACAGGCAACTTTTTGAGAACATGGCGCACAGGCGGTAAATAATCATCCCGCCCCTCATAACGCTCTAACAGGTCCGTCACCGTTTTAGATTGTTTTGTTTGTTGGGCTTTAAGCATCAAATCAGCCTTTAAAGAAGAGTCCTTAGAAAGCAATTCAACTTGTTTATCGAACAAGTTTTGAACACTTTTTCGCTCGGCAAGCATTTTATGTCTTAAGCCTTCAATCTCGTCCATCTTGTCTTGGCGCTGCATGCGAATTTCTTGTATTTTGTAAATATCATCACGATTTTGATAAATAATACTGGATAAGGACTTTCGACCACTTTCAACAACGCTTTTGCGGTCATAGCCTGAACGCAAGTTTGTTGCGGCGGCCATCGCCTCCAGCGGCATTCTCTCCAGCCGGGCAATTTGCATGGCGGTGGCATTAAACAATGCCAATTTACCTTGCAACTTCAACCTTGCGGCATCCTCTTGTTCGTACAACTGGTCAATGTCTTTTTCGATGGCGGACATTTTATCGCTCAAGCTCATAATCAAGCTATCGGTTTGCGCCATTTCAGCTTCCAGCTTTTTAATTTTAGCAACTCTTTTGGCAATGCGTTGTTTGCGCTTGCGCTCTTCTTCTTGGCGTTTAAGTTCCAACAAGCGCATTTCTTCATCGCTTGTACCTTGCGCCACAGGGCTTACCACCGCATTGAGCGACTTGGCCTGTTCAGCCACACAAACAGGTGCCATTAAAGCCGTTGCAATCATGAAGCTGAGCAGTGCAAGTACATTGCGCATTTAAAGAACCTTTCTCATTTTAACAAGCACCTCACCTGTCATTTGCTTGGGGATATCCAAGCCCAGTAAAGAGAGCGCCGTGGGTGCCACGTCCCTCAGCGAGCCACTTTCAACGCTTGCCCCTTGTCGCCCAACATAAAGAATGGGCACTGGGTTTAACGTGTGAGATGTCATCATTGAACCATCGTTTGCAAACATTTCTTCACAGTTGCCGTGGTCTGCAATCATCAACATTTCACCACCTACAGACTTAAGCTGTTTTACAAGTTTCGCAAGGCATTTGTCAATATGTTCCACCGCAGTCACCGACGCTTCAAGTGAGCCACTGTGACCAACCTGATCACCATTGGCAATATTCAGAACAATCAGGTCATAGCCACCATTTGATATGGCGTCCGTCAGCTTTTCGGTTACCTCTGGCAGAGACATTTCAGGTTGTAAGTCATATGTTTTAACTTTAGGCGACGGTATGACAATGCGGTCCTCCCCCTCAAAGGGTTTTTCACGCCCACCGTTGAGGAAGAATGTCACATGGGCATACTTTTCACTTTCAGCAATCCGCAATTGTTTGCCACCCCTACCGGCCACCACTTCACCCAAGGTCATCTTGGGTTGGCTGGGTGGGAAAAGTACAAAAACCTGACCTTCAAAAGCTTTATCATATTCCGCCATACACCAAACTTGAGGCAAAGCATTTTGTTGCGGCTGAAGCATTGGCACAGGTAGGCCAATAAAGCTACGGACAATTTGGCGCATCCGATCCGCCCGAAAGTTCATAAAGACAACAGCATCACCTGTTTGAATTTGACAGTTTTCGAATCCTTCAAGGAGACAAGGTTCAAAAAATTCATCGGTCAAATCTTTGCCATACTGGCTTTGCACAGCCTGATCAATGTTGGCAAATTTTGTGCCTATCCGCCTTGTGTAAAGGTCATAAGCTTTTTGCAATCGATCGCCATTACCGTCCCTATCCATGGCATAAAACCGACCAATCAAGTCCACAACATGGACATCTAACCCAGACACCTGCTGCTGGAAGTTTTGAATTTGTTTGAGCGCGTCCTGCGGGGCGGTGTCCCGACCATCTAAAATGGCATGGACATAAATGGGCTTGCCTAAAGCGCTGAGCTTTTGACACATCAAAACAAAATGGTCCGTATGGCTGTGTATCCCACCATCACTGAGCAAGCCGATGAGGTGAACATGGCCTGAACCCTCCACAGATTGGGTCAATTGACTCACGTCCACATCGTCCATACCCTGCCTAATTTCGTCCAGTTTTTGCAAAATGGTGCGCCCTGCGCCAATGGTCATGTGTCCGACTTCGCTGTTACCCATTTGACCTTCTGGCAAACCCACATATTCACCGTGGGTCCACAATTGTGCGTGGGGGCAAGTTTGATACAATTCATCCAAGGTTGGCGTGTTGGCAAGGGCAACAGCGTTACCTGCCTTTTCTTCACGCAGGCCAAAGCCATCTACAATACACAACAGCAACGGGCCAGAGATGGGTTTTAACCATTTTTGAGATATTTTTTCCATAACGTGGATTTTACAGCCGCAAAAACAAAACTGCAAGGAAGGAAAATGAACTATGTCAGAAATTTTATTTTTATAATTTGCTATCATATGCATATAATTTACAAATATGAATACAACTTAAAATTCAAAGGGTACGTTTTATGGAGCATGACAACACTTTTGATATGGAACTAGAAACGCACAACAGCGAAGCAACATTGGAATCTATGTTTGAATGTTGCAACCAACTGCGTGAAATTGGCAGATCCTCCGACGATTCATACATGGACGACGTGCAAGCCATTTTAGAAGAGCATGACGAATTGGGCTACGGCGTGTTTGTTGTAGGTGGGTATGACGACCTTGCAGACGCCATTGAAGACGATGACAAGGCCAGCCAACTGCTTCAAAGTGCATTACAGCGCCGCAAGGATGAAGGGATCGACATTCAAGCCACCCACGCCATTATCTCATCTTGTGGCAATGTTTTGATTATCAACGCCAATGATTTGTCCCAATGCACCTTGGTGCGTCACGTTGGATAGCAACACACCAAGACAATTAAAAGCAAAATCCACAAAAACAAAAAGCGAAAAGCCAAGAACAAATAGACGCTATTATTTATAGGCGTCTGTTTGTGCGGCCAATTGCTCTGGTTCAATTTTCATAAACGCAATCAAAACATCATTACGGCCGGGTGTATATTCACTGTCCTTGGTGTTGAATATAATTTTACCTGTTTCAGTAATCGCCATGATTGGAATACAATTTTCACCTTTTTGCTTAAGATAATCCTTATAGGTGTATGTTTCCGTGAGTCGCGAACTGACAAAGCGCCAACCTTGCGCATGTTTGCGACCAAATTTATCAAAAGCCATTTCCTCACCCACCAAGGTTTTACCACGCAACGTGTTGGTGTAAGCGTGTGGATCATCCTCGTCTTCTTTTTGCCTTGCAAGCTGGGCAATGTTCTCACGACCAAATTCATGCACATAACGCGAACAAACAAGCGAGTTATACGCCACACTGTCGGTCAATGCCAGTAGGTAGGAAAACTGGTTAAATTCCAACCGGTGCTCTGCCTCTTCGCTTAAAATTTCACCGTAATAGGTGCGAATGTTAGCCACGCGGATAGGCTTCAGCTTATTCCAGTTATTGTCCGCAACGATGACAGGGATATCGCGTGACTGAATCACCTCCGCCAAGTCAAAAGCCATGGGCGATGCACCCACCAACATAATGCCATTTTCCTTTTTGGCGACCAAGTCGAGCTTGCGCCCCAAGAAACGGATGGAAAACCCGTGCAAAACCACAGTCACAAAAACCACGGCAAAACAAAGCGGAATTAACTTGTTGGCATCTTCATAGCCATAGGCCATCATGTCCGGTGCAAAAATACCAGCCACAGCCACACAAACCACCCCCCTTGGCGCAATCCAGCTGACCATCACTTTTTCTTGCCAAGTCAGCTCGGTCCCTGCGGTGACAATCATCACCATTAAGGGACGTACCAGCACCAACAACGCCACAATAAACATCACACTTTGAAGGTCTAACACAGCCAATTGCTCAGGCTTCAAAGTGGCGGACAACACCACGAAGACTGCTGAAACAAAAACCAATGTTACAGCTTCTTTAAAACGTCGAATTTCCTCAATAGATGCAAGGCGCATGTTACCCAAAGTCACACCCAAAACGGTGACCGCAACCAAACCTGCCTCGTGCTGAAGTTGATTAGCCACAACATATGATGTGATGACCGATGTTAAAATAACTGGGACCTTTAAAAAGTCTGGCACGTAACCTTTGGTGAAAACCCAACCCATCAAACGCGCAAGACCATAGGACGCCAAAAGAACCACCACCGTACTGCCAAAGAAAGCAGAAAAACTGCCTGCCATAGAGCCGGCTTCCCTAAACAATGTGAAATATTCATATGCTAATACGGCAAACAGCGCACCGATTGGATCATTCACAATACCTTCCCACTTCAAAACCGAGCCAACGCGGGTGTTTAACCTTGCTTGGCGCAGTAAGGGCATAATCACAGTGGGACCTGTCACCACCAAGATACCGCCAATTAAAATGGCAACCGGCCAAGAAAGGCCAGCAATATAATGAGCCGCGACCGCTGTTAAGAACCAAGAAAGTGGCGCACCTAAAATCATCCGGCGCACAGCCTTCTTTGTTTCTTTCAGTTCTTGTATTTTAAGGGAAAGGCCACCTTCAAATAAGATAATGGCAATGGCAATGGAAACAAAGGGGCGTAAAAAGTCTTCGAAAACCATTGAAGGGTCAAAAACACCTGTTATAGGGCCAACAAACAAACCTGCCAAGAACATTAAAACAATGGCAGGAACCTTTAGACGCCAAGCAACCCACTGGCTACTCATCCCCAAAACCATAACAATGGCAATGGCTGTGATAATATCGTGCATTTGAAAGCCTTTTATTATTGTTTAGCCTAAAATAATGATAACAATTAGAAAAAATTGCAAGAACAAAGAAGATTACACATTTAATTTTGTCGCATAGATTGAAAGGTCGCTGACCACCCTTTCCCCTTTACCTGACAAAATCATCGGGAATGCTGCTGAAAGGTCGGCGCATAAATCTTCAAAACAGGGCGTCTCAACCTTAGAAAAGTCACTTAAAACGTAACCAGAAACGCGGTCTTTTGACCCAGGATGACCGACACCAATCCGAAAGCGATAAAAATCTGCCGTACCAATGCGTTGCTGGATAGACTTTAAACCGTTATGGCCACCATTTCCACCGCCTAGTTTATAACGCACTTTAAGGGGTGGCAGGTCCAGCTCGTCATGCAAAACAATGACATTTTCAGGCTTTATCTTAAAATAAGCCATCGCCTTTTGCACAGACTCACCACTGTTGTTCATGTAAGTCATCGGCTTTAGAAGAACAACTTTGCGTTGGTCGATGGAACCCTTTGCCATATCGGCATTAAATTTTTGCGACCAAGCAGAAAAGGAAAAGCGGTGGAATATATCATCCACCGCTTTAAATCCTATGTTATGGCGATTGTTTTCATATTTGGAACCAGGGTTACCAAGCCCAACAACTAAAAACATCACCAAAAACCTTACTCTTCAGAAGCTTCTTCGCCACCTTCAGATGATTCTGCTTCTTCGCCTTCATCCATGTCAGACATGGTAGAAGTACGTGTCGCAAGAACAGAAGCCAATGTGAAGTCACGGTCAGCAATTGCAGGCTTAACACCTTCTGGCAATTCAAGAGATGAGAACTTAACAGCTTCACCCACGTCAAGACCGTCCATCGCAACGTAAAGAACTTGAGGGATAGAGTCCGCACGGCAAAGAAGTTCAACTTCTGTACGTGCAAGTGAAGGTACACCACCTTTTTTAACACCAGGAGACTTCTCAATACCTGTCATTTCTAGACCAACAATAGCCTTAACAACACGCTTCGGATCGTAGCGCAAGAAGTCTACGTGCATGATTTTGTCAGATACTGGGTCTGTTTGAATTTCACGTGGCAAAACTTTTTCAACTTTACCATCAACGTTTACTTCTTGTGGTTTGGTCAAAAAACCACCTTTTTGGATAGCCATTTGCAAGCTGTGACCAGTAACAGCAACCTTTTGAGGCTCCTTCTTAGAACCGTAAATCACTGCCGGTACGTAACCTTCATTACGCATGCGACGAGCGACCCCCTTACCACCTTCAGCGCGAGCTTGAGCTTCCATAACATATACTTCAGACATGTTTAAAACCTTTCTTAAATTATATAACGGTATTGACCTCCAAGGGTGTCATATACCTAACTTTGATGGAAAGTAAGCAAAAACCGCCACGCTGTCAACAATTTAAAGCATTCAGGCCAATTTTTGCTGAAGCACTTCTACAAACTTCGCTTGTGCTTGCGCACCGTAAGGGATGGCTTTTGTTTTACCCCAAACAGGTGCTGGCCATGCCGCGTCATCTTCAAAGCGTGCAATCACATGAACATGAAGCTGTGAAACCACATTGCCCAAGGTTGCCACATTCATCTTATGGGCACCTGTTAGTTCTTTTAAAACTTCACTCACCTGAACCATTTCAGTCATTAAGGTTTGCTGATCCTGTTCATTAAGGTCCGCCAATTCCACCACGCCATTTTGCATAGGCACAAGGATGAGCCAAGGGTAAGCCGTGTCATTCATCAACAACACTTTAGAAACCGCCAAATCGCACACTTCAAAAGTGTCCGCAGCAAGCCTTTCATTCAATTCAAACACGTCAAAAACCCTTTTTGTTACATTTCACAAAACAGCTAACACAAAAAAGCCTTTGATATCAACCAAAGACTTCTTTGCTGCCCTTAACTTGTTTTAAGTTTAGTCCTCTTCGTAGGCGTATTCAGAAGGTGCGTAGCAATATTCTGGCACATCTGAAATTTTGGACATCTCACCCACAATGGCACTTAACATGGTGCTCTCAGAGTTGACACTGGCGTAAACACCACCCGTAAACTCTGAAATGCAAGACAGCTTAGAGTTATTGGACAAGTCCATCACATTGATGACAAGGCCTTCATTTTCTTTTTTCAAGGCCTTTGCCGTGTCACAAACAGACTTCATCGCAACCGCTGAATCCTTACTGACACAGGTGTCCTCACCATCCGTCACCAATACAATATAACCTTCAGCGTTCACGGTCTCACTCTTAATCTTCATGTTCTCGGCTGCAATTAACATCGAATCCACCAACGGGGTTGAACCTGAAGCTTCAATCGCATCCACTGCTTTAAGCAAGTCCGTACGGTCAGCATCTAGATAAAAACCATGGTTTACAACATTTTCACAACCGTTAAATACAACCAGACCAAGCTCTACAAAGGTTGGCGCTTTTTTAATTGAATCCTTCACAGCTTTTTTAGCTGCACCAATTCTCGGTTCAGGCTTAGCAGTGTTCCAAACTTTATTAAAGTCGTTCACGCAAGTTGTATATTCTTTATACTGCTCATTACGGCATACCTTATAAGGTTCGTACACTTCATTTTTCCAAACCTGATAAGCTTCGTTATACGCTTCAATCTCTTCAGACAATTCAGCACTTGCTTCAGATTTACATTGGTTATATTTGTTGACACAATCCGTTTCAGCATTGTGCTGAACGCAGTTGTCATATTTTTCTTTTTTATCCAAGTACTTTTCCCACTCTGGACCTTCAGTCACAAACTGATAACCGTAAACTTTCTCCTCCAAACCTTCACCGTTGATAATGGTATCAATCACGACTTTTTCTTTTGGAGCAGCTGGTTTGTAACCACACCATTTACAGAACTTGGTTGAGGAGTAGTTACCACATTCTTTTTTAACAGGGTGTTGCTGCTTAAAGCTTGGGTAATATTTACTGCCACACTCATCTACATAGCGCTCATAATAAGGCTTACAATTGTGTGGAACTGTTGGAGGACTATATGTTTGCTCCATAGAAGAGGATGCATCAAAAATAAACACCAACTCTCTCGATTCAATCGGGTTTTGAGGCACAGGAACGCAATTACGTGTTAAGGTGACACACTTTCCTTTGCCATTGTCCCAAATAGCGTAACTGTCAGGGTCTGTTGGCGAGTCCTGTCTTGCACAGGAAATCACACCTTGCTGATTATCCTCAACATTCTCTAAACGACGGAACATGTCATCGATTGTACTTTTTGCCTTATTAACCGCATTGTCCAGCTGCGTTTGCTGGTATTTAAAATCAACGGCATCTGTCACAGCAACCGCACGATGCTCTTGCGCATGCACGCTACCTATCACCGAAAAAGACAATAATATAAAACTAAAAAAGTACCTACCCATCATCATAACCCTTATTCACCTTCTTCTGGCGCTTCACACAACTCACACGGAGCTGGCTTCACCTCCACACAGCCTAACAAAGAACCCGCGTAAACAGTTGGCGGGTCCATTGCTGCACATGCATTGATCGCTGCATTCACAAGCTCTGCTTTAGTGAGGCGATCGCCCAATTCTTTCAGGTTGCTGTTCAAGTCCTTAATAACCAACTTTAAGGATTCCACCTTTTCTTCCAAAGCCTTCACCTGACCCGCAGACGAAGCAACACTGCCCTGCACAATAGTTGCCTGCTGCGCATTTACCTGCCCAACAAAAAGCATTGTTACCAATAAAGACGTAAAACCAACAAATTTAATTGAACTCATAAAACCCCTACCCTCTGACGTTAAAAATAAAAATCTAAACACTTATAGTTGCATGTAATAATAAAACTGACACTTTGCAATAAAGCAATAGCGATCAGCTTAAGACTTTCCTCATAGAAACCGCTACATGGTCAATCAAATCTTCTGCAATCAAGCCAGCACCAATATCAATTGCCACATCACCGTGCAACCAAACAGCCATTTGCGCAGATTTAAAGGCTGATACACCTTGCGCCATCAAACCCACAACAAATCCAGCCAGAACATCCCCTGTTCCACCCGTTGCTAGGTAAGGAGACGCATGCTTATTCACCACCACCTCACCTTGAGGGGAGGCAATCACAGTCTCGGCCCCTTTTAAAATGACCACACAACCGGCACGCTGCGCTGCCGCCATGGCCATTTTTTCTTTGCTGCCACTAATATCAGGGAAAATCCTTGAAAATTCACCCAAGTGCGGTGTAATAACACAATTTCCATGCAAGGTTTGGATCAACTTCTCACTGTCATTTTTAAAAACATTCAAACCATCCGCATCCACCACAGCAGCCTTAGCAGGTCCCATTTCAAGGGTGTAGAGTATTTTTGACTTCAAATCAGAATCCAAACCACCACCAGGGCCCAGTAAAAAGGCATTTTTACGCTCATCCACCAAGTGCTCGGTGTAACGCTTACCCTCGCCAAGTGCATTCACCATTGTTCCCGGCCAATCTTGTGACAACACTTGATAAGCATTAGGCTCACACACAAGGGTTACCAAGCCTGCCCCAATACGCCGAGCCGCACGTGATGCCAACTTTGACGCACCTAGCATTCGACCTGCAACAATCACTACATGGCCTCGCATGTATTTATGCGTTTCTGCTGTTGGAACAGGGAAGTCATCGCGCCACAACTTTGGAGAATTTTCAGTCAACATACAATTAAACCTTTAAACTTTTATTATTCAAATTTGTGGAAATTCTAGCTTGCAAAGACCTTTACAATCAAGGCAAAAGCGTCACTCAACAACAAAGCTTGTTAATTTTCAATTGCACTGCTACCCACACAGCACACTTTAAAAAGCTGCAAACAAAGCAAATAACAGTGCATTTTATTTCAGCACTTTCATTTTATTTATAAAATAATCCTTTAAAGCTAAGCCTCACAAGGTTACAATGTCAGCTAACAAAAGCTAAAAACAACTCAAACAAAAAGTAAGAAGGTAAACACCCCATGAAAAGAACAACACTTGCTTTGTGCACAGCATTATTTATCAGCCAAGGCGCATTGGCAGAAGAATCCTTCAAACAAGTTCCTGCGGGAATTTACACCCTTGACCCAACCCATGCCAGCATCACATGGCAGGTTAATCACCTAGGCCTTTCCAACTACACTGCACGCTTTACCAAATTTACAGCCGAAGTTGACTATAACCCCAAAAACCCAGAAGAAAGTGTGATCACCGCCTCTATTGATCCGACTTCTATTAAAACAGACTACCCTTACCCACAAAAAAAGGACTTTGACAAAAAATTAGTGGAAAATGAAGACTGGTTCAATGCCTCTGCATTTCCCAAAATTGATTTCAAGTCCACAAAACTTGAAATGACTGGCGAAAAAACAGCCATTATGACGGGTGATTTAACCCTGCTTGGCCAAACAAAGCCTGTGACCTTAAATGTCAACTTTAACGGCGCTTATGAAGCTCACCCATTTACAGGCAAGCCAGCACTTGGTTTTTCGGCTAAAGGCACCCTTAACCGTTCCGACTGGGGCTTCACAACTTATGTTCCCAACATTGGCGACGAAGTGAAGCTGATCATTGAAACCGAGTTTGAGAAAAAATAAACAAAAATCTGGCGACAAAAACCATGCCCTTAAAAAAGAGATATAACAGCTTAATGATTGTTCTACACTGGGGCATGGCCGTCGGCATTTTAATGATGCTGGGCAGCGGCATTTACATGGAATATTTCAACATGGACAATGCGCTTAAATTTAAAATATTCCAGTGGCATAAGTCCGGTGGTGTTTTATTGCTCATCGCCCTTGCCATTCGTATTTTAATACGCCTTTTGAGTGCCCTGCCACCTTTACCTCAACACTTCAACAACCTTGAAAAAAGATTAGCACATGCTGGGCACATGGCTCTTTATGTCGCCATGATAGCCATGACATTGTCTGGCTGGGTGATGGTTTCCAGCAGCATATACGGACTTCCAACCATTGTTTTTGGCTGGTTCCAGTGGCCCCATATCCCCAATATTTCAGCCAATGAATTGTGGAACAGCACTGCAAAGACCGTCCATTTTTATGGCTTTATCTTCCTAGCCACTTTAATTGTTGGTCATGTTGGCGCTGTGATTGGCCATTATAAAAAAGACAAAATCAACCTCATAAAACGTATATGGTGGAAACAATAAATGAAACATATTTTGACAACACTTTTAGCTTTAACAATCATGGCAACGACACCTGCCTTGGCCTTGGAAATTAACAACCAACACAGCACAGTCACATTTGAAGGTACTCACGCAGGCACACCTTTTAAAGGCCATTTTGAAGAATGGAGCGGACAAGTAAACCTAACCGAAAACAATGGCATTCAAGCGACATTTCACACCAACAGCGCCCAAACAGGCAACCCAATGTATGACGGCACACTGCCAACGGTTGACTGGTTTGACAGCAAAAACCACTCTAAAGCCACATTCCAAAGCACAAAAATTGAAGAGGTCAGCACCAACAACTTCGAAGTTACGGGTGAGTTGAACATCAAAGGCATTTCAAAGGACATCACATTCGACCTCACAACAGAAGATTTGCCTGATGGTCACATCAAAGGGCAGACCACATTCACCATCAACCGCCTTGACTACGCCATCGGAAAAAAATCCGACCCTTCTGGCGAATGGGTCGGACTTGAGATTCCGGTCACATTAAAGTTCACAACCAAGCCGTAACAAGCTTTAGCTTTCAACTTTATGGACATGAACGTCTCTTTGTGGGTAAGGGATAGAGAATCCTGCTTTATCAAACTCCAACTTCACCTTTTCGGTAATGTCGTGCTTTAAAGCCCAGTAGTCTTCTTTTTTAACCCACGGTCGCACCTTAAAGTTAACACTGCTGTCGGCCAATTCATCCACCGCAATCAGAGGTTCTGGGTCTTGCAGCACTCTTTCATCATCATTGATAATTTTGGTAAGCAACTTTTTAACCTTGCGAATATCATCATCGTAGCCACAGCCAAACACCATGTCCAACCTTCTGGTTGGTTTTTCAGAAAAGTTTACAATGTTTTTAGAAATGATAGACGCGTTGGGAATGATAATCACTTTATTATCCGGTGTTTTTAAAACGGTGTTAAAAATGTGAATGGCTTCCACCGTGCCAGAAGCTCCAGCCACTTCAACAAAGTCCCCATTTTTAAAGAACTTGAACATGATAATCATCACACCCGCGGCAAAGCTGGAAAGTGACCCTTGCAAAGCCAAGCCAACTGCCAAACCTGCCGCCGCAATAATCGCCGCAAGGGAGGACGTTTGCACACCCAATTCACCCAAGGAGGCAATGATCACAAATGTCAGCGCAAGGCCGTAAACAATGTTACAAATAAAACCCGCCACCGTTTTGTCCACATGTGCTCGGCCAAGCGCACGGGACAAGGTGCTTGTTAAAAGCTTTGCCACAAACTTACCAATGAAGAAAATCAGCAGTGCAAAGAAAATGTTTAAGCTATATTCGGTGAGATATTGCTCAACCACAGCCATATCAATGTCAAAGTTAAAGTCTTGCCACATTTATTGTTACCTTTTTTATATTTGTTCAATAAGACGTTTAAAAATGTACCACATAACAAACAAAAGGTTAAGCTTTGTAAAATAAGATGGCTTTACCAAGCGCTTTACAGGCTTTATAATAAAGGAAGAATTATTTAAAAAAATAAGGCACAGCAACATGTCCACAGCGTCCGAAATTCAAAGCTACTTCAACAAGTCCTTCCCACATGCCAAGTTCACAGTGGTAAGCGCCCGCAACGGTAAAGCACACTTAACCCTTGAACCAAGCCCGCAGAACAATCGACCCGGCGGCAATGTTTCCGGCCCAACCTTGATGGCGCTGACCGACGCCGCGCTTTACACCGCCATCGCCAGCCAGATTGGCATTCAATCTACAGCTTCCACCACCAACATCAACATCAACTTCCTTAAAAAAGTCCCCGGCGACCAGAAGATTCACGTCAAAGCCTCACTTCTTAAAGAAGGCAAACGGTTGATAACCGGCGAAGTCCACATTCACGGCGACGATGAAGGCCAGACCCTTGCCCACGCCGTGGGCACTTTTGCAGTTGTCCGCAAGTAAGAATCACAGCTTTAAAACTTTTTACTTTCAATGAAAAGTACGAACATAAGTATAAGCAACTTAACCACAAAAAACCCTAAAAAAAAAGCACCCTTACAGGTGCTTTTTTCGATTTTTTAAAATTATTTAATCAAATGCGTCCGCAATGCAGACAATGTAATTTCATTGTTCAATGGAAACAGACGGCAATTTTTAAACATAACTTGTGCTGAGCCATCGCTGGCCGCAAGAGACTGAAAAGTTTGCATGTTATTCGGCATAATAAGCATGTAAAGCGGATAATTTGAATTTGAGGTTTCCACCTTACAAGCCAACAAATCATCATTCGGGTTACTTATGCGATAAATATCACCAACAGCTTGGCTACCAATCTCTAATTCGTAATTAGATTCATAAGTCACATCAGCGCCCAATACGTTATCAAGAGTACGTGCATCGTGAAAGCCACTTTTCCCATAACGAGACCGTACAGATGCTTGCCCTTTTTTCCATTGCTCAACATCATAACCATCTATTGCATAATTTTCATTATACGCAGTACATGTAATTTTATAGCTACTTTTATATTCCCCATCAATCTTTTCAAAACCTAAATCAAAACCTGTTGATCTATCAGGGAAAACCATAAAAGTAAAGGCGCCATAACCATCATTTTGAGAAACCGAGCAAACAGAAATTTTACCAGCATATTCATATTGGAATGTGTATTGATGACCCGCATGAACATCAAAAACATATTGATCCGTTTTCATTGTATTATAGTTTTCATCAAAGGTTTCAGCATTTGCCGAAAGAGCTAACCCAGCAAACACAATTGCCACAGTAGCCATTTTGCATAAATTTTTCATAAAGATAAATTCCGTACAGAAAAGAAAAAGAAAGGTGTTGCATTCACAGCAAGATGCAAACTATTTCAACCTCGTATACATGTCAAGGATTATTGAAAAATAAAGATAAATTAAACTTCTTTGGACGTTGTTGGATTGTTAAATGGTGGAGGCGGGGGGAGTTGAACCCCCGTCCGCAACAAAGTTTTGCGCCAGGCTACTACATGTTTAGTCACTCTTTAAAAATCTCTTAACTGCTGTCGAGTGACCTACCACAATTAAGCCGTCCGCTTAAAATTTAACATCACAGTCACGGCATCCTGATCAGCGAGTGTGTCTCAATATGAACCAAGCATAAACCTCAACACACGAAAGTTTAGACTCGGCCAGGGAGGTTATAGGTCCCTGTTTAAAAAGAATACTAACTACTTAATTAAATTAGGCAGCCATTGCGTATTCAAAGTTGTCATCTGCAACTATATTTTTTAGACGTTTTGTAAGGTGGGCCGTCCTCCCCGCCACATGCTCCTAAACACTCATTTATCCCGTCGAAACCAATGTCGCCCCCAGATAAAAAATGCTTATCTAGGTTATTTATAAGCGCATATCGCACAAAACTCAAGCTTAGACTTAACAAAACCCTACACCAACCACAAAAAAAAGCACCCAAGAAGGATGCTTTTTGCTCGATTACACATTTAAAAGGCTTTGCCAAACTTTAAACCGTGATGGGTTGGACAGCATCAAACGTTGAATATCTGCCTGTGAGATGTAAGAATCGGGTCGCAAAAGGTGCGGTTGATATTCTAAATGAACCGCCAACAACAGCGCCTCACCCTTACCGAATTGACAGCGCACAGCGCAAGCTTCGCCAGTTTCATAACGACCAACAACCTGAACATTCGGCAACGCTTCAGGGTTTACAAAAATACCACCACCATTCAAGTAAACTGGTAACGTTTCACCCAAAACATGGATATCCACACATTGAAAGCCAATGTTGTTTTGGGAAGCATAACGCCCATTGTAAGGCCCTTTTTGCGTGCCAGCATAAAAACCAAGCGGTCTTTTTTTGACCAGTTTCAAATCATCACTTTGAAAATCCACCACGCTCGACGCCAAATAAGCACCTGCGCAAATGCCAATGTAATAACCACCATTTTTTACGTAAGATGATATAGCCTGAATGCCTTGGATGCCCAGCTCCTGTATCATATCTGTGGTTGCACCACCGGGGACAATAAAATAGTCCACCGTTTTATTTAAGAGACCATTTTGAATGGACCGACCGTCCAACAAAACAATTTCATGTTTTATAAAAAATTGTTCAGCAAAGCTGTAAGCATGTTTGCGGGTTTCAGGCGTTGTACCTTTGGCACCGCAATAAATTGCAATTTTCATAAGAGGAAACCTCTTTAAAAAAGTAAAGTGTGAAAAATTAATAACCGGAAGATAACTTAATTTAACTACAGTTTCAAATAAAACAAAAACCGCACAAGGCGGCTTTTACTTTCGTCTAGGTTCTTCCAGTTTGTAAGTTGCTTAGGGGTTAATCTTTAGGCAATGCTGCTGTTCAGCATCCATTTGTTTTTGCGGTGAACCGTCATTCGGCCGACCATGGCATCCACCACCACGTCATCGCCAATTTCTTCTGCGGCGTCCAAGGTTTTTTGCAAACTGTTTTTAACAATTTTCTCTTGATCTTCCGCCAAATCTTTCACCATCTCATCAGCGCTTAGAGTTGCATCACCGTCTTTAATCACAGTCAAGGCTTCGTACTCTTTCCATGTTCCGGGTGCAATTTCACCCAAAGCGCGAATCAGCTCGGCAATTTCATCAATCGAAGCAGCAAGGTCTTGATATTGCCCTTCAAAAAGCAAATGCAACGAGTTGAAATGCGGGCCTTTCACATTCCAGTGGTAGTTTTGCGTTTTCAAATAGAGTGCGTAGCTATCAGCCAGCACATTTTTCAAATTCTCAACAACTTTTTGACTCATTATTTCTCTCTCATTAATTCAATTTAATTTTAGGATTGATGGCTTATGGGTGCCAGCTTTACAGCCTTCCTTTCCCACAGCCATTCATGCACTGAAAACACAACTGTTTGCACCAGTGGCTCAACCAGCCCAATGCCCACTGCAATCAGCATGTTCCCAGTTAAAGCGTAAGCAACGGAGATAGCTACAATCACATGCAACACACCGTAAGAAGCTGTTTTCAAAATCAATCTCATTGACCAAACTCCTTTTTAGTTACTTACAATCAAACTCACTATAATTAGTATAAGACATTCAAAATAAATAAAAAATATATTGTTATTATATTAACAATAAGAAAAATTTATCAACAAACCAAACCCACGGCTCACAGGCTAATCCGCAGGTTTTGATAAGCTGTAATATGTGTAACTGGGGTGCGGATAAACTTGAATCAGACGCAAGCCTTTGCTTGTCACTTCAAATAAATAAGACCGGTCCACTTTTAAATAACGGCCAACCCAAGCACGGTCCTCCTCAACAGGAGTGTGCAGCCAAAGGTACTGAAAATTATTATTCATCAAAGCCATGTGGAACAGCCCCATATCGTTCACACTTTTCCGGAATAATTCATCAACATTTAACACTGGCGCTTGATGACCTTTTAAGCCGTGTTTTAACATCGCACTGTAATAGCCTTCAATGTCATGCACGCCATGTTCCAAAACAGCGATAGAATCACCCTTTGCCACATATGACTCTTGCATATCTTTCGCAATTAAAAGGGTATGCTGGCTTGGGTCATCATGTCTTTGGGTTAAACTGTCGGCATACAGGGTGGAAAATGAAACAAACACCACACCCAGCCCCAGCGCCAAAACCCACGGATGGTCATAGGCCAAACTGCGCCACTTGGAGCCTTGATACCATGACGTGGCCAAAAACCAAACTGGCACCAAAGCCAAAAACTGATAATGTTCCGGCGTAATGCGGTGCTGACCTAAATATAAATCCGCCACGCCAACAGCCACAAATATAACTGGTACCATCAGCCATGACTGCCGCACCAGCAAGTCTTCTAAAAAATTGGCACGAGTGGACATAAACTGAACCACAAAAACCAGCAACAGCAAAACCAACCATAAAATTTCAAACACATTCAAAGTGTAGATTTCGGCACTCACAATGGTTGCCTGACCCCAAAGAAGGCCATAAATTGCATGCGCCATCAAAGGCACACACACCACCACCACGTTGCCAAAAATGCTATCAAACCAACGTTTATCATCCACCAGAGACCGCAGAACATAAACCACCACAGCCACAATGCTCATCAAGTAACCTGCTGCACCAAAACCAGCGGCCAAAACCCCAAGCAACGCCGCAATGGGGAAAATGCCATAACCATAAGGCAACGGTTTTTCACGGCAAAGCGGGGTCACAACAGTTAACAAAACAGCAGCAAACAAAAGGTCACTGTTAAATGATGCAAGACTTTCCAAATTCATAAACGGATTTAACACACACAACCCCATCAAAGCACCCACCGCAAGCAATGGCAAGTTGGACCAACGCACCTGCAAGTTTGTCACTTTAATCATCGCATCCGCCACCATCGCCAAAAGCAATACGTTGAACAATGCAAAAACAGCATCATAACCACTTAAAAATGTCGATAATGGGTACAAAAACAAACCAACGGTTAAATTCCCATTCACGGGCGCAACAGCGCCAACCGCCCCCGCATTGAGGGATTCAAAGAGTGGATAATCCACTAACAATTCATGCATTTGAACAGGCACATCCGCCCACACGAAAAAGAACACCGGTATCAAAAACAAACAACTTACGAACGGCAAGGTGAAGCTGTGTTCGCTGGGCAAAGCGTCACGCCTGAACGCCCATGAAAACACAAGCCCAGCCGCGCACACCGCCACATAAACCCACCACATCACGTCCAGTGAAACACCTAAAAAAAGCGCCACCAAGGCGGCTAAAAACCAAATAGAAAAAGCACTTAAAACATTAAATAAAATGGAAGAGGCAAAATAACGCCCAAACAATGTGTGGGTTGCCACCACACGGCCCACCACAAAATAAAAAAGCACCAAAGCACTTAAACCGATAAATGTTTGCAAGCTTTCAGTCATCCAGAACCCCAAAATTTTATTTTTTTACCAGTTTATGCTATAAACACACTTGAAACAAAGGCTTTTCTGGCATATGTTTTCGATGAAAGGAAATTTAAATGGCATTACTTGATATTTTAGTTGCACCTCACCCCACCTTGGCTAAAAAGGCAGAGGATGTAACAGAAGTGACAGACGAAATTCGTGAAACCTTGGACAACATGCTTGAAACCATGTACAAGGCACCCGGCATTGGCCTTGCTGCCAACCAAGTGGGCATTTTAAAGCGGATGATTGTGGTGGACGTGGCCAACCCAGAAGAGGAAGAACCCGCCCCCATCAAACTGATCAACCCCGTGATCACTCAAAGCAGTGATGATTTATCAACCTACCAAGAAGGTTGCTTATCGGTGCCAACTTTTTATGAAGAAGTGGAGCGCCCAGAAAAAATTACGGTTGAATATTTGGACGAAAACGGCCAAAAACAAAGCCTTAAAGCCGAAGGCTTGCTCGCCACTTGCATTCAACATGAAATTGATCACTTAAACGGTGTTTTGTTTGTGGACCACTTGTCCCGCTTGAAGAAAAACATGATTGTTAAAAAGCTAAACAAGCTTAAAAAGCAAGGCGCTTTTGACAAAAGGCAAGACACTCACACCCTTTAACTTACTGTAAAGAAAGGCGGATTTTATGAAAGTAATTTTTATGGGTTCGCCCGACTTTGCCACCCCCACCCTTGAAGCGCTGGTAAAAAGCAACCATGAAATTTTGGCGGTTTACAGCCAACCACCACGCCCTGCCGGCCGCGGTCAAAAAATCAAGCCGACGCCTGTTCACCAGCTGGCGCAAGGCCATCATTTAAGTGTATGCGTACCAGAGAAATTAACCCCTGAAGAGGTGGACAAGATTTTAGCGCAAAAACCCGACTTGATCGTAGTGGTTGCTTATGGCCTAATACTACCAGAAAGACTTGTCAATTCAGCCACTTGCATCAACTTACACCCATCCGCTTTGCCACTTTGGCGTGGTGCAGCACCGATGAATTACCCCATTTTGCACGGCGCGACAAAAACGGACATTTGTATTATGCAGATGGAAAAAGGGTTGGACACTGGCCCCGTTTATTTGCGAAAAAGTTACACCATCGGTGCGGACGAAACCGCAGGCGAATTGCACGATAGATTTAAAAAAACGGGCGCTGAATTGATGTTGGAGGTGGTCAACAACTGGTCGCACTACCATGACCAAGCCATCCCACAACAAGGGGAAACCACATACGCCCACAAATTTACCACAGCCGAACTCCCCACCCTGCGACCGATTGACTTTGGACAACCCGCACAGGAAATTCACAACAAAATTCGTGGCCTTTCACCTTGGCCTGGCGCCACCACAACGCACAATAACAATGAAATCAAGGTGTTAAAAAGCACCCTCACCACCAACAAGGATGATTCGCTTTTGTGCATAATGGACGAATTGAAAACGCAAAACGGCGAAAACCAACCCCAAATCGGCCAAGTGATGCACATAGATAGCACCGCCGTTTGGGTGCAAACCAAAACTGACATAATTGGCCTGCAAGTTTTGCAACGGTCAGGGAAACGCGCCCTACCCGCCAGCGAGTTCGTCGCCGGCTACTCCCTTAAAGTGGGTGACATTTTTAAATGACCACAAGACGCATTAAATTAACCGTTGAATATGACGGCAGTGCATTTTACGGCTGGCAACGCCAACCCAACTTGCCCACCGTGCAAGGTGCCATTGAAGAAGCCATTTTTAAGCTTACCCAACAAAAACCAAATGTTTACACCGCTGGGCGAACCGATGCCGGTGTCCACGGCCTCAACCAAGTTTGCCATTTTGAATTGGAGCCGTGCAAGCACCGCCTACTCACTTTTAAGGACGGCATCAACCGTTTTACGCCGGACAGCATCTCCATTTTAAAAGCAGAAGAAGTGAGCGACCATTTCCACGCCCGTTTTAGCGCCCAAGCCCGTGCTTATGAATTTCACATCCTCAACCGCCGTGCGCCCAGCGCTATTTACCGCCACCATGCGGTGCATGTTCCCTTTAAATTGGATGTGGGATTGATGGCAACCGCCTTAAAAGACCTGATTGGTGAACATGACTTTAGCGCTTTTCGCACCACGGAATGTCAATCCTCCACCCCCATGTGCAACATGCAAAAAATTGAAGTAGTTCAAGAAGGTGACCTGATTAAGTTTCACATTCAGGCCGACCACTTTTTGCATAATATGATCCGCATCACCGTCGGCACTGCGGTGGACATTGGCCGTGGCCACCTGCCAGCCGATACATTTAAAAAGATGCTTCAAACCGGCAACCGCAAAGACGGCGGGGTAACCCTTGCCCCGCAAGGTCTTTATTTTAAGGAAGTGATTTACGACACAAGCAGTTATGAAGTGATTGACAGCACCGAGAAATAAAAAAGCCCTCACCTGAGGGCTTTTACATTGACACTTTTAGTCAAGTTTTTCGTAAACAGGCACCAAGGCACAACCACCCACATAATGGGGAGATTTAACCTTGTTCTCAACAGTGATGGTGATATCGGTCACCACAAAAGCTTCGGCATCAGGGTTTAAGTTTATTGCATTTAAAACCATCTCACTCACCACCAAATCCAGAAAGCGTCCTTGGTCTCCACAACTTGAAATGCTGCGATAAAAACCCGAGCGGTAACTTTCCCATGCAGGGTTAAACTGAAAGTTCACACCGTGGGCACGAAAACCTTCCAGCTCTGTTTGATTGATCACACGCGGTAAACACTTGACTGTTAACTTGGTAAAGCGGGTATTACTACCCATGAAAGGGCGACCAATGCTGTCTTCCTCTTCCATCAAGTAAACAACGTTATCTTCACGGAAGTCTGTCACATTTTGGGAATCACCATTTAAAAACTGGTCCTTCACCGCCTGCGGGTCTTTAAACGATCCCATCGGCAACACAACAGAAACATCTGTTTTTTGGTAAATCATGCCATAACTTTGACGCAGTTCCATCTCAGCCTTTGTTAAAACAATTGAACCCATAAGAGTTTCTCCATAAAAAGTGGGGGAAAAGGGAATGTGTTACAAAAATTACTAACATTTATATAAGCACCAAAAAACCGACTTACAAGGGCTTTTGAGCGTTTTTTTAAACCTTAAAAACGGATGCCACCGTGAATGTCATTGCGATCAATCACTTGCATGCCCTTCGGCAGTTCAAACGGCGCTTGCGCCTTGCGCAGTTCGCTCTCAATCAAGTTCATCATTTCCGCACTTAACCAGTCCGAAAGGCCGGCTTTACCGGCAATTACCTCACCTTTTCGGTTGATCAGGTAACTGGTAGGCATGGCTTTAGGCGCAAAAGCGCGACCAACCATTTGATGGGTATCCACATACGGGGTGATGTAATCCAAACGGTTTTGGTGAATAAATGCACTGACCTTTTCAGGCGTGTCGTTGATGGCAACAGCCACCACTTCAAAACCACCTTGTTTGTAACGCCTTTGCAAAAAGTTGAAGGCCGGCATTTCAATCTGGCAAGGTTTGCACCATGTCGCCCACAAGTTTAACAACACCACCTTGCCTTTAAAGTGCGCCATGGAAACATCCTCCCCTTTGGGGGTTTGCCACACCAAATTGGGCACTGACACCGGCTTTTGGTAAAAGTCCATCACTTGGGCGTGGGCCGAAAAACTGAATGCAGATAAAATTAAACTGAAAATAAATTGCCGCATTGCGCCCACTTCAAAGTTATTATAGAGTATGCTTTATATTATATGAACCAAAGGCGAGAACATCAAATGTTTAAGGTAAAAACTTTCAAAATTCTTTTAGCGCTCACCCTGTTATTGCCTTTGGCGGCTTGCGGCAACCGCACGCCCATTGAAAAACCAGCCGACCGGGTGATGGACTCACAGTCCTTTTAATTTTTCACAATTTCACACAGAGATTCAACCGCAGGTCACGGCGTTGACAACAAACGTTTTTACTTTAAGGTGAATTATTTAAACTGAATACGGTGCTCAAACACGCTGTCCAAGTCTGGGTTGAAGAAACGGCAAACCCACTTTGTTTCCTCACCTGGGTTCAGCTTTGATTTTTCTGGATAAGCTGGCCAGCGGTCAATTTCCACACCTTTATCATCGTGCAGGGTTACAATAATTTTCGGGACCGAAACGCTGACGGTGTTGATGTTGCGGACAACGCCTTTAAAAGTGAGCACCAACGGTTCACCATCTTCGAGGGATCTTTCTATACGATCCTTTGGAATGACCAACCCTGTGATGGACTGCGTTTTAGCCACCTCTTCCGACTTTAAGCCGATGAGCGCATAAAAACCTTTGGACGCTGGGAACATGTCCTCAAAAAACTTTTGCGCCAGCAGCATCACACTTAAAATGGAAAGCAACAGCACCGCGGTGCTGATAAACGCCACCTTAAGGCCTTTTTGACGGCGACGCATCTGACGGGAAAGCGCTAAACTTTCACCTTCTCCTTCACCCCTTGCTTTGGGTGCAAGTGGTGCTTTGGTCAAAGGCACTTCGGCGCGGAAAGCTTCAAACACAGGCATTTGGTGCCACACATGCGCACAATGGGTACAACGCACATAACGACCAGCTTCATAAATCTGGTCATTTTGGACGCTATAAGCCGTTCTACACTTTGGGCAGCGAATGATCATGGGTTTTTGAGTACTCTATTTCCTATGCAAGTTTCTTTCACATTATGTCAACCAAGGGTTAGATGCAAATAAACTTTTACGAAAATGCCACCAATGATGATAATTGCAACAATTAGGGTGTCACCTTCTTGCAAATATGCGCTGTTTTATGTAAAAATGCACCCAACTTATTTTGGACGTGAAAAGGATAGCAAATTGATCAACTTCAACCATGTGGCTTTTAAATACCGCAAAACCGATGGCTCGGCCGACATTGAAGCCGTGAAGGACATTAACCTCAACATTGAAGAAGGTTCTTTTCATTTTCTATCGGGTCCTTCTGGCGCTGGTAAAACCACCCTTTTCCGCATGATGTATGGCGACTTGTTGCCAAGCGTTGGCTCGGTCACGCTGTTCAACAAAAACGTTTCAAGGCTTTCAAGGGACGAAATTGCCCACACCCGTCGCCGTATGGGTATTGTCTTCCAAGACTTTAGACTGCTGGAGCATTTAAACGTGCGCGAAAATGTGTCGCTGCCGCTTTCACTTCACGGCAAATTAACCTTTGAGCAGGAAAAATGTGTCGATGAAATTTTGGACTGGGTTGGCTTAGGTGACAAACTGGACAAGCACCCCAGCTTTTTAAGTGGCGGTGAAAAACAACGTGTGAGCATTGCCCGTGCGGTGGTCAACCGCCCGCGCCTTTTGGTGGCGGACGAACCGACAGGGAACGTGGACGCGGCGATGGGTCAGCGCATTATGCACCTGTTTACCGAGCTGAACAAGCACGGCACCACGGTGGTGGTGGCCACCCACGACAAGGACTTGGTCAACAGCTTCCCCTACCCTTGCATTTACCTTAAAAACGGCCGCATTGTTGCCGAAAACTTGAAGGATGTGGACGCACACCCCCAAAACAAACCCAACTTAGACCCCACAGGAAAGGTTGCTTCATAATGTTAAAACCTCTTGCAAAAAGCGCTAAAAAAGCCCTGAGCCTTAAAAAAGACAGCGTCTTCAAACTTTTGGTGGTAATGACCATTTTACTGGGTTGGCTTTCAGCCGTGGGCAGCGGTGGCTTGGTGGGCCTTGAAAATTTATACAACAAGTGGAAGCTTGAACAAAGCAGCCAGATCAGCGTTTATTTGCTGGCGGACAGCAACGCAGGCGAAATCCAAAAGCTCTCCCGCTCGTTGGAGATGGTGCAAGGAGTGATCAGCGTCAAAAAAGAATCGAAGGAAAACACCAAAGCGTTGTTGGCACCTTACTTTGAAGACGAAGGGGACTTTCCACTCCCTGTCATCTTAGATGTTAAAGTGAACGACACTTTAAAAAGAGACGTTTTTGACGCTAAAGTGGCGCAAACATTCCCCGAAGCGGAAATTGATGACGCACGCTCTCTTTTAACCACGGTCAGTAAAGGTGTGCGTTTTGCCCAGGCTTCTACCATTGGTTTTGCGCTCATCCTCTTCACGGTGATGGCACTTTTGGTTTCCCTGACAGTTAAAGCTGGCTTGCGTGGCCAAAAGGATGCTTTGGCGGTGTTGCAATATGTCGGCGCAACCGATGGATTCATCACCAAATTGGTGGTGCGCCAAGTGTTGATGCGCAGTTTGGTGGGTTGGTTTGTGGCCAGCGCTTTAGGTTGCTTAACCCTTTATGTTATGGGCGAAGGTTACCCTAACTTTAAAGAATTTTTAAATCAGGACGTTTATGTGGGCGCCTTGCTCACCCCTGTGGCACTGGTTATCGTGGCGGTAACCGCCGCTTGGTTGACCAGTCACAGCGTGGTGCAAAGGGCGCAAAAAAGTGCATAAAATTTTAAAAGCACTCACCCTCACAGGTTATGTGGCCGCCCTTGGCTATGTGGTGCTTTTAATTCAGTTTGCAATGCTCCTACCTCAACAAAGCAAGCCATTGCCAAGCCAAGTGGACGGTGTTGTGGTTTTTACCGGTGGCAGCAACCGCATTGAAACAGCGTTATCCCTGCTTGAAGATGGCCTAAACGTGCCGGTGCTTATCAGTGGTGTTCACCCTGCGGTGCAAGAAGATGACCTTTTAAAAGAGGTCACGGACAGCAACTTAAGTTACATCACGCTGGATTACAAATCCCTCTCCACCCGTGACAATGCACAAATGACCAAACAATGGGCCAACGCCAATGACCTTGAAAAAGTGGGTGTTATCACCAGCCACTACCACATGCCCCGCAGTTTGCTTTATTTAAAACGTGCCAACTTAACCCAAACCATACATCCGATGGCTGTATTCCCCGAACGGATGCCCATTTCATTCTTGGTGCGGGAGTTTCATAAGTATCTCCTCACCCGTCTCCACATTCTTTAAAGTTCGTTGCCTGTTTTTCTGGCTTGGTTCTTGCGTTAATCATCATAAATAGATTGACAGGTATAAAGGTTCCAACCAAACTAAAATGATGAAGGTAAATATGACCAAAACATCTTATTTGTTAAGCACTCTGCTCCTTGTGGGTTGCGTTTCAAGCACGCCCCATTTTTCGTTTTTAAAGAACGACAAACCCGAGCAGGTGGAAATTACCACCAACAACACCATGAACGAACCTTTACCCAGCGCCACGCAAACACCTGAAATATCCGCAGAGCAACTGCCAAAACCCGCCAGCCGACCCATTGACGTTGCTCCCCTTCTCAGCAATTATCTGGCCGCCAAACTCAGCGAGTATGAAGGCAAGGTTGCCGACGCCGCTTTTTTTTATGACCGTGCGGAAGCCGCCGACCCCGAAAACAAAGACCTGAAGGAAAAAGCCTTTTCACTGCAACTGGCACTGGGCAACTTGGAAGAAGCGGTGCGCCTTGCTAAAGGTATGATCACCAAAGAAGACCCTGCACCCATTAGTTACATTTTACTAGGTGCGGATGCCTTGCACCAAAACGCACTGGCAGAATCGAAGCGTTATTTTAATCTCGCCAAGTCCATCTCCCCTGTGTTGGTGCAGTTCCATGTCATTCAAGCGTACCTTGACCTTGAAATGGGTCAACCCATTGACAAAGTGGTGGAGCAAATTAAAAAACTGCCACCGATGGAAGGCTTGGTTGCGGTGCGCCATTACCACTTGGGACGCTTGTATGAAAAAGCCGGCAAACTGGAACTGGCACAACGTGAATATGAATTTTCGATGGAGACCGACCCGGCCTCCTCCTTTACGGTGCTTGCGCTGGAACGCCTTTACCACAAAACCAATCAAAGTGAAAAGACACCCCACATTTACAAAGCCTTCATGGCCGAAAACCCCGACAATGTTATGTTAAACTTGTCGCAACAGCGCTTGGCCGAAAACACCCCTTACACTTTGGTGGAGCCCACCTTAAAGCAGGACATTGCAGCAGTGGTGTTTGAGCTTTCCACTTTAATGTCCGCCCAAAAATTACAATTGGCGGCGGCGCAGTTGTTAAACACCGCCTTGCACATTCACCCCCAAAGCGATGCGTTCAAGTTTTATGCAGGGATGTTGCAAGAGCAAGGGGACGCTTATGACGATGCCATTCAAACCTACAACAGCATTGAAAAAAATCAAAACACTTGGCTGGGTGGTCAAATTCGCATTGCCGACATTTACAACAACCTTGGCCAACATCAAAAAGCCATCAACATGGTGGAAAACTTGCGCAAAGACAACCCACACAGCATTTTAAAACGTATCTTGGCGGAAATGTACTACGCACAGGAAAATTATGGCAAAGCCATCCAACTTTATGACGAAATTTTACAATCTGAAAAAGAGGATGAAGTGGCGCACCTTAAAAACGATTACTGGGTTTATTTTGCCCGTGGGAGCGCATATGAACGGTTAAAAGAATATGACAAAGCCGAACAGGACCTTAAAAAGTCCCTCGCCATTCAGCCCAACAATGCCACCGTTTTAAATTATTTGGGTTACATGTGGCTAGAAAGAGACCAACACATTGACGAAGCCATGCAACTAATTGGCCGTGCCTTGGTGATGCGCCCCAACGACGCCGCCATTTTGGACAGCATGGGCTGGGTGCTTTATAAAAAGCAAGAATATGCCAAAGCGGCCGCCTTCCTTGAAAAGGCCAACCAAATTCAAAGCAATGACCCCACCATTTTGATGCACCTTGGCGACGTTTACGAAAAACTCAACCGGATGGAAGAAGCCCACCATTACTGGACCAAAGCGTTGGAATTCAACCCCGAAACAGCGCAAGACAAAGCCCACATTCAAAACAAACTGAACAAATTGAGCAGAAAACTAAAAAAATAACAAAAACTGTGTTGACAAAAGCCGCGTTAAAATATAACTTAACCCTCGCTTATGTAGCTTACATTAAGCAACCCATGCTGGGGTGTAGCCAAGCGGTAAGGCAACGGTTTTTGGTATCGTCATGCGTAGGTTCGAATCCTACCACCCCAGCCATTTATTTATTTTTCCCCGTCCGATAAAATCCACTAGACATAAGTAATATAAGGCTTTATCCTTGTTTGTTAGTCCGAGGTTGTCCATTGCGACCTCGTGGTATCCAGCATAAATGCGGGTACAAGTGCGGGTACATTTTCAGATATACCCGCAAAAACGGAATTAACGAAAAGGATGTACCCGCAAAATGAAAAAAAATATTGTAAATAAACATGTTTTAGCATTAGAGAAATCGCTGCTGACGGATAAGGTTCGTACCTCTAAGGCACTCTTGAATGAATTATTGCATGATAATTTCAATGAAATCTCGCAGTCGGGTACTGTGTATGGAAAATCTGAGTTTTTAGAAAACTTGCCAACAAAGAGTAGTTCTTCAAACTATGAGGCCTATGACTTCACTGTTCAGCATTTAAGTGATGACCTTGTTCAGGTGCGATTCGAAACGCTAAGTAATCGTGCTATAGATGGTGTTAGGTGCAAGTCTTTGAGAAGCTCTTTGTGGAAGCTGCATGACAGTAAGTGGCAAATGATATTCCATCAAGGAACAGTAAAGAGCGAGGAGTTATAATATGGCTCTAACTGATATTCAATGTAGAAACGCTAAAGCTCAACCAAAAGCCTACAGACTGCCAGATGGAGGCGGGTTGTTTTTATGGGTAACCCCTTCAGGAGGAAAAATATGGCGTATGCGTTACCGATTCCCTAAAGGTGGTAAAGAAACAACGATAGCTATTGGCGAATACAAGTCCTTTTCTCTTGCAGAAGCCCGTGAAAAGCGTGCAGAGATTAAGAGAATGATTGCCGAAAACATTAATCCCATGACTTCTAAGCGTGAAGAACTTGAGAACGTGAAAGAAGAGCTAGCCAATACCTTTAAGGATGTGGCAATGCTGTGGTATGAGCATAATAAGGATAATTGGGTTGAAAGGACACAAGGGTACGTCCTACGCCGTTTGGAACAAAAGATATTTCCACACATAGGTAATATTCCTATGAAGCAGATTAAGCGTAAAGACATTTTAAATGCACTTAGAAAAATAGAAGATGAAGGCAAGAGTAACCTAACTCATAAGATTTATAGCTATTGTAATGGTATATGTAAGTATGCTTGCTATGAAGAGATTATTGAGGTCAACCCAGCATCTGAATTATCTTCATCACTTAAAAAATATAAAACAACACACCATGCAGCTTTAGAGGCTCATGAGATACCCGCTTTCATCAATACACTCGAACGTAATAATGCAAGGCTGTATGAAACAACTCGCAATGCAATTAAGTTGTTAATGTTAACATTTGTACGTACTAGTGAGCTGATTAATGCCCGTTGGGATGAGATTGACTTTGAGAATGCTCAATGGACCATTCCTGATGATAGGATGAAAATGGACAAATCCTATATTATTCCTCTATCGAGACAATCTATAGAGTTGTTTAAATATTTTTATGAATTACATGGGAATCGTGAGTTTGTCTTCCCCAATAGAAATGACCCTAGAAGGACCATGAGTAATAGTACGATCCTTAGAGGGTTATATCAGTTAGGTTATAAAGGAAAACTCACAGGCCATGGATTCAGAGGCACTGCAATGAGCGTTATCATGGAGAAATTAGGCTATCGTTATGAAGTTGCAGACCTTCAGCTTGCTCATGCACCTAAAGATAAAATGCAAGCCGCATATGCTAGGGCTATATTTTTAGATGAGCGCACTAAAATGATGCAAGACTGGGCCGATTGGCTAGATAAAGCGGGACTTAAAGGATGCTAACACTAGAAGAAATACATGAGAAGTTTCAGAAGAAAGATGAGGTTGATAGGTTTGTAAGGAAAATTTTATCCATTGTAACTGACACAGATGATGAAGGGGCTCTCAAACTTTTAGAACATTTCGTTCAGAGAGTTCAGTTGTATTCCTTAGAGCAAGAGAATGAAGATTCACTACCGCCGATGCCTACAATTAAGCGTGAGATTGAATCTGCTCTTAGTTCAATTCATAAACTAAAAATCTTTGCCACTAAGTCAATGAATGATGATGCATTTGGACGATTTATAAGTGTTTTATGTTTAGAAAAGCATAAAGATGATCTTAAAAAACTACCTGTTGAGTGGGATAAAGTTAATAGGTATGAAGTATTTAATAAAATAGTGATGCAAGATTTGCTAAGCTCTTTAGATTATGTGAAGACAGCACTCGATTCCTTTGGCGTTGATAGCTCTGCAACTATAGGAAGAAGGCAAAACTGGGCAAAAGATGAACTTGTCCGTTGGCTAGATGACTTATTATTGGAGGCTGATGAAAAGATTGACAGGTCTTACTCAGGAAAGTTTTATCAACTATTGTCTTTGTTGTTTGAGATTTGTGAAGAGCATGTTTCATCGGATATGATTGAAAATTTAATCAAAAAACACCTTAGGGGTAAAAAGTAAAATAAATTCATTAGTTTTTACCTCTGTATGGATTTCTGCCTCTTAAGGAAAACTGTTAACTTCTAATGGACGTTAATGTTCATGATAGGAGTTAAAATTTATGACAAATAATAATATAGGCCTGATTAGGCTCCCCGAGGTATTAGATATACTTCAAATATCAAAATCAACTTGGTGGAAAATGGTGTCGGAAGGTAAAGCACCAAAACCCGTGAAGTTGTCAGTCAGATGCGCTGCATGGCGTGTAAAGGACATCCAAGAGTTTGTTGATAATCTTGGAGGTGATGATGAGTAACGCAAATAAAAAGCAACCTGACGTCTTGCAGGATCAGCAGGTTGCTGAAGAAAAATCTAATAAGCTTAAGAATTTTACTTCTTTATCAGATTATCACAAACAGCGAAAAGATGCACTAAAACGTGAGATAAAGGGCTATCTAAGTCAAGGCTTTAGTGTTTTACCTCTCAAATCTAAGGATAAAAAGCCATTCATTAAGTGGAAGAGTTTGCAACAAACTCAGCCTGACCTTGATGAAGCCATAGACTGGGTTGATAAGTTTGATGATATGAACCTTGGCCTCGTTACGGGTTATGCCAACAATCTTATTGTGATTGATGTTGACGGACCCAAAGGATTTGATGTCCTAAAAGGGCTTGGTATCAAGTATGAAGATCACCCGCATGTCATTACAGGTAAAGGTGTGCATGTCTATTTTACATGCGATGAAAAACTTTCAAACAACGCAAAGGTTTTAACTGAGATCGATATTAGATCTCAAGGTGGATATATCACTGTACCTCCATCTCTACACCCATCAGGAGGACGTTATAAATGGGGGAATGACCTCAGGGCAATAGATGCCACACCCTTACCAATCCATATTGTAGAACTGCTTAAAAAAGGAAAAGGAAGAATGAAAACAGCAGAATTAAAAGTTAACCACCCGTACATACAAGCAGCTATTGATGAAAATCTAGAAAGTTTAGGATGGGCTTTAGAAGGTTCAAGGAACGATGCTTTGAATAAATGTTCTTATACGATTGGTAGCTTAGTACCTTCATTGGTAGATGCTGATGAGAACGCACTCAAGTCCGATATTAAAAACATAGCCCTTCAGATAGGTTTGGGTGAAGATGAGATTGATCAAACCATGAATGCAGCTTTTCAAGCTGGTGTCGAAAACCCTAAAAACTTAGATCATGTAGTTGAGAAACAAACTGCCAAAACTGACAAAAAGAACCATATGTCTGCAACAGATCTTCATGAGGCCTCGTTGGTATGGGATGAACCCGTCCCCTTAGGGAGTGATCTTCCTGATGTACCAAGCATGGATCTTGATGATGTACAAGACATGTTGCCAAGTGCTCTGGGGCGATGGATTGTTGATGGCTCAGAAAGGTTGAGCGTGCCTTATGAGTTTATGGCTGGACCTTCACTGGTTATGCTTTCAGCAGCAATAGGAGCACGTTTAAGAATATACCCTAAACAGCATGATAAGAGCTGGCTTCAAACGCCAAATCTTTGGGGAGTGAATATTGCATCGCCCTCGGCTAAAAAATCCCCTGTACAAGCTGCAGCATTAAAACCTTTGAAGATGGTTGAGAATGGATGGATAGAGGAATTTGCGAACGCATCTGATGAACGTATGCTGGATTTAAAAATCCTCAACTCTGAAATTAATAGTATCAAGCGTAAAATATCTAGTGATAAGCATAAGAAGGACAGGAAGAAACTTAGAGAGGAGTATGCGAGCTTGGAGAAGCAAAAGGCATTTCTTGATGCTCAAAAGCCTAAAAGAGCCATTGTAAACGATATGACGGTAGAGATGCTCGGTGAGTTAATGAATAAGAACGAACAAGGTTTACTTCTTGTTGAGGATGAAATGAGTCGCTTGTTGAATAGCTTTGACAAGAAAGGCCACGAAACGGATAGATGCTTCTTCTTAACAGCTTGGAACGGTGACACAAGTTATTCTGTCGATAGAATTTTGCGTGGTAGCCTCTATATTAGACAAGCAGTCTTATCAATTACTGGTAATATTCAGCCTGATGTCATGAGTAATTTTACCGCTAGATATCTTAAAACATCTAACGATGGCTTCTTGCAGCGATTCCAGATTGCTATTTGGCCTGATATTGAAGCAAGTAGTGATTTAGTTGATAGAAAACCAGATGATGAAGCTCTGAACCATATATGTAAGTTGGTTCGAGATATCATCGATGAAGTACCTAATCAAATCTTGGAGTTAAAGCTAGGAGAAGGCGTTCATTTAGACGTAGAGGCTCAAAAACTTTTTGATGAATGGCAGAAGAAAAATAAAGAAGCTGCTATTTACTACAGAGATATGGAGTGTACAGCATTAGAGGCTCATTTATCTAAATACCCATCACTTGTTTCAAGTTTAGCGCTCATTTTCTGGGTGGTTGACCTATTGGACAATGCAGTAGAAGGCTCTGCGGTAAATGCAATTAACATGCAAAGGGCCATTAAATGGTGTGATTTTCTAACGGGGCATGCGTTTAGGCTTTTTAGAATGCAACTAGATCCAGCACGAGCAGCAGCATTCATTATCGCTGAAAAGATAAACTCTCGAGTTCTAACATCAGGCGAAAGTGTTCGTACTTTGAATAGGTCTAAATGGTCAGGCCTGACGGATAGCGCGATCACAAGACAAGGATTGCAATACCTTGAAGATAGAAATTGGCTGAAAGTTGAAAAAGTTGTTGAGGACCAACAACCCCTTAAAGGTGCTGACGGTTCTCAGGATGATTCAAATAATCAGAAAGGAGGTGGTCGCCCGAAGTATTTAATTTTTATAAACCCTGAACTTCAATAAGTTGAGGTATTAACAACGAACAGCAAAAAGGCCTTCTCCATAGGCCTTTTTGTCTTGATGTAACAATCTCTTCCCTGTAAGGTTATAAGTGGAGTGATTAAATCACTCTGGGGCTTGATAACCCCAATCCAGTGGCTGGCACCACCGAATTTGGTGCTATTTGTGTTTTTGCACAAAGTCTCGACTAGATTCTTTCTAGCCGGGTGGTGGTGCTATGTCCAAGGTTTTACCTAAAGACACCACGCTGTACTGGATACGGTTATCAACACCCGGCTGTTTTATATCAATTAAAGAATGTAGAGACCTTGCTATGAGCCGTTGGATACTGACCTTACTCACCCTTTTATTCACCTCTAATATTGTTCATGCAGAGGACGATGCTCAAACATCCTTAGAAAGCCATTTTAGGCAAAAGGATGAACAGGAGCTTCTACCTAAAGCACGACGAGGCGATCCTATTTCTCAATACGTGCTAGGTATGAAATACATAATAGAAGGTAAATCTCAGCTTGGTCGCCCTTGGGTGATGAAGGCCGCAGATCAAAATCACCGCTTTGCACAAATGACAATTATCAAAGGTTATGCTAATAAACCTCAAAAAGCTTCTGAGCTGTATATTAAATATAAAGCCCAAAAAGCTGATATAGGCTTACATGTTCTCAATAAAGAGTATGTTCAACCCATTATTGATGAGATAAAAAAGAGGGCTGATGCAGGATCTCTTGATGCTCAGTATGCCCTAGGAACAACTTATGTATCCTCTGCCTCAGCAGAAAATCCAGATCCTTTTTATGCAGGTGTAAGATATTTATCAGATGCAGCATCTAATGGGCATGTACTTTCTCAGGAATTTTTACAGTCTCTGCATTATCTATATGGTCATAAATATTATACATTCAGAGAGCATTTTTATGGGGTAGAAGTTGATGAATAACCGTGTTATTAAGATTGATAGTAACGACACAACACGATCACTTCAAAGCAATATGGTATTGGTTTATATGGAAATATTAAGAGATATTGCTGAACAGGACTCTGCGCCGCTAGACATTAAAAATGATTGGAAGATTATAACCAAGTGGCTAGACACTTCATCAGGGTTACTTAATTCAAAGCAAGAGGAATTGTTGCAAAAGGCTTGGTTAAGTTATTTGGCTAGAGGTAAAAGCCCTGATCGTAAACTTAATGGGGCATTTTCTTTCTATAATGAAACATCTACAGATGAGAAATGGGAATCTATAGATGTCCCTCAAGAGGTTGTAGGCGTTTTTGATAGAATGCTTAGCTTATCTGCAAGTAAAGCTCCTAAACCTTCTAAAAATCTAATACCAGTTATATATACATTTACAATAAAGAGTTTTAAGCGAATCACGCTGGGTGCTTTACCATTTTTAGCATTCTTCTTCACGGTTGATGGCACGCCAGTCAAGGCATTTTCCTTCATCGGCAAGTATCCTATCATGTTTTCAGTAATGGCTTTATCAGCTTCATTGGTCACACTATTCATTGCATATGCCTGTATCTTCCCACTTTTTGAATGGATACGTGCTAAAAAATGAAGATTATCCTGACACTTATTATCTTGCTGCTTTCGAAAACTGCATATGCAAATGAATCTGTAATATCAGCCACTGTTTTACGCATCATTGATGGTGACACTATAGAAGTCAAAGCCCACCCGTGGCCCGGATTTAACCCTGTTATCAAAATCAGGTTGCTAGCTATAGATACGCCAGAGTTGAAAGGTAAATGCCCTCAAGAGAAAAAGCTGGCCATTCAGGCGAAAGAGTATCTAACAAGTATAACACCTTCTTCAGTGATGTTGCATGAAGTTCAATATGGTAAGTATGCTGGACGGCTTCTCGCTGAAATTCACGCTGATGACATAAACCTTTCAAATGCCTTGATTGAAAAAGGCTACGCAAGAGCTTATGATGGTGGTCAACGTCAAGGATGGTGCCCATGATTTGTACAGAAAATTAAATTGAGACCTTCCTCAACCAAGCCTGATGAGCTTCTTCCGCCTTCTTGAGCTTGATTAATGACAGTTGAGTAAATCTAGCTGAAACTTGCTCCCATTTGGCTAGGTGCTTGAGGTACGTCTTTTGGTGCATCCTCTTTGGTTTGCATGCAATCACCCCATTGCAGCGTTCTTTAATTAACATCAGCTTTTGATATGTACGCTCATATTCACCTGATGTGTTTTGAGATGGATAAGCCAAGTTATGTCCTTTGGATGTTCCAAACGTGTGACCGATCGGGGGTAGGTAAAGCTTTTGAGCTTTTTGGCCTGTGACAGGGCATATAAACCATTTACGTTCACCACCAAAGGTTTGTTCAGTGTATGTACACCTAATGAGCTGGGAATGAATTGGCTGGCTGTTGGCATATATAATGACTCTCATGTGAGTTCGGCTTACTTGCTCAGTGTAAGTACTGTATGAGCCTTTCACATATTGCTGCCCTTGCTTTGCCTTTACAAGTTGAATGGATATACATTGATCTGTTCTATAACGCTTCATACCCATTTATTTTACCGAAATACTGTGCAAAGTCATGACATTTCTCAGCATTTCTATACATAAATAGGTTTTGGCAGTTTTGGCAGTTATACTTTACAGTTCATGATATTGTTTACAACTATAAGTAACCACTCCAAGTTAATGTTCAACAAAGAACTGGATATATTCCAATAGATTTTATATATTATTAGCCATTCAAATTTATACATTCAGGGGTTAAGGAATAATGACAAACAACTTTTCATCAATCGCAGCGCACATGTGGTCAGTTGCAGACCTTCTTAGAGGTGATTTTAAACAAAGCCAATATGGCCGAATAATCCTACCCTTCGCACTATTGCGTCGCCTAGAATGTGTTCTAGAGCCAACAAAAAATGCAGTAATAGAAAAGTTTGAAAAAAGCCCAAACGTGGACGAAGCAGCGCTCGAAAAGGTTTTAACCCACACAGCTGGCCTTTCGTTCTACAACACATCAAAAATGGACCTAAGTAAACTAGGTGAAACAAATGTACTAGCAAACCTAGAATCCTACATTCGCTCATTCAGCCCTAATACACGTGAAATCTTTATTCAATTTGACTTCTTTAACACCCTTGAAAAGTTACAAGAAGCAGACCTTCTGTATAAGGTTGCTAAACGTTACGCAGCGACAGACCTTCACCCTTCAAAAGTTTCAAACCATGAAATGGGCCTTGCATTTGAAGAGTTGATTCGTCGTTTTGCTGAAAGCTCTAACGAAACAGCTGGTGAGCACTTTACACCACGTGATATTGTCCGCCTTACAACATCCCTTGTTTTTTGTAACGATGATGACGTTCTAACAAAGCCAGGTACAATTCGCTCTATTTATGACCCTACAGCGGGTACAGGTGGCTTCCTATCTTCAGGTATGGAGTACATGCATGAAATGAACCCTAAAGCGGATATTCGCGCATTCGGGCAAGAGCTTAATCCTGAATCATACGCTATCTGTAAAGCAGATATGCTCATTAAAGGCCAGAAGGTAGATAACATTAAACTGGGCAACACATTGTCTAATGACCAGTTAAGCAATGAAAAGTTCGACTACATGCTTTCAAACCCACCATTCGGTGTGGACTGGAAGAAGGTTCAAAAAACAATTAACGACGAGCAAAGCCAAAAAGGTTATGACGGTCGTTTCGGTCCAGGCCTGCCACGTGTGTCTGACGGCTCATTACTGTTCTTAATGCACCTGATCAGCAAAATGAAAGACGCGAAGACGGATAACGGCTCACGCGTAGGCATTATTTTAAACGGCTCCCCTCTTTTCACGGGTGGCGCCGGCAGTGGTGAAAGTGAAATTCGTCGCTATGTACTAGAAAATGACTTCCTAGAAGCAATCATCGCTCTGCCAACAGATATGTTCTACAACACAGGTATCGCCACATATGTTTGGGTGCTTTCCACAACCAAGGCAGCTGACCGTAAAAACAAAGTGCAGCTGATTAACGCCGCGGTGGACGATAAAGAAGATACGTCTAATAATTTCTACGCCTCTATGCGTAAGTCCTTGGGTAGTAAACGCCGCTACCTAACAGACGAAAGTATCGAAGAAATTGTCCGCATGTACGGTAATTTTGAAGAAAATGAAAATAGTAAAATCTTCGACTATACAGACTTCGGTTTCCGTCGCATCACAGTAGAACGCCCATTGAAGCTGACAATCTACCCGAAAGATGTTGAGCGTGTTGAAGCTTTAACAGCTGACAAAGCATGGGCGAAGTTAGACGACACTGTTCAAACAGCTATTATAAATGCACTAAATGGCATGAGCACAGATAAATTCATGGCACGTGATGCCTTTGTAGATGAACTTAAAGGCAAACTACCAGGCGTGAAGCTAAGCGCCGCACAAGTGAAAATGCTATGCAAACACCTTGGCGAACATGACGACGAAGCACAGACATGCACAGACGCTAAAGGAAAAGTTGAAGCAAACCCAGAACTACGTGACTATGAAAACGTGCCTTTAAAAGAAGATATTCACACATACTTCGCACGCGAGGTTACACCGCATGTGCCAGACGCGTGGATAGACGAAAGCAAAAAGGACGAAAAGGACGAGAAAACAGGTATCGTCGGTTATGAAATTCCATTTAACCGCCACTTCTATGTTTACCAGCCACCAAGAGACTTGGGCGAGATTGATGCCGAGCTAGACATTGTCAGTCGCGATATTATGAACCTACTACAAGAGGTTCATGTATAATGGCAGCTTACGATGATTATAAAAATAGCAATATAGAATGGGTTGGAGAGATTCCTTCTCACTGGCATGTGAAACCAGCGTTTTCAGTTGTAAGTGATGGCGCGGTTAAAAACTTAGACGGATTAGAAACTAATGTATTATCGTTAAGCTACGGTAATATTATCAAACGAGACGTTGATAAAAACCAAGGATTACTGCCTGAATCTTTTAATACATACCAAATTGTAAATGATGGTGAGATTATTCTACGATTGACTGATTTGCAAAATGACAAGAAAAGTTTACGTGTAGGACAATCTAAGCAAAGGGGTATTATTACATCAGCGTATTTAAAGCTTGCGATGAAAGACATGTTGGTAAGTGATTATGCTTATAGGCTTTTACATTCTTATGACACAACGAAGGTCTTTTACAACATGGGTGGCGGTCTGCGACAGTCAATGAACTTTGTAGACTTTAGGCGTTTAGAGTTTCTAGTGCCACCTAAAGAAGAACAGCAAAAAATTGCGGCGTTTTTGGATTATGAAACGGCGCAGATGGATGAATTGGTGGCGAAACAAGAAAAGCTGATAGAGCTGCTGAAGGAAAAGCGTCAGGCGGTTATCTCCCACGCCGTGACCAAAGGCCTTAACCCCAACGCTGAAATGAAAGACAGCGGCGTCGAATGGCTCGGTCAAATTCCAAGGCATTGGGTGGCTTCTAAGTTTGCTTATTTAAAAACAGTTCTAACAGATTATACAGCTAATGGTTCATTTGCTGATTTGAAAAGTAATGTTCAATACTTGGATGAGCCTAACCATGCCAGATTAGTACGCTTAACAGACCTTCGAAAGAATTTAGATAATGAAGATGGTGTCTGGATTAATGAGCACTCATATCAATACTTGAAGAAATCGTCTCTACATGGAGGGGAATTTTTACTTGCAAATGTCGGGGCGTATGCAGGTCTTTTTTATGAAATGCCCTTTGATAAAGGTTTAGCATCTCTTGCTCCTAATATGTTCATGGCCAAGTTTAATTCGAAAACTGTATTACGTGAATACATGGCTTATATAGGGCAATCAACCCCTATCAAAGAGCAGTTGATCTTGAGTGCTACTGCGTCGTCAGCTCAGCCTAAGTTAAATAAAGATGATTTTAAGGCTGTAGCTTTTTGTTATCCATTGAAAGATGAACAGCAAGAAATTGTCACATACTTAGACAATCAAACTGCCAAAATTGACAAAACTATTGAAAAGGCAGAACAGGCTATTGAGCTGCTGAAGGAGCGTCGTACAGCGCTTATCTCCGCAGCGGTAACAGGTAAAATAGATGTAAGAAGCTGGCAACACCCAGCAGGGCAAAAAACTAAAGAGGTAAATGTAGCATGAGCCATTTAGAAAATAAGATTGAAGCTAAGAACAGGTCTATCTTAGAAGTTTTAAGCAACAAAAAATACACCGTGGATTACTACCAACGTGAGTACAGCTGGAAACAAGAGCACATTGAACAGCTTGTTTCAGACCTTTGTAATGCTTTCCTTCTTAATTATTCCAGCGAACATAGCAGGCGCGATGTTGCATCATATAATAGTTACTATTTAGGCCCTTTTGTTCTAAGCGAAAAAGATGGCAAAAGAAGCATTATTGATGGTCAGCAACGTTTAACATCGATAACCCTTCTTTTAATTTACTTAAATAACTTAAGTGGCGAAAGCAAGTTGGAAGAAATGATCTTTTCAGATAAATTTGGAGAGAAATCATTCAACATTGATGTTCCTGAAAGAACTGAATGTTTAGAAGGTTTGCACTACAAAGGTGATTATCCCATTGAAGATAGTAGCAATGCTTCAGTGAAGAACATGGTAATGCGTTACAATAATATTGTAGAAACATTTCCTGAGGAAATTAAGGACCCTGCTGTTCTTCCATTGTTTGTTGACTGGTTAAAAGAGCTTGTTGTTTTGGTAGAAATTATTGCTTACAGCGACGAGAATGCCTACACCATTTTTGAAACGATGAATGACCGTGGCTTAAGCCTTACCGCGACAGAGATGCTAAAAGGTTTTCTGCTTTCAAAATATAAAGATGAAAACAGACGCAACACAGCAAACAACATGTGGAAAGATGTTGTAGCAAAATTAAAATCATTCGATAAAGAAGAAGACCAGAGATTTATCCAAGCATGGTTGAGGGGTAAATATGCCGAAACGATGCGGGCACGAAAAGCAGATTCTTCAAATGCTGACTTTGAGATCATTGGTACGCGTTTTCATAACTGGGTACGTGATAACCAAGTAAAACTAAACTTAACATCATCCTCTGAAGAAGGGTTTCATAAGTTTATTAACGAAGACTTCAAGTTTTATGCTGATGCATATAAACGCATTAAAGAAGCTGAACTTAACCTTACACCTGGCTTAGAGCATGTTTACTACATTGCACAGTGGGGCATTGCATCATCCCTTGCTTATCCGCTTATGTTGGCTCCATTGATGTTGGGTGACAGTGTTGAATTATCAAACTCAAAGATCAACCTTGTTGCAAAGTATATTGATGCATTCTGCGTAAGAAGATCTATCAATTTCCGTAACTTTTCAGCAAGCTCGATTAGTTACACAATGTATAACCTTATCAAAGAACTCCGAAATAAAAGTTATGAAGATTTGCAGACAACCCTTCGTATGAAACTTAGCGAGCTGGATGTTGACTTTGACGGTTATGACAAATTTAAACTTCACGGCCAAAACAAGCGATTTGTTAAGTATTTATTATCTCGTCTATCTAGCTATGTAGATGAGTTAGCAGGTGAAGAGTCCAGCTTTGTAAAATATTACAAACCAGTTAAAGGTAAAGCTTATGAAATTGAACATTTATGGGCAAATAACTATGAAGCTTTTAAGGGTGTGTTTGACCAGAGAAATGACTTTGAAGAGGCTAGAAATAGCATCGGAGGGTTAGTTCTACTTCCTAATGGGACAAACCAGTCATATAGCGACAAACCTTATGAGGACAAGCTTGAACATTACATCAAAGAGAACTGTTTAGTGAAATCTTTGCATCCTTTGACATATGAAAATAATCCAAACTTCAGAAAAATTGAAACAACAAGTGGGTTGAATTTTAGGCCACACACTACGATGACAAAGGATGACATGGCCATCAGACAAACTTTATATCGAGACATCTCTAAAAGAATATGGACGATATAAGCATAGATACAAATAATTAAGGTTAAATAACAATGGCAACGCTTAGGGCAAGAGCACAAACAATAGAAAACACATTCCAGAATGATGTTATAGAAGATATGTTGGCAAGTGGGTGGCAACTTGGTCAGCCAGCAAACTATAACCGTGAATTGGCACTTTATAGTGAAGACCTTATTACATACGCGAAAAAAACACACCCAGAAAGCTGGAAAAAGCTAGAGCAGCAATATGGTGCAGCTGTTGAGACTAGCTTCCTTAAAACGGTTGAACGCACCCTGAACAACCCTGACAAAGGTACACTTTGGCTGCTTCGTAATGAAATTAAGGACCGAGGCGCTAAGTTTAAACTATGTGCAGGCATACCTGACCACGCCTTAAACCCTGAAGCGAACGTGAAGTACGAACAGAACATCTTCCGTGTGGTGCCAGAGCTAGTGTACTCGCCTAATGGTTATCAGGGCCGTATTGACCTTACATTGTTTGTAAACGGTATTCCTGTGGCGACTTGTGAGCTGAAGTCCGAATTCAAACAGGCTTTAGACAATGCGAAAATTCAATACATGAAAGACCGCCTGCCGAAAGACCCTGAAACACGTAAAGTAGAACCATTGCTTACATTTAAGCGTGGGGCCTTGGTGCACTTTGCTGTGAGCCAATATAACGTTGCTATGACCACCCGCCTAGCCGGTAAAGATACATTCTTCCTACCGTTTGACCAAGGTACAAGTGACCATGGTGCAGGGAATGATATTCCTGCAGATGAAAACGAATATGCGACCAGTTACCTTTGGAAGGAAATCTTCGAAAAAGATAACTTGCTTAAAATTCTTCATCGCTTCATTCACTTAGAAAAAGAAGATAAAGAACAGCTTGACGGCACGATCAAGAAAAAAGAAACGATGATTTTCCCACGTTATCACCAATGGAAGGTTGTGAATAAACTACTAAACACAGTGAAGGATGAAGGCACAGGCCATAAGTACCTTGTGCAGCATAGTGCAGGCTCTGGTAAGTCAAACTCTATTGCCTGGCTTTCTCATCAACTAGCATCTCTTTACGATGGTGAAGATAAGTTCTTTGACTCGGTGATTGTGATTACTGATAGAACAGTACTAGACAGTCAACTACAAGACACAATTTACCAGTTTGAGCATAGCTCTGGCATGATTGCTCGTATTAACAGGGAAGAAGCCGAAGGGTCCAAGTCTGCTCAATTAGCAAAAGAGCTTAAAGAAGGCACGTCAATTATTATTGTAACTATACAGACGTTCCCTTACGTTTTGGATGCTATCCGTGAGGACTCTACCCTTGCTGGTCGTAACTATGCTGTGATTGCTGATGAGGCACATTCTAGCCAAACTGGTGCAACAGCTAGAAAGCTTCGTGAAGTTTTAATGGCTGAGCAAATAGAAGAAGATGAAGAACTAAGCAGTGATGACATTCTACGCTTAACACTAGAGGCACGCAAAGGCTCTAAAAATATTAGCTATTTTGCTTTTACGGCGACCCCTAAGGCAAAAACGCTTGAACTATTTGGACGTACACCCAACCCTGAACTTCCAGCAAGCAAAGACAACATGCCTATGGCATTTGATGTTTACTCTATGCGTCAAGCTATTGAGGAAGGCTTCATTATGGATGTTCTTCAAAACTATACAAGCTACAAAGTGGCTTATAAGCTTGCACATAAAAACCCTGAAAATGACAAAGAAGTTGATCAGCGCAAAGCTTCCACCAAAGTTGCTAAATGGATCAACACTCACCCTTACAACATATCTCAAAAAGTTGAAACGATCATTGAGCACTTCAAAGCAAAGGTTAAACATCATTTAGGTGGTCAAGCCAAGGCTATGGTTGTAACTTCTAGCCGCTTAGAAGCTGTGAGATACAAAAATGCTTTTGAGAAGTATGTGAAAGAAAAAGGATACCAGCACATCAATGCGATGGTGGCCTTCTCTGGAGAAGTGAATGACCCAGAAGTTCCTAATCACCCGTACACTGAAAACAACATGAATCCAGGCCTCAAAAACCGTGATATGAGGAAAGCATTCGATAGTAATGACTATCAGGTCATGTTAGTAGCCAATAAATTCCAAACCGGTTTTGATCAGCCAAAGCTTGTAGCAATGTATGTTGATAAAAAATTGAAGGGTGTTGAGTGTATTCAAACACTTTCCCGTCTGAACCGTATGTACCCAGGTAAGGACCAAACATTTGTGTTGGACTTTGTGAACGACCCTAAAGATATTTTAGACGAATTTAAGACATACTATTTAACAGCTGAAATCAACGATGTATCAGATCCAAACATTGTTTATGAACAATTCGATAAGTTAAATGCGGTAGGTATCTATCAATGGCAAGAAGTTGAATCTTTTAGTGAAGCATATCACAACAAACGTATCAACCAAGCTAAACTAACAAATATCTGCAAACCTGCGGTTGAAAGATTCCAGGTTCAATATAAAGAAGCTGCTGAAGCTATAAAACTGGCAACGGCAGAGTTAGACAAAGCGAAGGCCGACAATAATGACAAAGCAATCAAGTATGCAGAAAATACACTGAAAAATGTCAAAGAGGCTAAAGATAAGCTTGATGTGTTCAAGGCTGACTTAGGTGGCTACTGCAAGTTTTATGAGTTCAGCTCACAAATTGTTGACTTTGATGATGAAGATCTAGAAAAGCTTAACACCTTTGCTAAACATCTAACGCCAATGCTTCGTATTGAGATTACACGAGACGATGTAGACCTTAGCGATGTGATGATGACGCATTACCGCTTACACGAACAGCGAAGTCAAGATCTTAAGCTAGATGGCACTGGTGAGAAATTACGTGCGGCAAAAATCGACTCTGGAGCCAAACCCAAAGATAAGCAAACCGCATTCCTGCAAGAAATTATTGAACGTATGAATGACTTGTTTATTGAAGAAGACTTAACAGAGTCAGATATGATCAGTTACGCACACACAATTGCTGGCAAGATATCTGAGAATGAAGATGTTATGGACCAACTGCGAAACAATACCAAGGAGCAAGTTATGCTTGGCAAGTTCCCCGAGTCCATTCAACAGGCGGTAATTGAAAGCATGGATGCGCATGATAACATGGCTACCAAAGTACTTTCTAGCGAACAAGTGGCACGTGGTTTTGCTGAACTTATGTTTGATGTATTGATGAAGGGGATGAGTAAATGATACTCGATGAATACTCTATATCTACCAGAGCAACTAATATATATGATAGTAAAACCAAAGACTATTTTAACGAAGTGTTATCTAATTATAATGGAGGGAATTATAGGTCTTCCGTAGTTATGCTTTGGACGGTTATTGTTTGTGATCTATTGTTTAAACTTGAACATCTGCGTGACTTGAAAGGTGATAAAACCGCTGAAAAAATTTTAAAAGATATAAAGAACATGCAGGCAAGTAATACAAAAGACCCTAAATGGGAGTTGGAGCTGCTTAAAAAAGTTTCAACTCAAACGCAGTTAATTGATAATGTAAATGTAAAATACCTTGAGCGAATTCAAGAGGACAGACACTTGTCAGCTCACCCCGTGATTGACTCTCAATCTGATTTACATAGGCCGAACAAAGACACAGTAAGATCTCACATCAGAAATGCATTAGATGTCTTGCTTACAGTGCCTCCCTATCTAGCAAGGAATATATCATCAGATTTAATGGAAGATTTATCTCAAAATAAAGATAAACTTGGGGATATTAAAGAATTGAAGTCTTACTTAAATGCTAGGTATTTCAAAATTACTAATACGTCAACCCAAGAAAAACTGTTCAAAGACCTTTGGAAGATGACCTTTAAGGTAGTGAATGATAAAGCGGATGAGAATAGAAATATCAACAGAACAGCGTTAGAGCTTCTTTATCAACAAAACTCAAAAACATTTAAAGATTTAGTTGCGTCCGATAAAGGTTACTTTAGCAAAGTAGCAGATTCAGGTGATCCATTAGTGAGCCTTGTTAGCTTTTTGTTCAATACAGATGTGAGTTTCTATACACATTTAGATTGTGATGTGAAGGTGAATCTTAGAGCTTTATCGAGTATTAATTCTGATGTTAAATGTTTAATGTGGTTTGAAAATGGAAGTATAGAACAACACTATAGATGTATTAGTGAATGGGTTATAAAAGAAGAAGTGTCTGTAACAGAAGGTTGTTTGAAAAAGTTATTCACACTTTCTGACTCTGGTGAAGGGGGTATTTTATTTAAAGACTTTTTGATTAATTATTATATACATAGTCACTCATTTAATAATGCTGATGATAGATTCTTTGGTTTTATCAATTATCGACATATATTTAATATAGATGACTTTAAGGTTATTATGGAAGGTGTTGAAAGAAACTCTCAAATCTATGCTCGATATAGATTTAGTGATGATCGTAAGGGAATTATAAAGCAAGTTTTAGAGCTGGAATCTGGATTTGATTTTTCAAATTATGAACATTTTAAAGATTATTAAGAAATACCGTCATACCAGGTCTTGACAACCCTTATTATTTGTAACAATAATCAAGTTATGAAAAATCATGGTGGAAAAAGGCAGGGTGCAGGTCGCCCAAAGGGAACAGGCGCTTACGGTAAGGCTACCAAGGTTATGCGTGTGCCTGAAGATAAGGCGGAAGATGTAAAGGCTTTCCTAACATCTGGTGCGCAGTACAGTATCCCTCTTTATGAAGGGACGGTTTCAGCGGGTACTCCTTTTGGTGTGACTGACCATGTGGATAGAAAACTAGACCTTAACGAGCATCTTATCAAAACGCCATCAGCCACTTTCTTTGTGCGTGCGGCGGGTAAGTCTATGCTGAACGCTGGGATAGACGAAGGTGATTTGCTGGTGGTGGATAGAAGCTTAGATGTAAAAAACGGTAAAATCATCATCGCTGTGGTGAATGGTGATTTGACAGTGAAACGATACCAACGCTTCGGTGATAAAGTAACGCTGATAGCTGAAAATGACGACTTTGAAGATATCGTCCTAAGCGACGGTGAAGAGCTCGACACTTGGGGTGTTGTTACGAATATAATTAAGGGGGTTTAAGAGATATGTGTTTAAAAAAATTGAATGAAAAGTTTTTAGAGAGAAACCTTGAATTTCTAGAAAGACAAAGACCTTCCGAATCAAACATCCCTCGTTCTGGCGAAGTAGCTAAAGCTGTAAATTGCCATATACTGTTTATAGGCCACAAAGAGCTAGATGTGAATGAGGATGCCTTATTTGAGTCTTACAATAAAAACACAAAGAAGCTATCCGTTCGAGTACGTGCAGAGGCAGGTACAGTATATGACACCCCAAAAGAGGTTTCTATAAAGGGAATATCCTCGATGGAAATCACCCATTTTTACGGTCAGTACGATTTAAAATATAACAGTTATTGGCAATGGGTTTTTGAGGGTTGGACTAAATGGGATACCTTTAAAGTCTGGGCCTATTACAGGCACAAAAGTAACATAACTCGCTTTGCATCTTACTTTTCTAAAATGGATAAAACCGATGCTAGGATGAAAGTACTAGAGCATGCTGTGAACTTAAAAGTTAAGCACGATGGGAAAAATACGTTTTCTTTCCGTGATAGTTTTCAATTCAGTATTTATGATATAGCAATAAGCATCTACGGTAGATCCTTTAGATATAGAAAAGATGCTGAAGAGTTTCAAAGTATGTTGAAATTGTGCTTAGACTCACTTGTTGCAGAAGGTGATTTAGATAAGGGTGACTCCATCTATTATAAAATAGGGAGGAGTGCTATTAAGACTCTTGATGAATATAATCGTGGAATTGTACGTCATAAAGACTCAAAACGGGTTGCGGGTGGAATGCTCTGGTTAACCGTTATATTAGCGATATCAGCTTTAATTCAATCCGAATTAATAAAAGCACCTACATTATTAGACTTAACAGGTGAAGGTGGAGGGCTTTTAAACGATTTTGGTAGGTGTCTTAAAGCTGTTTACACTCATATAACGAACAAGTAATGTACGCCCTCGTAGACTGTAACAACTTCTTTGTATCTTGTGAGCGGGTGTTTAGGCCAAGTTTGAATAACCGCCCTGTGATTGTGCTGTCTTCTAATGATGGCTGTGCTGTAGCACGTTCGAATGAAGCAAAAGCGCTTGGTATTAAAATGGGTGCACCTGTCTTTAAAATTCAAGATATCGTTAAAAAGCACCGGGTGGAATGCATCAGCGGTAACTTGTCCTTTTATGGGGATATGAGCCAACGTGTGATGTCCGTTCTACGTGAGATGTCACCTGCGATAGAAGTTTACTCCGTAGATGAAGCCTTCCTCGACCTTTCAGGTATCCCTGAGCATGAGCTAAAGCCTTTGTGCCAACGTATCCGTAAACGTGTGAAGAAGTGGACGGGTATTCCCGTGTCTATCGGCATTGCACCAACCAAAACGCTGGCTAAAGCGGCGGCATCTGTGGCGAAAAAGTATGAAGAGGCGGAAGGTGTTTATTTGATGAACAGCTTGCAGGCGCGTCGTTCTGTGCTTCAGCGCATGGATGTGGGTGATGTTTGGGGTGTAGGTAGGAAGTTGTCTGAGCGGTTTACGTATATGGGTTTAAACACAGCGTGGAAGTTATCTGAATGTGACCCAGCACATATTCGTGAACTCACTAGTGTGGTGACACAAAAAACGGTTTTAGAGCTACAAGGCACACCTTGTTATGCCTTTGGTGAAGAACCCGATCACCGCAAGCAGATTATCAGTTCCCGTTCCTTTGGTGAACCTGTGAAGGATTTAAAAACGCTGAAAGAAGCTGTTTCTACCTTCGTGGCTACTGGTGCGGAGAAGTTGCGAAGTGAAGGCACTGAGGCACGTGCAATAACCGTTTACGCAAGCTCTAGCCCCTTTAAAGGTAAGTATTACGCCAATTCAACGCTCATCACTTTAGATAACGCCACAAGCGATACAGGCGTTCTGACTAAGCAGGCGATGAAAGGCGTAGATGAGATATTCAAACAAGGCGTTGGCTTCAAAAAGGCGGGTATTTGCTTGCATGACATTCAGCATAAAAGCGCGCATCAGGCGGACTTGTTCAGCGTTGTTGATAATAAGCGCAGCGAAAGCTTAATGACGGCTATGGATAAGCTGAATAGCACCATGGGCAAGCACACGCTCCGCTTCGGTACATCTAACCCCAACGGTAAATGGCGCAATCTATGTAAACACCAAAGCCCTGCTTATACGAGTGATTGGGCACAGCTGTTGGTGGTGAAATAATATTATTGAGCTAGATTAATGAGAGTGGTATTCTCATTATATTCTATTTTTAGTCCTAGGCCGTCCATCTACATCCAGTACTTTTGCGGTAACTTTTGCGGGTATATCTCTTTTGGTGAAGTTTTAAATATATTTATTATCAACAGTTTATAAGTTTAATACCACTCCTACCACCGTCTAACTAAATTCAAGTTGGCGTCTTTTTTCTTTTGTTTTCAATGTTTTTTATTTATCGACACTTTGTGAGATTTTAATAGACAGCACCACCCTTATATTTTGAGGGTAGAATTTAAATTATATTTCCGCAAATAAAAGAGGAGAGCGCGTATGCTGTCAATTTACAAAACTTCGCTGGTAGTTACAGCTGCATGTCTCATTATAATCATTGGCATGTTTTATTTTGATCGCACTATAAATACATGCTCTAAAGACCATTCCAATCTAATAACTTTATTAGATGTATTAGTTAATTTAATTATTGGACTAGCCTTATTTTGGGTAGCTTTTAAAGCAAACAACATTGCAAAAGCCACTCAAGAGAGTTCAAAACAAAAGCTTGAAGCTCATGAAAGGCAGATTGTTAAAGATAATTACGTAAAATTATTAAAAGCAATTGAAACAGCAATCGCATCTGGGGTCGTAAAAAATGAATCCATGTTTCAATTTTGGGAAGTTAATCAGTCTTCAAAAATAGAGCTACCTGAGGAGCTTCATGGATTTGTTGAATCTGTTGTTAAAATTGCTGAACAGTCTTGGATTGCATATACATATGCGTACGATCATGAAGGTAACGCCATTAACATGGATAAAACTGACCGAAGCGAAAAGTTAAAAACAGCATCTGATAAAGTTCAAGATTTATGGGAACTTTTAAAAGAATGTGGCATACCTGACAAGTTTGGTAAATACCTTCGAGTTAATTCCCTTGAGCGTGGAGCATAAAACTCACAATACCCCCCTACAAACGATAACCTACCGAAAGTGCGCCGAAGGTGGCGGAGGCGCCGCCATCAAACTCTCGGCTACGCCAGTTGATGGTGAATGATGTGCGCACACGTCCAAAAATCAGGCTTAAGCCCACATTGGCATCGCCGACGTAGGTTTTTTTACTCACCGATGGGCTATCTTGGTAAGAATTACCGTCTAAAAACAAATTGCGTGCCACAGCACGGCCTTCAAACCCTGCAAAAGCGGACCATGCAAAGGCATGATCTGGCACGTTAAAGTAGCCCGTCCCTGGAATAGACGGCTTCACCCGAAGGGGCATGGCCTGCCATTTGTACTTTTGAGGGGTCAGCTGGAAGGTGGAACCCAAGGCACCGTATGTGTAAACATTGCCCAAAGTGGCCCCCCAATAAGGCGCTGTTCTAAAGTAAAACGGCCCAATGTTACCGGCATATTTTTCTGGCCAGCGACGCTGGTAGGACAACATCAAAGCCGGCTCATCTTTAAGCTGATGGTCCCAACCCGCAGGGTCACGGGTGTCCACAAAGCTGTGCACCTCTTCTTGAATTGGCTCTCCCAAAGCGGACGGACCAACCAATCCAAGTGTCAAGTCCAAGTTGTTGATATGATCACCCGAAATGGTGGAAAGGCCAATGGTGCCGTATAAAAATGCGGCGTATGGTCTGTCCTTCGGGTCAGGCGTTTTAAGGGTGATATCTTTTGGCGTGTAAAGATTATGGCCAAGCGAATAAGCCACAGATGTCAGCTCGTCAATGTGGAAAAATTTTGAAAAATCCACAAATTCTCGCACCGAGTGCGGCACATCAAAGTCCGTGTCATAATAGGTGAACAAAACACCATTGGTGTAATTGGCGTCCTGCCCTGCAAACAGGTCATTTTCAAAAATCGCTGTGAAGAAACGTTCACGCTTCTCTTTCAGTTCTTGCGGAATCTTTTCCTCAAAGGTGGGTTCGTTCTCATTCGCAAAAACAGCATGAGCATGCATCACACAGGCGCAAACCAACAACAAAAATTTAAATTTCAAAATAACACTTTCTATGGGGCAAACAAGCGTGGGCGCGCTTTGTCAGTTTTTATTATCAAACAACATCATAAAGGATTACAGCAAAAATTCAAGAGGGTTAGACGTGTCCAAAAAAGGATTGTTAACAAAAATTGCAGATGGCTTTAAACACAGCCGAACCGGCATGTTAGGTGTCACATTTGCAGCCGGACTCTCATCCGGCAAATCGTTTGGGGCGGAAACCCCTCATTTTCAAGCTGTGGACATACAAAGCTACGCCGCCAGTCAAAACATAGAAACTGAGCTTTTAAACAGCGCTCAATCCAAAGCAGAAGTTTACCAAGCATTTGTGGCTGAGCATGGCCTTCAAGACAATGAAATTGAAAGCTTGTTAAATTATGAACCAAGCAACATAAACGAAACCCAAGCAGGCCACATTGTCACCGCTTATGAAGCCATCCAAGAACAGCACGACAACCGCATGATAACCTTACTTAGAACTGAAATGAAAAACCCCGACCTTGAAGGGCAAGATAAACTCAACATGTTGCAAGACCGCAAAGCCGAGCTGCAAAACCTTTACGGTGATGATGAACATTACCAGTACAAACACAGTGAGCATGTCCCCTCCTCCTTGCAAGGCGAAAATGCACAGTTTCAAAACTTATTCGAACAGTCCTTAAACGGTGAAGACATTTCGGGCACTGTGATTGTGAACAACATTACGGTTGAAGATGTGGGCGGCTTAGCCGTCTATGCCTCCTTGGAGCAAAACGTCCGTGATAAGGTGATTGACGGCTTCATTCAAAGTTATGAGCCTGTCTTTGAAGCCGAGGTGGAGATGGACCGTGTGGACAGTCAAATGCGCAGTGAAAACAAATTCAGGTCACCTTTTGGTGGCCCAAACAGATAATTTAAGTGGGTGAAAGCGATATGAACAAATTTAAAAAATGGGCAACGGGGATTGCAGTCAGCGCAACGGCCGTTGTGGGGCTTTCCTCCATGAAGCAAAATGAACTCGAAAACACCCAAAGCATTGACGCGCCAGATACCACAAGTCAAACTGTGGATATAGACACATCAAGCCCGGCACAACAAGGCGCAGAAGTTGGTGCAAACTTCAATTTAGACAAAGACAATCCTGAAATTAACACAAGCCCCACCCAAAAAGACTTGTTTGAAGAACTGGCCCGAGAGCTGAAGCAAAACATCATCCACAACATGAACAAAGATGATGTAAGAGAGCTGTCACTCGAAGACAGAAAAGCTGTGGTACACCAAATGGCAAAAGATTACCGCGCCTGTGAAAAAAGCATGGAAATGACCGGCGGGATTGACCCTGAACTGGTGGGTGAAAATAACTATTGCTCTAAATATTTTAGAGAGGACAAAATATTAGGTCTCTGGCAAGTTCAGCACTTACAAGAGATGGCAGAGCTGGTGATGACGGAGGAATACGCCCAACATTTAGACGGTCTACCCAAAACTGTTCAGCAGCAACCAATGTACGACAGTTTAGGCGAAGATTTTTCCAAAATATATCATGCGCATTCTGAATTTTCAGAGCAATCTGCAAATCAAGCCGTCGCTGATGCACAATCGTTCCTAGAATCTCACTTAGGGGATATTTCCCATTTAGAAGGCGAAGAGCTGGCCGACCTGCAAGAGCGTATAGACACTTTAAAGCAAGAATATTTACAACAAGTCACAGAAAAGCTAGATGCGCAAGACCTAAGTGATACGGAATACGTTTACCAAAAAGAACTTGCAAAGGGCAAGATAGATGCATTGTCCAAGGTTGAACGTTATCAAAAAAATTACGGCAAAGATATGACGGAACAAAAACCTCTTAGTGCAGAACACACCTTTGATGACCCTGTGGATTTTGCCCGTAAAATTCACTTGGTTGCTGAAAAGTTTGGCATTGATCCAAACAAAATTAAAATGAGCCAAAGCCCTGATGATAATAGCTTAATATTCAACGCCAACAACCTAGATGACCAAATTGACCTTGGTGACGATATGTCCCGATAACGGTCAAACAACCGAACAAGCACCTTAAAGACAAAAAACCCGCCAGTCTGGCGGGTTTTTTTATAGCTTGTGCATTACTTGCCTTCTAAAACGGCTTTCATTGTTTTGCCCAATTCGCCCGGTGTTGGCGCCATGGTCACGCCCGCCTTGGTCAATGCTTCAATTTTACTTTCCGCTGTGCCTTGGCCACCGCTTACAATGGCACCTGCATGGCCCATGCGTTTGCCTTTTGGCGCTGTTGTACCCGCAATAAAGGCCACCACAGGCTTGGTTACGCTGGTTGAAATAAACTCAGCAGCTTCCTCTTCTGCGGTACCGCCAATTTCACCAATCATGATGATGGCGTCGGTTTCAGGGTCATTTTCAAAAGCGCTGAGCACTTGAATGAAGTTGGTCCCATTTACAGGGTCCCCACCAATGCCGACACAAGTGCTTTGACCCAAACCTTCTGCTGTTGTTTGGCCAACAGCTTCGTATGTCAAAGTACCAGAGCGGGAAACAATACCGATGCTGCCTTTTTTGTGGATGTGGCCTGGCATAATACCAATTTTGCACTCATCTGGCGTAATGACGCCTGGGCAGTTAGGGCCCACCAAACGCATGCGACAGTCCGCCTTTTGCAAACGTTCTTTCACACGGATCATGTCCGCCACGGGAATCCCTTCTGTGATGCAAATCGCCAATGAAATGCCAGCGTCAGCCGCTTCTAAAATAGCGTCCGCTGCAAATGGGGGTGGTACATAAATAACTGTTGCTGTGGCACCTGTTTTTTCCACCGCTTCGGCCACTGTGTCAAACACAGGGAGGCCTAAATGTTCTTCACCACCTTTACCAGGGGTTACACCGCCAACCATGTTTGTGCCGTAAGCCAGTGCCTGTTCACTGTGGAACGTACCGTTTTTACCAGTAAAACCTTGGCAAATCACTTTTGTATCTTTGTTAATAAAAATAGACATTTTTTATTTCCTTTTTTATTCGAGCGCCTCAAGCGGGCTGCCCATAACTTTTTCACACTTTAGAGGCTTGCTGGGGTTGCTTAAGTCCTGACCGCAGTTAAAACCGCAGTAGTAAGCGTAACCACTCATTTTTGTTTGCACTTGCAAATGCTGCATGCATCCCGTCAAGGTGACAAATGGCCCTAAATAGTGACGGGTTTCGACATTGCGGCTCTCCATCACATAAATAAAGCCATGCCACGGGCTGTGGGCGTTTTCTTCCCCTTTAAACCAAGTTTCGGGGTAAAAAGCACTGCAACCAGTCAACACAACAAGCGCAAAAAAACCTGTAAAATGCTTTAATTTCAAATTACGCAGCCTTCAACTCTGCCACTTTAGCCACAACTTTTTGTGCCGCATCGTCCAAGTCATCCGCTGTGATGATTGGCAAACCAGAGTTGGCCAAAATTTCTTTACCAGCTTGCACGTTTGTGCCTTCTAAGCGCACCACAAGTGGCACAGCAAGGTCAACTTGTTTGGCCGCTGCTACCACACCGTTGGCAATGATATCGCACTTCATAATACCACCGAAGATGTTCACCAAAATGCCTTTAACATTGCTGTCGGAAAGGATAATTTTGAAGGCTTCTGTCACACGTTCTTCCGTCGCACCGCCACCAACGTCAAGGAAGTTGGCTGGCTGGCCACCGTAATGCTTGATGATATCCATGGTTGCCATGGCAAGGCCTGCACCGTTTACCATGCAGCCAATGTCCCCTTCCAAGGCAATGTAGTTCAGGTCAAATTTAGCGGCCTTCACTTCACGTTCGTCTTGTTGGGTTTCATCGTCCATTTCGTGAATTTCTTTTTGGCGGTAAAGGGCGTTTGAATCAATGTTGATTTTGCAATCCAACACTTTAATTTCGTCATCACCTGTCACCACAAGTGGGTTAATTTCCAACATGGCAGCGTCAATATCTTCATAGCACTTGTAAAGGTTCATCAACAATTTTACAAAATCGTTTACCTGCTTGCCTTTTAGGCCAAGTTTAAAGGCCACATTGCGGCACTGGTATGGCCACAGGCCAACCGATGGATCCACATTTTCAGTGAAGATTTTTTCGGGTGTTTCTTCTGCAACGGCTTCAATGTCCATCCCACCTTCTGTGGAGGCCATAATGAAGTTGCAGCTTTTTTCACGGTCTAGGGTGATGGAAAGGTAAAGTTCGCGTGCAATGTCCGAACCTTCTTCCACATAAACTTTGTGCACAGGCAAGCCTTCTGCGCCTGTTTGGTGGGTTACCAATTGTGTGCCAATCAGCTTTTTAGCTGCTTCCGCTGCTTCTTCTGGGGATTTACACAAAATAACACCGCCGGCTTTACCACGTGCACCACTGTGAACTTGCGCTTTCACCACGGTGATGGCTGTGCCCAGATCTTTCGCTGCGGCTTCTGCTTCCGCAGGGGTGGATGCAACAATACCGCGTGGCACTGCAACACCAAATTTTTCTAACACTTGTTTTGCTTGATATTCATGAAGATTCATATGCTTAAATCTCTTTTTATTTTTAAAATTTCATCTCTCCCCACCTTGATGCAAGGTGAACCATTAAAGTGTAGCGCATTTAACCGCTGATGTACAAAAAAGTTTACATTTTTTAAAGGTGACAGCTTGAAACGAACACCACTTACACCAATGATACAACGTGATAGACATACATTTGCTTTTTGAATGATCATACAAAAATTTATTTTTGCCTTGATATCAAACCCTTTGACCCACCCCCACCCTTCTTTTTTGAAGACCACTTTGGAGAAACTTATGCCAAGCAACAAACCCTTGTATGAACTCATATGCACACGCACCGCATTGGAAGGCTTACGAGCTCGTGGCCAAAACTGGCAAGCCATCGGAACTAAATGTATATCAGCACAAATCAATTCTATCATATATGATATGGGGAATATGAATAAAGCTATAGGCAAAAACCATAAAAAAGCCATTGAAACATACTTCGATGAAACACCGGAAGCTGAAAGCGAATTGACGCTGTTTGTTTTAGAAAATGAAAACATTTCCACAATCCGCACCGATGAAGGCCTTTCCATGATTCACAGGTTTTTCCTTACCCCTGTGCAAATTTACAAACCCGAAGAAGGCCAGAAAAGTCAACACCTTTCAGCGTAAATCACCAACAAATCGACAAGAAAGCCCGCATTTGCGGGCTTTCTTTTATTCTATAAAATCCAATTAAAAAAGGCGTAAATAAGCGAGATGTATTTGCGGCGCGTGATGTTGACGCCTAGAAACCTAGGCAAGACATCTCAAAACGTAAATAAAACCGCTTAAGTGCTCCTTTATTGGCCGAAGGCGTACTTTTGTGGCGTGTTTTTCACCACTTCACTTTCACGCACCTTGTTCAACGCCTCCGCATATTCAAAGAAGACATTTAATGTATAATCAATGCGCTCACGCATGTAGGCATCGTCTTCTTTAAAGTCATCCTTCACATCATCCTTTAAAACTTCTGCGGCATGGCGCACAACCAAGTGGTCGGGCATGTAGCAAATTTTACAGTTTTTTGAACTGTGGGAACGCATTTCAGCAATGGGGTATGCCCCATTGATAGAACCGCTGACACCCACCAAAAGCCCTGCTTTATGCCCAAGGTCGCTGCCGCTGGCATAGTGGAAAAAGTTTTTAAGGGCTGCGGGTGCAGTGCCGTTGTATTCTGGCGCAATCACAATGGCAGCATCGCAGGATTGAAGCTCTTTTGCAATGGGTGCGTAAGCTTCCTTGGCTTGGCCTTCTTGCCCCCACATGCTTTCATCCCACAGTGGCAACATGTCATGGGTCAGTTTTAAAACATAGGTTTGAGCCCCTGTTTTCAAGCTTTCAACACGGCTTGCCAAAAAGTCCGCAATGCGACCTGACTGCCCTGATGGCCTGTGCGACCCACTGATAATTGCAATTTTCATTTTTAAAACCCTTTTCTATTAACATAAATTCATTTACAAAAAACAAAGCAGGCACCTTTAAAAGCACCTGCCCTGCCCCGTTTTTAATGTTTATTCCGCAGTTGAAAGATCAATAGAATCCACCAATCCTTTAACGGCATTCACACTGTTTTCAAACTTTTCTTTTTCGTCGTCTGTGAGGTCAATTTCCACCACACGCTCAACGCCGTTTTCACCAATCACACAAGGGACACCCACGTAAAGATCCTTCACGCCATATTCCCCACTGAGGTGTGCAGCACATGGTAAAATGCGCTTTTTATCCAACAGATAGCTTTCCGCCATTGCAATGGCCGATGCCGCTGGTGCGTAAAACGCGGAACCTGTGCCCAACAGTTTGACAATTTCGGCACCGCCGTTGGCTGTACGCTCCACAATATCATCTAATTGCTTTTGGCTCATCCAGCCTTTTTTAACAAGGTCGGGGATTGGAATGCCCGCCGCTGTGGAGTAACGCACAAGTGGCACCATGGTGTCGCCATGTCCGCCCAATACAAAGGCTTTGATATCTTCCACCGCAATGCCCAGCGCTTCGCTTAAAAACAGCTCAAAACGGGAGGAATCTAAAACGCCGGCCATGCCCACAACTTTAGAATGCTTAAAGCCAGTTACTTCACGCATCACCCACACCATCGCATCCAATGGGTTGGTAATCACAATGACAAAGGCTTCTGGTGCGTATTTTTTAATGCCTTCACCCACAGACTTCATCACCTTGGTGTTGATGCCAATCAAGTCATCACGGCTCATCCCTGGTTTGCGTGCCACGCCAGCTGTCACAATCACCACGTCCGCATCGTGAATGTCCGCATAGTCGTTTGTGCCAACCACAGCGGCGCTTAAACCGTCCACCGATGTGCTTTGTGCAATGTCCAACGCTTTACCTTGTGGAATACCTTCTGCGATGTCTAAAAGAACAACATCACCCAAATTTTTAAGTGTGGCAAGGTGAGCAAGTGTGCCCCCAATGTTGCCTGCACCAACCAAAGCAATTTTACGACGTGCCATGTGGATAACCTTTTTTTGTTATTTTGAATTCATTTGATAAAAAGTATAAGCGAAATGCTAACAAATAAAAAGCCCCGTGTGGGGGCTTTTTTTGTTTAATCCGCGTACTGTGTTTCTTTTGTGCGGTTGTAAATGCGGTTTTGCGATTGGTCCGCCGTAATGCTTTTGCGACCATTTGCAAAGGTGCGAATAAGCACAGGTTCACCAATGTTAATCATGTTACCTGTTTGTGCCACGGTGATAATGCCACCTTCTTTTTGTTCCACTGTGTAAACAAAGGCCAGCTCGGTTTTTTCGGTTAATTTTTTACCAAGGTAAGAAGCACCTAAAGCACCAATGGCCACCGCAGCGTCACGTCCGCCACCTTGACCAACCTGAGAACCGGCAAGACCACCAACAATGGCACCTGCCACACCAGCATCGTCACGACCGTCAATGGTCACCTGTGATTGCTCAACGGCAATAATCACTCCACGTTCAACCGAAACAATCGACTGGGATTCATCATATGTCATAGCGTTTGGGTCAAGCGTTGCTTGGCGGGAGCAAGCTGTAATTGCGACAGCTAAAACTAAAATAAGAACTTTTTTCATTTAAAATGTTTACCTTTATTTTCAGAAATAATGACACTTAAATTATAAGATATCACCAACAATGACAAGCATGCAATTGACACTTAAGTATTTTTAATGATTGACGATCTACCTTTGATTCGTATACAGTTATCACATAAAAGAGAAACACCCTCAAATTTTTCCTAAACACCACCAACCTACTCAGACCTTTTTCGGAGGATTTATGTCCATCCACGTCACCAGCAATTCTAATACGTTGCATGCGTTTTTTAAGACACTCGTTTTAACACCGCACATTGCCCTAAATTGTGTGTTAGAGCGCTTGAACATTGAAGACAGGCAAATACGAGAAGACTTGGACAACCTGTTAAAAGAAATCAATTTAAAGCCAGGCAACAACGCTATTCATCAAAACTTTGAAAAGCTTGAAAAATTTGCCCAAGCGCAATCAAACAAAAAACCTGATGGTAGTTACAATATACCCATACACTGCCTTCAAGGCATTGTCCGCTGGGCCAAACAAAACAAGCTTGTAAAACCTTAAAATCACTTTACTTTATTGAGGTATACCACATGGAACACCAACCCCTTTCAAAACGTGATGACCAATCAATGGCAACAATTGCACGAGTTAGTTGCTATAAACTAGAGCACGCCCGAGAACTCACTGAATCCGCTCAATTTGACAACAGCTTCTTCAAAGACCAGTGCATAGATGTTTTCAACAGCATTAAGCAAGCAAAATTGGATAACAGCACACTTAAAAGCTTTTTTACCGAAGCTAATCATAAAAAGTTTAAAGGCAACATATTTTTTGGGTGGCTTAAAAGCTTTGCATTAAGGTCTCCACGAAACTACACAAATGCAAAAATACCGACGAGGCGATAACGATAATAAAAAAACCACCCCAATGGGTGGTTTTTTATTTGAATATATACGCTCATTATAGCCCTTATCTAAGCGATGAGAATTTTCTTAAAGCAGGCCAAAATGTCAATCTAGGCTAGGTATATTTTGTTCGTACATGCGCCTGTAACAGCCCGTATCTAAGGGATGAATATTTGCGTTATCACTAAGGGGAAAGCTAGTTTGACTAGCTGATACCTTATGAAAGCGTAAATAATCACTCTTAGATTTATTCGGTGATGACTTGATAAACGTCAATCGCCTTACGCTTCATTTCATCGGTCAAACTTTCGTCCCTTTCAGGTGCTGACTCAACTACTTTTTTGCGCCGTCATCTCCTGTGAAGATGCTTTTAATCGCATCGGCCAAGCTTTGGAAGATACGTTCGAAGAAATCGGCAATCACGTTCAAAATGCGGTCAATAATACCAATCACTTTATCTTCAGAATTAGCCGCAGCGTCGCCCACCACAAACGCAGTCGCCACAAGTGCCACAACAATAAATAGTCCTACATATTTCTTCATCCAAAAACCCCTTTTTAAATTAACCTAAATTTTTATGCCACACCACGGCTTTTAAACACTTTTTCAGGGTTCTGATGAAGCCTGTTGAAACCTAATTTTTTGTGGTCCAAGCCGAAGGCTGTGCCCACAAGCTGTGAAATACTCATCTCTGGCAGGTCAATTTTTTGCCCCAGATACTTCTCACTTCTGGCTTGGTAAGCACCCAGCGCCATGTCACACAATGTGCACGGGGAAACCATAATTTCGGCCCCTTCACGCTTGGCTTCTAAACTGTGCCCACCGGACATTTTAAGGAAGGTATCTTCTTGCACCAACATGGTGTGGAAGCCGCAGCACTTGTCCTTACCGTTATAGTCAACCGACTCACCGCCGATGGCGCCAATAATGGTATCAAGATATTGAGGGGACTGACCACCACGGCCGTTGAAAACTTCATAAGGGCGCAAAGCGTGGCAACCGTAAAACGGTGCTACTTTTAAGCCATTGAGTGGTTTTTCCACATGTTTTTTCACTTCTTCAATGCCAAGGTCATCCACCATCACCCAAATCAAGTGCTTAACATCAATGGTGCCCATGTAAGGACGCACGCCCGCTTTGGAAAGGACAGCGTTGATTTTTTCCAGCAGTTCAGGCTCATTTTTCAAACGTTCGTTGGCAAAGGTAAAGGTTTGCAAGCAAGTGTTGCAGATGGTGCAAATGTCCATCCCCATTTCTTCCGCTTGGGAGAAAATGCGCGCACAAACAGCCAAACCAGCAGCTGGGTCATGCTCTTGCAAGTTGCCCGCACCACAGCATGTGGCCTTTGGCATGTCATGCAGTGTGATGCCCATTTTTTCGCTGATCGCACGGGCAGACCAGTCCGCCTCTTTTTGAATTTGCTTTGCAGCACAGCCTGGGTAATATGCGTAATTCAAAGCTTTTTTTGCCATTTTGATGGTCCTTTTTATTTTTAACCAGTTATTTTTGAAACTGCATAAAGCTTTTTCAGCTCTAAGTAGCTTATATTTTTCAAATCATCGTCCCAAACGTCCGCATATTTCAGCAATATGTCCCACTTATGTTTGTTATAAGTGCTGTTTTGGGTTGCCGCCTTCAGGTCATCAAGGGAACCTGTTTGACGGAACTTCACCATTGCGGGGTCTTGCAGTGCAAGGGCGCGCAGGGCTTTCATAATTTTTGTTTTATTTTGGCGGAAGAGCTTTTCCAGCTTTGTTTCCACCTTTTCAACCTGTACAGGTTGTAACGGTTCTGCCTCAGCCACATCTTCAAAAACAGCGGCCAGTTTATTGTACTGATCATTGGGTTTTTGCGGTTTTCTTGCCCCAAAAACTTGACGCTGGTATTGGTGCGTCTTATTCATGCTGTCGTTGTTTGAAAATTTAGCCATAAACCTTCCTTAACCTGCACCTGGGCCTGTGTCTTCTTGTTTGGTTTCCACCTCAATTGGGTTGGCATCCAACTCTTTGAAGATGCTTTCCACTTCGTGCACATCGTCCACTTTATGCGGGAAGATAGAAGGGATTTTACCTTTTTTAGCCAAATGCAAAGCGTTACCCAATTGACCAACTGCACCTGCAACACCCAGTGTTTTCAGCAACAGCATTGGTTCGTTCAGCATGCCGCCTTTGGCAATGTCATTTTTAAAGGCAATGGCGTGGCGGGCACCTGGGTTATCGGTCACCCCAGCTTCCATCGCACGGGTACGTAATTTGGTAATGGCTTCCATTGGCGCCACATCTTTCGGGCAGGCATCCACACACATACCGCAACGGGTACAGTCCCAAATACCGTTCTTTTCAGAAAGCTCTTGCAAGCGCTCTGTTTTATGACCTTCACGAGGGTCGGCCACAAAGCGGAAAGCTTTGGCCAACGCCGCTGGGCCCAAAAAGTCTGGGCTTTCAACCATTTCGGTGCAGTCAGAGTAGCAGCAACCGCACATAATGCAGTTACTCACCATGTTCACCTGCTCAAAGGATGACTTGGTCACCTGTTTGTCAGCTTCTTTACCTTCTTGCACGTAAGGATCAATTTTATCGACCTTTTGATAAAACTCGGAAATATCGACAGCGAGGTCTTTAATGACAGGCTGATTTTTTTGCGGCGCAATTTCAATGACGTCAGAACCTTGAAGGTTCTTTTCAGGGATACCTTCCACCAATTCGCGCACTTTGGTTTTGCACGCCAAGCGAGAGCGGTTGTTGATCACCATACCGCAACTGCCGCAGATGGAAGCACAGCATGAACGGCGGAATGTCAAAGACCCATCTTGGTCAGCCTTAATGCCTTCTAAGGCTTGCAAAACAGTGGTCGAACGACCGTATTCCACTTCAAATTCTTCCACACGAGAGGCATATTGCCCTTGCACGGTTTCGCCACGTTGTACTCTAAATGTAACTTTTTTTGTATCAGCCATAATTTTTATTGTTTCGTCATTTTGATTACACTTAATTTATATGGGGCTATTATAGCCACATTTCTGACAAAAGTCACCCCATTTACATTTTTGCCCTGTGACAGCCGATAAACATTGACAAATCGGTCACTTATTTGTATACAAGCAATGAAATATCAGACATAATTTCCCTTTTCAATGCCCTTTACCACTCTCTTTTGGAGCATAAAACATGAGCCACAACCCCAAAACTCTGCTGGAAGCGGACGAAATTGACGCCTTGCGGGATTGTTTTAAAAACAACGCAGCCCGCCAACGCCAAAACCAGCTACCGAACCACCAAACCCTTATGGAAGAATCTTTTTCTGAACCGCTGAACCTTGAACCTCTAAATACCCTCAGCCTGCAACACCCCCTTGTTGCCTTGATGACCTTGCACCAATCCATCAGCGTGCAACGCATGAGCTATCAAGGTCAACCGGCTTTAATCATCCGAAGTGAAACAAAACCCACAGTCAGCGCCCTTTTGCACATTTTCAAGCAAGCGCCACCGATCAGGAAAAGTCATTGTTTTTACTTTGATATCAAAACTCAACGTTGGTATCTCGCTGGCAAAGATGGCCAGAATTTACCCAGTCCAAAATTAAACTTTTTGTTAAAAAGCCTGCTGCGTTTAGCCGCCGTGCCTTAACCTTTCAGACGATAAAAAACCTCCCATCTGGGAGGTTTTTTATTATGCTTAAAATTTAGCAACGGGCATTTTCCAAACACCTTTGTTGTGGTGCTGGTGCGCCTGTCGGGCGACCGCCTTGCAAACCGCCAAAGCCTGTAGATTCCTGTGCGCCGCCGCCAGTGCGGATACCCCCTTGAGGGCGTTCTTCCACCGCGCCATAGCCGTAAGCCGCCGCCGAATCGTCCCCTTCAACAGGGGCAAGGTCGGCGCTGTAACCCACATAAAAGGCCAGTGCAATCAGCATTAAAAACCCAAGCATCGACATAAAAAACTTCATTTTCTAAGCCTTCCTTCGCCTTTAGTACTTACGCTCAACCGGTGCGTATCTTGGGTTACCTGTTACACGGGTTGCTTCATAGTCCAAGCGCACTGTTTCTTTGGCATTGTCCCAAATGGCAAGGGTGTGCTTCATCCAGTTTTCATCGTCACGATCTGGGAATTCTTCACGGGTGTGCGCGCCGCGAGACTCGGTACGGGCCAAGGCACTGCGTACCGTTGCTTCACCCAATGCAATCAAGTTGCCCAGCTCAATGGTGGTCAAAAGCTCAGTGTTAAAGGCTTCGGACTTATCGTCAATGTAAACTTTTTTGTAAAGCTCTTTGGCTTTGTTCACCGCATCTAGGGCTTTATTCAAACGATCCTCATCACGGAAAACACTGCAGTTTTCGTTCAAGGATTCAGTCAATAGTTTATGAATTTCGTTACGGCGCACGCCACCGTCTTTCGGGCGGGCCTTCAAGTCAGCGATCATCTTTTGAACTTCCACCATGTCATCGGTGTTGGTTTCCGGCTCGCTGGAGCCTTCTTCGTTGACAAAACGCACCATTTCCTTACCTGTAATTTTGCCAAAAACAATGGTTTCAAGCAGAGAGTTAGCACCCAAACGGTTACCGCCGTGGACAGAAACGCAAGCCGCCTCGCCCGCTGCAAACAAACCTTCTAGCTTAGAGTGACCAAACTTGTTGGTGCGAATACCGCCCATGGTGTAGTGGCAAGTTGGCTTGACAGGAATTGGCGCATCCACAGGGTCCACCCCTTCAAAGTCAATGGAAAGCTGGCGAATTTGTGGCAGTTTTTCCAAAATCTTTTCACGGCCAAGGTGACGGACATCTAAAAAGATCGCACCATCTTCACCGTTGCCGTTCATAATCTCCATCATTTCCGCACGGGAAACCACATCACGGGATGCCAGTTCCAGCTTGTTTGGCGCATATTTTTCCATAAAGCGCTTGCCGTCTTTACCAATGAGGTAAGCCCCTTCACCACGCACACCTTCACTGATCAAAATCCCAGAAGACTTTAGACCCGTTGGGTGAAACTGAACAAACTCCAAGTCGGCTGCGTGGGCGCCAGCTTTCATCGCCAGGGCCACACCGTCACCTGTATTGATCATGGCATTGGTGTTGGATGCAAACAAACGCCCATAACCACCGGTGGCAATCAACACCGCTTTAGCCGCAATATATTCCACTTGGCCGGACTTAATATCCATCGCAATCACACCGCAGGCACGCTTTGTTTTTTCGTCCACGCAAACCTTCAGCAGGTGATATTCTTCATAAATGTGGGTGCCGTGCTTGACCGCTTGTTCCCACAAAGTGTGAAGCATCGCGTGGCCAGTTCGGTCCGCCGCAAAAGCTGTACGAGGGAATGAGGCACCCCCAAAAGCACGTTGCGCAATGGAACCATCGTCCTCGCGGGAAAATGGGCAACCCATCTCGTCCATGTCCAGCACCGCTTGTGGCGCTTCTTTGCACATCAGGTCAATGGCGTCTTCATCGCCAACCCAGTCCGCACCTTTAACCGTGTCATAGGCATGGTCTTCCCAGTTATCGTCTGCGTTGATAGCCGCATTCACGCCACCTTGTGCCGCACAAGAATGTGAACGCAATGGGTGAACTTTTGACAACACAGCTGTGTCCAAACCTGCGGTAATCCCTTCAAAGGCCGCTCTCAAACCAGCGAGACCAGCTCCAACAATAACAACATCATGACGACGCATAGACTTTTCCTCATTTTTTATTTTTTAAAACGCCTAACACTATAACAACAAACCCATAAAATGGGTAGCAAGAATTTAAAAGCTTTAATGACCTTGATTACCCCCTTCAAACAAAACCTCTGCCAGCAAAAATAACAACCCATCAAAAATGCCACTTATCACAAACATCTACCAAGCAAACCCCTTTAAAACCCAAGCCATCATCATGACATAAATGTGACAAGCATACCCCTATTTAGACCTGTCAAACCAGCCATTTTGGAGTGACACACTTTACTTAAGGCTTAGCCGTTCTTATAATACCAGTTAGGTATTTTATGATTTGTGTAATGGAAGAAAACTTAACGATGACCAGCCCCTTAAAGGTTTTGACTGTCTTTTTATTGCTGTGCCTTTTTACATTGGCCGTCAGTCAAGCCAATGCTCAAACTGTTTATCAAAAACAGGAAGAGGCTTGCAGCTTGATGATTGAAAAAATGGAAAACAACCTTAAAAAGGTTTTTGACATTGACCGCATTAAAGACAACAAACATATGATCAAAGCCAACCTATGGGCCAACAGTTACACCATGCACGGTTGCTCGCCCGAGCCTTATGTGAACTTATTGCGTCGCTACGTGAATTAACCAAGCGAAGCCATTTAAAAAAGCACCCGACTGGGTGCTTTTTTAAATCTATGACGCCTGTTGGCATTAAGCGTTGGACTGCATCCATTCTAAACGTTGCAACACTTGCATCGCCGCACCGGCACGCAAATTGTCGCAAGCGATAAACATTTGCAATGTGCCCGAACTTAAAGCATCTTCACGAATACGGGAAACAAACACCCCAGTGGTTTCCGCCGTGCCATAAGGCGTGGTGTATTCCATCATGTCAGGGTTATCAATCACGTTAATGCCGTGGCTGTCTTGCAGTAAACTGCGCACTTTATCCGCCGCCATCACACCCTCAAGCTCAAGGGTTACCGCTTGGCTCATGCCAATAAAGGTTGGCACAAAAACAGCGGTGGAAAGCACAGGCACGGGCTTTTCAAGCACACGGTTCAATTCCAACAGCAAACCTGTTTCCGCATCGGTGTTTGCTCCTTTAAAACCACCAACCTGTGGCACCACATTAAAGGCCACTTGGTGGGCAAACTCTTCGCCTTCTTCAATTTCCAGCCCTGCACCGCCAAGCAAGCCCGCACTTTGGCGGAACAATTCATCCATTGCCATTTTGCCTTGGTAACTGGTGGGGTACATCATGGTGCTCATCACCTTTTTTACGCCCACTTTTTCACACAAAGGCTTTAAAACTGTGGCCAGCTGAATGGTTGCAACATCGGCAATGGAAACATGGGCCGTGTCCGCTGGTGTGGTGGTGCCGTTGAGGTCATGCACCACCATTGGCACACCCTCGTCACCGCGGTAAGCGCTGGAAAGGTCAATCACCTGAATGTTTTTCGCCAACACTTCAGGAATGTATTTTTTACTGACCTCCGCCGGCGTTGCAAACACCGCCACCTGAACACCGTCTAAAGATGCACTGTCAAAAGTTTTCACTTCCACCGTTTTATCGCCGAAAGGAATCTCTTCCCCTTCACTGACGGTTGAAGCAATCAGCACAGGGGTTTGGTGCAGTTCCGCCAAAGCAGAACCTTCTAGTAAACGAATAATCTCACGTCCCACATTGCCCGTTGCGCCAAAAATTGCCAGCTTCATCTTTTATACATCCTTTTGTTTCAAAATTTGGTTCAAGGTAAAAAAAAGCCACACGACGGTCAAGCAAATAAAAAACCTCCCCCTTTTTAAAAGGGAGAGGGAGAGCATCGTTTATAAAGGGTGGGGTTAAGGCGTACAGCTTAAATCAAAGTTCAAAAAGTGTCGTTCGCCATTTTGAAACACCTTGGCATTTAAAGCGCCTTCACTGTAAATGAGGGTAACCACATCACTGCGGTAAACACCTGCAACATCTTGAAAAAGCAGCTTTGAAATTTGCTGATAATCCGCATCCGGCACGTTTAAGGCGCTTAAACCGTCCAAAAGCAAACCTTTTTGTGTCTGAATATAACTGGAACAAACCACATGCGCCTTCACCGGTATTAACCATGGTTGCTGTTCAGCACTTTTAGCCATGGCAGGCAAACAAGAAAGTGACAACAGCAAAGCGGCCGCCAAAGCACCTGATAATTTTGATATTTTCATAAAAAACAACCTCAAAAACAAAAGGAATTGTCGACAAAACAGCCCAAACAAAAAAAGGGCATCATTGCAGAACTCAAAAGGAAGCCCTCACACTTATAAAGGTGAGGTGTGTGATTTCACCGCCTAAAGTACGACAAAAAACACCCAAGGTCAACAAAGGGTTCTAAAACTTAAGAAAAAGCGTAACAAACACTTGCAAAGTGGGGCAATCAACCCTACATTCCCAAACATGGAAAACACAACACAGACACACATCCTCAGCTTCACCGTCAACAGCTTAAAACAAAAGCTTAAAGACATTGGCATGCCCAGCTTTCGTGCAGGGCAAATTTTGGGGTGGATTTACGACAAAGGCATTATCAACCCGTCAGAGATGAAAAACATCTCCCAGAAGGATGCGGAAAAACTGAAACAGCACATCAACTTTGAACCGCTGACCATGGTCACCGAACAGTTGGCCAAGGACGGTACAGTTAAATGGCTGTTCAAGCTCCATGACGGTCACGACATTGAAACGGTGTTCATCCCCGAGCCCAACCGTGGCACCTTGTGCGTGTCCTCCCAAGTGGGTTGCACCTTGAACTGTCGCTTTTGCCACACCGGCACCCAAGGCCTTGCCCGTAACCTCACCGCCGATGAAATTGTGGGCCAAGTGTGGATGGCGGCCAAACGTTTAGGCCAGTGGAGCGACCAACCGTTCAACCTAAAACTCCACGTTGAAAAAAGCGGTTTTGATGACCAGTGGATGCTGGACATGTTGGCCAACCAAAAGGAAAAAGGTGAAGGTGTGGAACGTGCCCGCATCATCAGCAACATTGTGTTTATGGGCATGGGCGAGCCTTTGTTTAACTGGCCCAATGTCGAAAAAGCGAACGACACCTTGATGCACGACAGCACCTTTGGTTATGGCAGTCGCAAAATCACCATTTCCACCAGCGGTATGGTGGACAACATTGGCAACATCGCCTCCAGCCTTGGGGTGAATTTAGCCATCTCCATCCACGCGCCGGACAATGAAACACGCACCAAAATTATGCCCATCAACAAAAAATGGGACATTGACGAGCTGATGGCCGCTTTGCGCGCCTTCCCTTTGAAAGAACGTCGCCGTATTACTTGGGAATATGTGATGCTCAAAGACGTGAACGACAGTGTCAAACATGCCAAAATGCTGTTAAAATTGATTGAAGGTATTCCGTCATTTGTGAACATTATTCCGTTTAACGAATGGCCGGGCAGCCCGTTCAAACGCAGTGACAGCGCCACCATTGAAACCTTTAAAAACACCATTGCCAAAGCGGGGATAGACGTCAACGTCCGTCGCAGTCGTGGCAGTGATATCTTGGCCGCTTGCGGTCAGTTGCGTGGTGAAACGTCCAAGTTCAACAGCATCAGCACCGAATTTCCAACCGTGGTGATGCAATACGGAACCGACAGCCAAAAGCAAAAAATCAGCGTGCAATTTACTGGCGACGTTGCTTAGCTACACCTTCAAGCACCCTACCCGCAAAAACAAAACCCCCAATCCATAAATTGGGGGTTTTTAACATCGCTATGCGGCTTTTACACCGGTGTGAATTTTGCTGTAAGCTTGCTCGGCTTCGCTGTTAAAGGCCATTTCAAAGTCGTAAAAACTTTCAATCGGCTTTAACGCTTGGCGCAGTTGACATTCCAGCTCTTTAAAACCCAACAACAGGGTCATCAAACTGGTGTGCATATCATCCGCTGCGTACTTCGCAAAGGTGATCACCATTTCAAAGGTTTCTTCCCCTTCGCATGGTTTGTACTGCATAAAGCCATAAGGCGTAAACGCCTGTTGTTGCCTTTCTAACAAGTCGGCCACTTCTTTGAGTGCTTGTGAAGCATAGGCTGCATTATGCACATCCATCAAAGCAGGCACATCAAAAACCAACGTCATTTGTGCGTCCCCTGCAAAAGCAGGTTTTTCAGATGCGTTTAAATTGTCAGCTTCCGCTGCGTTGCGCAGTTGATGTTGCTGATATTCCGCTTTATTGTGCTCGGCCAGTTCAACAGTTAAGGTGAGCGGTTGATGGTCTTGCGCAATGACGGCTTGAAGCTCACTTTCACTAAAGGACAAAAAGTCCAAAAAGCCACGGCGGTCTGCTTCGGCTTCAGTGCCAGAGTGCTCGTCACACGCCATTAAACGAACATGGGCTTTCACAAGCACATTTTCGTCGTCTGACTTATCAGCCACGTCCACTTCGCAGTAGTCGCTTGTGTCTTTCACAAAAACATTCACCATCGCCATCACTTCGGCTTTTAAGGTGTCCGCATCGCCCATAACAGCATTGGCTTGTTGAACACTTGCCGCAAAAGTGAAGGTGGCGTCGGCTTGTGCCACGGTATAGTCTAGATTGTTCATGAGATTGTCCTTATGGGCAAAGCCCAAGGTTCAAAAGAAAGTTTAAGATACAAAGTTTATGAATAAATTGTGGCACCTAAAAACCACCATTTCAAGTTTTGATGTGTTTTTTAATGAAAAATTTGTTATAACCAGCTTTGCAGCAGGCGGGGTTATCGCTGGTTTTTTTTAAACGAGAGGAAAGTCCGGGCACCACAGGTCAGAATGCTGGATAACGTCCAGGCGGCGCAAGCCGACGGAAAGTGCAACAGAGAGTAGACAGCCTTAGGCTTTTTAAGCTTTGTCTAAGCACTCTAACATTTGTTGGGTGTTTGGAAGGTGATGGTGAAACGGTGCGGTAAGAGCGCACCACCAAACTGGCAACAGTATTGGGTTTGGTAAACCCCATTCGGTGCAAACGCAAATAGGTTCTTCGTCCTTATTTAAAGGTAAGTGTGACCTGCATGAGAAAGAACGGGTAGCGTGCTTGAGCTTGTCAGCAATGGCAAGACTAGATGAATGATAACCGCCTTGGCGTAAGCCAAGAGCACAGAACCCGGCTTACAAGCCTGCTGCATTTTTTATTTTTACAAAGAGGCGACGCCTAATCGCAGTTTATAGGCCTTTTCCACCACCTGTTTGGAACCCACATAACCCAGATGCTTCAAATCTTCATAGCTTAACCTTGGTTGCAAGCTGAGCGGTTGCGCCACTTTGGCACTGTAAAGCTTGTTCCAGTCAAATTGTGGGCCCGGGTCATTTTTACGGTCGGGCGCAATGTCGCTGTGAGCTAAAACATGGGTTGGCGCAATGCGGTGGGCGGTCAACAAAACGCCCAACAATTCAATCAACGTTTCATACTGTGCTTCGGTGTAGGGTACGGTTACGTCACCGCTGTGGGCCAGCTCTATCCCCAAACTGCTCTGGTTGAGGCTGACATCGTCCTTCCAAGCGCTGATGCCGGCGTGCCAAGCGGCTTCACTGTCCTTCACCAGTTGGTAAAGCGCACCTTTTTCGTCAATTAAATAATGGCAGCTCACTTCCGCCGCTGGGTCACACAAGCGATCCAAAGCCGACTGCGCACAGGACATCCAAGTGCCGTGCAATACAATATATTTAATGGCTTGGGTGCGGGGGGAATGGTTGGGCGAAGGGCGCCAAATTGCTTTCATCAGCCCCGCTCTCCACGGCCGTGCAAGTTAAATTGTTCGGGCAAGGTTGGCATGGTGCCCACTGGTGCACCGTTGACATTTAACACAGGGCCATTGGTGGACAATGTAATAGCTTGGGTGCGCTCTTCATCACCGCCCAGTTTATCCAACATCCGCTCCAACGCGAGGGGGAAGCCACCCATCACCTTCTTAATGCCGGACATCATGGTCGCAAATTTATTGGAAGATAACGTGCCGTTGAGTTGCACAAAAAGTTCGTCATTGATGCTGAGCGGCCCTTGGTAAGAATACCAAACACCATCCACCACCACCCGTGACTCCACCACATTCCACTGGCTAAACAGTGAACAGCTTTTAAGGTAGTTATGAACCATACTGTCAAAAACATTTTTATCCTGCGCGCCGGATGCCGCTAAAAAGTAACCCATCGGGAAAGTTTGCGAGCCCTTGGATTGCAACACCAAGGAAACAGACTCCACCAGCGGCCAGCGGTAAAATGGTTTAATACGATTCAGGTCTAAGTTGTTCATCACCAAAGACCACTGAGTATTAAGCGCATCATAAGTGACATAGCTGTAGCCCAGCTTAACCAAATTGGCGAAATAGTTGTTTTGACGACCTTTGATCAACACCCCACTGACTGTGAAAAACAGGTCATAGCCTTCACCATTTTTGACCCATTCCATCACGGGATCAATCAACCGAGTGCGGTATTCATGGCTGCGCCCTTGAAACGTGGTCACGGTTTTAAAGTCCTCTGGCAGTATCACTTCAAATTTTTTACCGCTGAAGAGTTTGGTGATCACCATCACGTCGCCAAGGCTCACCACCACAGACGCACCGGTTTTAGGGTCCAACATCCGCACCGAACTGTCGATCAGTTTAATTTTAGAATGGAACGGGTTGAAGATCTTTTCCACCTTGGCATATTTCACCGTCCCCGGCATGGTTTGGGACATCACCTCCGGCAGTTTTGCCACCACCTTATTCATCGAAAAATGCCACACGCCGTAAAAAACACCCGACATCACCGCCAAGGCAATGACAAAAGCAAAAACAACATTCATTCCACGCATAAGGTTACCCCTTTATTTTTTAAATTAACTGCTGGCTTTAGGCCCTGTCATTTCCTCTGGACGGACAAGGTTGTCAAAGTCATCAGCAGAAAGGTATTCCAACGCCACGGCAGATTCCTTCAAAGTAATCCCCTCTTCATAAGCTTTTTTAGCCACTTGCGCCGCCTTGTCATAGCCAATGTGTGGGTTCAAAGCTGTCACCAACATCAAGGACTCGTTCAAGTTTCGCTCAATGCGCTCGTGGTTGGGTTCAATGCCCACCACGCATTTGTCGGTAAAGCTGTGGCAAGCGTCGCTTAAAATGTCACAACTTTGCAAGAAGTTATAAATCATCACCGGCTTAAAGACGTTCAGCTCCATATGGCCGTTCATCCCACCCACCATGATGGCGGTGTCATTACCCATCACCTGTGCACAAACCATGGTCATCGCTTCACACTGGGTGGGGTTCACCTTACCCGGCATAATAGAACTACCCGGCTCATTCGATGGCAAAATAATTTCGCCCAAACCACAACGGGGGCCAGAAGCCAGCAAGCGAATGTCATTGGCAATTTTCATCAAGGAAACCGCCACAGTTTTTAAAGCACCACTCACTGAAACCAACGCATCATGCGCGGCCAAGCCTTCAAATAAGTTGTCGGCTTGTTTAAAGTCACGCCCTGAAAGGCGGGTAATTTCTTTCACCACACGCGCGCCAAATTCTGGGTGGGTGTTCAAGCCTGTGCCGACCGCTGTCCCGCCGATGGCCAGCTCACGCAAGCATTCGGACGCTTGGCGCACACGGCGCAAACCATGTTCAATTTGCGATGCATAGCCCGAAAATTCCTGACCCAAGGTTAAAGGTGTGGCGTCTTGCAAGTGGGTGCGACCAATTTTGATCACATACTTATAAGCTTCGGACTTGGCTTCTAAAGCGGCCAAAACTTTCTCCAAGGCAGGCAGAACTTTGTCCTCCACCGATTCAAAAGCCGCAATGTACATAGCCGTTGGGAATGTGTCATTTGAAGACTGACCGTAGTTGACATGATCGTTCGGGTGAACCGGCGTTTTAGAACCCAGCACACCGCCCATCATTTCAATGGCGCGGTTGGCAATCACCTCGTTGACGTTCATGTTGGTTTGGGTGCCTGAGCCTGTTTGCCAAACAACCAATGGGAATTCATCCTTAAGCTTGCCGTTCATCACTTCGTCCGCCGCTTTGGAAACGTTGTTGGCCACATCACGGTCAATCAGCCCCAAGTCTGCGTTCACGGTTGCCGCCGCTTTTTTAAGGATTGCAAAAGCGCGAATCAGCTCAAACGGCATGGTTTCTTTACCAATTTCAAAGTTGTGGATGGACCGCTGGGTTTGCGCCCCCCAATAACGGTGCGCCGGCACTTCCACCGTGCCCATGGTGTCATATTCGGTGCGAAACTCTTCAGCCATTTGTCATTCCCTTATCTTAACCATTAAATTTTTATAAATTTTGGCAGATTTTCACTCAAAGGTCACGCACCAAGGCACAGCAGCGGTTGTTTGCCACCATCTCGGTCGGTATGGGTTTGGCATTCTTGCCACGCTTTTAAAAGCACAGATCACAAGCCAAAATCAAACAGGCAATAAAAAAACGTAGAAACAGCCCCCATTCTATGCTAAAAACTTTAACCAGTCGTGGGGCGGTAGCTCAGTCGGTTAGAGCAGAGCACTCATAATGCTTTGGTCGGGGGTTCAAGTCCCTCCCGCCCTACCACGTTCAGTATCCTTTTAAGACACACCACCCAATACTACTAAATAAAACCCAAAATACCACTATTGATATATATTCATGACAAAAAACTGACGAAAATAACGTTTTAAAATCATACATTTAACAAATATATGGACTCATCAGTCCAAAATCTATTTATAAACCCACCCATAACCTTACGGGCAGGAGAAACAAAACTGGAAACAACACCTATGAACCTAGAACAGTTTCACATACTGTACAGCTCGGACGGCACATACACCATTATTGAAAATGATGGATCAAAAAGATATGAATTCAGCTACAAGCACAAAAACCTAACCTACGATGAAGTTTTAAAATGCGTGGAGGCCCTAAAGTCGGGCTACAATCCAACAGCTAAATTGACTAAAAACCAGCCACAACAAATCGCCAATTCAGAAAAAGATAAAAAAATGGACTTCTGAGTCTTGTTTTTTAAAAATAAGTCACCATAACATATACATAAGAGATAAATAAGCTTAAATAAAAACACAAAAGGAACTTAAAAGATGAGCACACCTAAGCACCTTGTTCTTTACTGTTCAGATGGCACATACACGATACTCATTAACAACCGTAAAAAAGACTATGAGTTCAGCTGCCTGCACAAAAAGCTTAATTATGAAACCGCTCAAAGAATGTCTCAAGCTATTGAAAGCGGTGTTGACATTCAAAACTTGCAACAAGCCATTGCAAGCTAACCTTAAAAATAAAAGGACATTAAAGTTTTGACCAGTTAAGGCTCCCTTGTTCCATTCGCCCTATACCTTACCCATTATAAGGGAGCCTTATTTAAAAATTAAAAACAAAAAACCGCCTTGTAATTCCCATAAAAGTCATTATAACTAACACTGATTTACAGCAACACCCTGCCCTTTTAACACTGGAGAAATCGCTTATGCGTGGCAACGCCCATTCATCTTACCCGACTTCACAACTTTCAAATGCCCAAACAAAACCGCAAGACCCGTTAACCGAAACCCTCACATCCTTGATGTTACAGGTGCTGGTTAGCCCACAACCAGTGCAGTTAATGCGCTATATGCAACTGAACACCGCACCGCAACAAAAACTGACCGAGCAAAACTTAAGCGACATTGAACAAATGGTGACCAACCATTTTAAAGTGTCCATCCGCAAAAGCAAAACACCTTTGGAAGATTTTGCACGGCAATACGCCATGGCCTTGGTGCAAGGTGGTATCATCACAAACCTCAACTACCAAGCGGACAGCTTACTTCAATCGCTTCATAAAGATGCGCAGAAACACAAACCGCACTAACTGAACCACCCCCACGAAAAAAGCCCCCATTTGGGGGCTTTTTTGTGCGATAGAACCCAAAAATGACCGATCAAAGCCAGTACCACAGCTTTTTCAGCCAGAAAGCTCACAAGCTTGGCTTGGTAATTTTATGCCCTTTTTAAACGTTGCAACACCGTTTGGCGGTTATCCACACTGGGGTTGTAATCGATCACTGCGTTATATTCACTGCGTGGACGCAGTTGCCCCCGCTCCACCAACCCCTTGGTTGTGCCCGTTTGCTGAATTTCGCTCATCCACTGATCCAACGATCCATGCATACTGCGGGCGAGGGAAACGGGGTAAAGCACCATATCCACTCCGTGTTCGGCCAGTTCATCGGCGCTGAACAGGTCAATCTTGCCATATTCTGTCACATTCGCTAACAGTGGCACGTCGGGGCCAATGGCTTGACGAATCCGGTCATATTGTTCTAAATCGGGCATCGCTTCGGCAAAAATGGCATCAGCCCCCGCCTCCACGTATGAAACAATCCGAGCCACAGCGGCGTTAAAACCTTCGGTGGCCAAAGCGTCGGTACGGACCATCACCATAAAGTCTGGGTCCTGAACATCTCCTGATGTTTTACCCGCCACCGCTTGCTCAATCCGTGCTTTCATTTCCGCCACGCTGACTGTGGATTTACCGTCCAAATGGCCACAACGTTTGTCCTCCACTTGGTCTTCAATGTGCAACCCTGCCGCACCTGCGGCAATGTAGGCTTGTACGCATTTTTCGGGGTCGCCAAAGCCGGTGTCACAGTCCGCCAACAACGGCAGGTCACTCACCCTTGTAATGCTTTTAATGGCGTGGACAAATTCTTGTTGTCCCAACACCCCAACATCGGGAATGCCATAGTTGAAACAAGCCAAGCCACCACCGCTTAAATAAACCGCTTCAAAGCCACTTTTTTCAAGCTGTAACGCCATATAAGGGTTGAGCACGCCCAACAACTGCAAGGGCTGTGCTTGGCGCAAAGCTTGTTTGAATTTTTGACCAGGGGTGCGCTTAGGCTCATTTTTTAAATGTGTCACACGTTTGCTTTCTTCATTATTTTTAACTTTTGAATTTCACGGTCTCACTACAACCGCACAGACCCTCCACGGCCGCCGATGCGTATTTGATGCGCAAATTGGCAAATCATTTCGCTTTTTCGGTCAAAAAACACCTTAAATACGCATCAAAACAGGCATTTCACAGCACTGATTCGTCATTATGCCGTTTCAATTCGCATTCAATTCGCCAACCCTTGGTTGTATTTCACCTTTTTGGCGCGTTTAAAGAAGCTCCACCGCCATGGCCACGGCTTCACCACCGCCAATGCACAACGAAGCAACACCTTTTTTACCATTGACACGCTTTAAAGCGGCCAACAAAGTCACCAAAACCCGCGCGCCAGACGCGCCAATTGGGTGCCCCAAAGCGCAAGCGCCACCGTGGATATTCACCTTAGAATGGGGGATATCCAGCTCCTGCATCGCCGCCAAAGTTACCGCCGCAAAAGCTTCATTTATTTCAAAAACATCGACGTCGTCCACTGTCCATCCTGCTTGCTCTAAAACGCTGGAAATGGCGCCCACAGGTGCGGTGGTAAACCACTCTGGCTCGTGGGCATAACTGGCTTGGGCACAAATTTTTGCAATAGACTGAACCCCTTTAATTTCCGCCATTTCTTGAGACATAAGCACCAACGCCGCCGCGCCATCACTGATCGAGCTGGCATTGGCCGCTGTGACCGTTCCATCCTTGGCAAAAGCAGGCTTAAGTTGCGGGATTTTATCCAGTTTTGCCTTTTGCGGCGATTCATCTTTTTCGACCACGGTCACACCTTTGCGACCTTCAATGGTCACCGGTGCAATTTCCTTTTCAAACCAACCGTTTTCAGCGGCTTTTTGCGCTCTTTTGACGGACTCAATCGCAAAATCATCCTGCATTTCACGGCTGAGGTTATAACGCTCGGCGGTTTTATCGGCAAAGCAACCCATTAACGTGCCTTTATCGTAAGCATCTTCCAAACCATCTAAAAACATATGGTCCTTCATCTCTGCGTGGCCCATCCGCAAGCCAGCGCGCACTTTTGGCATTAGATAAGGCGCATTGCTCATGCTTTCCATCCCGCCTGCAACCATCACTTTTGCCGAACCTGCTTGAATTTGATCATGCGCCATCATCACCGCTTTGAGGCCACTGCCACACATTTTATTGATGGTGGTGGCGGGTTTATTGAGCGGCACGCCTGCGCCAATGGCCGCTTGCCTTGCCGGTGCTTGGCCCAAACCGGCAGAAAGCACAAGCCCCATAATGGTTTCGTCCACCAATTCAGGGTCAATGGTTGCGTGTTGCAAAGCTTTTTCAATGGCAACACTGCCTAAGTAAGTTGCACTCAGCGGTGCCAAATCACCTTGAAAAGCGCCCATTGGTGTGCGGGCGTATCCAGCAATAACAACAGTATTCGAAGCCATAAAAATATCCTTACCTAAAAATTGATTGATTCTATTTTTATAAAAAACGGCCAATTTGTCCAGCACAGTTGCAATTCAAAGAAAATGTACTATGTTAAACCTTGAACCTAACAAGTAAGGAAACCCATGAACACATTTCACACGGATGTTTTAGTGCTCGGCGCTGGTGGTGCTGGCTTGATGTGCGCCATTGAAGCGGGCAAAAAAGGCCGCAAAGTCACCGTGCTTGACCATGCCGAAAAAGTGGGTAAAAAAATTCTTATTTCTGGAGGTGGCCGTTGCAATTTCACCAATGTTGGCGCTTCGGCCGACCGTTACCAGTCCGGCAATCGCCACTTTATGAAAAGTGCCTTTGGCCGATATTCCCCTCACGACTTTATTGCACTGGTAGAAAACTACCAAATTGCCTACCACGAAAAAAAGTTAGGTCAGCAATTTTGTGACAAGTCTGCCCAGCAAATTGTAGACATGCTGTTAAATGAATGCGCTGAAAACGGTGCTGAAATTCGCTTAAAAACAGAGATTTTAAATGTCAGCAAAAAGGGGGACATGTTCCATGTTGCCACCAACAAAGGCACCTTTATTGCCCCCAAAGCAGTGGTGGCAACCGGTGGCCTTTCCATCCCCAAGATGGGGGCTACAAATTTTGGCCATAAACTGGCCGAACAATTTAATATTGAAGTGACAGATCTGACCCCTGCCTTGGTGCCATTCACCTTTTCCACCAAGGATTTGGAACGCTACACCGACCTTTCAGGCATCAGCATCGATGCGGACGTCGCCTGTGGTAAAAAAAGCTTCCGTGAGAATATATTGATTACCCACCGTGGGGTGAGTGGCCCTGCCATTTTGCAAATTTCTTCCTACTGGAAGCCAGGGCAAGAGATTACCATTCGGATGTTGCCTGACCTCAACTGGAGCGCGCATTTAAAAGAAAAACGCCAACAAACCCCCAAAACCGAACTTAAAACCATTTTGTCCGACCTTTTGCCAAAACGTTTTGCCCAACGGGTGATTGAATGGGGTGACATTGAAAACAAACCCATGGCAGGGCTGAGCGACAGGGAAATTCACCGCATTGAGCAGTATTTTACGCAATTTAAAATTAAACCCAACGGCACAGAAGGCTACCGCAAGGCCGAGGTGACTTTAGGTGGTGTTTCCACCAAAGAGCTAGACGCTAAAACGCTGGAAAGCAAAAAGGTGCCTGGTTTACATTTTATTGGCGAAGTGGTGGACGTGACAGGCTGGCTGGGTGGTTACAACTTCCAGTGGGCTTGGGCTTCAGGCTTTGCTTGTGGCCAGTCGCTGTAAAATTTAAAATTGTAAGGTGCTGGTTCGGTTTTAAGGTTCTTTGCTGCTTTTCCTATATTCAAGTTTAGGGCTGTTGGTCAAAAAGGCTCAAGCATAAAACTTGTGAAAGTGGATAAATCCATGATATTTTGTATATATTAGCTGAATAATAATACAATAAACGAGCGTTAAACGATGACCCACTTCAACCCACTAGACCCTTTAAACTTTGACAGCCAACTGACCAGTGATGAGCGCATGCTGCGTGACGCCACCAAGGACTTTGTGACCGGCGAATTACAACCTCTTATTGTAAAAGCCAACCGTGAACGTTTCTTCCCACAAGAAGTGGTGGCAAAAATGGGCGAAATGGGACTTTTTGGTGTTCAGCTTGAAGGGTATGGCTGTTTAAACTTGGGCTATGTGTCGTACGGGATTGTTAATCACGAGATTGAATATTGCGACAGTGCGTTCCGCTCTTTCATGAGTGTGCAAAGCTCGCTGGTGATGCATCCGATCCACAGTTTTGGCACCGAAGAACAAAAGCAAAGGTTCCTGCCCAAATTGGCTTCGGGCGAGTTTGTGGGTTGCTTTGGTCTGACCGAGCCTGACGCTGGGTCGGACCCCTCTTCAATGCGCACCCGTGCCAAAAAAGTGGACGGTGGTTACATTTTAAATGGTGAGAAAACATGGATCACCAACAGTCCGATTGCCGATGTGTTGGTGGTGTGGGCGAAAGATGATGCGGATAAAATTCGTGGTTTTATCCTTGAAAAAGGCATGAAAGGGCTGACCTGCCCGCACATTGAAGGAAAACTATCGCTCCTCGCTTCGGAAACGGGGATGATTGTGATGCAGGACGTTTTTGTGCCAGAAGAAAATAAATTCCCCGAAATTGAAGGCTTAAAAGGGCCGTTTAGTTGTTTGAACAGCGCCCGATATGGCATTTCATGGGGGGCGATGGGGGCAGCGCAATTTTGCTTTGAACAAGCCTTAAATTACACCACCGAACGCAAACAATTTGGCAAACCTTTGGCTGCCAACCAGCTTATTCAAATGAAATTGGCCAACATGAGCACCGACATTACCACAGGCAAACTGCTTTCATTGCAATTGGGCCGCTTGAAGGACAAAGGGGATGACAACTACCACATGACCAGTTATGCCAAACGCAACAACACACTCAAAGCCTTAGAGATTGCCCGCACCGCAAGGGACATGCACGGCGGCAATGGCGTAAACGATGAATACCAAGTGATGCGTCACTTGATGAACCTTGAAGCAGTTATCACCTATGAAGGGACGGCGGACATTCATGCGTTGATCATTGGTCGCGCGCTCACCGGCTTGCAAGCTTTTGATTAAGTTTTTTCAACTGAGGGCTGGCGGTATCAGCCCTTTGAAAAACCGTGGCGGTTTTGCCATGACCGGCAACTGAAAACAAAAGCCCACTGTGCGCTTACAATTCCGCTACCCTTAAAAATGTGCTAGGGTTTTGCCCATGGCAACGAAAAATTTTGACATTAACGGTATTGTAAACGCGGCGAAGCAAAGCGAAATTGTGCTGGCGTTAGGGGTAATTTTTATCCTAACGCTTCTTTTTGTGCCCATCCCTGCTATGATGCTGGACTTCATGTTCACCATCAACATTACCACCAGTGTGGTGGTGCTTTTAACGGTGCTGTTTGTGAACAAAGCCATGGAATTTAGCGCATTCCCAATGTTGCTTTTAATCACCACCATGTTGCGTTTGTCACTGAACGTTGCTTCCACCCGATTGATTTTATCCCAAGGGCACGAAACGGACGCCGCCGCTGGTAAAATTATTGAAACATTTGGCGACTTGGTCATGGGTGGTCAGTTTATCATTGGTTTAATCATCTTCCTTATTTTGGTGATTGTAAACTTTGTGGTGATCACCAAGGGTTCTGGCCGAATTGCCGAAGTGGCTGCCCGCTTCACACTTGACTCCCTCCCCGGGAAACAAATGGCCATTGATGCCGACTTGAACGCCGGCCTTATCACCGAAGAGCAAGCCCGTGAACGCCGCGCTGAACTGGAACAAGAAACAGGTTTCTTTGGTGCGATGGATGGTGCGAGTAAGTTTGTGCGAGGCGACGCTGTAGCAGGGCTGATTATCACCGCTTTAAACATCACCGTCGGGATGGGTATTGGTATTGTCACCTACGATATGAGCGCTGGCGAAGCGGCGGACAGATACATGCTACTGACTGTGGGTGATGGCTTGGTGGCGCAAATTCCAGCGCTTGTCATTTCCACCGCTGCGGGTATTTTGGTGGCCAAGTCTGGTGCCAAAGGTGCCGCTGGTGAAGCCATTTTCACCCAAATTGCGGACAACCCCAAACCGCTGTTTGTTGCCGCTGGTTTAATGTTTTTCCTATCTCTTTTGCCCAACATGCCCATTTTGCCATTTTGGTTTATGGCGGCGGTGTTAGGTGGCACAGCTTATTATAACATCAACAAAGAAGAAGAAACCAAAGCGCAAGAAAAAATGCAAGCGGATGAAGAAAAAGCGGAGGCCGCCAAACCGCAAGAAGAACCGATTGCCAGCATTTTACACATTGATACATTGCGCCTAGAGCTTGGTTACGGCCTGCTTTCCCTGATTGATGAAGCCAAGGGCGGTAAGCTGACCGAACAAATCAAAGCCATGCGCCGTCAAATGGCACGAGACATGGGCTTTGTTGTCCCTTCTATTCGTATTCAAGACAACATGCAATTGGACAGTGGCGCTTACCAAATTACCATTAAGGACATTAAAGCCGGCGAAGGCATGTTGCAACCCACAAAGTTGATGGCGATGGACCCCACAGGTTCTGCCCCACCTATGGAAGGGGAAGAAACCGTTGAACCGACCTTTAACCTGCCGGCCAAATGGATTGATGAAACCAAGCGTGAAGAAGCCAACTTTAATGGCTACACCGTGGTGGACTGCCCAACCGTGATCACCACCCATTTAACCGAAATTGTGAAAGACAACTTGGCTGAACTTCTCACCCGTAATGAAACAGAAAAACTGTTAGAAGAAATTCGCCACGAGCATGACAAACTGATTGATGACCTCATCCCAAATCAGATTACCATTGGCATGTTGCAAAAGGTTTTACAAAACCTGCTTTCCGAGCGTATTTCCATCCGTGATTTACCAACCATTTTAGAATCATTAAGCGATGGCATTCAAACCACCAAAAACATCACCCAACTGACCGAAATGGTACGCCAACGTCTCAGCCGTCAAATTTGTACCAACCATTTGGACTTTGAGGGCATTTTAAACATTGTTGCCCTGAGCGGTGCATGGGAAAAAGAGTTCAGCGCTTCCATTCATGTGGATGGGGACGAACGTCAATTGGCGATGGAGCCAACCAAGGTTCAACAATTCATTAAAAACACCCGCGATATCTTTGATGCACAAATGATGAATGGCTTGCAACCTGTATTGCTGACCTCACCTTCGATGCGACCATTTGTCCGCAGTGTGATTGAACGGGCGTTGCCTTCGATCAGTGTGATGTCCCAAGCGGAAATTCATCCCCGTATCAAAATTAAAACAGTGGCATCTATCTAACACAAAAACCCCCAATTAATGAGGGTTTTAAATGTCGACACTTGTGTGTTCAGTTTTTCGGTTTTTGCTTCTTCGGTTGGCTGTCGTCCTTGGGCAAAGCTTGCGGGTCTTGAGCTAATTTTCGCAGATAATCAACATGGGGCTCTAGCAGGTTCTCATCCCCTTCGTCAATGGTTTTTAAAATACAATCTCGCAAAGTGATATCACCTTGGTAATCACTGATAAAGGACTGCCAATAATCACGGGTTTGATGCAACGCCTCAAAGGTACCTTGGCTGGGTGTTAAAAAGAAACGGAGTGCCAAAATGGCATTTTTTTGAAAAAGGTCAGGCATTTGAAAACCTCCAAACAAAGGTAAATTTACAGATATCTTAAAACAAACAAGCGTCATTTTCAAGCCACAGCCACTTAAAAAAACATTGCCATTATGCGCACTAACCCTTCTCACAGTGTGACTTTTCTGTTAAATTGTAGAGTAAGGAGAAGGGATTGAGGTAAAACATGCACATCAAAAGATTTACAGCCAATAATATGACGGATGCGTTAGCGCTTGTAAAACAAGCCTTGGGCGACGACGCTGTCATTTTGGCCAACCGCCGTGTCGAAGGTGAAAATGGTGAATCCCACATTGAAGTCACCGCCGCAACGGACAGCGTTTCAGAAGGTGCGCAAAGCTCAAGTTCAGTTGCGCAAAAGGCCGAACATGCACAGCAAAAAACCTTTGAAAAAATTCCCGATAATTTCCCTAAATTGGAACACGATGCCTCCGACCTGCAAAAACTGCTGGATAAACACGGTATTCTGCCCAACATTTCAAAACGGATTGACAACGCGGTGAAAGCATTGGCCGAAACAGGCTTTGACGACCTCGACACTTTGGACATGGTGCTGGGTAAAATGATCACCTTTGAAGCCCCAGCCAAAGCAGTGGCCAAAGGCAAATATCACGTTTTCATTGGCCCAACAGGGGCAGGCAAAAGCACCACCGTGTGCAAACTGGCCGCCCACAAAAAAATTGACCGCCACAGCATTGCCTTAATCACCCTCGACAATCAAAAAATTGGTGGTTTTGAGCAGATGGCCATTTTTGCCAGCGCCTTAAAAGAAGAAGCTTATTTAATGAAAGCCGCAGAAGACTGGGCGGAAATTGAGCAAGCAGCCCAAGGCAAGGACTATGTATTTATTGACACCCCCGGCATCAACGTTTTTAACACCGCCCAAGTCAGCGCCCTTAAAAAGCGCCTTGAAGCCATCGGCTTACAAAATGCCACAGTTCACTTGGTGTTGCCAGCGTCGCTTAACCCACTTGAAATGGCGGCGATGCCAGCAGCCCTTGCGGCCTTGCACCCCAGCACCATTTTATTTACCAAGTTTGATGAAACCACTTACCTTGGTGGCCTAACCAATGTGGCCATCACCAGCGGTTTAAAAGTTTGCTACGTCACGGATGGTACCTCCGTCCCCGATGATATTGTGGAGCTTGACGCTTCAATGTTGGCAGAAAAGTTAATGCGCAAACCGCGCCTACCATGGGAGAGAGAAGCATGATGAACCCCACAGAACGCACCCCAATTATTGCCATTGCCAGTGGTAAAGGTGGGGCTGGTAAAACCAGTTTTACGCTTAACCTGTGCTATCAACTGACCAAGTTGGGCAAAAAAGTATTGGTTTTTGATGCCGATATTGGCCTTGCCAACATTGACGTTCAGCTGGGCATCAGCACCATGAAGGACCTGAGCGATGTCATTCAAGGTTTTTGCAACCTAGAGGACATTATTGCCCGCAGTGAGAAGGGTTTTGACATTATCCCCGGGCGCAGTGGCTTTGAAAAACAGCCGTTCCTCACCACCCTTGAACGCCGTGACGTTTTAAAAAGACTGCGTGACATTGCCGGCGCTTATGACTTTGTTTTCTTAGATGTTGCCGCTGGGATTGACAATGAAGTGCTCAGCTTTACCAAATATGCGGACCGCACCTTCCTTGTGGTGACACCAGACCCCAGTTCGATCACCGATGCTTATGCGTTGATCAAACTGCTGAAAACCAAGCACGAAAAAGAAAACTGCGAAGTGATGATCAACCAAGCAGGCTCACTGCCTGAAGGTAAAAACACCTTTGCCAAAGTGCGCATGGCCGCCGAAAAGTTCTTGCGTGTGCAAGTGCCTTTAGTGGGCATTGTCCCCTACGACAGACAGTACAGCACCGCTGTGAAGTTGCAACAGCTTACCAGCATTGCCTTCCCCAACAGCGATGCCAGCTTGGCCATTGAAAAAATTGCTAAAGGCCTTGCCAGTGAATATGGCAACCGCACTGGCGACAATGTCCGCAAAATCGGCTCGTAATTTGCATTTGGCACTATAAATGAAAAAGGTGGTCAAATGGTTTATATTGGAAATGACATTGCAGGGCAAATTGCATCCGCGTTAAAACGAGGTGTACCCAAAGGTGCGCAAATTCAATTAAAGTCCGACCTACCGCCGCAGTTGCAGGGCAGAATATTGCAAGGCCATATCAGTGAAAAAACAGCCGACGGGCATTATAAAATCACCCTCAGCAATGGCAAAACGGTGGAAGCACAAATTACCCCACCGCCTAAATTGGGCAGTCAAATTTCTTTTGTTCAACTTCAAAATGGTGAAAGTAAGTTAACCGCCATGGTGTTGGAAAAAATAGACCATAAAGGCCAAAACCCACAAGCAGCACAAGCGCAAAACACGGCCGGCCAACAGCAAAAAAACTTACAACAAGGTGCCAACCAAAAACCCTTTACCAGTCACAGCCAAACCAGTGCAAACGCTGCCGCCAACCAGCCACAGGCCGAAAGCAAACAGCAACCACAAATTACCAGCCAAAATTTAAACCAAAGTGCAACCCAAGTGCACACCCAACACCAAAAGGACCCCTTTGCCGACATTCGCCCCCTTGTGGGGCAAACCGTCGCCCTACAAAGCGTGGACAAAAAACCGCTGCCAACTGGTGTAACCACCTTAACCGTGGTGGTTTCAAAAATGGAAAATGGTCAACAAACCTTACAGCCTCAACCCATGCAAGGCCACAACCTGCCCGCATTAAAAGCCAAACTGCCCATTGAAGCCCCTTTGCAAACCACCCTAAAGATTGACCTGCAAGGCAATCAAGCCAAAATTTTAGATGTCACACCGCCCAAGGCGACAATGCCTGTGACATCAAACCCCAAGGCAACTGCACCCACAGCAAATTTGAAACCGCACAACCTAACCCACATTCAAGTTGAGCGCATTGTTTTAACCGCCGAGGTTAAACCGTTTAGCAAACCACTGCCGCAAGGTGCAACGCTGGAAATGACCACGCTGGAAAAACCACAAACCTTGCCAACAATCAGCCAGACAACCGTGAACAAACAAGGGCAGACTGTCAGCCATCAAGTGCCGCAGTTTAAAAACATTTTAAGCACCGCATCTGGTCAAAAAATTGAAATTATCAGCCAAGAGCCGATCCCCCAAAACACAGTTTTACAACTGAAGCAAACTGCAAGCGGGTTGCATGTTCAAAACATTGTAGGCCAAACAACCCAAAGCCCTCATCCCACACCATCGCTGCCAACTGGCACGCCGGTTGACGTCAAGGTGGTTGAAAATTTAAACAATGGCATGGTTAAAATTGCATTGCCGCAAAACCAAGGCACCTTGGAAGTAAAAGCGCCATTTCCGCTTACTCCACAGTCAAATATCAAAATAATGGTAGACGCCGATGGCGCTTTGCAAATTACGGCCGACAGTTTGCCACCACAAGCTTTGCAAAAGCACACGGCCATCAACCTTTCCAACCAATGGAGCCATTTAAAACAAAGCATCAACCTACTTCAACAAGCCAGCCCAGACAATGGTCAGCAACTGCAAGACAACATACCTCAAATGGGCCAGCAAAAATTTTTACCACAGCTGCTCAGCTTTATTGATGCGGTGCAACAGCAAACCATGCAACGCTTTGCTGGAGATGAAGCGCTTAACCTTTTAAAAGCCTTAGGCGTGGACTTTAACCATGACCTACTTGGCTTGCAACAAAGCACTCAAAAAAACAGCGACAACCCTGAACAGTGGCGTGGCCTGCTGTTCCCTTACATTGAAAATGACCCGAACAACCCCAAGCAAGGTGGATTTTTTTGGCACCAAGGTGAAGAAGCCGAAGGCCAAAAGTCTGATTTGCGCTTTTTAACGCAAGTACACCTTGATGGTTTGGGTGAGTCTCGGCTTGAAGGTTTGATTCACGAAAAAGATATCAAACTAAAATTGTCCACCCAACGCCCCCTTACCAAGGCGGAGAGTCAAGGACTCAAGTCTATTGTCGGACAAACGATCGAAGCTTTTGGCTACACTGGCCAAATTGACACTTTTGAACTGGCTCAAAAGCCCGAAAAACCCATACATCTTCTTTTTGAACAGATGAACAACTTTATCAATCAAGTGTAGTATCACTTTTTTGCTCTTGTAAAAAACATCTAAAACCCCCAAAATATGTAAGATGATGAAATTTAAAAATAATAAGAGATAGTAAGTTTTGAGCCTTCTTCAACAAGCCAGAGAGCGTCAGCAAGAGCAAAATGCGCAAAGCGCACAAATTGGAGCGAAGAAAGAACTGCTCCCCCCTGCGCTGTTTGAACAGTTCAGCGATTTTATTTACAAAATTTCTGGTATCCGTTTTCAGTATGCTAAAAACTATTTTTTATCATCCAAACTTCAAAAACGTTATGAAGTATTGGGTCTACCTGGTTTTCAGGAGTATTTAAAATATTTACAGTCCCCCACTGCAAAACAAACCGAATACCATAAACTGATGGACGAAGTAACCATCAACGAGACCTTCTTTTTCCGCAACCAGCCCCAGTTGGAGTTGTTTGAAAAAGAGTTCCTCATCCCGCTTATTCGCAAACGTAAACTGGAAGGCAAGAAGAAACTTAGATTTTGGAGTTGTGCCTCTTCAACAGGGGATGAAGCTTACACCATGGCTTTGCAACTGCTAACCCTACCCGAAGCCCGCGGCATGCAGTTTGAAATTGTTGGCACAGACATTTGCCGTGACGCCATTGAAAAAGCCAATAAAGCCGAATACCGTAAGTATGCCATCCGCAACATTCCTGTTGACATGCTGACACAATACTTCACCACGTCGGTGGACGGTCACATCCACACCTTAAAGCAAGAGGTGCGCAACATGGTGCGCTTTCAAGAATGTAACTTGATGGATTCTGACCGCATTCGCATGTTGGGTAAGTTTGACTTTGCTTTTTGCCGCAATGTTTTAATTTATTTTGATGAGGACTCGAAAGAAAAAGCGCTTCAAAACATTTACTCTACCTTGCCAGAGGATGGATTTTTAATTGCTGGCCACAGTGAAAACCTTTATAGTCATCGTCATATATTTAAAGCGGTGAAGGAGCACAGTCAGGCACATGCCTACACCAAAGCCCCTCCTGGTACTGAAAAATCAAGATTTTAATTGAAGCAACAGATGGCGATTAACACCCAAAACAACCCTTTAAAAGGCAAAAACTGTGTTTTATCCTTTGAAGTGAAGGACAAAACCTTTGCAAAAGATGCTAAAGTAACTTTTAGCTATATTCCCGACCGTGAGATTGTCAAACAAAATGACTTTTGTACATTTGTGCAAAGCATCCAATCAAAAGACTGTGTTGAAACTTTTGCCAACCAGGTGATTGAGCAGTTTTACAATGAAGCCCTGCCCTTTTACACCAAGTTAGAATTGAAAGTGAAACACCCCAACACGGGCGAAGTGCAATACCTAAAAGTTGTGAAAAAGCAGCCTAATTATACAATCCCTGAAGAAATTAGAGACCTGATTTAAAACGTAAAGCGCTGACTTCATCCAAGTCTGCTTGTTCCTTTTTGGCTTTGGCCTTTTTCATCTCTACCTCTTTGCGTTCTATCAAAATCTCATAACGCTTTTGCTCGGCAAATTGAATGCGCAGCTTTTCCCGCTTTTGTGCCAAAATACCTTGAGCATCTTGCCTTGCGGCTTGAATGTCCGCCACTTCGTCCTTCGCCTTTTGTGAAAACTTACCGGCAAAAGAATAAAGAAGTGCATCGCCCCCTGCTTGCTGGGCGTTGTTATATTCATAATCCACCTGTTGCAACAACTGTTTTTCACGGTCGTCCATCTGTTGCATCACCCCCAACAGCTTGGCAATTTCCTCTTGAATTTTATCCACCTTTTGGCTGGCAATTTTGTGGAGAGATTGTAAAGTTTTCATCCTGTCACCTTTATTTTATGGGCTTTACGCTTCTTTTCGAGAAGCCAGCAAGGCGTCCAGCGCTGCAAACCCTTGGTCAATGGTCGTGGCTTCCTTGTGGCCTTGCCTTAAAAAACCTTCCAAAGCATCATGATAATTGATGGCTTCATCAATCTTAGCGTCACTGCCCTTGGCGTAAGCACCAAGGCGGATCAACTCCTCCATGTCAGAATAGGTGGCAAGTAAACCTCTGGCACGGTTCATCAATTGTAGCTGTTGGTCAGAATGGCAGTCAGGCAACATCCTTGAGACGGACTTTAAAACGTCAATGGCAGGAAAATGCCCTCTTTCAGCCAGTGTTCTATCCAGTAAGATGTGACCATCAACGATCCCGCGCACACTATCGGCCACCGGTTCGTCCATGTCTCCCCCTTCAACCAGCACGGTGAAGATACCAGTAATGGAGCCCTGCTGCCCTTCTTCGGACTGGCCTGCACGTTCCAACAGTCGTGGCAATTCCGAAAAGACGGACGGTGTAAAACCTTTGGTAGTTGGTGGCTCACCCGCACTTAAACCCACCTCACGCTGGGCTTGGGCAAAACGGGTGACACTGTCCATAAACAACATCACTTTTTGGCCTTGATCACGGAAATATTCTGCCACAGCCATGGTCATGTAAGCCGCTTGACGGCGCATCAGCGGTGGTTCGTCACCCGTGGCTACCACCACGACAGACCTTTTTAAACCTTCCTCGCCCAAGTTGCGCTCAATAAATTCTTTAACCTCACGGCCACGTTCGCCCACCAAGCCAATAACGTTCACGTCTGCATTGGATGACTTTGCAATCATGGACATCAACACCGATTTACCTACACCAGAACCCGAAAAAATCCCCAGTCGCTGGCCTTCACAAATGGGCACAAACGTATTGAGCGCACGCACACCAACGTCCAACTTCTCTCCCACAGCCTGACGCTGGCCAGGCATGGGCGGCTTGCGCTTTAAATGGCAAAGCTCACCTGTGGTTTTAAGCATGCCTTTGCCATCAATCGGTTGCCCCAAAGCATTGATAACACGACCAAGGTACGCATTGTTCACCACAACATTTTGGCCTTTTTGCGCTACATAAACACGGCAATTGGGGCCAAAACCTTCCACCGCACCAAACGGCATCAACAAAACTTCACCATCTTTATAGCCCACAACCTCGGCCGCGTGGCGGTGACCTTCAAGGTCTTCCACATAACACTGGGAACCCATCACCGTATTTTCCACACCTGTGCAGGACAAGGTTAAACCGCTGACCCCGGTCACCGTGCCAAAATTTTGCACCAGATCAATTTGGTCAAAGCTGTCTTTCAAGTCGTTGTATAAATTTTCCATGGCCCGCCGTTGATTTATTTTTATCAGAAATATTCAGTGCTAAAATTATGCCATACTTCGTCAGATGAATAAAGAACCATCGCTTTCTACCCCTTTATATTGAAAATTGCACTTCCAAACCCCATATCTTTATGAGAAGATAATGACAAAATAAAAATCAAAAAAGGTTATACACATCATGAGCGCTGTTGTTGAAGCTAATAAGTCCAACCAAGACCTGACCACCCACAACAATGGGGATAGAGGTGTCAGATCTAGCGATGTTTTACTCCAACTTGTGACATTTAACTTGGTGGGGGAAGAATTCGGCCTGCCTATCTTGGATGTTCGTGAAATTATCCGCATGGTTGACGTAACACCCGTACCCCACTCACCAAACTTTGTTGAAGGTGTGATCAACTTACGAGGTCAAATCCTCCCGGTGATTGACCTACGCAAACGCTTTGGGCTGGACAGCAGCAAAGCCGACGAAGACACACGAATTGTGGTGGTGGAAATTAACAAAAACCTTATTGGTTTGATTGTAGACGGTGTCAACGAAGTTCTCCGCATCCCTTCCGAAACTGTAAACCCTGCACCGCAAATTGTTTCCAGCGGTATTGGCGCGGAATACATTCAAGGCATTGCCCACTACAATGAAAAAATGATTATCCTGGTGGACCTTGAACGTGTGTTCAGCCAAGACGAAATGAAAAACTTGGCCAACATGTAATTTCAAAACCTCATCAAACATAAAAAAAGGCGCCGATGGCGCCTTTTTTAGAAGCTGTTATTACTTCTTCATACCGTAACGGTTACGGAACTTGTCTACGCGACCTTCAGTGTCAAGCTCACGGCGGCGGCCTGTGTAAGCTGGGTGAGACAATGGGTCAACTTGTAGGCGCATTTCTTCGCCTTCTTTACCGTATGTAGACTTTGTTTCAAACTCAGTCCCGTCTGTCATAATTACCTTAATTGTGTGGTAATCTGGGTGGATACCTTTTTTCATATCTAAAATTCCTTTTCTCTCAAAAGAGATTGATCACAAGCCAACGCACATTCCAACGCACGGAGGTAAAGCGGAATTTAACATAAAACACAGCATTTGCAAGTAATTTTATAACAGGTGATTCATATCATTGACAAAAACCCTAAAAAGTATACAATCACACCATCTTTATCACCTAACCTTTTCCTTTCTTAAAACCTTTTTGGAGGTTCATTGCCGATGAAAAAATCCATCAGACCCATTCGCCCTCAATCCACCAGCATCATCAACCAAAAAACTGTCGCTCTGACTGAAGACCACTATAACCGTGTAAAATGGTTGGTGGAAACTGCACTGGAAGGTTGCCACAACAGCCAGAACGGCCAATACAGAGTACAAGTAGTCATCGACCTTGAAAGCAACGAGCACTACCACATTATCGCTGGCAAAATAAAAGATTGCGTCATTGAATCCCTACAAGACAATAACTTAAAAATTAAAAGCTACAAAACCACCACAACTTCAAGGGGCAAACCTTATCGCCCTGAAAACAGCTTTTCCATGTTGGTGATTGTCCAAGGCTAATGCCGCTGTAACCGTTAACGATAAACCTCCCACTTTGGGAGGTTTTTTTGTTCCTACCACAAACTTGGCACGCTTAATGCATTTAATAAACCCGAGAAGGATTTTTACGGGAGGAGAAACCAATGAAAACATTTGAAAAGCTGAACAATAAGCAAAAAGAAAAAATCATCACCGCCTTTGGCACCGTGGTGATTGTGACGCTAACTGTGTTGTCGTCCCTGTCTTTTGACATGCGTAATGACAACTTGGTGAGCGCCATGAATAAAAAAATGGAATTGGTGAACAAAGGGTAATTTTATGAAAAAGTTTTTATCATTGCTACTAACCGCAGGGCTTATGCTTGCCACCACACCGCAGGCCATGGCCTCTGCGCCCATTTCACGCATTAAGGACATTGCCGACATTGAAGGTGTCCGTACCAACATTTTAATTGGTTACGGCCTTGTAGTTGGCCTAAACGGTACTGGCGACAGTGCCAGCTCCATCCCCTTCACCCGTCAGACCTTAATCAATATGTTGGAGAAACTGGGCGTCAACGCCAAAGCGGCCGAGTCTCAAATTAAAACCAAAAACGTTGCTGCTGTGATGGTCACTGCCAAAATGCCTTCTTACGCAAGGCAAGGTAGCCGTATGGACGTGACCACTTCTTCATTGGGGGATTCCAGCTCCCTTGAAGGCGGTCAACTGCTTGCAACACCGCTGATTGGTGCAGACGGCAACACCTACGCTGTGGCACAAGGTGCCATTGTGATTGGTGGTTACAGCACCCAAGGCAATGCCGGCACGGTAACTAAAAACCACCCAACCGCTGGCCACATTGCTGGTGGTGCCACCATTGAAATGGAAACCGGCCACGAACTGTCAGACAATCGCCGCATTCGCTTGCTGCTCCGCAACCCAGACTTTACCACAGCCATGCGCTTGAAAGACGCTGTCAACAAAGCGTTTAAAGAACCTGTGGCCGTTGCGGTGGACAACCAAACTGTTGACGTGGCCGTGCCCCCTGCGCTGCGCAACAACTTAGTGCCGATTATTGAAAAGATTGAAAACACATACGTGCGACCTGACACAGCAGCCCGCATTGTCATTGACGAAAAAACAGGAACCATCGTGATGGGATCAGGCGTGCAAATTAGCGATGTCGCTATTTCCCACGCCAACCTGAACATTCGGGTGTCAGAGTTGACCGAAGTGGTGCAACCTGAAGGCTTTAGCGATGGCATTACTGCCGCTGTCCCCGCCACTGAAATTGAAGTGGACGAAGATGCAGCGGAATTTACGCTGCTAGATTCTGGTGCCAACTTGGCTGACCTTGTCGATGGTTTGAACGCCCTTGGTGTAACACCGCGTGACATCATCAGCATTTTGCAGGCGATTAAGTCCGCCGGTGCGTTGCAAGCCGAAGTGGTGGTTATGTAAGGAGCGATGCGATGAACGGAAGCAGTCTTAACAACACCCAAATGACTGCGCAGCAATATGCTTCCGAGCCAAAGCTTATTCATGCCAGCCACAAAAAGTTTTTGGCACCCGCTCAAAGTGCGGAAACCAAGGCACGAACAGCCGCCAATGAGTTTGAGTCGTTCTTCTTGTACCAAATGCTTGAGCTGACCGACCCAGGTGTCAACGAAGACTTTGGTGGCGGGCATGCCGAGGCCGCATTTAAGCGTATTCAACACGAACACATCGCAGAAGAAATGACCAAGGCCGGTGGCATTGGCTTATCGGACACGATATACGATCAATTGATCAAATTACAGGAGGTAAAGTAATGAGTGAATCTATCCAACTGGTGACAGGCGCCATTGAATCCTGCGAGAAGTTTACAACTTTGTTGCTGGAAGAAAACAAGTTTTTAAAAGCACGGGACATGAAGTCTGTGGAAGAAAACATCAAAGAAAAAAGACACCTTGCCGCTAAAGTTGAAAAACTGCTGGGTGCGGTCAAGTCTGCTTACGGTCAAATTAAGCAAGACAGTTCCACCACGGTTCACTTGCACCAGCTTGAAACCGTGATCAACAATTACAAAGTGGCCGCGCGCAAAAACACTGCTTTGCTGCAAGCGGCACACACCGCCACCACCGATTTTATCAATCTGGTGCGCCACGCTGTGGACAGCCGCAAACCGCAAGCACAAACTTACGGTGAAAATGGTGCCATGCGCCAGCAGAATAGCTCCACCAAGTTGGTGAATAAAGATATTTAATTTTCAACCTCTCCCCCCCTCAAAAGCCGCTTCCCCTGCGGCTTTTTATTTTGGCACGGCCTTTGCATTATAAAACCTGAAAGAGAATTTAAAACCATAACCAACAGAAAGGCGAAGTCATGAGTGGTGCACCTACATTAAACTCCACACTGAACATTGCACTCAGTGCGTTGCAAACAACGCAGACGACTCTGAGTACAGTCTCTCACAACATCTCAAACGTCAACACTGAAGGTTATGTACGTCAGCAAGTGATCAACGGCAACGTGGCTTTAGGTGGCTTTGGTGGTGGTGTAAACATTACCGAAATTCGCCAAGTGGTGGACCGCTTTTTAGAAGGCCGGATCACGGGCCAAACCAGTGTCGTGGGTTACGCCCAAACACAAAGCGACTTTTTTGACAACATTGAAGTGATTTTTGGCACCCCTGGTTCCGACGCCAGCACCGAAAAAGTGATTGGTAAGTTTTTCAATGACCTTGCCAACTTGGCCAACGCACCGGACTCCACCTCTTTGCAGTTGAACGCTGTTAAAAATGGTGAGTTTGTGGTTCAGTCCATCACCGGTATTGCCACCGAAATTCAAGCTGCACAACAACGTGCTGACGACCAAATCAATGAATCGATCGATGAAGTGAACGAAGCGATTAAAAAAATCTTCGACCTTAACAACGAAATTGTAACACTTGGCATGTCATCCAACGGTGGCGCCAACGCCAATGACCTGCTTGATGAACGTCAACGCCAAGTGAACACCGTGGCCAAGCACCTCAACGTCAATGTGCTTGTGGATGGTTTAAACAGACTATCCCTCACCACGGAAACTGGGCGCAAACTTGTGGACTCCAGCTATGTACAGCTAGAGCGCATTGCGCCCACCCCCCCTTCTACTTTCCAAGATGTGGGCTTAAGACCTATAGGCAACGACGGCACACCGTCCACTACAGTGTTCCCCATTGTTTCAAGTCGACTGACATCTGGCGGCATCAAAGGTTTGATGGATATCCGCGATGTGGAGATGGAAAACATCTTAGCCGAGGTGAACAATCTAGCCTCCACCATGATTGACAGCTTCAACCGCATCCACAGCCAAGGGACAGGGATTCCACCTCTCAACCAACTTACAACAGGTAACGGTAACGAACTTTCAGGGTTTGGTGCCGATGTCACCACGGAATTAAACATCAACGTCGGCGACAGTTTTGACATTTCAATTGTGGACATTGCCACAGGCTCACCCATTACCACCACTCTTGCCGCAGGCGGTGGTGCAGGCCCCATTGCCATTACCGCAGCCCCAACTTCGTTGACGGACATTGCCAACGCCATTAACGCCAATGCCGACATCGGTGCGGACATTACCGCCGCTGTGATCATTGATGCAGACGGTTTTGAGCAATTGCAAGTGACCGCCAACAACGCTTCATACGGTGTTGTAATGCGCAACAACGTCGGCAATGTGACAGGCGAGCTTGGCATCAACAATTTCTTTACAGGTAACGACGCGACGGACATGGCAGTGCGCGCCGATATTTCAGCCGACCCTGCCAGAATTGCATCCGCCCGCATGCGTGAAACAGACGGTGGTGTATCATTTCAAGACAACCGCAACATGATTGCATTGGCACAACTTTCCGAAAGCCCTGTCAGCTTTGCTGCGGCTGGCGGACTTGCAGCCCAAAATAAAAGTATGAGCGAATATTTTATCAACATTTCAAGCAACTTGGCCATTCGCTTAGATGACAGCACATCTGAGCTAGAATTCCAAGATGTGATTCTAAGTGATATGGAATCAAGGTTCCTCAACACCTCGGGTGTAAACTTAGACGAAGAACTTTCAAACCTATTGGTTTATCAAAGAAGTTACCAAGCCTCTGCGCGTATTGTCAGCGTGGTGGATGAACTTCTACAAACCTTAGTGAACATTGTATAAGGAGGTTAATCATCATGGCGACAAGAATTGCAACAGCACAAATTAACCGCAACGCGATTGAGCGGATGCAAACAGCCAACACCAACCTTGCGAAAACAACTTTCCAAGTGACGTCTGGCCTTGTGGCAGAGCGCTTTGAAGACATTGCGTCCCAAGCAGGACAACTGCTAAACCTGCAAGACCTGCGCAACATCAACAGCCAATTCATTCAAAACATGGACACGGTGGATTCTCGCTTAGCGGCCACCGAAAATGCCCTGCAAGGGATGAACGAATTGATTGTGGAAGCCGCCAACTTGTGGACCCTTGGTCGTAACGAAAACACCGCCGAGGTGCGTGCCAATTTGGCCCCCAAAGCTGAAGGCTTGGCCGACACGTTCTATTCCCTGTTTAAAACAAAATATGACGGACGTTACATTTTTAGTGGTGCCGCTGGCGACCGACCCCCCATTACCACCGTGGCAACACCAACCACCGCACCGGGCACCATCCCTGCGCCAAACACTTACTATAACGGCGACAGTCAAAAGATGATTGTGATGACATCCATCGGTGTGACGGAAGAATACGGCATCACCGGCGACAACGACGCTTTTGCCAACCTCAAAGCCGGTTTAGAAGCCCTGTGGTTTGGCCTTGAAAACAACTCGGAAAGTGATATCGACTCGGCGATTGACTTGTTAAACCAAGCACAAACCGAAGTTTCCAACCTTATTGGTGAAGTGGGCGGACAACAGTCATCCTTTGACCTGTTAACAGCCAGACACACCAACACCAACTTGTTTTTAACCGAACAGGTGGACGAGATTGAAAAAGTGGATATTGCCGAAGCCATGAGCCGCTTTACGCAAGAACAAACAACGCTCGAAGCATCCCTTGCGGTTGTCAACCGAGTGAACCAACTTTCGCTGCTAGACTTCCTGTAAGAAGATAGCAAGGTAAAAGTAGCATCATGAACAAATGCTAGCGCCAAAAACAATTATTTGGTACAACTGATGTTAAATAAATATACAAATATGGAAAAAGCAAGATGCTTCTTATTACCAGGCGAACAAACGAATCAATTGTTATCAATGACAACATTGAAGTGACAGTTGTGGAAGTACGTGGTGGACGTGTAAAACTGGGGTTTGAATTCCCCGAAGGCAACACGGTTTACCGCAAAGAGCTCTACTTGAAAATTCAAGAAGAGAACAAAACCGCCGCCAGCAGCCAAGGAGACATCTCCAAGCTGTTGAGCAGTATAAAAAATAAGGAGTAAGCTTATGCAACAAATATCTCTCGCAGAACAGACAATTCCTGTTGAAAAGGCCCTACACTACAACACAAGATTTGGTGAAGTTGCCATTCGTGAAGACCGATTGATTACTTTTGAATCTGGCCTTCTTGGTTTTGCTCAGTGTACAACTTTTGGTCTTTCGCGCATTCCAAACGCAGAAGAATCTTCCATTCTTTTGCTACAATGTGTGAACGAACCTGAAATTGCCTTTTTGGTGGCCGACCCACGCTCTCTTGGTCTTGAAATCAAGAATGCGGACATGGATAAAGCCATTAAAGAATGCAAAATGGTGAAAGAAAACGTGCAATCTTTGGTGATTCTAACCATGTATGACCAAGATGAATCATACTACCTAACCGCCAACTTGCGCGCACCTTTGTTGATTGACAGCCGCAGCCGTCAAGCGCGCCAACACATCTTGGCCAACAAAGAGTACACAACACAGCACAAACTTTAAGCTGTGCCCGTAACTTAACGTTACTCAACAAAAAATATACTGCTTAAAGCGGCACAAAAAACCCTCTTTTTGAGGGTTTTTTTATTTTGGTCACAGCGGTACTGCAAACCCACAAAATGTTTAAGGTATTTTTTGCAAACAGTATCAACTTCAGGTATATTGGGCATGCAAATTTGTGAAAAATAAAAACTTGAACAAAGAGATTTTCTAAAAAATGGCCGAAAAAGTTTCAAAAAAAGACAATGTGGATCACGGTAAACGTGACTTTTTGTCTGGCACAACCAAAGTGTTTGGTGCCGCAGGTGCCGCATGTGCATGTTACCCATTTATCAAAAGTATGAGTCCTTCCGCCAAGGTTGAAGCGCAAAAATACACCGAAGTTGACCTGTCTGAAATTGCAGAAGGTGACACTAAAAAGGTGATTTGGCGTGGTAAAGCTGTGTTTGTTAAACACCGCACCCAGTCCGAAATTGACCTTGCTAAAGCAGGCGACAAAACAGTGTCGATCGACCCACAAACCGATGCTGACCGTGTTCAGCGCCCACAGTGGTTGGTTACCATTGCACACTGCACCCACTTGGGCTGTGTGCCTATTGACGGCAGCCTTGAAAACTGGGCTTGCCCTTGTCATGGCTCTCAATTTGATGTTTCTGGCCGTGTGGTGAAAGGTCCTGCACCTAAAAACCTTGAAATTCCGCCATACACATTCATTGATGATACAACAATTAAAATTGGTTAAGGAGGGGTAAAATGGCGAAAAAACAAGTAAACCCAAACCCTTCATCAAAACTTGAATGGTTTGAAGATAGACTACCGATTATCAGCTTTATGAAAGCTGAACTGGTGGATTACCCTGCACCGAAAAACTTAAACTATGCTTGGAACTTTGGTTCCCTTGCTGGCGTGGCGTTGATCCTACAAATTTTAACAGGTTTCTTCCTCACCATGCATTACAAAGCCGATGCAAGCTTGGCCTTTGACAGCATCCAACACATCATGCGTGATGTGAACTGGGGTTGGCTCATCCGCAACTTGCACATGGTGGGTGCCAGCTTCTTCTTTATTGTGGTTTACATGCACATTGGTCGTGGTCTTTATTACGGGTCATACAAATCCCCGCGTGAAATTTTGTGGGGCATGGGCGTGGTAATCTTCTTCCTAATGATGGCGACCGCCTTTTTAGGCTACGTTCTTCCTTGGGGGCAAATGTCCTTCTGGGGTGCGCAAGTAATCACCAACCTCATCTCGGTTATTCCCTTTGTTGGTGAAGACATTGTGATTTGGATTTGGGGTGGTTACGGCGTGAACGACGCAACGCTCACTCGTTTTTACTCCCTTCACTTCCTGTTGCCGTTTGTGATTTTAGGGGTTGTGTTCCTACACATGTGGGCACTGCACAACCGTAAAGTGAAGTCCAACAACCCAACAGGGATTGACCTTAAAAAGGACACCGACTTTGTACCTTTCCACCCTTATTACACAGTGAAGGACTCCTTTGGTTTGGCTGTTTACATGTTGCCGTTCTTGTTCATGGTGTTTTACATGCCGGACTACTTGGGCCACACAGATAACTACATTCCAGCGGACCCGATGACAACACCAGCACACATTGTGCCTGAATGGTACTTCCTACCATTTTATGCCATTTTGCGTGCCATTAACTTCAACATCCTGTTCCTAGACAGTAAATTGTTGGGTGTGATTGCCATGGTGGCTTCCATTGCAATTTTGTTCTTCTTACCAAAATTGGACAAGTCCAAGGTGCGTAGCGCCCGTTTCCGCCCAATTTACAAAGTGATGTTCTGGGTGTTTATTGCCAACTTCTTCTTCCTTGGATGGTTGGGGGCAAAACCGGCCGAAGCGCCTTACACGCAACTGTCACAAATTGCGACAGCGCTTTACTTTAGTTTCTTCTTCGCGTTGCCTTGGGTGGCCAAGATTGAAAAAACCAAACCGCTGCCAACAAGCATTTAAGAAAGGAAAAGACGATGAAAAAACTACTTTCTCTATTGACCATCTTCACGCTTGTGGCCAGCCAAAGCTTTGCCGCCAGTGGTGGTGTGGCTTTGCCCGAGCAACCATGGGCGTTTAAAAATGTGAAAGCCGACTGGGATAAAGAAAAAATTTATCGCGGTTATCAAGTGGCAACGCAAGTTTGCTTGGCTTGCCACGGCTTTAAATACATTAAACACCGTGACCTGATGAAGGTTGGCTTCACCGAAGCTGAAGTGAAAAAACTGGCGGAAGAAATGGAAATGTCCATCGATGACACCTTTAAGTCCGCCCTCAGTGATGAAGATGCCATTGCGGTGTACGCCAAGCCATTGCCTGACCTTTCGGTGATGAACAAAGCCCGCCCCGGTGGCGCGGACTATACACACGCCTTACTGACAGGCTATGAAGAAGCCCCAGCAGGCTTTAACCTGCCGGACAGTGGTTACTACAACAAGTACTTCCCTGGCCATGTCATTGCAATGCCAGCCCCTCTTTCTGAAGGGCAGATTGACTACTTCGATGGTACCAATGCATCGGTTGCACAAATGGCGAAGGACGTGACGTACTTTATGCAGTGGACAGCAGAACCCGAGTTGGCAGAACGTCAACAGTTGGGTGTTTATGTGTTGCTGTATGTGTTTATTTTAGCCGTCTTGCTTTACTTCACCAAAAAACGCATTTGGAGCGACGTAAAACGCAAGCGTGAAGGCGACGAATAACAGCCACAAAAAAAAACCCGCTTTTATGCGGGTTTTTTTAATTCAAAAATCGAAATAAAGAGCTTAGTCACCGCCACCGCCGCCGCCATCACTGCCGCCGCCGAAGCCACCACTGTTGCCACTATCAGGGCTTGAGTAACCGTCGGAAGAGTTATGGCGTAAGCTAGAGTCATTGTCATAAGCAGGTGTTGCACTTCCAGAATCACCAAACGAATCACCCAAATCGTTAGTTGCGTTGGGCGAGTATAAGTCCAAATCGAGCTTTTCGTTCGCGATCAATGCATAGCTAATGGCAATCAACAAAAAGTCGTCATCCGAAGCGTTAACCAAGGCTTGACGTTGACGCTGAGCTGCCTCCAACTTACGCATGGTCGATCTGGTTGGCCTTTCCACCTCCCACGGCTGAATAATGCCATGTACTGCGGGCGCCCATTTTGCATCAAACTCGGTTTTCGCACCCAACTTGGCACGTGCACAAGCGATATCAAAAGCCGCGTTGCCTGTAAAAGACAACTCTGGCCAAGCCTTGTCAGGGTTAACATTTGGGTTCAACAAAACCTTATCAAATGCCTGACCAAACTTTTGAACAGCCTCAGCCAATGTTTTGGGTTGTGCAGCCTCTTTTTTCTTCGCTTGAACATTACGCTCAAAATTTTCTTTCAAAGCCTTGTTTACACGGCCTGATTTGAAAAATACAAAGCCTAAAACAATCACAACAACAGACACGCAAAATAAAATAAAGCCTATCGTTTCCATAAAAACCTCCAAAAGGTCAAAAGTGTAAAATTAAAAAAGGAAGGGTAGATTTTTGTGTAACGCTTTGTTTATAAGCACGGTTGATACACATTACAAGAAAAAAGCACAGCTTACAAAAAGCCGTGCTTTAAAAAAGAACTTGCTGGAGCTTTATTCAGCCACTTTAAAACTGACCAATACGCCACGTTTTTTAAAGTAACTTTTCAGCATGTTGCGCCCTTCACGGTTGGGCACAGGCAGGCGGGCATTGTCAATCTCCACCTTTTTTGTACCTTCATCCTTCATGGCAGATTTTAAGGTAACGATGCAGGCATCAATGTCCTTATTGTCATTTTCTAAACTGGTGTAAACTGCTTCCAATGCGTTTTCTACGCTCATTTTCAAACCTTTCTTTTAAACCGCTTGCGCCACAAAAGTGTAAGCGTAAGACTTTTTAATATCAACTGTTTCTTCAGGGTATGCAAACATAAAAGCAAATGCTTTAACCACATCCGCACTTTGCATAGCTGGCAAACGGGATGGCTTTTGGCTGATCAACTTCTTTTTCGTCAGCTTTTTTTCTTTTAAAGGCAGGTCACCCACCAAAGGTTGCCCCAAAACTTGCAACACTTTAAACCTACGTTGCTCCAAAATGGCTTCAAACTCACCGTCTTTAAAAATGCGATCATGGTGTGGGTTCATCGGCTGACCATCTGCACCCACTTTTTCAAACAAATAGTTCGGCACCGAAGCAATCAGCTTACCGCCTTCCACCATCAACGGACGTAAGTCGCTTACCAAGTCTTCCACCACGTTTAAATGCTCCATAAATTCAAAAGCGGTCACCGATGTGATGCTGTTTGGCTTTAAAAGCGTACTCAGCTTTTGTTTATCAAGGTCGGCGTGGATGACCTTCGCTTTGCTCAACCGCTTCTCGGCAATGGTTAAGGCCTCTTGGTCATAATCCACCCCCGTGGCTTGGGTGACTACATTTTCAAGCAGTTCAAGGCCATAACCTGTGGCGCAACCAAGGTCCACATGCAACTTAGAGCCCTTTTCAACCAACAGGTCACGGGCAAACATATAACGGCCAAGATGTTCAATTTTCACCCACAGGTTTGGGTCATCTTCGCGAAATGGGTCAACATATTCACAAGGTAGGGACATGGGCGCTCACTTTCCAATTTTTCGTTGAAAACCTTTATGGCACAAAATAAAAGCAAATTCAATTTGGAACATCGGCACAGGGCCGCGCCCCCCACTTTTTTTAGGTGTAGAATAGTGGTCATTTGCGGTATAGTAAAAAGCACCAAAACAAAGGAAAAACATGGGTCAAACATTCAACATTTTTGCAGCGCAAGTCAACCCCACCGTGGGGGACTTAAAAGCCAACCAACAGCTTGTTTTAAGCAACTACCAGCAAGCCGAAGCTCAAAAAACTGACCTGTGCTTACTGCCAGAAGCGGTGCTTTGTGGTTATAACCCTGCCGACCTGTTGCTCCGCCCCCAATTTATTGAGGACATTTACACCAGCGTAATAAACGAAATTGTGCCGCAAATTGGTAAAACGGCGCTCATTTTAAGTGTGCCATGGCAACAAAATGGCCAGCTTTACAATGCGGCGCTGGTCATTCAACACCAAAAAATTCAGCAAGTGGTGCTGAAAGAGTGCTTACCCAACTTTAGCGTGATGGATGAAAAACGCCACTTTGCGGTGGGGCAAAACAACCAACCCATTGTCGTGGCTGGGGTTAAAATTGGCTTGCTGATTTGCCATGACACTTGGTGGCCACAAGTAGCAAACCAGCTAAAACAAAACGGCGCGGAAATGTTGCTTTCCATCAACGCCTCGCCCTATGCTTTAAACAAAGAAAATTTCCGACAAGATTTTTGCAAAAAACGGGTGCAAGAAACCAAACTACCCCTTCTTTACCTGAACCTTGTAGGCGGACAGGACGAAATTTTGTTTGATGGTCGCAGCTTTACCATCAACCCCGATGATGACCAAGTCAACAGTTTTGCAGCTTGGCAAAGCCAATGCCACACCCTCACCTTACAAAAGGATGAGGTGGGTTATCAATTTAAACAAACATTGACCAGCCCACAACCGACTGACCTTGAAAACATCCACCAAGCCTTAAAAACAGGCTTTGGCGACTATATGCAAAAGTGCGGCTTTGGCAAAGTTGTGCTTGGCCTTTCCGGTGGGATAGACAGCGCTTTGACAGCCGCTTTGGCGGTGGAAGTGCTGGGTGCCGAAAATGTTACCGGCTTGTTGTTACCTTCCAAATTCACCAGTGACAATTCGAATGATGACGCCTTGGCCTTGGCGGAAAATTTAGGTATTCAAACCCACACACTTGCCATTGAAGAAACGGTGAGCGCTTTGAACACAACCCTTGCCCCTGCTTGCGACACCAGCGGCATTGTGCACGAAAATTTACAAGCCCGTGTCCGTGGCACTTTGTTGATGGCCTACGCCAACAGCACCGGCGCCATGTTGTTAACCACAGGCAACAAAAGTGAAATTGCAGTTGGCTTTTGCACCCTGTATGGCGACATGAACGGCGGTTATAACATCATCAAAGACCTTTATAAGACGGAAGTTTACGCCCTTTCACGCCACTTAAACGGCAAACGTGAAATCATCCCCGAGAACATCATCACCAAAGAGCCAACACCTGAATTAAGCCCCAATCAAAAAGACAGTGACCGCCTGCCCCCATACGACGTGTTGGACAGCATTTTAAAATTGGCGATTGAGGAAAAACTAGGCCATCAACAAATTGTGAGCCAAGGTTATGACCCGCACACTGTTCAAGACATTTTAAAGCTGTTAAAAATCAGCGAGCACAAGCGTTACCAAAGTGCGCCGGGCCCCAAGTTGCACAACACCGCCTTTGGCCTGGACTGGCGATACCCCATTGCCAACCGTTATATGCTTTGATATTATTATATGATTTATCAACCACTTAAGCATAAAAACGACATAAAAATTGCTCATTTAACTAAAAAGTTAAAAAAGGGCTTGCGGTCATTTAACATATAAGTTAACTTAAATATTGAAAAACACTTGTTCTCCTAGTTAGTAAAACTCTAATGAAGAAAACATATCCTCTCAACATGAAAAAAGCCTTCTTTACGAAGGCTTTTTTTAATCGATTGTGTCGGTTTAGTGGCGTGGTCGAGGATTTGCATCATCCAAGAAACCGATTGACTTCATGCTGCTGCACTCCCCATCAAAGGCATAGCCTTCCACCGTTGTGCATTGCAACAAATACCAATCACCACTTTCCATCGGAGACCTTTGAAACAGTGTAGTGGCTTGGTCAATCTTAAAGGTTTTGCCTTGCTTGATGATTTGCTGGGGCTGACCTTGGTCATCCAAAGTAATACTATATTCACCCATTTGTAATGTTTTCATACGCCAAATACCTTAAACAAATTCAAAAACAAGAGAACCTGGCAATTCACCACGCTGTAAAAGTGTATCCGCATGCCATTTGCCGTTGGCTTTATAAGTAAAAGGCTGGTAAAGCACCATTTCCTCATCGCCAAAACCAAGGCACAGCTCGGTCAATCGCCTTTCTAAAATGCGCATTTGGTCGAACGTATAGTAAAAGAATGGGTTAGCCACCGCTTTCTCAAATTTCAAGGTTAAGGTGCCACAGTCCCAGTGGGTGGACTCCTGCGCTTCAAATACTGCGCATTCATTTAAATTGCGGTGCATAAAACTGCCATGATCCGCATCGGTAAAAACCAACAACGGGTTTTCGGCACCTTTAAGTGCAAGCCACTCCGTCAACCCGAGTGGCTTAACAGCCAAGTCATCCAACTGCCGAACAAGACAAGGGAACAACCCTTCAACGTGGGAAGATTTGTCAGCCTTGTCGGTGCTGACGTATAAAGTTGTAAACATAAAAGTTACCTCAAAAAAAGGGAAAAAGGTTGTTTGAACAGCCTTAAGCTATACAACACTGGCTGGTGTGTCAATCAAATAAAAAGCCCCACAAGGGGCTTTTGTTCGCTGTTTTAAATGCTATTTCAAGTGCTCACGCAAGTGCGGTGGTACAATGCCTTCAATGTTTGGGGCAAAGTGACCAACCGGCGTGGTCATGCGATTGCCTGCTTCATCAATGTTATAATGGCCGTAAAAAAACGTGCCATCTACCATTTCAAAGCGTGCGGTCATGTTGCAATATCCATCATCCGTGTCAAATTGAATAACACGTTGAATATCTACCCCTTCATGACCGAGTGGTGAAAGCATCACCTTTTGAGGTACGCCAGACTCACTCACTGCAATACGAAATTGACCACAGATAATTTGTGGCTCGCCAGATGTGGTAATCATAAGATTTCTCCATAAAAACTATGGTTAAAAGAAAATGTTCATCATTCTTAAATAAGTGTAAGGCTTAAGCACGTTCATTACAAGCCACAAAAAAACGCCCGAAGGCGTTTTAAATTTCAAAAACAAAAGTTAGCCAACAATTTCAAACAAGTCTTCAACCATTTCGTTTTCTTCTTTAATTTCAGGTGCATTGCCCTTGCGCATGGCGGACATAATTTTACGAGAAATTTTTGGCGGAATGTCGTGATCTGCCTTCAATGTGTTTAAGATATCACGGACGTGGGCTTGCTCTTCTAGCACACGCTCTGTCGCTTTAACAGCTTCTTTTAAGTATTCTTTAACCTTTTTACGGTCCTCTTCTGTTACAACCATCATCAGCTGTACCCTCCTCAACAATCAAAAAAGCCACCAACTGCTTAAAAACTTCCGGCGGCTTTAAAATTAAACTTATGCACGTGCAACGTTTAGCTTGGCCTCAAGCACTTGCACTTTTTTTGTGGCCACTTCTACGTCCGCTTCCGGTGCAGAACTTTTCATCAACTGTGCCAGTCTTGCATTGGCTTCTGCCAATTCGGCTGTGGTTTCATCTACATTGATCTCCGCCTTCAAAACGGACTCTTCTGTTAGAATGGTCACCTTTTCGCCTGTGACATCGGCAAAGCCAAAGCTCACAAAGTATTCTTTAACCTTGTCGCCATTTTCCACAACCACTTTGCCAGGGTTGAGGGTTGAAAGCGTTGGCTGGTGCATTTCTAAAACACCAAAAGAACCTTCAGAACCAGGAATGCTGACATACGTTGCAGAGTCGCTAACCAAAAGTTTTTCTGGTGTCACCAAATCAAACTGCATTGTTTTGTTCCTTTCGTTCACATGTGGGCGGCCCTGCCCTTGCGGGCAGAGCCTTCACATTATGCGGCTTCTTGAGCCATTTTTTCTGCCTTGGCAATTGCCTCGTCAATGCCACCTACCATGTAGAACGCAGACTCAGGCATTGCATCGTACTTACCTTCCAAGATTTCTTTGAAAGAACGTACAGTGTCTTCTACCTTAACGTAGCAACCTGGCATACCAGTAAACTGCTCAGCCACGTGGAAAGGCTGAGACAAGAAACGCTCAATCTTACGGGCACGTGCCACAGTCAATTTATCTTCTTCAGAAAGCTCATCCATACCCAAAATGGCGATGATATCTTGAAGAGACTTGTACTTTTGCAAGATTTCTTGAACGCCTTTGGCCACGTTGTAGTGTTCTTCACCAACGATGGTTGGGTCTAGCACACGAGATGTAGAATCCAACGGGTCAACCGCAGGGTAGATACCTTTTTCAGAGATCGCACGGTTCAATACAGTTGTTGCATCAAGGTGTGAGAATGTTGTGGCTGGCGCAGGGTCAGTCAAGTCATCCGCAGGCACGTAAACAGCCTGTACAGACGTAATAGAACCTGTTTTTGTTGATGTAATACGCTCTTGCAAACCACCCATGTCTGTTGAAAGTGTTGGCTGGTAACCCACCGCAGATGGGATACGACCCAACAGCGCAGACACCTCAGAACCCGCTTGTGTGAAACGGAAAATGTTATCCACGAAGAACAAAACGTCTTGGTTTTCTTTGTCACGGAAGTATTCCGCTTGAGAAAGACCTGTCAACGCCACACGAGAACGTGCTCCAGGAGGTTCGTTCATTTGACCGTAAACAAGGGTCGCTTTAGATTCTTTAGGATTGTTTTTGGTAATAACGCCAGACTCGATCATCTCTTCGTAAAGGTCGTTACCTTCACGGGTACGCTCACCCACACCAGCGAAGACAGAGTAACCACCGTGACCCTTCGCAATGTTGTTGATCAACTCCATAATCAAAACAGTTTTACCAACACCGGCACCACCGAAAAGACCAATTTTACCACCTTTAGCGTAAGGCGCTAGAAGGTCGACAACTTTAATACCTGTTTCTAGAATTTCAGATTCTGTTGATTGCTGATCGAAAGAAGGCGCTTCTGCGTGGATTGGCAACACGTTTGTGTTGTCCAGCTCGCCCAACTCATCAATTGGGTTACCCACAACGTCCATAATACGACCCAAGTTACCCGGACCAACAGGAACACAAATCGGTTCGCCTTGGTCAACCGCTTCGGTGCCACGCACCAAGCCTTCAGTGGCTTGCATTGCAATGGTACGCACTGTGTTTTCACCCAAGTGCTGAGCAACCTCAAGCACAATTTTACCTTCTTCAGATTCCACGTGAAGTGCGTTTAAAATTGGTGGAATGTCACCGCCATCAAACTGCACGTCAACCACAGGGCCAACAACTCGTGTAATCTTACCAACTGACTGTTTTGCCATTTTTTATAACTCCGTTTTTTTCAAACTGTTGCAAGTTTTGCCTGCAACGCTTTTATCATTTCTTTAAACTGCTTCCGCCCCTGCTACAATCTCGGTCAACTCGGTTGTAATAGCCGCTTGACGTGTGCGGTTATATTCAAGTGAAAGCTTGGATATCATTTGACCCGCGTTGGTTGTAGCACTGTCCATCGCGGTCATACGTGCGGCTTGTTCCGCAGCACCGCTTTCCAGCATAGCGTTTAAAATTTGTACATTGACGTTGCGTGGAAGCAGCACTTTTAAAATGGCTTCTTCCTCTGGTTCATATTCCACCGAAGGCGCAATTGAGCCGTTTTCTGCCTCATCTTCCACTTTAAATGGTGCAAGATACTGCATGGTCGGCTGCTGAACCATCATGTTCACAAACTTGTTGTAGTACATAATTACTTCTTGGCAGTCACTTGCTTCAAAAGCAGCCATCAATTTTTGGCCAATTTCGGTTGCAAGCTCGTAGGAAACATTTTTGGTGCTGTCTTCGACATGGTCAACCAACAACTCAGCATAGTCTGCTTTTAAAATGTCGCGTACTTTTTTGCCAACAGTGACAATTTCTACCTTTTTGCCTTGGGCAAGAAGCTCCTTGATCTTAACGGTCACCTCTTTTGCCAAGTTCGCATTAAATCCGCCACACAAGCCACGGTCCGCACTGACAACAACAATGCGCACAGTTTCAACATGGCCGTAGCCGCTTAGCAAAAGCGGCCCACCCATGTTGCTTGTGTTTTTTGCCAAGCCCACCAACACTTCGTTGAGCTTTTCAGCATAAGGACGCGCTTGTTCGCACTTCATTCGCGCACGGCGAACCTTGGCAGCCGCAACCATTTTCATGGTTTTGGTAATCTGCTGTGTGCTTTTAACGCTTTTAATGCGGTTTCTTAAGTCCTTAAGCGACGGCATTGAGCTCCTTCACATTTGCTGTTTCTTGACCAAATGAGTTTTTCGCAGCTTCAATTGCTTTGACCAATTCAGCATCATCTTCATCAGACAATTTGCCTGAAGCTGTGATGTTTTCAAGGATAGAGCCGTGGCTTGCAGCAATCAGCTCAAGCAAGTGTGCTTCAAATGCTTGAATGTTTTCAGGCGCAACGTCATCCATGTAGCCTTTGGTACCCGCGTAGATAGAGCAAATTTGCTGGGCAGCTGAAAGCGGTGCATATTGCTTTTGCTTCAACAATTCAGTCAAACGCTCACCACGAGAAAGCAGCTTACGTGTGGATGCATCAAGGTCAGAAGCGAACTGAGAGAACGCCGCCATTTCACGGTATTGAGCCAAGTCTAGACGCAATGTACCAGCAACTTTCTTCATTGCTTTAACCTGTGCAGAACCACCAACACGCGAAACCGATAGACCGACGTTAATCGCTGGGCGGATACCCGCGTTAAACAGGTCTGTCTCAAGGAAGATCTGACCATCCGTAATAGAAATCACGTTGGTTGGAATGTACGCAGAAACGTCACCACCTTGTGTTTCAATAATTGGCAACGCTGTCAAAGAACCGCCACCCAACTCATCAGACAATTTCGCAGCACGCTCAAGTAAACGAGAGTGGATGTAGAAAACGTCACCAGGGTACGCTTCACGTCCAGGAGGACGACGCAATAGAAGTGACATTTGACGGTAAGCCACAGCTTGCTTGGAAAGATCATCATAAACGATCAAGCCGTGCATGCCGTTGTCACGGTAGTATTCACCAATGGTACAACCTGTGTAAGGTGCGATAAACTGCATTGGCGCAGACTCAGAAGCTGTTGCAGAAACAACTGTTGTGTATTTCATCGCATCTGCTTCTTCAAGCTTTTTAACAACCTGTGCCACAGTGGAACGCTTTTGACCAACCGCAACGTAAATGCAGTGTACAGGTTCGCCACGCTCAAAACCGGCTTTTTGGTTGATGATCGCATCAATCGCCACCGCTGTTTTACCAGTTTGACGGTCACCAATGATCAACTCACGCTGGCCACGGCCGATTGGCACCAAAGCATCAATCGCTTTAAGACCTGTTTGCAAAGGCTCGTGCACAGATTTACGTGCAATAATACCAGGGGCAATCACTTCAACACGGCGGTATTCAACGTCTTTAAGTTCACCTTTACCGTCAATTGGGTTACCCAAACCGTCCACCACACGACCAAGAAGACCTTTACCAACTGGCACTTCCATAATGCGGTTTGTACGCTTCACTGTTGAACCTTCTTTGATCAAACGGTCTTCACCAAAGATTACACAACCGACGTTGTCTTCATCCAAGTTAAGGGCCATGCCCATTACACCGCCGTCAAACTCAACAGTTTCACCAGCTTTAACACTGTCTAGGCCGTAAACACGTGCAACACCGTCACCCACGTTTAGAACTTCGCCCACTTCATTGGCTTTACCACCGTCTTGACCATAAGACTCAATTTGGTCTTTGATTATACGGCTAATTTCTTCAGCACGAATATCCATTTCTTGTCCTTCACATTAAATTAAAGATGTACGCAAACCGTCCAAACGGCCACGCACGCTCATATCATACTCAACAGAGCCGATGCGCACCCGCAAACCTGCCACCAAAGAAGCATCCACTTCTTCTGTCAGTTCCACAGACTTTGCTTCTTGCACATTGCTCTTCACAAACTCTTCAATTGATTTTTTCTGCGCAGCAGATAATTTTTCTGCTGTTTTAACAAAAGCTTTAACAACTCCTGAAGCCGCATCTTCATAAAACTTAAACCATTGCAATGCACCCAAAAGACAGTTCGCACGACCCTTTTCACACATCAACGCTACAAAGTTTGCAAACAAAGCATCTGCCTTTAGGCCATCAAGCAGCTTTTGCAAAACCTGATTTTTTTCAACTTTGGTTACACTTTGAGATTTAAGAATGCTGGAAAGCTCATCGCCTGTTGACAATGCTTCTGTCAACGTGGCTGCCAAGCCAGAAATACCCGCCTTTTTATGTTCGTTAGAAAGGTCAAACAACGCTTTACCATAACGCATTTCCGGGCCCATTTTTAACTTCATCCACAAAACCTTTTCAGTTTTAAATTCAATTACGCACACGCTTTTTAGCATGGAACCACCCTCAAAACAAGACTTTGAGCCTAAAAAATACCCTTTTTTTATTTTTTTTGTTACAATGCCTTTCAATACAGCAAAACATCAAACAAAGGGCAAGCTTTCGTGACACACTTAAGCAATACATATTGCATTGTAAACATGGGCAAAAGCACCAGCGCTTTGCTGTTTTTTGATGGTGATGGCGCATCGGAAGTTTACATCGGCAACCCAAGTGACATTGCCTTTGAAGCCCAAGCGTTGCAAAACAACGGCTACAACGAGAATGAACTGGTTTTGCAACATGTGCGCGAGCTAGGTCAACTGCCACGCCCCAACATTCCCAAAGGCATCAAACATTACGATGTTGAAGAATGTTTTCAAGGGGAAAAGTTGGTGTCCTACACCATCCGCTCTGTTCATGAAAGCCATGGCAAATTGAACCCCAACAGCATCACCTTTACGGTGGCACCCGCCCTTTTAAATGACGAGGTGCTTTACCCCAAAGCATTGAGGTGGATCACCCAGCGTAGCCGTGCTTTTACCACCATTTTGGAAAGTGAGGGCATGCACCAAAATGCGGACTTTATTTTAAGCTGTTATATCTACGCACTGGAAAACCCACAAAGGCTGGAAAAATTCACCCAAGCCGACAGGGGTATTCAAACAGTCACCCAAGATATGATATAAACAGAAAAAACAGAACCAATTAAACCCAACAACAAACACGAGAAACTTACCCCATGAAATACATCAACGAACCCAAGCCCGACCACAAAAACCTCAAATTCCAAACCGGTGTGATACTGGTGAATTTGGGCACCCCAAGTGCAACCGATTATTTTTCGATGCGTCGTTATTTAAAACAATTTTTAAGCGACCCACGCGTGGTGGAGGTCAGCCGACCGGTGTGGTGGTTTGTGCTCAACGTTATTCTTTTAAGCTTTATCCCCTTTAGAAGTGCTAAAAATTATAAAAAAATTTGGAACCGTGCGCAAAATGAGTCACCGCTGTTGACCACCACCCGTGCCCAATGCCAAAAACTTCAACAGCATTACCAAAAGCAAAATGTCGCCGTAGAATTTGCCATGCGCTACGGCCAACCCACCATTGAGGAGAAAATTTTAAAGCTGAAACAACAAGGCTGTAAAAAAATTGTTATTTTCCCGCTTTATCCGCAGTACAGTGCGGTTACCACCGCCTCAGTGTGCGACAACACCTTTGACGCTCTTAAAAAAATGCGCTGGATGCCCGCCATTAAAGTGGCCAGCCCTTATTACAAACACCCCAGCTACATCACCGCCCTTAAAAACAGCGTTGAGACACACCTCAAAAAAGTGGGGCAAAAACTGGAAGACGTTCGCTTGGTTTGTTCTTACCACGGCATCCCCAAGCGCTACTTTGAAAATGGCGACCCCTACCCTTGCCACTGCACCAAAACAACCATGGACCTGCAACAAGCCCTGAAACTGGAAAGCAATCAGATTGATCAAGTTTACCAGTCCCGTTTTGGCAAAGAAGAATGGATGCAACCTTACTTTGACAAACACATTGAAAAACTGGCGGAAGACGGTCACAAGAATGTTGTCGTCATTTCCCCCGCTTTTGCGGCAGATTGTGTGGAAACCTTGGAAGAGCTGCAAATTGAAGGCGCAGAAGAATTCAAAGCCGCTGGCGGTGACCATTACAGCGTTGTACCTTGCTTAAACGACAGTGAGGACAGCATTGAAATGTTCAAAACCTTGATCGATGAAGAATTGGTCGGCTTTAAATTATAAAATTGCAACAGCCGAAAAGCGAATCCGCACAACACAACCGCCAGAACACTTGCCCCCATGTTTAAATGGGGGTACAATGTAAGCCATAAATTGTTAATAAGGGGAGCATAACACCCATTCGACGTATTGGCATATTTGGCGGGTCCTTCAACCCCCCGCATTTAGGTCACCTTCAATTGGCGGAGGCGGCGTATAAACGCTTGAACCTGCATGAAGTGTGGATGCTGGTCAGCCCGCAAAACCCTCACAAAAACAAAAGTGACCTTGAAGCTTATAATCTACGGGTTGAACAATGCCAAATTTTAACGCAAAACAAACCTCACATTAAGGTCAGCACCTTTGAAAAGGACAACGACCTCCACATCACGGCGGAAACCTTAAAAGCGCTGATCAAAAAACACCCCAACGTCCAATTTGTGTGGTTGATGGGCTGTGAAAACTGGCAACATTTTCACAAATGGCACCAATGGGAAGCCATCATGCAAATGGTGCCCATTGTCAGTTTTTACCGAGAAGAAAAAAACAGCCTGAATTTTAAAACCCCTGCCACCATCAAATACAAAGAGTTTCGTGCCAAAGCACAGCAAAGCATTGGCCAGCCGCCCCAGTGGCGCGTGCTGTTTATGCCGCCACATCAAGGGCGTGCGACCCATATCCGCAAGGACCTTAACGCTGGGCGTACACCACAGCATTTAACCAAGGCCCAAATTGAAAACATTCAAAAAAGGCACAGCTTTTGCGTGGGTACATAAGTAACTAGAAAGGAGATAGGACAACGAGCGAGCAATATACCAACAAATCACAAAGCAGTCAGGGCACCCCTGCAAAGGATCCTCTGCTTGTGTGTGTCAGTGCTTTAGAAGACCTCAAGGCGCAAAACATCAAAACCATTTCCCTCAAAGACCAAGGGACCTACACCGACAATTTACTGGTGGCAACAGGTACCTCCAGCACCCATGTACAGTCCCTTGCGGACCGTGTGGTGGAATACCTGACCAAAAGCGGTCTTTTTGTGGACAGTGTCGAAGGCACACCCAACAACCAATGGGTGATTGTGGACGCAGGCGACGTGGTGGTGCACATCTTCCAAGAAGAGCAACGCAAGCTTTACAACATTGAAAAGCTGTACATGCACGACTTTGATGACTTTGACGACGATGACGAAGACACCTTGAACGCTTCTTAAACACAAAAACAGGGCGATAAAACTTGAACTTCAACCTTTGTTGTGCAAATTTATGCACCATAAACAAAGGAAAGTTGACAGATGAAAGTCACCATCATCGCCACAGGTAAATGCAAAGAAAAGGACATTTTGTCCCTTTGCGACACTTACCTGAAGCGCTTAAAAGGTTATTTCCCAACAAAGCTAGTGGAAGTGCCACAAGTTAAAGCACAAACCCGCACCCAAGTGCAAGAGGCGGAAGCCAAACTGCAACTGGCCAAAATCCCCCAAAATTCCTTTGTGATTGCGCTGGATGAAACAGGCAAAATGCCGAAGACAACCCAACTGGCACAAACCATTCAAAAACAGCAACTTCAAGGCATTTCACACCTGACATTCATCATCGGCGGCGCCGACGGCTTAAGCCCCGAAGTTAAAAACAAAGCACAGCTGATGCTTTCTCTCAGCCCGTTAACCTTCCCTCACATGTTGGTGCGTCCCATTTTGCTGGAGCAGCTTTACCGCATTGGCACCCATTTAGCAGGGCACCCTTACCACCGTGAAGGGTCATAAACCATAAAAAAAAGAGCCTAATAAAGGCTCTTTTTCATAGGTCGATTTTATTTTTTAAATTTCATTTTGTAATACCAGCGCATGCCATAAAAAATAGCACGGGTTGCCAGTGGCAATGTCACAGCCATAAACAGTACAATGCTCATCAGCAGACCGGCAAAGATGTTTAAACCGAAAAGTGACGCCAGTAAAAACTGCAAGGCCGAACCAATAACCGTAGCCACTACAAAAAACAACACCAAGGACAACACCGGATGCAGCCCTGTTTGCGCCGTGAGGTGCAAGCCCCAATAGCGGGCAATCTTTTCCAAAACAGGGTTGCCAGACATGGCATTGTAAATCACATTTTGCTGACCCGTTTGAGAAGTGTTGTGAATGGTGTAAGGCTTTTTACTCTGCGATTTTTCCCCTTTGGGTTTAGACGATTTCCCCGCAGAATGTTTGGCGGATGGACCCTTAGACCCACCTTTTTGCGCGCGCAGTTTTTTCATACGTTCTTCATGTTTTTTAAGATCATCATCAAGTTTATCATCGGACATAACAAGCCCTCCAAAAAGCTGTGAGAGACACAAATCGCGCCAAAAGCGCAAAAGAATTTGAAAATAAAAAGGTATGTTTGTGAGATTAAATATATATCAGGTATACAAAACAAACGCTTAGCAAGTCAAGGCAAATGTCAGCAAGGCATAATTAAATTTTGCACCCAAAGCCACAACATGTTAGCTTACAGCCCATGAAAAAACTGATTGTTGCACTGCTGTTGTTACCACACCTTGCTTGGGCCGAAAACTTGCCCAGCCTCACCGCTGTGGACAACCCAAAATGGCAAGGCGAAAGCACCATTGCGGACGATAAATTCCCCGAATTTTTAGAAACGCAGGAAGACTACACCAGCGCCATTCTTGAATGGCGACGGGTGATTTACACCACCCAAAACAAACACACCCAAAAGCGTGCTTTGGCCAGCATTGCAAGGCTTTATAACAAAATGAACCGCCACCAAAAAGCGTTGACCGCTTATGAAAATTATTTAGCCACCTTCCCACAAGTGACGGGCAAAAACCACATTTTGGAGCAAATTCACCGCCTCAGCATTCTCACCGGCGACCATGACAAGGCCGAAATGGCTCGCAACCAACTTTTTAAGTTGACCGAAAGCTCCGAAAACGCCAGCGAAAAATTAGAACAAGCCGAACTTTACATGCTGTGGCACCAAGCGCTTTTAGGCGCAGACACATTTGCAGAGACTCACTCTCCCAAAGGACAACGGCTGAAAGAAAAACTACAAGCCTTCCCTGTCAACAGCCACCCATCGGTGCAAACCGCCACCTTACTGTCGCTCATCCCTGGGCTGGGTTATCTTTATTTAGGGTACATCAACTGGGCCATTTTAGTGTTTTTGGTCAACGTTTCATTTTTCTACGCCTTAACTTACGCCATGAAACACAAACACTGGGGCTATGGCTTTGCCTTTGGGTCCTTTGCGGCTTTTGTGTATGTCGGCAGCATGTTTTATGCCAGCACCGTTGCGGCGGAAAGTGCTTATCTCAACCGTCTCAGCGCAATGGAACAGTGGCACAACTTGCAACCTTTGCACATGGACGACTTTGAAAACATTTCCATGCCAAGTTTTCAGCTGAACCTTGCGCCACATTCTAAGCTTTAAAAAAAGTGAATTTTCTGTCATAAATAACGTCCATTTTTAAAAATAAAGGTAAAACACAGCGCATGGCACTTTCATGGTTTAAAAAGCTCAAGCAAGGTTTAGGCAAAACATCGGAAGGTTTATCGGAAGGCTTTAAGGACATTTTTGTCCGCAAACGCTTGGACGATGACATGCTCGAAGCGTTAGAAGAAACACTGATCGCTGCGGACATGGGGGTGGAAAGCGCCCTTGCCTTGACCGAAAACTTGCGCCAAGAAAAGTTTGATAAAGACATCACCGAACAAGAAGTGCGCACCTTTTTTGCGGAAAAAATCACCGCCAAAATGCAACCTTGCCAACAACCCCTTAACCTCCCCAGTGATGCCAAACCTAAGGTCATTATGATGGTTGGTGTCAACGGGTCGGGCAAAACCACCACCATTGGTAAATTGTCCAAACAAATTAAGGATCAAGGCCACAGCGTGATGCTGGCCGCGGGGGACACTTTCCGCGCCGGTGCGGTGGAACAACTGGGCGTTTGGGCAGCGCGTAACGACTTGCCCATTGCCAAGCCCCACAAAGAAGGTGCCGACCCTGCCAGCGTGATTTTTAAAGCGTACGAACAGGCCAAAGCGCAAAACATTGACTATTTAATTTGCGACACCGCAGGCCGCCTGCAAAACCGTAAAGAGCTGATGGACGAGCTTGAAAAAGTCATTCGAGTACTGAAAAAGCATGATGACACAGCACCCCACGCCACCTTATTGGTGTTGGATGCAACGGTTGGCCAAAACGCCCACATGCAAACCGAAGCCTTTAAAAACGTGGCAGGCGTCACCGGCTTGGTGATGACCAAACTGGACAGCACCGCCAAAGGTGGTGTACTGGTTGCCCTTGCGGACAAACACAACCTGCCCATTCACTACATTGGCATTGGCGAAGGTGTGGAAGACCTGCGCCCCTTTGACGCTGAAGGCTACGCCCACGCCTTATTGGGGTTAGAAACATAAAAAAGCCCGCATTTGCGGGCTTTTTTAAATCGACAATCGGTTTTATGTTGCATTGCCACTTGTAACACTCACCATTTCTGTAACAGTTCTTTTACTGTGGCGCACCTTCAAATCCAAAAAACGGAGATTGCAATTTTTAACATTCAAGCCATACCTTTGAAGCTTATAGCACATCATCGCCTCGGCATTTTCGGCACTTAAATCTCCCGTGGCGTACAAGCTTTTCACAACATCTCTTGCAAGAGCTGTGATTTTTATATTCTGAATGCCCTTCAAGCTGTCTAGGTTATCCAGCACAAATTGATAATCCGGCCAGTAGACAAACCCTGTTATTTCATAAGATTCCTGAACCTGAGTACCCAAACCACCTGACTGTTCCGACTTCTCTTCCCCATTTTTGCTTGTCGAAAAATATTCCAGATTCGTCAATTTCACCAAGTTTTCATGACGGCGATACTTCAAACCAACAGATGTCTCTTCAATGGTTTTGGCTTCCACATTTAACAAAGCAGAATTGCTGGGCATTAAGTACCACTCACCCAAAAAGGAAGCTGTACAAAGGGCAAACACATAAGCAAAACCAGCAAGGCCTAACACATCTAAAAAACAGGCAAACCACCTCGCTTCATCAGATCGCTTTCGTAATGCATATACCAACAAAGAAATGATTAGCAAAAACTTAATCATAGCAAAACCTAATATCACAACAGAGAACGACACCTCATTCATGCTCATAATACAAGCCGTTGCCGATAAAGAAAGCACAGCAAAAAGAAAAAGCAGCCACAGGCTGCGCAAATTGACATTTTTAATGTTCATAAGCTGTTCTCCAAAAAATAAGGAACTTAAAAAAGATGTTTAAAAATTTAAATTTTTATAAAAAAGTCAAAGTAAAATTCAATACATGTATACAATAAATCCACACTTGACACAAGCGTAAAATTAAAACGTTCCCTTGTTGAAGAACGGTGCAATTTCTTGTATAAATAAACCCTGCTTTATAAAGAGGACAAAACCGTGACAGAAAACACAAAAGGCAAGCAAGACTATTTGGTGCTTGCGCGTAAGTATCGCCCCAAAACATTTGAAGACGTGATTGGCCAAGACGCCTTGGTTAAAACACTTAAAAACGCCATTGAAAGTGACCGTTTGCACCACGCTTACGTGTTGCAGGGCATTCGTGGTACGGGTAAAACAACCACCGCCCGCTTGTTGGCCAAAGTTTTAAACTGCGAAAATGGCCCTGCCACCACATGGGCCGAAGACGATGCCCAGTGCAAAGCCATTGAAACAGGCACCCACGTTGACGTGTTGGAATTTGACGCCGCCTCCCACACCGGGGTGGACGATATCCGCACCCTTTTTGAAGGGGTTAACTACGCCCCTGTGCAAGGTCACTATAAAGTTTACATCATTGATGAGGTGCACATGCTTTCCAAGCAAGCGTTCAACGCCTTGCTTAAAACACTGGAAGAACCGCCAGAAAAGGTGAAATTTATTTTCGCCACCACCGAAGTGAACAAAATTCCCGTCACTGTGCTTTCACGCTGTCAACGGTTTGACCTTAAGCGCATCAGCGCAGAAGATTTATGCGGCCTTTACACATCCATCTTACAAAAAGAAGATGTGGCATTTGACGAAGCCGCGGTGATGCAAATTGCCAAAGCGGCAGACGGTTCTGCCCGTGATGGCCTTTCCCTGTTAGACCAAGCCATTGCGCTGAGCGTGGGCGGTCAGGTAACCTTGGATGTGGTCAACGGCATGTTGGGCATGGCGGACCGTGCCCGTGCTTATGACCTGTTTGAAACCCTGATGTCTGGCGACATGGGCACCATGCTTGAAAAGCTCAACAACATGTACGAAACAGGCTATGACCCGTTGATGATTGTCAGCGATCTTCTTTCCGTTTCGCACCTGATTACCAAGCTTAAAACAGTGCCAAACCTTTCAAACTCGCAAACTTTAAGCGAGCTAGAACGCACCCGTGGCAACGAACTGGCCCAAAAATTGGGGTTGGAAAACTTGTCCCGTGCTTATCAAATGTTGCTCACCGTCATTCAAGAAGCCAAACTGGCACCGAGACCGTTTGAAGTGGTTGAAATGGGCTTGATTCGTGTGGCGCACATGGCGCCAATGCCTGCCATTTCCACGTTAATCAACATGGCAAAAGGAGTTGGCAGCGCCACAGCAAAAAAGCCGGTTAGTGGTCAACAGGCGTCCACAAATCAGCCAGCTACAACCAACCCTGCAACCTCAAAAAGTGCGGGCAATATGCCTGCACCCCAAACCCCAGCAACAAATGGGGCAACACCTTCTAGCAGTTTAAACCTCGAAAGCTTTACATGGCGTGACTTGGTGGAAGCTTTGCAGGCGGATTTTTCAGCCCTTTCAGGCTCCTTGATGACCCAAATTCGCCCTGAAACGGTCAGCGCTCAAGGCTTAAAACTGCAATACATTAAAGGTTTGCGAACCGAACGTGAACTGCAACAACAGTTGACCGAAGCACTCCATAAGACATTTGGTAAAAGACTTGCGATTTCGCTCAGCGGTCAATCCAACGCAGAAACTTTGGCCGAAACCTACGCCCGTGAAGCGGAGGAACGGAAAATCAAAGCCCTTAAACTGCCTGAAATTCAAAAGATTTTAGATGCATTCCCCGGGGCAGAAGTGTTAAAAGTAAATAGCATTAAAAAATAAAAAGGCAAAGGCATGGTCAGCACAGCTATTCAGGTTCAAGTTATCAACAACGATGAAGCGTTGGCACAAGCCTTCCAAATTCGCCGTGAGGTCTTCATCGCCGAGCAAAACATCACCGAAGAAGAAGAATTTGACGGCTTGGATGATGAATCCACCCACTACCTTGCCAAAATTGCCGGTGTCACAGCGGGCACTTGTCGGGTACGCCCCCTCAAAAACCACCCAGAAGGGGACGTTAAAATTGAACGCATCTCCATTTTAAAAAATTACCGTGGTCACGGCGTTGGCCGCAAAATTGTTGAAAAAGTTTTGGCGGACATTCAAAAACAAGGGTATAAAACGGTTGTTTTATACGGTCAGTCGCATGCCACTGGTTTTTACCAGTCCTTTGGCTTTAAAGCCTTTGGCGACGAGTTTATGGATGCACGCATCCCTCACCGTAAAATGAAAATTGAACTGTAATTAAAGGAAAATATCATGAAAAACATGGCTTCAATGATGAAACAAGCACAGCAAATGCAAAAAAACATGCAAAACCTGCAAGCCGAGCTTGAAAAGTACGAAATCACAGGCACCGCTGCTGGTGGTTCTGTTTCTGTTACCATGACTTGTAAGCACAAAGTAACCGCCCTTAAAATTAACCCAGACGTGGTCGACGCCGACGATGTTGAAACACTTGAAGACCTGATCACCGTGGCCTTTAACGACGCTGCCGAAAAAGTTGAAACTTACGTTAACACCGAAGTTTCAAAAGTAACAGGCGGCATGAGCATCCCCGGTTTAGGCTAAGCGGAAAGTCAAGCGGATGACCATCACCATTTACCACAACCCTCGTTGTTCAAAGTCCCGCCAAGCGGTGCAATTTTTGCAAGAGCAAAACATCCCCTTCCAAACCCATCTTTACTTGGAAGAGCCGATGCCAAAAGAGGTGCTTAAAAAAGCCCTTGAAACTTTGGGTGATGCCATCATCCGCACCGGCGAGGCGGACTATAAAACCCATATCAAAGGGCAAAACCTCAGCACCGATGCTTTGGTGGAAGCCATGCTTGCCCACCCCAAAACCATTGAACGCCCTCTGCTTACCCATGGCGATAAAATGGCGGTGGCACGCCCGCTTGAGAATATTCAAGGAATTTTGTAAATGTCGGACACCAAAATGCAACCCTTTGACCAACTGGTGCGTGAGCTTTCCAGCCTCCCCGGCTTTGGCAAGCGCAGTGCGCAAAGGGCGGCCCTTTCCTTGTTAAAAAACCGCTCTAAAATTGGCAAGCTGGTGCAACAACTTAAAACGGTGGACGAACAAGTGTGCGAATGTCAAACCTGCGGCAACTTGTCCCTTGCCAACCCTTGCCACATTTGCACCGACAGCAAACGCAACCCCAACACCATATGCGTGGTAGAAGGCGTGGACGACTTGTGGGCGCTGGAGCGCAGTGAATTTTTTGACGGTGTTTACCACGTTCTCGGCGGTGTGGTCAGCGCCATTGATGGCATTGGCCCAGAGGACTTGCGCTTTGATGAACTTTTAAAGCGCACCGAAGCCAACCCCCAAATTACCGAGGTGATTTTGGCCCTTGGCGCATCGGTCGATGGCAGTACCACCGGCCACTTGCTGGCCAGACGCTTGAAGGAAAAGGGCGTTAAAGTGACCACGCTGGCACGGGGCATGCCCATGGGTTCAGAGGTGGACTATTTAGACGCAGGCACCTTAACCCTTGCTTTAAATGGCCGAATGGAGCTTTAAAATGGTTTTAATGCACAGCCCCGAACAACCCGATCAAAATTTCAAAGCCCCTGCTTTTGAAAACCTCAAAGGGGTGGACGGTCAAAACCACAGCCTTCAAAGTGTCCAAGGTTCAAACGGCTTGCTGGTGATGTTTATCTGTAACCACTGCCCTTACGTGAAAGGCATTATGGACCGCTTACCGCAAACCATGGCCAAACTGCAAAAAATGAACATTGGCGTAGTGGCCATCAACAGCAATAATCCAGAAGACTACCCCGAGGACAACTTTGAAAACATGGTGTCCTTTGCCAAGCAAAACGGCTTCACCTTCCCTTATGTGGTGGACCCTGCCAATAAAGTGGCCGACCTTTACGGCGCCATTTGCACCCCAGACTTCTTTTTGTTTAACGACGCAGGTTTGTTGCAATACCGTGGCCGGTTGGACAGCAGCGGCAAAAACCCCGCCAGTGCCGAAACCGTGCCCGAACTTTTAAACGCCGCAGAAGAAGTGGCAATGTGTGGCAGCTTTAGCGGCAACCAACGCCCTGCCATGGGTTGTTCCATCAAACGAAAATAATGCGAACTAGCCTGAGCGCACAATAAAATTATTTTATGTTAAATGACCCAGCTTTGCCGCCTGTGATGCTTGTATCCAGACACAAACTGTTGTATATTCCGCCAAGAATTAACAAGTTTTGATACAAATCGAACCAGTCGAAAGAATGATTAGATTTGAGATGAGATTTTAATTTCTTAAGCTGACGAGTAGCAGAGTTTAGGTACACCTAAATGTGCAACGCAGTTTCATCGCAATAGAAATGAAAAGATCGCTCAAAGATGATCATGCCAAAAAAGGAGAAATGGAAAATGGGTTTTAAATGCGGCATCGTCGGCCTACCAAACGTGGGCAAGTCCACCCTATTTAACGCTTTAACAGAAACAGCATCTGCCGAGGCGGCAAATTATCCATTTTGTACCATTGAGCCAAACGTTGGTTTGGTGTCCGTGCCCGATGAACGCGTTGACGCTTTAGCCAAAATTGTCAACCCACAGCGCATTTTGCCAACCCAAATTGAATTTGTGGACATTGCCGGCCTTGTTAAAGGTGCTTCTCAAGGGGAAGGTTTGGGCAACCAGTTTTTGGCCAACATCCGTGAAGTGGATGCCATTGCCCACGTTGTCCGCTGTTTTGAGGACGGTAACATCACCCACGTCAACGGCAAAATTGACCCCCTTTCCGACATTGAAACCATTGAAACCGAGCTGATGCTGGCGGACATGGCATCGGTAGAGCGCACCATTGAAAACCACAGCAAAAAAGCCAAAAGTGGCGATAAAGACGCCAAGGTTATGGTATCCGCCCTTGAAAAAGTGAAAGCGGCGCTGGACGAAGGTTTGTCGCCCCGCACCATCACCACTTTTAGTGATGACGAGCAAAAAGCCGTGAAGCACATGCAACTGCTTTCCATGAAGCCGGTTATGTACGTTTGCAACGTGGAAGAAAGCAACGCCAAAGACGGCAACGCTCACTCCAACACCGTTCAAGAATATACCAACAAGCAAGGCGCTGGCCACGTGGTGGTTTCCGCCGCCATTGAAGCGGAAGTTTCCACCCTAGAAGCCGACGAAAAAGGCATGTTCTTAGAAGAAATGGGCCTGACCGAGCCAGGGCTAAACCGTGTGATCCGCGCGGGTTACAAATTGCTTGGCCTCATCACTTACTTTACCGCTGGTGTTAAAGAAGTGCGTGCTTGGACCGTGAAGGAAGGATCCACCGCCCCGCAAGCCGCCGGTGTCATCCACACCGACTTTGAACGTGGCTTTATCCGTGCAGAAACTGTCGCTTATGATGATTATGTTACCCTAGGTGGCGAAAACGGCGCCAAGGATGCCGGCAAACTGCGCCAAGAAGGCAAAGAATACATTGTAAAAGACGGTGACGTTTTACATTTTAAATTCAACGTTTAAGCGCACACAGCCCGAAAAAAATAAGCGTCAGTTTATGCTGGCGCTTTTTTTGTAGTTTAGCCCGTCCTTTGTATCTGCCCCCTCCTTTGTATCTGCCCCCTCCTTTTTCACTGTGACGCTTCGCCCTCTCCTCACCAGCATTAAGGTGAAGGCTATTGAACATCTAATTTTATGGGCTGGCTGAGCTGGTGGCGCATCTTTTTATTCTGCACCACCAGCCGCCCAAAATTTCAACGATTGACTGCCCCCAAAAACCGGCTGATTCGTACCCCTCGGAATCGAACGCTAAAATTTACACCTATAGGTTGAAATTTGGGCGTTTTTTGCCATAAAATGTCCAAATTCTCATTTTTGGTTCGTTGATATGCGCTGTCAATTCATACGTTTTGCGCTTTTGATTCGCCATTTACAACTAATGAGTGGTAAAAAATTATCGAATATTAAAAAAGCCACCGATGACCCGTTTTCCCCGTTACCGCTGCTTCCTTTCGGACCTGACGGGGTTGGCGAGGTCTGCGTCCATCGATGGCTTTACTTTGATAACATATTTAAACTTTTATGCAAGCGAAATGGTGCTGGCTTTGCCACCGGTATATTCCGGCCAAGGGGTATAATTTGTTGTTTGATGCGGGGCAACAAAGTCTTCCGGCCATAAGCCACGGGCCTTGAGCTCTACAATATCAGTGCGGGGCAAGTTTAAAACAACCAAGTGTTCTTGGTTGCCAACTTTCAGCGGCACCACCATCACCTCACGGCCTTGGCCTTTTAATGTGCCCGTTTTCAAAACCCGAATTTCACGTATCAAAATGGGGGTATAAGCCAAGCTTCCGCCTTGGTACCACCACTTGCCACCGTCCTTTGATGGCATTTCTAAACATGCAACACCTTTATAAACTTTTGCTTTGGTTGTCATTACTTTACAGTTGAATTGTTTTTATTTTATCGCACCTTTGTTTTATTATAACAAAATGAACAGCAACGCAAAAAAGAATATGCACTCTGCCGCCACACAAAAAGGCTCTAGCCTTTCTTTGCGTATTTTGTTGCCCACCGTTTTAATCATCACCATTATTTATCTTGCCGTTTCGTTGATTGGTCAAAAAGTGGGGGAAGAGCTTTACAACCGCCAAACAATTGAAACCCTCAACAACAATTTACAACTGGCGCAACGCGCCTTAAACGAAGGTTGGCAAAACACCCAAGGCGCCGCCTTGCGCACGGAAGGCCTTTTGCGAGAATACACCTCCACCGTGCTGGCTGGCCGGCTGGATTTTATTGGCTTTAGCGAGCAAAGCGGGGTGATGATATTTGACAGCTATACCGGTAAATTGATCCAAGCTTACCCCAACAATGACGCCCACTTGCTTGAAAGTGACATTCGCAACATTCTAAAAGAAACCAGCAGCCAGTTTTATGTTTACCCACTTCAAAGCGGTGGCCACGCCCTAAGCACTTATTTCGCACCACTGGGCTTGCACCTAATTGCTTTTAACAAGGTAAGCTACCAACAAACCGCTGGTAAAAAAAGCCAAGAAATTTTGCTGATCACAGTGTTTGCGCTGACCACTGCCATGCTTATTTTAACCATGTTTGCGGTGATTTACCTTTCCATCACCAAGCCACTCATGTCCATGCAAAAGAAAATGGCTTACATGATGAAAGAAGACCAATACAACAACCCTTTGAACACCCAAGAGGGCTCTTATGAAGTGCAAGAGCTTTCCAAGCAGTTCAACACCCTCATTTCCCACCTTCATGCCCGTGATCAACAAATTCAAAAACACACCGAAACTTTAGAAAAAAAAGTGGAAGAACGCACAGCCGAACTGAAAAACGCCCAAGGACAGTTAATTTTAACTGAACGCCTTGCTGCGATTGGCGAGTTTGCATCCAGCGTGGCGCACGAATTACGCAACCCCCTTTCTTCCATTAAGTTGGGTGTCGAAAAGATATCCGAAATTGAGCACATTGAAGGCACCAACAAGCGCCGTTTAACCCTGATACAAAAAGAAGTGGCAAGACTCAGCGAGATGTTAAGCGGCATCCTTTCTTTCGCGGCACCAAGCCCGGTGGACATTCAAACCCTTGCGGTTGACACAGCCGTTCAAGAAGCGATTGACCTCAGCAAGGACATGGCCGAAATGGCGGAGCGAAAAATTATTTACAATGCCGAACCTGATAACTGGCTTGCCAAAGCGGATAGCCACAAATTAAAACAAATTTTATTAAATGTATTAAAAAACGCCTTTGAAGGCTCCCCCAATGGCAGCACCATTTACATTGAACTGAAACAAACACCCACAAACGTGATGATATGCATTCAAAATGAAGGTGAGCATATGCCAAAGGAAGTGATGGACCGATTATTCGAACCCTTTTTCACCACCAAAAGCCAAGGCACAGGGCTGGGGCTGGCAACCACAAAACGCCTTTTGCAGGAAATGGGTGGCGACATCACACTTGAAAACCACAATGAAAACCATATACTTAATACAATAACTTTACAAAAAGCAGGTGAACACTAAACAACATGAAAAAATCCCAAAATTTAAAGCTTCAGCGTAACCTCATTATGGAAATTGATGAAGAGATTTGCCTTTTGTTAGCTGAACGGCAAAAAGTGACCCGTGAGGTGCAAAAACTAAAGGCTGAAAAAAACCTGCCTAAGGAAGATTTGGCATGGGAAGAGGAACAAAACCTTAACCTACAAATGCTGGGCAAGCGTTACCACCTCAACAGCCACATGCTTGTTGAGGTGTGGGATAAAATTCGCAACCATGTGAAAAAAGGTTAAAGATTTACCTTTTTCATAAAGATGGTGAACTCGGCCACTTTGATGCCGAATTTTTTGATGTAGTTGCGGTTGATTAACACACCGTCATTCATCCGAAACATCCAATCGTCCAAGCTCACTTTATATTTTTTGCCATCCATCGGCAGTTCCATTTGGTATTTGAAACGAATGGCATTACCGTGAATGTGGCCTGTTGCGGTGTTTAAAACATCATCCGCTTTGCCTTCGTAGTAATTGTCATTCACTTTGGTGACATACCATTTGCGGTTCATGGTGGTGCCATCATAAAAGCGGAAAACTTCACGCAGCTCCCCTTCGTTGCCTTGCCAAACGCCTTCCATGTCAATGTCAAAGCGTTGAACAATGTCGCCTTTCCAGTCCTGCACAACCCCCCAAGCTTGCACTGGGCCCGTGAAATATTCCTTAAAGTCCATTCTCGGTTCAAAACTCTCATATTTTTCTGGGGACATGCTGCACCCTCCTACAAACATTGTGATTAACATTAAAAATTTATGCATTTTCCCATTCCTATTCTTATTCTTGCACGCAAACATTCATGCGCATGGCACCCCCAGCGTCCAAACAGGCGTCTTTGTCATCCAACAGCATAAAATAACCCAATACAGCCAAGGCCAAAGCACCCAGCAGCAAAACAATAATCCATTTAAAATAGTTTCCCATATCAAAAGTTTAGCACAAAAAACTTTAAAAACAAAAAGGCTATAAATTTCCTACATTTAAGCGGATATACTTGTAATAATAAAATAATGCGCTATATATAGATTGAAACAAGAATCACCCGAAACCGTTTTAAACCAAAACTTGGTAAAATTTACCTGCCAAATCACTCTTAATTACTCCTTACCATCACTCTCAAACCCAATGGAGGTGCTTTATGAGCGCTCACCTTAAATTTATAGAGACTCTTTTTTCAAACCACCTTGAAAATTATCATCAACAAAAAGTCAAAGACCCTGCGAACCGCGCGGAAATTTTAAAAGCCATGGGGCTGCGCTTATCTTCCCAAAAAGTGGAAGATGCAAACAAGCCAAAAATTGCAGAACTTGACCCCGCTTTAATTTTTAATGAAACGCTGGAGCCCATTCCGTTAATGGACTTTATAAAACTGCAAGTTCAGCTAGGTGATAATTTATACGCTGAGATGTACAACCACCTTAGACGTGTGATTAAAGTGTTAGAACCTGAATTTATGATGTACTCGCATGGCGAGCTGATTTCTGGTCGCCACAGTCAAGCTTTGCGTTTTTTTGAAAGGTGTGAAGAGAGCACCTATACGTTAATCACAGAAAATGATTATGTTGGTGCGTTGTGGGCGTTTTACTTCCTCAGTCATCAATATTTTTCAGCAGAAGAACTGTCAGAAAAAATTGGCGAAGAATCCCTGTTGCGTGACACGTTCAATGCTTTTGATATAACCACTGCCAACATTGCCGGTAAAACGCATCAACCCTTCAAATCATCTATCATAACACAAGGAGGGTCTGCCATTGACCACATCTCACTATCCTTGTGGGGTTTCGGACCATGTTGGATTGCGCAAAACATGTTGTCCCTTATCCCCAAATTGGGCATTCGCACAACTGAACAACAGCTGGAAATGTTCAACAATCAATGGCAATCAAGCTTTAATATAGAACATCCACTACCGAATGACATGCAAAGCAAGAGCACTGAAGAACGCTTAGACTTAACAACCTACGCTGTTATTCAAGATTGGGGCTTAAGGCCAAAAACTGAAGTGTTGGACTTTTTAAAAGAATCTAACATGTATCGCGATCACCCTTGGAATCGCGCCCTCACCCACCTTGTGACCATCCAATCTGTGCTGGACCTTTTAGGCCACAAATATGGACGAGATGTTATTGGGAAAATACTTTTAAACTAAACACAACCAAGTCGAAAGAACCGCCTTCGGGCGGTTTTTTTTATGCCTACCATCAAATAAAATAAAAAGGCTTTGGGAGTCATCTCACCAAAACCTTGAATTCTTGTCGCTTTGCGCTGCGGATTGTTGCTTCTTGCAACTCTTCGTCGCTTTGCGCTGCGGATTGCCTCGTTACCTCGGCTATCTAAAATAAATGGCGCGCCCGGAAGGATTCGAACCCACGACCTTCTGATCCGTAGTCAGATTTTACCATTACGCACAAAAACTCAAAAACACTCAAATACCTTTATTTTATTGACTTTTATAAAATCACAAAACAATATAGCACGCATAAAAACTTGGTGACTTTAGTTCCCGTGGTGACTTATTGGTGACTTAAAAAGGTAAAAGAGAATGACAGAAAAGCTTACAAAAAGAATTGTAGATAACGCCCAATACGAAGGTGATGGCAAATCAAAACATATTATATGGGATAGCGCACTTACAGGGCTTGGTTTAAGGGTTTACCCGAGCGGTAAGAAATCTTTTGTACTGTCATATCGTCAAAACGGTAGAAAACGCCTCCTCACGCTTGGCAAATACGGCGTATATACCGTAGATGAAGCACGAGACCTTGCAACAAACAACCTAGCTGATATTAACAAAGGTGCAGACCCTGTCGAAGCAAAACGACAAAGTGCCAAAGCTCAAACCATGGAAGAGCTTTATAGTATTTACCTTGAACGGTACGCCAAATCACATAAAAAGACATGGTCGGAAGATGAAAGACGCATCAACAACCATCTATTACCAACATGGAAGCATCATTTAATTATATCGATCACTAGAAACGACATTGCATCGCTTCATAACAAAATTGGCGTCAAACACCCTTATGAGGCAAATCGTACACTTGCCCTACTCTCTAAAATGTTTGAACTTGCGAGCGAATGGGGGTTGATCGACGAAACAAGAGCAAACCCTGCAAGTCGTATTAAAAAATTCAAAGAAGAAAAACGAGACCGCTTTGTCAGCCAAACAGAAATGCCGGAACTAATCAAAGCCATTAACAACGAGAAAAATGTTTACGCAAAATATGCCATTTACATGTATTTGCTTACAGGTATGCGCAAAAACGAAGTTTTAAAGCTCAAATGGAATGATATTGACTGGGATAGGAAAGATATTCGCCTAGATGATACAAAAGCAGGACGAGTACATTATGTGCCACTTACGCCAATGGTAGAAAAGCTTTTAAGCGAAATACCAAAGCAAACAAACAACCCTCATATTTTTGCAGGAGAAAAAGAAGGTGCTCACCTTGTTAATATTCGCAAACCATGGGTACGTATTCGAGATGAAGCTAAAATGAGCGATGTTCGCCTTCACGACTTACGTAGAACCGTCGGCAGTTGGCTTGCACAAAGCGGTCACAGCCTTAACCTTATTGGTAAAGTGCTAAACCACTCAAACGAAAGCACAACGAAAATTTACGCCCACCTACAAGAAAGCGACGCAAGACGTGCAATGGAAAATCATGAAAAGAACATTGAGCGATTTATTGTAAATAATTAACCGTGATTCAACCAACGGCAATTATCTGAAGCAGATTCGCCTCCTGAACATCTCCATAGTAGCATCTGATTCCAGCTAGATGGAAAACCCATAGCAGACATATCAACAAATGAATGCCCTTGAATAAGCTTTATCAAATTAACTGCCCACTCAGAATCCCCTGAAATTTTCTCAACAAGTAGAGTTATCACTAACAATCTATTATAGACCTTATCAGGTTGTTCATGGTTAGCAAATATGCTCGACATTCTAGGAACTCTAGGGTTAAACGTATGCTTTGCATTCCAAACTATAGAGTGATGAGCACAGGTATTTCTTAAAACAGAAATAGCTTGAACACATGACGCTAAAACTTTTGCGTCAATCTCAAGAACTTTAGCTACATCTTTTTGATGTTCATGAGTTAGGTTTTTGTAAATTTTTGAGATCAAACCAAATGAAGAAACCTCTAACATCATCCATGACGGTGGAAAACCTAAAGGTTCTAACTGATCTCCTATGTATTTTTGAATAAAGGGACTTTTACTTCTTGAAACCTCTCTTTTAACTTTATCCAACATTTTATCATGTTGAGACTTCTCATAAGCATCACCTTCTTCAACCTCAGGAATCTCTGTAAACTCATCTACGAAATATTGTTGATCCATATACCAATGGCAACCCAATTTAGTAGAAAGCTGATTAGATAATATAGACTTTAAAGCAACCTCTATACGCTCAACAGCATCCATAATATGCAATCGCAACTTACGATCAAATATATATAGGTTCAAAATATCTTGAAAAGTTGTCCCCTCTTGGAGCTCATGCGTTTGCGGGTCAACCTGAAAAGGAATCGCATAACCTTTAAACCTAAAATAACCAATAAATTCTAAATAATATTTAGCTTTCTCTTCATCTTCAACAACTAAGCCCCTACCTTTAAAAAGATCAAGCTGCTCATCAATATTAGTTGCAGGTTTATTAAAATACAATCGCCCATCCCCTATTAGCCAAAAAAAAACCCACCGGGTTGCGCATACATAAAATAAATCATGCCTAGGCGTGGTAGGTGTTGTTATTTATATATATGACACTTCAAGGCTACATTGTCAACCCCTAATAAGGGTGAAACAATTCAAAAAACAACCCCACGTTGGGAAAATAACACAGCTATTCACAATCAAAAAGTAGGTAACTAAAAAACATATTATTTCTTAGCAAGGATATGCTATATTCAATCTATGTTTAAATTATTTTTACATGAAAAGATTGCTTATTTAGCGGCTTGGTTGACTCTTTGGGGGATTTTACTAGCTGTTTCCTTGGGTATTATTACTGAACCCCCTCTTTATGTGTACGTACTACTATCAACATTTTGTTTAACTTTATCCTTGTTTTGTACAGCATTAAACATAATCACAGACTTGAAAGAAAAGCCCTTTTCATTCCCCAAAGTTTTAACGATATCGAGCCAAATCGAACATGGACAAACTGTTTTATTATTAGACGAATCCAGTTTATTTAATGTCAACATCAAAGTATCTATATACAAAATGGTTGATGATATAGAACTACATATTGGAAATGGGTATGTAGAAACAATTAGAAGTGATAAAAAAATTCAGATTAAAATAACCGACACTTTCAATGACGATTTATGGACTGATATTGTCCAGAAAAATTCAGATGCGCTTAAAAGAACAATTGTAAAACCTATTTCTAATGAAGTGGAGTCTAAAAGATGACAGAAGTATCACTACCTAAAAACATTAAAGTCGCTAAAGTTATTGACGAGAACCGTGTTGTAATCAACAAAGGCTCGAAAGATGGGGTATCAAGAAATCAACTTTTTTTAGTGTATGAGCTTGGAGACGAAATCTTTGACCCTGACACAAAAGAGTCTCTAGGCAAGCTAGAGAACGTCAAAGGGACTGGCAGAGTTATATCGATACAACCTAAAATATCTGTTTTAGAAGCAGTTGTTAAACCACCCCACATGACTAGCACTCTACTAAAACTTGGTGATATTTTCAATGAAACATATAACACAAGTACCTTTTATAAGGCTAAAGAAGGCGACTTAGTGAAATTGATATAAAACACAACCGCCCCCACAAACCTTGATTTTAACTCATATCATCAACATAAGCTCCAGGCTTAATTGCTATCACTAATAAAGGACAACCACCTGCACCACCATCTTCAATTTTAGGTATCAATTTGTTATGATAAGTAAAGAAGTCTTGTTATTGCTTTATTAAAAAGGAAGAGGGCTAAGCCCTCTTCCTTTATTCAGTTTTAAGCTTCCTTAACCTCCTTTTTTCTGCGGAGCGTTTTCCAAGTTCGGACATTGCACGCCGGATCATTTCTTTTTCGTCTACCTCAGGTGCGGAATTTTCCGGAATTGATTCCATAACCTGTTCCGTTTTTAACGCTTCATTAACGGTATTTTCAGCCGTTAAATTAACCGTTGATTTAACCGTATCCGACGGTTGCTTTAACGGTTGCGAACCGTTGGGCTTATCCGTTACCTTACGTAACGTAGAACCGTTATCAACCGCTTCTTTTTGTTCATCTTCGTCACTTGACAGTTGAAACACACCGTAAACAACCGCTCCCAGCCCTAAACCCTTTAATAATGGTATAAATTGTATCATTTTAATTATCCTTATATTTAGTGTTCCGTCGTCCCGCCCCCTAAGACGGGGAACAGCGGAACGATTTTTTAATTTATCTTGTTTTCTTTAATTGCTCTTTGTTTCCACCTGTGAATAGTGGATTTAGAAACGCCAAACTCGTCTGCAATTTCACTCATGGACATATCACCAGACTTAATCATCTCAACAGCACGTTGGAATGTTAAATCACCGGCTTGCCACGTCCATTGAAGTTTGCCATCAACATCTTTTAACGTCGCTTCAATTTCTTGAGTTTCTTCTGCATTTAAATGCCTTGCCTTAGTGTATCGCACACAAATTCTTGTCGCATCCGTGCCTTGTAAGTAATCATCAGGTCTACAAAGTTGCATCACCAAGTCCATCACATCTTCTTTCTTGTGACTTCCTCGCTGTTTACCTTCTTTGTTAGCATGATGAACGAAGACCAAAGCTCGACCCTGCTTACGCATTTGAACCGCCCACTCTTGAACTGGCGCCCAACTGTCACTTTCATTTTCACTTCCTGTACGAACAAACGTTGAAATGTTATCCAGAAAGATTACTTTAGGATCAACAAGGCTTATCAGCTCGTTAATCTCTTCACGCCCTTTAGGCGTACCAATATCAGGGATATGGTCCGTTAAGTCTTGGCAATCAGGTGTGTAGATAGATAAGTCCGCTTTTGTGAGTTTACCTTCTGTAAGTTGAGTCAACCGCTCCTGCATGGCTGATGCTTGCATTTCACCGTCTAAATAAAGCACAGGTACAGCCTTACTCGCTTTAAATCCTAGAAAGCTCTCACCGTTTGCCACAGCTACCGCACAAGACAAGCAAAAGAATGTTTTACCTATCCCACGATCTGCAAAGACCATGTTGATAGACCCTTCCGCAAGCCACGGCGTTAAAAGAACACTTCGCTTCTTGATATTCATACGAAGAAGGTTATTCGACGTAATCAGCTTATGTTTACTTTTTGAAACTTTAAATGTCCACTCAGCCGGCACATCTTCAAGGTACTTTTCAAATGCACCATTTAAGCTCTCACAAACAACTTCTTTTTCAGAATGCTCTTTTAAGCTTTGCAGTTCGTCCCACTCACTTAATTCAGGTAAACAAGCAAGATAATCGCAAATATCGCCTTTTTCTGGCAAGTCAGGCAGTCGAACCACTTTAACTTGAGGCTTAGACTGCAACTTACTCAAACGATAGTGTGCAATTTTCATATACTTCTCACCCGATTCATCATTATCAGGTAGCAAAACAATATGCTTCATACCTTCTAACGGTGAAAAGTCTATCTTCTTAATGCGTCCGCAACCTCCTACCGTTGTGACGCATTGAAAACCCAGTGTTTGAAGTGCATAAGCACATTTCTCACCTTCAACGAGATAGACAGGTTTATTAACGTCTAATACCGTTTCCATGCCGTACCAGTAATGCGTAACCGGCAAATCATCAGGCAAGCCTGCATCATTGCCACCGTTTGCAAAGTACGGTATAGTCTTCTTCGTTCTTTTAGTTTGATCACTTGAAGAATCAGATTCTATACGGTCAACGTGTCCTACCACTTGACCGTTTTTTAATGCGTAACGATATTTCATTTCACAGCCCTCCACAGTTGTTTAATGGCTTCACCGTTAGACACGCCGTAGTATTGAGCATGAAACGAAATAATATCGCCACCTTTCGCACCGCAAGAAAAGCATTTAAAAGCACCTGTTTTCTTATTGATTACAAATGAACCTGCTTTTTTATCAGCATGGAAAGGACACAAACCATTCCATGCATACCAATGCCCACCAGTATGTTTACCAAGACGTCCATTTAGCGGTGTTGGGTAATATCCCATCGGTGTGAGAGATTTTTTAATTTTAGCCACTTTACACATAAGCATTCCCTCCCATATCAGAAGTTGATATACGAAGCTTACTTTCGATCCATTCCAAAAGATCGCATCGACGATAGCGCACCGCACGGTGACTAATATTGACATATTTAGGGCCACCACCACGCAAGCGATAACCCTGTAAAGTTCGAACAGACATTTTTAAAAACTGAGCTGCGTCTGTTTCTTTTAACAGTTCGTTTAGATAATCTTCATGCAACATTTCATACTCCTTTATCTTGCATAAATTACTATTTACAAAACCGCCCAATGCGATTTATGCAAGTAGCTTGGAGTAGTATTTTTTTGAGGGAAGAGCAACATCCCAACTTGTGCGCTTTGAGGAAAACCCAAAAGCAAAACCCTTGACAGGCAAAGGTTTCAGAGATATGAGAAAATCTCAAACAGTGGTGTTTTGGGTTTTTGAAGTTCTATTTTGACTTTTTATCCGCATCGATTAAGTCGCTAATCGCACGTTCTACAGATGATTCACTCAAACCTTTATACTTACCATAAGCATCTTTGGGAAGATTGGGATTATAGCTCGGAACAAACTTCTTAACTTTTTTATAAATCTCTTTTTTTGTTTGAGATAAGTTAATTTCTTTAGAGGCTTTTAGCTTCTGATAAGTTTCTTGAATTTGAAGTGCACATGAGTACCTCCCCTTTTTAGAAACTTCCTCTTGTCTTGATTTTTGAATTTCTTCTACAGGTTTGCTTTCAACTTGAGTAACTTGCTTCGCTTCCATCACCGCAGGAGTCATTTTCTTAACTGGCATTGTTACGAAAACATTTACAATCTCACGATTTCCAGTCTTAATCGTGTTTTTCTTCCAATCTACAGAAGCATTTTTCAAAAAGCGTGCATCCAACTTAGTTGGTTTTGAGTCACTTAATACCGGAGCAATATAGCCACAAAGCCAAACTTGCCCACTTTCAACAAGGGCAATCAATTTACTACGATAATCATTTTGATCGCTATATGTACCCATAGCATAAGAAAGCCTCACCATCATATCAGAGAACTTACCCTCTTCGGCGATAGGTTGTTCCAAACGCTTTTCAGTAGCTTCTTTTGATTCTTTATAAGATGGATAAAAAGCTTCTACAGCCTCCTCAAGCCCCCAAACTCTCATAGATTCTCCTTCAATATTTTTTACAAATCACGGACATGAAACGGCGCAATACTTATCCATGCAGGCTCATCACTTACTACCGTCAAATCCAATTTTTCAAATTGTTTAATCCTTTCAGCCCACAAAGTAGAAGCCTTATCTAACGAAGGCTTTAAAACAAATTCCCTAAACTCTCCTGTCCATCCACCTTCTCCAAACACTGTTTTTTTTGATTTTTCAAGATATAGCTCATCCAGTTCATTTTCATTAAAATCAAATGAATCAATCTCAATATCTTCAAAGTTATCAAAATTTAAATAAGGAAAAGAGCCTTCCAAATCTCCACCCCACTCCCAGTGTTTTCTAATAGATTTCCATTCACCATCAACAAATTCTTCAAAATAAAACTCGCTTCGGCATTTCGAAATCCAATCTTTATAAACACATCGCACATCATTACCACCTAAGGAGCTTGCATATACTTTCTTTATAATTTGATCATCTCTCATAATCAAAAAGGCTTCTGATTCTGAAACATTAAAAGCTTTCATAATAGATGGAATAGTCGATTTAACCCTCATCCTTTCAAATGAATTTGAATCCAATTTATTTCTTTTATGAAATGACACTTTTTTAGTTTTTTGCTCTAAATCATAGATTTTTTCGCCATATTTTTCATTTATCCAATTAACAATATTAAAAACAAAAAACTCATCAATACATTCAACATATACAACTATATACACAGGTCCTTCACAATGAAACCAAAACTGCAAATGAGAAACCTCTAGAGTCAATGACAATTCCTCGTTTTCATCATAGCTAGATAAAGGTAACTTTTTATTCGTAATACCTTTCAACTGAACCCATGATCTAGCAGGTGTCACAACCTTACCGCCATTACCTTCTCGAGAAAGAGTAAATTGCAAGCCAAGGTCAATAGCAGCACAATCATTTTCATACTCAATAAACTCAGCATATCCCGATGCAATTTGCTTAAATTTTTGCAAATATCTATGCTCAAAGTCTTTATTCTCAGCAATCTTCACAGTAAAGCCCCTCAAATTGATTTAGGTAGTAAATATACAACACAGCACAACTACTTGCAAATACGTCTTATATTACCGTTTTCGTGGTGACTTATTGGTGACTTAAAGAAAAAAGGCTTTCGGAGTAATCTCACGAAAGCCTTGAATTTTATGGCGCGCCCGGAAGGATTCGAACCCACGACCTTCTGATCCGTAGTCAGACGCTCTATCCAGCTGAGCTACGGGCGCGCATCAATGGTGTTTGTTTACATGTTTTAAGCGTGTGACGCAAGCAAAAAATGACATTTGCATACATTTTTTTGTGTTATACTCTTTGAGTAAGAAAAATAAGAAATAACAATCCAACAAATGGCCATAGATAAAATGAATCAAGAACCCAGCGAACTTAGCACAATCATCGAGGCTTTGCGTACGCCTTTTACTTACCTCACCTTCTTTGTATTGGCTGTGTGGGCTTGGGCCAGCGAACCTGCCAGCGCCTTAAACTGGCTTTTGCCCTTTGCTTTTTTGTTAAGCTTGATGATCTTGATTGACCTGCGCCATATGATCTTACCGGACATTTTAAATGCCGTGCTCCTTGTTTCGGGGCTTTTGTTGCACTTTTTGTGGTTTGACAGTTTATTACTTTCCGCTTTAGGGGCTGGCTTGGGCTTTATTTTGTTCTTTTTTATTTTTTACATCACTTACGTCATAAAAGGCGAACCCGCCATGGGCTTTGGCGATGTGAAGTTTATCACCGCTTTGGGTGCTTGGGTTGGCGTGGTTGGTGTGCCACTTATTTTAATTTACGCCACCATTTTAGCACTGAGTTTTATTGTGCTGCGTGCCATAAAAGAAAAGAGCTTTCAAAACAAGCCCTTTGCCTACGGCCCGTTTTTGGCAATTGCTGGATGGCTATCCATACTTTACACTTTTGAAAGTTGGAAAATAATTGAAACCCTGCGCGCCAGCGTGATAGGAGCCTGAAGATGTTACGAACCCTTGTGATCACCTTATTAAACATTGCCTTGCCATTTTTAATTCGTGGCGCTTTTATTTTCATCATGCGCTTGCGTGCTAATCGGCAGCAACAAAAAGGCATCAAGGATGTTACACCGCCACCTTGGCACTTCCCTGTTAAAAAACTGGTGCTGATTGGCTTGCTGTTAGCGGTTGCGACCATTGCCGTTCAACGTTTTGCCTTCACCGAAACAGACCAACCTTATGTCGGCAATATTGCAAAGTCTGAAATTTTAAACTGATGCTCATCACGCCGGATATCCTGACCATCTTCAACAGTCTTAAGCCGTATGAATGCAGGCTGGTTGGCGGATGCGTGCGGGATTATTTGTACAACAAAACCATCAGCGAGGACATTGACATTGCCACCACAGCCACACCACAAACGGTAATGGATCTGCTTAAAAATGCAGGGATGCATGTGGTGCCCACCGGGCTTAAACATGGTACAGTCACCTGCGTTTACCGCAATAAACCTTATGAGATCACCACCCTGCGCCGTGATATTGAAACAAATGGCCGGCACGCCACCGTTACCTTTACCGACAATTTTTATGAGGATTCCTTACGGCGGGACTTTACCTTTAACGCCCTTTACATGGACCACAACCAAAATGTCACCGATTTTCACGGTGGCTTAAACGACCTTCAACACAAAAAAATTAAATTTATTGGCCACGCCAAACACCGCATTGAGGAAGATTATTTACGCATTTTAAGATACTTCCGCTTCCACGGCAAATTTGAAGAACCTGCAAACTTTAACGATAACGACCTTAAAGTTATTTCAAGCCAAGCAACGCACTTGCAACAACTTTCTATTGAGCGTGTAACCATGGAAGTTGTTAAAATTTTAAAAGGCCACCACAGCTTGGAAATTTGGCAAAAAATGGCAGAAACGCAAGTGCTCAAAAACTTAAACTTACCAATCAACCCAGCCTTACAAAACATAGGAAGCGGTGCGCTGGCAAACTTGCCATGGCAAGCCCGTGCTTACATTTCAACTGGCGATATGGATCTATTCATTAAAAGCTTAAGGCTACCAAATGTTGAGCAAAAACAACTGAAACAAATTCAAAAAGCGGTTACCCGTTACAACAACCAACATGACCTTTACCAACAAGCTTACTGGCTGGGCCATCAAAACCTGATACTGGCGCTGAAAATTCTTGCAATAACCGAAAACAACCCAAGCCACAAACAGTTGGCGCAAAACCTTCAAAATTGGGAATGCCCCACCTTCCCACTCACAGGGAAAGACTTAATCAAAGCTGGCTTTAAACCCTCCCCACAGCTGGGGCAAATCCTTCAAAAAATTGAAACTGAATGGGTCGCCCACAATTTTCCACCACAAAAATGGTGCATCGATCAAATTCCACAAGGCGACAAATAAACCACGACCCATGCCCGCGAACCATCCATAAAAATTGATTTTTCCAGCCAAAATGTTTTAAAATGTAGCGTTATAAGGGGAAATAAAGGGGAATATTATGGCATTTAACACAATGCACAGCAGTGGCAATACCGGTTGCGTGGACTTTATCATCGTTTCCAACCGCAACATTCTGATGATTGAAAAAATCTTCCGTGAAGCCGCCGCCGCCCCCGATGTTTGGTCAAACCACCACTTTTATGTGGTTTATGACAGCGAGGAAGAATGCAAAAAACTGAAAAACTGGGTAGAACAAGCCCGTGAGTTTATGACCCTTCCGCAAATTACCACCGTGTTGGCCGCACCGGAAAACATCAAAAATGTCACCGCTTTGCGTGCCCAAGCTTTGCAACAAGGCAATAACCCTTACGTATACTTTCAAGACGATGATGACCCACTGCCCAGCGGCCTAGAACGCCGGATGAAGATGATGGATTCCCATCACTGGCAAGCCATTTATGGTATCACCAAAACGGTGAGCATGCGTGGTCAGGTGATTGAAGAATTCCCCACCTTATTACAAGATGATTTTATCTGCGAGCCGGTCAAAGCATCACGCATATTCCCAACTTATGCGCATCCGCTGGCGGCACTTTTCAAACGTACATTGTTTAACAAAGTCCCGCTCAATGACGGTAAGCGCTACCAAATGTCCGGCAGTAATGCCTTTGCTTTACGGCTTTTCGCATCGGGCGTTCAGCTTCATTTCCTGCCTGATGTTATTCGCACCGTGCGTCATCACGCAGGGAACAACAATGGCATTTTAGCCAGCGATGAAGCCCACAAACTTGCAATGGACATTGACACCTGGATGCCCCTACTGGAAGACCCCGCGGTGCAGACATTCCATTCCAACATTGCAAAAGGCCTTAAAAGCGGCACCATCACCACATACCGTGAAATTGACGGCCACATTGAAGCCTTTTTAGAAGGTGAGCGCTTCTTTTAATCTAAGGAATTGATCAAACGTGTTTTGGGGTTGTACGCCGACCAAACAAACCAGAACCCGCGGTAAACTTCCAAAATAGCGTCCTCGTCCGACGTAGTCACTTCAATATGACCAAACGGCTTGGCAATTTTAAAGGTCACCGGAATGTTAAAAGCGTTCAGACCATTGGCTTGGGCAAAAGCAAGCTCCACACTTTCTTTTTTTTGGTTTAACAGCAAGTTGACAGGCACTGCTACCTCAATGCGTCGGCCTTCTTTGAAAAGGCGGACACCGACCACATGCTCCTTCCTTGGTAAAATGTCGGAAGGGTAAGCCACAGGGAACAACATTTGCTTGTTTTTAGCATAATCGCCATAGGGGTTTTGGCGGTAATTACGGTCATAACCGGTGTGCATAATGTCCAGCACCATACCGTCTGGGTAGGTTTCTTGGAAGGATTTCCAAGTGGTTAAAACGGCCTTGTAATGCTTCATTTTCTGACCAGAAAGTTCGCCTGTTACAGCCTTGTTTTCAAAAGGTGCCCAAATGGATTTTGTGGCACGGTCATAATAAAGCGAGGCGCTTTTAAAAACTTGCCCCGTCACGCCAAAGGTGGTTGGTTTTTCCCCAGCAACACGGCGGTCAATGGCCATAATATTCCCAGAAATCGGGTCATAAGCCACAAAAACTGGCTGACCGCCCACATCGTCATTGACGCCTTGGTGCCAGTTTAAAATACGCAGCGGATAAGCCCTAGCTGCGCCATTAATTTCAACCACTGCCATGTATTCTTGGTCGGTAAAATCAAGATATTTAACCGCCTCTTCAATCGAAATAAGGAGCGGGTTTACAAGGGTTGGAATTTCATCCACCACCACGCCACCGTCAACAATTTTCTCGATCGGAATCAGGTTATTTTCAAAATCTAGAGTAAAAATACTGGCTAAAAATTGGGGGTAATTGATCGGGTCATGGTCAGCGCCCACTTCAATTTTAATTTCTTGTTTTCTTGCTTCCACTTTGGCTTTTAGTTCGCCTTCGTCGGCGTCAATCACCTCGGCTTGTTCCATCTCCAACGCAGTTTCTTCGGCGATGGTGGCACTGCTTGGGCGCACTTGGGTGACCAAGGCTGGGCCTTCATCTTTTTGGGGTTGCTGTTGAAGTTCAAGGTCAATCACCGCCTCGGTGGTTGCAACATCGTCAGCGCTTGCAAAGGCAGGCACTGCGCACAAAAGACAGAATGTGTAAAAAAGCTTTTTCATAATTTAACATTAGCTTATTTGAAGCGAAACCGCCACAAAACGCCCCCTTTTAAAACTGTTTAAGGACACCTTTCGCCCATGGGTGCGTGCCCCAACTGCCCCACCTTTTAGCTTGTGACCAACTATGCACAACCAATAGTTGAAAACGGCGAATTGAAAGCGAAAAACGGACGAATTGAGCCGGCATATCGACGCATCAAAAAATCAAAAAGCCGAAAAAACGACCTAAAAAGGCAAAATTTACACTTTATTGGTGTAAATTTTAGCCCGTGATGCGCATTTTACGCACCAAAGACGAATCGGACATGCCACAACCAAAGCTCGGAAAGTAAAAAACCATCTTTTAAGGCTTATAAGGCATAGCACACCCCCAAAAAACGAACGAGGCTGAACAAAACGCACCCCCAGTAAGCGATGTTTGCCCAAACTGACCCCCTCCAAAAAAAGACGTAAACATAACCAATATAAACAAACACCAATCAATATACACGCTGACACATAGCGCACTTGAATAGACCAGCCAAGTGACTTCGGGAGAACATTGAGGACAACTGAGTACAGACGCAAAATGCGATGCAAAAGCCATTACATTTTAGCCTACCCTGGCAGGCCACGCACAGCACCAATCCTGAAACACCCTTTATTCCAGCGTAAAACTGTAAACTTTTGCTTTACAAACCCTTGCTTTTTCAGTTAATTTCAAATTCTATTTATCACCTTTTCTTTTGACATTGGAGCATCATCCATGAAAATCTTAAAGACACTGCAACAAAAAATTTTACATTGGGCCGAAACTAGATATAAGCGTCGCCGTATTTTTCAGGCTTTGCGTGGCCTTTCACTCAATGCCATTGCCAAAAAAGCAAAACGCAAACCCACAACGGAAGAGCAGCAACAAATTGACCAAGCGGTCAAAACAGCGCAAACGGCTTATAAAACCACTCAAAAGAGCGATAAAACACCTCCTCAATAGGGGGTGTTTTGCATTATTGCCTTCACACACTTGAAAAGTAACGATATTCAGCCCATAAATGACACAACACGCAACACCCCACCCTTTTTCAACCAACGGAGAACATTATGTTTTCAGCCTATCCTAGGAATAAAACACTTTTGCCTGAAAATTTATTTGATGGCAAAGCCTGTAAAACAAAAGAGCAGGAGCAAGCCATCAGAAAATGGTTTGATCAAGAAGTGCGCAGCAAAAGCCGACCCGCCACCGCGCAGGATTATGCAGACTGGTTACAAGGTTGGATGGCAAAGTCGCCAAACAATAAACCTGTTGTCATTCTTAGAAATAACTTTACAGACTTTTCCGCCATCACCCTCACCGAAGATGTTCACCTGAACAATCTGCATACAAAGCATTGTATTTGGACTGCTCACTGCTCGATGATCATTGTGCCCAAAGGTGTAAAGGTCACAGGTGATTCAGGCGGTTTTGAAGTTTTTGACATGAACGACTACAGCTACGACGACTCTGAACACCTTGAAACGGCTGTTGTCAGTTATGTAGATGTTGACAAGATTATTGCCAAACAATAAACCTCCCCCCACGACAAAAAAGCCCCCATCATTTGGGGGCTTTTTGTTGTTACGGCCACTTTGCCACTGGCGGCATGGACATTAAAATAGCTTCGGGGTTGCCCCCAGTCATAAAACCAAAACGGGTGCCACGGTCATAAAGCAGGTTAAACTCCACATACTTGGCACGTTTTAAAAATTGCTGTTCTTTTTCAGCTTCTGTCCACTTTTCCCCTTTTCGGCGAGCGACAATTTCTCGGTAGGCTTCCAAAAAGGCATCGGCAGTGCTCTTCACAAAATCAAAGTCTTTTTCATTGTTGCCGCTGTTGAGCTTGTCAAAAAAGATACCACCCACACCACGGGATTCCCCCCAGTGTTTGATGAAGAAATATTCATCGCAGGCTTTTTTCATCTTAGGGTAAGCGTCCGCGTCATAGGCGTTGCACACCGCTTCTAGTTTGCTGTGGAACAAGTCGGTGTCTTCTTGTTTTGGGAAAACTGGTGTTAAATCACTGCCGCCACCAAACCATGATTTGGACGTTTCAATGCGGCGAATGTTCATGTGCACAATGGGCACAAGTGGGCTGACAGGGTGAATAACCAAGGAAACGCCACAAGCCCAAAACTGGCCTTCACTTTCCACCGCGCCGGGGATTTCCTTGCGAAAAGCTTCCGAAAACACGCCGTGCACATGGCTGAAGTTAACCCCTGCTTTTTCAAAGGTTTTGCCTTTTAAAACCGCCATCTCGCCGGACCCTTGCAATTGCTCGCCCGGTTGTTTTTGCCATGGCTTGCGTTCAAACTTCAAGCCTTCTTCAAAGGTTTCTAACCCTTGGCAGATTTTATCTTGAATGGCTTTAAAGTCTTCCGCCACCTGTTGTTTGATTTGCTCACTCATGTTTTTCACTTTCGCATTTTTTGTTACGGCAAGGCGTTTAATTTATTTAAGGTATCGTACATAACAATGCCTGCGCTGACCGCTAAATTCATGGAACGTTCCCCTGCCACCATGGGGATGAGGATGCGCTTTTGACACATTTCGTGCACCGCATCTGGCAGGCCTGCACTTTCTTGACCAAAAATGTAATAGTCGCCTTTTTCGGGCTTAAAACCGCTTAAAGGTTCACTGCCTTTGGTGGTCAGCGCCACCAAGCGACCAATTTTATCCCCTTCAGATTCCATAAACTTTTGGAAACTTTTGTGGCGCACTAAGTCCGCACGGTCAAGGTAATCCATCCCCGCGCGGCGCATTTTAGGTTCATCCCAAACAAAGCCCAAAGGTTCCACCACATGTACCTTCACGCCCAAGGTGACCGCTGTGCGCACCACGGTGCCAAAGTTTTGTGCCATGTCTGTTTGAAAGAGAACAATTTCCATTTTAATAACCTTAAAATTTTTATGGTTTTTATTTTACGCTTTATAAATTTAATTTCAATAAAAAAGGTGCACCCAATGATGCACCTTTAAAAACGTGTTTTTAAAAAATGAACAGCCGATGCGTCACTTTTTAAAACCCATTCCTATGACGCAGCCTTTTCGCCATGAAGGGCAGCTTTAACACGCGGATCCAGCTGAATGCCAAGGTCACGCAATTGCTCTTGTGTTACCTCGGATGGTGCGGACATCATCAAGTCCTGCGCTTGGCCGTTGGCTGGGAATGGAATCACCTCACGGATGTTGTCAGTATCCATCAAGATCATCATCATACGTTCAATACCCAAGGCACAGCCACCGTGTGGAGGGCTACCATGTTTGAACGCACGGATCATACCGCCAAACTGAGCATCCACTTCGCTGTTGGGGTAGCCTGCAATTTCAAACGCTTTGTACATCACGTCTGGGCGGTGGTTACGAATGGCGCCTGACAAAATTTCATAACCGTTGCACACAAGGTCATACTGCAAGGCCATAATGTCCAGCGGGTTTTTGCTTTCCAACGCTTCCATGCCACCTTCTGGCATTGAAAACGGGTTGTGTGAAAAGTCAATCTCGCCTGTTTCGGTTTCTTCAAACATAGGGTAGTCCACAATCCACGCAAAGCGGAAAGCTTCTTTTTCAGTCACCTCAAGGTCGGCGCCCAAACGGTCACGCAGTGGTGACGCAATGCGGTGCAAGTCACGGCCTTTGGCCGCCACGAAGAACACAGCGTCGCCTTCGCCAGCGCCTGCCATTTCAAACACTTTTTGGGTGTTTTCTTCACCGAGGAACTTAAACAGTGGGCCTTTAAATTCACCGTCTTTCAGTGTGATGTAACCTGGTGCTGCGGCTGCGCCCAATTCTTTTTGAGCCCATGAGCCAACTTTGTCGAACCAGCTGCGTGGTTGCGCTGCGGCTTTTGGTGCCGCCATTGCACGGACATGACCACCCGAGTTGACAATGTTTTTGAAGACCGCAAAGTCGGTGTTCAGCCAAATGTCGCTGATGTCGCAAATTTCAATTGGGTTACGCAAGTCTGGCTTATCGGAAGAGTATTTCAGCATAGACTCGGCGTAAGGAATACGGCGCCACTTAGCACTGTCCAACGCCCATTTGTCGCCATTAAAGCCGTTAAATTCGTCAAACACGCCGCCAATGACGTCTTCCACCAAGTTGAAGACATCTTCTTGTTCCACAAAGCTCATTTCCACATCCAACTGGTAAAATTCCAGTGGGTGACGGTCGGCACGTGGGTCTTCATCACGGAAGCAAGGTGCAATTTGGAAATACTTGTCAAAGCCAGACACCATCAACAACTGCTTAAACTGCTGTGGCGCTTGTGGCAACGCATAAAAGTGACCCTTGTGGATGCGGCTTGGCACCAAAAAGTCGCGCGCGCCTTCTGGGCTGGACGCTGTTAGAATCGGGGTATGGAACTCACGGAAGTCTTTGTTCCACATACGGCGACGCAGTGAACTGATAAAGTCGGTACGCATGTGCATCATTTTGTGCATGCGCTCGGTGCGCAAGTCCATGTAGCGGTGCTTTAAGCGCAACTCTTCGGGGATAGATTCATCGGCAATGGCGTAAGGCAAGCTTTCCACCTTGGAGAGCACTTCCATAGAAAGGACATCCACCTCAATTTCACCGGTTGGCATTTTAGGGTTAATTTGCGCTTGTTCCCTTGCCAAAACTTTACCTGTAATTTGAATCACAGATTCGAGAGACATGTGGGTCACTTGATCGATCAGGTCTTCGCCTGCATGGTCAGGGTGGAAAACAATTTGAGTGACGCCGTCATTGTCACGCAAGTCCACAAATACCACACCGCCATGGTCACGGCGGCGGTAAATCCAGCCTGATAAAGTCACCTCTTCACCAACGTTTTCTTTTCTAAGTTGCCCTAGAAGATTTGTTCTGTATGTGTTCATTATGTCTCTTCCTAATAAAATTCCTTGGTTATTTGTACCAAAGTTGGTTGAACTGTCAAACATTTTTGCACATAATTAAGGGAAATGAACACAAAATTAACAAAAACAAACACCACCTTAACTGTGCTCGTCCTTTGGGCAAGCATCATTTTGCTGTTTGCAAGCGCCACCACAGCCCTTGGCCAAGAAAGTTTCCGCCCTGTGATTAAAGGCACAGACGAAGAAACGTTGGAGCGCAACAACCTGATTAAAGAACGGGTACGTGTGGAAAAATCGAAAGGGTTGGACCTTAACATCATTCGCCGCGGCAACGCCAGTGATGACAACACCATGCCCGAAACACCTCTCAACAAAAAGTGGATTGAAATTGCATCGAAAGAAGGCTTCCCCTTTTCAAAGGAAGGTTTGATCAATGCTGCCAAGGCCGGCAACTTTGCAGCGGTGGAAGCGTTGATTAAAGCCGGTGTCCCTGTGAATGTGACCAACATTTTCAACCAAACCCCGTTGATGGGTGCGGTGTTTAAAAACCGTGTGGACATTGCCAAATACTTACTGGCCATGGGGGCCGACCCTGACGCCCAAAACAACAAAGGGGAAACAGCGCTCATTACATCTGCCGCCAAAAACCATGGTGCATCCTTTAATTTGTTGATTGATAATAATGTGGACATTAACAAGTCCGACCTAGATGGCCGAACCGCTCTTTACTTTGCGGTGCAAAACGAAAACATCCCCATGGCCAGCATTTTAATGGCACTGGGTGCGGACGTGAACATTGCCAACCGATTTTTGTCCACCCCATTGATGGTAGCTTCGTGGAAGGGCAACGTTAAATTGGTCAACCGCCTAATCAAAAAAGGGGCGGACATCAACGCAAGGGACCTGAACGGCAACACCGCCTTAATTTTAGCGGTCAGCTACGGCCAATATGAAGTGAGCAAAATTTTGCTGGAAGAAGGCGTGAACCCCAACCAGAAAAACCGCAATGGCTGGCCGGTGATTGATGTGGCCATTCAATACGGCCATATGGACATTGCCAACCTGCTGTTGGCCTTTGGCGCAGACCGACCAAAAACCCTTGGGGTTGGCGGCTAACGAACCCTTCTTTTTTGCCTTTACTCAAGCTTAAAAAGCATATAAATTACCTGTATACAAACCAGACACATCTTTTTATTTTTCAACCCTTGTGATCAAGGCTTTTAACATCATCTCTTTTTTTGACCCAACACCTTTGGAGGTTGCGATGAGCATTCAAAAAATCCCCCAACAACTCACCCTTTCCTGCCGCGACGAAAAATTAAGCTTAGAAGTTTTACACGGCCCACGCAGTTTGGTGGGCGACGGATTTGTTTACGTCGAAAACGACTGGGGTTACGGCCTCAAATTAAACAGCAGTCATGAACAATTGACAGCCTTTTTACAAAAAGTGTCCGAAAACCGTCGTAAATTTTTAGCGCTTCACCACTACCGGTCATCCAAGACTGATGAAGCCCTTCTTTTGGGCCATCATGTCCTGTGCGACATTGAAGTGCAAGCGCTGGGCCAAACGGTGCGCAATAAAGTCATTGTTTTCTTCACCCTTGATGACACACCCTTTTACATTGATTACAACGAAAAAGACCCACGCATAACCATCAGCAAATTTCATGAACTGCGCCAAACCTTAGAACTCTAACGGTAGACACCCCCACACAAAACGTGGGGGTGTTTTTTTATGCGTTTAAAACTTCCGCCAGTTTGGCTATGGCAAAGTCAATTTGTTGTTGGGTTACAATTAAAGGTGGGGCAAAGCGCAGCACATTTTCTTGAGTTTCTTTGCACAAAACACCTTTTTCCATCAGTTGCAAGCAAATGTGACGGGCGCTGATTTTTTGGCCATCCACTTCTACCCCAACCCACAAGCCACTGCCACGAATGTCAGTAATCAAAGGGCTGTTTAAAGCTTCAATTTTTTGTTTTAAGTAAGCACCTTTTTGCGCACTTTGCTGTGCCAAACCCTCACTTTCTAAAAGTTCCAACGCTTTAAGGCCAATGGCCGCTGCCAGTGGGTTGCCACCCCATGTAGAGCCGTGACTGCCATGGTCAAAAACTTCCATCAAGGCATGGCTGGCCACAAAGGCCGAAACGGGGAAAAGCCCACCGCCTAAGGCTTTGCCTAAAATCAGCCCGTCGGGTTTGTCAATTTCATGTTCAAAGGCAAAGTTTTTGCCAGTGCGCCCCATGCCTGTTTGCACTTCGTCCAAAATAAACAGCACATTATGCTGTTGGCACAACGCCTGCGCTTGTTTTAAAAAACCTTTTGGTGGCAAAAGAATGCCGGCTTCGCCTTGCATCGGCTCGGTTAAAAAGGCGCAAGTGTTGGGGGTGATGGCCGCTTTTAAAGCATCGATATCTCCAAAGTCCACCGCCACAAAATTGGGTGCAAAGGGGCCAAACCCTTTTTTAGAACCTTCATCGCTGGAAAAACCAACAATGGTGCTGGTGCGACCATGAAAATTGTTTTTGGAGACGATGATTTCCGCCTTGCCTTCCGCAATGCCTTTTTTAAAATAACCCCAACGTCTGGCCGCTTTAATGGCGGTTTCCACCGCTTCGGCACCGGTGTTCATGGGCAAGGCCATGTCCATCCTTGTGACTTGGCATAATTTTTCCAAAAAGGGTGCCAAGGTGTTGGTGTGGAAAGCGCGGGAAACAATGGCCAACTGGGACGATTGTTCTTTTAAAACCGCCAACAGTTCGGGGTGGCTGTGCCCCATGCTGACAGCGCTATAAGCGCTCATAAAATCAAGGTATTCTTGGCCGTCTTCGTCCCACAAGGTGCAACCTTGGCCACGGCACAGCACCACAGGCAAAGGGTGGTAGTTATGGGCGCAGACCTTGTCCTCTCTGGCAATAATTTGGCTTGTCATGTCTTTTTCCCTTTTATTATTTGGATGGTGGTTGGCACGCTTTGAGAATGCGGTGGATGAGCGTTAAAGTTTTGTAAGCCCCAGGCAATGTGGGGTTAAATTCAGCAATTTCCAGCGCTTTAAATTTGGGGTGTGCGGCCAAAACCTCAAACGCTTTTAAAGCGGATTCTGCGCCCACACCGCCTGCCTCTAATGACCCTGTCGCTGGCGCTTCGGACGGGTCAAAGCCGTCTAAATCAATGGACAAACCAAACCCTTTGGTGCCTGTGGTGGCAATTTGAACAGCGTCGTCCATCACCGCTTGAATGCCACGCTGGGCAATTTCCTTCATGTAAAAAACACGCACGCCCAAACGGTCCAACAGTTCTTTTTCCGCCGGCTCAAAGGAGCGGATACCCACCAAGCACACATGCTCGGGGCTGAGCTTCACTTTTTGAGAACCCAATTGCACCAAGTGGGAACGCCCTTGGCCAAGCAGCCTTGCCAGCGGCATGCCGTGATAAGCCATAGACGGTGACGTTTCTTTCAAATGGGCATCCATATGGGCATCAAACCAAATAAGGCCAAACTGCCCTTCGGCTGACAGCGCCGTGGTGACCCCGCTCCACGTGCCCATGGCAATGGCATGGTCGCCACCAATCACCACAGGGAAGTGACCATGTTTGATAATATGCGCCACTTTTTGGGTTAACCTTGTTACAAATTCTTTCACCAGCAGGGTACGTTTTTCCTTGTCGTCAACAGAACCTTGACTGGCGGTGATGGAAGGGTAAACAATGCCAGACTTTTTAAACGGCACGCCCATGTCCTGCAATTTTTGCAATGACATTTCTTTAAAAAAAGCTTCGGGCCCCAATTCGGTTTTAGTTTTTTGAGCCCCCCAGCCTAAAGCGGCGCCAAGTATGTGCATGGTTGTTACTCCTCTTATTCTTTTATGTATTTTAGCACAAAAAAAACAACCTTCACAAAGGAAGGTTGCTTATCATGTTCGCTTAAAGGTAGTCCGCAATGGTGATATTGTAGGCTTCTAAAAAAACAGTCACGTTTTGATAAAACATTGCCACATCGCCGGAAATGCCTTGCTCATAGTCTTGTTCTGCGCCGAGAAGGTCAGCTTCTGTCCAGTCGTGTTTTTCAATTATCCGCAAAACATCTTCAAAAGACTTGAAGGACTTGTCCACCTGCATCAATGCACCGCTTGCACTGGCACGCACATTTGGGCTTTGCGGTGTCAGTTTGCCAGAATCAATTCGAGCAACCAGCTCACCAAGGGCCTTTTGCAACGCCTTATATTTTTGAATATCCGCTTCTACCTTAAAGGTAAAACCCGTTTTAATCGCATTTAGTTTAGACATAAAGAACGCCTCCATCAGGGCAAAAAGAAGTCAAAAAAGGAAAAGAAAGGTTGTTGAACACCCTCAAAGTAACAAAAAACCCATTCAAAAACAAACAAAAAGGGGCAGCTGTTGCCACCCCTTGGTCAATCAAAGCATGAAGACGCTTATAGCTGGGACTTGATCCAAGCTGTCAATTCACCTTTTGGCATGCCGCCAACTTTGGCGTCTACCATTTCGCCGTTTTTGAAAACCATCAAAGTTGGAATGCCACGCACGCCAAGTTTTGTTGGTGTTTCAGGGCTGTCGTCAATGTTTACTTTGGCAACGGTTACCGCATCGCCAAGCTCGGCTGCCACTTCGTCCAGCACAGGGCTTAGCTGTTTACATGGGCCACACCATTCTGCCCAAAAATCGACTAATACAGGTTTTTCACTTTTAACAACATCTGATTCAAATGTTTGATCTGTTACGGCAACAACTTTACTCATTTTATCTTTAACAATCCTTTTGTATGTCTATTGATGTTTTCAATTGTAGGCAGACTTTTTTTAAAATTCAACCCTAAACAATTTGTGACAAATGCCTTAAAGCCAATCCACCCTTGGGACCTTGGCAGAAGTCCATATAATGGCTGCCTTTATCTCTTTGTTGGGGAAAATTTGTGCCAACGCTTTTTTGTAAAGGTTCATTTGTGAGAGGTATTCTAAAGGCACATCATCTGGAACTTTTTTATTGGTTTTATAGTCCACCGCAATCACGCAGTTTTCTGCCACCACCAGTCGGTCAATCACCCCTTCAAGTCTTGCTTGGCCAATTGTCGCGGCAATGGGGGTTTCGGCCTTTGAATTCGCGCCAAAAAACGGCGCTTCACTTTCTATCGTTAACAGCGCACTTTTTAACAATTCTTGCTGTTCGGCGGGGCTAAAGTCGCCCGACATTTGCGCCAAAAAGCGCAAACCACGTTCAGACCGTTCTTCTGCTGGGTATTGCGGTAAAAACTCCAATAAGCGGTGAACAATTTTACCCCGCTTATACAACTTAACCTCACTTTGGTTGCTGGTCATTTGGTTGATTTGTTCTTTGCGCTTTAAACTGTCGGACGCATGGGTCAGCGTTAAACCATGCTCTGCCGCCGCCAAGTTTTCCGCCCAGCTTGGCAGTGCCGCTTCCACCGTTTGCAAAGGTGTTTGTGCGCTTTGTGCTTTTAAATTATTGCTCACGCTATATAAAAATTCCCCAGCGGACAGTTGATTAAAGTTTTCGGCCTTTTCCACCACGCTTAAAATGTTGCCATACCATGTGTTTTCCGGCCTGTAACCATGCTTGCGGACACCGGAAATGTACAAACGCTCCTTGGCACGAGTCAGTGCCACATAAAGCAGGCGCATTTCATCACGGAACACCCTCTCCCGTTCCATATTTTCCAAACTTTCTTGCACGGCTGGCGCTTCTTTTTTCGCCTTACGGTATAAAAACAAGGTGTCGGCACCGTCGGCTTCGGTTTGCCACAGCCCCGTTTCCTTTGAAATGTTTTTATAAAAGTCGCCGGTGGTGTCCGGCAGAATCACAATGGGAGACTCTAACCCTTTGGACTTATGCGCCGTCATAATGCGCACCCTGTTGCCGACGTCCGCCTCCCTGTTCAAGCGTAGCATTTGAGTGTCCAGTTTATGGATGTATGTTAAAACGCCTTCGCCTTTTTTGCTCACTTCCATAGCAAGGTTTAACAAGGTGTCCAAGGCGTCATCCACGGCGCTGACCACCGCCTTTTGCTTGGCGACTGACAACAAGCCGTAATAAACACCACGCACGTTCTTAACCGCCAAAACATGGGTGATAAAACTTTGCAAACTTTCCTTTAAAAACACGCGGCGCAGTTGTTTCAACTCGGCGCCATAGGCTTTGGTTTTATCCACCACCTGCCAAAGGGGTATCTGTTTAGGTTTGTTGGCAAACAAGTTGTCAAACGTCTCATCATCAAGGGCAAAAAGCGGCGAGCGTAACACATGGGCCAGCGCCAAAGAATCCTGCGGTTCGGCCATGAATTTCAACAGCGCCAACATATCTTTCACCACGGTTTCGGCCTGCAAGGTCACCTCATCGGCGCCGCTGTGGGGAATGTAATGCTGGTCTAACGCTTCAATAAGGGCGTTCATCAACGACCGACTGCGCAGCAGGATCATAATGTCCCCGGGTTGAATGTGCTGGCCTGTGCTTTGCAAAACGTCCGCACTGTTCAGCCATGTTAAAATTTGCTGGGCTGTTTGCTGGGCAATTTGTTTATCCAAGTCAAGGTCTTCGGCATTTTCGGCACTGGGGAGCGCCCATGTGGTTGTGCTTTTTTCCGCCTTTTCTTTTTCCAAAAGTGGCAACACGTGCACCACGCCACTGCTGCCCACCTGCACGGCGTTGTGTTGAATTTTATCGGCCATATCGTCCACCGCTTGGTGGCGTTCTGGGCTGACGAAAACTTGGTCAACAAAAGTCAAAACAGGTTCAGTGGAACGGAAGGACACCATCAACTCTTCCACCGCAACGGGGTAGCCCCCTTGGTTGGCGTGACCTTCAAGATAGGTGCGCATGGCGCCAAACACATGGGGTTCTGCGCCCCTAAAACGGTAGATACTTTGTTTTAAGTCCCCCACGGCAAAAAAGGTGCGGCCACCGGCTTGGTGTTGACCATCGCCCATGTAAAATTCATCCACAATAGCTTTGATGATGTGCCATTGGTCACTGTCCGTGTCCTGTGCTTCGTCCAGCAACACATGGCGAATTTTTTGGTCTAAGCGAAAGCGCACCCACTCACTTTTTTCGCTGTTTTTTAATAAGGCAGAGGTTTTGGCGATCAGGTCGTCAAAGTCCAGCGAAGCGGTTTTTTGCTTAATGTTTTCATACTGGGTTAAAATTTGCGCCCCCAATTCTAAAAAGGACAAAGTGCTTAAATAAGCATGCAAGGCGCTGATTTTATCCTCCACCGCAATCACTTCTTGTTGCAAAGTGTCAATGTCCTGCCAAATTGCTTCGCCGCCAAATTCTTTAGCTTTTTTATCCGCCAGCGACTTTTTGGGCGTGCCACTTTGAGTGTAAAGCGCTTCTTTTAACAAGTCCCAACTTTGGGGGTTGGCCACAAAGGCTTGAAACTGCACCGCATGGCCTTGCGCTTTTTGACCGCCTTGCATCAGCGCTTCGGCGGCTTTTTTCATCAAATTCGCGGCACCGATGGGCACTTTTTTCAAGCGTCGCTCTTCGGTTTCATAGTCTGCCAAATTCATCAAAGGGTTGATGTTTAAAAAACCAGCCAACTGTTTTTGCACACCGGCCATGCCACCATGACGGCTTAAATAACGGCGGAATCTTGTGGCGTTGCCCACAAAATAATCCAGCGCTGTGCCCAGCGCATGCTCTGAATACATGTAAGCGAAATAGTCAAACGCCCATGCGTTTTGAAGTGTACCGTCCAACGCTTTGGCAAACACCGCCGACTTGGCACGCACCAATAGCGTTTCACGGTCTTGGCCTTCCACCAGTTGAAAATTGGGGCTGATGTCCGCTTCTAGTGGAAATTGCGCCAATATTTTTTGACACAAACCGTGAATGGTGTTGGTTTCCACCGCATAATCCAAAAATTCGGCAAACAGCATGCGTGCTCGTTTTATATGGTCTGATGTTGGGGGTGAGGTCAATATTTTTTGCAGTTCAGATGCCAGCGTTTGGCTGTCGCAGGTGGCCCAGTGGGAAAGTTCACTACGAAGACGTTCAGCCATTTCACGGGCAGCGGCGTTGGTGAAGGTAACCGCTAAAATCTCGCGCGGTTTTAAGGTTTCATCCTTTAACAGCAACCCTAAAATACGCTTGGTTAGAACATAGGTTTTCCCCGTCCCTGCCGAGGCGGAAACCCAGACTGACTGCTGACCATTGGCGGCATTGTTTTGTCGCAAAGTCGCTTTTTGAATCAACTGTTCTGCGCTGATTTGTGCGGTGTTTGTCATGTGTTTTCTCCCCTTCCCATCCAGTCCTTAAAACGGCAAATGCCGGCATAGTCACAATGTTTGCACGGCCCTGCTTTGTTGCTGATTGCATCGCCTTTGGGGAAGGCTTGGTAAGGTTGGTCGGCTTGGTGCATCAACGTGGTAATTTCGGTTAACCCTTGCTCGGCTTCGGCCACAAAGTCATCCAAGTCAACCTTGGGGCTCAAAGCGCTGACAAAGTCAATCGGATGATCCTTTTTACCGCTGACCTGCCAGTATTCAAGCCCTCTCAGCGGTTGCGCTTTTTTAAAGCCGCCACGCTTTAAAATGACCGCTTCAATCGCCATTTGCGGTTCAACCCCTTTTTGAACATCGTCCTTGCTGGGCACCGCCCCTGTTTTATAGTCTATCACCGTGACACCGCCTGAGCTGACGTCCAAACGATCGGCCTTGGCATAAAGTTCCACCCCGCTGGGCAAGGTGCTGCGACCCACCGCCTCCACCAACCACATGGATTGACCTTGCTTGTCATCTTCCGCCAATTTTTTGGCAAAGGCTTGAGCAATTTTATCAAACTGTTTTAAGCCAAGCGCTTTACTGGCCTTTTCCTCCACCCTTTCAAAAGCAGCTTTTGCTTGACGCATAAGGTGTTGATGCACCGCCGTTTGGTTTTGTTTGTCACTTTGATAAGGCGGCGGCATGTGGGGCACTTCCACAAAAAAACTTTCCAACACGGTGTGGATCAACTGCCCTTTGCTGGACGCTTGAAAAGCTTCCTCAAAATGCTTTAAAGGTTCAAGGTGTAAAACTTTGTGGACATAGGCCTTATAAGGACATTGCATCATGTTACGGGCGGTGGAGGCCGACCATGTTCTGGGACGGCGCTGAACCGCTGGTTTCGGCATTGGCGCTTGTGGCGGCTGAACGTCCCCTTGCAGGCGCAACGCTTGGTTACGACTTTTCCACAGCTGACCCTTTTGTTGAAGCTGTTGGTAAACCGCATCGGGCAGAACCGACTGAAGGCGGGATAAAAAGCGCGACGGCATGGTTTCGCCAGCGCTGTCTTTGACCGTACGGGTCATAAAAACTTCTGGCCCTGTCACCAAATTTAACAAATCGTGACCGCTCATCCCAACGTGGATATTTTGGCTGGGCAAGCCCAACTTTTCGGAAATGGCGCTGTTAAACCAAGCATCGGCACTGGGCTGACGTGGCCAAACCCCTTCGTTCATCGCGCCTACAATCACCCTGTCATAATGTTGCAAGCGGGATTCCATCGGCCCGAGGATAAACAACCTTGGGTGAGTGCTTTGGCGTTTGCGCACAGCGGTGTTGGCCATCACCCCTGACAGCATAGTGATGTAGGTTTCAAGGTTGATGGCGCTGACGTCCTTGGCAGCGTCCTGCCATGAGGAAAGCATAGCCAGTAAGGCTTGGCCAGCTTCTTCATCAAAGGCGGCGGAAAATTCACCCTCGTGGGGTTTGGTAAGCGCTAACAGCACTTGCATGTGCTTGTGAACCCACCTGTCAATGGTGTGGCGTGCCCCTTGAACCATCAGCGGTTTAAACAAACCCTCCAGCTCACCTAAAAAGCTTTGCGCCAGCGAAAAGTCCTCTGGGTTTAACCGTTCATCACTGCGGTTTTTTTCCAGCTTGCGTTTTAAACCAACAAAACCGGGTGCTGGGCGCTCCCCCCGCAACACCACGGCTTCTAACGCTTTTAATTTTTGTGGTAAGTCCTCCACGTCGCTTAGGCAAACCAATTTGTGGTGTAAAATTTCAGCAAACAACAACGGCGAAAAATGTCCATCCACCAACTGCACCAACCACACAAACAATTGGCCAAGCGGGGTGGAAAGTAAAGGCATGCCCGCACTGTCATCCACGTTGACACCCCAGCGTTTCAGCACCGCTTCCACCCGCAGGGAAAGGCCTCTATCAGGGCTAATCAAGGCGCAAGTTTTGCCTTTTTCGGTCAAAGCTTCCCGCATCAAAAGGGCAACCGTTTCCGCCTCCTCACTTTCAGACTCTGTTTCAATCAAGGTGGTTTGCGCCATCCCTGCCAACGCCACATCTTGTGGTAATTTTTTAAGACCTTGGGCTGGCGCTAAAGCTTGTTGCCAGCAAACATTTTGAGGCGACGTTTCTGCTTGGTTCAGGTTCAACACATCGTCCCGTTCAAGGTTCAACTTGCCCAGCATCCGCTTTAAAGTAAATTGCGGATGGGTTTCGGTGATGCTGTTAAACAAGGCATCGTCCATGGTTTTATCCAGCGCGGAAAGCACCAAACAGCCCTTGTTATGGCGGATAATTTCTGCCAGCAGTTTTAAGCCCAATGGTGTGGTGTCGCTAAAGCCGACGGCCCATGTTAAATTGGCCATGCCTTGGCTTTGCAGTTTTTCAATTTCCACCTGTACTGCTTGTTGCGCCGCATCAACCCCGTCCACCCTGTGGTTTTCCGCCAGCCAGTGGGGGTAAAACTCAAAGGCAATTTTGAAAAACTCAACATTTTGTTGCCAGTGGTGGGACAAGGTATCGGGGATATGTTCGGCCACATCTTCCAAGGTGAGGTTATAAGCCTTTAACTTTGAAAACAGCCCCGACAAGGCAGTGCCTTGTTCAAAACATTTTTGAAAGCTGTAGTCAGGGTACGCTTGTTGCACCAGTTGCGCCAACACCATTTGCCGACCCAGCATCGGCATCACTTCCAGCGCGGTTAGATCATCCCGTTCAAAGCGGTGGTTGTCCAAGTCCTCATCGTGGAAAGACATCATGTGAATGCGGGGCAACAACCCTGCCCCTGTTTTTTGGAGAAAAGCTTCTTTCAGCGCCAGCCCTGCCCGTGGTGAAGGGACATAAAGGGTGACATCACAAATGGCCAGCGGATTGTTTTGTGGCAATGTCGCCAGCAGTTTTTCCACCACCGCTTGTGGCAAGTTTTCCCCTGCTTGTGTGGTGTAAACCTTACCCATGAGATTCAAACTTGAGCACCTTGGCTGGCAAGCCATTTTCATATTTAATCACATCGCGCGCTTTTTGTAAGCCTTCTGGGGTGCCCATGTCCACCCATGGAAAGTCTGCCTTATAGCCATACATGGTTTTTTCGGCAATCGCTTCACGCCAAAGCGACATCAACGGCAGGTAACCTTGTTCAACATCTGCCAACACCCTTGGATGAACAATACTGAGACCACAGTATGAAATTTCTGAAATTTCACCTTCATCCAAAAAGTCAACTCGCCCATCTTTATAAAAACGAAAATCACCATTTTCTTTACGGTCATGGTCAACAGGCGTTAGCGCCAGTAAAAAGTCCATTTGTTCAGCGTCATACTTTTGGGCCAGCTGTGTCACAAACTGGGCAAAACCTTCACCCCACACAATGTCGCCATTGGCAATGACAAAGGGTTCACCTTTAAAGTGATGCGCCGCTTTGTTAATGCCGCCTGCAGTTTCCAAAAGTGCTTCTTCGTAAGAAAGGATCATTTTAAATTGAAACACGTTTTGACTGCGCCATGCCTCCACACTGTCTATCACCTTTTCAGCACGCCAGTGGCAGTTGATGACCACCTCTTCAATGCCGGCATTTTCCAAACCCTTTAAAATACGAAAAAGGGGCGTTGTGCCACCCAGGTCAATCAAAGGTTTGGGGGTGGCTTTGGTGAGTTCTCCCAGTCTTGTGCCTTTGCCAGCGGCTAGCACCATTGCCCGTTTTATTTTTGCCATTTTTTGCCTCTTTCTTTGTAGTCTGGGTATATTTTATCCATCACATCACGCACGGGTTTGCAAGCTGGGTGTTGCAAGCATTTGTCAATCACCTGCCATGCTTCCGCCATTCGACCCAGCACATTTTCACGGCCGTCTCTTTCCTGCAGGCGCACCAAAAGCCCTGTTATTTTGAAAAAGCGGTGCAGTAAATTTAAAGTGTATCCTGCGTCAAACGCTTCACGGCTAAGCGGTGCTTTTAAGCCTTGCAAAAACTTATCGATCAACTGTTCTTTCAGCGCTTCACCTGCAGGGAATCTGTCTTCTAACAAGCAGGCCATATCCAGCGTGACAGGGCCAACCCTCGCGTCTTGAAAGTCAATCACGGCCAAGTTTTCAAGGGTGGCCTCACCTTCTGGGTTTAGGCACATTAAATTGTCAACGTGATAGTCATAATGGCAGGTGGTTTGTGGCAGGTTTTTAAAATGTTCAAAACAGCTGTACCATGCATTTTTAAAAGCCTCTCTATCCGCAATGTGGGTGGCGTGGCCTTTGACATAAGGCAAGTACCAGTCGGTAAAACGTTTGGCTTCTTGCCAGCAACTGTCGGCGCTAAAGGTCCAAACATCGGCAGGTTTTTGATTGGCCAGTTTAAGCAGAGCATCCACCGCAACGCCCAGCCATTTACCCTGCATTTCAGGGCTTTGTTGGCACACTTGCGCCAGCGACGTTGTGCCCAAATCCTCCAACAACAAATAACCTTTTTCAGGGTCTTGTTTGATGATGTTTGGCACTTTGAGCCCTGCTTTTTGAAAGTAGCTGGCGGCGGTGATAAAGTCTGTCACTTTTTCAACAGGTGGTGGTGCATCCATCACCACATGGCTCACCCCGTCAATCACCGTACGATGGTACGTTCTAAAGGAGCAATCTTGCGACGTGGGCACCACCGCTTGATTTGGGAAGCCTTGCTCGGCCAAAAATTGCATGCGCCCTTTTTGGGTTTGTGGTCGCATCAACCCTTCGACCATCAGGCCAAAGCGTTCCCGCCATGTGCCATTTGCTTCAAGGGTAATTTGCCTTGCGTCAACGTTGTTTGGACACTCTCCAAGGGTGATGGTTAAAAAGTCCCCCACTTCACTTTCCATGACATATCGACTCGGTGGCGTGTAAACAGGCAAGCCGTCTTCCACATTGCTGCACCATTCCATTAAGGTGACACCATTAGCGTAATAAGGTGTGAGGTCTAACATTTCCAGCTCGGAGCCGTCGCCCATGCGGTAAGCGTCCACATGCACCACAGGCAGGCGTGTTTCATCATAAACCTGCATCAGGTTAAAGGTGGGGCTGGGCACGGCCAAGGCATCGTCCCCCGCTAAAGCACGGATAAAAGCACGGGCGAAAGTGGTTTTACCCATGCCAAGTGTGCCCTCTAGGCGGATAAAATCCCCCGCGAAGGCGTACTGCGCCACCTTTTGGGCAAATTGTACGGTTTGCTGTTCGTTTTCAGCTTGAAATGTCACAGAATTTTGCATTACAACCCCTTTGAAATTCATTGGCCATATCATAAGAAAAACAGCCCTTTTTAGCAAGCTTTTAGCAAAAAGCCACAGCACAAGCACTCTACGCTTGAAAAATTTAACATTTTCTTTAAAATAGGAGGGACAGACAATGAGGACAGATGAAGGACTGATAGATGTCAAACCCCGTTGACAGTCATGGCAAAGTTTCGTCCCACCAGCACAATCAAAAAACTGGTGGTGCTGCGCGGTCTGCATCCCATACATCTGCCAAAAAACATGCATCGTACCTGCGCTTTATTCACAATCCACAAACAGCGCCCAACCCCACATTTGATGACATTAAAAGCTATTTAAGGGACGCTTATCTAGGGTTTGTCCCCATCCCGCTTACCAGCGACAATTTGGCTAAGTCCTACGCTTTTTTTAAGGGCTCTGCCCACAAACAAACCTTGAATAAAATTTTGTCGGACAACAATGTGGCCGTCAATCTCATCCCCGGCTTACAAAAAGTGGCACAGGCTGCCAACTTTAGCTTGGGCCGCCTGCATGATTATGTCTGCTTAGAAGAAGAGTCCGCCAGCATTGAGCAATTGCAACGCAAAGCCCAAATTGTCGAAAAAAAGGCCGGCCTTTACATTGAAGAATTCTTCCAAAATCCGGAGGTGGTGAAGTCTGCCCTTAAAGCGGTCAGCAAAAAACAATGGGCACAACTGTTGGTCAAGCCACCCAGTAACCCACACCTGCTTAAAGCCACGGCCAGCCTTTCTAGTGAGGACTTTTTTAAAGGCGGTATGCACCTTGCATTCTTGGAAATTGAGCCGGAAATTTACAGCTCACTTAAAAGCCATGTTCAAAAGGACCCTTACATTGGCTTTAAAGCCAAAAAATATCTGCGCATTTTGCTGGAGCTGGAATACACCCTACAAAACCTGATTGAGCAACAGCGCAACCAACAACGCTTGAAAGATGATGCCAAGCTTTACCGTGGCAGTGGCCGTGAATCCCTTATCTTAGAAAGCGAGGTTCGCAAAACAGGGCATCGTTCCCACAATTTACATCTGGACGAAAAGCCCGAAAAACCAAGCTTCATTCAAAAGATGATCCGTGAAGAGCTGGGTTACAAAACATCGGTCGACCGTGAGCAGGTGCAAAAAATCCTCCAAGCGGCGGAAGAAATTTTAAACACTCCGAAGGTGGAAAAACCGTCCGACTTTTTACACAAAAAACACCCAGAAGAGCAAAAGCCTATCTTCACCTTGGACACGATGGACCTTTCCACCCGCTGAGGGTGCAAGGCACAAAAACCCCATAAAAATTGCGATTGAATTTTAAGGCAAAGTCCCTTATCTTCTGTTTTTATGGAATATACAACAGACATTGCCGTGATTGGCGCAGGGCCCGTTGGCCTTTTTACCGTGTTTGAAGCTGGCATGGCCGGCTACAACTGCGTGGTGATTGACTCATTGGAAGAAATTGGCGGGCAACTTTCCGCCCTTTACCCCGAAAAACCTATTTATGACATTCCCGGTCATGCCAAAATTTTGGCGGCTGACTTGGTGAAGCAATTGGAAGACCAAGCCGCCCCTTTCAAGCCCACTTATTTACTGGGCAAAGCGGTGGACAACTTCCACAAAAATGACGACGGCACGTTTACCTTAAAATCGGGCGAAAACACTGTCCACGCCCGTGGCATTTGCTTGGCCGCTGGTGGCGGCATGTTTGCCCCGCGCAAACCACCGCTGGACAACATTGAGCAATTTGAAGGCCAGTCCGTTTTTTATGCGGTGCGTGGCAAAGAACGCTTTAAGGACGAAACTTTGGTGATTGCCGGCGGTGGCGACAGTGCAGCCGATTGGGCGGTGGAACTTGCCCCCCTTGCCAAACATGTACACGTTATTCACCGCCGTGCCCAGTTTAGAGCCGCGGAAGAAACTGTGCAACAACTGCACCACTTGGCCGAACATGGCAACGTGACCATCCACACCCCTTGCCAGCTTAAAGCCCTCACAGGTACAGGCAAACAACTTGAAAAAGTGACCATTGCCGACCTTGAAGGCCAAGAAACCACCTTTGATGCCAGCAAATTACTTTGCTTTTTTGGTATCTCCCCCTCACTGGGGCCGATTACCGGCTGGGGCTTGGACATGAACAAGAAAACTGTCAACGTCGACCCAACCACCATGAAAACCAACATTGATGGCGTGACCGCCGTGGGCGACATTGCTGAATATGGCCACAAACTGCACTTGATTTTAACAGGCTTTGCCGAAAGTGCCTTGGCGATTAAAACCCTGCAAGGCTACATGGACCCTGATAAGAAGTTTAAGGTTGTTTACTCCACCTCCAAAGGGGTGCCAAACAGCTAAGAGCTCCATTTAAAACGAGAAAAAACCTCCCATTTAGGAGGTTTTTTTATGATTACATTTCCATAATGGTGGGCAGGCTTGGCAGTTCATTCACCAACACCCGACCGTTAAAATAAACCTTGAATAAATAAGCACCCAACTGACCGACCTTTTGCGCTGGCACCGCAAAGCCCCAGTACTGATAGCCGTGTTTGTCCACCTTTAAGGCAACCTTGGTTTCCGCATGAAGCAATTTGCCTTGGGCAATTTTAAAATTTTGGTCATACGCGTGGGACTGCGCCAAAATAGCAGCCCTAGAAAAGGACAAAGCCCCTTCGTGGTAACCAATTTCACCGCCGATCATATGGTCCCCTTGGCACCAGCCCATTGCCCCCATAAAGGGAAACTTTAAATAATGGGTCACGCAAAAAGTGTTGCCATAGCTTTGAACGTTGCGCACCGAAAAATCATTCAGGTGCAAATTGTGCGAACCAAGGGTGACACGGCCACGGCCAATGCCATCCTCAAAGTATTTTTGCAATCTTGCGCTGGTTAAAAAATCGGTATTTTTAAGGCGGTAAAGCTCGCCATCTGGTTTTTGGATAAACGTTGCTTCTTTGGCTTGTTTGGGCATGTTTGCTGGCAGGTCCTGCCAGTCATAAAAAACGGTCATCAGCTTAGCGTCCAACCCGCCGGGGCCAAAGGAAATATCTTCTGAATGACAACCTTGGAAGTTGGGCAGTGGAATGTCACTTTCAAAGGGTTGGCCATTGCAAACAAAGGGCACCGCTCCATAAGCAGTGCCATCCGTTTGAATGCTGGTGTTGTTTTCGCCCTTTATGTACATTGGCGCGCCAAAGGCCACGCTTGCGAGAACGATTAACACACAAAAAATTAGAAAGTATCGTATAATTTGCCACATAGCCTGAGTATACTCCTTTTCGTCATTTTTAGGTTGTCATTATCTTATATTTAGCGACAAAAAGGCTTCTAATCAAGCAACAACTGTGACATGATTAAAACGAAAAACAATAAAAACAAGGCGAACCCAATGGCTTTTGACCTTTCCAGCAATCTCATTCAAGAAATTATCCCCCTTTATCTCATTTCCGTTTTAGGGTTTGTGGCAGGGCGTTTTTTGCAAATTGAAGCCAAACCCATTTCCACATTGACCATTTACATGTTGTCACCGGTGGTGTTTTTTATCTCCCTCGCGCAGGTGAATTTTAGCTACGATGCGTTGCTGGCCCCTGCCATTACCTTTACACTAGCTTGCTTGTTGGCACCTTTGCTTTTAAAGCTGTTTAAACTGTTTTCAAAAGAAAAAACACCCTACTTGCTGGCGCTGACCGCTGGCACCAACAATTGGGGTTACTTTGGTTTACCCATCGCCTTCTTTTTGTTTAATGAACAACAAATTGCGGCTTACATTCTGATTGGTTTTGGTTTTCAAGTTTTTGAAAACACACTGGGTGTCTATTACATTTCTCGGGGTCATCAGTCGCCGCTGCAAAGCTTTGTTGCAATTTTTAAAATCCCCGCTATTTATGCCATTGTGTTGGGTTTAGGCTTTAGCTTTTTAAGCCTTGATTTACCCCAAAGTGCGGACAAGGTTTTGCAACTATTTAAGGGTGCTTACACCGTGCTGGGGATGATGATGATTGGCCTTGGCTTGGCAACATTAACCAAGTTTAGGGTGGATGTGCCTTTTACCGTTGCGGTAACCTTAACACGTTTTGCCATTTGGCCTGCTTTGGCATTTGCCTTTATTTACTTCAACCAAGACATCGGACTAATCAGCGACGTTTACCACAAACCGCTTTTGCTATTTTCTTTGATGCCGATGGCCGCCAACAACATTGCCTTTGCCGCCCAATTTAACATGTACCCTGGCAAGGCTTCAGTAGCGGTGCTGATCACCACGTTAATGGCTTTGTTTTACATTCCATGGGCGATAGGATTTTTAGGAATTTAACACATAAAAAAAAGGAGGCTAAGGCCTCCTTATCGCTTGCAGTTACTGTTCATAACTTGCATCATACGCATAAGATGCGTCGCCGTATTTTGCGTTCAATTGCGCAATACGCTTTTTTTAGCAGCGACGGCTACGAATAAAGCGTCGCCGAGCAAAATAAAAAATGAAATAGAGCCGCTTAGCCCCCTATGCCCTACAAAAGCAATCAAGCGTGTGGTCGTTGACCATACCAATGGCCTGCATGTAAGCATAAACAATGGTACTGCCCACAAAGTTCATGCCACGCTTTTGAAGGTCCTTGCTGATACGGTCGCTCAACACTGTTTTTGCAGGAACATCTTCTGTAGATTTAAAATGATTGATAACAGGCTTGCCTGCCACAAAACCCCAAATGTAAGCATCAAAACTGCCAAATTCTTGCTGAATTTTTAAAAACACCTTGGCGTTGCGCACCGCACTGTTGATTTTAAGTTTATTGCGAATGATGCCCGCGTCATTTAACAGTGCTTGGATTTTTTTGTCGTCATAATTTGCAACCTTTTCGGGGTTAAACCCGTCAAAAACTTTTTTGTAATGCTCACGTTTTTTAAGCACCGTTAACCACGAAAGCCCAGCTTGCGCCCCTTCTAACACCAAAAATTCAAACAATTTACGATCATCATGGACAGGCCTGCCCCATTCTTCATCGTGATATTTTTTATAAATTTCATCATCTGTCACCCAAGCGCAGCGCTGCATTTTAAACCAACCTATTTTTTTGTGTCATTTTAAAAAAATTTATACTTTTTTACCCTTAGAGGTTGACACAAACAGCCCCAGCCACAAAGATAAATATACCTTTTATATCTTTTGGGGGTCGACGATGAGTCACATCCTAATTTACATTTTAACCGCAACCGTCTTAATGGCGATGTACAACACCCTTCTGCCCGTTCAAATTCAATGGCGCAGGCCCGAGCAAAAAGCCCGCCTGATTGCAACTGCTTTGAACATTGTGGCATGTTTTACCATCTGCTTTGCCATCACCGATGACACTGGCCAAATTGGCTATGCCGTGGTTGTAAGCACAGTGCTTTATTGCGTGAGTGAGCGATTTATTAAAAAATCGGCCACTTGCCTGCGCAACAAAACAGCCAACAAACTGCTTCAACAGTTTGAAAGCACCGAAGACAGCGACCAGCGCAAGAACATAAAAGCTCAGCTTAAAGCCCTGCGGCGTGAGCGACAACTGCTTGCACAATAATAAAAAGCCTCCTGATGGAGGCTTTTTTGTTTGGCAGTGTTTAATACCTGTAATGTTCTGGCTTGTAAGGGCCTTCTTTGGGGATACTTAAGTAATCTGACTGGGCATCGGTCAAGGTGTCCAACTCCACCCCAATGCGCTTCAGGTGCAAGCGTGCTACTTTTTCATCCAGCTTTTTCGGCAACATGTAAACTTTGTTTTCATACTTTTCAAAGTGGTTCCAAAGTTCAATTTGTGCAATCACTTGGTTGGTGAAAGAGTTGCTCATCACAAAGCTTGGGTGGCCTGTGGCACAGCCTAAGTTCACCAAACGACCTTCCGCCAACAAGATGATGCTTTTGCCGTTGTTTAGCTCAATTTTATCCACCTGTGGCTTGATGTTCTGCCATTTAAAGTTACGCAATTTATTCACCTGAATCTCGGTGTCAAAGTGGCCAATGTTACAAACAATGGCTTGGTCTGGCATAGCTAGAACATGATCAGCAGTAATCACATCCACGTTACCTGTGGTGGTCACAAAAATGTTCCCTTCTTGGCAAGCGTCCGCCATCTTTTTCACTTCATAGCCTTCCATGGCTGCTTGCAGGGCGTTGATCGGGTCAATTTCGGTAACAATCACACGAGCACCTTGCGCTTTAAGTGCTTGGGCACAGCCTTTACCCACATCGCCATAACCTGCAACAACGGCGACCTTACCAGCAATCATCACATCGGTTGCGCGCTTAATGCCATCTAATAAGGACTCCCGACAGCCGTAAAAATTATCAAACTTAGACTTGGTCACAGAATCGTTGACGTTAATGGCTGGGCACATCAACTTGCCTTCTTTAAAACGCTTGTTCAGGTAGTGAACACCTGTTGTTGTTTCCTCGCTGATGCCTTTTACTTCCGCCATCAGTTCGGGGTATTCATCGTGCATCAAGGCGGTTAGGTCCCCTCCATCGTCCAAAATCATGTTTGGGCGCCAGCCGTTTGGCCCTTCAATGGTGGCGCGGATGCACTCAATAGCTTCTTCTTCGGTTTCGCCTTTCCATGCAAAAACAGGCACACCTGTTGCCGCAATGGCTGCCGCCGCTTGATCCTGCGTGGAAAAAATATTGCAAGATGACCAACGCACTTCCGCACCCAAGGCGGTTAAAGTTTCAATCAGCACGGCTGTTTGAATGGTCATATGCAGGCAACCTGCAATGCGTGCACCTTTAAGGGGTTGGCTTGCACCGAACTCTTCACGCAGAGCCATCAGCCCTGGCATTTCATGCTCGGCCATTTCAATTTCTTTTCTGCCCCATTCCGCAAGGGTGATATCTTTAATTTTATAATCCCCTGTCGTGTCCAGTTTCATGGCCGTTGCTGTCATCATTTTTTCCTTATTTTATTTTTAAGAATCACATCAAAAGTTTAAAAGATTTATCAGGCAATGTCGAATAAGAACCGCGTAATATTTATTACACACTCCAAATACACAGCATTCATAACTTTATACATCAGACAGATTTACCATCTCTTCCTTTTTCAGTTCCACTTCAGGAGAAAAATATGTTTTTTTTATATAACTTCGCACTCTACATCGCCATAGGTTTATCGCTGATGTTTGTGTTGACAGAGTGTACCATGAACTACCTTTTTGGCAATGCTAGATGGCGCATTTCACTTACACGCAATGAGTGCATTGTTACCATAACATCTATTTTCACATTGGCCTTTATAGGCGGTTATGTAGGTGTTCAGATTCAAGATAGCTTTGCCTATGCATCTAGCAACCTCAGTTTCATAATAGGAGAGTACACCCCACCAGAAACTTTTGCTGCGATGGCACCAAAAGGTGAAGCCGATTTCTTCGCCACAATCTTTGCTGCTCTTTTCAGTTTACCGTACTTATACATAAAAAGTTATTGGATCAGCAAGCGCAAGAAGCTTTATTGGACACTTAAAAGTGAGCTGCTTGATGCTGACTTAAAATATAGCAAAAAGGATGCGGAACACGTAACTGCAAAACAACGTTTTGAGCATATCAAGTGTATTCTATATAAAGACGTTAACGGCTACTGCCTCTAAACATTCATCGAACCCAAAGCCTCTCACACATGAGAGGCTTTGCCTTTTTGTAAGGCAGAAACCTCAAAACCTCACAACAAACAAAAGACACCCAGCCTTTATACAACAAGCACTTATAACTAAAGCCATGATATTAAATAAACATTAACTTACGTCAGTAAATTATCATTATTAAAAGATAAGCAAACGCTTCTCATTTGAATGATGAAGTTCAATGAACATCGAAAATCAGAATCACAAAATGCAAACAACCAAGCAAAAATCTATAAATTTAGAATGTTAGTGAGCATTCACAAAATTAACATGTCAACAGCCAGAACTTGAAAGATCATACATTCAAAATGAACAAAAAAAGGAGGGCAAACACCCTCCCATGAAACAAAGATTTCATCACCCAGCTTGGTGGGGGTGGATGGCCGGTTTCGGTGTTTCACTTGCACCTTCACCAGAGGACATGCCCGATGCTTTACGGTTTTGTTCCGCACGCATCGCCGCTGCCTTTTTATCTCGTTCAATACGCTCAGGGTCAAGAATTTGGAAGTAACCCTCCACCCCACCTTCCACACGGTTAAGTTGCACTACGGCATAGATATCTGTTTCCAGCTGACGGCGTAAAACACCCATCGCAGTCTCTGAAGCATCGCCGTTTAACATCACACGGTTGATCACCGCATCAATTGCTGACTTGGGGTCATTGGCGTGAATGGTCGCCATTGAACCGGCGTGACCTGTGTTGATCGCAGAACAGAATGTAAAGGCATTTTCTTGACGAATCTCACCCAGCAAAATACGGTCAGGACGCATACGCAAACAAGCATTTAAAATGTCCGTCACGTCAGGGCCGTCACTGTCCTTTGAAGCACCTGCGAATGTAAATGAACAAGCATTGTGCTGTGGCACTTTAAGCTCCAACACGTCCTCAATCGTTACCAAGCGCTCGTCTTCGCCAACGTAACGCAAAATGGCGTTCATAAACGTGGTTTTACCTGAACCTGTACCACCACTAATCAAAAGTGTTTTCTTGCCCTTCACAGCGGCAATAACAGCCTGCTTATCTTCCTCGGTCATTTTATAATCATCCAAGGTAAAGTCTTTTTCCTTGTGGTGAATACGAATTGCCATTGAAAACTTTTTAGGGTTTTGTAAACCGGCCACCACCTGCGCACGGTGACCACCCGGCATCATGAATGACAAAATGGGGTTGTTGAGTGAAAATTCCAGCCCACGGTATTCGGCCAACATTTTCATGATATCCATCATCATTTCTTGTGTCAGCTCTGGCGCTTTTTGAAAGTGCCATTTACCGCTGTAATCTTCAAAGCCAATTTCCCCTGGCGTGTTGATGACCAATTCCTTTTTACCCTGCGTGAATTCTGGTTCCAGATATTTCATAAATGGTTCCATAATACGTTTTTGCTGTGGACTAAAAATATAATCTGCGGCCATAACTGTTCCCCTCATCGCATAAAATTATTTTTGTTACCCCTTTATGATGACAGGTATTAAAAACCAGTTCAAACGAATGACAATTTACCTTGCAAAACAGCACTTACTTTAACCCTTAAACAAGCGCATAATTGCCACAAAACCTCTAAAAACCACCTAAAAAATTGCAAAATTAAGAAAAAACCGTAAAATTGCGAATAAGAAAACAGGGGTACACACATGTTCACATTCATCAAAATTTTTATTGTCACTTTATTTGTGGCTCAACAAAGCCATGCACAAATTGAAAGCACCACGGGCGATATTATCTTTTTAACCTCAGGCACAGAACAGGCACGCATCACAACAGATGGTGTGATTAAAGCCACAAAGAACATTCAAGTGGGCAGCACAACGGCCACATGTTCTGCCAGCAATGAAGGGTCTATTCGCTACAACAGTACAACCAAGGTATTAGAATTTTGTGATTCATTAGGCTGGGCACAAATGTTGGTTACAAGCACATCTTCTACCGACACAACACCAGACAGCTTTGACTTTACCAACTTAACCGACCAAGGCTTAGGCCAAATCATTCTCAGCAACACAGAAAACATCACAGGTTTTGACGGCCCAATTATTGCCGAAGTCAGCGGCGGCGGGTCCCCCGCCATCAGCATCAATGGCGGCGCATGGCTAACTGCGGGTAACATCAACCCTGGGGAGAGCTTGCGAGTAAGGATGAATGCTTCCCCTTCGGTGAGCACAGCTTTGGTGGCCACCGTTACCGTAGGCACGGTGAGTGACAACTGGACAGTGACCACCAAGGCCGGCCAAACCCGCATCTTCCAAACCAGTGTTTCTTATGTTGGCGGCAGTATTGGTGGCTTAAGTGGTGCCGATGCCATCTGCCAATCTCGCGCAAGCCTTAAAGGTTACGCTGGCAGTTGGAAAGCTATTTTGTCGGACAGTACCGCCAATGCCAAAGACCGGTTAACCATCACCTACCCTGTGGTGCGCGCCAGCGACAGCACAGTCGTTGAAAGTATAAACCTGTGGAATGGATCTCTTGAAAACAAGATAACACCTGCTGGCGGCGCCAACGTTTGGTCTGGCACCGATGCAACAGGTGAAGCAACTGCCAACCATTGCAATGATTGGTCAAGCACAGGGGCGACAGGCCAAGGTGGATTCTCTGGCAATACAAGCCCCGGCTGGATCGACACAGGTAGTGGTGCCTGTACAGGCCAAAAGAGGCTTCACTGCATTGAACAATAAAAAAAGTGCCGCAGCAGCGGCACTTTTTTAAGTTTAACTTAAGCGCTTTTGGCTTTGCGCTCTACCTTGTCAATTTCCACCCAGCCCACAGAGCCATCGTCTTCGCGGTAAACCACGTTGATCGCACCTGTGTCAATGTTGTTGAAAAGGAAAATGTTGGTGTGCATCAAGTCCATCTGCATCACCGCTTCGTCCACCGTTAGAGTTTGAATTTCCTTAATGTCGGTACGCTGAACGTCCGGGGCATAAGTTTCCGTTTCAGGTGCCGTTTCCAAAGATTCTTCCAGAATTTTGTTGTGCACGGCAGAAATTTGCTCCGCACGGGTGAACTTTTCAGTGTCACGGCGGCGACGGTGCTTTTGCAAACGACCTTTATACTTCTTCAAGCGACGCTTCAGTTTTTCAATAGCATCATCCACCGCAAGGTAGTAATCCGCAGCTTCTGCTTCCGCACGCAAGTGAATTTGGCTGGCGTGAAGTTTAATGTCCACCTTGTGGATGTGGCCTTTGTTGCTAAACTGGACATTCGCGTCCACAATTTCAGGGAAATATTCAGAAATACCGGTAATTGCTTCGTTGCAGTGACCTTTAAGTGAATCTCCCACTTCCATGTGTAATCCTGTAATTTGTAGATCCATTGTTCTATCTTTCTTTTATTTTACAAATTTAAAAACTATTGTGCCCTGATACGTCGACCCGAGCTGGAAGGGATTCCCATTCCCTCACGATATTTTGCCACAGTTCGACGTGCGACATCCACCCCTTCATCTTTTAAGAGCTGGACCAATTTCTCATCGCTCAGCGGTTTGGCTGAGTTTTCTTCCGCAATCAGACGTTTGATGATCTGACGAACACTTTCGGATGCCACGGTCATGTTGCCACCCGTTGTGCCAATGGCGGAAGAGAAGAAATATTTCATTTCAAAAACCCCCATCGGTGTTTGCATGTATTTACCGTTGGTTACACGGGACACGGTGGATTCATGCACGCCCACCTTTTCCGCAATCATCTTCAAGGTCATCGGTTGCAAACTTTCCATGCCAAAATCAAAGAAACCGCTTTGAAATTGAACAATGGCGTTAGACACCTTGAAAATGGTGCGTGCACGCTGTTCTAGGCTTTTAATAAGCCACTGCGCACGGCTGACACGTTCATTGACATAACCCTTTTCCTCACCGTCGTCTCGCCCTGCCATTTGCGCCTGAAAACCGCTGTTGAGCAGAATTTTCGGCATCGCATCGGCGTTGAGCTCGCTGCGCCAAGCGCCTTCTTTTTTGGTGACCACCACGTCAGGGATGACATTGGTGGACACGTCGCTGCCGTATTGCAAGCCCGGCTTTGGCGTCAGCGTGGTGATGGTTTGGCATATCTCTGCCACCTCTTCCAAGGTGCAGCCCGAAACCCGTGCCAGTTTTTTAAAGTCTCGCTGTGCAAGCAGTTCGAGGTTTTTAACCACTTGCGAAGCTTGTTCTAATTTTTGTCCTTTTAATTTAACGTCTAATTCTAATTGTAAGATCAAACATTCTTTAAGATCCCTTGCGGCAACGCCTGCGGGGTCTAAAGTTTGTAACAGCTCCAGCGCATCTTCCACCAATGCCTTTTCAACGTTTAACCTTTCCGCAATGTTGTTTGTGTCGCCACGCATGTAGCCGGCATCATCGATAGAATCGATAAGGTAAGAACACAAAAAATGAAGTTTAGGGTCATCGGTTACTTCTCCCACTTGTTGTTGCAAATGTTGCTTAAGAGTGGTTTCCGTCGATGCTGTACGCTCTAGGTAAGATTCGTCACCATCATCAAAACCGCCGCCAGAAGTGTGCGATGTACCACTGTCGTACATGCTGTCCCACCCCATGTCTAAGGATTCCACGTCCGAACCGATATTTTCCGATTCCAACGCCTTGACAGAGTCCATCTCTTCGGCAGCAGAGTCTTGCGGGTCGCTGATTTGTTCTGATGTGCCATCATCACTGGTTAAAAAGGGGTTATCCATCAATTCTTGACCGATAAATCCTTGTAAGTCCTGCGTGGGCATTTGCAGAATTTTAATCGCCAATTGGAGTTGGGGTGTCATAACCAACTTCTGATCCAGCTTTAAATTCAAGCTTTGATCAATTGCCATTTATGTCCTCCAATTTCATGAAACTTTTGTTTTTATTATTTTCATTATAACCGACAAGTCTCTCTCTATCTTATTTTTGGCATCACGCACAAGAAAATCGGCAGTTTTTCAGGCTAAAAATTGACATTTTAGACACAAAAACTGACCATGACATCATCCCAAAATAAAACGTATGACCCCTAAATGACGAAAATCTAACAAAAATGCCTGTTCAAAAAACAGGCATTGGAATTTCATGTGATAACTGACAGTTTGAAAGCGGCAGGTTACGCCAATTTAAAATCTTCCCCAAGGTAAACCTTTTTCACCTCATCATTGGCGACAATTTCCTGTGGTGTGCCCTCCATTAAAATGCGACCATCGTGCAAAATGCATGCACGGTCCACAATAGACAAGGTTTCGCGGACGTTGTGGTCGGTAATCAGCACGCCAATGCCACGGGTTTTAAGGTCATAAACCAGTTTGCGCACATCACTGATCGCCAAAGGATCCACCCCTGCAAAAGGTTCATCTAAAAGCACATAAACAGGTCGCGCGGCAAGGGCACGGGCAATTTCAACCCGTCGCCTTTCACCGCCTGACAAGGCAGGTGCCATGCTTTTACGAATCCGCTCCAGACCAAAGTCACGCAACAGCTCTTTTAGGCGAGCACGCACCGCTGGTGGGTTTTTTTCAACAATTTCCAGCACGGACTTGATGTTGTCTTCAACACTCATCCCTCTAAAGATAGAAGATTCCTGCGGTAAGTAACCCAAACCATAACGGGCACGGCGGTAAACCGGCCATTCTTCCACGTTCATACCATCAATGGTGATTGAACCATGATCCGTTTCCACCAAACCAACAACAGCGTGGAAACTGGTTGTTTTACCTGCACCATTGGGGCCGAGCAAGGCCACCACTTCACCACGCTGCAAATGAAATGACACGTCATTTAAAATGACACGCTTGCCAACCACTTTGCGTAAGTTTTCAACTCTCAGGCCTGTTTTGCCAGTGTTTAGAGATGTAATTGTGCTCAAAACTTAGTCTTTTCCTTTAATTGTAAAAATTGCCTTCACACGGCCATCGTTTTGGTTATTATTGAGGAACATGTCCCCCGTTTCAAGGTTATAGGTTAAACTTTCTCCTTGAACCACGTTTTCATCACGGCTCAGCATCACATCGCCCGTCACCAAAACTGTGCCTGTTTTAGGGTTGTAGGTGGCTTTGTCGCCGGTGGCAATGCTCGAACCATCAACAATTTTAATGCGGCCAACCGCTTCAACTTTTTGCAAGGCTGGGTCTTCCGCCTCGCCTTGGTAAAAAACATCCATTTTTTGTGCCAGCATCGTCGCACTGCCATAAACCAACTTTACATCACCTTCAAAAGTTGCTTGGCCAAGGTCGTGCAAAATCTCCAACCGCTGTGAGGTTACATCAAAAGCTTGCGCTGCCCATACATTTGGGGCAAACAACAAAGCAACTAACATCATCAGAAAACGCATCATTCACCTCCTGTAGATTGTGGGTTATAACGAAGCTGAACATGACCTTCCAAGATCATCCGCTGGCTGTTGACATTCAGCTTAAATCGGTCCGCTTGCAGGTAGCCATTTGGCGTTGTGAAAAACACCTTTTCTTCTGAGTGGACATCTAAAGTATCCATATGACCCACCACATTTTGGCTGCGCACTGTAAAGCCCATGGCCTGCAAACGTACATCACCTTTTAAGGCCATTTGCTGGTTGGCATTATCCAACGTGCCTTGCCCTGCTTCAAATTTATATTCCTTGCCATTTGCTAAGGTGAAGGAGCCTAACAGTTCTTCTAGCACCATGGCTTCAGCACCAGTTTGCATTTTTTGCACAGCCCGTGCGGCTTCCACCTGCCAGCGGCGCCCCTTTTCATCCTCGCCTGTAAAGCGTGGCGATTCCATCATGGTGGACGTGCCACCGTTGCCGCTTTCATCGCTGGCGGCCATGCCCCTTGCACTGTCATCCATTGAGGTGGACAGCTTGAGGCGAGATTCTTCCCGCGCGGGCCACAAAAACATCACCAATGTTAAGGTGACGGCCAACCCAATGAATGTAAACTTTGCCGTTTTTGCCTTCACCGATTAAATAACCCCTGCTTGCAAACAGTCATGAATATGAAGCACGCCCACAGGCTGGCCTTCATCCACCACAAAAAGTGCGGTAATTTTATTTTCTTGCATCAGGTGCACCGCTTTGCTGGCCAAAATGGTTGGCGCAATAACTTTGGGGGACTTTGTCATCACGTCGCCCGCGGTACGGCTTAAAATATCGTCGGACATATGACGGCGCAAGTCACCATCGGTGATCACACCTGTCAGCTGGCCTTCAGTGTTCACCACACCCACAACGCCCAAGCGCTTTTGTGAAATTTCCAACACAGCGTCGGACATAGGTGAGTTTTCCTGCACCTGTGGCAGGTCCTTGTTCATCAATTCAGCCACATGCAACAACTTGCTGCCCAATTTGCCACCTGGGTGGAAGTTGGCAAAGTCCTCAGGTTTAAAACCTTGTCTGTGCATCAATGCCACGGCCAAAGCGTCGCCCAGTGCCAAAGTGGCGGTGGTGGAAGAGGTTGGCGCAAGGTTAATCGGGCAAGCTTCTTGGGTCACACCGTTGACCAAGCAAATGTCCGCCGCTTGACCAAGCGTGGAGGCTGACTTACCTGTAATGGCAATTAAAGGCACATTAAAACGTGCGCAGTGCGCCAAAATATCGCCCAACTCCTTGGTTTCACCACTGTGAGAAAAGGCTAAAACCGCATCGTCTGGGGTAATCATACCAAGGTCACCGTGGCTGGCTTCCCCCGGGTGTACCGCAAAAGAAGGTGTACCGGTACTGGCCAATGTTGCCGCAATTTTTGCGCCAATGTGGCCAGATTTACCCATACCCGTGACAATAACACGACCCTTGTTTTGAGTTGTCTTCAACAACAATGAAACGGCATTTGTGAATGTTTCCCCCAAGTTTTGGGCAAGGTTTTCAAGGCATGCCGCCTCTTTTAAAAGGACATCTTTACCGTTTTGAATGTCAAAATCGGCAGGTGTGTTGGCGGTTACGTTTGCAGTTTTCATAAAAATGTATCCTGTTTTTTTATAGGCTTAGTGGTGCGCGAAAATGTCTTGATCTTCCCAGCCGGCAAGATCAATTTCAACCCTTGTTTCCAAAAAGTCGAAGCATTTTTGCGCCAAATGAACACGGTCCACCTGTTTCAACATTTTATCCAACTCAATTTTAAGCGCGTGAAGGTGAATCACATCATCGGCGGCGTAATTCAACTGCGCTTCAGAAAGTTCATCAGCACCCCAGTTGGTAGAAGTGACCGTTTTATCCAGCTGAACGCCCAAAAGCTCTTGGCACAAGGCGTTTAGGCCATGGCGCTCGGTGTACGTGCGGGTCAAGCGAGACGCAATTTTAGTATCATAAAGAGGTGTTGTCATCACGCCAAGATAATGCTTCATCGTCAACACATCTTTGCGACCGTAGTGGAAAATTTTTAAAATGCGATTGTCTTGCAGTAGTTTTTTAAGGTTGGGCGCTGACCAGTCCGTGCCGTCAAACTTCACCAACCAAACATCCCCTTCGCCATTGGCAACTTGGGTCATGCACAAGCGGTCCCGAAAGACGTTAAGCCCCATCATTTCACAGTCAACCGCCGCCATACCATTGGGGAAGCTGGCTTCTGCCGGTAAATCATTCATACACAGTTGTACATTCTGGGACATTTTCTCTCCTTCGTTTTTAAACGCACTTTATTTGGTTTCTTTTAACACAAAACCGCCACAAAATAAAAATTTAAAGGTACACAAAACCTAAAATCACAACCCCAAGCAACACCCGATAAATCACAAATGGTGCAAAGCCCACACGCTCCACCCATGTCATCAGCGCTTTAATGGCCAAAAATGCAGTGACAAATGCCAAGAACATGCCCAACCACAAGCCCTCCACCGTTCCGACATAATGACTGGGCTGGTGCACACAAAGGGCATAAAAACCCAACATTAAAATGACAGGGATGGACATCAACATCGCAAAGCGTGAGCTTTCGGTGCGGCTATAACCCATCAAACGCCCTGCGGTCATGCAAATTCCACTGCGTGAAGTGCCCGGGATCAGCGCTAGCGCCTGAAAAAGACCAAAAACAAAAGCTTCCTTTTTTTGAAGGTCAGATATTTTTTTAAAGGCGCAGTTTTGAACCCGTTTGTCCGCCCAATAAAGCAATAAACCATAAAAAATGGATGTAAAGGCGATGACCTCAACATAGCGCCCGACCACGGTCAACCATTCTCGGATAAAAAAGGCGGTGACCAACAAAGGCAAGGTTGAAAGGGTCAACAGCATAAAAAGCCGTGCTTCTGGTTGCTGGCGCTGACCCGTCAATACCAACCAAGCACCGCGGCACAAGGCCGCCACTTCCCGCTTGAAGTAAAACATTACCGCAAACAACGTACCCACATGCACCCCAAGGTCAAACAAGATGCCTTGGTCACTCCACTGGGTAAAATAAGGCACCAACACCAAATGGGCACTGGAAGAAATGGGCAAAAACTCGGTAATACCCTGCACAATGCTTAATGTGATGACCTGTAAAATATCCATAAAAATCACTTTAAAGAACAATGAAACAAGACACAAGAACCTGCCATTTGTTGATACCGTGCAAGGTGATTATTTTGACACGCCTCAGCAAAGCCCTTGCCACAAAAAAGCCCCGCAATTGCAGGGCTTTCAATCAAAACAGTATTGATTACTTTTTAGAAAGCGGTGAAAGCATCAACAGCATAAAGCGACCTTCCATTTTAGGCGCTTGATCCACCTTGGCAATTTCCTTGGTGTCCGCTTCAATGCGTTTCAACATTTCATAACCCAGTTCTTTGTGGGTAATTTCACGACCACGGAAACGCAGGCTTACTTTCACTTTATCGCCCTTGTCCAAGAATTTGACAATGTTTTTCAGCTTAATTTGGTAGTCATGCTCCTCGGTTTGCGGGCGGATGGTTACCTCTTTCACTGTGGTTTTTACTTGGTTTTTACGAGCTTCAGCCGCTTTTTTCTGCATTTGGAACTTGTATTTACCATAGTCAATAATCTTGCACACAGGTGGTTCAGCATTTGGAGAAACTTCCACCAAGTCCAAACCAGCGTCAAAGGCGCGGTTTAAAGCCTCGTCTGTGGAAATAACACCCAACTGCTCACCATTATCATCAATTACACGTACTTGTTTGGCCGTAATGGCGTCGTTCACCCTTGTGTCGTCTTTGCGATTCTTTTCCGGGCGTTGTCTATTGATAGCGATAGCTTTACCTTTCTATTCTATTTCTCTTCATAGATTACTATTTTTAAGCTTAAATTTGTTTTTATCAAGCTTTAACTTTAAATTAAGCGGCTTCTTCTTGATTTTCCACCACTGGCAGTGCCTTGGTGCGCACTTCTTCATGCATGGCGGCAATCAACTCTTCCACTTTCATGGTGGTTTGCTTTTGCGAACCTAAACGGCGCACAGTCACGGTGCCGTTTTCAATTTCACGGTCACCCAACACCAATTGAACAGGCACTTTAGAAACGCTGTGCTCACGAATTTTGTAAGACACTTTTTCGTTGCGATAATCCCCTTCAATGCGGAAACCTTCTGCTTGCAACTTTTGAACAAGCTTTTCCACCGCTGGGTTTTGTTTTTCGGTAATGCCCATGGCCACCATTTGCTGTGGTGCCAACCAAAGTGGGAAGTGACCGACGAAGTTTTCAATCAAAATGCCGCTAAAGCGTTCCAATGAACCCAATAAGGCACGGTGAATCATCACCGGAATTTCTTTTTCTCCCTTTTCATTGATAAAGGTTGCGTCTAAACGGTCTGGCAAGTTGAAGTCCAATTGAATGGTCCCACACTGCCAGTCCCTGCCAATGCAGTCCTTCAACACAAATTCCAATTTCGGGCCGTAAAAAGCACCTTCACCGGGGTTGAGTGTCCACTCCAAGCCAGCAGCGTCACAAGCCTCTTTAAGCGCCGCTTCGGCTTTATCCCAAACCTCATCATTGCCGACACGCATTTCCGGACGGTCCGAAAACTTGACACGCACATCTTCAAAGCCAAAGTCGCTGTAAATTTCCTTAATCAATTCACACAGCATCAAAACTTCTGAGTTGATTTGGTTGGCGGTGCAGAAAATGTGTGCATCGTCTTGGGTCATCGAGCGCACACGCATCAAGCCGTGCAAAGCGCCATGCGCTTCGTTACGCATGCATGTGCCAAACTCGCTCATGCGCAGTGGCAAGTCACGGTAGCTTTTAATACCTTGGTTAAAAATCTGAACGTGGCAAGGACAGTTCATGGGCTTTAATGCCATAATTTTATCGCCATCATGAATTTCAAAAATCTCACCTTTGGAAAACTTTTCCCAGTGACCACTTTTAAGATAAAGCGAATGATCCACAATTTTAGGGGTGTTCACCTCTTCATAATTGTGTTTTTTCAATTTTTCACGGATATACTCTTGCAATGTTAAAAACATTTGCCAGCCTTTTTGGTGCCAAAAAACCTGACCCATTGCAATGTCCTGCAAGTGGAACAAGCCCATGGCAGGGCCAATTTTACGGTGGTCACGCTTGGCACTTTCCTCCAGCATGCGCAAGTAGCCTTTCAGCTCATCCTTGCTGCCCCAAGCAGTACCGTAAATACGGGTCAGCATTTCGTTGTTGCTGTCACCACGCCAGTAAGCGCCAGCCATGTGCTGAAGCTTAAAGTGACGACCAGCTTTGGCAGTACTTGGGATGTGTGGTCCACGGCAAAGGTCGACAAAAGCGTTATCGTCTGTGCCTTGCTTGTAAAGGGAGATGGTTTCATCGGCCGGCAGGTCAGAGATAATTTCCGCCTTATAGTCCTCACCAATGCCTTTGAAGTATGCGATGGCTTCATCACGGTTCCAAACCTGACGCTCGATCGGCAGGTCACGTTTGACAATTTCCTTCATGCGGGCTTCAATTTTTTCCAAGTCCTTATCGGCGACACTTTCTTTAAAGGCCACGTCATAGTAAAAGCCATTGTCAATCACAGGGCCGATGGTAATTTGCGCTGTTGGGTAAAGCTCTTTAATGGCTTGTGCCAAAATGTGCGCTGTAGAGTGGCGTAAAGTTTCTAAGCCCTTTTCGGTCTTGGATGTGTGGAACACAATGTTTGCATCGGTGGTGATCGTGGTCGTGAGGTCCAATTCTTTCCCATCAACTTCCATCATTAGAGCGGCTTTGGCGAGACCTTCACCAATAGACTGCGCCACTTCTAAACCTGTTACAGCGCCGTCAAATTCTTTTACAGAACCATCTGGCAGAGTGATCACTGGCATAACTTTGTATTCCTTTTAAATTTAATTATTAACAATCATCATAATCTAAGCTTTTAGTGGATTTTTTGCAAAGATTTTATCTTAAACCACAAAAAAAACGAGGCCGAAACCTCATTTAAATCTTTACAGCCTATAAAGAGCACTTATCTACCGTCCCAGCGGTGAGCTGTTTCGGGCATTCCTGCCGGTGTCAACGTGCAGTAATTGTAGCCACGTTGGTCATTTAAACCATTGGCGGTAATTTCACGCTGGTGTGCATCTTCATGGAGGCAGAGGTTGCGATCCTGACGGATCATTTTTTCTTTATTGTTCGGAAAAGCTTCACGAAACCCTGTTGCCACACTTAAGGTTTCCAGCACGTCATACTCTTTAAGTGCCTGCCAGTCCTTTTGCACTTGATGCTTAATTTCAGGCGTACAAGCGCCAAGCATCAACGTTAAGATTAAAAATGAACACAGTTTCTTCATAAGAACAAAGCTTAGCAAAAACACTGACCAAAGCCTAAAACTTTGACCGCTCATGCCTACAACGCAAGCGTCTTTACAATTTCTGGTGTGGTAATTGCGTCAATTTGACTTTTATGGAGCACGTGAACCCCCTCACCCCTTGGCGCACAACGCTTGGGGTCACTAGCCGACCCAAACAGAGTCACACCCTTTGCGCCGCTGGCCACAGCAATGTGCATGGGCCCTGTGTCATTGCCAATCACACACAAGCATTTGGAGGAAAGGTCGATCAATTGACCAATGGTTGTTTGGTTGCACAAATTGATGGCTTTTGGCGCCTCTTTGACAATATCTTTGAGCAAGACCTCTTCTGCACCTGCGCCAATCAGTGCCACTTGGTAACCCTTTTCAATTAAAACATTGGCAAGGTTTGCAAAAGAACCCCAACGTTTTTCAGGGCGGTGAGCCGACCCCCCAGGCACCAGTAAAATCAACTTATTCAAATTCAAATTATGCTTTTGCACCAAAGTTTCTGATTCTGTCGCTGCATAAAGCAAATTGGGTTGCCCCATGTTTTGAACCCCTGCCACAGCAATTTGGTCGGCCAAACGGTCCAAGGTATGCATATTTTTGCGATTGGGGTTGGTTTGTTTAAATTGGCAAGTTGGCGCAATGCCACACCAAGCGGGACGACCTGCCAAAAAGTAATACAAATAATTGGTACGGTCATTGGTTTGCAGGTCATAAACAAGGTCATAACCTTTCAACTGACTGCGCAGCTTCATCAAGTAATTTAAATTAAAAGGCTTTAAGCGTTCGTCCACCAAAACATTTTCAAACGCAGGGTGGTTGTGGGCAAACGGCATCATCCCCTTGGTGGTCAGCAATGTAATGTGGGCATCTTTATGGTGTTTACGAATGGCATCAAAAGCGGCTGTCGCCTGAACAAAGTCACCCAAGGCGCCCAGTTTAATGACAAGAATTTTTTTCATGATTCATTTTCTAAGAATTTAAATTGCAAATTAAGCATCCACAACGCCAGCTTCGGCAACGGTCTCATACACAGGACCGATAGAACTTTCCCAAATGCGCATGGTTACAGTGTGTTGGTGGTACTGACCACTTAAGCAAAGTGGCGCCACCATGGACGCTTTAAAACCAGCGTCAAACAGGTCAAAACCAGCGGCTAGCAAAAAGGCTTCGGTGTGAGCACCTGTGACCAAAACTTCTTCCACACCGTTTTTTTGAAGCGTTTTAATAACCACTTGAGGCACGCCATAACCATGGTGTTTGAAGGAGTATTTGGTGTGAACTTTAGAAGTGTCCGAATTTGGGGCTGTCCAGTCCAGCCATTCAAGGTCGCGCTTATCTTCAGGGTCGGCCACCAAAACTGTTGCAATGGTTGGCATTTTAGCCGCAAGCTTATTAACGTTAGACACAATCACCTCTGGCGTGTTTAAGCCCGGCTGGATATCAAGCGCAAGTACAACTTTTTTCATAATCCTATGATTCTTCCCCTAAAATTTTGTGATAAGCCTCCCATTCAGCTTGACACATCTTCTCTACCGTAAAGGTATTTTGCACCCAAGCATAGGCTTTTTCACCCATTTGACCCTTATTATAGTCACCTTTCAAGAACCCTCGTAGCATTTTCGCCATAGTTTCAACATCATCCACAGGCACTAAAAGCCCTGTTTGTTCATGCTGCACCGTTTCCAGTGACCCACCATGAGCCGTGGCAATCACAGGCTTTTTCATCGCACCCGCTTCAATAGCCACACGGCCAAAGGCCTCAGGCTCAGACGATGCGCTGACAATCACATCGCTCATCGCATAAAAAGGTGGGATGTTGGCTTGACCACCCGTTAAGGTGACTCGAGTTTTTAAACCCAATTGCTCAATTAAATTTTCCAGCTCTTTTTTATAAGCTGTTTTTTTGCCAGCACCGCCCACAATCAGCGCATGCCATGAAGGGTCACCCTTCAACTCCGCCAAGGCTTTGATAAAAGGTACCTGCCCTTTCCAACGGGTGAGGCGACCGGGTAGGGTGATCACCACTTTATCTTCAACATGCCACGCCTTTTTCATCGCATCAACTTCCGCTTGACTTAAAGCGGATGGGTCAAATTTCCTTGGGTCCACCCCTCTATGGGCAATGTCCACCTTTTGAGGATCAACACCATAATGTTTTACCACATGGTCTTTAATAAACTGACTAATCGCAATCACCCGTTCACCACGCACCATGGAGCTGTTATAAAACTTTTTAAGGTTGTTTTGGATTTTGTGTGTGCCGTGAAAAGTGGTGACAAAAGGTGTGTTCGTCCACTTGGCGGCTAAAAAAGCAGCCCAAGCTGGCGCCCTTGAACGGGCATGCACCAATTTAATGTTGTTACGCTGAATCACAGTCACCAAGCGCAGGGCACTATATATAATAGAAACAGGGTTTCGGTTTTTAAGCGGCAATTGAAAGTGCACGCCACCGTCTTTTAAAAGTTCGGGCACCATTTGACCACCCGCGCTGGCCACAAAACTGCCACAATTCTGCGCCACCAAAAAACGGGACATTTCCACAGTACCACGTTCCACCCCACCTTCATGCAAAGCGGCTGTAACCTGTAACACATTTAAGTTTTTCAAATCTTTTTCCATAAGGTGAAATGTACCACAAACCCCTTTATTGCCAAGGTTATTTTGATATAAAAAAGCACCAATCACGACATAAAAACAACAAAAAGCTTTCTTTTTTAATCAATTTGTCATATTTTCAGGCACGAAAGGCCATGGCTTTTCAAAGATTAACGTAAGGAAGTTTGGGCAAACTTGGCAAACGTACATTCATATTGGTATCACAAAACCGTGTCACGATTACGGGAGTTTTTCATCGCACGTGGGTTTATTGAAGTTCACCCCCAATCGCACATCAGCTTCCTTGCCATTGCCGACGACATTTCCACCATTTCCACCTACAACAACGGTCAGGAAAGTTTTTTACTGCCTCAAACGGGGCACATGTGGCTAGAGTTTGAACTACTTAAAAACCCAGACCTTCCCGGTGTTTTTTGCTGCACCACCAGTTACCGTCAACACAAAAACCCAGTACCTGGTAGACATGAAAACATTTTCCCCATTTTTGACTTTGAAACTTCAGGCGGCATTCAGTCTATGTTGCAAATTCAAAGAGAATTGCTAGAACACTTTGACTTTGACATGGGTCTTTATAAAGAGTTCACGCACAGCAACCTCACCCTTGACCTTGGCGTTAAAAACATTGACGCCGCGACCGAAAGCTTAATTGGTCAAAACGTCAGCCCTGTGACCGTGGTGACCGACAGACCAAACTCCATCAACAAGTCATGGTGTGCAAAACGTGACAATGACCGTGTTAAAACCTCGGATGTGATTTTATACGGTATGGAAACCATTGGCGCTTCCGAGCGTGCGGTGAACGTGGAAGCCATGCGTGAACGCTTTTACACCATTCAAGATGGCTTGTTTGCCCAAACACTGTTTGAAACCTTTGGCCAAAAAAGGGTTGAACGCGAATTAGGCGAATTTTTATCGCTCGACTTCTTCCCAAGGTCCACAGGCAGCATTGGTTTAACCCGTATGATCCGCGCCCTGCGTGAAAATGAAACCGCACGTCAAAATGCCGAACCCGCAGTGCCTTACTTTGAAGCGCAGGACCCAAAGCCCAAACCTAAAGATGTAATCTTTCATATATAATACATCGCAGGCAGGCTTGCTCAACAGCTTCATTCAAAAAGAATAGTCCATCCCCAAACCATCACCAGCGCAATGGCAGTATGGAAATTGTGCCACACCCCTACTCTTACAAAAAAGGCCAACATCTATACATCTCCTGCCAAACATGGTTTGATAAACATCAACTTTGAAACACCAAAACTTTTTAAACTTTTAAACTAGACCGCCTCACCATGGGCATTGAAGCTATTTTTGCGTCGCAACATCTTACGAAACATCTACACATGCGCAATTTTAACCATTCAACATTTCACACCCGATAACCGAAACACCGTGCGCCATACAAATTGATGTAAGGCCAACATTTAAAACAAAAAAACATAACAGCGCAAAAGCTGTAACCAAAACGCCTTGTGCGAACATCTTTTTATGGCCTGACCTCAGCATTGGGGTTCTTTGTCGTGGCTGATAGACCAACCAAACTTTACAACAAAACTTTTGCATTGTTTCAGCAAAGCTTGCTAACATGGAAAGCAACAAACCCATGAATAAGAAGGCGGTTCTTCCATGTACGATATAAATGTAATTGGCAACGCACCGGTGGACATGTTAACCCATGTGCCCGAGTCGTTAATCAGCGAACACAACCTCAACAAAGGAGACTTTAACCAAGTAGACAGCGCAACCTTTGACGCCATTACCCAACAGTGCACCGTGGAAGAAATGCAATCTGGCGGTTCTTGCGCCAACAGCGCTTGGGCATTGGCTAAAATGGGCAAAAACGTACATTTTACCGGTCACATCGGCAACGATGCAGCCGGCCAACACTTTTACAAGGACATGGAAGCTGTGGGCATCACCATGCCAGCCCCTCAACAAGGCAGCCGCACCATGGAAATTTATGTACTTATCACCCCAGATGGTGAAAGAACATTCGTTTCACAAGGTGTCACCGCACCCATCACCGCCGAAATGATTCACGAAGAAACTTTCCAGCAAAGCCCGTGGCTTTTTATTGAAGGCTACACCTTGCTTGACCAAGAACCAGCCGTGCTTAAAGCCATTAACCTAGCGAAGAAGAACAAATGCAAAATCGCCTTTACAGTCAGCGCCGACTTTGTCATCCACATCAAACAACAGGACATTTTTAGCGATATCCTCCCCCATATTGACCTTTTCCTCGCCAATGAAGAAGAGTACGCCCTGCTCCAGGAATACATTGAAAAGCTACCCGAAACAGAACAAAAACAAGCCAAAGAACAACTGAACAACATGGCACAAGTGGTCACTCACAGCGAAAAGGGAGCCACTTTTAAAAACGCAGAAGGTGAACAATTTATACCCACCACAGCAGTTCAAACTGTAGATGCCACTGGAGCCGGTGATGCCTTTGCCGCAGGGTTCTTGTCAAAATATCTTGATCATGATGTTGAAAATGGTTTAAAAACAGGCCACCAGATTGCAGGACTTGTTGTTCAGCAAGTGGGCGCACGCCTTAAAAACTGGCAAAGCTACAACCAACAAAAAATTGCTTAAAACATGGCCAAACTCAAACAACTTTACATCGACAGCGAACTGAACGTTGGCAAAGTCGTTCAAACACCTAAGGAACTAAGCCGACGCCTTAGCCGTGTTTTACGCCATAAAAAAGGCGACCATATTGCCCTTTTTAATGGCACGGACGGCCTTTTTGAAGCAAAAATTCAAGACGATGGTTGTAAAGAATTGAGCATAGAATCCATTTTACAGGCACAACCTCCAGCACAAAACGTGGCGTTGATCACCTGCTTGGTTAAAAAAGATGCGATGGACAAAATTTACCGCCAAGCCACCGAATTTGGCGTGACCGATATTTACCCTGTTACCAGCGACTATACGGTGGTGGACAAGGTCAACCAAGAACGTGTTCAAGCCATGCTGATTGAAGCATCCGAACAGTGTGAGCGCCTCACCATCCCCACATTGCACCCCACGGAAAACATCAACAAACAAATTAAAGAATTTGGCGGACGTATTTTTTGGTGCGCCGAACACGTGGGCGGCAAATGGAATGCTGGCGAAAACCCACAATCGGGCGATGCCTTGCTGGTTGGCCCCGAAGGCGGCTTTAGCAGCCACGAAAAGGCATGGCTCACCCATTGCATAAATGTGACGCCTGTTGGCCTTGGCAACCACATCCTACGTGCAGATACCGCCGTTTGTGCTGGACTATCTCGGTTATATGAATATTATGAAAAGAATTAAGATAGTGACAATTCAAAGCATTCCTTATAGAATGGGGTCGCTAAAAATTTATAAAGACAAAAACAAACCTTTAAGGAATTGCAAGAATGCTTAAAAAATGGATGGCTTTGGCCTTAATCGTTCTCACAATCACAACATCTGCTGCCTTTGCTGGCACATCCCACTGGGGTGGCTTTGAAAACCCAACTGGCCCCATTGCGGACAAGGTGAACGATATTTACAACTTCCTCTTCTGGGTGACAGCCATTATTTTCATTGGCGTGCAAGCTGTTTTAATTTACAGCATTTTCAAATTCCGCCGTAAGAAGAACCCAAAACCAGCCACATTCACCCACAACACACCTCTTGAAATTGTTTGGATGACCATTCCAGCCATCATTTGCGTGGTGATTGCGTGGAAATCCTTTGACGGGATGCGTTTCATTCGATCCATGCCAGAAACAGGGATTGATATTGAAGTGATCGCCTACCAGTTTGGTTGGGACTTTGACTACCCAGACCTTGAGGTTTCCGCCCCTGAAATGGATATGGAAGTTGCTAAAAAGAACGAAAAATGGCTTAAAGAGCTGACAGCTTACAACGATTCCTTCACCGTGAAAGAGATGGTTGTCCCTGTAAACACCAATGTGCGCTTGCACATCACCTCCCGTGACGTGATTCACGCTTTTTATGTGCCAGAGCTTGTCATTAAGGTGGACTCTATGCCCGGTCGTATCAACTACCAATGGTTTAACATCCCTAAAGAAGGTGTTTACATTGGCCAATGTGCCGAACTTTGCGGCAGCGCCCACGGCTTCATGTACTTTGCCATTCGCGCAGTTAGCCAAGAAGACTACGCCAAATGGGTCAACAAACAACGCAACGAAAATGGTTTAGAACCCCTGACCGGTGCGCAATTAGCTGAATTGAAAAGTTAATCCCAGTTGGTAAACACATAAAAAAGCCTCTCATATGAGAGGCTTTTTTCGTTAACAGATTGCACCCAAACTACAACAACGAGCAGATTACAGTTCCCTGTCGACGCAAGTACAATGTGCGCAAAACAATAGCCACACAGCAAAGGCTGATAGTACCGTCTGCAACAGCATACATTACCAAGCCGCGATCTAAGCAATAAACAACCCACATAAATGTGTCGTATGCGAAAAGCGCAAATGGTAATATTGGTGCAAGGTTCTTTGCATCCTTTGCTTTAAAAACTGCAAAAACTTGCGGCAAAAAAGCAATAACAACGGCAACAGAACCACCAATCTCAACAAACTTCCATGCAATCGATGACATGTCACCATCTGCCAGACTGTTAGCAATAATCATTGACCCAACGCCGAAGCCACCTAAAAAGCTAGCTTTAATGTCATCGTCTTTTTTCAACAAAAGAGCGGTTATGCACATTAGTGCACCAAAGCCATTACCAACGGTAAGCACCCAGTCTCCAATCTGCAATCCAGCAAACACAAAGCTTACATTTGCAACCATCAGCAAGGCAAAGTACCATGCAGAATTATGTTGACGCGAATTTTCATCACACACCTGAAGCGTAATGCTCCAAACGAATATAAAAGTCAACGTCGCTGTAAACCACTGGCTATCCAATGCAACAAAAACCAAAACACTTGCTGCAATCAGCATAGCTATAGACAAAGGCGTTTCCGCCTTTTTCATCATGTTTAACACAATAAAAACCCTTACCCACAAGCCGTGGGGGTCAAGTCAAATTTAACACACCTTTAAAAGGCATGCTGTTCAAAAGTTTCAGTTAACTACAATGTTCTTATAACTTTTTATGTAAAAGAAACCATCCAAACAACTGACACATCACAAAGAACTGAAAACAAGTAATTACCCAAAAAACATTGAAGCATCACCTTTGTTTTTCCAGTTTTTTTTCGAAATCACTTTCCATTTATCCCCTTTTTTTTTATGATGTGGGCGCAATAAATTAAAGGATTAAGACATGGCAAGACTTCTTAAATTCGCCAACTGGGCTATGATACTGACTTACACCGTCATCGTGATTGGTGCGGCAGTCCGTGTTTATGAAGCTGGGCTATCCTGCCCAGACTGGCCGAAATGCTATGGCCTTTGGTTACCCTTCCCCGTGGAAGAAAGCTGGGGTTATACCAATTGGGAAGTCTTCTTAGAGTGGGTCCACCGCTTACTTGCAGCCATTTTAGGGTTTATTATCCTTGCATTGACCATTCTCAGCTTTAAACAGCGCAAGCAATACAAAGGCGTTGCGTTGTGGCCAACCATTGCCCTTATTATATTATTTGTTCAAGTTAAATTGGGCATGGCCACTGTGTTGTTGGATAACATTCACTGGAGCGTCGCCATCCACCTTGGTAACGCCATACTGTTGTTTGCAGCGTTGATTATTGCACGCAAACGCATTGCCACCGCTTTGGATGCGGACAACAAAATAACGCCAGCGCCTTTTAAGTTTAAGTTAAACCTGTGGCTATTGTTCTTCAGCACATTTTTCACCATGCTCTTGGGCGCCATGGTTTCCACCTCTTATTCTGGTGGTGTGTGTGGCGGCCTACCACTTTGCAATGGCGAATTTATGCCGAAGGGAGACTTTCAGGCCATTCTCCACATGAAGCATCGTATTTTTGCAGTGATTACATGGCTGATTGCGCTTGGCTTATTCTGGACCAGTTCTCACGCTGACCCAGCTTATAAAAAAACAGCCAAAGGCATCAACATCATTGTATTGGGGCAAATTTTCATCGGTATTATCTTGCTTTACAGCTTTAGCCATTATGCATGGGCTTATAAAGGGTTGAGCGTTTTCCACTTGGCTTGGGGCTCATTGATTATTCTAGCCACCACTGGTGCGTTGGCCAAAGTGCGCTATGGCATGGGAGGCTCGTTCCACAAATGACCGATATCAAACAAGGTTTCTTTGACATTTTCAGGCTGATGAAGCCCAGAATTATCACCTTACTGGCCATTACCTGTGTGGGTGCGATGCTGGTGGCCAGCAAAGGCAACACCGACCTTTTAACTTTTAATGCCCTTGTTTGGGGAACTATTGGCCTGTGCTTAAGCGCCGGCGGTGCCAACACAGTCAACATGTGGTATGACCGCGACATTGACAAGGTGATGAAACGCACCCAAAACCGCCCGCTGCCAGCAGGGCGCATGCAACCCAACACCGTGCTTTTCCTAGGGATTTTTTGGGGTATTTTCGCCCATGTATTGCTTAGTATTATGGTTAACCCCCTCACCGCTTGGATGGCAACCGCTGGCTACCTTTTCTATGTTTTTATTTACACCATGTTTTTAAAGCGCCGTACTGTGCAAAACATTGTTATCGGCGGTGCAGCTGGCGCATTTCCGCCCGTTGTCGGCTGGGCAGCGGTACAAAATGATGTTTCAAGCTGGCTGCCTTGGGCCATGTTTTTAATTATCTTTTTATGGACACCACCACATTTTTGGGCACTAGCCCTTAAAAAACGAGATGATTACAGCAAGGCCAATATCCCCATGTTGCCATGCGTCAAAGGCGAGGCTGAAACTAAGGTTCAAATTGTTTATTACATGCTACTCCTTATTCCCGTAACATTGTCAGTTGGATTATGGGGGCACATGGGGCTTATTTACTTTGCAGCCTGCGTGATTTTAGGTAGTGTTTGGTTGTTTAAAGCCTATAAATTGATGCAGGACAATGGCATTGAACGCGCGATGGACGTGTTCATGTATTCGCTTTATTACTTGGCCTTTTTGTTTGCCGCAATGGTTGTGGATACATTTATTTAAAAGGGACAACCTATGAAAAAGAAAAACAAACACTTAATTATCCTAAGCGCAGTTAGTGTTGGCATGTTTGGTTTGGCATACGCTTTTGTGCCACTTTATGAAGCTTTTTGTAAATTGGTTGGTATCCCCATTGCCAAAGTTGCTGTCAACGATGGTGTTTCAAGGCCGATGGGCGCCATTCAAGACCGTGAGGTCACCATCCGATTTATTGCCCATGAAGCCGCCGGCGTGCCTGTGGATTTAGAACCCATTACACGCAAAGTAAAAGTTCGCCTAAACGAACCGCTTTTAACAGCCTACACCGCCCAAAACAACGACACAGAAGGAATGATGGGCACAGCCATCCACACCATGATTGCGCTGAGCACCGAAGGTGAGTTTGGCGATGTCAGTGAATATGTCGATCTACAGCAATGCTTTTGCTTTGAAGAGCAGTATTACCCCCCACAAGAAGAAGTTTCACTGCCGTTAAGCTTTTTTGTAACGGACGACTTGCCAGAAGGCATTCACACCATCAACTTTTCGTACACCTTGTTTGAGTCCGAAGATGTTGAATAATATAAAACATTTGCCTTAAAATTAATTTAGCACTAAACTACAGTTACGACACACCGAAACTTTGGAGGGTTCAACATGAACCTGATAGAAACAATCCTTTTAGCCACCTTGGTTATACTGATATTTGCGGTTCCGTTCACCATTGTTCTCTGGTTTAAAAAAACAAGACAACCAGCCTGCAACAAACGCAAATTTAAATGTCGTAAAAACTTCCACAAACATGGCCAAGACGACTTTAAAAACAACACCACCTCCAGCGAACCTAAAAAGCTAACCTGAAAAGTTAGCTTTTTCTTTATTCTAGTTATTGAAAGTGTTATATTAAGGCGATTTTTTATGAAAAAAGACCAATTTCAAAAATAAAAAGGAAAACTCCATGGCCACAGCGGCAGCAGAAAAAAAAGGATTTATGTACTACTTTACAACAGTAAACCATAAAGACATTGGTAAAATGTACCTTTTGAGTGCATTGACATTCTTCTTGTTAGGTGGTGCTTTGGCCGAAGCCATTCGCCTTGAATTGATCCAGCCGGGCATGCAGTTGTTCACCAGCTCTTGGGATATTATGGGTAAAGAAATCAACGTTGGCTTAACGGCGGATACCTTCAATAAAATGACCGCAATGCATGCGACATTTATGATTTTCTTCGCCATTATTCCAGCATTTGTGGGTTTAGGTAACTACATTGTGCCAATTTTAATTGGCTCGCCAGATATGGCCTTCCCACGTCTTAACAACTGGACTTTCTGGATTTTACCTTTTTCTGCGCTTTTAATGGTGCTTTCCTTCTTTGTTCCCGGTGGTGCACCGGCCGCAGGGTGGACACTTTACCCACCGCTGACCAACGCAACATATTCTCCTGGTGCAGGTGTGGATATGTGGATTTTGGCTGTGCACTTGGCAGGTATCAGCTCCATCTTAGGTGCCATTAACTTTATTGTAACCATTTTAAATATGCGCGCCCCAGGTATGACATTGATGAAAATGCCATTGTTTGTTTGGTCTTGGTTGGTTACTGCTTGGTTGATGCTGTTGGGTACACCTGTCCTTGCAGGCGCCATTACTATGCTGTTGACGGACCGTAACTTCGGCACATCCTTCTTTAACCCTGCAGGTGGTGGTGACCCCGTATTGTACCAACATATCTTCTGGTTCTACTCCCACCCTGCGGTTTATATTATGATCCTACCAGGCTTTGGTATTATTTCTGAAGTGGTTTCAACCTTCTCTCGTAAAAAGGTGTTTGGTTATGCGCCCATGGTTTGGGCGACTGCTGCCATTGCAGTACTTGGCCTTATTGTATGGGCACACCACATGTACACCGTTGGGATGGACATGGTTGCACAAACCATCTTCATGACCATGACCATGCTGATTGCCGTACCAACGGGTGTTAAAATCTTCTCTTGGCTTGCGACCATGTGGGGCGGATCAATTGACTTTACAGTAGCTATGAAATTTGCTGTTGGCTTTATTGCCTTGTTCACATTGGGTGGCCTTTCAGGCATCTTCTGTGCAGCTGTACCAGTAGATTACATGATCCACGACACATATTATGTTGTGGCACACATTCACTACGTTTTTGTGGCGGGTAGCTTTATGACCATTATGAGTGGCGTTTACTACTGGTTCCCTAAAATGACAGGTAAGATGATGTCCGAAAAATTGGGTAACTGGCACTTTTGGACAACATTTGTCTTCCTTAACCTCACATTCTTCCCAATGCACTTTATGGGTCTGATGGGTATGCCGCGCCGTATTGCGGACTACAACCCTATCTACACCGACCTAAACGTGGCCAGCACCATTGGCGCCATTGGTTTTGGTGTGGTTCAGATTATTTTGATCTACAACGTGTTCTACTCCTTGAAAAAAGGCAAAGACGCGCCAGCCAACCCATGGGGTGGTGAAACATTGGAATGGACTGTTCCAAGCCCTCCAACCGAGCACAACTTTGAAAAAATTCCAGTTGTGAAGTAAGGAAAGGGTTTAACGTGTCTGTTAAAAACGAAGTAGAATTCAACAAAAAGGGTGCGCCCAGCCCAGCTGAGCACACCCAAAACCGAAAAAAGTCAAACATTGTGTATGGCGTTATTTTAGGGGCGGTTGTTCTTGCCCTTGCGTCCATGGCATTTGTTTTATAAATACGAGGTGAATCATGGCAAAAAAATTACATTACGATAAAGACGCTTTAGTTCAAGAGTACAAAAAAACCCTGACCGTGATGGCCATTGCCACCGGTGCAGTGGTGGCCTTTGCCCTTGTTTACTTCTTCATCATGGCTGTTTATTTAGGCGAAAAAAGCCACACCAAATACGAACCCTATTTTGAAACATTTGAAATGGATGGGCGTATCGAAGGCTCTTACGAAGGACTTAAGCTTAAAGCAAGCGAACTGGTAAACCCAGAAGCCAATGACGAATATTACAAGAAAAAGCCGCACGTTAAAGGCGATGCAGCGCACTAAAAAACAAATAAGATAAGAACAAGGAAAAATATCATGGCACATCACGAACACGATCATGACTTTCACATTCCAGGCAACAGCCTGTGGTCACCCCTTTCTTGCATTGGTGTGGGTTTATTGGCCTTTGGCCTGATTGCCTATCTCCACGCAGCCAGCTTTGGCATGCCACAGCTTGTGGGCACCGTTATGATGCTTAACGGCGCAGCCATTACTCTTTTTGGTGCCGGTAAATGGATGTACGACTTGGTGATGGAAAGCCGTGAACGTGGCTTTGACAAGAAGGTCGAAGTTTTGGACATTGCCAACCGTTACGGCATGCTGTTCTTCATCGTGTCGGAAATCATGTTTTTCGCAGCCTTTTTTGCAGCGTACTTCTTCCTACGCAGCCACGCTTTTGTATGGCCGCCTGAAAACATTTTCACGCTGGACATTGCACTGCCGACCATTAACACCCTGCTACTTTTAACATCTGGTGCTACTATTACCATTGCCCACCACGCATTGATGGACAATGACATGTTGAAAGCTAAAAACTACACATTCCTCACCTTCACCATCGGCTTTGTGTTCCTTGGCATGCAAATGCTTGAGTATAGCCACGCTTTGTTTGATATGGACAGTGGCGTCTACGGCGCAACATTTTATATGCTGACCGGTTTCCACGGTTTCCACGTGCTGGTTGGGTCCTTGATGTTGGTAGCGGTTTGGAAACGCATGAACAATGGCGACTTTAGCCCCCAACAACACTTTTACTTTGAAGCCACCGCATGGTACTGGCACTTTGTAGACGTTGTGTGGTTAGGGCTTTACCTCACAGTTTACCTTATGTAATATCAAAACCCTCCCGAGCGGAGGGTTTTTTATAATGTAAGGGTCAAAACAATGATTGAAGAAAATGTAAAGTTTAACTGGCTGGCGCACCCGCACAGCGCAAAAGTGTTTGTTGACGCAGAAACACGCATCAACCCCAGCGAAGTGACATCTTCTTTTATATTCGCCTTCAAGGGTGAAGACATTTTATTGGCGCAAGTTTACAGCCGCGGCTGGGACCTGCCTGGCGGCCACCGTGAACGAGCCGAAACCCCTGAAGAAACCATTGCCAGAGAATTATTTGAAGAATGCGGCACTCAAACCGACATCTTGGGCCCGCTGGGCCACATTGAACTGACCCTTGAAGGTGACAAACCACCACAAAACTACCCATACCCCTTCCCCACATCACAGCTGATGTTTTACTGGGGCGTTGTCAGTGATATTGGCACTCCAAGTGCGTCCATGGAAGTGGGAATGCCAAAATTTTTCAGCCCAGATGAAGCGATGAAGCTCGACTGTATCAAGAACCATAAGACCATGTATCAAGAAGCTTTAAAGCGTGCCAAAGTTGTTGCTGAAAAGCTTGCCTTATTGGCATAATAAAACAACTTCAGCAACGAACAATTGTTAAAAGCATGCCAAAGTGTCAAGGCCTAGGCTACAATAAGAAAAAATGATTTTAGGGGATAAACCGTGCATTATATTTCAACAAGAGGCTTTGGGCCCGTTAACTTTGAAACAACTGTGTTAGACGGCCTTGCGCCGGACGGTGGCCTGTATGTGCCAACCTCTTACCCCAAACTCTCCCGTGAGGAATTGGACGAGCTTTCGTTTTTATCCTATGAAGATATGGCGGACAAAATCATGTCCCCTTTCATTGGGGACAGCATCCCCAGCGATGTTTTATCCAACATCATCAAAACAGCTTACAGCAAATTTAATGACATTGAAGTAACCCCTGTTGTTCAATATGAAGAAAACTTGTGGTTGATGGAACTTTTCCACGGCCCAACCTTTGCATTTAAGGACGTGGCCATGCAATTTTTAGGCCCTGTGCTGGAATATACCCTTGGCCAAAAAGGTCAAACAGCCACGGTGATTGGTGCCACTTCGGGCGACACTGGCCCTGCCGCCATTGAAGGGTTAAAAAACAGCGAGAACATCAATGTTTTTATGCTTTACCCTCACAACCGCACCAGCGCCATTCAACGGATGCAAATGACCACATCTGGCGGCCAAAACATCTTCCCCATTGCGGTAGAAGGCACTTTTGATGATTGTCAGGACATTGTAAAAGAGCTATTTTCTGACCTTGCCTTTAAAGAACAGGTCAACGCCACTTCGGTTAACAGCATTTCATGGGCAAGGCTTTTGCCACAGATGGTTTACTACTTTTTTGCATGGTCACGTATCCGCGACATGATCACAGGCAAGGACCTGACCTTCTCGGTCCCCACCGGCAACTTTGGCGATGCCTTTGCAGGCTATTTAGCCATGCAATGCGGCTTGCCAATCCAGTCTATCTTGGTAGCAACCAACAGCAACGACATTTTAGACCGTTTTTTCAAAGACAATGACTATTCGGTGCAAAAAGTTGTGCCAACAAGGTCTCCAAGTATGGACATTCAGGTCGCTTCAAACTTTGAAAGGTTGCTGTTTGACATTTACGGCCGTGACGCCGATGTTCTCAAGCACAATATGCAAGAATTTAAAAACAACAAAAACCTGCCACAGGTTAACGCCCTGCAATTGGACGAAGTCCGCAGTATTTTCACCTCCCACAAGGTTAGCGAGGTGGAAACATTGAAAATGATGTCCGAGAGTGATTTCACCCACAACATCGTCATCGACCCGCACACCGCAGTGGGACTGGCAGCCGCTAAAGCACACCCAGAGCTTAAGCCTTGTGTCAGCCTTGCGACGGCGCATCCACTCAAATTCCCAAGCGCTTTAAAAGAAGCCACAGCGAAGGAACTACTGTTTGATGATGACCTTGATAAAATGATGAAATCTGAAGAGAAATTTGATATTTTACCCCCTGAAACCGACACAATTCGTCAATATATACTAGACAACATCTAAAATAACGACTATGGATGTGTTTATGGATACATTTAATCAAACAACGCTCGCCAACGGTTTAACTGTTGTCACCGAAACCTTACCGCATGTTGAAAGCGTCAGCATGGGGGTTTATGTGCGCACTGGTTCACGCACGGAAACGGCTGAAAACTCGGGCGTTGCCCACTTTTTAGAGCATATGGCCTTTAAAGGCACCCACAGCCGCAGCGCAGAAGAAATTGCCATGGCCATTGAAGATGTTGGCGGCAACATCAACGCCTACACATCCAGGGAAACCACGGCTTACCACCTCAAAGTCCTCAAAGAAGATGCCGAGCTAGGCGTGGATATTTTAAGCGATATCATTCAAAACCCTGCCTTCTTGGAAGAGGAGTTTAAGCGTGAGCAAGGTGTTATTTTGCAAGAACTTGCCGCCTCTTTGGATGAACCAGAAGAAATTGTGTTTGATAACCTACAAGAAATTATTTACCCCGACCATGCCATGGGCTGGTCCATTTTGGGAACCAAAAAGTCCATCCTCGAGATGAACATCCCTAAGCTAAAAGCTTTTATGAAAAGTTATTACCACCCAGAAAACATGGTGGTCAGCATTGCGGGTAACATTCAACACCAAACCGCTGTTGATTTGTGCACAGGCTACTTTAACAAGCTAACAGGCCAACAAAAAACTGTGAACACCAGCCCAACTTACCACGCTGGCGCACGCAACACCCACAAAGACCTTGAGCAATCCCACATTGCCCTTTGCTTTAACGCCATGTCAAGCACAGACCCACATTTTTATGCGGCCAACATCTTCACATCCATCTTAGGGGGTGGCATGACGTCTCGTCTCTTCCAAGAAATTCGCGAAAAACGTGGGCTTGCTTACAGCATTTATGCCTACCTTGCCAGTTATAGCGACTGCGGAACCTTTGGCATTTACGCAGGGACAGACGCTTCGCAGGTGCAAGCCACCATTGAAGTCGCCCAGCAAGAAATACAAAAACTGCAACAAAACATCACAGTTAAAGAGCTAAACCGCGCCAAAGTTGGCCTGCTGGCAGGTTTAAAAATGTCACTAGAATCCACCGACTCTCGCATGGGTCGAATGGCTAAAAACCATTTTCTATATGGCCGCCACATGACCATAGAAGAAATTGTTAATGACATTGAGCGCATCACCCTAGATGAAGTAATTCACGCCTCAAAAGTGATGACAAACCCTGACGACTTGGCCCTTTCCACGCTTGGTCGCCAATAAAAAAAGCCCCATCACCGGGGCCTTTTTTATTTAGTGGCGTACATTAAGCCTTCGTAGCCCCCGTCTGGGTACATGGCATAATCCTTCACGTTTGGCCCAACCAAGGCCACGTGGCTGCGCTTCCAAAGCGGGAGGTAGATCATGTCCTGCTCTTGCCACTTTTGCACCAAGCGCACCAGCTTGTGACGTGCTTTATCGTCCGTCTCTCGCATCATTTTATCCAGCATCTGGTCCATCACAGGGTTGCTGTAACGACCACGATTGGCACCGTTTGGTGGTTGCATGTCTGTGTGGAATAGATTGTAGTAAATATCACTTTGGAAACGCCCGACCCAAGTGAGGATATAACTTTCAAAGTTGCCCTTTTTAATGTTACCGTAAAACGTGCCCCACTCAGATGAGGAGATATCCACCGTCACGCCAATGGCTTTTAGATCTTGTTGGATAACCTGCGCTAAACGTTGAATAAACGGGTTGCTGGTAATGGCCAAGCGCAGCTTTAAACGCTCACCCTTTTCATCGGCCGGATATCCTGCTTCTTCCAAAATTTCCACCGCCTTTTGGGGGTCATAACTGTGGATATCTGCCTTATGGTGCGCTGGGTGATCATCCATCAACAAGCTGTAAGCAGGCCTTGCCCGACCGCCTAGAAGGTTTTGGACAATCGCACCACGGTTAATAGCATATGAAAGTGCACGGCGGACTTTAAAATCAGCCGTGATGCCCTGATCCATCAAAAAACCCATATAAGTGTATGACGTGGATGGCGACTCCACCACTTTAAAGCCATTTTCCAGGCCATATTGTAAAATTTCCTCGCCGATGTCATTGTGAATGATGTCAATTTCACCACGTTCCAGCTTCAAATAACGAACCACAGGGTCCTTAATCACTTTAAAATAAAGGGTTTGGTAACCATCCAAACGTTTAAGCGTAACATCGCCATTTTGGTTCCAATCTGCCAGTTGATAAACACCTAAACCCAGCGGTTTTTGACGATCACCATCCTTAAATTTCACCAGCGAAACTTCCAGCGCACTCCAGAAGAACGGGTTTGGCTTACTTAAATTGAAAGTTAACGTACCCTGATTTATTTCAATGCTTTCCACATCCTTAAAGGCACCTCTAAGCGGTGAGCCATTTTTGTCGTCCATAATGCCTTCGTAGTAGGACTTTAAATAGTCCAGCGTCAGCGCTGAACCGTCGGTAAATGTCACACCTTCTTTAAGCTCTAGGTAGAACATTTTATAATGCTTATGACCAAACCTTTTAAGATAAGGTGAGGAAGGTTGAAAATAACGATCCAGCTCCAAAACGCCTGGAGCAATCATTCTCAGCAACCTGACAGATGCGGCGTCTGTCGCTTTATAGGGGTCTAACGTTACAGGCCCACGCGACACAGCGATGTTCAGATCCACCGCCAAAGCACCCCACGACCACGTTAAAAGAAATATAAATGCCACAACACCTCTGATAGACTGAACCATATTCACCCCGCCCTGACCTTTCTTTGTTGATATTTACCTTATGGAAATTCAATAATGTGTTTGGGACCCATAATAACAGGTGATGAAGAAGAATGAAACGTACGTCTTTCAGTTTACTAACTTTATTGTCAGTGACAGTATTTTCTGGCCATGCGCAAGCTGGCATTTCAGACATGTTGAACGATTACTTCACATTTAGACACGACCAAAAGCCTTTGGTTGCGCCTGAAAGAACACTTCCACCGAAGCACATTGTGACCCCGAATTACGATGAACGTGCTGGCGAAAGCTGGGCAAATTACTACACCCGCCCCGACCTGCACGCTGTTGAACATATGGATAGTTCGTCCCGCGTGATGCGTAAGGACCCAAACTGGCGTCCACCTACACCACAGCAAGGTTATAACAACCGCCAAGGCTACGGAGGTCAAGGCAGTTACAATGGCCCCATTGACCCAGCGATGGGATATGCCGGCATTCAACGCCGTGCACAGCTAAACGCACTGGATAAATATGACGGTAACGTCTACATCGGTGAACCGGGCAATAACCCGTTTAACCTAGACAACACAGGCAAAGCTGGCCAAAAAACGCAAATTGGTAAACCAAAACGTAACTGGGCGACAGCACCAAGCGATAAAGTTCAGCCCCGCATTGGCGACTATGACTATGTGCAAAGACACAAAACAACAAGTGGCAACAATGCTTTTGGCAGCTATCAAACCACATTGGCAGAAGAAAAGCCTGTGGAAGTAACACGTTCTCCAGGTTACTTTGAACGGGATGAAGTGCCACTACCAAGCCAAAATGAATCCTACTACGAGACAACTTTACCTAATCAATACACCGTACAACCACAAGATTCCTTGTCGGGTATTTCAGGGCAAAATCAAATCTATGGTGACTGGAAAAAATGGCCTTTAATTTACGATCAAAATCGCAGTCAAATTCAAGACCCTGACCTCATTCACCCAGGCCAAAATTTGGACATTCCACGTGGCTACAACCAAGCCCAAGAATCGGACGCAAGAAGACGCGCAGAAGAGAAGAAAGCACCGTACAGTTTCTACGACGGCCGCTAACCGACAAAACAGCTTAAAAAACATCTTAAAGGCATGTACAGCCCGCATGCCTTTTTTGCATGAATGATACACTCACAACCACACACCACACCCACAGCCCTGCCTTATAAAACACCACTAAAAACCCACAAAAGCACCACAACAGGCATACGAAGCGCTGAACACGCACCTACTGTCAGAAGTGCATATACAAACTTAATCGTTACACAACAATAACTTACTTAAAAATTGCTCAATTTAAATCTAATTATTATTTACATATAAAAATAAGTGCTAACAAATGTCGGTGAATAAAAACATATTAAACACCAACAATAAAACCGGCGGCACAAAAAGCACACCTTAAAATCAGAGAGGACAAGCCCGCCACACAGCCCTTTTTTGCAACATTTCACGCCCGTAAATCACTCAACAAACCACCCTCAATGACCCTGGTTAAACACCTAAAAATTGACACGTTCTTAAGCCATAAAACAGCGCCTTCTTAGTCGTGAAAAATATATCTTTCCAGCACCCTCAAGAAGCCACTACACAACACCCTCTCCAAAGCCACTTTTCACGCCTTAATACAACCTCCAAAGATGAGAAAAAAACCTCCATCCAACCCACCTCACTTATCCCTCCATAAAAATCACACTTCCCACCTTACAGCTAGATAACAAGACCAAATCTACACACCCTCATCACATTTCACACCCTAAAATGTTATGTTAGCACTCACTTACTTTATTTTTATTATTAAATACAACACGCTAAATACAATTTCATTTGTATGACCTTTTAAATAAATAAAACACTAACATCTTGAATTTGCACCAAAAACACAAACAGATGGCATTAGCCGTCATCAGCCAACTCTAAGGCCCAAAAGCACCATTTTAAACAATCTTTAAACGACAAAAACAAACATCAGAAATGAATCTACAACCACAATAGATAAACCCTTAGAGGAAAGGACAAAACAAGGCATGTGACAACCTGAAATTGACATCGTAATCCATTAACCTTACAGCGCAACTGATAACGCTTGACCGCACCAACTAACCATAGGCACAAACATGCGCGTACAATGCCTGCTATTATAAAATATCAACCAAATGTAAAAACAAAACGATACAACACAATTCACACAACCTGCCACTCTCTATTCTACCTAGTAAATCACCTCCAAAAGAAAAAGTGTGCCGATAAAGGCACACTTTTAAGGTTAAATGGATAAGAATGTCTTTAAAATGCTATTATTTGCTTTTTGCGTGGTAAACACCATCCCAATCTTGAGGCAGAACAGCACCTTCAAGCTCATCTATCCGATTCAGGTACACCAAACGCAATGTAACTGGGAATAAATCACTTTTAACAAACCGACGACACTTTTCCCACTGTTGGTTTGAAAACGCATCTCTTGCGCTTTTGGTGAGGTCGATTTTTGTGGCCTGCTCTGTCGTCGGTGGCTCCAGTGACAACAGCTCATAAATATCCACAGGCACGCTTTTACCCTTCACTGCAATCTTGTCGAGATACAGCGCCGTCACGGGACCAATAGCCGCCTCAACCTGATTCAACGTTAACTGACTGATGATAATTTTAGCTCCATAGGTTTTGCACTGCCCTTCTAGGCGAGAGCCCAAGTTGACACCATCACCCATCACGGTGTAGTCAAATCTCTGTTCAGAACCCATGTTGCCCACGGTGACCACATCGGTGTGAATGCCAATACCAATGTCAATTTGAGGCAAACCATCCTTTTGTAGATCTTCATTCAACCTCTCCAAGGCTACAAACATCTCCAGAGCCGAGGCACAGGCACGCATGGCATGGTTTTGCACATCAACAGGTGCGTTCCAAAAAGCCATCACAGCATCACCCATGTATTTATCAACCGTTCCATGTTGCTTTTGGATAATCTGTGTCATCGGTGTTAAATAACGGTTTAAAACACCTGTTAATTGCTGCGGGGTCAAACCTTCACTCATTTTTGTAAAACCACGGATATCACTAAACAGCACCGTCACCTCTTTATCCTCACCCCCAAGCTTTAATTTTTCGGGGTTTTCAGAAACAATCTGCACCATTTCAGGCGACAGATAGTGACCAAATGCACGGCGTACAGCCTGTTTTGAAGCTCTTTCAAGTGCATATTTCACAATACTTTGCATTAAATAGAGCAAGAAAAGAGCAAGTAAAATAAAGGAAACATCAAATAGAATTTGTTGATAAAGATAAAAGTAAGCCGCTGTGGAAATGACCACAACATTAACAAATAAAAAACTGACAAACCCAACAACTGCACCAAAATAACCTACCAACAACAATAAGAGAACGGAAAATCCAAGCAATGTTGTCTTCTCGTAGAAAACCATATCCACAGGCCTAGTAAGGTGACTGCCAAGGTACATACTTTCAATAATCTGCACATGACTTTCCACCCCAGGAACCACAGGGTCAAGTGGTGTAGAACGTAGATCAAAGGTGCCTGCGGCACTTGTGCCGACCAAAATAATAGCGGCATTCAAGTCCTGCTCAATGGGACGATTTTTGAGAATATCCACCGCAGAAATGTAACGACCCTGCTGGTAACCTTCTGCATATTTGCGGTAAAATACACGGTACTGCCCGTCTGGCCCCACCGGAATGGGAAACCGGTCTTCAATTTCAATTTGCTTTAAGCCCTTTTCCCCAAACACCAAGTCATAGCTATTACTTTGAGTGGCGGCATTAAATGTGGCCAAAGCCAACGAAGGATAAATGTGGCCACCGCTTTGAAACAGCAAAGGCACATGGCGCACCATGGCGCTGTCAGTGTCCTTATAATAGCCGAAGTAACCGTGATATTGTGCAGCCTGTTCAATTTTTGGCAAGTTACGTACAGCAACGGAGCCTTGCATGATGTGACCAAGCGCTTGATCTTTGTTTTGCATATCCACCAACGGATCAAAAGCGTTTTGCTCACTTTCTGGCAGTTCTTGACCAGGGGCGGCCACAAAACCTGCCACAATAGGATACTGAGCCAACACCTCTGCCAAGGCATCATCATGACTTTTAAGCCCTGCAAGGTCGGCCTTTTGCCCGTCATTAAGTGACCAACTTTGACTGACCACCTCTGGCGACTTGCCGTCCGGCTCGGCAAATACAATATCCAAGCCAACACTTAAAACACCTTTATCGAACAGGTTTTCCAGCATTTGCGCCATTAAATTGCGGGGCCAAGGCCATTGCCCCACTTCTTTTAAGCTTTTTTCATCAATATCCACCACATAAATCTCGACCGGCAGCGCATCGCGCGGTTGAATGCGCTGATAGGTATCAAAGGTATAATTTTGTAACTTTTGCAATATTGGATAAAAAGAAGATTGCTGATTATTATGCACAAAAACCAAGGCTGCCAAAAGCAGCCAAGGTAAAGCCATTGTTATTTTTTTATAGAACAAGTCACAACCCTTATGACGTTATGTTTTTATTGTTTTTTCCCTGCGTAGATACCAGCGGCTTCGGTGGCACCGTCTTTAAAGTTGAAGGATCCGCCCATTTCCTGTGCGCCAGCGCCGTAGAACACGCCGTTGATGTACGCTGAACCCACATCAGCCCCAGATGAATTTTGGAGGGTATCCAACTCCACCGTGCCGAAGCCATAACTGGCATCTGTGGCAACACCTGTTTGGGTGCCAGACATACGGTAACCCGCGAACTCACCATCAAAACCGACGGTTCTAGTGCCAAAGTTAACATCAGCGGTGTAACTGCCAACATCATGCTTCACAGAAGAACCATCGGCAATCGAGCCGACCATAATACCTTTGTAGTTGGCATTGGTCACACCATACGTGGTGACATCAGTCCATTTTTGGTAGTTTTTACCCACAACATAGGGCACAAAGTCAGCCACGGCTTTTTCAGCGCCAAGCTGCATATCAGCCGCCCAAACACCCCATGTTAAGAACTGACAATCTTGGCAAGTTTCTTCCACGCCTGCGTTTTCAGGAACATCCACAAAATAACTGGAAAGCACAGCGCCATCTACACCAGACGCCATTGCCACAGAACCAATGTTACCACCCGTGTTGTCATAACTGCTATCACTTTGACTTTCCTCCGCACCGTAAACATTGTGGGATACATAAGCCTGATTGGCACCAAAGCCACCAAAGCCAACTTCCAAAGTGTCTGCTGGAGAGCCAGATGCATCACCATTCGCTTTCACCTTACTTAATGTCAACTCAAAGTCAACAGTGGCACCGCCTGCAGAATCGTCATTTTGAACCATATGAACGTTACCAAAACCATCGTTTTTAACAGCAACCAGTCGCTCATTTACCCCACCTGCGTCCAAAGTGACCAAACCAGATGAAAAACCTTTCAAGTTCGTCATATCATCTGCTGGGTTGTTTGGTAAAGCATCCGTTTGACCCGTATTCACCGCGTAAGCCGTTTGATTACCGCCAGCAAAGCCAGATAATCCCAATTGATACGCATCCAGCTCGGCACCGTTACCGTACACATGGTTCACATCCGCTTGCAAGGTTCCATTGCCAAGCTGTACTGGATTAAAGCCATTGCGTTCGGCCGAATAAGCCACGCCTGACAAAGCTGTTGAACCAGAACTTTCAACTTCACCAACCAGGAACTTAAAGCTGTAATCTTGTCTAGATGGGTCACTGGAAATATTCACATGACCACCAACAAACTGGTTATTGTAATCTCTAAAGTCAACCACCATGCCAGCACCGCTGTGCGCCCTAGCCCCTGTAAAACCAGAACCTGCTTTTGGATTGTTTACACCATTTGCTAGGTTAAAGTCCACAAACTGGTCCTTACCGGCAAAGCTATCCGGCAAGAAATTGAAGTACAGACGTTGACCATTAAATTGACTGACCAGTGAAGATGCAGAGCCGTAGCCTCTTTCACCTGCCACCATTTGCCTGAGAGCTGTGTCACGACCAAAATTGGTTGAAACAACATAAAAACGATCATTCAGACCACGGTATGTGTAGCCACGGCCAAAAGGCAATGCGTCGAACGAAATTGCCTTACCTGCCTGCGCAGGGGCTTGGAAGCTTACCTTCTCACCATTTTGCTGTTCAACGATCAAACGGTTCACATCTGTCTTCAACACCGCATTCACTGCTTCAGAAAGCTTTGAGCCAGGCAAGGCCACAGCTGACTGTCTGGTCAATTGACCGGACTGCACGGTACCAAAATCAGCTAAGTTTCCATTGCCGCCGCCAAAGGCCTCACTCGCACTTTGTTGCTGGACACTGTCCACCACTGTGCCTTGCTGCACATCTGATGAAGAGTCGACTCCCGGTGTGGTATTTTGAGACCCTGCCCCAAACATCGCCACCAAACTTTTGGCAGGGGCTGGTGCAGCTTTGGCAGCAGGCTTCGATTGAGGTTGAGCCGACTGAGGTGCGTTTTCTTTCTTGGCCTGTGATGGCTCAGACTTTTTCTTTTGCACCAGCTCTTTTAGGGAATTATTACCTTTTTCTCGTTTTTTATTGTCTGCTTTAGAGGTAACGTCGCTGGATAAGTCGTCCGCTTTTTCAATACCCTTCAAATCAATCGCTTGGTTAAGCTCCATCAACATTTCAACTGAAGCCGGCTTCGGCTGAGAAACCTCACCTTGAGTGCTCACCTGACTGTAAGTGTTCACGTCTGTTAAGTTTACCGCTGGGGCATTTTGACCACGCGCACCAATGTTTACGCAACACTCGGTCATGTTCAGCAGGGTCATGCCGCTTGCTTCAACATGGACAATACCACCCGAACCACGCACACCAATGGTGGCTGTTGGGGTATTGATCTTCACCTTTTCAGGGTCTTTTTTCGCAATGTCACCTGTCAGGAATTTAAAAATACCCTTCGTCACTTCTAGGATAGACTGTCCATCGCCAGAGTTTGGGTCAAAAACAAATTTATCCACCACAATTTCGGCATTTTCGCCCACGGTGTACAGCGATTTATCATTAAACATAATTTGCGCTTTGGCGCCAGATGCGGTGCGAATAGCATCATTTTCGTATATCGGGGAGGAAAGCTTTAACTTGGCACGTACCTCGCCTGACGCTTTGTAGGCAACAACTTCGCCCTTAACAGCTAGAATTTTGCCCACCACGTTATCGGCAAAGGCTTGTGGCGCTGCAACAATCATCGCAGCCATTAAAAATAATTTTTTCATATTCTTCCCCAAGAATTATCCCTTAATTTAACTGGTCATTTATAGTCCACACCCCAAACCACAAGCACAATAAAGCTGACAAACCCTAAAACCGGAAGGTCATCGAAGCCGTAACCCTCTGATTTTCGTAGCTGTAATTTTGAATGTTCGACTTAATTTTTTTATCTTGATACACAAAACCGCAAGTGAGCTGGCTGGTTATATTACGGCCAATGCCAATGCTTGTGGTGCGCTCTGTATCTTTTCGCACCACAAATGGGTTTACAAAAGTATCAACGTCTTTGTAGTTTGTGCGCTTGTAACCATGGTTAACGTTCAAATACCAATCCTTATCAAACATTTTGGTGTAAGACGCCGCTACCGACCTTGAGCGGTTGGTGTAATAGTCCACCGCCGCATGCTCCCGCCTGAACCCCACATTGACATTGACAATATCCTTTGGAGTGATCAGCGATGTAAGAGAAATTTTTTGCTCATTGGCACGGCCATCCCGGTCATCATAAGTTGTGACTGTCGGGCTATTCTTAAAATTGCGCTTTTCGTGCGCATGTGATGCACGAATCTTATGTTTACGAGATAAGATATAATCCACAAAAACGTCATAGCCATGACTGTTTAAATACTCATGTTCTGCCAAATTAACCCGCGAACAGTTGGCATTGGCACCATAACGTAAACGACCCTTATTAGCCTGACCTGAGATACCTGTTTTGAGGCTGTAAACCGTGGTGTTTAATGCCCGTGCATTGTCCTGAACAGACTTATAAAAGGAAGCTGTTGTGTTGATAGACTTGTTATTTTCTAGACTGTAACGGTGGGATAAGGTTGCTTGGGCAAACTTTTGGTCATCGGCGTTATCGGTCACCGAATCATCGACGGGAATCCCCACACCAAAAACATCCACCGCGCCAGAGTTTGGAGCGGCGTTGGGGTTACTGTCCGACGTGTAGCCTAAAGTGACCGAACCACCGAACTTGTGGCGTGAAATTTTTTGACCAAGCTTTAATAAAAACTCATCAATATTGGCCACAACTTGCGCTGGCGGGTTGGTTTCCTTCACTTCTAAAAACAGCTTACGTGCCGCTTGGTTGGAACCCACTTGGGCATATAGCACCGCCAAATCTAGCTTCACACGGTGTAAATTTGGATTTTGAATCAACATCCGCTCGTAAGCGGCAATCGATTTGTAATATTGACCCAGCTTTGCTGCCACTTGGGCATAGCGGTAGTTGCTGTCCAAGTTGTCTGGGCTGCGTGAAATCTCTTCGAACAAGCGGTTCATTTCACTTTCAAGGTTCGGGTCAATGTTTTCAGATTGTTCAGCTTGTACGGCTTGCATGGATGCTAAAAACAGCCCTAAACCGCAACAAACAAACCTGAACAATTTGAAGCCGACCATCTCAAACCATCACCTAGTTTGCACTGCGCAACGCCTGAACTTCCTTACGCAGGCGTTTAATTTCAAATAACAGGTCTGCTCGTTCAACCATGGCACCCAGTACGGTGACCAAACTTTTCATATCGTCCACCACAGTGTAAGGGAACGGCTCATAATCGGCCACGCCCATGTCATCCACACTGTTGATATGGTTCAACAGTTGAACCACGCCAATCACCTTGCCTTCAAAGTTTTTAAGAGGAAATGCCAGCATGGACTTTGAGCGATAGCCCACTTTATCATCAAAGGAACGGTTAAAGCTGTAAGGCATTTGCGCCGAAATTTCGTATAAATCGTCAATTTCAACCACATCACCTGTGGAGGCCACATAACCTGCAATGCTTGTGGTATTGATGGGAATGTTGAATTTATCTTGGTTCATGGGCATGCGGTCATTTTGCAAGGAGCAGGCCTTCAATTCCACCGGCTCATCGACATTGGGGCTAACAATAAAAATACTGCCCGCTTCGGCCGATGTATGGCGGCGAGCCTTTGCCAAAATTAAATCCATTGTTTTTTCAATGCTCATTGCACCGGAGCGTTGACCTACTTCAACTGCACTCACAAAATCGTCAATAATACTCATTCGATCCCCATCGTTTTTATCTTTTTAAGGTTGCAAGATCAGTCTATATCAAATGTGTGCAAAACGCCCTTTCTTAAGAGGTACATGCCCCTTTAAAACGGCCATAACAATGGAATGAGTGTGACAGAAATAACGAAAAAGATGATATTGAGCGGTAACCCGACCTTTAAGAAGTCAAGATACTTATACGCCCCAGGACCGTAAATCATCACATTGGTTTGATAACCAACAGGGGTTGAAAAGCAAGTGGAAGCGGCAAAGGTCACCGCCATTAAAAAGGGCTTCGCATCCACCGAAAAACCGTCTGCCAATGCAAAACCAATGGGCGCTAAAAGCACTGCCGTCGCTGCGTTGGACATCACCGATGTCAACACCACCGTCATTAAATAAAGCACCGCCATACTAACAAATGGCCCATATTGACCCACATGTAAAATCATCATATCCACAATATTTTGAACCAAGCCTGTGTTTTCCATCGCCATACCAAGAGGGATCAAACCAGCCAGCAGCACCACCACTTTAAAATCAATGGCGTCATAAGCTTCAGCAGCGGTTAAACAACGGGTGACAATCATCCCCACCGCTCCAATTAAAGAGGCTGCTAAGATGGACAAAAATCCTGTGGAAGCCGCCAATAAAACCCAAATCAAAATCATAAACGCAATCACAGAACGGCGCTTTTTCAAACGCAAGGTGGATAAGTCTTGTAGCAGCATAAAGTCCTTCGCGTTGGCAATTTGACTCAAATCCTGCTTATGGCCTTGCAACAACAAGGTATCCCCTTCACGGAAGCCAATGTGTGCAATACGATCCCTCAACACTTCACCGCGGCGACGCACACCCAACACAGCAGCATGGTAACGCCAGTAAAAATCCAACTGGGTCAGTGTTCTACCAATAATGCCTGAACCACTGGGCACCACAACTTCTACCAAGGTAATGTCATCACCTCGCAAGTAAACATCGTTTAAGTTGCCTTCAGCCCAGTCTTCAATTTTAAGCAACGATTCAGACTCCATCACCTTGCCGACATCGCCTCTAATCAGCAATAAGTCACCCTCTTTAATCTCGCTGGTTTGGGGTGCCCATAACATCTTACCTTCGCGTACAATTTCCAAAATACGAATGGTCGAGGTGTCATTGCCAAGATTGGTCAGGTCATTTTCCACACCTTTTTGACCAATAAGCGGTGAACCTGGCAACACTCGCATTTCCGTGACATAGTCCTTCAGGCGATACTCTGCCGCCACATCCGACATCTTGGCAGAGTCCTTTAAAAGATACTTACTGGCAAACAACATGTAAAAAACACCAACCACAAAGCACACCACGCCCAATTGCGCAAATTCAAACATTTTAAAGGGCTCGGCACCGTGTTCCACCGCCAAGGTATTGACCAAAAGGTTGGTCGTGGTCCCAATTAGCGTACAAACACCGCCAAACTGCGCCGCAAACGAAAGGGGCATTAAAATGCGTGATGGGTTAATCCCCCGTTCAACCGAAAGCTTTAAAGTGACCGGCATCAAAACAGCCACCGTGGCGGTGTTGTTTGTAAAGGCACTAAAAAAGCCACAAGTTAACATCATAATAGGCGCAAGGCGTTTTTTACCCTTGCCCACCAAAACGTGCAACCTGCCTGCAATAAAGCGCACAATCCCCGTTCTTTGCAAACCCGCGCTGATGATAAACATCGCCGCCACAGTCATCGTGGCAGGGCTTGAAAAGCCAGACAAAATCTCATTCTCTGGCACAATGCCAAACACCAACAAGGAAAGCAGAACCAACATCGCCACAAGGTCCACCCGCAACCGATCCGTCACAAAAAGCACGACAGAAGCCGTCAAAATTCCCAATACAATAACTGATCCTGAAAGTTCCATTAAACTTCGCTTGTTGTTTTTAATTGAATGATTATAGCCTTTCGCACTAATATTTACAAAACCTAAAAACCAAAGGCGCACCAAACCACTTGAATCTGACAGAAGAAAATTTAAAAAAATTATTCTTAAATAGCGCCCAAGGGGATGAAAAGTCGTACCAATCCTTCTTACTGGCCGTTGAAAAGATATGTCTGACATATCTCTCCAAAAAAATCACCAACTCGCACCATCACCATGACATTACTCAAGAGGTTTTGATCTCCATCCACCAAGCTCGGGAAAGTTACGACCCCTGCAAACCCATTAAACCGTGGATTAGCGCCATCATTTTTTACCGCACAGCCGACCATTTGCGGGCAGTGTATAAAAACAAAGAGGACAGCACCTTTCAAATTTCAGAAGAAAATACAACAACCCCTGTAACCAACCCAACCGAAGAATACGAATATATTGAACATAAGCTTAAAACCTTAAACCCAAGGAGCAAGAAGGTACTTGTCATGGCAAAGATGTTGGAAATGAGCCATAAAGAAATTGCAAAGGCCACCGGGTTAAGCGTGAGCAATGTGAAGATCACCTTACACCGAACGTTAAAAAAATTAAGGAAACAGCATGAAGAAGAGCAGTGATACAAACAAGCTGATACAAAAGCTGACTCAACAGTCGCAACCTTTTAAGTACAAAAACCCAACATCTCAATTTTGGGCAATGATTGTTATCTCCGTCCTAATCTGTGGCGCTTTTGTAGGACTCAGCCATAACAATGTAGCCGAAACGCTTCAAGCGCGCCCTGTTCAATTTGGACTATGGTTTATTTTAGCCGCATACGGCCTTTGGCTTATTAAAAAATTATTGCAACCCACAAACTTTCGCGCAGGGCGACACCTCACACTTTATTTATTAGCACTTTTACTTTCCCTGACATTCACAGCGCAGTTTGATAACAGCACAACAAACACCAAAAGCGACTTACACTGCGCAGCTTTTATTATTGCTCTATACATACCGCTCCTTTTCATTGCCTGTGCTTTTTTACAGAAAAGCTACAGCACTCAACCCTTTAAACTATCCATCATTTCAAGTGCAACCCTTGCTACCCTCACCCTGATCTCCATTGAATTGGTGTGCACCCTTGAATCAGTAGATCACAGTTTTATAAGCCATTTCTTAAATTTGCTGGGGCTATTTTTTATCGCTAGCTTCACCTGTTCAAAGCTATTCAAATGGTAAGACCCTTAGAAATTAAGTAGTATAAAGCCACACAGCCCTTTAAACTCCACCTCATGAGCGATATCTTTATACCTAAGGGTGATTTTTATAATTTAATATATATCGTGCATGAAAATAAAGTTTGGTTACATATTTATCTACATTTGCCTGCTTTTAGCTGGAGCCAGTCAGCAAAGCTATGCCGAAATTCGTATTGCCACAAACGGCACGCTGTCCCCCTATTTTATTGAAGAAACTGACACTGGTATTGTTGCAGACATCATTCAAAGCGTTTTTGAGTCCATGGGCGAAAAGATTGAATTTGTTTATATGGACAACAATCACATTCAACGCAGCCTCATCCAAAGGCACGTAACGGGAGCCTTCAACTTCCCTTACAAAAAAACCAGCCGACTATATTATTCCACACCCATTGTGCAATACCACAACATTGTGGTTACCCATGCTGAATCAAAAGCAGATTTCAAAACATTGGAATGCCTTGCGAACCAACGTGTTGGCGCATTTCAAAACGCCCGAAACTTCATGCCCAAAAACCTGCAAACTGCCATTCCAACCTTTGCATCTTACGTTGAGTTTGCCAACCAGCGTGAGCAAGTCAAAGCCTTTTTAGACAACAGATTAGACGCCATTATCCTTGAAGAAAACATATTTAAATACCATTTAAATCAAATATTTAAAGGCAAGGAAAAACCAAAACTTAAGGAGCATCACATCTTCGAGAAAACCGACCGTCATACAGTCTTCTTAAGCAAAGAATTACGTGACAAATTCAACCGCCATTTGAGCGCCTTTAGAAAAACGCCCGAGCATCAAAAAATATTTGATAAATATTTAAACCAATAAAGGTTGAGGGAAAACAACCGTTCCAGCACATTTCGGCGCATTTTTGAACACTTTAACCAGCAAGCTTGGGTCAAGCTCTTCATTGAGGGTAATGCCATGGGCATCAGCATATTCAAAACCCAACGGTGACAAATCGTCCAACCGGCCAAGGGCAAAAACATGACTAAAACCAGCCGCTTCAACCTTTTCAAACACCGCCTCAAAAAAAGCAGGCACGTCAAATTCAGGATTGTAAACATTCATAGCAAAAGGTGCCAGCACCACGCCCACCTGTTTGCCTTCAACTGCCACAGGGGTCATTAACGAAAATGCCTGAACAGCTTTCTCATCCTCACTTTCAGCGATAAATGACAAATCGTTGCGATAAACATCCAGCGCACGCAGCTCGCCTGTTTGCTCGATAATTTTGGCACCTTGCGCGCCGTAGGTACGGGCAATTAAAGTGGCAATAGCGGCACGATCTTGGGCAACTTCTGGGCGAATAATCATCAATAAAAAACCTGTTTTCTTGTTTGTTTTTAAGCTTTCACTGCAAGTTTTTATTGTGCCTTGAAACAACTTTCCACGCAAGACAAAAAGCAGATTTTTAACGGTAAATTATCAAAACAAAATTTGACAAAACAATTCAAAATCCGTAACGTTAAAACACCTTTTTAACCCAACCAAAGGCACAACCCCAGCAATGGCAAAACCACGCATCTATGTCAGTTTTTTTGGCTTATTCACCACCTTGATTTTGACCTTATCAACCACCCCTGCTTTGGCCGCTGTGGAGCAAGCATGGAAACGGGTGACCCATGTGATTGACGGTGACACTTTTGTGACTGATGACGGCAGCCATGTCAGACTTTTAAACATCAACACGGCGGAAATTGACCGTCACTCCAAAAGGTCGGAACCCTTTGCAAACCAAGCCTTAACCCAACTCACCAAAACCATTATGAACCAACGTGTCCGCCTTGTGTTTGGTGAAAGACATAAGGACAGGTACGGCCGGCTGTTGGCCCATGTTTACACCGAAAAGGGTCAGTGGGTAAACAAAATGCTGATCGATTTAGGCCTTGCCCACGTTTACACCTTCCCCGACAACCGAAGCCACGGTAAAACCCTGATAAAACATGAAAATATCGCAAAAAAACAAAAGGTTGGCATGTGGGCGCACCCCAGATGGAAAACCTACACCCAAGTAGGTGACATTCCTGACAGTGCCATTGGTCAATTTAACCATTATGAAGGAAAAGTGGTCAGCGCCAAGCGCGTTAGAGATAGAACCTACCTTAACTTTGGGGATAACTGGCGTACCGACTTTAGCGTAGAGATTCCCAACCGTTTTGAAGAACTGTTCAAACAGTCAGGAATTGACACCGAAAAAGATTACACAGGCAAAAAACTGCAGATTCGTGGGGTTTTCATGCCTGTTAATGGCGTTCTTGTACGTGCCACCCACCCTGAACAACTGACAATTTTGCCGTAATTTTTCATTTTTTGTCAGTTTTTTGTATACACATCTAACACCCCCATCTATAAGAAATTGGAGCGAGGAAGGAACGAAAACTTTCAAGCGACACAAGGCTTAGAGAGTAACCAAACTGGGAGATGTAGCCTATAAGCACTTTAAAGTTATAACAAAAAAGATCAGAGAAAATCTGACAGTTGATATGAAATTTGGTGGTTTTCTTCATTACACCCTTTGCAACCCCACTACCAAATTCAAAATCTCAACATACACACCCTAACCACACCCCTTACCCCGCTCCCCCAGCGGGGTTTTTTTTGACAATTTAACCCCCTAAAAGCAACCGCCCTGTCAGTCAAAAAAGGCGAACCAAAACCGCACCACATACATCAGCCCAAACCAAGCACCATACAATTCAACAACTTACAAGAACGTCCAATGCGTAAATTGTGCATCAAATGCGAAGCAAATGCGCAAAAAGACGCATCACAACGCATGAGCAGTCATTTTAATGATTTTTGCCATTATAAACTGTACAGACGTAGATTTTCTTGTATGATATCGGACAATTATCAACAAAAATTATAAAAGTAAGCATTGGAATATGAAAACACTTCTTTTAACCGCACTTTTAACCACAACGGCATGGCATGCACAAGCGGCTGACCACAGCCACCACAACCATGCAGACCACGCAGCGCACCACCATGACGCGGCCGAGCCTTACTACCCAAAACATGTGATGGGTACCCACACACACAATCCAGATGAGTGGATGTTTTCCTACCGCTACATGCGCATGGAAATGAAAGGCCTGCAAGCCGGGAATGACAAGATTTCAAACCAACAAGCTTACAACGCAGGTTACATGGTTGCACCTCTTAAAATGACTTCGGACATGCACATGTTTGGCGCCATGAAAGGCCTGACATCTGACTTTACGTTAATGGCGATGGCCAGCTACATTAAAAAGGACATGACCTTGCGCAACCAAGCAGGGGTCACATTTGCCACCTCATCTGAAGGGATGGGCGACACCAAAATTTCCCTGATTGACAACCTGACACGTTATGGCTTTAACAAGTGGACAACCATGGTCACTTTAAGCCTGCCAACAGGCAAAACAGACCAAGAAGCCAACACCCCAATGGGCGCAAACACCCGCCTGCCATACCCAATGCAATTGGGTTCTGGCACCTATGACATTACCCCTGCGGTGACCTACCAGTGCAACTGCAAAGGCTTTGATTATGGTGCGCAGGCTTACGCCACTTTCCGCATCAACGACAATGAAGAAGACTACCGCCTTGGCAACCAATTTGGCTTTAAAGCTTGGGTTGGTAAAAACTTTACAGATAGCTTGGCGGCCGGTGCAACCTTTAACTGGACAACGCAAAACAACTTGTCTGGCGAAGATGACAACCTGAACCCCAACATGGTGGTGACTGCAGATAAGCGCAACACAGGCTATGACCTTGCATCTTTGACATTAGACGTTGCTTATAAACCAGCTGTGCTGAACGGCTTGGAGCTTGTTTCTTCTTACGAAGAGCCGATCTACCAAGACGTGAACGGCATTCAAATGCACCGTCAGCGTACATTCAGCCTTGGTTTGCGCAAAACATTCTAAGGTGGCACAAGCCATAAAAAAAAAGCCTGCTAAATGCAGGCTTTTTTGTTGATGTAAGCTTAAAAAATAAAAGCACGTTTAGGCAAGCGGGCTGTCGCTATCTTCCCCCAACACCAAGCGTTTAATGTCGCCAAAAACGTGGGGTGGTGCAATAATCATCCGGTCAATGCCGCCATCGGGCTCTTTTTGGTTGTAAGCAATTTCATTGCCCCAAATGTCGGTCACCACAAAGCCCATTTCGTCACACATCACATGGCCAGCGGCGCAGTCCCACTCGCTCTTCGGGCGGAGGGTGACACAAAAGTCCGACTCGCCTGCGGCAATTTTCGCCAGCTTATAGGCCATGGAACCCACAGGGTTCATTTTAAACTTGCCTTCCATCCGCTGCCACAAGCCGCTGCGCAGTTCGGAATGGGAAACCAAGCACTCCATTTCCACCAATGTTTTTTGTGACTTATTCACATGCACCGTCTGGTCATTTAAAAACACACCTAAACCTTTGGCGCTGGCGTACATATCCTTCTTAGCGGGGTTGTAAACCACGCCCACCACCGGCACACCATTTTCAACAATGGCCAAGCTGATGGTAAATTCCGGCTCACCTTTAATAAAAGGTTTGGTGCCGTCAATCGGGTCCACCACAAAAACACAGTCCCGCTCCAAACGGCTGATGTCGTCTTCAATTTCCTCGCTCAGCCAGCCATAATCAGGGCGACGCTCCATCAAAAAAGACTGCAAAAAGGCATCGGCCTCTTTGTCCGCAGCGGTCACAGGACTGAACCCAGCGTGCGCCTTACGCTCCACGTCCAAGTCATCCGACTGATAATAATTCATAATGATGGGTGAAACTTCCAAAGCGGCTTGCTTTAAAAGTTCTAAATCTTTTTTATAATCCATGTTTTAAATTGTACGGCAAAAAGGGTGATTTTTAAAAGCATTTTCGTTATACTCGGCGCACAATTTAACACACAAGGGGGTTTTATGGCTGGTTCCAACACACCGATGATGCAACAATACTGGGATATCCGCGAGGCGAACCCTGGCTTTTTATTGTTTTATCGCATGGGTGATTTTTACGAACTGTTTGACGACCACGCCATCACAGCCGCCAATGTGCTGGGCATTACCCTGACCCGCAGGCGCAGTGCCAAGGACGGTGATGAAGGTATTCCCATGTGTGGTGTACCATTCCACGCCGCTGAAGGTTACATTGCCAAGCTGATTAAACATGGCCACAAGGTGGCGCTGTGTGAACAGACCGAAACCCCAGAAGAAGCCAAAAAAGCCCGTGGCTACAAAGCCCTTGTTAAACGGGAAGTGGTGCGCCTTTACACTGGCGGTACTTTAACCGAAGAATCGATGCTTAAAGCAGAAGAAAACAACTTCCTGCTGGCCATTAAGCATGAAAAAAACACCATTCACTTGGCTTATGCCGATGTTTCCACAGGGGAATTTAAGGCATCTACCACCAATTTGGACAATTTAACGGCCGAGCTGGCACGCCTTGCCCCCAAAGAAATTGTGCTCACCGAAACCACGGGCGAAAAGCTGATTGAACAGCTCAACCCCTATGCCGCCCAGCTCAGCGTGATTTCCAACCGTTATTTCATGTTGGATCAAGCCCAGAAGATTCTGCTGAAAACCTTGGCTGTTCAAACACTTGAATCCTTTGGTTTTGAGCATGACGGTCAAGTGGCAAGCTGTGGCGCTTTGGTGCAGTATATTCGAGATACCCAAACTGGTAAAACACCAACTTTGCAACACCCACAGGTGATGAAAAACAACGCCTACCTTTACATTGACCCCATGAGCCGTCAAGGCTTAGAACTGACCCAAACCCTCAAAGGGGAACGCAAGGGCAGTTTGCTTTCGGTGTTGGACTTTACGGTGACCGCCTCTGGCAGTCGCACCCTTGCACAGTGGATCAACACCCCGTTGCAAGACTTGGCCGAGATTGAAAACCGTCAAAACGCCATTGAAAAATTGATACAACAACCCCGCAGTTGCCAAAACTTGCAAGCCGAACTTAAAAAAGCGGCGGACATGCACCGTGCCATCAGCCGCCTGAGCCTGGAACGTGGTGGCCCAAGGGACCTGTTGGCGGTGCGCCAAACCATTGCCGCCATGCCACAACTTAAAACAATGGCAACCGACATTGCCTGCCCGAAGGTGAATCAAATTTTTGAGAAATTCAACGGCTTTGACGCCTTGTTAAGCCTGCTCAACAAAGCCTTGGAAGACGAAGTGCCGATGCTGGCCCGTGACGGCGGTTTTATTAAAAAAGGTTTTTGCCCCACTTTTGATGAATATAAGGACTTAAGTGTCGGCGGCATGAACATGCTCAAAGCTTTAGAAACACAAGAGGCGGAGCGCACAGGCATTTCCAGCTTGCGCATTAAATACAACAAGGTTTGGGGTTACTTTATGGAAGTGACCAAAACCCACGCCGACAAAGTACCGCAGGACTTTATCCACCGCCAAACCACCACCAACGCACAAAGATTTTCCAGCACCACCTTAATGGAGCTGGAGCGCAAGTACGCCGCCGCAGAAGCCAACATGACCACCCGTGAGCAAGAGCTGTTTAAAGAACTGGTGGAAGCCACCAAAACCATGGCGCCAGAGCTTTTAACCGCCGCCGACGCCTTGGCCGAGCTGGACGTGTTGCTGAGTGCTGCCACCGTGGCACAGCAAAACAATTACTGCAAACCACAGCTGGATAACAGCTTAACCTTTGACATTCAGCAAGGTCGCCACCCTGTGGTGGAACAAACCGTTGAACATTACATTGCCAACGACAGCCTGCTTTCCGGCGGGGACTTTTGGTTGATTACAGGGCCAAACATGGCCGGTAAGTCCACTTTCTTAAGGCAAAATGCATTGATCACCATCATGGCGCATGCTGGCTTTTTTGTGCCGGCGACGCAGGCCCATATTGGCTTGGTAGATCGGATTTTCACCCGCATTGGCGCCGCCGATGACTTATCTCGTGGGCAAAGTACCTTTATGATGGAAATGGTCGAAACCGCCGCCATCATCAACGGTGCCACCGCCCAAAGCTTGGTAATATTAGATGAAATTGGCCGCGGCACAGCCACTTACGATGGTTTGTCCATCGCTTGGGCTTGCACCGAGCATTTGGTCACCCAAAACAAATGCCGAGGCTTGTTTGCAACCCACTACCATGAAATGGCCGAACTTGCGGACAGCCACAAAAACTTAAAATGCTACCATGTTCAAGTAAAAGAATGGGAAGGTGACATCATCTTCCTCCACAAAATTGGCCAAGGCCTTGCCCCTGGCAGTTATGGGATACACGTGGGTCGCCTGGCGGGTTTGCCAAGGTCGGTCACCCAACGGGCAGAACAAGTTTTAAAAAGCTTGGAGGAACAAGGCGACAACCAATCCCCTGTGGACCTGCCCTTGTTTAGCACCGCAGCGCCACAGCCACAAAGCCCCAGCGCATTGGAGGAAAAACTCAACAACATCAACCCCGATGAATTGAGCCCAAGGGACGCCCACAACATTTTATATGACCTCAAAGGCTTGCTGAATTAAGCCAAAAAAAAGGGGTGTTTTCACCCCTTTTTTATTTTCGCTATTTCGTTTTAAACTTCAAACTTTCCAACAGATTGTAAAGACCTTGAATGATCTTCGCCTGTGTTGATTTTTTGTTTGAAGGTTCATCCACTTTAGCTTCTGACGCATCTGCTTCAGTTTGAACTTCAACCGGTTTTGGCGTGTTATCAACTTGAGCTTTCCCCACCACAAGAGTGCGGTAACCCAAATAGATGTATGGCAACATGCTGTAGCTCAAAGATATAAACAGCGCTGAAAGGTAAAAGCGGATCACAATCAACATAACCACAACATTTACCACGCCATATACAAAAGCTGCAATGCGCAGTTTTTTCACTTCGGTTACAAACATTTCACCATCTTCAAACCACTTTAAAATTCCAGTTACGCCGTAAACGACACCAAACGGAATGAAAAGGTTGAGATATGTGAAAATATTCATATCAAAGCCAAACTCTAACTCAGCAGTCCCTTTTGCAAGCAAGAACACAAATTCATGCCCAAAAAGGAACAACGCACCTAAACCCAGTGCAACAAAAGTTTTGAGTGACTGAACAATCGTTTTCTCCTGCACAAGTCTAACCAGAGAGGCCAATGGCAATGCCACACCCAACAAACCAATCAGCATAAGACTGAAATGACTACCATTGAGGTGAGGTCCTTCTAAACCACCAGCCATACCTGCTTGAACAACAAGATGATAAACAAAAATTGCAACAACCGAACCAACCAATAAAGCCAATGACTTCATTTTTTCAGAACGCGTAGACATAAGTTTTCCTTACCCTTGAACGGGGAATAAATAGAACGTTATAAAAAGAATGTTTCTTACTACATGTTTTACTTATGGCATTGCGCACAAGCCTTTTCAATAAAAAACCCACAAGCCCCCGTAAGGGCTGTGGATTCTACTTTCGTTAATTGGGCACCGGCACAATTTTGGCGCCTTTGTGGGTGGGGAATATCAACCCAGCTTCAAAGTGCTTTAGATAGCTTAAACAAATTTGCCCATCAATGTGGCCAAAAAACATAGAAGCTTTTGACGGGTCACAGGTCCACTGGTAAGGCATCCGCCACGGGAACAGGCTTAGCCACAACTTATTCCCCATAAAAGGGCGTGATGCCAGCTGTGAGATACCTTCCGGCGTTTTTAAAAAGGCTGGACAGCCATTTTGAACGGCCATAACCACTAAAGCACCTCGATGCTCCGCACCTTCGTTGGCGGTTGCTTTGATTAAGCGATCATGAATATCGTGACCATTATAAACCACCCAGTCAAACACGGTGGCTTCAATATGTTTGGGGTTAATGTAAGCATCACCCGCCACCAAAGGCTTAAAAGCCAATGCTTCCAAAGCCATAAGCGCTTTGAAATTTTCATGGCACAGTGGGTAGCCCTGATACATTAAAATAGCCAGCATATAACCGGGATATTTTTCAAATTCTTTAAAAGGAGCCATACTGCACCTCACATTCAACAAGAAGTTAAGTCAAATAAAACAAACGGATAGGTTTTTAGATTTATATTGTTATACAATCAAAAAAGTCACAAAACCACAAGCAAAAACAACTACCACCATTGCTATTTTGGTTAAAATTGGTCATTTTAAGGCAAAACGTCAGTTAAAAAGGGTGTTACCATTTCTATTTTAAAGTCATCTTTTATTGTCAGCAGTTTAACCCTTGTGTCACGGGTATTTGGCTTTTTGCGAGACCTGATTATTGCTAACAAGCTGGGCACCAGTACCGCGTCTGACGCTTTTTTTGTGGCCATGTTAATGCCCAACCTTTTGCGCAGGCTGTTTGCCGAAGGTGCATTTGGCGTGGTTTTTGTGCCCATTTTAACCAAAATTAACGCCGAAAAAGGCCAAAAAGCGGCAGAAGACTTTGCCGCCACCACTTACACTTGGCTGTTGATTATTTTAACCAGCGTGACGGTGCTGGCCCTTTATTTTATGGAGCCTTTTTTAACCCATGTACTAGCAAGAGGCTGGGCAGATGACCCCGAAAAATTGAAACTGGCCACCACACTTTCACAAATCACCTTCCCCTATTTGATGTTGATTACCTTTGCCAGCTTATGCGGTGGCATTGGCAACACTTTTAATCAATTTGCGCCTTTTGCCATTACCCCTGTGTTGCTTAATTTATCGTTCATTGGTGGCTTGCTGACCTTGCCTTTAATGGGGGTGGACCCTGCCTTTGCCGCCGCTTACGCCATGACCTTTGGCGGTGTTTTACAGGCATTCCACATGCGTTTATCCCTGCGGCACATTCATTTTAAGCTGAAATTTACCAAAGCCTTAAAACACCCTGAAACACCCAACTTGCTTAAACGCCTTGGCCCTGCGGCCTTGGCGGTGGGCGTGTTACAAATTAGCTTTGTGATTGACATTTTGCTGGCATCATATTTGGAAGAAAATGCCGTTTCTTACCTGCAATTTGCCAACCGCTTTTACCAACAACCCCTTGCTTTAATTGGCATTGCCTTGGCCACAGTTTTGTTGCCACATTTGGCCCGTGCGCTAAAAGCAGGCGCACAAGCACAAGCCAACCAAAACTTTCAAGATGCGTTAAGCCATGGGCTTTCACTGGCGGTATTTTCCGCCATTTCATTGGTGGCCTTGGCCCTGCCGTTGATTGACAGTTTGTTCAACCACGGTGAATTTACCGCCCAAGCCGCCCACAACGTGGCACAGGCCATGCAGGTTTATTGCCTTGCCCTGCCCGCTTATGTGATGACCAAAATCACCGTCACCTGTTTTTATGCTTATGGCGACACCAAAACACCGCTCATCGCTTCAGTGGTTACTTTGGTGGTGAACGTGGTGTTAAACCTTATTTTAATGCAGCATTTTGGCTTTTTGGGCTTGGCCATGGCCACCAGCATTGCTGGCTATATCAACGCCAGTTTCCAGTACATTTTACTAAAGCGGAAGAACCACATTGCCCTCCATGACCCACAGCTGATGAAAAAATCTCTGTTTAAAATGGCCGCTATCAATGCTTTGGTTGCGGTGTTTTTTGTAATCATACATATGACCTTTTCGTACGATGAAGGATGGTCAACAGCTTACAAATTACTTTATACCGCAGGGGTCGGATTATCGGCTTTATGCACCTTTATTTTTGCTTCACACCATCTCAAAATGTTCAACTTTTTTGAAATTATAGGTCAGATAAAGTCCCGCCGCAAAAAGGGTTAACAACCCCTTACTTTTGACGGCGACGCTGTGACAAAATCAAGGTTAAATAAAGCGAAGGCACAATCAGCGCCAAGCACAGCCAAGTTAACATATATTCGCTGTGAGAGCCCCCTGAACGAGGTTTTTCAATAAATGATCGGATATTCGGATGACCCGATGAAGAAGCTTGTATCAGTATTTCCTTATATTCTGTAACCATTGGAAACGCTTGGCTGTCAACCCGCTTCATCACCCTTTTTGTCACGCCATATAAAGGCCCTTGCAGTACCCCTCTCTTTGGGGGTATATGCCTAACCACACCGTGAAGGGTTAGTTGCCCCTTTTGCCCTTCTAATGCTTTAGAGGGTTCCCTGTCCCAACTTTTGGGTATCCAACCACGGTCAACCATCACATAATGCCCATCATCCAACAAAAAAGGTGTAATAATCCGATATCCGTTGTAGGACCGATAATGTCGGTTTTGCAACAGTTTTTCAGAATCGTAATCAAAAACGCCGTTTAAAGTCACGCTTTGCCAGTCTTTCTTTGTGGCATCTTTGCTAAAGGGCACCACTTGCTGGGTTAACTGATTTTCAAACTCCACAAAAGCGGCTTGCTTTTCGTTCATCCGTTCATATTGCCAATAAGCCAATCGCAAAAAAATAACCTCAAAAATCACCACCAGCAAAAGCAACGAAATGGAAAATTTTGGAGGCGTGGTTTTTTTGGTACTCATCAGTCTAATTTCTATCTTTAAATGCTTGAAAGCTATTTTGTTAGGTGTATAATTTCAGTTCATTATATAAAGAACATATGAAGCGTATAGTAAGACAATAAAACCAGCCAGTAAAGTAAACAGATGCCAAAACAAAACCCTTTACAAAAAATTGCCGCCCGCACCAACAACTTGGAGGGCAATGTTAAACTTGCGCTGATGTTTGCTGGGCTTGTCCTTGTTTGGATGCTGACCGGCCTTTTAAGCAACGAACCCGAACAAGTTGCCGCCAAAACCAACAAAGCGGAAACCCTCAAAACGGTGCAGGCCTTGGCCATTGAGCCCGAAAACTACACCCGATTTGTTGAAATTACCGGCTCAACCGAGCCTGACCAACTGGTGAACCTTGCTGCCAGAACCGAGTCGCAGGTGATGGAAATTTTAAAGGACCGTGGTGAGGCGGTGGAAAAAGGCCAAACCTTGCTGATGTTGGACCAAGAGCAACGTGCCGAAACCTTGGAAGCCGCTAAATTAGACCTCAAGCGCGCGCAATCACTTTACAATGCCGCTTCAAAATTAAACCAACAAGGTTACCGCGCCGATAACTCACTGGACGTGCGCCGTGCCGAACTGGCCCTTGCCAAGGAAGTTTTAAAACGTGCCGAAAATGACTTGGCCTACACCAAAATTACCAGCCCGATTAAGGGGATGATTGAAGACCGAATGGTTGAAGTGGGGGACTATGTCAAACGTGGGACGGTGCTTTACCAAGTGGTCAGCACAGGGCTTTACAAAGTTGTGGCTTATGTTTCCCAGCAGGATCGCAGCCTTATCAACCCAGGGGCAACCGCATATGCCACTTTGGCAAACGGTCAAGAAGTGAGCGGAACCATCACCTTTATTGCCAGCCACGCTGAAAACATTACCCGCACTTATAAAGTGGAAATTGAAGTAACCAGCGCCGACCCTATCCCTACAGGGATGAGTGCCAAAGTGCGGATGCCAACCCGCAGCACACCTGCTTATTTACTGCCTTACGCCGCCATGGTCCTCAGCGATGAAGGACGCCTTGGCGCAATGATTTTAAACGCCGATGACACCACTCAGTTTGTCGCCATCAACCCACTGGATGACACAGGCAACGGCATTTACATCACCGGTGTTGGCCCCGGCCCTGTGACCGCTGTGGTCAAAGGGCAAAGTGCACTGGTGGAAGGCGAAAAAGTGCAAAAACAAATGGTGGATAAAGCCCCACAAGTGAAGAAAGCTTTTTAAGGATGGATTTATATATTTTAGGTGGAATTTTGGTATTGTCAGCAGTGGTTTATCTGCTGGCACCTGTGCTGCTACCCTTTGCCCTTGGCGTTGTATTTGCTTACTTATTAGCACCTACTGTTCATAAGTTAAGTCAGCATGTTGGCTCGCGCACGGTTGCCACCTTGTTGCCGCTTTTGGCACTGCTGGCCATTACATCTACCGTGTTGGTGATGGGTATTCCCTACGTGGCGGAAGACATTGCCGCCTTTGTTGAAAAAGCGCCCGTTTATGGCCAATGGGTGGAAAAAGCTTTAAGCGACGGTGGTATTATTTACCAATTTGCTGAACAATGGAACATTCCGCTGGATAAACAAACGTGGAAAACGCATATTTTTAATTACAGCGATCAAATTGCGGTGGCCGCCCTTGATACATTAGAAAAAACGGCGCTAGGTGCCATGGCTATCTTTGATGTTCTGTCGTTGATTATTGTGACCCCACTTGTGACTTTTTATGTGCTTTATGACTGGCCAAAATTCATTGAAAAATTAAAAGACACCATCCCCAGTGACATGCGCAAGGACACTGTAAAAACCTTTGAAAGCATTGACCATAAGCTCAGCAAATTTTTCCGTGGTCAATTGTCCGTTTGTGTTTTGCTGGGCCTTTTTTACGGCTCGGCCTTGGCGCTTTCTGGCTTAAACATGGGCTTTTTTGTTGGGCTTGCCACCGGCTTATTAAGCTTTATTCCTTTTGTGGGGATGTTGATTGGTTTGGTGTTTGCCAGTGTCCTTGCCATTATGCAGTACCAACTTTCAGGGTTAGAGCCTTACTTGGTGATTGCCGCCATTTTTGCCGCTGGTCAACTGCTGGAAGGCTTTGTGCTGACACCAAAATTGGTGGGCAACAGCACCGGCTTGCACCCTGTGTGGGTGATTTTTGCGGTGATGGCCGGGGGTGAACTAGGTGGCTTTTTGGGCATGTTAATTGCCTTGCCACTGGCCACGGTTTTAACTGTGCTGATACCGCAAGCGTTCCATCTTTGGTTAAAAGAACGTGCCAAGCATAAAAATAAAAAGGCCTAAACCCTATGAACCTGATTGATCTGGCGATACAAAAAAACCGCACCTTCTTTTCATTATTGGTGCTCATTTTCGTGGCGGGTATTTACGCTTATATTGCCATTCCTAAAGAGTCTAGGCCCGATATTCCAATCCCAACCATTTATGTCAGCATTCATCATGAAGGCATTTCCCCCGAGGACAGTGTCAATCTGCTGATCAAGCCGATGGAAAAAGAACTGCGCACCATTGAAGGGTTGGACGAAATGCAAACCGCTTCTTATGAAGGGGGCGGTAACATCACCCTAAAATTCCAAGCTGGGTTTGACAATGAACAAGCCTTGAACGACGTGCGCAACCAAGTGGACATTGCCAAGTCCGAACTGCCGGAAGAAGCGGACGAACCGGTGGTGACCGAAATCAACTTGGCGAAGTTGCCCATTTTAAGCATCATCTTAAGTGGTGACCTCACCCACCGTGAGCTGAAAACGCTGGCGGAAGACCTGCGGGACCGCATTGAAGGACTATCCGGCGTTTTGGAAGTTCAAATTGACGGCCTGCGTGAAACCCAAGTGTTGTTAGAGATGGATAAAACCATCATCGAATCCTACAATCTGCGCGCGCAGGACATTCAGCAATCCATCGCCAGTGCCAACTTGCTGATTGCCGCTGGTAGCTTGGAAGTGGGCAGCGGTAAATATGCCATTAAAGTGCCGGGCTTGTTTAAAAACCTCAAGGACTTTTTCTTCCTTCCGGTGCTTTCCCAAGGAGATCAAACCCTGACATTTAGAGACCTTGCCGACGTTAAACTGGCGTTTAAGGACGCCACCTCCATCACCCGTTCCGGAGGTAAAGAAACGATTATCCTTTCCATCACCAAGCGGATTGGTAAAAACGTGATTGAAACGGTGGACGCCGTGAAAGCCGTGGTCGATGAAACCCAACAAACATGGCCACAAGGGGTGGAATTTAGCTACAGCGGCGATGAATCCAAACAAATTCGCACTATGCTTTATGACCTGCAAAACAGCGTGATCTTCTCCATTATCTTGGTGATGATTGTGGTACTGTGCGCCCTTGGTTTAAGGTCTGCCACATTGGTTTCCACCGCCATCCCAGGGTCATTTTTATTGGCAATTACGGTGCTTTATGCCATGGGCTTAACCACCAACGTTGTGGTGTTGTTTGCGCTGATTTTATCGGTAGGGATGCTGGTGGACGGCGCCATTGTGGTGACTGAATTAGCAGATGCTAAAATGCGAGCCGGTGCCACCCGTCGCCACGCTTTTAGTGAAGCCGCCCGTTACATGGCGATGCCGATTATTTCCTCCACCCTCACCACCTTAGCGGCGTTTATGCCCCTGCTTTTCTGGCCGGACATTGTGGGCGAGTTTATGAAGTTTATGCCACTGACGCTGATTTTTACTCTGACAGCATCGCTGATTATGGCGCTGATTTTCCTACCGCTGATTGGAGCCAATGTTGGCCAACGACCCAAAAGCTTCCCTAAAGATATTTTTGAGGGCTTGAGCGACAAATACGCCCGCCTCCTTAAAAAAGCGCTGGAAATTCCAGGGCGCATTATGGCGTTGACCGTGGCAGGTTTTATCTGTGCCATTGTCCTGTATGGCGCGCTTGGTAAAGGGGTGGAATTCTTCCCCGAAACGGAAGCAGAGCGTGCCTTTATTTTGGTGCGCAGCGATGGCGACTTTTCCATCACCGCCAAGGACAAATTGATGCTTGAAGTAGAACGCCGTGTTGGCGACGTGGCGGACATTGAAACCATGTATTACCTCACCGTCGGTGAACAAAGCCGCAGACTGGGCGAAGAAGATATTATTGGTAAAATTTTTGTGCAACCGGTGGAATGGCATGACCGTGACCGTGACGCAGAACAAATTTATGATGAGATTATTGCTCGTATTGGTACGTTGGCTGGCGCCACGGTGGAGCTTCAGGCCGAAGAAGGTGGCCCGCAAGACGGCAAGCCCATTAAATTAGCCGTGGTGGCGGACACCCCGCAGATGACTGTGCCCGTTGCACTGGAACTTAAAAAACGCTTGCAACAAACCGAAGGCGTTTTAAACATTACCGACACCGTGGCGGACAGTGGTATTGAATGGATTTTAAACATTGACCGTGATGCCATTAACAAAGCTGGCATTACGTTGGTGGACGTGGGCACGTTTGTGCGCCTTGGCACCACTGGCGCCATCATTGGCACTTACCGCCCCAACAATTTAAACGAAGAGGTGGACATTGTGGCCCGCTTTAAAGAAGAGGACCGCAAGCTGGCCACCTTAGACCACTTGTACATCCCCACCCCTTCGGGCACAGCGCCGATTACCAACTTTATTGAGCGTGAACCACAGCGCAAGGTCAGCACCATTTCAAGGTTAGATCAAAAGTTTGTTTCCTATGTTGAGGCGGATGTGGACACCCGTGGTGGCTACCTAACCAGTGCGATTATTGATGGTATTAAGGAAGAATTAAAACAAGCAGACCTGCCCCAAGGTGTGCGTGTGCTGTTTAAAGGTGATGACGAACAGCAAGCCAACTCTGCCAAGTTTTTGCAAAAGGCCTTCCTTGTTGCCATTGCAGTGATGGCGATTATTTTGGTCACTCAATTTAACAGCTTTTACCAAGCGTTTATCATTTTAAGTGCGGTTATCCTTTCCACCACAGGTGTTTTATTAGGGCACATCATCACCGGTAAGCCGTTTGGCATTGTGATGAGTGGTTTAGGCGTAATTGCCTTGGCCGGTATTGTGGTCAACAACAACATTGTGTTGATTGACACTTACAATAAGCTGCGCCAAGAATTTAAATGGAAAGAAGCCTTGGTGGAAACCGGCAAACAGCGTTTGCGCCCTGTGCTTTTAACCGCCATTACCACGGTGATTGGCCTGATTCCCATGGGGACCAAAGTCAACGTGGACCTGATTGCCCGTGAGGTGAGCTATAACGCCCCTTCCTCAAGATGGTGGGACCAGCTGGCCAATGCCATTATGTTTGGTTTGTTTTTTGCCACAGTGCTTACCTTGATTGTGACCCCTTGTATGATTGCCTTAAGCGAACGCCGTAAAGAACGCAAACAAAACGAAAAAGGCGCATAACCCCCTATAAAAGCAACTTTTTATAGCTTTTTACCGGCAAGTGATTGCTTTTAAATGCTTAACCATTTGGTTGACCGAACACCAACAATTTGCTATGCTTGATCCATCAACACATACAAGATGTTTGGATAGGGGATTTTTTTATGGAACGTTACATCACTTTCATTAAAAACAATGAAACTGGGGAAGAATTTATCAGCATGCGCCGTGCCATGGCTGGTGCCCACGACAATGTAGTTAAGCAAGAAGCGCTGAAGTACTCCCTGCCCCGTTTTACAGTTCACACCACTTATACGGACATTGAACTGCGTGACATTCTTGAAACTTTGGACCGCTGGACCGGTACCAGCGTGATGAAGGACATGAACAGGCTGGAAAGCCGGATTGAGGCGATCCCCCAGCTTATCCACAAGCTTTCCTCTTAATGAAGGCCGTTGGTTAAAAATCATTCCACAAACAAAAAAACACCGATGAGCCAACATTAAACATTTTATACATACATATAACATCCAACATCCGATCATCGTTTGAAATGATGTTTCAGCCCCACCCCTTAAAAGACCTGTTAAATAACCAACACCCCTTTTAGGTGATATATCACACCACCTTATGAATGATAATCACATGGTATAATGCCTGATGATAAGATGGTATGACCTGCGGATGATGATACCTTGCCATGTATAACATCCACATCAATGCACAAAAAAACCCTCCTAACAAGGAGGGTTTTTAACTTCGAAGGGGCTGTTAAAGCTCGTTTTCGTGCTTTTTCATGTACGTTCTGGCAAATTTCACCGCACGCATAACCGCAGCATGACGTCTAATTTCATCATCTGAAAACTTCACATGAATAATTTCGTCATTTTCCGGTAGCTCGGTAATACCCTGCTCATTCAGTTGAAACAGCGAACGCTGATTGTCCTGTAAAGGCATGGCTGCAAACTCAGTATTTTTCGCATGTTCAACAGCAAAGTGCATGCCATTAAACTTACGGTTTTTACCACGGCCTTGCATCAAGTCACCACAGATAACCAAACGACTTCCTTTAGACTGACGGGTCACCGCAGTCACAACAGAGCCAACATCCGCCAGTTGCGTTTCATCAAGAATAATAAAAGCGTCTTGCAAGTCGCGACCCATTAACTGCGCAAGGGAAACAAATTCCAGCTCGCGTTCAATTTCGTCCACAATTTGCTCGCCAATGCTTTTGTCGCCATCGCCTTTGTAATCCTTCAGGCTTTGCACAAGGTCTTTACGGCCAAGTTTAACCAAAACTTCCAGCATCGGGCGCATATACATCGCCATTTTTTGGTACATTCCACCCGGAACAAAACCAATGCCTTCACCTTCGTCCACCGTTGGACGTGCGAAATAGATTTTATTAACCAAACCCAGCTCCTTGTGGATGATCGCCGCAATACAGGCCAAAAATGTTTTACCAACACCGGCAGGGCCATCTGCCACGACAACAGAGGCACAGCTTAAAAGTGCCGCCATCAACTTTTGTTGACCAGGACTTTTAGGCTGAATGGTCAGTGTGTTGCTTAACGCAAGTTTCGCAGGGTGAATCTCCATCTCTTTCGCGCCAACAATAGGCTTAACCGAAGCGAAATGGCTTTCATCTGGGTTTTCATCAATGAACTGTGTAAACAAGTTTTTACTTGAATTTGACATAATATTTCCTCATTTGGTAACGCACTTGAAAGACAACGGTTAAGTGTCAGAGGTGCGTCAATCTTGAGAGTGAATTAAAATGAACAGGATTGTTCAAGGTAAATTGGCGATCGGGCCTTACCCCATAATTGCCTAAATTGATTTCAGTGTGTTAAAGAACTTTGTTTAAAGAAATTTAAAGTTCTCACACCGTTAAAAAGAACATGTGTAAAATGTATGTATCCAAATAATAGGGATCGGCGGTTTAATTTTCAAGCATTTTAGTTGTAAAATATTACTTAATGCGCAAAACCAACCACAACCTTGAATGCTCGGGCAAAATTCCACCTTGTTTTTCATAGCCTTCCACCCACATGTCGCCCGAAATAATTTTTTCTTGTCCCAGTTTTAAAGTTTCCGCCCCTGTTATCACCCTTGTTGAACGTATGGGCTTTTGATAAACATATGTCTGATCGCCTTTGTAATATGCCGTAACATCCTCCATTTGCACCTTTTGGGTGCTGGCGCTGATTGTTGCTTTGATATGACCTGATATGATTTTGGACAGACTTATAACAATCTTATCTTCGATGGTCATAAGTTCTTTATTCATCGCTGGGCGCACATGAAACAAGCCTTTTTCAACATAAACCTCCGGCGTGTGAACAATGTAGGGGATGCTGGTTTGTTGCTGGATGGTTTTGTCCTCCCCTGCCACGGCAGAAACATCATCATGGCGTAGCACATGGCCAAAGCCATTGTCACCGCAAGCTTTGTGTTTGATGAGCGTTGACGCGCCGCCTAAAACCTCCTCAGCCGTTTTTTGGCTGCTGAAGCACTCCAACAATGTATAGCGCAGCAAAACAACCTCAGACCCTTTTGGGCGGGGCTTAAAGTCCTTCGGGGCGCTGATTTCAGTGATCGCCAACGCGGTGTGCGATACAAACAGCAAGGCCAGCCACAGCGCACAAGCTTTTAGACCTTGTGGTAAGGTTTTCAAAAAGACAGAACAGCAGGAAATAAAACAACGACTGAGAAAAGTAAAACCGCCCTTCACAACAGCCATTGAATGATTACATGATAACTTGCTCACGCTCGGGCGCAATTTTCTTCAACATTGAAGTGAAGGTACGCACCTTGCGTGGGTCTTGGTTGTCAATCGGGGTGTGAATAACAATTCGGTCTTCTGTGATGGACGCCACACGGCAGGCTTGCCATGCGTTGTTCACAAAGTGACGAATTTCATTGGCGCGCATTTCTTCTTCGGTTTCGCCTTCGCCTTCTGGCAACAAGGTGATGCGGCGCACACCAAGGATGTTTTGTAAGTGACGAACGTTCACACCGCCATTTTCCAACCACATGGACATGTGTTCAGCGGTCATGCGGATAACCGCCCATGAGTTTGAAGCCCCCATCCAGATGCCAGAAATACATTCTGGGTAGTAGCATTCCATTACCGCAGCGACAAATTCTTTACCACGTCTGGTGCCCACACGCATACCAGCCACACCGTCACGGCTGGCGCAAAGTGTCAACACCTGTTTGGTGCCCAAGGCAGGTTTTTCGTGGAAGTCCATCACGCTGAGTAAGTTTTCAGGGATATAAACGTGCTTTGTGCCGACACGGTAGAAGATACCGCCATCACGGTAGCCGGCCACTTCGCCTTCTAGCACACGGCCAGGCGCACCGTCACCCCATTGGTGAATTTCCATAATTTGCATAAACATGTTGACGCTGGGCATCAATGGGTCACGGATGTCGATCCACACCCCACGGTCGCCATAACCATTACGGCGGCGTGTGGCGATGGTTTGTTCCTTCAGGTTGACATCCACTTCCACCAACATGTCTTTTTCGGCATAACAAAGGCGAATGGCACTGGCCAACGCTTGTTCAATTTGTGCTTCTGTCCATCCGTATTCCTCGCCAATGAGGCGGACTGTTTCGATATTCGCTACTCTCATGAATTAGCGCCCTATACTTACTATATGTTTACGTTTACCGTTGCTGAACTCGGCATATTCTTGTTTGACGGAGAGCAGTTCCCATCCCGAAACACTCTCACCGATAAGAAGAACCCCTTGCTTGTCATTCAATTCAGCTATAATACCTTTTTTGGGTACGGTGGAGAGCAAAATCAAGGGGGGGAAGTTGGTTGCTCTAAAACTTGGGCGAATATTTTTCGGAATGCGCACACGTTCACGCTCCACTTGGAACATCGCCACGTCAAATTCTTCCAGTGTTCTCACCCCAGTTTCTTGCTGATAGCTTGGCTCTGGCACCACAGGCAAGTTGTATGGGTTTGCACCATAAAGGGACTCGGCCTGCGATTGCGACAACAGCGCACTTTGGCGTTTTGGCAGTGGAATACTGCCGCTTTCCGCTTCTTTTTCTTGGAAGTATTCGCTTGGTGAAGGCTTGTAACCTGCATCCACTGTGTTGCTTTCCCCAGCCAAAATTTTGCGATATTCAGCCAACTCTTCTTCCAACTGGCGGGAAAGTTCTTTGTTGCGGGCATCAATTTCCGCAGGGCTTAACATTTCCAGCTCGTCTTCTGGTGCTTTTTCAACCAATTCTTCTTTGGGTTTAAAATCGTCTGGGTTCTTTTCTTGTCTCGCTTGCTCGATGGCTTGTTGCAATTGAACAATCACACCCACCTCTTCTGGCATTTCAGGTGCGCCTTGAGCGTCAATCGGTTTTTCCACCTCGTCTTCAGGCACGTCAACAAACTCCACAATGGTGTTGTTTTCTGCTTGATTATCCGTGGCCATGTCCACACCGTCATCACCTGAAACATTTGCCATCTCTTCACCGGAGATCGGCATTTCTGGGGCAATTTCATCTTCCATTACGGGTGATTCTTCCGCCACCATCAAGTCGCCCATTTCTTCACTTTCTGGGCTTGTGGCCACATCCATCGATTCTGGCTCGGTGGATTTTTCATTTTGCAAGGCGGACATATCCACCACAGCTTCTGGCTTCAACGCCGGTTTTTCAGAGGTGCTGGCCACATCGGTGGTGGTTGGAATTTCTTCCGACACTTCATTGAGAGACCCTGTCCAACGGCTGATCACCTCAGTTGTTTCGTCTTTTTCGACAAAGAAGGAGTAACCGGCAAAACCGATACCCACCAACAGCAACACACCCACCAAAGCACCAAAAGGCTTGGCTTTCTCGTGGTTGGCAAGGGCTGCGGCACCACGGGCCGCAATGTCCGCCGGTGTTGCACCTGTTTTGCTGGTGTCATTGTCAAAGGTTGTGCCTGCGGGCAGTTCTGGCGCGGCACCTGTGACAGCCCCTTGTTGCCAAGGTGGCAACGGGTCAGATTTTTCTGTTGTTTTTTCTGGTTCAACCTGCGGTGCTTGCGCTTGCTGTTCTTGCGCCATAGAACCAAAAACATCTTCTTCTTGGTTGGATGTCAGGTCTAGGTCGTCTAAGTCCCACCCGCTGGAGGTTGCAGGCTCTTCCGCCCAAGAATCCAAGGCGTTTTCTTCTGACTGTTTTGACTGTTTATTTTCAGGTTTTGGCTGAGCAGGTGCCGCCTTTTCCACCTCAAAGTCATTTTCAGGAATGTGTCTTTGTTGGAAGGTGTTTTCTTCCGTTAGTTTACTGCTGCTTTCAGGAATTGCCGAACCTTTAGCTTCGGTTGTGGGCTCTGGTGCAAGCGGTGGCGCTTTGCTTGGCACTTCATCGGCAAATTCATCAAAGGAGACTTTTTGCTGTGGCTTGGACTGAGGCTTTTTGCTTGAAGGCGCAGACGTACGAGCAGAAGCGCCCTTTTGAGCACCTTCCACTTTTTTATCTTCATCCTTGGCAATGGCCGATGGTAATTTACGCTTTAATACCATTTAACCCCTATTTCGTCCTACGACTTCGTTCTTCTTCCGCCGCTGCCGCCGCACGGGCTGCACGCACCCCTTGTGGGTACTTTTGGCTGAAAGCAACGGTGGCTTTCCACCAGTCGCCGCCCATTTCATCCCTCATACGCGAAATCTCCGCCACATCATCTGGCTGAGTTGACGCTAACGCAAATGTTAACTTATCTGTCAACAAACGGCAAACAACTTCGCCCGCTGGTGACATTAAATAAAACTCACTGTAAAAGCCTGGTTTGGTGTCCAGTGATGCAATGTTGGCTTCGTGGCGTTCGCTTCTTAAACCAAGGGACTGCATCAGCATTGGAATCATTTCCTTACGAGGCTTCAAAATCATCCGTTTTGTAATGTTACCAATAATTGCCTGACCAACATCGGTTGTCAAATCTTCTTCGTTTTGCGATGCAATACCACACATACAGTTCAATGAACGGTAGGTTCTAAACGCACGTTTTAACTGGTTGGAAACCTGTGCCCCACCCTTGGAACTGATCATCGAAATCATCTCATCGACCAGAAGATGTTTTTTGGCGGCCCTGTCACCCATATACATCACATTGTCCAGCATGGTGAAGATGGCGTTGATAATGACGTCGCTAATCTTCTCACTGAGGACGTTTTGCAGGTTGAACACCACCAGCCTGTCCTTCTCGCTGATCGACGGTGGGCCATCAAACAGTTTACCGTAAACACCATCACTGCAATAGGACCCCAATTCATCGGCGGCAAAGAAGCCGAGTGAACGTTGATGCTCGTTGATGTAAGGGAATTTTTGCATCGCTTCTTTGATCCACGTAGGGCGCAACACATCGCCATCTGGCACAAGGTCATAAGCGTATTGTAGCACCTGCTCAAATAAGCGTGGCATTGCAGGGTCTAGCTCTTCCGTCCCGCCTTTTTTAATCATCAACTCTAACGCTTCCACCCATTGTTGTAAGCGTTGCTTGGTTAACATACCCGCAAACGGGTTGATGCAAGAATCGGCAGAATCTAGGTCAATTAAAATCAAACGACCCATGGTTTGCGCAAAGCGGTCATAGTCGTCCTTAATGGTCATCAAAAATTGACGCTCCACCCCAGCGGCAAACAATTGCAACACCAAGTCCACCACAGCGAAGGACTTACCAGAACCGGATGTCCCTGTGATGGCGTAGTGCCAGTTGACAAAGTCGTTCGAGGTGTGGTCAAAAAAGGTCACTTCACCATCACGGTTTACGTAAACCGCTTGCGGTGATTCACTGCCACCCCAATGGCCGTGGTTGGGTAAAAGGTCGACCAAGTCGTCGCTCATCACACGGCGGTTGCGAGAAAAAGGTCTGGTAAATTCAAATTTGGGCACCAAAGGCCAAGAATAAGAAATACCCTGCAAGGCCATACTGCGCTCCATGTCCGGCACAGCGGAAAGTTTTTTAAGCGCTGAGGAAACTTTCAGCATCTTGTCTTCCACTTCCTTGCGGGAGTAACCGTGGATAATCATCCCCATGGTCATAAACAAAATTTTACGGCCAGCAAACATCCGCTGCTTCACCTCGCTCACCTCTTGTGCAAACGCTTCAGCCTCTTCTTTGTTGAATGAGCCTGAAATACGGCGACGTAGCTCTGCGGAAACAGCCATTTTGGTCTGCTCCATAATTTGCTGAGGCTGGTTGATGTTGCAAAAGAAAGTATACTGGGTGGCAATGGTCCGCCTGATAATGCCAAAATAATCCGGTGCGACTGTGTCCGGCATCATCGCCAACGTGACAATGCCATGATAGTCACGACCCACCTTCACCAAGTCAAATTCATGCTCAATTGGCAGCGGGAAACATTGTTCGTTAAAGGACAGTTTTTCATCCAAGGTCACCTGTTGACCGGCCTCTTTATAAGACGGGGCAAAAGCGGTCCAGTAGTGTTGCTTCAATTCGGTCAGCGACATTCGGCTTTCACGGGTGACGCCAAACATCACATCCAATGTCGATTCAATAGAAAGTACCGCTTCTTTAAAGTCTGACAAGGCGATGCGCACTTGCGAGTTGAAAAAGTCGTCAAAGAACTTAAATTTCGCAGGGTCCACACCAAACGTCGCCATCACTGTGCCGACGGTGGTGTAAATCAAGTTCATAATGGTTTTTAAGAAGCCCAGTTCATCGCCCGGTGGTGGCGCTTTGAGGGTGATGATCATGTAAGTATCACGCAACATCGCGTACTGACCTTCGGCCACGGGGTAACCGTTAAAGCCGGCCGTTAAAAGCTTTTCAGCGCGAGATTCTCGCAACAAGCGGCCTTTGTCATTGCCGCTGTCTAAGCTGAGGTACTTGCGCATTCTTTCGCCAAGGTTGTTGTGGGAGGTGATGATGGTTTGCACATCGTAACCCACCGGCAAGCCTTCAATAAAAGTTCTAAATTCGTTGTTGGTTTGCAAATAACCATTGTCAGACGAGTAAGACGGTGGCACACGCGTTTTCCACGCTACCGCAAGGGAACCATCGTCCAACAAGTGGGTGCGCCAAAATTGCGAGTCTTCGTCTTTTTCAAACTCAAAGTACGGCAAGTATTCGTGAATACGATTTGCGCGTGCTTGTGGTTTTTTCTCGTTACTGAGCAGTGCCATATCCAACCCCAAATGCATCTTCATCTAAACTACGGTCATTGGCTGGCAACACCCACTCATAACGGTCGGTTAAGAAGATGGTTGCCCAGTTACCAAACACACGTGTGTTGTCCTTGGTGACGTGAGGGTATGTCCACACCAGCAAAGTTTTTGGTGGTGCCACAACAGCCAATTCCTTTTCAGGAATATAAGACGGTCGGTTCAATTCAGGGCGCATTTTATGGCGAATCAACTGCCTTTCCACACCACCGGCACCTGTGGACTTATCCCGTGCCACATCGTATGACACATCCATTGACAGTGGATAATCAGGCGGCAACGCACTGCCGTAATACTTGCAACCTGACAAAGCCAAAAGCATTAAAAGCATGATTCTCATTGTATATATACCCCTTTATCGCTGTATTAAATTCTATTGTTTTGTTGTTTAGCGGCCTCTTCTGCCTGCTTACGTGCCATTTCATTCTCAGCTTTAATCTGATCCGCTTTCGCACCGTCCACCAGCAAAGTCCACGGACTGCCTTCATGGCGCAATTCAAAGCCACTTAAAAGAACCATATGAATATCCCTTGTCGGGTCCACACGAACAAATGGCACCACACGGCTGGAACGCTCTTCCAAGTAGTCCCTCAATGACCCCATCATCCCAGAAACACCCGCAGCAATCTCTGCTTGCACAGCACTGCCTGTTAAGTTGGTGGCGGTACCACCTTCACTTGTTTCTTCTGTAAATTGGTTTTCACGGACAATTTCGGCTGTTCCTGCGGCAAAGTCAGCCAGCAAGGCTGCGGCAATACGTGACGCATCACCTTCATAAAACACACCCGGTACACCGACGATACCATCATTTGCATCTACCACATACCCACTTAAACTGTAAGTCACAGCGCCGGCATCCGGGTAAACACAGGTCATTCGACTCGGCTTACCAATGGCACGCTCGGTGGAGATTTGACCTTCAAATTCTACAAACGCAATGCAACCATCCAAGGAAACGGTGGAGTTCATCGCTGTTTTATATTGGCCAGACAACCGCACCAACGCAGGAACGGCGCCGCCAACCAAGGCGTCAAAACCGTTTAACAATGTGCCTTTTACAAAACCAAGTGGCGGCACAAAAGGTTCGGGTGTTTTTTCAATATAACTGGCACCTGTTGCAGACTGAATTTGCTTTGCACCAGGTGCATTGCTAAAATTTAGCAGAGCCTGATCTGGGTTAGCACTTAAACCAGCGCCAGAACCAGAACGCAAGGTTGTTTGCGAAATACGACTCTTTTTCTGGGTGCGAACAACCGACTCGGGCGCACCGCCTAAAGCTTGCTGACGGCGACCTTGCTCTTCTGAAACACGGGCCTGCTCCACAAGGCGACTAATTTCTGAGCGTTGCTGTTGGTTAGAACGTTCAAAAGATCGGATCTGTTCGTTGAACGTTTCAATCATCTGTTGCATTTGTTGCTGTTGCTCTGTCACAGCTTCTTTAATGCTGTTGACGTTTTGAAGTTCAGTTTTAACGTTGTCCACCAAGGACGATTTCAAGTCAGCCAGCTCTTTACGTTGCTGGGTGTAAAAACCACGTTGCAGTGATTCACGTGATGGCGCAACCGCATCAAACTTTGCATCACCACCATTTTGACCGTTTTGCAAGGCTTGAACATTGCCCTCTTGAACAGGCGTAGCTACAGGCTGTTGTTGTGGCGCTGGTTTGTCACCCCCTGGTAAAAGCATGAAAACAAACAACACCAAAACTGCACCAATGCCCAACTGCGCATTTTTTGGAAGTTCTTTGAACTTCTCAATAAGCTCTTTTAACTTATCTTCGTTGGAGGGGTTGGGTATTTGATTGTTATTTTCCATGTACCTAAACGCTCGCCTTTATTTAAACTTTACAAGTACAACACAGCTGTTGCAATTATCCACCCAACAAGATAGCGAAATTTGTCATTCAACGCAATGGTTACATATCATTAACCAGACCAATAAAGTTTTATGTGTGCAACATTAAAACAACAAGTACTTAAAAAACCTGTGTAAACCGTCCTTTTGTGCTTTTTTCCCTTGAATAATGCGCCCACCGTTATAATAATAAACTTTAATAGGTGTGTTTGCCTGATTGTTTTGTGCACTTTACAGCCCAAAACACGCAAAAGGGAAGCGGTGTAATTTTTATTGTAAGAGGTTTTATGGCTAACGTAATCTACCCAGACTATGGCCCCATCAAAGAATTGAGCCAATTTGCTCAAGACGGTTTTGCTCAAGGGTCATTCTTATTCCAATTGTTTGCGGGGGAAGTTTCCGGGTCCATGGCCCTTCACTATGTCGGCCTAACCTTCGCGTTGATTGGTGCGGCCTCCATCTTGCTTTACAAAAAATTTCACAATGTCAAAACCATTGGCTGCTGGTCCTTTCTTGTCTTAGCCTTGCTCATTGCCCCAAAAGGAGCAGAAGTGACAGAGGCAGGCGTTGAAAATAAACGCAAAAGCAATTTCATTTTCACCAGCATTCCAACCAACAACAGCCGGAACCCTGGCCTTATTAGTTATGTAGATGGTTTTACACCTCAAGTTGTGGTCATTGACCTGATGAGTAAGATTCACAAAGCCATCTTCTTAGGCTTTTTCAACATTTCCGACCCCACAAACCCCACGGCACGTAATTTTATTGCAGATCTAACCAATAGCCAAGCCAATAAGATGGACATTGCCCTTGCGGAAAGAGAGGACATCAAAACCCAAATTTCGGCCTACACCCACTACTGCGGCCCCGCTAGCGACCTTGCATTGCCATTGTTTTCACCAGAATATGCCGCATCAGGAAACCCAACCCAAACATATGAGGTTAAGGCCAACGAATACTTACGCACCAACAATTTCCACGCTAACACACAAGTTTCAAGCTATGTCCACCCGCTTGACAAAACACTCGAGTTACAAAGAACACTATTCATCAGCCAAGCCTTAAAAAGCTTGCTAGAAAATCACGTTGCCGGTTATGGCAAAAGCCCCGGCCTTTCGTACCCGCCTTTCGCCCTAGCTTTTGATGATGAAGATCACCTCAAAACAGCCATGGCACAATCTGGTGTCAACACCGAGACAATGGACCTTGCCTTAAAATTTTATAACAAAGACTCCCTTGCTGAAGACATTGCCAAAAACGAAGTGCGCCACTTTTTGGTCAGTCACAGCTATGCAGTCCAACAAATTAACGCCGGAACAACCCTTAAAAGCATTGGCACCGCACCCACCAACGGTTTAGCAGCCTTTTCTTTTGAAGTTGTTAACGATAATGCCTTTACAGAAGACAGCTCTCAAATTGCTCAGGGCATCAAAATATTCCCCGACCCGATCGAACTGCGCTTGCGTGGCAGCGACAAAGCGGCCACCATTTCACAAGAAGAAGGTGGATTTTGGAAGTTTAGAAAAGACAGCCTGTGGTATGATTACATTGAAGATGAAGGCTTGGGCGGTGTGCCGCTTCAACTGGGATTCATCACCCCAGCCTTAACAGAAGTTTACAAGGCACGTGCAAATGAAGCGACAGACAGGATCAAAAACCTAAACGATCGCCCTGTGGCCCATGTTGTGACCACTTGTGCGCAATTGCACACATTAACCCACAACCATATTCGAGACGCTATCTTGTTCCAAAGCAGCTGGCCTGGACACCCAAACACATTAACATCATCAGACCAAGCATCATTTGGCCAAAAACTGGACTTTAACGACAAAGACGGCTTTGAGCCTATTGTAACCAACACTCGCCCGATTGAGTCCTACCCTTACAAACCAAGCGACACTCTAAGCTCGGAAATGTTGGAAGCCAACCGCGCCCTACAAATTAGACTGCAAGAATTCAACTTTGCCAACCAGCGCAACATGCTGCGCAAGGGCGATGCCACAACCGATGTGGCAAAGATAGCTGCAGAATCACTCCGCCTCGGGCTAACAGCGTCCATGGTGCTTAATGCTATCAACAATTCAGCGTTCTACATTTCAAGGGACAACAGCGAAGGCCGCGCCCAACAAGAAACGATCAACCAGCTGGGCGGCGGTACGGATGACTTATCCGAAGCGATAAGAACCACAACAACAAGTGACAGCATGAGCAAACGCATGCCAAACCTTGTGCCAAATGCCTTCCGAGATGCAATCACTTGGATTGGTGAAGTTGGATCTGCCGTCATCGCTCAATTCCAAGGCGTTGGTGCCGTTGCTTTTGTGAGGTTCTTGCAACTATTCACAGCGGTTGCCTTGTTCTTCGTCATTATGTGCACACCTATTTTATTTATGATGGGTATTGTTATACCAGCCCATGCGCCTGGTGTTATTTTAACCAGCATTGCCGCAGTGCTCACTCTTAAAGCGATCCCTATTGGCTTTACCTTGGTGGACGCTGTTCTGGCCAATGCCGTTGAAAGTTACGCACACCTTGGCTTTATGGAAATGGACTATGTCATGATGCTTTATGTTGCAGCTGCGGCGTACACGTCTGTTACAGCTGTCACTTTGTTTTTACTCTTCAAGGCGGGTGACACCAAAGCTGTAATTGGCCAAATGGCACAACTTGACAGCAAAGCCAATGAAGTGGCGGAAACGGCAGCTAAAGCAGCCAAAGGCATTGCCATTGCTGCAGGTGCTGCCGCCACAGCTGGCGCTGGCGGTGCCATCGGTTCTGCTGTTACAACTAAAAGCTTTGGCAAAGCCGCCATGACCGGCCTTTCTCAAGCTGGGGAAGTGTTTGGCAAAAAAGGTTTGCAATCTATCCCCGGTGTTGGTGGAATGGTGAGTGAGGTGGGCAACTCCTACCGTGAAGGTAAAGCTGAAGGTAATGTACGCATGGAGGTAGATGCCAGCAATGCAGACCTTGACCGAGAGATTCAAAATAAACAAAAAATGCTAGATTCTGGCACATTAAACCCTGAGGAAAGCAGCAAAGTCAGTCAAGAAATTGACGACCTCAAAAGCAAACGTAAGAGCTATCAGCAGCACTTATGGGCCAACGCAGATGCACAGGCTGAAAGCAAGTATCGTAGTCAAGTTTCTGGTGCACAGCAACACTGGGCTGCTGGCCGTGCTGAACGCAAGTTTGAAAAAGGCGCCGAAGCATTGGGCATGACCAGCCACCAGGCAAGACGCAAACAACTTGATGCCCAAGCCGAAGCCAGCAACAACGCAACCTTGGGTGCAGCAGCACAAGCCGATGCGCTGGAAGTGGCAGGCGACGTGAAACTGCAAGGCAGCAACATCACCTTAGATGCCAACGCCGCGCGTGCCATTCAAATGGGCCAACTGCAAGCACAGCGTACCCACAAACAAGCAGATGCAAGCACAGCGGAATCTGCACGCATTGCCGGCATTCAAGAAGAAATGAAAGCCGAATTACAGTCCACTCTACAATCTGGAGTAGATGGAAAAGGCGCAAAATCTGTCAAGTCACCTGTGACTTACTATGAAACAGATGAGAATGGTAACGTTATCAGTTCTCGCGTTATTCCGCAGGACCCAATGTATGACCAAGCAGGTGGCGAGTTGAAGAAAACCCTTGAGGACACACCAGAGTATGCAGAAGCCTCACCCGCAACCCGCAAAAACGCCACTGAACTCACAGCGGCTAGACAATTGGCTGAACATGCCAAAGGCAAATATGTGGACGAAAATGGCCAAGAGCAAAACTTCAAGCTGAAGATGAAGCCAGAAGTTGCAGAAGTTTTACAAAAGCATGGCATGTTGGATAAAGTGGCCAACTCACGCAAAGCTGGTGACCTGTGGATTGACCCAGGATCGGCCGCCTATGATGAATTGCGTGAGCTTAAAGACGGCAACGGTAAGAAGATGTTTGGCGTGCCAGACGGCCATAGCTTATCAATGCTGAACCACCACATTCAAAACGATGAGCGTGCGAAGTCAACTGCCCGTGACCTTATGAAAAGTACGACAGCGCGCATCAATGCAGAAAAAAGGAATGACTAAGCATTAAAGCCAACAACTCAGCAAAAAAATAAAAGCAAAAAGCAATGAGTGATAAAACTGAACAAAATAAACTACCTTGGATCCGCCTCGCTTCGGCTTATTACCGAAGCGAATTTGGCGAACATCCTAAATTAGCAAGTGCTGATTTATACACCTTCAACCCCATTTTAGATGAGCTGATTGAAGAGCATTTGATTGATTACGACCTACCTATTACCCCATGCATGGATGGGCACAATGTTATGTCCACCAATGGTGTGCCCTCCATTTTAGGCACCAATGTGAAAGTGCCCCTTTCCCCCAACTTTGTGCGAGACTTGGCAGGCCGTGTCATCTACACAGGTTACGGACCAGAAGTGAAACGATCCAGTGAGTGGGATAACAACCGTCATGTCACCTTCCCCAAGCATTGCCGTATTGTCACCACCGACATTGAAGGCAGTGAGTACATTGAAAATATTTTTCTCACCCGATTTCGCACCCTTGATAGCAGTTTGATGTATGAAGAAGAATTCCACCAAAAGCTTTACTGCTACCCTGCTGAAAACCATTACCCTTATAAATTAAGGTTGGATACTTTTTATCAAGACGGTTGGCGCTTGCCACAAACAAACATGCTCTACGCCCGTAAAAGTGCCGACCAAAGCAAAGCCAAAGCTGTGGGTCAAAAATTTATTGAAGAGTGGGACAAAGCATCCCAAACAGAAAGCTACCGCGAGTTCATTGAAAAGCGCGGTGGGGAGAGCTGGCTGGAAAAATTGTTCCAAACCGGTTGTTCAGTGATTCCTACACACGAGGCTTATAATAGTTTTTATGTAGTCAATGAGGACTACGAAATTATCCGCAGGCGTTCAGGCGTAGCGGTGCAAGACCTACACAAAGTGCTGGACGAAAAAGCGAGCGAAGAACCCAAAGGCACCATTTTAGAAGTAATTAAACCCGGCTTTGTCACCGCCACCCACATTGAACCTGCCCACGTAGTGGTGAGCGACGGCAAACGCTATGAAGCGAACAAACGTGCCTTCCCACTGCCCCTTCACCCCGACCTTAGGCTACCACACCAACGGACACAAGCGGTGTGGGGTGCAACTTGGTTGCCAACCCATCCCGCCCATTTTGACGCGCCCGCCATTTGGGGTTGGGACATGGCGACAGGCCACTTTTTACAAATGACAGGCCCTTTGTGGGACCCGCTACATTACTATTACGAAAGCACGCCGTTGGTTGTTAAAGGCTTTAAAAATCATGATAAAGCCAGCAAGCATATTGCCTTTGTACCTGAAGGGATGAAGGAACGCTTTTACCCCGTCTCTAGCATTCGTGGTTTTGACATGATGAGCTATAACACCTACAAAATGCGCTTGGAGAAGAACATTCACCCACGCTCTGGCTTGCTGCGTGTCAATGACCCGAACCCAAGCTCTACCCTTGGTTATCACCCATTGCCATACACCTACGAATTTGAGCTTAGCCACCTGTGGTCACCGGAGTTGATGCCGGCCAACCGCACGCCGATGAAACCCAACAATCTAAGCGTGATGCCGGTGATTCAAAGCCGCTTAACACCAGAGTATTACATTTACAACTCGGTGGATACCAATGAAGAGCAAAAGCTTGAGCAACCTGGCATGGTTACAGAGATTAAAGAAAGCCCACTGGATAATTACCCACAACTTGCAAGGTACCTCATGGATTACACGCCTCAGCTGGCGAACAACTTAGGCATTGTGCTTTATAATATTCCGCAAAACCTTGTTCAGAGCACTTCTGCCCTTTACATAGGTGACAACTTAGATGAAGTGATAGAAGCGACTGGGATAGCGTTTTACAAGGCCGTAAAGAACTTTAGAGAGCAGTCTCTGACTGAACTCAACAAAACCATTGAAAATTACAACGGTAACATTACCGGTTTTGTACAAAAACATTGGAAGTGCGAAAAATAAAAAGAGCAACGCTTAAAATTCGTTGCTCTTTTGCAGTCAATTTTTTAACTGGGTTATTTTAGGTCAAATTCTTTGATGAGCGTGCCCGACACACTCACAGATTTATATTTATAAACACTCTCGTTGTCTAGAAGAGAATGCAGACCAATGGCTTGCATAGCAATTGTATCAACAGATTTTTTAACCGTCCCTGGTGCCGAGCTTGATACTTTATTGATCGTAATCCCTTCACACCATTCATCTAACGTTGCCACATCTTCATTGTCGGCTGCCGTATAGCCTTTTCTGTCGTGCAATTCAGCATCACCAAACGCTGTAACCATACCTTTAAAGTACCAATCAAACAAACCTGGTAAACCTGTAAACGCAACCCCAGCAATGAAGAAAAAGAACCCATAACCGGATCGGCTCATCAAGTAAGAATACAAACCAGCCATTGACACAACAAGACCAATCAGCGTACCGATTGTCCCACTGATAACCCCACGAACATCACAGTAAAAAGAGGCCACCATAAAATCTACCTCGCCTTGACTGCTGTACGTTGTGCTTTGGCTTACACTCGTAGTCGCAGGGCCAATGGCATAAGCTAAGGCAGGCGCAACAACCATGACGCCCATCAACACAAGGAACAAAGAATTTCTTTTCATATAAAGGAGTTACCTTTCGCTGTTATGGAAATTTGCAATCATCTTGGCGTAATCACGCTGTTGTTCACGGCGCATATCCAAGGACTTAAGCTTTTGTTCGAACTTGTCTATCAAGGTGGACAATACATTGCGCACATAAGGCGGCGGCGCATTTGGATCGGTGCTGACATAAACACCTAAGTCCAACTGTGCCATGCGCAATCGCTCCAACAAGAAGCTGATGACGTTTCTAGTCGCAGCGTATGCCACCTGCGTGCGATAACCCAGCAAGGCCGCATCAGAGGACGCAACACCAATACCATTCTCAAGCGCCAGGTAATCCGCTAATGTTAAACGCACCTCATCGGCCATGGCGCAGGCTGTTGCACGACTCACCAACACTTCAATGGTTGCAAGCTCATTGTTTGGTAGGGCTGTAGTGTCTGATGAAAGTGTTTCACTTGTCCCCATTGTAGCACCCAAACTGTCACCCAACATATTCTCAGCTGTTACAACAGGCAAAAAATCTGGCTCATTTAAAAATGCTGTATCCAACAATCCACTGGCGCTCAACAGCTCTTTATAATCTTCCCATTTCACATACTGCGTACCATCAATCTCCACAAGCTCTGCCGAACAGTTGACATATTGATGGAAAGCACCCTCCATGTATTCAGGCAAACCATTGGCAGCAGGGCCATAATCCTCACCGTAACCCAATGTGTTCCCAGCCATAATTTGTGCTGGCGTTGCATATTCCTTGATATGATCACCTTTAGCATTTTCGGCTTTAATGGCAATGTCCATCGCCCTATCAAAGGTCAAAACATCATTCATTTGCTTGGCAAAAACCATTGCATAGTTGGTAAAGCCTTCCGTTTTACCAAAAACAAGATCAAAGAATTGAACCGGTGTAATCGCTTCAGGCGAAATGTTATATTCGCTAAGTGCGGCCCCAGTGTCTGGGTTGTCTGCATTTGCTTCCGAGCAATGTGCAAAACTGTGACTGTTGGTTTGGGTACACCAGCGTACGTTTGGCAAAAAGCCCATCAAAGAACAATCCTTACCACTAGGACCATTTGTGGCCACACAAAGTCTGGTGTTCTTAAGAGCCCCATGTAATGTACCGTTCCATTTTTCAGACTCAAGCACACTTTTCATAGCATCTTTAAGTGTCTCTGTCCCCGCACTAGAGGCATCAACACCTGTTCTATTATAATTTGGAGATGATAAGCAATATTTAAATGCATCTGCCATCACCTCTTCACTGTGCACATCATTGGAGTTTTCTTTAATCACACCGTCAATACAACGTTGCACAGCTTGCCATTGGGCACTGGCCAAATCATCCTTGTACTCAACAGCAGCACAACGGTCCTGTAGTTCACGGACACGGGCACCTGCAAAGTTCTCCAGCCCGTTAAAAATTTGCGCGACTGCTGGTGAATTATAAAGAGTGGTCACCATATAATTGGAAGTGTTGGTGTTGAAATAATCATTCAAACGTGCGTCGGATTCTCGTAAAACAGAAAGGCGTGCTTCATGGGTATCCAAAGCGGCACAACCCAGCGCAGAAAACAGGCGGTTGTCGTCTAGCTCGGTAGGCGCAGCTGTCAGGTCTGTGGTTTTATTGGTCACCAGAGGCCTTGACTTTGTGGGCACATGACCCATGGCGCCCGAGTTCCCAAGCTCAAGCACAGGACCTAATGGTTGAGCTTGCACCACAACAGTAGAAAACAGTGCACCAGCCAATGCCAAAGCAAATGAAAATTTTTTTAATTTCAACAACATGAAGGGTACACCTCTTCCTTATAAAATACACACCTATGGTTAGTATAGGGTGCAACAACCGCCTTTTCAAGGCTATTTATGGTTAAAAAGCCCTTTTAATTAGGCGTTTTTGGCGTTAGATCGCGCCTTAATCACTTCATCTTTAGGGGCTTGGTTGTAGGTTTCAACACGCAAAGCGTTTAAGTGTTTATCGGCCAGCTCAATCAGCTGTGCCACTTCCAAGGCCTGTTTACGGCGTAATTTTAGTTTGCGTAAGTCCTTAAGGGCATATTCAAGGGCATGGGCAGCGCCTGCAACACGCTCATTCATCGCATAAAAAGCTTTCAGCTGTTTCAGCTCATCTTCCACCACCTTGGGGCTACCAAAACGCATCAGCTCCGCGGCTTCTAGCTCCTTCTTCAAGGCGTCAATTTCGCCATTGGCACGGTCTAGGTCTTCTTTTTGAGTTGCAATGACTGACTCACGGCGCTGTGTCCAAATTTCAGCGTCTTTAAGGTCCCTCTCGTAGTCGTCAATCCGCTTTTTAAGCGCATTCACCACACGACTGCTGGAAGCATCCACCACTGCACCTTGCATCGCCTCTTTCACGGCAGGTGCCGCGTCTTGATTCGGCAAGTGCTTTTGCGCAAATTGGTCTAACTTACCCTCCACCGCTGCTTGGTGAAGGTCATTAAACTTGCTGCCTTTAGACCATGCAAGGCCAGCACGCCGGATAAAGTCCGAAATTTTAATCTGCATATCCTCGCTCAGGTCGGCGCAGGTGCTGGCATTGGTCACCTGAATTAAACCATCTTCAAACAAGGCACGCAGTTTAGCGCAAGCCTTGTCCTTCACCTTGGCGTAAACCAAAACGTTGGTGCGGCTGGTGCCGACACAGTCGGCAATTTTCTGCTGTGACAAACCAATATCAGAAAGCGCTGATATAGCATAGTAAAGGTCAATCTTCGATGGTTTTTGGGTGCGCATGTTGATGGCAACACGCAAAATTTTTGCATCCATCTCGGACGGCACTTTGTGGACGATACACATGTAGTCACTGCGGCCTTCTTGCTGTGCCAGTTCAATGCGTCTTTGGCCATCAATAATAAAACCTTCTTCATTGATCAGCGCTGGGTATTGACCATCATCGAACTCATGGGAAGCAGCAAAGGTATTGAAGCTGTCTTCAGACTCTGGTGAGTGGAAGTCAAACCCTTCAAATGGAATAAGGCTGGCAATCGAGCGCAGCTCCACCCCTTGAAGTGGATATTTTTTTGTTTCTTCCTTGGTGAAGACGTCTTGATAAACAGGGGACTTTGCCTTGGCCTGTGGCTGAGATTTTTCAGCAACCTTTTTACTGCTAGGTGCTTTTTCCACCAACTTGCCCATCACCTCTTTTGCGTCACTTTCAATGGTGGGATAAGCTTCTTTAAATGTGTCCACCACCGCATTTGCATGGTCCACATTGCTGTTAGAAAGTGCCTTCATCACCAAACGGTTAACCCGTTTTTCGTTGAACTTTAAGCGGTCAAAGTCCCGCGCGACAGATACATGGTCACCGTCAATAATGCGCTGAACATAAAAGGCATCCATCAATTCATTCATCACCTGTGAAGCACGGGAATCTGTCACCCCAAAATGGTAAGCAATTTCTTGGAAATTGTAAACACCACCCACCTTCACATGCAACAAAGCGGCTTTTTTCTTTTCATCGGTTTCTTTGGCAACAAGGTCATTCAAAACACGCTCAAAAAAGCTATCCCGCATAATTTTCAAGGCAATTTCTCCTTTGTCTTCGTCTCTCGCCTGTGAGGCTTCGCCTGCCAACATTTCCTGCATGGGGCTTTCATGGTCAAGGTGCTGTACCAAAAGCGGTGGGTCGGAACGGAAACGTTCCTTTTCATCGTCGCCCAACTTTTCGGTAAAGGCTTGTCTGGCTTTATATTCAGGGTTGCCGTTGCGCATTTCCATGGCACAGCTTTCCATGCGACTACCGAAGAAAGTGGTAAACATCACAGTGATGATGGAACCATCTGCCTTTTCGTAAACAGGGTTGTAATCCCTCAGGCATTTTAGCAAAACTTCGTAACCTTCTTGGAACAGCTCTTCAACATCAAGGTGATAATAGCGCGCAATTTTGAAAATGGCTTGACGGCGAGATTCTAAAAATCCAACAGCATCTTGCAAGGCTTGGGTATAGCCCTCATCTTCCATTTTCATTTTCTCCAACTCTTTGTCAGTTGGCATTTTTGTTAGTTTTTCTTTTTTTGGCGCCACAGCGTAAACCCTCTCAAAGCTTAAAATTTAGCCCTTACATTTTAAACATCTAAAAATTTTTATGCGAGAAAATAATCACATCTTAACCATTCACAGCGTTTCACTGTCAGAAAATTGCAACGGAAACTGACAGGCTATAACAACTGCTGTAATTTTTGAATATATTGGCTGGGTTCACCATACCATGAGATGTTGAGCGAAGATTTAGCACGGGTGATCGCCATGTAAAACAAGCGCCTGTCATGGCCTTGATCCACCGGCAACACACGGTAGCCAGAAAACGGGAACACCTTTTCATTGGCCAGCGGTAAAAACACCACGTCAAATTCTAAGTTGCGCATGTCTCGCACAGGGCCCAGCAAAATTCGGTCCTGCATGTTAGGCTCTTTCCCTTGGCGAATTTGAGGGAGAACTTCTTTAAGTGGCCCTTTTAAGTTTAACAAAGTGTCCACCCCAATCAGAGCATTGAATTTGTCTTCATAGTTCATCCGCTCAATCATGTCAAAAGCGGCGGCTTTAAAAACCTCTTGCGGGGATGCCACACGGGCTTTCAGCAAGTTAAAATACCCCAACAGCTGACGTTGCACCGCCACAAAGTCGCTTAAGGTAGCGGTTGGCAATTGCACATCTTTGGGCAGCTTAGCCCCTTCCGCCAGCCAGTTATGAGCATGCAAACCGCCTTTAAACAACATTTCAATCAATTGTTGATTGAGACCATAACCCACCAAAACATTACGCAGGTGAACATCCGACGCTTGGTTCATCAGCAGGCTTAACAGGTCAATCACCATAATCGCACCAGGTATTTCCCACACCTTATGGGCAAAGGATGAATGTTCTATGCCATTTTTTTCGAAGATTTTTTGAATGCGCAATGCGTCCCAATCTGTCCGTGCAATCACGCCAATGCGCTTGTCTTGGGGCACGGCTTTAATTTTCTCAGCAAGGACCAAAAGCTCCTCCTCTGCTGAACTCAAGGCCTCAAAGGTAACATTGGTATGAATGCTTTTGGAATACTTAGCGTCCTTTTCAAGGCGACCTTGAATAGGCTGAATAATCGCGTGGGACGCTTCTCCCAAGGACTGTGAAAAGCGGTAATTTTCCGCCAACATATAACTTTTAACGCCTGATTGCTCGGAAAACTCCTTCAGTGCCGCTGAACCCAACGCACCGTCACGCTTAAAGACACACAAATCATCGTCACCAAATGCGGAAATTTGCGCCCCTGCTTTCATATGCTCTAACAGCCATAGCAATTGAATATGGGTGATGTCCTGAAAGTTATCGATCATCACATAGCGCATGGGCACCAACTTCATTTCCCCTTGGCGCATGCCAACAATGTGACGGCGCAAAATATCATAACGGTCCATTTCGCAATAGCTTTTGTAAGCCAAAAACAGGTCATAATGCTTTGCCGTTTCAGCCGGTTTGCGTGCCATGCTTTTAAAGTGGCGGATGATGTGTTCTGCCTCGACTGCGCTGCCTTTAAAGTCCACCTCGCGCATCGCTTGGCGCAACGATCGACGAGACTGTTTGTCCGATGCGAAAACCAGCTCGGACTGCATGTCCTTTTCCATTTGGTTTTGCGCAAAAATACGGCATGTGCCAATGTTAATTTGGCTGGCCACTTCAGCGCCTAAACGCTTTTGAAAGTGCCCCAGCAGCACTTGCCACGAATAATAGGTAAAAGCAATGACGTGAATTTCTTGCGGTGCAACACCGCTTTGAATTAAGCGAACCACCTTTTCCACCAAAGCAAGGGTTTTGCCCGTGCCTGGCCCGCCCATCACAAGGCATGAGCCATTATGCTCGACAATTGCTTTTTGAATGTTTGACAGTTCTCCCATGGTTGACAGTTTAATGCAAAGTGCGCTTTTCGCCAAACAACAATGGTCATCCACCCTCTTTCCAGCCACCCTGCGTTAACTATTTGCAACAAAAAACCCTCACAAGCGAGGGTTTTTAAGCTGTAAAATAGCCAAAGAGGTGGATTAACGCTCAAAAAGCAGGAACATCACACCTTGGTCGGAAGGTTTACCCTTGCCCGCCAAGCGCATGTTTTCCATTGCAGCTTTGCGCAACACACCCCACTCACCCGTTTTGGGGATGGAGATGGCTGGAATGTTCACTTCGTTCGCTGTGGGGTATTCATTTTGTACATGCACCACCAAGCCAGTAAACTTCGGCGACTGCCAAACTTCTGACAATTCAAAGGTTAAGCCCGCACCGGTAAACCAGTTTGGCACCACATAAGTTTCGCGGACAACGCCTGGGATATCACGGTCTTCTGCCATGGCACGCAACATATCATTCACACCAAACTGTGATGCGATTTGACGCTTTTTAGAGTCAATCTTCTGACCATCGACAATTTGGACAAACTGACGGTATGGCACGTCCGTGGTTAACACCACAATGTACGTTGCACCAGATGCCCCAGTCATAAACATACGGGTTGCCATTTTTGGCAGCAATGAACGCATACGGAACGCTTTGTTGCCGTAGCCTTCCACCACCAAAATGTCCACATAATCACTGTTTTCAAGGGTAATGTTAACAATTTCTTCTGGGAATTCTACATGCGAAATATCATCTTCATTCAAACCCAAAGTTAAAGTGTGGGTTGGGCCACGCCAAATCACAGTGTCGGCCAACGCGTGGCTTGCAACCATTGTTAAAACGAGGAATGCACTGAACAAAAACTTTTTCACTTTTTATATTACCTTTTACTCATATACCTTGGTTTATCGGTTCAAAACCTTCTCATCGTAGGATAATAACTCAAAACCGAATGGGTTGGCTTTTGAGATAAACCTTTGCTTAAACTCCATTGTGAAGCGGATCGGCTCGGCTTCCACCACTGTGCCC